>Ga0256839_1000071_pt1 | contig 129486 bp, 122 predicted proteins | sample 354166metaG_FD_185968 | JGI IMG/M metagenome (GOLD analysis project Ga0256839, IMG submission 185968) | Hydrothermal vent microbial communities from Mid Atlantic Ridge, Atlantic Ocean - 354-166 | ecosystem: Environmental > Aquatic > Marine > Hydrothermal vents | place: Atlantic Ocean: Mid...
CGAGAATGATGAACGCCGAACCCATCACGGTGGTGACCACCAGGAAAATCAGTATCGGCAGGTAGTTTCCCAGCATCGTGACTTAGCCCCACTGCAGCGGTTGACGAGTTCGATAACAGGCCGCGAGTCTATTGCCCACCGCCGGGTGAGTCAAGAAACCCGGGATAATGTTTCGTTATATCCGAATAAACCGATTCGGCTTGACAGCCACCTCGTTGCGAGGGTTGCGCCTGATCGTTCAGGCATGAAAAAACCGCCCGAAGGCGGTTCGTTCAATATGGTGCCGATGGCCGGAGTCGAACCGGCACGGCTTTCGCCACTACCCCCTCAAGATAGCGTGTCTACCAATTCCACCACATCGGCTTGTTCGGGATTCTCTACTCGGCAGGCGGCAGGTCGCCCGGTGCGGCATCGGCGGCGGGCTGTTGCGCCGTTTCCTCCGCTGGCGGCAGGTCGGCAGGGGCCTGCAGCGCCGGCGCCTTCTGCTCCATGGGTTGCTGCTCCTCGACCACCGAATCGACAATGCTCCTTGGCCCCTCGCGGTGGCTGGCCAGGTAGGCCAGGCCCAGGCTGGTGACAAAAAACAGCGTCGCCAGGATGGCCGTGGCCTTGGTCAGAAAATTGCCGGAACCGCGAGCGCCGAAGACGGTGCCTGAAGCTCCGCTGCCGAAGGCGGCACCGGCGTCTGCGCCCTTGCCGTGCTGCAGCAGGATCAGCGCAATCAGCATCACCGAAAGCAGAACCTGCGAAACCAGCAGTATAGCGTTGAGGTTTTCCATGAATCTCTCGTCAGTTGGGCTCGTTCGCGCTCAGGCCGAGGTGCCGATCGCGAGGAAATCGTCGGCCTTCAGCGAAGCACCGCCGATCAGTCCGCCGTCGATGTCGGGCTGGGCCAGCAGTTCCGCGGCATTGCCCGGGTTCATGCTGCCGCCGTAGAGGATCTGCACGGCATCGGCAACCCCTGTGTCCAGAGCTGCCAGCTTGCCACGGATGAAGGCATGCACTGCCTGGGCCTGCTCGGGACTGGCGGTCTTGCCGGTGCCGATGGCCCATACCGGTTCATAGGCGATGACGCACTGGCCGATAGCGTCTATGCCGGAGTGGCCGATCACCGCGTCGAGCTGTTCGCCGACCACCTGCTCGGTGACATTGGCCTCGCGTTGTTCCAAGGTTTCACCGACGCAGAGGATCGGGGTGATGCCGGTTTCCAGCGCCATCGCGAAACGGGCGGCAATCAGGGCATCGCTTTCGCCGTACAGACTGCGCCGCTCGGAATGTCCGATGATCGCATAGCGGCAACCGAACTCTTTCAGCATGGCACCGGAGATCTCTCCGGTGAAGGCACCGGAAGCCTGGTCGCAGATGTTCTGGCTGCCCAGAGCGATCGGCGCATCGCCGATCAGCTCGCGCACACGGGGGATGTAGACAAAGGGCGGACACACCGCCATGTCGGCGTTGCTCACCGAACCGATACCGTCACGGATACCGCCGATCAGGGTTTCGATGCTGGCAAGGGAGCCATTCATTTTCCAGTTACCGGCAATGAGCGTGCGTCGCATGGAGTCCTCGGTTTCGGGTGTGAGCTGCAAAACGGGCGCAAAGAGTACCGGCGAAGCGCCGACAAATCAAGCGCTTCAAGGCGTATTTCAATGGACTCAGCGTTGCCCGGCGGTTTTCGCCACTACTTCGGCGATGCGGTTGGCCAGCCCTTCGACCAGGGCCGCATCCTGGCCTTCGACCATGACCCGGATCAGCGGTTCAGTGCCGGAAGGGCGCAGCAACACCCGGCCACGCTCGGCCAGTTCCGCTTCGGCGGCTTCCACCGCCTCGGTGATGGCCGGGAATTCCTGCGGATCGATGCGACTGGGCACCGGCACATTGACCATGCACTGGGGGTATTTGCTCATGCCCATGCGTGCCTCGGCCAGGCTCAGGCCCTTGTCCACCATCCATGCCAGCACCTGCAGGGCGGCGATGATACCGTCGCCAGTGGTGGTCTGATTGAGGGCGATGATATGGCCGGAGGATTCTCCACCGATATGCCAGCCCTTTTCCTTGAGCAATTCCATGACATAGCGGTCACCGACCTTGGCGCGTTCGAAAGGGATGCCCTGGGTTTTCAGCGCGTGTTCCAGGCCAAGGTTGCTCATGAGAGTACCGACCACGCCGCCGGCATCGCCGCGCCCCACCAACTGGCTCTTGGCGATGACGAAGAGAATCTCGTCGCCGTCCATGACCTCGCCATTGGCGTCCATCATCATCACGCGGTCACCATCACCGTCGAAGGCGATGCCGACATCGGCCCGGTGTTCGAGCACAGCGGCACGCATGTTTTGCGGATGCAGGGCGCCGCAATCCTTGTTGATGTTGAGCCCGTCGGGCTGTACGCCCAACTCGATCACCTCGGCACCCAGCTCGCGGAATACCGCCGGGGCAATGTGATAGGTGGCGCCGTTGGCGCAATCGAGCACGATCTTCATGCCGCGCAGGCTGGTGCGGAAGGGAATGGAGTTCTTGCAGAATTCGATGTAACGGCCGCGCGCATCCTCCATGCGTGTCACCTTGCCGAGATGGCGCGACTCCACCATCTTCATCGGCGCGTCGATCATCGCCTCGATCTCCAGTTCCACCTCGTCGGGCAGCTTGAAGCCATCGCCATTGAAAAACTTGACGCCGTCGTCGTAGTAGGGGTTGTGGGAGGCGCTGATGACGATGCCGGCAGTGGCGCGCTGGGCCTGTGTCATGTAGGCGACGGCCGGGGTCGGCATCGGCCCCATCAGCATTACATCCAGCCCGGCGGCGGCGAGCCCGGCTTCCAGCGCCGCCTCGAAGATGTAGCCGGAAATGCGGGTATCCTTGCCGATGACCACCAGCCCCTTTTCCTGGCGTTCGGCGGCCTTCTCCGACAGCACCTTGCCGGCGGCCCAGCCCAGTTTCATGACGAAATCGGCGGTCATCGGTTCCTGGCCGACGCGCCCGCGGATGCCATCGGTTCCAAAATAGCGGCGTGACATGATTCTATTCCTGCAGCGGTTGTGCGGTTTCCTCGACAGCACGCACTATAGCCAGCGCGTCACGGGTTTCTGCGACATCGTGCACACGGATCACATCCGCCCCGCGCTGGGCCGCCAGCACCGCGAAGGCAAGGCTGCCGGCCAGCCGCTGATCCACATCGCGGCCGGTAATCGCGCCGATCATGCTCTTGCGCGAAATGCCCACCAGCAGCGGAAAGCCGTGGCTGCGCAGTCGCGGCAGGGCACGGAACAGTTCCAGGTTCTGATCCAGGGTTTTGCCAAAGCCGAAACCGGGGTCGAGGATGATTTTATCGCGGGCGATGCCGGCATCCATGGCGGCCTGGGCACGCTGCAACAGAAAGGTCTCGACTTCGGCCACCACATCGTCATAGCTCGGATTGTCCTGCATGCTGCCGGGCTCGCCCTGCATGTGCATCAGACACACTGGCAAACCGCTTTCCACGGCGGCTTCCAGCGCGCCGGGGCGCCGCAAGGCCCAGACATCGTTGATCAGGCTGGCGCCGGCTGCAGCGGCCGCGCGCATCACTTCCGGCTTGCTGGTGTCGATGGAGACGGGGATATCCGAATGGCGACGCACGGCCTCGATCACCGGGATGGTGCGTTCGAGTTCCTCCTCGACCGGCACCGGGCGAGCACCGGGGCGCGTCGATTCGCCGCCGATGTCGATCAGGTCGGCCCCTTCATCTATGAGTTTGCGGGCATGCACCAGCGCGGCGCCGGTCGCCAGATAACGGCCACCGTCGGAAAAGGAATCGGGGGTGGTATTGATGACGCCCATCACGCGCGGGCTGTCGAGGTCGATCATTGCGGTTCTGTTCTCCCTGCTGCAGAAACGCGAAAGGCCGGATCACCGGCCCCTCGCTGCGTGTCGAACGCGCCCGTCAGTGCTGACTGGCGGGGTCGGACAGATCCGGCTTGGGCGCATCCTCGCTGGTCGCGGCCTGTTCCTGCTCCTTCTTGCCGCCACCGCCGTCGGATGAACTGCCTGGGCCGCTGTCGCTCCAGCCCTTGGGCGGGCCCGGCTCACGGCCTTCCATGATGGCATCGATCTGCTCGACATCGATGGTTTCGTATTTCATCAGCGCATCGGCCATCAGGTGCAGTTTTTCGATGTTCTCCCTGAGCAGGGTTTCGGCGCGCTCGTAGTTGCGGTCGATGATGCCGCGGATCTCGGAATCGATCATGTGCGCCGTCTCGTCGGAGACCATCTTGGTCTTGGCCATGCTTTTGCCGAGGAACACTTCGCCCTCTTCCTCGGCATAGGCCAACGGTCCGAGACGCTCGGACAGACCCCAGCGGGTGACCATGTTGCGCGCGATCTCGGTGGCGCGCTCGATGTCGTTGGAGGCACCGGTGGTGACCGCATCCTCGCCGAAGATCAGCTGCTCGGCGATGCGGCCGCCAAACAGACTGGAGATCTGGCTCTCCAGGTGCTTGCGGCTGTAGCTGTAACGGTCCTCCTCGGGCAGGAACATGGTCACGCCCAGGGCGCGGCCGCGCGGAATGATGGAAACCTTGTACACCGGATCGTGATCCGGCACCAGACGACCGACGATGGCGTGCCCCGCCTCGTGGTAGGCGGTGAGCTTCTTTTCGTCCTCCTTCATGATCATCGACTTGCGTTCGGCGCCCATCATGATCTTGTCCTTGGCGCGCTCGAAATCCTCCATGCTGACGGTTTTCTTGTTGCCACGCGCGGCAAACAGTGCCGCCTCGTTGACCAGATTGGCCAGGTCGGCACCGGAGAAACCCGGGGTGCCGCGGGCGATGATCGACGGATTGACATCGTCGGCCAGCGGTACCTTGCGCATGTGGACCTTGAGGATGTGTTCGCGGCCGCGCACATCGGGCAACGGCACCACCACCTGGCGGTCGAAGCGGCCGGGGCGCAGCAGCGCCGGATCCAGCACATCGGGGCGGTTGGTGGCGGCGATGACGATGACGCCCTCATTGCCCTCAAAGCCGTCCATCTCCACCAGCAACTGGTTGAGGGTCTGCTCGCGCTCGTCGTGCCCGCCGCCGAGTCCGGCGCCACGGTGGCGGCCGACGGCGTCGATCTCGTCGATGAAGATGATGCAGGGCGCATGCTTCTTGGCCTGCTCGAACATGTCACGCACCCGCGAGGCACCGACACCGACGAACATCTCGACGAAATCGGAACCGGAGATGGTGAAAAACGGCACCTTGGCCTCGCCGGCGATGGCCTTGGCCAGCAGGGTCTTGCCGGTACCGGGCGAGCCCACCATCAGCACGCCGCGCGGGATCTTGCCGCCCAACTTCTGAAACTTGCCCGGATCACGCAGGAACTCGACCAGTTCGGCCACGTCTTCCTTGGCTTCGTCCACGCCGGCCACATCGTTGAAGGTGACATTGACCTGATCCTCGCCCAGCAGACGGGCCTTGGACTTGCCGAAGGACATCGCGCCGCGGCCGCCGCCTCCCCCCTGCATCTGTCTCATGAAGAAGATCCACAGGCCGATCAATACGATGAACGGGAACCAGCTGATGAACATGTGCGTCAGCAGCGAGGGCTGCTCCGGCGGACGGGAGACGATCTTTACGCCGGACTTGACCAGGTCACCGATCAGCGCCGAGTTGTTGGTCTCCGGGCTGTAGGTCTTGAACGTCTGGCCATTGGCGAGTTTTCCGGTGATGTTCTGCCCCTCGATCAGCACTTCGCTGACCTGGCCGGATTCGACCTGTTGCAGAAAGTCGGAATAAATCATGTTGCGGCCGCTGGCCTCGCGTCCCTGAAAGCTCTGGAATACGGACAGCAGGACCACGGCGATGACGACCCAGAGGATCAGATTCTTTGCTACATCGTTCACATTGACAACCTGTAGGTTTCGGAATATGCGGATATTAGACGCTATTCTGGCACAGCGCCGGTATTGAATACAGTTTGGACCGAAAAACCGCGGTTTCTATCCAGAAGAATGCAGGGTTATTTCGCTTTCAGCCCCCGACACACCGCGTAAACCTCGCGCGAGCGCGGCCGCGAGGCCTTCGGCTTGCGGAAACGCACCGAACGGAAGGTCTGGCGGAAATCCCGCACCAACGGGTCGAAACCCTCGCCCTGGAACATCTTGACGACGAATCCGCCTTCCGTTCCCAGAACTTCACGGGCCAGATCAAAGGCCAGTTCCACCAGGTACATGGATTTCGGCTGATCGACGGACTCGATACCGCTCATATTGGGGGCCATGTCGGACAATACAAGGTCTACCGGGCGATGATCGATGCGTTCGAGAATCTGCGCAAACACCGCATCCTCGGTGAAATCCCCTTCGATGATGTCCACATCGCCGATCGGATCCATCGGCAGGATGTCCACCGCGATCAGCCGGCCGCCGTCGCCGACGAACTGGCTGGCGTACTCGCTCCAGCCACCGGGGGCAGCGCCCAGGTCGATGACGAACTGGCCCGGACGCAGCAGGCGGTCCTTTTCCTGCAACTCCATCAGCTTGTACACCGCGCGCGAGCGGTACCCCTCGCGCCGCGCCTGCTGCACGAAGGGGTCGCTGTGGTGTTCCTGCAGCCATCGGCGACTGCTTTTTGATCGGCTCATGATGCTCCTGGAGTCCGTTGTGCTACAATCCGCGCCCGTTCGAAACTGGCGATAACCATGCCCTTGTCACCGCAACAGATTCGCGCCCTGCGCGCCGAAGCACACCGCCTCAAGCTCAAGCCCGTGGTCATGATCGGCCAACATGGACTCAGCGAGGCGGTACTGAAAGAAGTCGAAATCGCGCTCGACCACCACGAACTGGTCAAGCTGCGCGTGCCAGCCGTGGACAAGGCGGAGAAGGATGCACTGATCGGGCGATTGACCGAAGCCACCGGCGCGGAGCTGATCCAGCGCATCGGGCATGTGCTGGTGCTGTTCCGCAAGAACCCCGAAAGCACCCGTTTCCTGAAGCCGCTCAAGGGCTGAACACCGCATGGCGGGAGTCAATCCCGGTCCGGCAATGCCCTGCGCGTCTGCGCGATCTCCACATAGGTGTCGAGACGGGTTTCCAGCCGGATCACCCGTTCGGTCAGTTCCTCGATGCGCCGCTGCTGCTCGATGACGGTATCGGCCAGACGCTCCACCTTGCCATCCATCTGAATGACGCGCGTGATGCCGTCCCACATCTTTTCGGTCAGGCCCATCAACGCGACCCCGATGAACGCAACAGCGCGTCGATGCGTCGGTTCGACTGTTCGACGAAGTCCAGCGCCGCATCGATGGCGCGTTCGGCGCGCTCGGTGGAGCGGTTCATCTGTTCGATCATCGCCTCCAGCGTCTTCTCGTCCTCGCCGGGCTGGTACTGCTCGGCCGCGACGCGCATGAACTGGCTGGTCTTCATGCCGGCCCGGCGGGCCTTGATCACGATGCGGGATTTCTCTTCCGGCGTCATCAACACCGGGATGCGTTCCGTGGCTGCCATGGCGCGGTCTCCTCTATGAACATGTGCTGCACAGGCACATACTACACCCGGCGTACCTGCAGGAGCAAGCCGGCCGCGGGTCGGCTATTCGTATCGGACGGCCGTGATCTCGTATTCCTTGGTGCCGCCAGGCGCTTCAAAACTGATTTCCTCACCCTCCTCCTTGCCGATCAGGGCGCGGGCGATCGGCGAGCTGACGGCAATGCGGTTGTGACTGATGTCGGCTTCCACATCGCCGACGATCTGGTAGCTGACTTCTTCTTCGGTCTCCAGGTCGAACAGCTCGACGGTACAGCCGAACACCACGCGGCCGGTCTGTGGCAGCTTGCTGACATCGATGACCTGTGCATTGGAGAGCACCGATTCCAGTTCCTTGATGCGGCCTTCGATAAAGCCCTGCTGTTCGCGGGCGGCATGGTATTCGGCATTCTCCTTGAGATCGCCGTGCTCGCGCGCGGTGGCGATGGCGTCGATCACCGCCGGACGCTTCACCGTCTTCAGTTCCTTCAGTTCTTCCTTCAGGCGCTCGGCGCCCGCGACAGTCAGGGGTATCTGGCTCATTGCGCTTTTCCTCGCTTGTCAGTGCCGGACTTCACCGGCGGTGCAGATCCTGCAGGCGGTAGACCTGTTCGATAGCCCGGTGGTCCAGCGCCATCGCGGTGGCGAAACCGCCGGCCAGGGTCGTGGTATAGGGAATGCCGTGCATCAGCGCCTCGCGACGAATCTCATAGGAATCGGCGATCGCGGCGCGGCCCTCGGTGGTGTTGATGATCAGATCGATTTCGTCGTTCTTGATCATGTCGACAATATGGGGGCGCCCTTCCTTGACCTTGTTGACCTGCTCGCAGTCGATACCGGCTTCGCGAATCACCCGCGCGGTACCGCCGGTGGCGACCACCGAGAAGCCGCGATCGACCAGCTGCCGGGCCAGCTCGGCGACGCGGCGCTTGTCGGGATCACGCACGCTGATGAACACCTTGCCGCCCTCGGGCAATCGGGTACCGGAAGCGAGCAATCCCTTGGCAAAGGCTTCGGCGAAGCTGCGGCCAATACCCATCACCTCACCAGTGGATTTCATCTCCGGGCCGAGTATCGGGTCCACACCCTGGAACTTGGCAAAGGGAAACACCGACTCCTTGACCGAGACGAAATCGGGCCGCACCTGCTCCACGCAACCCTGCTCCGTCAGCTTCTGACCGACCATGCAGCGCGCCGCCACCTTGGCCAGCGGTACACCGGTGGCCTTGGAGACGAAGGGCACGGTGCGCGAGGCGCGCGGGTTGACCTCGAGGATATACACTTCCTGGTCCTTGATCGCGAACTGGGTATTCATCAGGCCGACCACGCCGAGCTTGCGCGCCATCGCCTCGACCTGGCGGCACAGCTCCTGCTGGATGGACTCGGAAAGGGTATAGGGCGGCAGCGAGCAGGCGGAATCGCCGGAATGCACGCCAGCCTGTTCGATGTGTTCCATCAGGCCACCGATGAACACCTGCTCGCCGTCACAGACCGCGTCCACATCCACTTCCACCGCGTCGTCGAGGAAACGGTCGAGCAGCACCGGCGAGTCTTCGGTGACCTTGACCGCCTCGGTCATGTAGCGTTGCAGGTCTTCCTGGTCATAGACGATTTCCATCGCCCGGCCACCGAGCACATAGGAGGGGCGCACCACCAGCGGAAAGCCGACTTCTTCGGCCAGCTCAGCAGAGGATGCGACATCGAAGGCAATGCGGTTCGGTGGCTGGCGCAGGCCCAGATCCTCGATCATCTGCTGGAAGCGTTCACGGTCCTCGGCCAGATCGATGGAATCCGGCGTGGTGCCGATGATCGGCACGCCGGCCGCTTCCAGCTTGCGCGCCAGGTTCAGCGGAGTCTGACCGCCAAACTGTACGATCACGCCCCTCGGCTGTTCGATGTGGATGATCTCGAGCACATCCTCCAGCGTCAGCGGCTCGAAATACAAGCGGTCGGAGGTGTCATAATCGGTGGATACGGTCTCCGGGTTGCAGTTGACCATGATGGTCTCGTAGCCGTCCTCGCGCATCGCCAGCGCCGCGTGCACGCAGCAGTAATCGAACTCGATGCCCTGGCCGATGCGGTTGGGCCCGCCACCGAGCACGATGATTTTTTCGCGGTCGCTGACTTCGGCCTCGCATTCCTCCTCGTAGCTGGAGTAAAGGTAGGCGGTGCTGGAAGCGAATTCGGCGGCGCAGGTATCGACCCGCTTGTACACCGGGCGCACGCCCAGTTCACGGCGACGGTCGGCGACCTCGTCCTCGCGCCGGTCGAGCAACCGGGCCAGCCGGCGATCGGAGAAGCCCTTGCGCTTGAGCCGGAAAAATTCGCCCGCGTCGATGGCCTCGAGCGAACGGCCGCGCAGGGCCGACTCGGTGCGCACCAGATCCTCGATCTGGGCCAGAAACCATGGGTCGATGGCGGACAGCTCATGCACCTGTTGCAGGCTGTAACCGCTGCGGAAGGCATCGGCCACATACCACACGCGCCGCGCGCCCGGCAGGCGCAGTTCGGTGCGGTAAATCTCTTCCTTCTGTTCGTCCGTCAGGCCTTCGTGGTCGATGACCTCGTCCAGCCCGTCGACGCCGGTTTCCAGACCGCGCAGGGCCTTGTGGAAGGACTCCTGAAAGCTGCGACCGATGGCCATCACCTCGCCCACCGACTTCATCTGGGTGCCCAGACGGTCGTCGGCCTGGGGGAATTTCTCGAAGGTGAAACGGGGAATCTTGGTCACCACATAGTCGATGGACGGCTCGAAGGAGGCCGGCGTGGCGCCGCCGGTGATGTCGTTCTTCAGCTCATCCAGCGTATATCCCACGGCCAGCTTGGCGGCGACCTTGGCGATCGGGAATCCGGTGGCCTTGGAGGCCAGCGCCGAGCTGCGCGACACCCGCGGGTTCATCTCGATGATGATCATCTCGCCGTTTTCGGGATTGATGGCGAACTGAACATTGGAACCGCCGGTCTCGACACCGATCTTGCGCAGCACCGCCAGCGAGGCGTCACGCATGATCTGGTATTCCTTGTCGGTCAGCGTCTGCGCCGGCGCCACGGTGATGGAATCCCCGGTATGCACGCCCATCGGATCGAGGTTCTCGATGGAACAGATGATGATGCAGTTGTCGTTGCGGTCGCGCACCACCTCCATTTCGTATTCCTTCCAGCCGAGCACGGATTTTTCCAGCAACACCTCGGTAGTGGGCGACAGGTCGAGGCCACGCTTGATGATGTCCTCGAATTCCTCCCGGTTGTAGGCAATGCCCCCGCCGCTGCCGCCCATGGTGAAGGACGGCCGGATAATGACCGGGAAACCGATCTGCGCCTGACCCTGCCAGGCTTCCTCGAGGCTGTGCGCGATGAAGGACTGGGGCGTGGCCAGCCCGATCTCCGCCATTGCCTTGCGGAACTGGTCACGGTCCTCGGCCATGTCGATGGCCTCGCGGCTGGCACCGATCATTTCCACGCCGTGCTGTTCCAGCACCCCCTCGCGCACCAGGTCCAGCGCGCAGTTGAGCGCGGTCTGGCCGCCCATGGTCGGCAGCAGCGCATCGGGCTGCTCCTTCTCGATGATCTTGGCCACCGCTGTCCAGTGCACCGGCTCGATGTACACCGCATCGGCGGTATCCGGGTCGGTCATGATGGTGGCCGGATTGGAGTTGATGAGGATGACGCGATAGCCCTCTTCCTTCAGCGCCTTGCAGGCCTGGGCACCGGAGTAGTCGAACTCGCAGGCCTGGCCGATGACGATGGGACCGGCGCCAATGATGAGTATGGATTTCAGGTCGTCTCTGCGCGGCATCAGGCGTCTCCTCCGGCGCGGTAGGCCTCGATCATTGCGAAGAAGCGATCGAACAGCGGTGATACATCGTGGGGGCCGGGGCTGGCCTCCGGGTGCCCCTGAAAGCTGAAGGCCGGCCGGTCGTTGCGTTCTACGCCCTGCAGCGAGCCGTCGAACAGTGAGCGGTGGGTGGCACGCAGGCTGTCGGGCAGGGTCGCATCATCGACCGCGAAGCCGTGGTTCTGGCTGGTGATCATCACCACCCCGCTGGCCAGGTCCTGCACCGGGTGATTGGCGCCATGGTGACCGAATTTCATCTTCACCGTACGCGCGCCACTGGCCAGCGACAGCAACTGGTGCCCAAGGCAGATACCGAACAGCGGCACACCTGCCTCCAGCAACTCGCCAATGGCGGCTATGGTGTAGTCGCAGGGCTCCGGGTCGCCCGGGCCATTGGAGAGAAACACCCCGTCGGGGTTCATCGCCAACACCTCGGCAGCCGGTGTTTGCGCCGGCACCACGGTGACCCGCGCACCACGCTCGGCGAGCATGCGCAGGATGTTCTTCTTGACGCCATAGTCATAGGCCACCACATGCCAGCGTGGTTCGGGCTGTTCGTGAAAGCCTGCACCAAGACGCCATTCGCCGTGGGTCCAGGCATAGGTTTTGCGGGTGGTGACTTCCCGGGCCAGATCCATCCCGGCCAGGCCGGGAAAGGCGCGCGCCGCTTCCAGCGCACGTGCCTCGTCGATGTCGTCCCCGGCCATGATGCAGCCGGCCTGGGCACCCTTCTCGCGCAGCAGACGGGTCAGACGGCGGGTATCGATGTCGGCAATGGCAACCACGCCGCGGTCGCGCAGATACGCGTCGAGGGTGCGTTCGCAACGCCAGCTGCTGGCCCGCAACGGCAGATCACGGATGATCAGCCCGGCGGCGTGGATGGCATCGGCCTCCTCGTCCTCGGAATTGACACCGGTGTTGCCGATGTGGGGGTAGGTCAGGGTGACCAGCTGGCGGGCATAGGACGGATCGGTGAGAATTTCCTGGTAGCCGGTCATGGAGGTGTTGAAGACCACCTCGCCCTGACTCAGACCTGTGGCCCCGATCGACAGCCCTCGGAACAGGCTGCCATCTTCAAGGGCGAGTATGGCTGGTGTCGTCACGAATACTCCGGAATCTGTAGGGCTTCAAAAAAATGCGCGCACACGAAAATGGGAGGAGCCAGCGGCTCTTCCCATCACGACGGCAAAACATGAGATCACGCCGCGAAAGCGGCATTTTCCTGAGCGGGTATTCTAGAGCAAGGCGGGGCGGGCTGTCCACGCCGCAAAGCGGTTTTTTCCGTCAATTCCGGGGATCGATGCGCAGTATTTCGCCGCCTGCCCAGTCGATCAGATAGAGCCGGCCGGACAGGTCTTCGGCCAGTGAACTGATCACCCGGCCGCTTTCGGCCATCAGCCTGAGCGTGGCGGTCGAATCGCTGGCATAGGGGTCGAGCGACCACAGCCGTCCCGATCCATAGTCGGCAAAGAAATAGCGCCCGTTCAAGCTGGCCAGCCGGGGATCCTGCCCCCGGTAGACATGGCCTCCGACCACGGCAATGCCCTCGCTGCGCGGGTACTCATGGATGGGCGGCGTGTTGGTCACGCCCGTGCAGTAGTCGCCATAATCGACGGAATCGTTGACCCGGGTTCCCTCGAAACAGGGCCAGCCGTACTGTTCTCCGGCCTCGATGCGGTCGATCTCCTCGCGCGCGCCCTGCCCCACATCACCGGCAAGCAATACACCCGTTGCACGGTCGAAGCTCCAGCGCCAGGGGTTACGCAGGCCATAGGCAAAGATCTCATCCCGCACCGCCGGATCGCCTGCAAAGGGGTTGTCGGACGGTATCCCGTAGTCGAGGCTGCCTGCCGTCGCATCGACATCGATGCGCAGCATGGAACCCAGCAGAGTCCGGGTATTCTGGGCATTGCGGAAGGTATCGTTTGAACCGCCACCGTCGCCAAGGCCGATATAGAGGTAGCCGTCCGGGCCAAAGGCGATATGGCCGCCATTGTGGTTGGCGGCGGGCTGCTCCACCTCGAGCAGTATCCGTTCACTGGCCGGGTCGATGGCGGTGCCAGCGCTATTGACATCGAATGCGGCAATCACGCTGCGCTGGCCACCGTCGGTCGTCACCCAGGACAGATAGACCGTTCGCTTTTGCGGGTAGTCCGGGTGAAATGCCATGCCCAGCAGACCGCGTTCATCCGCACCGCCGCTGTAGGCGACGCGGCTGCTGAGGTCGGCGAACAGGCTGGCGCTGCCGTCTCCGCTGCGGAAGGTCTTCACCCGTCCGCCCTGCTCCACCACATACCATCGGTTGCCGTCGCCGGGCGCCTGCAACATCAACAGGGGACGATCAAAGGCGATACCTTCGAAGACCGGGGTCAAACGGATGTCGACCGGGTCCGGTGACGGGCCTGGCGACGGATCCCGGGTACGGCTGGACGACCCGCAGGCGGCAAGCAGCAGAAGGCTGCACAGCAGACTGACACTCAATGTCTTGTACGGCATGGAACCTCCCTATCACAAATGGATGATTGGCAAACGGCCGAAGACGCTCTATTCTGCGCGGCTTGACCGGCTTCCTTCTACCCGCATGACCGAAAAAGAATTCGTCGATATCGCCCTGCCCCTCGGACTGACCTTCACCATCGGCTACATGGTGTTCATCATGTACAAGCTGGGCAAGGACTCCAAGGCCGGCAAGTTCGGCATGGCCATCATCTTCCTGGCCCTCGGGCTTGGCATTTTCGGCTTCGTGCTCAAGTTCTTCATCAAGCTGTACCTGCAGGCCGATCTCGACCAATAGCCCTCAGGCCGCAGGACAGACCCTGAAGCGTCCGACCTCGACCGCGACCACGCGCACCTTGCTGCCGGCAGGAATCGACGCCACGCCGCAGCTGTCGTCGATTTCCAGTTTCCACTCGATACCCGAGTAGCGGTAGCGGCCGGGACGCCCGGGCTCCAGAGCCTGCTCGATGCGAAACTCCAGCCCTTCAAAATCACTGTGCGTACGCGCCGAGGCGTCGCTCCTGTCCTGCAGCGCACGAAATGGTTTCCACAGCAGCGCGCTGGCCAGACCCGTGCAGATACCAAAGCCGGCGATGCCGGCGACCCAGGTTTCGGGCAGCAGCCCCGCCATCATCAACAGCCCAGTAACCAACGCGCCGATGCCGGCGAACAGGAACACGATGGTCGAAAAGCCGAAGATCAATGCTTCCAGCACCAGCAGCAGAAAGCCGGTGGCGATCCAGAAGCCGGGCAGGTGGCTGTCGATGTATTCGATCATTGCGGGTTCTTTTGCTGGCGATTCAGGGTGTTGATGATGGTCATCGCCTCGGCGACGACGCTGGATGGGCTGGCCTGGCTGTCACTGAGCAGCACCACCGAGGATTCGCGGGCGATGGCCTCGCGTGCAGCGATGGCCTGCTCGGCCAGATCCAGCTGAATGGCCTTTTGCCCCTTTTCCTCGACCGCCACGCTGCCGATGACTTCCAGCGCCTTGGCCTTGGCATCGGCCACCGCAAGTATGGCCTGGGCCTCGCCCTCGGCACGCAGGATCTGTTCCGCCTTGTCGGCTTCGGCGGCCAGCACCTTGGCGCGCTTCTCGCCTTCCGCCACATTGATTGCCGACTGGCGTTCGCCCTCTGATTCGAGAATGGTCGCCCGCTTCTCGCGCTCGGCCTTCATCTGCCGCTCCATCGCGTCAAGGACGGTGCGCGGCGGTTCGATATCCTTGATCTCGTAACGCAGTACCTGCACCCCCCAGGGTTCCGCGGCATCGTTGATCTGGGAGACGATGTTGATATTGAGGGCTTCGCGCTCCTCGAAGGTTTTGTCCAGTTCAATCTTGCCGATCTCGCTGCGCATGGTGGTCTGCGCCAGTTGGGTCACCGCATAGACATAGTCGTCCACGCCGTAGGAGGCTTTGTAGGGGTCGATCACCTTGAGATAGAGCACGCCGTCAACCACCAGCTGGATGTTGTCACGGGTGATGGCCGACTGGCTGGGAACATCCACGGCCTGCTCTTTCAATGACCGAACGAAGGCCACCTTGTCGATGAACGGCACCAGAAAGTTCAGTCCCGCGGTCATGGTCTTGTGGTATTTCCCGAAGCGCTCGATCACATAGGCGTAGTTCTGCGGCACGAACTTGATCGAGGATTTGACCAGCACCAGCACCAGAATGGCGAGGCCAACCCAGAAGTTGAACAGCAGGTCGATGAGGGCATTGAAATCGTTCATTCGGGCATCCTTGAAGTATGGGCTTGCGGGATTCGATGATGCGGCCTTAACCGCGCTTTTGCAAGTCGTCTAGCACCTGTCGCGCTCAGCCAGCAGCGTCTCGCAGTGGCTCACCGCCTGCAGCATCTGCTCGGCATCGGCAAAGCGCTGATAGGTCTTCTTCTGCAGAGCCTTGGCGATGACCTGCCGTATCGACTCGGGTACCTTTAGCAGATCGAGATCCACTTCCGTTTGACTGACACGCTTCTTGACGGACTTCAGGTCATCGGCCACAAAGGGTTGCACGCCCGTCATCAGGTGATACACGGTGACCGCCAGCGAAAACAGGTCACTGCGACCGTCCAGCCGCTTGCCGGCCAACTGTTCCGGGGACATGTACGAAGGCGTGCCGATGATTTTTGTCTGGTGGTCGAACTGCCGGCTGCGATTCCATGCGGCGCCGAAGTCGGTCACGATATAGCGCTTGTGCTGACGGTCGAACATGATATTGGCCGGCTTGATGTCTCCATGCACGATGCCCTTGCGATGAGCTGCGATCAGCGCCTCAAGCACGGAACGCATTACCCTCAGACTCTCCGCCGCAGTCAGATAGCGCTTTCGCGCGAGTCGTGCCGACAGCGGGTAGCCGTCGATATAGTCCATCGCAATATAGGCGCGGTCATCGATAATGTCGGCATCATGGATTTTGACGATATTGGGGTGATCGAGGCTGGATACGGTCATTGCTTCGTGGAGAAAGGTCATGATGTCCCGCTCGCCGGTACTGTCATCGAGTTTCTGGTGCAGCAGCTTCAGTGCGACACGACGATGGGTGTGCAGATCCTCTGCCTCGTGGACCTCGGCCGTGGCGCCTATGGCCTTGCGTCCCAGCAGGAGGTAATGACCGAAAGGCTCTCCGCCCTGGGTCGACCGGTCGTTCGCATCCGACTCGTCCATCGCCATGTCCGACAAGCGGCGCGGATGCAGCTGGGCTTCCATGTGATCGACGAAATCCTGCATGCCGGGATCGAACTGCACCAGCCACTGATAGAGGTAACGCGCCAGCAGCCAGTTTTTTTCGGCCTCGATCTTTTGGCCAAGCTCGTAGGCCAGCTCGAACATGTCGTCGGAAAACGGGCAGCTCTTGAGCAGGAACACCGCTGAAGCATGGTCCCCTCGAGCCATCAGATCGCGAATCTCCTCGATGCGGCAGGAGGGTTTGCGATTCAGCAGCTGCCTCAGGCCATGGCGACGGTTCCAGGCCATCAGCAACAATCCGCTGACCAGCAACGCCGCGCTCGGCCACAGCAGCGGCAGCCACAGCCCGCTGAACAGGGCCAGCAGGATTTCCAGCATCATCAGCGCAAAGCCGGTCAGCAGCAGAAAGGCAAGGCTGGGGCCCTTCGGATTGACGCGGCAGGACTCGATACACAGCCAGGTCTGTGTCAGCGCAATCAGCAGCCACCACAAGGGCAGGGAAAGCCGGATACCCGTGGGCATCGGGTGCGCAAACGGGACCCGCTCGAGCAGCTGGCGATAGAGCATGATTTCCGCCTGCTGCAGGGACGACAATCCGGTGGCCACAAGCGCCAGCAGAAGCACCCCTCCTGTCAGCGCCGCCTTCCCTGAAACCGGCAGGCGTTTCATCGGTTCAGGGCTCGTAGTTCAGCACCGGCGCCAGCCAGCGTTCGACCCAGGCCACGGACTGCCCCTTGCGGCGGGCATAGTCTTCGACCTGGTCGCGGTTGATCTTGCCGACGCCAAAATAGCGTGCCTCGGGATGGGCGAAAAGAAAACCCGAAACCGAAGCCATCGGCAGCATGGCAAAGGAATCGGTGATTCCGATGCCGATGCGTTCATCGGGCCGGATCATCTGCCACAGCAGGGCCTTTTCCGTGTGGTCCGGACAGGCCGGATAGCCGGGCGCCGGGCGAATGCCGCGGTAACGCTCGCGGATCAGATCCTGATTCTCCAGCGCCTCATCGGGGGCATAACCCCAGTCCTCCCGTCGCAGCTTGCGGTGCAGCCATTCCGCCGCCGATTCGGCCAATCGGTCGGCCAGCGCCTTGGCCATGATGGCGCTGTAATCGTCGTGATTCGCTTCATGCGAGGCAACGATGGGGTCGAGACCGATACCGGCGGTGACCGCGAATGCACCGATCCAGTCCTCCAGCCCGGTTTCCTCGGGGGCGATGAAATCGGAGAGACACTGGTTCGGTTTGCCCGGCGGTTTCTGGTTCTGCTGGCGCAGGTGGTGCAGGGTCATCCATTCCTGATCGCGTTGCCCATCGGCCCAGACCACGATGTCGTCGGTGCGGCTGTTGGCCGGGAAGAACCCATAGGCTGCCCGGGCGGTGAGCTGTCGGTTATCGACAAGCTCGGCAAGCATTTCACGCGCATCGGCGAACAGCTTGCGCGCTTCTTCACCGACGATTTCGTCATCAAGAATCCGGGGATAGCTGCCGTGCAATTCCCAGGCATGAAAAAAGGGTGTCCAGTCGATGGTTTCGACCAGTTCCTCCAAGGGTATCTCGTCGATCTGATGTACACCCGGATTACGAGGCGCGGGCGGTGTATAACCGGTCCAGTCGATGGGCGTTCGGTTGGCCCGGGCCTGCTCAAGCGTGAGGAATTTCTTTTTCGATTGCTTGCCGGCATGCAATTGCCGCACCTGTTCATATTCCCGATCCAGATCGGCGACAAAACCGGGCTTGAGGCTGTCGCTGAGCAGTGACGAGGCCACGCCAACCGCCCGCGATGCGTCCTTGACATACACCACCGGTTGTTCGTAATGGGGCGCGATCTTGACGGCGGTATGCACCCGCGATGTGGTCGCGCCACCAATCATCAGTGGGATATCGAAACCCTGGCGTTGCATTTCCTTCGCCACATGGACCATCTCGTCCAGGGACGGGGTGATCAGGCCGGAGAGGCCGATGATGTCCACCTGTTCCTCACGCGCCTTGCGCAGGATGGTCTCGGCCGGCACCATGACGCCCAGGTCGACGATTTCGTAGCTGTTGCACTGCAACACCACGCCTACGATGTTCTTGCCGATGTCGTGCACATCGCCCTTGACCGTGGCCATCAGGATCTTGCCGTTGCTGCTCAGGTCATCGGCCGATTTTTCCGCTTCCAGGTAAGGCAGCAGATAGGCCACCGCCTGTTTCATCACCCGAGCGGACTTGACCACCTGGGGCAGAAACATCTTGCCTTCCCCGAACAGGTCGCCGACCACATTCATGCCCGCCATCAGCGGCCCTTCGATGACTTCCAGCGAACTGGGGTATTTCTGCCGCGCGGCTTCGGTGTCCTCCTCGATGAACTCGGTGATCCCCTTGACCAGCGCATGTTCAAGGCGTTTGTCCACTTCCCAGCTGCGCCATTCCAGGTCGGCCTTGTTGTCCTGGGTCTTGCCGTCACCACGGTATTTTTCGGCGATTTCCAGCAGGGCCTCGGTGGCGCCCGGGTGGCGGTTGAGTACCACATCCTCGACCTTTTCGCGCAGCTCCTCCGGTATGTCGGAATAGATCGCCAACTGTCCCGCATTGACGATACCCATATCCATGCCGGCGCGTATCGCGTGGTACAGGAACACCGCGTGGATGGCCTCGCGTACCGGGTTGTTTCCGCGGAAGGAAAAGGAGACATTCGATACGCCGCCACTGACCAGCGCGTGCGGCAGATTCTGCTTGATGTATTTCGTCGCCTCGAAGAAGTCGACCGCGTAGTTGTCGTGCTCGGGAATGCCGGTGGCAATGGCGAAGATATTGGGGTCGAAGATGATGTCTTCGGGCGGGAACCCCACCTCATCGACCAGGATGCGGTAGGCGCGTGCGCAAATCTCGATCTTGCGTTCGGCAGTGTCGGCCTGCCCTTCCTCGTCGAAGGCCATGACCACGGCAGCAGCCCCGTAGCGACGGATCAACCGGGCCTGTTCGACAAACCGGTCCACGCCTTCCTTCATGCTGATGGAGTTGACGACGCCTTTTCCCTGGATGCACTGCAGGCCGGCCTCAATGACTTCCCACTTGGAGGAGTCAATCATGATTGGTACCCGTGCGATGTCCGGCTCGGAGGCGATCAGATTGAGGAAACGCACCATCGCCTCCTTCGATTCGAGCAGTCCCTCGTCCATGTTGATATCGATGATCTGTGCGCCATTCTCCACCTGCTCCCGGGCCACATCGAGCGCGGTTTCATAATCGCCTTCCATGATCAAGCGCTTGAAGCGGGCCGATCCGGTCACATTGGTGCGTTCGCCCACATTGACGAACAGGCTGTCCTCGTAGATGTTCAGTGGTTCCAGCCCCGACAACTGGCAGGCAACGGGCAGGTCCGGGAGTGGCCTGGGAGGGTATTTGGATACCCTGTCGACTATGGCCCGTATATGCTCCGGCGTGGTGCCACAACACCCACCGACGATATTGAGAAATCCACTCTGTGCCCATTCCTCGATCTCGGCAGCCACATCGTCAGGTGTTTCGTCGTATTCGCCAAACTCGTTGGGCAAACCGGCATTGGGGTGAGCCGATACATGGGTTTCGGAGATGTTTGAAAGAATCTCGACATACTGACGCAGTTCCCGGGGGCCCAGCGCGCAGTTAAGCCCGATGGATACCGGTTGTACATGGCGCAGGCTGTTGTAGAAGGCCTCGGTCGTCTGACCCGAGAGGGTGCGCCCGGAGGCATCGGTTATGGTCCCGGAGATCATGATCGGCAGCTTGCGACCCAGTTCGTCGAACACCTGCTCCACCGCAAAGGCGGCGGCCTTGGCATTGAGGGTGTCGAAGATGGTTTCGATCAGGATCAGATCGGCGCCGCCCTCGATCAGTCCACGCGTCGCCTCGGTGTAGATCTCCACCAGTTCGGCAAAGCTGATGTTGCGAAACCCCGGATCGTTGACATCGGGCGACAGCGAAGCGGTACGGCTGGTCGGTCCGAGGACGCCGGCCACAAACCTCGGCCGATCGGGAGTCGAGGCGGTTGTTTCGTCGCAGACCGCCCGCGCCAGCGCGGCCGACGCCCGGTTGATTTCGTAGGCCAGCTCCTCCATGCCGTAGTCGGCCATGGAGATGCGGTTGGCGTTGAAGGTATTGGTTTCGACGATATCCGCCCCGGCATCCAGATAGGCCCGATGGATGTCGCGTATGATGCCCGGCTGGGTCAGCGACAGCAGATCGTTGTTGCCCTTGAGTGGCGTGGGCCAGTCAGCGAAGCGCTCACCCCGGTAATCGGCTTCCTCAAGCTCGTAGGACTGGATCATGGTGCCCATGGCGCCATCGAGGAACAGGATGCGTTGCTTCAGGGCATCCAGGAATCGGGAACTGGAGTCGGTCACTGCGCGGTCGTCCGGAAAAATGTGAAACCGGCATTCTACACGATTGCCCCGTGCGGAGGCATGGCCTACCATCGGCTTCCCGCTACAGAATGGCCGTTTCCGACATGGGCAATCGCCTCTCGCGCATCATCACCGGCACCGGCGACGCCGGAGAAACCGGCCTGGCCGATGGCTCGCGCTGCCGAAAGTCCTCGCCACGCATCGAAGCCCTGGGCGAACTCGACGAACTGAACTCGATCATCGGCCTGGCCCGCGCGGCCATCGATGACACGGAGGCCGGCGAAGTGCTGTTGCAGATCCAGCACGACCTGTTCGACTTGGGTGCCGAACTCTGTCAGCCCGAAAAACGCCTGATCGGCGGGGACTATCCCGACGCCCTGACCCGCCAGGCCGAAGCCCTCAACGCCAGATTGCCGCCGCTGCGTGAATTCATCCTGCCCGGCGGCAGCGAGGCGCTGGCCCGCCTGCACCTGGCCCGCAGCGTCAGCCGCCGTGCCGAACGGGCGCTGGTGCGGCTGGCCGATACCGAGACCGTCAACGGACATACCCTCGCTTACCTGAACCGGCTGTCGGACCTGCTGTTCATACTCGGACGCCACCTGGCGCAAGAACTGGGTCTGCGGGAAGAACTCTGGCAGCCCGCCCGTTCCCGGACTAGATCCTGATCAGGGTATCGATGCGCCAGTGACGGTCGTCGATTCCGGCATCACGAAAGCGTTGTTCGGCGATTTGTCGGTAGGTTTCCGGCAGGGTCAGGTACACATCGGAAAACTTGATGGCAGGCTCCTGAACGAGGATCTTGCCGATCACCGCATCGATGCACTGATCCGAGGGTTCGCGGATGGCGATCGGGAAATAGCGGATATTGTCCATTGCGTCTTCGATCGACCGGCAGTAATTCTCGCGGTAGGGCGTGTGATTCGGTGTCACCACCCAGTAGAGGTGGATGATCTGCGGCTTTTCCAGCGCGATGGCATGCTCGATCAGGCTCTTGATGCTCGCAAAGCCCGTGTCATAGGCAATGAACACCAGCGGACGCGTGCCGTCGTCATCGAGCACGAAATCCCCCCAGGGACCGGTCAGGCCGACCCGGTCGTTCTTCTTCAGTCGATGGAAGACATGTTCGCTGAAGGCGTCCCCCGGCCGGTACTTGACATGAATTTCGGGTTTCAGGCCGTCGCAGGGGCAACTGGCGATGGATTTGTTGCGTGACAGGCCATCACCCAGCTCTACCGTCACATGCTGCCCGGCAAGAAACTGCAGCGGCTGGCTGCGCGGGGTCTTGAGCAGCAGCTGCATGACATCATCGGACAGGCGTTCCATGCGGTAGACGCGCGCCTCGATCTGCTGTTGCGGTATCTCGCGCGGGCTCCCGACCTCGTCGGCCTGGATCACGCAGTCGCTTCTTGGCGAATTGATGCAGGCAAGAAACTGTCGATTGGCCTTTTGTTGCGGACTGAGCAGGTAATCGGAGAAGCGTATGGCGCCGATCTCGCCTTCGACCAGACGGGCCAGGCAGTCTCCACAGCCACCGGTTTCGCAGCCGTAGTGCAGGTTGATGCCGTGTTCGAGCGCCGCATGCAGGAAGCTCTGGTGCTCCGAGCAGTCGAATTCATGCCCGCTGGGCAGGATGCGCACCCTATGCGTGGGCATGCCTGTTTGCCGCGGGACGGGGTCGCTGGTCTGCCGTCAGCCCCGGCACTGCCGGTACTGGTGCATCATCCAGCCGATGAAGGCCGCCAGGGTCTGCTTCTGCTGCCGATCGCAGTGCTTCTGCATTTCCTCCAGCCGCGATTTGCTTTCCATCAGCAGGCGTTCGTATTCGCCAATCTTGAACTGGGCCTGCTGCAGGCGAATCTGCAGCCGGTTGACCTGGTCCATCAGCGACTGTTCCGAAGGCACGATACCGGTAAAGGCCTTGTGTATCGCCTCCTGCTGAATCCGCGCCACCCGCTGCAGTTCCCGTTCGTTGTCGAGTTCTGTCTGAGGGTAGAGTTTGAGCAGGGATTCGACCGTGACATCGCCTTCGAAGACATCCAGCTTGCCCTGTTTGATGTCCTGTTGTATCTGCCGGCGACTGATGCCGGCGAGCTTGGCGGCGCGCGCCAGATTGAGGTGGTGTTCCATGGGTTTCTCTGTGTTTTACCACAACAGGTATAACCCCATGGGGAGAGTTTATCAAGGCGAGAATACCCATAAATGGGTAGATCATCGAAAGATTCGATGGGTCAGGGCACCCCATCAACAGCGCTTATACGGAGCCGGAGTTGTCCCAGGCAAAGGCGCAATCGAGTTGGGAACGCACCCGAATCAGCCCGGACAGCCCTTCCTCCACCATCACCTGTATCGGTGTACGGCCGTCGAAACGCTTGTGCGGTTTGCGCAGCCACAGGTTGCACATCTCCACATTACGCGGGTAGGTGGTGCGCAGGGCATCGGCGATGCCAACGATATGCTCGAGGTGTTCGTTGACGGTATCGGTGTCGGGGAAGGGCTCGTTCTGGCGAAAGCGGTCGAGCTTGCGCGCCTTGACTTCGCCATCCAGGCCGAGCAGGACGACCTTTTGTTCGCCGGAGGTGCCCCAGCTGTCGAGCAGCGACATGATGTGCTTGGTGAGCAGAACCCTTCGTTCGGGCGTCATGGATTCGGACATGGTGGGTATTTCGTGCTGGGATCGATGCTTTGAGTATACCCCAGAGCGACGGAATATAGGCCTTTACGCTGTAAGGTTACTGGCTGAGGTTGAAATAGCCCCGCTGCAATGCATGCTTGAGTTGATCGAAACTCTCGACGGCCTCTTCGTAGGCGAGACGCGCCTGACGCACCTCGTAGCACATCTTGCGATCCAGCTCGTGGTCATCGGCCCGCGCCATGGCGAGCACATCCTTGAGGTACTTGGCGCGCAGAATGGAGATGGATCGGGCCAGATTGAGGAAATCCTCCTCGCGGATGTCACCGGCGATATCGGTGATGGCGCTGCTGTTCATTTCGCTGATCTGATGCTCGAACTTCTGCATCATGCGGCGAACGGCGATTTCCTGTTCTTCGGACATGGGGTTAAGGACTCCGGGATGGGCATTCACCAGTCTGTATAGCCCAGATCCGGGATTTTTCCAGCCCGATCAGCGCTCCAGCAGCACTTCGACACGGCGATTGGCGGCCCGCGCCTTCTCGCCGCGGCCTCGTACTCTGGGCTCCCGTTCACCGCGGTAATCGAGGCGCAGCATGCCCGGATCCATGCCGCTGAGCACCAACCAGTCGTAGATGTACTGCGCGCGGCGCTTCGAGAGGTTGTCGTTGTAACAGCTGCTACCCTTTTCGTCAGCATGGCCGATCACGCGAATCACCTTCACCGAAGGGTCCACCTTGATGTAGTCGAGCAGCTTCTTCAATGCCCGTTCCTCTTCGCCCTCGGGCGGAAATTCCTCATCGAAGCCGAAGAACACCAGTGCCCGTTTAACATCCTCGAAATTATAGGGGTAGAGCTTGCCCACACAGGTATTGAACGCCTGTTCGCCGTCGCGGAAACGGACCGTCGACAGCACGATGGCCACGCTGTTGCCACCGTCTGCCTCATCGATGAAACTGAAGGTGGGCTGGAAACCCTGTTGCAGTTCATACCAGGCCCGGCGCGCGGCCTCGGCATCGACCCTGAGCATCGGCTGTCCGCCCCCGAGCGTTTTGAGCCGGGCCAGTTCTGCCTCGGTGGCGCGGTCCTTCCATTCGGCGCTGACGGAACGGAACACCACGTCCATGCCTTTCGGGTAGTTCTGCCAGGCATCGATGCGCAGACGCAATGGCCGGCCGCTGTCACGGTAGAACACCGCCTTGCCGAACAGCGGTATCTCGTGGGTCAGCCGGCACTGCAGCACGCCGTTGCCGGAGGCTTCCCAGGTCGACTGATGCAGATCCGCCTTGTAGACACGGTCGGCCGGCGGTGCCGCGAACAGGGGCAGAGCCATCAGCAACAACAGGGGCAGCAGGAGTTTCATCACCGGTTTATCGCTCATTCCGGCCGATTCTTTAACAGGAAATCGGAGCTGATGCGGAAAAACGCATCCGGCTGCTCGGCATGCAGCCAGTGCCCGGCGCGGACGATGGTCTCCAGTTGCGCCCGCGGAAAATGCGCCTCGATCAGCGGCCAGTATTCATCCTTGAGGTAGCTGGAAAAGCCGCCGCGCACAAACAGCGCAGGGCGTTCGATGCACCAGTCATCGATCGGCGGAAAGCCGGTGATGTGCCGGATGTTGTCGCGTATCGCCGGCCAATTGATCTGCCAGCGCCAACCCCGTTCATCGTGAACCAGGCTCTGCAGCAGGAACAGACGGACCGCGTCATCGGGGATTGCCGGCTTGAGGCGCTGATCCGCATCCCGGCGGCTTGTGATCCGGGTCAGATCGAGGTGCATGGCGGGTTCGATCAGTCCGTCGTAACTGTGGTCGTAGGCCACCGGTGCGATATCGGCCACCAGCAGCCGGTCGAGGCGCTCGGGCCAGAGGTGGGCAAACATCATCGCGGCCTTGCCGCCCATGCTGTGGCCCAGCAAATGTGCACGCTCGATGGACAGGGCATCGATGAGATCGAGCAGATCCCGGGCCAGGGTCGGGTAATCCATCTGCCGCGCATGAAAGGATTCGCCGTGATTGCGCAGGTCCACCGCAATCACATCGAAACGGGCGGCATAACGCCGCGCCAGACTGCGCCAGTTGCGCGCCGAACCGAACAGGCCGTGGATGATCAGCAGCGCCGGGCCCTCTCCCTGGCGTTCAAAATGCAGCAAAGGATGATTCATGTACTGTCGCGTTCCCTGTAGCCGGGGTAGACTCCCCGTTCTCGAAAAGCCTGCCGGGTCAATTGAAACCAGTGTACTGGAAACGCCTCCTGTTCAGAAGCGGTCTTGCCCTATTGCTGCTGATGGCCCTGCTGGTCTTGCTGCTGCCCACGGCGTTGCGCATCGCCCTTGGCGAGTGGCTGCAGAGACAGGGCGCCGAAGAGGCCCTGATCGAGAACATCGACCTCAATCCGCTGACCGGCCGCATGGCGATTGAAGGCGTTCACCTGCGCTTTCCCGGTGCCCGCCCCTTTACCCTCGGCCGATTGACCGCAGATCTCGATATCGTCGAACTGACCGGCGGACGCATCGTCATCGATCAGCTGCGGCTTGACGGCCTGCGCGCCGACATTCGCCGCGATGGCAAGGGCGACCTGTACATCAATGGCTGGTCACCGCAACCCCTGACCTCGAAACCGAACGCCACTGGGCGCAGCAGCTCCCCCCCGTCCTTTGCCCTGGCGCGGGTCCAGCTCAGCAACCTGCAGATCCGCTACAGCGAACCGGAATTCAGCCAGCCCGTGTTGCTGCGTGAACTGAGTTTCGGACCACTGCGAAGCAGGCAACCTGAACAGGCTTCTTCCCTCGCCTTCGACCTGCAATTGCGGTCACCCGCCCGGCTCCAGGGCAGGCTCAAGCTCACGCCCCTGGCCACCAGCCCCGGCATGTCCGGCACACTGCACCTGTCATCGCTGGAGCTGGGCGATTACACCGCCTTTTTCCGCAACACCCTTGAGCACCTGTCCGGACGACTGTCCATGGAAGTAAACCTGGACCTGTCCCTCCCGCAAGGCGATCCGCGCAAGCTGAAAGGACAGCTGACTCCCCATCTCCGCCTCTCCAACCTCAATCTGCGCTACCGCTCCGTCGAACAGCGCGTGGGAACGCTGGACGGGCAAGGCAAAGTCCGCCTCGACGGCCTGCAACAGGCAGGGCTGACCGGCCGGATACAACTTGAACAAGGCCGTACCCGTGACTCGGACCAGCAGCAGGAACTGGCGTCATTCAACGCACTGAAGATCGATGGCATCGAGATGGACAGCAACGCCGGAATCCGCATCGCGTCCCTCGGTCTCGATCGGCTGAGGCTGCTGCCTGACCCGAAACAAGCGCCGCTGCTCGATCTGGATGGCCTGCGCATCGAACACTTCGAACGCGCGGACGGCAAGACGCTGTCGATCGGAGACATCCTCCTCGCGGCGCCGAAGCTCCGCCTGGTGATCGACGAACAGGGCCAACTGCCGGCAGTCGCACGCCTGCAGACCACTGTGGACAATCTTGCGGCAGGCGGCGATGGTGATGGCGATACAGGAAAAGCGGGAACACCGACCACAGCAGCGCCATCCGATGACCTGCGGATCGACCGCCTGCGCATCTCCAAGCCCGGCCGGATCGATTTCTCCGACCGCAGCGTCACGCCCAACTTCAAGACCCGGCTGATTATCGACCATCTCGAGATTGACACACTCAACCCACGGGAACCTGGGCGCTTTTCGGCACGATTGCGACAGGGCGAATACAACCGCATCGAAATCAACGGCCAGGGCCTGTTGCTGGATCCGCGACAACACCTCAGACTCAAGGCCGACATCGAACAGCTGGACCTGCCACCGCTGACGCCCTACAGCAGCAAGGCCTTGGGTTACGGCGTGCGCAGCGGCGTGCTCGACAGCCAGATCGACCTGACCATCGATGACAACCGCCTGGACGCCCTGATCAAGCTGGATCTGGACGGCATCGACATCATCGAGACCGACCCGAAGACCGCCGCGGAACTCAACAGCGCCGCAGGCATTTCCATCGACCTCGCCCTCTCCACGCTGAAGGACAGCGACGGCAAGCTGCGACTCGAAATACCGGTCAAGGGCGACATCGACACGCCGGATTTCCGCATGCAGAGCATCATCAACAAGGCCCTGGGCAAGGCCATGCAGGGCGCCACCCTGGGTTACCTCAAACACACACTGCAACCCTTTGGTTCACTGATCACCCTCTACCAGCTCGCCAAAACCGCCTCCCGGCGCGTCGCCCTCCCCTCCGTAACCTTCCAGCCCGGCAGCATTCAGCCTGCCGAAGGTCAGCGGCAGTTGCTTGAGAAAATCACAACGCTGATGAAGGAACGCCCCGGACTCAAAATCAAGGCCTGCGGCCTGGCCGTGGACAGTGACCGCAGCGCATTGCTGGCTCAGTCACCGGCCGTGCCAAGCGAAACGGGCAAGAAACCCGCGACTCCTCCGCCAAGCGAGGCGCAGATCCGGCAGCAGCTGTTCGAACTGGCCGAACAACGGGCCGGCTGGGTGAAGCAACAGCTGGTCGAAGCCGGCATTTCTCCGGAACGGGTGCTGAACTGCCTGGGGCAGATTGATACGGCTGATTCCTCACTACAACCATCTGTCCAGCTATTGCTGTAACAACAGGTGAGCAAGACCAATCCTTTGTCTGCATTGAAAAAGCCCGCTTGGGCGGGCTTTTTCAATGCAGCTATTAATCTAGAGCACAAAGCCTAGGGGCATGTACCACCATCTTTTTTGATGAGCAGATCATTTCGGGTATGAATCATGGTGGACTTGGCACTGGCGTCACATTGAGGGTTGCCCGCATAGCTGTCACACAGGCTGCCATTGTAGATTCCGTCGCCAAGGTCGTGGACACCATTGGCGCCCGAAGTGCCACTTCCGGGGAAACCGACGATATCGATCGTTTCACACACCAGATCAACATTGCAGGCCGAATCGTATTGCCCATTTGAATTGATATCCAAATACGGCTCCTCCAGATCCACGAAACTTTCACCCACATCAAAACGGCCATTATCATTAATATCGGCAAATTTCTCCTCTCCAACCGTCCAGGCCGTAAACGCCACAAGGCAGTCACCGGGGGGCGGTGTCTGCCCTGTCAGGGGGTTGGAAGTTCCACCGGGTATCCAGGTCACATAGCACTCGCCATTTTCAAGCGTACAGGCATCTTTTTCATCCTTGAAACTGCCCCATTCCGTCCGGAACTTTACCGTCTGCCCACTGACGATCAGGTCATGCACATCATCGGCTGAAATGACAATTTTTACTTCTTTCTGAGTATAGCTTCCATCAGCGTCATAAATTTCCGGGTTACCCGGATCAAACAGGATCTGGAAGTCCCGGTGGGTCACGATGCCCGTGGGTGTGGAGTCTCCCAGATTGTTATTGGCACCTCCTCCGGCCGTCGCCCCCGGCGCATCATCCTGACTGCAGCCGGACACCAGCCCCAGTGCCGTGACGATGGTCAGAATTCCGATTGTCTTTGTGCTGTTCATGGTCATGATCCTTGATGATTAGTAGCGAATCGACTTGATCTTGTCGCGATTGCGGCTGAAATAGGAGGTGTCATCGGTGAAATAGTAGCTGAAGCCGATGCCGATGCTGTCGTAGACATAGTCGCCCTCATCCACCGACTTGTCGATCATGCGCAGGTATTCCACGCTGAGGGCAACCGCCTTGCTGCCGAAGACTTCCACGCCCAGGCCGATCGAGGCGCCGGATTCATCGACATCCGGCTGGACATCGTGGTAGTCATGGAAACCGCTTGCGCCGAGCAGCCCGTACACCCGGTAGCGCCCGAAATCCTTCTCCGGCCTCAGGTAGAGGCCATAGGTGAAGCGGCCGCGCTTGTCACCGGTGTTGGTGGTCATGCCGAGCTGGCCCTCCACCGAAAAATACTCGTTCAGTTTCTTGCCGGCCTTGAGTTTCAGATGGCCCTTGTTCACCGTTCGGGTGCCGCCGGAATCGAGCTTCAGTTCCTCGGAACTGTCGGAGTACATGAAACCGCCGTACCAGCCCGTGAGTTCGAGTTCGGCCTTGGCCGGGGACAAAACCATCAACAGAGGCAATGCAATGAGGCTCCGCGCCCAGCGAGAGACCTTCGGATAGGAAGAAAGTGATGCCATGTAAGCTCCTTGTGCTGCAGCGACGGATGGATGGAGGAAGTATAGCCAGGTTCTTATAGTTTACCTGAAGAATAAACAACAAATGTATGGCTTACAAGGTTTTTCCGGAGCGCCTTGCGCCTGCGTTCAGGAGACGCTTCAGCGCCCGGGCAGCCACCGATCTCCCTGAACATAGACGGCCGGGGCGATAAATCAAGTTCGAGGGGACAGCCGCCCCATCCGTGCGACAGGCGCAGATGGGGCGGCAGCGGCTCAGCGTCGTTTCGGGAGATAGAGATCGGTGATCGTGCCCTCGACCATTTCGGCGGCAAAATTGAAGGTTTCGGAGAGGGTGGGATGGGCATGAACGGTCAGGCCGATGTCTTCGGCATCGGCGCCCATTTCCAGGGCCAGCACCGCTTCGGCAATCAATTCGCCGGCGTTGGGGCCAACGATACCGGCACCGAGGATGCGTTTGCTTTCCGGGTCGAACAACACCTTGGTCATACCTTCGTCCCGGTCCAGACCGAGCGCGCGCCCGCTGGCGGCCCACGGGAAGGCGCCCTTCTCGTAGGCGATACCCTTTTCCTTCGCTTCCGTCTCGGTCAATCCCATCCAGGCCACTTCCGGGTCGGTATAGGCCACCGAGGGGATGGTCAGCGGTTCGAAGAAGGACTTGTGGCCGCAGATGACTTCGGCGGCGACCTTGGCTTCGTGGGTCGCCTTGTGCGCCAGCATCGGTTGGCCGACGATGTCGCCAATGGCGAAGATGTTGGGCACATTGGTGCGCATCTGCTTGTCCACCGGAATGAATCCGTACTCATCCACGGTCACCCCGGCCTGTTCCGCGCCAATGGCAAAGCCGTTGGGCCGGCGGCCCACGGCCACCAGCACCCTGTCGAACAGCAACGGCTTGTCCGGTGCGTTCTTGCCCTCGAAACTGACCTTGAGTCCGTTCTTCTGAGCCTTGATTTCGGACACCCTGGTGGACAGCAGGATGTCCTTGTAGCGCTTCTTGATGCGTTTCATCAGCGGACGCACCAGATCCTTGTCACAGCCGGGGATAAGGGAATCCATGAATTCGACCACGGTGATTTCGGAGCCGAGGGCATCATAGACAGTGGCCATCTCCAGGCCGATGATGCCACCGCCGATGATCAGCAGCTTTTTCGGCACTTCCTCCAGCGCCAGCGCATCGGTGGAATCCATCAGCCGCGGATCGTCGTTGGGGAACACCGGCACCTGCGTGGCATGGGAGCCGGCGGCGATGATGCAGTGCTCGAAGCCGATCAGGGTTTCCTCGCCGTCGCGCACGACCTTGAGCTGGTTGCGGCTGACGAACTCGCCCACACCGTGCACCACCTGCACCTTGCGCTGTTTCGCCAGCTGGGCCAGCCCGCCGGTGAGTTTCTGCACCACGCGGTCCTTGAAGCCGCGCACGCCATCGAGGTCGATCTTCGGTTTGCCAAAGCGGACGCCATTGACGGCCATGTGTTCGGCTTCGTTGATGACCTGCGCCGTGTGCAGCAGGGCCTTGGAGGGAATGCACCCCACATTCAGGCAGACCCCGCCGAGGCTGTCGTAGCGTTCCACCAGCACCACCTGCTTGCCGAGGTCGGCGGCGCGGAAGGCCGCGGTATAGCCGCCGGGGCCGGCGCCCAGTACCAGTACCTCACACTGGATATCGCCCTCACCCATGACCGCCTCCTCCGATTGTACGGCAGGAGCAGCAGCTTGCGGCTCGGCCGCACTGCCTGCGGCGTCGCCATCAGTGGCGGGTGCGGGCGCCTCCGGCGCTGCGGCCGGTTCATCGGCCACCTCGATGACACCGATGCGCATGCCTTCGGACACCTTGTCGCCGGTCTTCACATCCAGCGACACCAGCGTGCCGGACAGCGGCGAAGGGATGTCCATGGTGGCCTTGTCCGATTCCAGGGTGATCAGCGAATCCTCTTTCTCGATGCGGTCACCGGGCGCGACATGCACCTCGATAATCTCGACATTGTCGAAGCCGCCGATATCGGGCAGGATCAGGTCTTGTTGGCTCATTACAGCAATACTCGTCTGAGGTCGGCGATCAAGGCGCCGAGATGGTGGGTGAAACGCGCGCCCTGGGCACCATCGATGACCCGATGATCGTAGGACAGCGCCAGTGGCAGCATCAGCCGTGGCTGGAAGCTGCCGTCTTCCTGATAGACCGGCTGCATCTTCGCCCGCGCCACACCGAGTATGGCCACTTCCGGCGCATTGACGATGGGCGTGAACTGGGTGCCGCCTATGCCGCCGAGGCTGGAGATGGAGAAACACCCCCCCTGCAGGTCTTTCGGTGTCAGCTTGCCGTCACGGGCACGCTGGGCGGTGTCGGCCAATTCTTGAGACAGATCGTAGATCCCTTTCTGATCCACATCGCGGATCACCGGCACCATCAGCCCGTTGGGTGTATCCACCGCAATGCCGAGGTGATAGTACTTCTTCAGGATCAGGCTTTCGCCATCGGGCGACAGCGAGGCATTGAACTCAGGGAAGGTCTGCAGCGCGGAGACCACGGCCTTCATGATGAACACCAGCGGCGTCAGCCGCACGCCACGGCGCTCCGCCTCGCGGGACAGCGACTTGCGGAAGGCCTCGAGGTCGGTGATGTCGGCCTCGTCGAACTGGGTGACATGGGGCACGCTGATCCAGCTGCGGTGCAGGTGCGCGCCGGAGAGCTTCTTGATACGGCCCAGAGGCGTGGTTTCGATCTCGCCAAACTGGCTGAAATCCACCGCTGGCATCTGCGGCACGGCGAAGCCGCCGGAAGCCGCCGCAGTGCCCGGAGCAGCGGAAGCAAGCGCTGTCTTCACGAAGTTCTGCACATCCTCCTTGAGAATGCGTCCCTTGGGGCCACTGCCGTTGACCCGGTCGATATCGACACCCAGTTCCCGCGCAAAGCGGCGCACCGCCGGGCTGGCATGGGCGGGCGTGCCGGAGGACGCGGAAGGATCGGGCGTCACCGGTGGCTCGCGGTGTACCGGAGCCGCGGCATCCGGGGCCAGAGTCCGGGGTGGAGCCTCGGCCGGCGCGGGCGGTGGCGTGTCTTCCGTGGGTTGTTCGTTGGGAGCCAGGGTCTCGGCTTCCCCGTCGGATGGCTGATCCGTGGATGCCGCCTCTGCATCCGCGTCGACCTCGATCTCGGCGATCGGATCACCCTCGGAAATGCGGTCACCGACCGAGACCGCCACCGAAACGACACGGCCAGTCAGCGGGCTGGGGATCTCCATCGTGGCCTTGTCGGACTCCAGCGTGATGATGGATTCGTCCTTCTCGACCCGGTCACCGGGGCTGATGAGCACTTCGATGACCTCGATGCCCTGAAAGTCACCGATGTCCGGCAAGCGGATGGTTTGTGTTTCTGACATGTCTGCTCCGTCTGTCCGCCCTGCCGATCACACCGTGGGGGGATTCGGTTTCTCAGGGTCGATGTTGTACTTCTTGATCGCCTGCTGCACCTGCTTGCTGTCGATCTCGCCATCATCGGCCAGCGCCTTGAGGGCGGCGACCACCACATGATAGCGGTTGACTTCGAAGAAGGTGCGCAGGTTCTTGCGGGTATCGCTGCGGCCATAGCCATCGGTGCCGAGCACCGAGTAGCGCATCGGTACGAATTCACGGATCTGCTCGGCATAGGCTCGGATGTAGTCGGTGGCGATGATCGCCGGGCCCTTGCGGCCGCTGAGCTGCTGTTCTATATAGGAAGCCTTTGGCTTGCGCGTCGGGTGCAGCCGGTTCCAGCGCTGGGTGGCCTGACCATCCCGCGCCAGTTCGTTGATGCTGGTCATGCTCCAGATGTCGGCATCGATGTCGAAATCCTCCGCCAGCAGGTCGGCGGCGGCGATCACCTCTCGCAGGATGGTGCCCGAGCCCATCAGCTGGACCTTCTTGCGCTTCGCCTTGTCCGCGCTTTCCCGCAGACAGTACATGCCCTTGAGGATGCCGGCCTCGGCTCCCTTGGGCAGCGCCGGATGCCCGTAGTTCTCGTTCATCACGGTGATGTAGTAGAACACCGGCTCGCAACGCTCGAACATGCGTTTCATGCCTTCGTGAACAATCACCGCCAATTCGTATGCAAAGGTGGGGTCATAGGCGATGCAATTGGGGATGGTGGCCGCCTGCAGCAGGCTGTGGCCGTCCTGGTGCTGCAGTCCCTCGCCGGCCAGGGTGGTGCGTCCGGCGGTGCCGCCCATCAGAAAACCGCGCACCTGCATGTCGCCGGCGGCCCAGGCCAGGTCACCGATACGCTGGAAGCCGAACATGGAGTAATAGATGTAGAAAGGCACCATGTTGACGCCATGGGTGCAGTACGCAGTGCCCGCGGCGATCCACGACGACATGGCGCCTGCCTCGTTGATGCCTTCCTGCAGGATCTGGCCCTTGCGGTCCTCGCGGTAGTACATGACCTGGTCGGCATCCACCGGCTTGTACAGCTGCCCGGCATGGGAATAGATGCCAAGCTGGCGGAACAGCCCTTCCATGCCGAAGGTGCGCGCTTCGTCGGGCACGATGGGAACGATGTTCTTGCCGATGTTCTTGTCGCGGGACAGTGCGGAAAGGATGCGCACGAAGGCCATGGTGGTGGAGAACTCGCGTTCGCCGCTGTCCTTCATCAGTGCATCGAAGATGCCGATGTCCGGCACCTGAAGGGGTTCGGCCATGTCCCTGCGCTGCGGCAGATAGCCGCCCAGCGCTTCGCGGCGTTCGCGCAGGTACTTCATCTCCTCGCTGTCCTCGGGGAAGCGGTAGAAGGGCAGATCCTTGATCTGTTCGTCACTGATCGGGATATTGAAACGGTCGCGGAAGGCCTTCAGCGCCTCCTCGCCCATCTTCTTCTGCGAGTGGGTGATGTTCTGCCCTTCGCCGGCCTCGCCCATGCCGTAGCCCTTGACCGTCTTGGCCAGGATCACCGTGGGCTGGCCGGTATGCTCGACCGCCGCCGCATAGGCGGCATAGACCTTGTGCGGATCGTGACCGCCGCGATTGAGGCGCCAGATGTCCTCGTCGGACATGTTGGCCACCAGACGCTTGAGCTCCGGGTACTTGCCAAAGAAATGCTCCCGCGTGTAGGCGCCGCCCAGCGCCTTGTAAGCCTGGTATTCGCCATCCACCGCCTCTTCCATGCGCTTGCGCAGCAGGCCATCCTTGTCCTTGTCGAGCAGCGGATCCCAGTAACCGCCCCAGATCACCTTGATGACATTCCAGCCCGCACCGCGGAATACGGCTTCGAGTTCCTGGATGATCTTGCCGTTGCCTCGCACCGGACCATCGAGCCGCTGCAGATTGCAGTTGACGACGAAGACCAGGTTGTCGAGCTTCTCGCGGGAGGCCAGCGAGATGGCGCCCAGGGATTCCGGCTCATCCATCTCGCCATCACCCATGAAGGCCCAGACCTTGCGGTCTTTCGGTTCGATGAAGCCCCGGTTCTGCAGGTATTTCATGAAGCGCGCCTGGTAGATGGCCATCAGCGGCCCCAGCCCCATGGAGACGGTCGGAAATTGCCAGAAATCCGGCATCAGCCAGGGATGGGGATAGGACGACAGCCCCTTGTCGCTGAGCGCTTCCTGGCGGAAATGCAGCAGCTGCTCCTCGCTGAGGCGGCCCTCGATGAAGGCGCGGGCGTAAATGCCGGGCGCGGAATGGCCCTGAATGAACACCAGATCGCCGCTGTTGGGGCCGTTCGGCGCCTTGAAGAAATGATTGAATCCGACATCGTAGAGGGTCGCTGCCGAGGCAAAGCTGGCGATGTGCCCGCCCAGCTCGCTGCTCTTGCGGTTGGCCGCCACCACCATGGCCGCGGCGTTCCAGCGGATCACGGCGCGAATGCGGTGTTCGATGGCGCGGTCACCCGGCATCGGCTTTTGCAGGTGCACCGGAATGGTGTTGAGATAGGCGGTGGTGGCGCGGTAGGGCAGATAGGCACCCGAGCGACGGGCCTTGTCGATGAGCTTTTCGAGCAGGTAATGGGCGCGTTCGACACCTTCATTTTCGAGGACGGCTTCGAGGGATTCGATCCACTCCCGCGTTTCCTGTGGATCAGGATCTGTGTAGTCTGTCATGAAGTCTTCTCGCTGGTTGCTACCCGCGGGCGCGGCGGCGGGTTTCCGGCAGGAAACTGCCAGGCGCGGCGGCGCCGTTCGATGTTGACCGATGGGCAGGTTGTCGACGGGATCACCCCATGCCTGGCCGGGCACCCCGTTTCGGAATGGCGAGCATTATACGGCAAAATGAGAGATAATCAGCCTCAGTCGATAATTTGATGTTCCAACCTTATTTCAGCGCCCCCTTCCCATGGACACGATCACCTTCATCCGGCCGGATGACTGGCACCTGCACCTGCGCGATGGCGCAGCAATGGCCTCCGTCGTCAACGACAGCGCCCGCCAGTTCGCTCGCGCCATCGTCATGCCCAACCTGCAGCCGCCAGTGACCACGGTGGCGGCCGCCGAAGCCTACCGCGATCGCATCCTCGCCGCGCTCAACCCGGCCCTGGATTTCGATCCGCTGATGACGCTGTACCTGACCGACGACACTTCCGCGGTGGAGATCGCGCGCGCCGCGGCCTCCCCTGTCGTGCATGCCGTCAAGCTTTATCCGGCGGGCGCTACCACCCATTCCGATCAGGGCGTCACCGACCTGTCGCGGGTCACCGAGGCGCTGGAAGCGATGCAGGAACACGGCCTGCCGCTGCTGGTGCATGGCGAAGCCACCGGCGAAGACATCGATGTCTTCGACCGCGAGCAGGTGTTCATCGAACAGCGGCTGCAACCGCTGCTGCGGGATTTTCCCGCCCTGCGCATCGTGTTCGAACACATCACCACCGCCGATGCGGTCGATTTCGTGCGCGACAACGATCCCGAGCGGCTGGCCGCCACCATCACCCCGCACCATCTGCTGATCAACCGCAATGCACTGTTCAGGGGCGGCCTCAACCCGCACCACTACTGCCTTCCGGTCGCCAAGCGGGAGCGCCACCGGCAGGCCCTGCTGGCGGCGGCGACCGGCACGCCGCGCCGCTTCTTCGCCGGCACCGACTCCGCGCCCCACGCCCGCGGCGCCAAGGAGTCCGCCTGTGGATGCGCCGGCATCTACAGCGCCCATGCCGCCATCGAGCTGTATGCCACGGCCTTCGAGCAGGCCGGTGATTTCACCCATTTCGAGACCTTCATGAGCACCGCCGGTCCTGCCTTCTACCGCCTGCCCGTCAACAGTGCCACGGTGACCCTGCGGCGCGATTCATGGACGGTGCCCGACACCCTGCCCTTCGGCGACGGCGAGGAACTGGTGCCGTTCATGGCGGGCCAGGTCCTGCACTGGAAATTGCAGCAGGAGTCCCGGCAATGACCGTACCCATGAACAAGCGCTTTCGCGGCTTTTTGCCGGTGGTGGTGGATGTCGAGACCGGAGGCTTCAACGAGCAGACCGATGCCCTGTTGCAGATCGCCGCGGTGATGATCGACAGGGACGAGGACGGCCGCCTGGTGCTGGGGGAAACCCACAGTTGCCATGTCAACCCGTTCGAGGGGGCGAACATGGATCCTGCCTCGATGGAGATCAACGGCATCATCCCCGACCATCCGCTGCGCATGGCGGTGGACGAGAAACAGGCCCTGCCGATGATCTTCAAGCCGATCCGCGAGGCCCTCAAGCGGTATGAGTGCAAGCGCGCCATCCTGGTCGGCCACAATGCCAATTTCGACCTCAAGTTCATCAATGCCGCGGCGCAGCGCAGCGGCATCAAGCGCAACCCCTTTCACCCGTTCAGCACCTTCGACACCGTGTCCCTGGCCGGGCTGCTCTACGGCCAGACCGTGCTGGCCCGGGCCTGCGATGTCGCCGGCCTCGGCTGGGACAGCCGCGAGGCCCATTCCGCCATCTACGACGCGGAGATGACCGCAAAACTCTTCTGCACCATTGTCAACAGCGTGCCCTTCCAGCCTGCCCCGGCCTCCTGAGCCGGGCACCGCCCCCGCCAATCGAAAAAAAACGCCGTTTGTTGGGAATAATCCATCAACTTATGCATCTTTCTGCCGATCCCCGTCTATACTCATGCCAAATAACAATCATCACTCTCCATGTTCAAAAAAGAAGAGCTCTCGATCATCGTCGTCGATGATCTGCAATTCAGCTGCGAGGTGGTCAAGTCGGGCCTGAAAAAGGCCGGCTACAGGGACATACGCACGGCCAATTCGGCCAACGAAGCGATGCTGCAACTCAACGAACGCCGCGCCGATGTGGTGCTGGCCGATTTCTGGATGCCGGAGATGAATGGCCTGGAACTGGTCGACCTGATCCGGCGCTGGGACGAGAACAACAACCGCTATACCGGCATCATTCTGCTGACCGCCGAAGACACCACCCAGAGCATCGTCGTCGCCTTCGACCGCGGGGTCGATGATTTCGTGTCCAAATCCGCCAACCAGTTCGAACTGGCGGCCCGGGTCTATGGTGCTGGACGCGCCGCCTGGATCCAGAACCGCCTGCGCCAGCAGAACCGTGACCTGACCCGCCAGTATGTACGCAACACCAAGCACAACCTGGTCGACGGCGACACCGGACTGATCAACCGCAACCAGTTGCTGCGCTCGCTGGGCGACATGTTCCGTCACTGTGAATCCCGCGGCGGCGGTGTCGGCATCGCCCTGATCCGCCTCGAGCTGACCGATGTCAGCGGCCCGGCGCGGGGCGTCATCAGCAAGGGCACCCTGCGCACCGTGTCCAATTCGATCCAGCAGGTGGTGCGGCCTCTGGACCAGGTCGCCCGCTACGATGACAACAGCTTCGCCATCGCGGTGCTGTTCGCCGACCCGGCGATCTTCAACCCCGACATGTTCGAACGCAGCACCCGCAGCATTCTGCGCCATACCCGCGAGATGACCGACGACGGTCACCGCCTCGGCATCAGCAGCGCCAGCGGCCATATCGAGCACTTCGACCCGTCACCGGACGCCAACCGCTACCTGTTCGAACTGGAAGCGCAGCTGCAGCCGGTGGAATCGGCCGTCGCCCACTGATCCACTGCCCTGCACAAACGAAAAAAGCCCCGGCGGAGTCATCCGCCGGGGCTTTTTGCGCACGATGCCTTGCGTGCTTCAGTCGGCCTTTTCGGCCTCGTGTTTTTCGATCGCCGCCTTGGCCAGCTTTTCCAGGTCGCCGGATTCCTTCATCTCCAGCGTGATGTCGCAGCCACCCACCAGTTCGCCGTCGATGTAGATCTGCGGGAAGGTCGGCCAATCCGCGTAGCGCGGCAGATTCTGGAAGATCTCCGGATCGGTCAGCACATTGACATAGGCAAAGGGAACGCCCAGTGACATCAGCGCCTCGGCGGCCCGCGCGGAGAAGCCGCATTGCGGCAACTGGGGCGTACCTTTCATGTAGATGACGATCGGGTTGCCCTCGACCTGTTCTTTGATGCGGTCCAGTACATCCATAGTGAGTACCTCTGTAAGGGGTTAATTCTGAGTAAATTGGTCAGGTATTGTACGCCGGCGCGGCGCAAAAACAAGACGATGGTCTTCAGATATGGGTCTGCAGCCAGTATTCAAGCAGCGCGCAATGCCACAGTTTGCTGCCGTTGAGGCGCGTGAAGTGCTGTTCCGGCTCCGCCAGCAGGCGGTCGACATAGCTCCGCGCATAGAGTCCTCGCTCACGGCATGCCTGTGATGTGAGGATATCCGCCATCCATTCGTAGAAGGCGCCACGCACATACTTGAGCGCCGGCATCGGGAAGTAACCCTTGGGCCTGTCGATCACCGCATCCGGTATGCGGCCACGGGCGATTTCCTTGAGGATGCCCTTGCCGTTGTGGCGCAGCTTGAGCTCCGGCGGGCACTGGGCCGCCAGCTCCACGAGCTGCTGGTCCAGAAACGGCACCCGCGCCTCCAGCCCCCAGGCCATGGTCATGTTGTCCACCCGCTTGACCGGGTCGTCCACCACCAGAGTGGTGACATCGAAACGCAGCACCGCGTCCATGAAGGTATCGGCATGCTCGGTCTCCAGTTCGCGCCGCACGAGATCACTGGTCACATCGGGCACCTGCCAGGGCGCCTGCATCATCTGCAGATACTCCGGGTGATCACGGTCGAAATACCAGGGCGCGAAACGCTCCAGCGGCGTTCCGATGGCCGCGTTCATGCGCGGATACCAGAAATAGCCCGCGAACACTTCGTCCGCGCCCTGCCCGCTTTGCACCACCTTGACCTCTTCGGCGACCCGTTCGGACAGCAGGTAAAAGGCCACCGCATCCTGGCCAAACATGGGCTCCGCCATCTGCGCCACCGCTTCCGGCAGCCGCTGCAACACCTCGTCGTTGGGAATCAGGTACTTGCGGTGGTCGGTGTCGTACATGGCCACCACCTGGTCGGAAAACTCGAACTCACTGCCCTTCTCCTCCGGCTGGTCCTCGAAACCGATGCTGAAGGTACGCACCCGGTCCACGCCGGCCTCGGCCAGCAGCGCCACCAGCAGGCTGGAGTCCAGACCGCCGGAAAGCAGCACGCCGACCGGCACATCGGCGATGGCAAGACGCTTCTTCACCGCCTGCAACAGCGCCTGGTGAATGGCGTCTCGCCACTCGGCATCGCTGCGCGGTTCCGCCGGTCGCCGCGCCACCAGGTTCCAGTAGCGTTGCATCGTCAGCTCGCCTTGCGGTGTCACGGTGATGACATGGGCCGGCGGGCACTTGCGCACCCCGCGCAGCAGGGTCCCCGGCGCGGGCACCACCGCATGCAACGTGAACAGCGGGTGCAGCGACTGGGCATCCAGCCGCGTGTCGCAATCCCCTGTGCTCAACAGCGCCTGGGGGTTGGAGGCAAACAGGAAACGCCTGCCGTCGTGGCTGTAGTACAGGGGCTTGATGCCCATGCGGTCGCGCACCAGATGCAGGGTCTGCGCCTCACGGTCCCAGATGGCGAAGGCAAACATGCCGTGCAGTCGATCGACACACTCGGCGCCCCACTCGGCCCAGGCATTGACGATGACCTCGGTATCGCTGTGCGAGCGGAAGCGACGCCCGAGCGCGATCAGTTCCTCACGCAATTCCGGGTAGTTGTAAATGGTGCCGTTGAAGACGATGTGGTAACGGCCGCCGGATTCGGCCATGGGCTGATGGCCCTGCTGTGACAGATCGATGATCGACAGACGGCGATGGCCGAGCAGTACCGGGCCTTCGCTCCATTCACCCCGGTCGTCCGGCCCACGCCGCGCCACCGCCGACGACATGCCCTCGGCCTGTGCCAGGTCCGGGGCCGCGCCGTCAAAACGCAGGATGCCAAAGATGCCACACATGCTGTCCGCTCCATTGATGCCAAAACCGCTAGTCTAGCAAACACCGGACGGACGCATCTGTCCTGAATATCACCGAGGGCCCTGTGTTTACCCTCCACGGGCGCTGTGCTATAACCCCGCGACCGGTACGGCGGTTCCGCCGCCGTCGAAGAACACGATCATCCCAATCATCAACAGAAGGACATCATCATGGCTTTTACACTTCCCGACCTGCCCTATGCCAAAGACGCGCTGCAGCCGCATATCTCCGAGGAAACCCTCGAATACCATCACGGCAAGCACCACCAGGCCTATGTCACCAACCTCAACAACCTGATCGAAGGCACCGAATGGGCCAACAAGGATCTTGAGGACATCATCCGCAATGTCGGTCCCGGCCCCATCTTCAACAATGCCGCCCAGGTCTGGAACCATACCTTCTACTGGAACTGCATGAGCCCCAATGGCGGTGGCGCACCCGGCGGCGCGCTGGCCGAAGCCATCAACGCCAAGTGGGGTTCCTTCGAGGACTTCAAAAAGCAGTACAGCGCCGACTGCGTCGGCAACTTCGGTTCCGGCTGGACCTGGCTGGTCAAGAAGGCCAACGGCGAGCTGGACATCGTCAAGACCTCCAACGCCGGCACCCCGCTGACCGAGGACGGCATGACTCCGCTGATGACCTGCGACGTCTGGGAGCACGCCTACTACATCGACTACCGCAACGCCCGCCCGGAATACGTCAATCATTTCTGGGAGCTGGTCAACTGGGATTTCGTCGCCAGCAACTTCGGCTAAGCAACCGCTGGACACCGCCTTCTGGCGGCAACGGTCCCCAAGCCCCTGCCGTTTCCGTGGCAGGGGCTTTTTCATGCCCGGCAGCAAAACGGTTGAAATCCCGTCCAAAACCCGTATGTTTGAGCGTTTTTTTCCGGGAATGCTCATGAGCGACCATCTGATGCCCACCTATTTGCCGCTGCCGGTCACCTTCGACCGGGGCCAAGGCGCCTGGCTGTGGGACGACCGCGGCGAACGCTATCTCGATGCCCTGTGCGGCATCTCCGTCACCAGCCTGGGCCACGCCCACCCCGAGGTGACCCGAGCCATCCATGAGCAATCGGAGCGCCTGCTCCACACCTCCAACCTCTACCACATCCGCAACCAGCAGGCGCTGGCCGACCTGCTCTGCGATCTGTCGGGCATGGAGCAGGCCTTCTTCGGCAACTCCGGCGCCGAGGCCAACGAAGCCGCCATCAAGCTGGCGCGCCTTTACGGACACGGCAAGGGCATCGACACCCCCGAGATCATCGTCATGGAGGGCAGCTTCCACGGCCGCACCCTGGCCACCCTGTCGGCCACCGGCAACCGCAAGGTGCAGGCCGGCTTCGAGCCGCTGGTCAGCGGCTTCGTGCGGGCGCCCTTCAACGATACCGGTGCCATCGAGGCGATTGCCGACAACAACCGCAATGTGGTCGCCATCCTGGTGGAACCGATCCAGGGCGAGGGCGGCATCCGCATTCCCGACGACGGCTACCTGGCCGCGCTGCGCCGGATCTGCGACGACAACGGCTGGCTGCTGATGCTCGACGAGATCCAGAGCGGCATGGCGCGTTCCGGCCGTTTCTTCGCCTTCCAGCATGAAGGCATCCTGCCGGATGTACTGACCCTGGCCAAGGCACTCGGCAACGGCATTCCGATCGGCGCCTGCCTCGCCCGCGGGCCGGCCCGCGATGTGTTCCAGCCCGGCAATCACGGCTCCACCTTCGGCGGCAACCCCTTTTGCAGCTTCGTCGCCCGCCGTGTGGTGGAGGTCATGCGCGACGGGCGGCTGGAGCAACGCGCGGCAGCACTCGGCGAACGCCTGGCGGCCGGCCTGCGCAGCGCCTTCGACGGCAAGGAAGGCATACGGGAAATCCGCCAGCGCGGCCTGTTGATCGGCATCGAGTTCGACCGCCCCTGTGGCGAACTGGCGCAGCGTGCATTGCAGCAACACCGCCTGCTGGTGAATGTGACCGCCGAGCGCGTGCTGCGGCTGCTGCCGCCGCTGACGCTCAACGACGACGAACTGGACGAGCTGCTGCGCCGTCTCGTCGCCTGCATCAACAGCTTCATGGAACAGACGACATGAACCCCCGACATTTTCTCAGCCTGCTGGACCTCGACGCCGACGAGTTCCGGCAACTGATCGATCACGCCATCGCGGTGAAACAGACGCTCAAGTCCGGCTGCCTGCACCAGCCCCTGCAGGGCCGGGTGATGGCGATGATCTTCGAGAAATCCTCCACTCGCACCCGCGTCTCCTTCGAGGCGGGCATGGCGCAGATGGGCGGCCACGCAATGTTCCTGTCGCCCCGCGACAGCCAGCTCGGCCGCGGCGAGCCGATCGAGGATACCGCCCGCGTCATTTCCAGCATGGTGGATGTGGTGATGATCCGCACCTTCGGCCACGACCGCATCGAGACCTTCGCCGCCCACTCCAGCGTCCCGGTAATCAACGGCCTGACCGACCTGCTGCACCCCTGCCAGTTGCTGGCCGACATGCAGACCTGGTTCGAATTGCGCGGCGACATCCGTGGCCGCCGCGTGGCCTGGATCGGCGACGGCAACAACATGTGCCATTCCTGGATCAACGCGGCGCGGTTGCTCGATTTCGAACTGTTCATCGGCTGCCCCGCCGGTTATGAGCCGGACGCGGCGATCCTCTCCGCCGCCGGCGAGCGCGCGCGGGTGGTTCACGATCCGCGCGAGGCGGTGCGCGGTGCCGACCTGGTAGTCACCGATGTGTGGGCCAGCATGGGCCAGGAAGAGGAGCAGAAACTTCGGGAGCAGGCGTTTGCCGACTACCAGGTGGACGAGGCATTGATGGCGCTGGCGGACGATGACGCCCTTTTCATGCACTGCCTGCCGGCCCACCGCGGCGAGGAAGTCAGCGCCGGTGTCATCGACGGGCCGCAGAGCGTGGTCTGGCAGGAAGCGGAAAACCGCCTGCACGCGCAGAAGGCGCTGGTGGAGTTTCTGGTCAACGGAGGGCTGACTCCACCGGCCTGAGGCAGCGCTTCAGCTGGCGATCTCGATCCGGTTGCGGCCGTTGCGCTTGGCCTGCAGCAGGGCTCCCTCGGCACGCTGCAGCAGGTCCCGGGACGACAGCTCGTCAGTGATCGGGGTGCAACAGATGCCGATCGACAGGGTCAGCCGGTCGAAGGCGCGGCCTCCCTTGTGTTCGATATTCAGCTCGTCGAGCTGATCCTGGATCTTCTGCATCATCATCCGCGCGCCCTCGCAGGAAATGCCCGGCAGCAGCAGGCCGAATTCCGCGCCGTGCAGCCGGGCCACGATCTCGTCGCCGTTGACCACCTCACCCATCAGCAGATGCGCCACCTGGGTCAGGGTGCGGTTGCCGATGTCCTGCCCATAGGCAACATTGTATTCGTAGAAATGGTCGATATTGACCATCACGATCGACAGCGGCAGATGATTGGAGGCATGCTTGCGGCGAAATTCCTCCAGCCGTACCCGGAACGCACGGAAGTTGGAGGCCCCGGTCAGTTCATCGGTGGTGGAAATCTTGTCCAGCTCCTTGTTCGACTTGGCCACCGCATTGAGCAGGCGCTGCAGGTCGTTGACCAGCAATTCGTTGTCGAAACGGTAGGTCAACGAATCGGCGATCATGCGGTTCATGCACCTGACCCCGCTGTAATAGGCCCAGAACATGAACAGGTACATCGCGCCCAACACAAGACTGTCGGGCGTTGCCCGCCAGAACTGATAGAGTGTCACCGGCAGGATCATCAGTACCAGATAGCTGGTGTAGACCCACATTGAGGTCGAGAGGTAGGCGATGGCCCCGGCACCCAGGCCCAGCAGGAAGATATGGTAGATGTACTGCAGGTTCTGACTGATCCAGGGCATCGCCAGCACCGCCCCAAGGCCCTGCCACAACGCCACCACCGCCATGCCGACAAAGAAGCGGCGCTGCCACAGATGATGATTCAGGTAATCGTCGTTGCGCACGCGGTCGTAGAGCAGTTTCAGGCGCAGGCGCGCCAGTTCCAGCAGCAGCAGACCGCCAAACCAAATCCAGGGCCACAGCTCTCGGCCCTGCAGATCCAGCTCGATGTAGGCCAGCAGCGCGGCGATGCCCCCGACGATGAGGGTGTAGACCATGCCCAGCGGAAAGCGGTCATAGAGAAAATTGACCAGCTCATGCTGCTGCAGGTGGTAGGTGCTGATGGCGAGCTTCTTGTCCATGTACGGGTAGATGCGTTTTCTTCCCCTGACGGCCGTGCCTGCATTGTAATCCATTCACCCGGTGCCCGCCGCACAAATCTGGAGCATCACCCGCCATGCGCCCCCACGGCAGTTCCTTTATACTTCGGCCATGTCCCAGGCTGAACACATCCGCTGGTTTCGCGGCGCCGCGCCCTATATCAATGCGTTTCGCGGCAAGACCTTCGTCATCGTCATCAGCGGCGAAATGCTGCGCTCGAAGCTGTTCGAGCACCTGATCCACGACATCGCCCTGTGCCATCACCTCGGCATCCGCCTGCTGCTGGTACACGGCAGCCGCGAGCAGATCGACGACCGCCTGCGCGAGGCCGGCATCGAGAGCCGTTTCCACCGCAACATGCGCATCAGCGAGAAGTCGGCAATGCCGGTGATCCTGCAGGCCATCCACGACGCGCGCAGCAGCATCGAGGCGCGGCTGTCGATGGGCCTGCCCAATACCCCGATGTCCGGCAGCGACATTTCCGTGATCAGCGGCAATTTCGTTACCGGCATGCCGCTCGGCGTGATCGACGGCATCGACATGCAGTACAGCGGGAAGCCGCGTTCCATCGATTGCGAGGCCCTGCGCGAACTGCTGCCTCGGCACATCCCACTGCTCTCGCCATTGGGCTATTCGCGCAGCGGTGAGCTGTTCAACCTGCCTTCCGAGGAGCTGGCGGCGGAGGTCGCCATTCAACTCGGTGCCGAGAAACTGATATTCTTCAGCCGCGACTACATCCGCCGTGACCGCAGCGACCAGTTCTCCACCGCCGAATGCCTGCAACTGATCGCCTCCGGCGAAGCCAGCGACAGCCTGCAAGCCCTGCTCGGCCATGCGGTGCATGCGGTGCAGCAGGGCGTCGAGCGGGTGCATATCATCGACTCCACGCTGGACGGCGCGCTGCTGCAGGAGCTGTTCACCCGCGAAGGCGCGGGAATGATGGTCACCAACCGTTTCTACGAGGGGCTGCGCCAGGCCAGCATCGACGACATCGGCGGCATACTGGAGCTGATCCAGCCGCTGGAGCGCGCCGGCGCGCTGATTCCCCGCTCGCGCGAACAACTGGAGCTGGACATCGACCATTTCCTGGTCATCGAGAAGGACGGCATGATCGTCGGCTGCATCGCCTGCATCCCGGATGCGGAAGCACGCATCGGCGAGATTGCCTGCCTGGCGGTTCATCCGGAATTCCGCAACGCCGGTTTCGGCGAACAGCTGCTGGCCGCCGCCGAGGAACAGGCGCGCAAGGCAGGGCTGGAGCGGCTCTACATCCTCACCACGCGCACCTCCCACTGGTTCCTCGAACACGGCTACCAGCCGGCCAGCCTGGAAATGCTGCCCCAGGGCCGTCAGCGCCGCTACAACGAGGCGCGCAAATCCATCATCATGAGCAAAACCCTGGACTGACATGGCCTACGATCTGAGCAACTACCTGGTCATCGGCATCTCCTCGCGCGCGCTGTTCGACCTGACCCGGGAAAACGAGATCTACGAACAGCAGGGACTGGAAGCCTATTGCCAGTACCAGCTGGAGCACGAGAACGACATCCTCAAGCCCGGCGTCGGCTTCGCGCTGATCGAGGCCATGCTCAAGATCAACGAAATCCGGGAAGGCCAGCGCCATGTGGAAGTGGTGATCGTTTCGCGCAACTCGGCCGACACCAGCCTGCGCATCTCCAATTCCATCGATCACTATGGGCTGGACATCTCTCGCGCCGCCTTCACCGGCGGGGAGCCGGTGGCCAAGTACCTCGGAGCCTTCGATGTGGACCTGTTCCTGTCGGCCACCGAAGAGGATGTACAGGCCGCGGTGGAATCCCAGGTGGCGGCCGGCCTCATTTATGAGGGTTCCGCCGAAAACCTGGGCAAGCCGCTGGAGCAGATTCGCATTGCCTTCGATGGCGATGCGGTGCTGTTTTCCGAGGAGTCGGAACGCATCTATCAGGAACAGGGCCTGCAGGCCTTCATCGAGCACGAGAAGAAGAACGCCCAGAACCCGCTGCCGGAAGGTCCCTTCGCCAAGCTGCTGAAGACACTCTCCTACCTGCAGTTCCAGCTGGACAACGCAGTGGACGGTCCGCCGCCCATCCGTACCGCGCTGGTCACCGCCCGCAACAGCCCGGCCCACGAGCGGGTAATCCGTACGCTGCGCGCCTGGGATGTGCGCATCGACGAGACCTTTTTCCTCGGCGGCGTGCCCAAGGACCGGGTACTGGCTTCCTTCAAGCCGCACATCTTCTTCGACGACCAGCACCGCCATTGCGGCCCGGCTTCCAGGCTGGTGCCCACCGCGCGGGTGCCTTCGACGGTCGGCGAGTGAGCGTCCGCCACTGAATCATTCGGTAACGCCGATGTCCCAACCCTTGTCCGCAGTCCCGACCGTTCTCACACACCAAGGAAAATACCGATGAAGACAAAAAGCCTGTTGATACTCGCCTGCGCGCTGTTCTCTGCGCCGCTGATGGCCGCCGAGGGGCTGATGCGCGTCGCCAGCCCCTACAGCGTGGATGACACCGCCAACCGCCTGGAACAGGTGCTGAAGGCCAAGGGGATGACCGTATTCACGCGCGTGCGCCATTCCGATGCCGCCGCCGCGGTCGGTGTGGCGCTCAGGCCGACCCAGCTCATCATCTTCGGCAACCCCAAGGTGGGCAGCCCGCTGATGGCCTGCGCGCCCACCGTCGCCATCGACCTGCCGCAGAAAGCGCTGATCTGGAAGGATGCCGACGGCAAGGTCTGGATCGGCTACAACGACCCGCAGTGGCTCAAGCAGCGGCATGCCATCGAAGGTTGCGACCCGGTGCTGAAGAAAATCGGTGGCGCCCTGTCGAAGCTGACCGCCGCGGCAGTCAAGTAGGCCGAACGCAATCCGCCCAGGCCCGCAACGCAACAGGCCCGGCATGACCGGGCCTGTTGCGTTCCTGTATCAGCAGCGGCATCACTCGTCGCGGTGTTGCCGTTCCAGTCGCTCGTGTTTTTCCTGGGCTTCGATGGTCAGGGTGGCGATCGGCCGCGCCTCCAGGCGGGCCAGACCGATTTCCTCGCCGGTTTCCTCGCAATAGCCATAGGTGCCATCGGCAATGCGCGCCAGCGCGGCATCGATCTTGTTGATCAGCTTGCGGTAGCGGTCGCGGGTGCGCAATTCGAGCGCGGCATCGGTCTCCAGGGTGGCGCGGTCGTTGATGTCCGGCTCCTGCCAGTTCTCTTCCTTGAGGTGATTGATGGTGTTTTCGGATTCCTGAAGCAGTTCGCTGCGCCAGTCGAGCAGCTTGCGGCGGAAATACTCGAGCTGCTGCGGCGACATGTATTCTTCATCGGGAGAAGGCGTGTAGCCCTCCGGCAATTCGATAGTCATCCAGAGTCCTCCTGTGGGCTCTCGGGTTGGCGATTCGCCCGGGCGAACGGCCTGCCGGACGGAAAAACGGCAGGCAGTATAGGCAGGTTTGCCGGAGGCGGCAAGCCGCCCCGATCTCAGCCCAGCAGTTTCTTCATCGCCTCGCCGATGCGCGACGGGGAGTTGACGGTGGTCACGCCGGCCGCCTGCAGGGCGGTGAATTTTTCCTTCGCGGTGCCCTTGCCGCCGGCGATGATGGCGCCGGCGTGGCCCATGCGCTTGCCCGGGGGCGCGGTGACACCGGCGATGTAGGAAACCACCGGCTTGCTGAAATGGTCGCGGATCCACTCCGCGGCCTGCTCCTCGGCACTGCCACCGATCTCGCCGACCATGACCACGCCCTCGGTCTGCGGATCCTGCTCGAACAGTTCCAGGCAGTCGATGAAGCTCATGCCATGGATCGGGTCGCCGCCGATGCCAATGCAGGTGCTCTGGCCCAGGCCGTTGCGGGTGGTCTGGTGTACCGCTTCGTAGGTGAGGGTGCCGGAGCGAGAGATGATGCCGACCCGCCCTTTCTTGTGGATGGCGCCGGGCATGATGCCGATCTTGCATTCGCCAGAGGTGATGATGCCCGGGCAGTTGGGGCCGATCAGGTAGCTGTCGCTGCCCTCGAGCGCCGCGCGCACCTTGAGCATGTCCTGTACCGGGATGTGCTCGGTGATGCAGACGATGACCCGAATGCCGGCGTCCGCGGCCTCGAGGATGGCATCGGCGCAGAAGGGTGCCGGCACATAGATCATCGTTGCCTCGGCACCGGTTTCCTTCACCGCATCGGCCACGGTATCGAACACCGGCAGGCCGAGGTGGGTCTGCCCGCCCTTGCCGGGGGTGACGCCGCCGACCATCCGGGTGCCGTAGGCGATGGCCTGCTCGGAGTGGAAGCTTCCCTGCTTGCCGGTGAAGCCCTGGCAGATGACCCGTGTGTTGCGATCGACCAGTATGCTCATGACGCACCTCCGATGGCGGCCACCGCCTTGCGGGCGCCGTCCTCCAGATCGTCGGCGGGGATGATGTCCACATCGCTGTCGGCGAGCAGTTGCTTGCCCTGCTCCACATTGGTGCCTTCGAGGCGTACCACCACCGGCACTCCGACCTCCACTTCACGCACGGCCTGGATGATGCCCTCGGCAATCAGGTCACAACGCACGATGCCGCCGAAGATATTGACCAGAATCGCCCGCACCTTGCCGTCGGAGAGGATCAGCTTGAAGGCTTCCGCCACCTTTTCGGCGGTGGCGCCGCCGCCCACATCGAGGAAATTGGCCGGCTCGCCGCCCTGCAACTTGATCTCGTCCATGGTCGCCATCGCCAGTCCGGCGCCATTGACCAGGCAGCCGATGTTGCCGTCCAGCGCCACATAGTTGAGGCCGTGTTCGGCGGCGGCCAGCTCGCGCGGGTCTTCCTGGCTGGTATCGCGCATTTCGGCGATCTGCGGCTGGCGGTAGAGTGCGTTGTCGTCGATGCCGAACTTGGCGTCCAGCGCCATCAACCGGCCCTCGCTGGTGGTGATCAGCGGATTGATTTCGAGCAGGCTGCCATCGTGTTGGGTGAACAGCTCATACAGCCCCTGCATGATGCGCCCCAGCTGCTTGATCTGATCACCGGCCAACCCCAGCCCGAAGCCGAAACGCCGCACCTGCCAGGGCATCAGCCCGGTCACCGGGCTGACCGTGATGCGCAGGATCTTCTCCGGGCTGCGGGCGGCAACCTCCTCGATGTCCATGCCACCCTCGGCGGAAGCCATGAACACGATGCGGCGGCTGGCGCGGTCGATCAGCGCGCCCAGGTAGTATTCACGATCGATGTCGGACAGGGCCTCGATCAGCACGCGGCTGATTGGCAGGCCCTCCGGCCCGGTCTGGTGGGTGACCAGCTTCCGGCCGAGAAAGTCCTCGACGGTCTCGCGCAACTGCTGCTCGCCCTCGACGATCTTCACGCCTCCGGCCTTGCCGCGGCCTCCGGCGTGGACCTGGGCCTTGACGATCCAGCGGTCGCCGCCCAGCCGGCGCGCGATCTCCACCGCCTGATCGGGATCGAAGGCGGCATCGCCCTCGGGAACGGGTATCTTGAACTGGCGGAACAGCGCCTTCGCCTGATGCTCGTGCAGATTCATGGGGTCGGACCAGCCTTGTCGTTGTCACGGGAAGCACATAGACTAGCGAGCGAACCCTCCCCAGCCAATAACTTTTTATTCTGTCGATATGATCTTCCGCATCCTGCTGCTGTTTCTGGTGATCTGGGGTCTGCTGTGGCTCGTCCGCAAGCAGTTCGCCGACAAACCGGGTCCCGAACGGACCGCCGAGGCGGACGCGGAAGACATGCTGGTCTGCGAAACCTGCGGCGTGCACACGCCCCGCTCGCTGACCGTGCAGGTGAACGGCAAGACCTACTGCTGCCATGAGCATATTCCGGCCCCGAAGTCCCATGACGGTGCCGATGACGGCTGAAGGCGGCATCAAGTTCGGCTTCAGGCCGCGCTCCAGCAACTGGACCTCGCTGCGCCTGCTCAACATCTCGCGGGTGGTGGTGGCGGCCATCCTGTTCAGCCAGAGCTTCCTGCCCGATTCGCCGTTGCTGCAGATCCGCGACATCCAGCTCTATGCCTGGACCAGCTTCGCCTACCTGCTGCTGGCGCTGGTGTTCACCGTGGCTTCGTGGATCGAACGCCGCAACTACCAGACCCAGGTTTCTCTGCAGATCTACAGCGACATTCTGGCCATCGTGCTGCTGATGCACGCCTGCGGCGGAGTATCCAGCGGACTGGGCATGCTGCTGCTCATCCCCATCGCCATCTCGGCGCTGCTCAGCCGTGAATCGCTGGCGCTGGTGTTTGCGGCGCTGGGCACGGTGGCGCTGCTCACCGAATACATCTACGCCATCAATTTCACCGATTACCGCGGCAACTCCACCCAGGTGGGCCTGCTCGGCATCATCCTGTTCATTACCGCCATCGTCACCCAGACGCTGACCCGGCGCATACGCCGCGGCGAGGAACAGATCCAGAAACACAAGCTGGATGCGGCCAACCTGGCCGCGCTGAACGCCGAAATCCTGCAGAAGATGGATGCCGGCGTGCTGGCGCTGGACAGCGAGGACCGGGTGCGGCACATCAACGACACCGCGCGGCAACTGCTGCACCGCCGGCTCAGCCACGACCTGAACGCCCTGCAGCCCCCCTTCCCGCTGAGCGATGTCCTGCCCGCCCTGCAGAAGGCGCTGGAACGCTGGCGGGTCGATCCGAATACGCCCAAATGCCTGCTGCCGTCCACCACCGGCGGCATCGACCTGCAGGCCAGCTTCCACCCGCTCTCCTCCACCGCGCATCAGGGCACGCTGATCTTTCTGGAGGATGTCTCCAGCCTCAAGCAGCAGATGCAGCAGGCCAAGCTGATGTCTTTGGGCCAGCTCACCGCCAACATCGCCCACGAGATCCGCAACCCGCTCGGCGCCATATCCCACGCCGCGGAGCTGCTGGCCGAGAACCGCGATTTGCCGCCCACTGAGCTGCGGCTGAGCGAGATCATCCACCAGCACAGCCAGCGCATCAACCATATCATCGAAGACATCATGCAGATCTCGCGGGGGCAGATGGCCAGCCCCGAGACCGTCGATCTGCGCCAATGGTTGCCGCAGTTCCTCGACAACCTGTGCATCGGAACCGATATTTGCCGCCAGCGCTTCCTCATCGAGTGGCCGGACGGCGACACGCGGCTGGATTTCGACCGTGGCCACCTGGAACGCATCCTCGCCAATCTGTGTCAGAACGCGCTCAACCACGGCGCGAACGAAGAAGGCGAACCCGAACCGGTGACCCTGCGCGTGCGGCGCCCGGAACCGGGCCAGCTGTGCATCGATGTCATCGACCGTGGCCCCGGCCTTGCCGAGGGACAAGGCGACAAGATTTTCGAACCCTTTTACACCACCCGCCATCAGGGCAGCGGCCTCGGCCTGTACATCGTTGCCCAGCTGGCCGAACTCAACAACGCCCGCGTCAGCGCCGCCAACAACGCGGACCGAGGCGCCCAGTTCACCCTGTGCACACACCAAACCCGCCCATGAACAAGCAATCCGTGCTCATCGTCGACGACGAACCCGACATCCTCGAACTGCTGGAAATGACCCTGCTGCGCATGGGCCTGCAGGTGGCCTGCGCCACCGGCTACAGCGAGGCCACGCGGTGGATCCACGACGGCGATTTCGACTTCTGCCTCACCGACATGCGGCTGCCCGACGGCGACGGCATCGCCCTGGTCGAATACATCCAGCAGCACAAGCCGCAGATGCCGGTGGCGGTCATCACCGCCCACGGCAACATGGAACTGGCGATCCAGGCGATGAAGGCCGGCGCCTATGATTTCGTCTCCAAGCCGGTGTCGCTGGAGAAACTGCGTGCCCTGGTCGAACACGGCCTGCAGACCGGCGGCACCGCGCTGCCCGAGCAGACCGGAGAGATCCCCGCGCTCCGGGGCGAGGACCGCTACCGCATCATCGGCGACTCGCCGCAGATCCGCGAACTGCGCCAATCGATCCGCAAGTTCGCGCGCAGCCAGGCTCCGGTATTCATCGAGGGTCCGTCCGGCACCGGCAAGGAACTGGTGGCGCGCCAGATCCACGCCCAGAGCGACCGCGCCAAGGCCCCCTTCGTCGCCGTCAACTGCGGCGCCATCCCCTCCGAACTGATGGAAAGCGAGCTGTTCGGCCATGTGAAGGGCAGCTTCACCGGCGCCGTCAGCGACAATCCGGGCCTGTTCCGCAGCGCCGAGGGCGGCACCCTGTTCCTCGACGAAATCGCCGACCTGCCGCTGCCGATGCAGGTCAAGCTGCTGCGGGTGCTGCAGGAGAAGAGCATCCGCCCGGTCGGCGCGCAACAGGAGATCGCCACCGATGTGCGCATCATCAGCGCCTCCCACAAGAACCTGGCCGAGCTGGTGGAAACGGGGCAGTTCCGCCAGGATCTCTACTACCGCATCAATGTCATCGGCATCCAGACCCCACCGCTGAGCGAGCGGCGCGGAGACATCCCGTTGCTCGCCGAACACATCCTTGGACGGCTGGGCCGCGAGCAACAGCGCCCGCTGAAACTGGACAAGGCCGCGCTGGCACGCCTCGAGGGCTACGCCTTTCCCGGCAATGTGCGGGAACTGGAAAACATCCTTGAGCGCGCCGCCGCGCTGGCCGATGGCGACCGCATCGGCGAGGCCGAGCTGCAGCTGCCCGAGCATGCCACTGTCGCCGGACAGCAACAGTCCCTGACCGAACGGACGCGCAAGCTGGAAGCCGAGGCTCTGCGCCGCGCACTGGAAGCCAATCGCTGGAACCAGTCCGCCGCAGCCCGTGAACTAGGCATCACCCTACGCCAGCTGCGTTACCGCTGCGAGAAGTTCGGCTTGACAAAAACCTGACCGGACTGTCAAAAGTTGACATTTTTGTCACCAATGGCACACCCTTCAGTCCCGCCACCCGTCGCCGCCCGAACGAGAAAAACACGATAACCTGTTGTTTCATAAAGATATATAAAGTTTCAATACAAAACTGGCACGCTCTCTGCTACCATCCAGCCATGATTCGGCCCTGCCGTATCGTGAATCCATTGGAACTCAATTTTTGAAAGAGGAAATCAACATGATGAAGAAACAACAAGCGGGCTTTACCCTGATCGAACTCATGATCGTCGTCGCGATCATCGGCATCCTGGCCGCCGTTGCACTGCCGGCCTACCAGGACTACACCAAGCGCGCCAAGTTCTCCGAAGTGGTCATCGGTACTTCGGGCATCAAGACCGCTGTTGAACTGTGCGCCCAGGATCTCGGCACTGTGACCGGATGCGACGGAGGTACTCAAGGAAACGGCTGGTCAATTGTTGATGTTGCAGCTGGTGCACCGGGCTATGTCGACAGTATCTCCACAACCAATGGCGTCATCACCGCTACTGCTGATAATGCCAATGGTCTCGCGGGTGAGACTTACATCCTGACACCCACTTTCGCCGGCGGCAAAGTCACTTGGGCCAAGAGTGGCACCTGTGTAGCAGCCAATATTTGCTGATCGCTTACAGCGAAAACCACCCTGAAGGGCAGTCGTTTCGGCTGCCCTTTTTTGTGCCCATCATATATCAAATTGAAGGAGAAACGCCCCCCATATACCTATTAATTCCGCATATAAGGAATCCATTCAACAAAACTTCAAAACTGTAATATACTCAGGCATATACACAGGTATTCTCAGAATCATAATCACCTCTCAATAATCCATGAGCCTAGTCACCGCCCCACCTCTGACCGGTCTTGCCCGCAAGCTGGTCGCCGACCGCATACTCGACGAACAGACGGTTCAAGAGGCCATTGACAAGGCCAAAACCGAAAGCACCTCTTTACAACGCTACCTGATCGACCAGAAACTGGTATCCGCCGATGTGGTCGCCATGGCTTCGGCCGAGGAGTTCGGCCTGCCGGTGTTCGACCTGTCGGTGATGGATCCGGAGCAGGCACCGCTGACCCTGGTCGAGGAAAAGCTGATCGAGAAGCACCACGCGGTGCCGCTGTTCAAGCGCGGCAAGCGGCTGTTCGTGGCCATTGGCAATGCCACCAACATGCAGGCGCTGGACGAGTTCAAGTTCAACACCGGCCTGTCCACCGAGCCGGTGCTGGTGCGCGAGGACGACCTCGACAAATTCATCGAGAAAGCCCTGTCGGCGATGGACACCGGCATGGACGACATGATGCTCGACGATGACCTGGCGAACCTGGATGTGGAAGCCGCCGAGGAGGAGGACAGAGGCCCCACCGAAAGCGACGCCGATGACGCCCCGGTCGTCAAGTATGTGAACAAGATCCTCGTCGACGCCATCAACAAGGGCGCCTCGGACATCCACTTCGAGCCCTACGAGAAACGCTACCGCATCCGCTACCGCATCGACGGCATCCTGCAGGAAGTGGCCTCGCCGCCGATCAACATCGCCGGCAAGCTGACCGCGCGGGTCAAGGTCATGTCGCGCATGGACATCGCCGAGCGACGGGTGCCCCAGGACGGCCGCATCAAGCTGAAACTCTCGAAAAAGCGGGCCATCGATTTCCGCGTCAACACCTGTCCGACCCTGTTCGGCGAGAAGATCGTGCTGCGGATCCTCGACTCGGCCAGCGCCAAGCTGGGCATCGACGCCTTGGGCTACGAGCCGGAGCAGAAGGAACTCTACCTCAATGCGCTGGCCAACCCCTACGGCATGATCCTGGTCACCGGCCCCACCGGCAGCGGCAAGACGGTGTCCCTGTACACCGGCCTCAACATCCTCAACGAGCCGGAGACCAACATCTCCACCGCCGAGGACCCGGCGGAGATCAATCTGGAAGGCATCAACCAGGTCAATGTCAATCCCAAGGTGGGGCTGACCTTCGCCGAGGCGCTGCGCGCCTTCCTGCGGCAGGACCCGGATGTGATCATGGTCGGCGAGATCCGCGACCTGGAAACCGCCGAGATCGCCATCAAGGCGGCCCAGACCGGTCACCTGGTATTGTCCACACTGCATACCAATGATGCCCCTCAAACGCTCACTCGTCTGATGAACATGGGGGTGCCGGCCTTCAATATCGCCACCTCTGTTACCCTGATCATTGCGCAGCGGCTGGGGCGGCGGCTGTGCCCGCACTGCAAGGCGCCCGAGGACCTGCCGACCGAGATACTGAAACAGGAAGGCTTCACCGATGACGACATCGCCGAGGGCTTCACCGTGTACAAGGCCGTTGGCTGCGACCAGTGCGTGAAGGGCTACAAGGGCCGGGTCGGCATCTATCAGGTGATGCCGGTCACCGAGGCCATTGGCCGTCTGATCATGGGCGGCGCCAATGCGATGGATCTGGCCGACCAGGCCGCGAAGGAAGGCGTGGACGACCTGCGCCGCTCCGCCCTGAAGAAAGTCAAGCAAGGCATACTGAGCCTTGAAGAAGCCAACCGAGTCACCAAGGATTAGACAGCATGGCCAAGAACCCTCCCGAGAAGATCGAGTTTCTCTATGAAGGCACCGACCGCAGCGGCAACCGCATCAAGGGCGAGGTCTTCGCGCTCAACGACGCCCTGGCCAAGGGCCAGCTGCGCAAGCAGGGCATCAACCCGCTGCGCCTGAAAAAGAAACCCAAGCCGCTGTTCGGTGGCAAGACCGCCAAGATCACACCGGCCGACATCGCCGTGTTCAGCCGCCAGATGGCGACCATGATGTCTTCCGGCGTACCGCTGGTGCAATCCTTCGACATCATCGGCCAGGGTAACGACAACCCGGCCATGGCCAAGATGATCATGGACATCAAGGCCGATGTGGAAGCCGGTGCCAACTTCGCCGACGCGCTGAAGAAATTCCCGATGCATTTCGATCCGCTGTTCGTCAACCTAGTCCAGGCCGGCGAACAGTCGGGCGCACTGGAAACCATGCTCGACAAGCTGGCCACCTACAAGGAAAAGACCGAGGCGTTGAAGGCCAAGGTCAAGAAGGCCATGACCTACCCGATCGCGGTACTGGTGGTCGCCTTCATCGTCACCGTGATCCTGCTCATCTTCGTGGTGCCCCAGTTCCAGGAAGTGTTCTCCAGTTTCGGCGCCGAACTGCCGGCCATGACCCTGTTCGTCATCGCCCTGTCGGAATTCATGCAGCAGTACTGGTGGATGTTCATCGCCGCCATCGGCATTGCCTTTGCCGTTTACAGGCATTTCAACGCCAAGTCGGAAAAATTCAGAAAATGGAAGGACCGGACGGTACTGAAGATTCCGGTCGTCGGCGAAATCGCCGAGAAATCCGCCATCGCCCGCTTCGCGCGCACGCTGGAAACCATGTCCGCCGCCGGCGTGCCGCTGGTCGAGGCCATGGATTCGGTGGCCGGCGCCACGGGCAACAGCCTGTTTTACGAAGCCACGATGAAGATCCGCGACCAGATCTCCGGCGGTACCCGTCTGCAGGATGCCATGAAAATGACCGGCCTGTTTCCGAACATGGTCATCCAGATGGTCTCCATCGGCGAGGAAGCCGGCTCGCTGGATCACATGCTGAGCAAGGTGGCCGATTTCTACGAGGCCGAGGTGGACAACCTGGTCGACAACCTGACTTCACTGATGGAACCGATGATCATGGCCGTGCTGGGCGTGCTGGTCGGCGGCCTGATCGTGGCCATGTACCTGCCGATCTTCCAGCTCGGCAATGTCGTCTGACGCCAGCCGCTGATGTTCGACAACCTGCTGGAGGCGTTCACGCAGATGCCGTGGCTGTTCCTGGCCACCGTGTTTCTGCTGGGCCTGATGGTCGGCAGCTTCCTCAATGTGGTGATCTACCGCCTGCCGCTGATGATGCAGCGCGAATGGCGGCGCGAGTGCCTGGAATTCCTCGAGCAGGACAGCGAAGGCGAAACGGAGCGTTTCAACCTGATGTGGCCCCGCTCCCGTTGTGGTGAATGCGGCCACGCCATCACCGCTCTGGAAAACATCCCGGTCGTCTCCTGGCTGCTGCTGCGCGGCCGCTGCAGCCAGTGCGGCACGCGCATCTCCTGGCAGTATCCACTGGTGGAACTGTTCACCGCCATCGTCTCCATCACCGTGGCCTGGCGCTTCGGCGTCAGCGAACAAACCGCCGCCGCGCTGCTCTTCAGCTGGGCGCTGATCGCTATGAGCGGCATCGACATCGGCCACAAGCTGTTGCCGGACAGCCTCACCCTGCCGATGCTCTGGCTCGGCATTCTGCTCTCCTTCTTCCATGTCTTTGTCGATCTCGAGAGCAGCGTCATCGGCGCCATGGCCGGCTACCTGAGCCTGTGGTCGGTGTACATCGTGTTCAAGCTGATCACCGGCAAGGAAGGCATGGGCCACGGCGATTTCAAGCTGCTGGCCATGCTCGGTGCCTGGATGGGCTGGAAGATGCTGCTGGTGATCATCCTCACCTCTTCGCTGGTCGGCGCCACCATCGGCATCCTGATGATCCTGCTCAGAAAAACCGGGCGCAATACCCAGATCCCCTTCGGCCCCTATCTGGCTGCCGCCGGCTGGATTGCCCTGCTGTGGGGCGACGCACTGAACCGCTTCTTCTTCTCCCTCGTCTGAGCATGCAACGCATTGGCCTGACCGGCGGCATCGCATCGGGCAAGACAGCCCTTGCCGATGCGCTGGCCCAACGCGGGCTCACCGTGATCGATGCCGATGACATCAGCCGCGCGCTGATGCAGCCTGGCGAGCCGGGCTACCGTGTGGCGGTCGATCACTTCGGCGAAGGCATTCTCGACGCTGAAGGCAAAATCGACCGCCCCGCCCTGCGCCGCCGGGTATTCGAACGACCGGAGGAGCGGCGCAACCTGGAGCGGATGCTGCACCCGCTCATCCGCCAACGCATCGAGCAGACCCTCGATGAGCTGGAGGAAGACAGCGCCCTCATCGTTGTGCCGCTGCTGTTCGAAAGCGGTTTCGATGATCTGGTGGACCGCAGCCTGGCCATCGATTGCCCGAGAGACATCCAGATCGAGCGCCTCATGCAGCGGGACGGCATCGACCGCATGCTGGCCGAGCGCATGCTCGATGCCCAGATGAGCAATGCCGAGCGCGTGCAACGCTCCGACCACAGTGTGGTCAACGACGGCTCGCAACCCGTCGAAGCGATCGCGGAGCAGGTGCTGGACTGGTTGTACGGTCGCGGCCCGTGGGCATCGCGGTTATAATCCCCCGAATCTTCCGGACGCCCTGACATGCCGACTTCCGCCGTCATCTACGAACAGCCGCTCAATGAACGCATCCGCATCTGCCTGCGCATCGAGGCGCTGATCGACCGGCTCGATCATTTCAACGCCCTGGACAGCGATCACGCCGCCTACCAGTCGTTGCTGACGGTGCTGGAGATCACCGCCCTGGTGGAACGCGGCGACATCAAGCAGGAAATCATCAAGGAACTGGACCGCCAGCACAAGGTACTTACCGGCCTGATCAGCCATCACAGCGTGGACACATCGCGTCTGGAGATGACCCTGAACCGGCTCAAGCAGGCGCTCAACCGCATGCACGGCATGGACGGCCGGCTGGGCGAGCACCTCAAGGCCATCGACTTTCTGCTCGCGGTGAAACAACGCTCGGTGATCCCTGGCGGCAGTTGCGATTTCGACCTGCCGCAGCTGCGCTACTGGCTCAACCGCAGCCACGAACAGCGCCAGCAGGACATCGACCGCTGGTCGGCCCCCTACCGCGAGCTCTACCAGACCCTGGCATTGATCCTCAAGAACATCCGTGACAGCGCCTTCGCCGAACCGGTGGAAGCCGCCAAGGGGTTTTTCCAGGAATCGCTGGATCCGGCCCAGCCCAACCAGATGCTGCGCATCGAGCTTGACAGCAACGACCTGTTCCCCGAGATCAGCGCCGGCAAGCACCGCTACAGCATCCGTTTCATGCGCTATGCCGGCAGCGTCGATCAGCTGCCGCAACAGATCAAGGACAGCGTGTCCTTCCGGTTGATGCGCTGCAGCCTCTAGGGAAGCCCGAATCAATCAGAGCTTCCCGCGCAATCAGCCTGCCCAGAAATCCGAAATACCCGCCACGCCGATGGCGCCCTGCTCCCGAGCCACCGCGAAATCCTTGCGCCCTACGCCGCCCAGCGCATAAAGCGGCAGACGACTGGCGGTGCTGATGGCCTGAAAACCGGCCCAGCCCAGCGCCGGCCGGCCCGGATGACTGAGGGTTGTCCGCACCGGTGACAGCAGCGCAAAGCGGCAGCCCAGATGTTCTGCCCGCTGTACCTCAAAGGCATCATGAGCGGAGGCACTGAGGCGAATGCCATCGTCAAAGGGCGGCTCATCGAGCGACGCCAGGGCCGCCGAGGACAGGTGGCGATTGCGGAAGGGCTGCAGCCGCGCCGCGGTCAAACCCTCCAGGGTGGGCCGGTGGACGATCAGCTCCGCGCCGTGGCGTTCGCAGATGACCGTGGCCCGCAGGGCCAGTTCCGCATAACGGTCATCGGGCAGCGCATGGGCGCGCAGCAGCACCGCCCCATAGTGACGACGCGCCAGCAGCGCATCGAGCCGTTCGGTGAACTCCCGCTGCCGGGTGCCTGCGGGTTCGGGGGTGATCAGCAGTTCAGGGGGCAAATCCAGCGCCTGCAGGACCGAAAGATCCGCCGGCGGAAAGTCCAGTGCCTTCAACGCATCGATGGACACCCAGCGCCATTCCTGCCCCTCGCGGCCCTGCGGCTCGCCGGTGAAGCTGCGGACTTCCCAGACATCCAGCGCCACGCGCCGGTCCGGGTAGTCGTGGGTCAGCCGAAAAAAGGGCCGTGCCACCAGGTGACGCAGGCCCAGTTCTTCTTCCAGCTCCCTGGCCAGGGCATGGAAGCGGGCTTCGCCCGGTTCCTGCTTTCCGCCCGGAAACTCCCACAGATTCTCCAGATGCTGGCCGCGGCGCCGGCGGCTGACGAGGATTTCAGAGCGGTCGGGGTGGTGGATGATGGCGGCCACCACCGGGATGGCCGGCGCAGTCGCTTCAACTGCGGTACTCGGCATTGATCTTCACATAGTCGTAGGAGAGATCGCTGGTCCAGATCCGCGCCGAGGCGTCGCCGGCCCGAAGCAGGATGCGGATCAGAATGTCTTCCCGGTCCATTACCGCCTGGCCGCGTTCCTCGCGGTAATCCGGATCCGGCTCACCCTTGTGGATCAGCCGGACATCGCCCAGGTAGAGATCCACGCGGTCGATATCCAGCCGTTCGATCGGCGCGCGACCCACCGCCGCCAGGATGCGCCCCCAGTTCGGGTCGGAGGCGAACACAGCGGTCTTGACCAGCGGCGAATGGGCCACGGTATAGGCAATGGCGCGTGCATCCTCGGCGCTGGCGGCACCTTCGACACGCACTTCGACGAACTTGGTTGCGCCCTCGCCATCGCGCACGATGGACTGGGCCAGTTGCAAAAACAGCTCGTTCAGGGCTTCAACGAAGTCGGCTTCCGTACCGTCGATACCCACCCCGGAGCGGCCGGTGGCAATCAGCACACAGGCATCGTTGGTGGAGGTGTCGCCATCGACGGTGATGGCGTTGAAGGAAGCGTCCACGGCCTGCTGCAGCAGGTGTTGCAGCCGTGCCGGGTCGACGGCCGCATCGGTGGCGACGAAGGCCAGCATGGTGGCCATGTCGGGGCGGATCATTCCCGAGCCCTTGCAAATGCCGGTGAGGGTGACCCTGCGTCCGTCGATCTCGACTTGCCGGCTGGCGCCCTTGGGCAGGGTGTCGGTGGTCATGAGGCCACGGGCCGCGACCGGCCAGGCATCGGCGGATAGGCTCTCGTACAATGCCGGAAGCGCACCGGCAATCCGTTCCAGCGGCAGGGGTTCGCCGATGACGCCGGTGGAAAAGGGCAGCACCGAAGCCGCCTCATCTCCGCTCAGCGACGCCAGAGCGGCGCAGCTTGCACGCGCGGCGGATAGCCCTGGCTGCCCGGTGCCGGCATTGGCGTTACCGGAATTGATCAGCAGAAAACGGCGCCCGTCGACCGTGCGGGCCAGGTGCTCGCGGGCAACGGTGACCGGTGCGGCGCAGAAGCGGTTGCGGGTGAACACGGCAGCCAGGGCGCTGCCCTCGGCGGCCTCGATCAGCACCAGGTCATCGCGTCGCGGGTCGGCCTTGATGCCGGCGTGAAGCGCAGACAGGCGGACACCATCGACCGCTTCGAGGTTTTCCGGTTCCCGCAGACCGACCGGCATCGTCAGCTCAGCTTGCCGTGGCAGTGCTTGTATTTCTTGCCCGAGCCGCACCAGCAGGGCTCGTTGCGACCCAGCTTCTTCTCCTTGCGCACATAGGGCTGGGACGGAGCCTCAACGGCCGGTTCCTCGGTGGCCAGCGCGCTCTCGATCGCGTCGTGCTTCAGCTCCAGATCGTCCAGCTCATGCTGCTGTTGCTGTTCCAGCGCTTCCACCTGGGATTCGTCGCGCACCTGGATGCGGGTAAGGATGGTGATCGCTTCCAGCTTGATGCTGTCGAGCATGGCGCTGAACATCTCGAAGGATTCGCGCTTGAATTCCTGCACCGGGTTTTTCTGCGCGTAGCCACGCAAGCCAATGCCCTGGCGCAAATAGTCCATGGCCGCCAGGTGCTCCTTCCAGTGGCGGTCCAGTACCATCAGCATGATCTCCTTTTCGTAGCGGCGGGCGATGTCCTCGCCGACCAGGGCCACCTTGGCGTCATAGGCCTGCTCGAAATGCTCGACGATGCGGTCGAGAATGGTTTCATCGGTGAGCTGTTCGTCCTCGTCCAGCCATTGCTGAATCGGCAATTCCTCGCCGAATTCGTTGGCCAGGGATTCTTCCAGGCCCTTGATGTCCCACTGTTCCTCGATGCTGCCGGCCGGCACATACAGGCGGAAATGGTTTTCCAGTACATCGCGGCGCATGTCCTTGAGGGCCTCGTAGATGCTGTCGGCACGCAGCAGATCGTCACGCTGGGCGTAGATGACCTTGCGCTGATCATTGGCGACATCGTCGTATTCCAGCAGGTGCTTGCGGATGTCGAAGTTATGGGCCTCCACCTTGCGCTGTGCGTTCTCGATGGCCTTGGTGACCCAGGGGTGCTCGATGGCTTCCCCTTCCTGCATGCCCAGTTTCTGCATCAGCCCGGCCACCTTCTCCGAGGCGAAGATGCGCATCAGGCTGTCTTCCATCGACAGGTAGAAACGCGAGGAACCCGGATCACCCTGACGGCCGGCACGGCCACGCAACTGGTTGTCGATGCGGCGGGATTCATGGCGCTCGGTGCCGATGATGTGCAGCCCTCCGGCGTCCAGTACCCGCTGATGGCGCTGCTCCCAGTCCTGCCGGGCCGATTCACGGGCCTTGCTGTCCTCTTCGGGGATATCCGCCAGTTCCTTGTCGAGGTTGCCCCCGAGCACGATGTCGGTGCCGCGACCGGCCATGTTGGTGGCGATGGTCACCGCGCCCGGACGGCCGGCATTGGCGATGATCTGCGCCTCACGCTCATGCTGCTTGGCGTTGAGCACCTCGTGCTTGATGCCGGATTTCTTCAACAGCCCGGAGAGGTATTCGGACACCTCGATCGAGGTGGTACCCACCAGCACCGGCTGATCGCGTGAGACGCAGTCCTTGATGTCCTCGATGACCGCATCGAACTTCTCACGCGCGGTCAGGTACACCAGATCGCCCTTGTCGTCACGGATCATCGGCTTGTGGGTCGGCACCACGACTACTTCCAGGCCATAGATCTGCTGGAATTCGAAGGCTTCGGTGTCGGCGGTTCCGGTCATGCCGGAGAGTTTTTCGTAGAGCCGGAAGTAGTTCTGGAAGGTGATCGACGCGATGGTCTGGTTTTCCTGCTGGATGGAAACCCCTTCCTTGGCCTCGATGGCCTGATGCAGGCCGTCGGACCAGCGCCGGCCGGGCATGGTGCGGCCGGTGAATTCATCGACGATGACCACCTGGCCGTCCTGTACGATGTAATCCACATCGCGCTGGTAGATGGCGTGGGCGCGAAGTGCCGCGTAGAGATGATGGATCAGCGAGATGTTGGACGGATCGTAGAGGCTTTGTCCTTCTTCCAGAAGCCCCGCCTCGACCAGCAACTGCTCGGCCTTTTCATGGCCTTCCTCGGTGAGAAAGGCCTGCTTGGTCTTTTCATCGACGGTGAAATCGCCGGGGCCGTCTTCTTCCTCGACCTTGACCAGCTTTGGCACCACCGCGTTCATGCGCGCATAGAGCTCGGAACTGTCGGCGGCCGGCCCGGAGATGATCAGCGGCGTGCGCGCCTCGTCGATGAGGATGGAATCCACTTCGTCGACGATGGCAAAGTACAGTCCGCGCTGCACCCGCTCCTCCAGCGAGAAGGCGAGGTTGTCGTGCATGTAGTCGAAGCCGAACTGGTTGTTGGTACCGTAGGTGATGTCGGCCGCATAGGCCTCGCGCTTCTGGTCGTAGTCCATGGTGCTCAGTACCACGCCGACGCTGAGGCCGAGGAAATTGTAGAGCTTGCCCATCCACTGGCTGTCGCGCTCGGCCAGGTAGTCGTTGACCGTCACCACATGCACGCCCTTTCCGGTCAGCGCATTGAGGTAGGCGGCCAGGGTCGCCACCAGTGTCTTGCCCTCACCGGTGCGCATCTCGGTGATCTGGTTGTTGTTGAGGATCATTCCGCCGATCAGCTGCACATCGTAGTGGCGCATGCCGAGCACCCGGCTGGAGGCCTCGCGGCAGACGGCGAAGGCTTCGGGCAGCATCTGCTCCAGGGTTTCGCCCTGTTGGTAGCGCTGCTTGAATTCGTCGGTCTTGGCGGCCAGTTCCTCATCGGAAAGGGCCTGCATCTGCGGCTCCAGGGCGTTGATCTTGTCGACTTCCTTGCGCAGGGATTTGATGATCCGGTCGTTACGGCTCCCGAAGATCTTGCGGAATACTTTGGACAGCATGTGGGCTCGGTATGGGTAAGAAAATGATGAAATATAGGCGCGGCATTATAAATCAACGCCTGCGGCGGGGATAATGATATTTGCGGACAACGGGGCCGGGGAGCGCCGCCTCAGCGGCGGGCGGTGCGGATAAACTTCATCGGATTGACCTGGCGGCCGTTCTTCAGCACTTCAAAGTGCACATGGGGGCCGGTCGAGCGACCGGAGGTGCCCACTTCGGCAATCTGGGAGCCCTTCTCCACGGTATCTCCCACCGACACCAGCAAACGGGAATTATGCGCATAGCGGGTGACATAGCCATTGCCGTGATTGATGTCGACGACCTTGCCGTAACCCGATTTTTCGCCGGCGAAAGTGACTACGCCCTTGGCCACGGCCACCACCGGCGCGCCCAGCTTGCTGGCGAAATCGATGCCCTTGTGCATCTCGCGCTTGCCGCTGATCGGGTGGGTCCGCATGCCGTAATAGGAGGACAGCCAGCCGGTGACGATGGGCCGACCGCGGGGTTGCACTTCGGCCTGCAGGTTGCGGTTCATCAGCAGCGACTCAAGCACTGTAAGCTGGTTTTCCCGGTCTTCGAGACTGGCGGAAAGCCGCTCGATGGCGGCACGCAGTTCGGATTCGCTGAGGTCGCTTTGGGGCTGGGCTTCAGGGCCACCCATTGCCGGGATGCGGCTGAAGTCGAATTCGCCCTTGTCGATCTTGGCCATCTTGATCAGCTTCTGGCCGAGGGCGTCGATGCGATCCACATGGGCCTGCAGCAGCCCGAGGCGCGAGGACAGCGCTTCGATGGTGGCCTGTGACTCCTGCTCCAGCTGATCCAGTTCCTGCCGCTGTTCATGCAGTGCCTGCTTCCATTTGGCCACTTCTTCCGGCATCGCGGGGCTGGACTGGCCGCGGGCCAGCCAGTAGCCACCGTAGCCGAAGCCCCCGCCGAGCAGCGCAATGGCGAGGACGAGAGTCAGGTAGTGGCGCTTCCTGCACAGGCCGATGCTACAGAGTATTCCATTGCTGGCCGAGAGGAAGATGATGTTCATCGTTTAAACCGCTTCGACAGGTTGGGCGTAGGATATGGGCGCGGCTTCCTTGTCGTCGAAGGTGACTTCCTCCCAGGCCTCGGCGTCGGCCAGCAGCGCCAGCAGCAGCCGGTTGTTCAGTTCATGGCCGGACTTGTAGCCGGAGAAGGCACCGATCAGGCTGTGCCCGAGCAGGTACAGGTCACCGATGGAATCGAGAATCTTGTGTTTGACGAATTCGTTGTCGTAACGCAGACCGTCCTCGTTGAGCACGCGGAAATCGTCAAGGACGATGGCGTTCTCCTGGCTGCCACCCAGGGCCAGGTTGTTGGCACGCAGGTGCTCGATGTCCTTCTGGAAGCCGAAGGTACGGGCGCGGCTGACTTCCTTGACGAAGGAGGTGGTCGAGAAGTTGACCTCACAGATCTGCTTTTCCGGAGTGAACAGCGGGTGATCGAAGTCGATCTGGAAGCTGACCTTGAAGCCCTCGAAGGGCTCGAACTGCACCCATTTGTCACCGTCCTCGACGCGGATGGTCTTGCGGATACGAATGAACCGCTTGGCCGCGGGCTGTTCGACGATACCCGCCGACTGGATCAGGAACACGAAGGGACCGGCGCTGCCGTCCATGATCGGCACCTCGTCGGCCGTGAGGTCGATGTAGGCATTGTCGATGCCCAGGCCCGCCATCGCCGACAGCAGATGCTCGACGGTGGAGATGCGCACGCCGTCGCGGATCAGCGTGGTTGACAGCTTGGTATCACCGACATGGTCGGGTCGGGCGAGGATCTCGACCGGCTCATCGAGATCGACGCGGCGGAAACGGATGCCGGTATCGGGGGCGGCAGGCCGCAGGGTCAGATAGACCTTGTTGCCGGTGTGCAGGCCAACGCCCATGGCGCGGATGACGTTCTTGAGTGTGCGTTGTTTGATCAAGTGCGGGTACCAGAAATTCGGGTTGACAGAGCGTTGGCCGCTTTAACCTTTTATTATGAGGGAGTAATGACACGGAATCAATCGACTCCCATGACCCAAGCATAGACACGGCCGCCCGGAATTGGTGCCATCAATCCGCCGTACACGCAGGATCGCTGACGAACGGCAGCAAACGGGGTACCGGCGTTCTTGTCATTAACCCGGATTCTGGCGCAACCAGCTTTTCTGCACCTCGAGCACATAGGCGTGAATCGCATTCTCTCCGCTTTCGGAGATCTTGCTGAACCGACAGCGGCACAGATCGCGTTGCTTGGCCACGACCTCGATGGATACAGGAAAGATCAGGTCCTCGCTGGGGATCTTCAGCGTGCCCACGGCCTGACTGCCCTCGTTGAAGTTGTGGCTGCGAAAACAGCAGCCGGTGGCGCTGACATTGACCAGTTGATAGGAGTTGCCCGCCACGGTAAGGATGATCGGCCGGTTGCGGTCGGGCTGGATGCGGTAGGCCCGGCGCAGGTCGCGGTCATCTTCAGGCAGCTCGATGTCAGTTTTCTTCTTTCTCCAGAACAAATTCCACCCTCCGGTTGCGGGCCCGGTTCTCGGGCGTGTCATTGGGCGCGATCGGCAGGAAGTCGGCATAACCGGTCGCGGTCATGCGCTCCGGATCGATTCCCTGCCGAATGAAGTACCGCAACACAGTGGTCGCGCGTACCGCCGACAGCTCCCAGTTCGACGGAAAGGCCTCGGTCTCGATGCTGCGGTCATCCGTATGCCCACGGATGGAGATCCGGTAATCCGGATACTCGCGGAACAGCTGGGCCAGGTTGTTGAACACCACCTTGGCATCGTCCTTGAGCTCCGCCTTGCCGGAATCGAACAGCAGGCTGCCATCGATGCTCAGGTTGATCTGATCACCGACCGCAGTCAGAGTCACCTTGTCATTGAGGTCGGTGTTCTCGATCATGCTGTCGAGTTCGTTGTACACCTTGGGCGGCCCGGTGTCGACCGCGTCCGGTGACGGGTTGAGACCGAGCATGTCCTCGACCACCTGCAGCGGCTCGGGGTTGCGCCCCTGACGGGTCGCGTAGTCGATCACGCTGACCTGATTGCCGTCGCCGTCCAGAACCATCACCTGCGCCACCAGTGCCTTGAAGGCCTTGTGGTCGAACTCGGCCAGGGTGTAGAGCAGTATGAAGAACACCAGGATCAGCGTCATCATGTCGGCAAAGGTGACCACCCAGCTGTTGCCGTTGTCGTCCTTTTCGAACTGATCGAGCAGTGATTTGCCGTCCATTACTTCAACCGCTCCTTGACCGGTTGCATGGGCTTGCGCTTCTTGGCCGGCACGAAGGACGACAGCTTTTCGTACACCGACAGCGGGTTGTTGTCCTGCAGGATGCTGACCGCGCCCTGGAAGATGATCTCGAAGTTCATCACCTCGGCCAGCGTGCGCGAACGCAGCTTGCCGGCGATCGGCAGAAAAATGGCGGTGGACAACAGCGAACCATAGAAGGTCGTCAGCAGGGCCACTGCCATCGCCGGCCCCAGGGTCTCCGGGGTCGCCAGCAGTGACAGCATCTGAATCAGTCCGATCAGCGTGCCGAGCATGCCGAAAGACGGCGCGTAGAGGGCCATCTTGCGGAACACATCCTGCACAATGAAGTGCCGCATCTGCATGGATTCGATCTCGGTGCGCATCGCCGAGCGCAGGGTTTCCTCATCGGCGGCATCGGCGATCAGCGTGCACACCCGCTTGAGGAAGGGCGAGTTGGTTTTCACATCCGCCAGGCTCAGCAGCCCCTTGCGGCGGCTGATGGTGCCCAGCTTGATCATGGTGTTGATCAGTTCCTGCGGATCCTGTTTCGGCGAGGTGAACACGAAATAGGCACTCTTGAAGGCATTGATGACATCCTTGAACTGAAAGGTCAGCAGCGTCGCCGCCACCGTGCCGCCGAGCACGATCATCAGGCCCGGCGGATTCCAGAAGTTGTGGATATCGCCACCAAGAAAGATCGCGGTAACGATCAGGCCGACGCCGGAGATGATGCCGATGAGTGAAGCGAGGTCCATAGCTGCCTGCGGAATGAGTGTATCGGTGTCCTGGCCGCCTTATCGGCGGGCACTCCTGTTACTTTAGACGCTGGACGCCAGAATGCCATTGCAAAAGCGGTCTTTATTCGTCCGTGGGCGGATGGGATAATCGCCGCCGTTCGCATTCCCACCCGCACGCCCCGGAGCAGCAGCATGGCCAACGAAGATTCACCCTTCTACAACCTGAGCATAGAGGACAACCCGGTGATCGAGGTCAGCGCCCAGGAACAGACCCTGGCCCAGGATCTGGAGCAGCACATGCGCCACTGGAACGCGCTGCCGAAGGATGTCGATGCGCTGGAAAAGGCGCGGCTGATGCTCGACATCGCCGAATGCCACCTGGGTCTGGACGACAAGCCGCAGGCCCATCACTGGGCGCGCCCTACCGTGGACACCTTCGTCGATCGCGAGGAATGGGCGCTGGCCGTCGATGCCTGCGACATCGTCTACAACTGCGAGCAGGAGGATGCACTGGTTGCGCTGGGCAACGGCATCTGGCTGGCGGTCACCTTCCCCATCGATCCCACCGTGACCGTGCAGATGCTGCACTACATCGTCGATGAAACTCCCGACGACTCCGACGGCGCGGCGGTGGCGGCCATGCTGGCCCATTTCATCGCCGACAGCCGGGCCGAGAGCAAGGAGCACGAGAACCTGACCTTCCTCACCACACAGGTCATCGCCCAGGTCGCCAAGCGCCACCGTGGCATCGAGGACGAAGCCACGCTGAAGACCTGGATCGCTATGTATGAGCTGGATCAGGTGGACAAGCTGTTGCAGAAGATGGCGCTGATTCTGGACACCATCACCGGCGGTGAGTGGTGGTACGATCGCGATGCCATACGCGAGCGACTGCCGGTCAACTGAAGGGTCAGAGGTCGCAGGATCCGGTGGTCTGGTACACCGCCATCACCGAGCGCAACTCCTCGAGGACTCGGCTGCGTTCGGCGCTGCTGAGGCTTTCGAGCGCATCGCAGTCCAGTTGCCCGGGCTCGGCCAGCAGGGCATTGACATAGCGGCAACCCCGCTGGCAGATGGCTTCGACGGCGCCTTCGATACGGCTCTGGTTCATCGGGCAGCCCCGGATAGACTTAGGAACACCCATTATAGGCCCGGCCGACCCGGACAAAAAACCTTTGCCATAATCGGGTTAAAAATAACAGCGAGGAATCTTCAATGAGCTTTCGCACGATGCTTTTCCCCGGCATGAAGGTCGCCGCCATCGACAGCGACGGCGACCGAGCGATCATCGACATCGATTACGCCATCATCATCAAGAACATGGATGGCGCGGAGCAGGACACCAAGTGGTACGGCAAGGGCCGCATGGTGGTCGAGGATCTGGTGATCGACAGCGAGGACTGGCCGCCAATGCCGGCCACCGTAAGCGGCGCTGGCATCAAGGACAACCAGATCACCTACCGCGACGAAGTCGTCATTCCGGTGGATTTTTTCGGCAATGTCGGCATTACCCTGCGTTTCGAAGGTTCCGACAGCCCGGTGCGCTTTGTCGGTGAGCGGCTGACCTTCGATCTCGACGGCCACGAGAAATACATCGAGCACATCAAGCCCGATCAGGGCTGACGCTCCAGGGCACCGAGATCGACCGCCGTTCCCTGCTCACGAGGGTTGCCGGCCGCATCGGTATCCGCCAGAGCGGGCAAGCCATCGGGATAGCGGCTGCTCCAGAATTCGCCGGGCCAGACGCCCGGCGCCGGCGGTGAAACTCCGGCATCGACGGCGGGGGAGCCGGCGGCCAGAGAAAAATTGCCCATCTGCAGGTCGGCAAAACCGGGGGCGGCGCGCAATTGATCGGCATTCGGCAGATCGTCGCCACCGCTGTCTTCTCCCCACCACAGATTCTTCAGCCACTGCAGCCCGGAATAGCCGCCATTGTTCTGACTGTCCAGGTTTTCGGCCGGGGTGCCGGTACCGTACAGTATATTGTTGGCGAACACCGCATCCTTCACCCGGTAGGCCAGCGTAACCTCGCTGCCCCATCCGCGGTTATGGTACAGGGTATTGTTGTAGATCCACAGATTTCTGGCGCTGCCGCCCCCTTCGCCCTGATCGCTGGAGGCATAACCGCCCAGCGACAACCCCGCCTGCAGATTGTCGTGGATCAGTGAGTTGCGTACGACGATGTACTCGGAGGCCTTGCCGGCGTGCTCGCTGGCGATCTCCAGACCGATGTCATTGCCGATCGAAATGTTGTTTTCGAACAGAATATGGTGCCCCCCGTCCACATAGAAGCCGCCTGCACTGCCCTCGGTCGCATTGCCATAGGCCGGATTGCCCAGCGAACTGTTGTCGATGGCCCGGTTGCCACGCACGATGCCGTTGCGCGCGCGGTTATCCTCCGCATCACAGACCGGGCAGACATCCGACTCATAGCCGATGAAATCGAAGGCGATGTTGTTGTTGTCACGCACCTCATTGCCGATCAGTTCGAAACCGTCGATATTGCCGTTCAGCGTGAAGGACTCACTGGAAGCCAGCGTATTGTCATGCACCCGATTGTTGACGAAACGCAGATTGCGTATCGGCGTGGCGCTGTCGCCATAGACCGCAATCCCGTTGGCGCCCACGCCACAGCCGTCGTCCAGGGCACAGGTGGAACGATTTTCGATATGGTGTATGTCCAGACCCTGGACCTCGATATCGCTGGAACCGCCTGAAATCAGCAGACCGATGGGCGTATCCGGCACTTCGTAGGCCGACTGCGTGCGGAAATTGCGCAGCTCCAGGTTCTTCAGCCGAATCCAGCTCGCCGAGCGCAATTCGATCAGCGCCTGCCGGTCCCGCGGAGTGATGGCGCTGCCGTCGATGACCGCCCCTGGCTCGCCGATAATCTCGATCGGTTGCGCTTCACTGCCCGAATCCTCGCTGCCAATGATCACCGTTTCGTCATAGATTCCCGGCTGAACACGCAGCCGCTCACCCGGTTGCAGGCTGTCCACGGCAAACTGCAGCGTACGCCAGGGGGATGCCTCGCTGCCATCGCCCAGGGCATCGTCTCCGCCCGGTGAGACGAAGCGCTCGATCATCGTCCCGTCGCCTCCGTTATTGCCGCCTCCGTTATTGCCGCCTCCGTTATTGCCGCCTCCGTTATTGCCGCCTCCGTTATTGCCGCCTCCGGTATCACTGCCACTGCCATTCTGGCCGCTGTCCGTTGTTCCGTCAGTTCCTGTATCGTCGGTGATGACCTCACCGCAGGCCGTCAACAGCAGCAGGGTGAGCAGCAAAAGGGGGATGCGCATGATATGAAGTCCTCGAGTTCAGTGCATGAACCGGTAACACTCAGCCCCGGGGATGATGACGACGGTGCAACTCCTGCAGCCGCGCCTGAGCGATATGAGTATAAATCTGCGTGGTCGACAGGTCACTGTGTCCAAGCAGCATTTGCAGGCTGCGCAGATCGGCGCCGTGATTGAGCAGATGAGTGGCAAAGGCATGGCGCAACGAATGGGGCGTGAACGCGGTACTGATGCCGGCCCGTGCGAGGTATTTCTTCAGGTGCTGCCAAAACGCCTGCCGTGTCATCGCGCGGCCACGTACCGATAGAAATACCGCATCACTGACCACCCCGGCACGCAGCAATTGCGGGCGACCCTGATGCAGATAGCGCTCCAGCCACTCCGACGCCAGTTCGCCCAGCGGAATGATACGCTCTCGAGCGCCCTTGCCGGTCAGACGCAACAGTCCCGCGCCCAGGTTGATCTGCGACAGCAGCAAATTGACCAGTTCACTGACGCGCAATCCGGAGCCGTACATCAATTCCAGCATCGCACGATCACGCAGACCGAACGCAGTGGTCACATCCGGGGCCTGCAACAGGCGTTCCATGTCGTCTTCTGAAAGGCTGCCCGGAAGGTGACGCGACAATCGGGGTGCATCGATGGATTCGCAGGGATTGTCCTCACGCAGGGAATGGCGCAGCAGCCAGCGATAGAATTGGCGCAGGGACGACAACTGCCGGGCCAGCGTGCGGGTGCTGGCACCTTGCTCCCCGCGCCAGGCAAGCCAGGCAAGCAGATCCGCCGTTGTTGCACGGTCGGCGGGGTTTCGCCCGTTTTCATCCAGCCATCGCTGCAACGCCTGTAAATCGCGCCTGTAGGCATCCAGCGTGGCCGCGGACAGGCCGCGCTCGGCCCAGACGGCGTCGATGTAGCGATCGACCGTATCCATCAGCACAGCCTGTCACGGGTGCAGACAAAAAAGGCGCATCCTGTGATGCGCCTTTTGAGGGACAAAAGAGCAGGAAGATTCAACTTGCGCTCTTCGGCTTGCGACCCCGTTTCTTTTTGGGCGTCAGCGCCTTTTCGAGGGCAGTCAGTTCCTTTTTGGCGAACTTGACGATCGATTTTTCGATCGAAGAACCGGTTTTTTCAATCAGCTTGAGCAGGCCGGTCTCGCGCTTCTTGCTCAGTTTCAACTCGTTTTTGAGTGCCTTGATCTCTTCCTTAAGCGCCTTGATCTTCTCGGCGGGGGTGAGGGCTACCGGAGCCTTGCGGGCAACGGCTTTCTTTCGGGTCGCCTTCTTTCGGGTCGTGGTTTTCTTTGCAGCTGCAGCCTTGGCGGTTGCCGATTTTGGTGGACGACCCCGGCGTTTCTTGGCCGGCGCGGCGGCGGTGGTCTTTTTGGTTGAAGTGCTTTTCTTCGATTTGACGGTTTTTTTCTTGATGGCCATGGGCGAACCTGCTCCGTTGGGTTGACAAGGTAACTGGATTATAAAAAGCAACCGGCATATTTCAACAGAAGATTGTTGATTGCCGCCGATATTTTTATTATAAGCCGCCTCCCACATGCCTTTTCTGTTTTTCTCCTGTCTCATGTCCACACCAGAAACACACCTGCGCTGCCCTCCGGCCGGATTGTTCAAGCAATTGCTGGCCATTTTTTATGACGGCCTGCTGATCATTGCGATTCTTTTTGCCGCAACCGCCATCCTGCTACCCTTCAACGGCGGCGAGGCGGTATCGGGACCGGCCTATACGGTCTACCTGCTGGGACTGATATTTTTCTATTATGGCTGGTTCTGGCACCGCGCGGGGCAAACCCTGGGCATGAAGACCTGGAAGATCCGGATCATCAACGAATACGGGCAAAACCCGAGCTGGGGGGAGGCCCTGTTGCGCTGGCTGTTTGCCGTGCTGTCCGCAGCCTGTTTCGGTCTTGGGTATTTCTGGCGCCTGTTCACGCCCTGGACCTGGCACGATCGGCTCAGTCACACCCGCGTCATCGATGTATCGAAATGCGGTACCGAGTCGTGAATCGGTTCAGTGCAGCTGCTCACTGCGCCGCATCAACACCAGCATCAATGCCGCGAACAGCGCCGTCGGCAGCAGTGCATTGATGAACGCCGGCAGACGCCACTGAAGCCCGAGCTGGATCAGCAATTTGTCGAGCATGACAAACACCAGTCCAAGCAGGATGCCGATCACCAGTCGCTGCCCCGCGTTACCCTGGCGCTGTGACCCACTGACGAAAGGCAACGCCAGCAGCGCCATGACCAGCAAGGTGACCGGCGCATAGAGCTTGCGCCAGAAGGCCAGCTTCTCCACCGACGCATCGATGCCATTGGCTTCGAGAAAATCGACATACCCCCTCAGGTCGAGCAGCGACATCTGCTCCGGATCGATGACCAGCGACGACAAAAGGTCCTCCGACAAGGCACCGCGGTAATGCCATTCATCGAACTGTCGCCGGATGACCCGTTCCTCACCGAACAGGCTCTGTTGCACCGATTTGAGCAACCAGCCCTGATCGCGAGGCAACGCGCTTGCGGCGATCAGCGACATGCGCAAGCGGTTCTGTCCATCGAATTCATGGATCTCCACCTGCCGCGCGCTGCCATCGGGAAACAAACGCCCGACAAAGATCACATGGTTGCCTTCCTTGACCCAGAGTCCTCGCCGGGACAGCAGACTGCTGCCTTGGCCAATGCTCGAGGATTTGACTTCCCGGGCACGGGTTTCGCTCCACGGAGTCACGAAGTCGGATACCAGCATCGTCAGTACCGCCATCACCAGCGCCGCGAGCGCCACCGACCAGGCCAACCGGCGCAGGGATGCGCCCGCCGCCTGCAGGGCGATCAGTTCACTGTTGGCGGCCAAGGCGCCCAAGCTGAGCATGCAGCCAATCAGGGTCGCCAGCGGCATGAACTGGACGGCCGAGCCCGGAGCCCTCAACAGCAGGTATTCGACGAAACGCCATCCGGTGAAATCGCCCCGGCCCAGATTGTCGATCTGCTGCACCAGAGTGAAGAACAGGCTCAGACTGACCAGGGTCAGCAGTACCATCAGGGTACTGCGGTGTACATGACGGGCCAGATAACGATCGACGATCATGCCCTGCCCCGCACACGCCACAGGGGTCCGATGCGCCGTCCCAGCAGCCACAATGCAAAGACCACAAACAGGACATGCACCCACCAGTAATTGAGCCAAAGCGGAAGCCGCCCGGTCTCCAGGGCGCTGCGGCTCAATCCCAGCAGATTCAGGTAGACGATGAAACTGAAGACCGCAAGACCCACCTTGCCATAGCGCCCCTGACGCGGGGAAATCCAGGACAGCGGCGTGGCCAGAAAGGCCAGCACCAGCAGCGTCAGAGGCAGGGTGATGCGCCACCAGAATTCCGCCTGATCCTCACGACGATTCGAGGACAAGAGGCTGCGGGCGGGCTTTTCATCCACATACAGCCCGCGCTTGCGCTGTTTCTTCTTCTTCAACAGGATTCCGTGACGCTCATAGCCGATGATACGGTAGTCCTGCTGCCCAGGGCGCCCCTCATAGCGCCTCCCCTGACCCAGTTCCATGAACACATCACCACTCTTGGGGTCAATGCGGGTGGAACCCTCCCGAGCGACTTCCATCGACTCCCGGCCCGTCCGGCGGTCGGCCACGATCACGCCTTCGATGCGCCGCCCATCGGCCGACAGGTTCTGCATGTAGAACACCAGGTTGCCGCCCTCCAGGCTGTTGAAATGCCCCGGCCGCAGCTGGGCAAACTGATTGACATCCCGGTTCAGATCGATCATTCCCTTGGCGTACTGCAACGCCGCCGGCCCCGCCCACAGGCTGATCAGCGCCGTCAGCGCCGAGGCCGGAACGGCCACCGTCATCACTGCACGGTAGAGTCCGTCATAACCGAAGCCACAGGCCTGCAACGCGACCAGTTCATGATCCTTGTACAGTCGTCCGAAGGCGAACACCACGCCAAGAAACAGGCCCAGCGGCAACAGCATCGACAACAGCGAAACCGCCTGGCCGATCAGTGCCGGCCACAGCGCCGCCCGCGGCAGGTCACCGCCCGCGATGTCCGACAGCAGACTGCCCAGGGTGTTGCTCATCAGAATGACGAACAGCACCAGTGTGGTGGCTGACGCGCTGCGCAGGATTTCGCGCACCAGATAGCGCTGTACGATGGAAGTCATGACCGCATTGTATGCAATTTCCGCCCCGACGACAGAACGCTGGTTGTTTTTTGAGACTTATCGTATCTTATGCACTTGTCTACAGGATTCCACGCGGTCTGCCACAGAGGGCGGTGCCGTTCACCCACCCCAGCCGTGAAGCCCTGTTGCCGAAGCCTCTCTTCGAGGCCTGGGCAACAGGGCTTTCGGTTGAAACGATACCCAGAGAGAATCAACCACCATGGAATTCAGCGTAAAGAGCGGAAACCCCGAAAAACAGCGCACAGCCTGTCTGATCATCGGCGTCTCGCAACCGCGCAAGCTGTCACGCGCCGGCAAGCAGATCGACCAGCTCAGCGGCGGTCAGCTGTCCACCATCATCCGCCGCGGCGACATGGACGGCAAACTTGGCCAGACCCTGGTACTGCACCATGTCCCCGGCTGCCTGGCCGACCGGCTGATGCTGGTCGGTCTCGGTAAGGACAAGGACATGAACGAACGCAATTTCCAGAAGGTGCTGGATGCGGTCTACGAAGCCCAGTCGAACATCGGCGCCATGGAAGCCTATTCCTACCTGACCGACACCCATGTCAAGGGTCGCGACCTGGGCTGGAAAATCCGCCAGACGGTCATGTCGATGGAGAAAAACCGTTACCATTTCGACCGTCTCAAGAGCAAAAAGGAAGATCCCCCCAAGTCCCTGCGCAAGCTGGTGATGAATGTGCCCAGCCGCCGCGATCTGGGCGCCGGCGAACGCGCCATCAAGCAGGGACTGGCAATCAGTTCCGGCGTCAACCTGGCGCGCGACCTCGGCAATCTGCCCGGCAACATCTGCACCCCCGGTTATCTGGCGGATGAAGCGACGCGCCTGCAGAAAACCTTCCCGACCATCGTCACCGATGTGCTCGAGGAAAAGGACATGAAAAAACTGGGCATGGGCGCGCTCTTGTCGGTGGCCGCCGGCAGCGAACAGCCTGCAAAGCTGATCACCATGGAGTACCACGGCGGCGATTCCACCGACAAGCCGATCGTGCTGGTCGGCAAGGGCGTCACCTTCGACTCCGGCGGCATATCCATCAAGCCCGGCCAGGCGATGGACGAGATGAAGTTCGACATGTGTGGCGCCGCCTCGGTATTCGGTGTACTCAGCGCGGTGGCCGACATGCAGTTGCCGATCAATGTGGTCGGCATCGTGCCTGCCACCGAGAACCTGCCGGACGGCAAGGCCACCAAGCCGGGCGACATCGTCACCAGCCTGTCCGGCCAGACCATTGAAATCCTCAATACCGATGCCGAAGGCCGCCTGATTCTCTGTGATGCCCTCAGCTATGCCGAAAAGTTCGATCCGGATGTGGTGATCGATATCGCCACCCTCACCGGCGCCTGCATCGTCGCCCTCGGCCGCAACCCCTCCGCGGTGCTCGGCAACCACAGCCCGCTGGTCAACGACCTGATCGGCGCCGGCCGCAAGATCGACGACAAGGTCTGGGAACTGCCGCTATGGGACGAGTACCAGGATCAGCTGAAAAGCAATTTTGCCGACATGGCCAACATCGGCGGACGCGAGGCCGGCACCATCACCGCCGCCTGTTTCCTGTCGCGCTTCACCAAAAAATACAAGTGGGCGCACCTGGACATTGCCGGCACCGCCTGGATCTCGGGTGACAACAAGGGGGCCACCGGGCGTCCCGTCCCCCTGCTGATGCAGTACATTTTCGACCGCATCGAGGAGCGATGACGCGCATCGACTTCTACCAGCTCAACCCGGCCGGCCCGGATGCCGGCCAGGTGGTCTGTGCCCTGTGCCAGAAAGCCTGGGACGCCGGTCAGAAGGTGCTGCTGCTGACCGCCGACGAACAGCAGAGCGCCGAACTCGACGAACTGCTGTGGACCTGGCGCGACGACAGCTTCCTGCCCCACGACCGCGAGGAACAGGACGGACTGATCACCCCGATTCTGGTGACTCACCAAGCCGACCCCCGCGGCGAACGCCAGTGCCTGATCAACCTCAGCAACGGGATACCCCAGTGGTTTGCCCAGTTCGACCGGGTGCTGGAACTCGTTCACGAGGACAACAAAACCCTTGCACGAAAGCACTATGCCTTCTATAAAGAACGCGGATACCCGCTGAATCACATCAAGCTATGAGCCAGGACGACGACATCCCCGTCCTCACGGACCTGATCCGAGACGGACGCGAACCGGAGACCCCCGGGCCGGATGTCGATCTGATCGCCGATGAGGACATCGATCAGGAAGACCTGACCATCGACCTCGCCACCCATCAGCCGCTGGGCGCCGAACCGCCGGCTCCCGACATCGAAACAGCCCCTCCCCTGCCCGACGCCCTCGACGACCGGGGCGAACTGGGTGACACGCTCGACGAAACCGCCGAGGAAAGCAGCATCCGCGAACTGATCGTCGAGGAGGAAATCCGCCTGATCCTCGACAAGCACATGGAAGCCGCCTACGAAGAGATCCTGCAGCTGATCCACCGCAAGATTCGCTGAGCGCTTCGCCACCCCCGCCAGACCTGCCCAAGGCCCTGCTTGCACGGTATAATCCGCCCTTTTCCGCCCTATCCGACGCGAGCCCATGCACAAGACCTACGATCCGCATTCCATCGAACAGCCCTGGTACCGACGCTGGGAAGAAAACGGCTACTTCGCTCCCCGCGGCGACAGCGACCGCAGTTATTGCATCATGATCCCGCCGCCGAATGTTACCGGCAGCCTGCACATGGGCCATGGCTTCAACAATGCGATCATGGACACGCTGATCCGCTACCACCGCATGAAGGGCTACAACACCCTGTGGCAACCGGGCACCGACCATGCCGGCATCGCCACGCAGATGGTGGTGGAACGCCAGCTGGAGGCGGAAGGACTGACCCGCCATGACCTGGGCCGCGAACAATTCATCGAGCGAATCTGGAAATGGAAGGAAGAATCCGGCGGCACCATCACCCGACAGTTGCGCCGCCTCGGCTCCTCGCTGGACTGGGAGCACGAACGCTTCACCATGGACGAAGGCCTGTCCGAAGCGGTCAAGGAAGCCTTCGTCAAACTCTATGAGGAAGGCCTGATCTACCGCGGCAAGCGCCTGGTCAACTGGGACCCCAAGTTCCACACAGCGGTCTCCGATCTCGAAGTCATTCCCAGTGACGAACAGGGATCCATGTGGCACATTCGCTATCCGCTGGCAAATCAGGACGGCCACCTCATTGTCGCCACCACCCGTCCCGAAACCCTGCTCGGCGACTGCGCGGTCGCCGTCGCCCCCGGCGATGAACGCTACGCCCATCTGGTCGGGCAAAGCGTGGAGCTGCCTCTCACCGGCCGCCAGATTCCGATCATCGTCGATGAACACGTGGACCCGGAATTCGGCACCGGCTGCGTCAAGATCACCCCGGCACACGATTTCAACGACTACGAGGTCTGGCAGCGCCACAACGAGGAAACACCCATCCTCGAACAGCCCCATGGCGGGCTGATCAACATCTTCACCGTCGATGCCTCGATCCGTGACAACGAAGAAGCTGAAGGCCAACTCATCCCTCCGGCCTACATCGGGCTGGACCGCTTCGAAGCGCGCAAGCGCATCGTTGCCGATCTCGACGCCCAGGGACTGCTGGAAAAGGTCGAGGACCATGCGCTCACCGTTCCCCGCGGCGACCGCTCCGGTGTCGTTATCGAGCCCTTTCTCACCGACCAGTGGTATGTCAAGACCGGTCCGCTGGCAAAACCGGCCATCGACGCCGTGGAGAGCGGGCGCATCCGCTTCATACCCGACAACGAGAAGAACAGCTACTTCGAATGGATGTACAACATCCAGGACTGGTGCATCAGCCGCCAGATCTGGTGGGGGCACCGCATCCCCGCGTGGTATGACGAGGAAGGCAATGTCTATGTCGGGCGCAGCGAGCAGGAAGTGCGCGAGCAACACGGGCTTGGCAACGACGTCAGCCTGCGCCAGGACGAGGATGTGCTGGATACCTGGTTCTCCTCCGCGCTCTGGCCCTTTTCCACACTGGGCTGGCCGCAGCAGACCGAGCGCCTGAGCACCTTCTACCCGACCCAGGTGCTGGTCACCGGCTTCGATATCGTCTTCTTCTGGGTGGCGCGGATGATCATGTTCGGCCTCAAATTCATGGACGATCAGGTCCCCTTCGAGGAGGTCTATGTACACGGCCTGGTGCGCGACTCCCACGGTCAAAAGATGTCCAAATCCAAGGGCAATGTGCTGGACCCGATCGATCTGATCGATGGCATCGATCTCGAAAGCCTGGTGAAGAAACGCACCAGCGGCATGATGCAGCCGCAGATGGCCAAAAAAATCGAAAAGCAGACCCGTGAGGAGTTCCCCGACGGCATCCAGAGCTATGGCGCCGATGCCCTGCGCTTCACCTTTACCTCTCTGGCCTCGACCGGCCGCGACGTCAAGTTCGACATGGGGCGCATCGAGGGCTACCGCAACTTCTGCAACAAGATCTGGAACGCCACCCGCTTTGTATTGCAGAACACCGAGGGCGAGGACACCGGACTCGGCAGCGAGCCGGTCGAACTGTCGCTGGCCGACCGATGGATCACCTCGCGACTGCAACAGGTGGCCGGCGAGGTGGCACGTCAGCTCGACAACTACCGCTTCGACCTGGCGTCCCGCGAACTCTACGAATTCATCTGGAACGATTACTGCGACTGGTACATCGAGCTGTCCAAGCCGGTGCTCTATTCGGAGCAGGCCAGCGACGCACAGAAGCGAGGCACGCGACGCACGCTGGTACGGGTGCTGGAGAGCTGGCTGCGCCTGCTGCATCCGATCATGCCCTTCATCACCGAAGAATTGTGGCAGCGTGTCGCGCCTCTGGCCGGTGCCGAGGGTGAAACCGTCATGCTGCAGCCCTACCCCGAACCGGACACTGCGCTGATCGACAATGCGGCCATCGGCGAACTGGAATGGGTCAAGCACTTCATCATGGGCGTGCGCCAGATCCGTTCCGAAATGAACATCAAGCCCGGGCAACCGCTACCGGTACTGCTGCAGAACGGCTCGGCACAGGACCGCGAACGGCTCGACGCCAACCGCGGCTTCCTCGAATCACTGGCACGACTCGAATCCATCAGCTGGCTGGAGCCGGACAGCGAGGCACCGGAGGCAGCCATTGCCCTGGTCGGCGACATGAAACTGCTGATTCCGCTCTCCGGACTGATCGACAAGGAAGCCGAGCTGGCGCGACTGGAAAAGAACATCCAGCGGCTGCGCGACGAGGTGCTGCGCATCGCGAAAAAACTCGACAACCCCAACTTCGTCGAGCGCGCACCGGAAGCGGTGGTCGCCAAGGAGCGGGACAAGCTGGTCGAAGCCGAATCCGCACTGGCCAGTCTCGAGGCGCAGGCCGCGCGCATCCGCGCGCTGTAAGACCATGATCGAGCGCGAGGAGCAGATCCGCCAGGCCCACGCCGGCATGATCGTGCAGATCGTCCGGCGCATTCACGACCCGCAGCTGGCCGAACCCACCGAGGCGCTGCTGCAGCAGGCCGAACAGAACGGCTGGCAGCACATCGTGGCAGTGATGCGCCGCATCATCGCCGGCGAGCGCGGCGAGGACCTGCTGCAGGGGCTGGACGAGGAAGACAGCGTCATCGCCCGCGCCATACTCGAAGGCCTGCGCGACCCTTCCAGCCTGCCCGACCCGGATCGTCCGCCCGATGCCAGTCTGGCCGCCCCCGGTCTGGCACAGATGATCCACGAAGCCGCGCGCGGCAATGCCCAAGCCCTGCAGTTGCTCGGCCAGATGGCCGAGCAGATGACCGCCGCCGGCGGCGACATGCGCCTGCTCGGCGGGATTCTGCGCCGCTTGATCGATGGCGAACGCGATCCGGCGCGCCTGGCCCGCGGCATGGGCGTGCAGGGCCGCCAGCTGGTCGATGGCATCCTTGAGGAACTGCACCGGCTGGCCGGTCACTGATGGACGCTCACGCAGCGGACCACAGCGATCCATCCACAGGCTCCCACCCGTTTGCCGCGCTCACGCCCGATTTCATCATGGATGCGGTCGAGTCCCTCGGCTGGCGGTGTGACGGACGCATCCTCGCACTCAACTCCTACGAAAACCGTGTCTATCAGGTCGGCATCGAAGACGGCGAGCCGCTGATCGCCAAGTTCTACCGCCCCGGCCGCTGGAGCGATGCACACATTCTTGAGGAACATGCCTTCTGTTTCGAGCTGGCGGAGCAGGAGCTGCCCGTGGTGCCGCCACTGCGCGATGGCGAGGGGCAGAGTCTGCATCCGTTTCGCGGCCAGCGCCTCAGCCTGTTCGAACGCAAGGGCGGGCATGCACCGGAAATCGATCACGGCGACAACCTGTCCGTGATCGGCCGTTTTCTCGCCCGCATCCACCGCGTCGGTGAACGGCAGCCCTACCGCCACCGGCCGGGCATCACCCTGCAGACCCACGCCATCGACAGCGTCGAGCGCATCAGCAACGGCTTCATGCCGGCGGAGCTGATGCCCGCCTACAGCAGCCTGACGCGGGATCTGCTCGATCTGCTGCAGCAACGCATCGACGATTCGGGATCCCCTCGCCTGTTGCGCGTGCACGGTGATTGCCACGCCGGAAACATGCTGTGGCGCGACGACCGCCCTCATTTCGTCGATTTCGACGACAGCCGTCAGGCGCCGGCGATCCAGGACCTGTGGATGCTGCTTTCCGGCGACCGTGATCGGCAGCAACAGCAGTTGTCACAGCTGATCGAGGCCTATGAGCAATTCCGTGATTTCGATTACGGCGAACTGCAGCTGATTGAGGTATTCCGCAGCCTGCGCATTCTGCACTACAGTGCCTGGCTGGCCCGGCGCTGGGACGACCCGGCCTTTCCGCGCAGCTTTCCATGGTTCAATACCCAACGCTACTGGGAAGAGCACATCCTCGAACTGCGCGAACAGTTCGCCGCGCTGCAGGAACCGCCACTCTGTCCCTGATGGAATGGCGGGTCTACATCCTGCGCTGTGCCGATGGCAGTCTGTATACCGGCATCACCACCGATCTCGAACGACGGTTGCGGGAACACAATGGCGAACTGCCCGGAGGGGCGCGCTATACGCGCGGCCGGCGGCCGGTACGCCTGCTGTGGAGACGCAGCGCCAGTAACCGCAGCGAGGCGTGCCAGCTCGAATCCCGGATCAAGCGGATGACACGCACTCAGAAACTGGACCTGATCCGCAGGCCCGGGAACGCTGGAAAATCGCAAAGATAACAATTCCATAAACTCGACGAACCATCGGCCCCGGTGGCTTTCAAACGGCACGACACACACACAACAACAGGAGCCGCCATGTCCATCGCCAACACCGTTACTTCCATCAACCGTCTGCTGGACGGCTTGCGTTCGCCACTGCTGCTGGGCTTTCGCATCTACATCTTCACCGTCTTCTTCAACTCGGGCTGGCAGAAGATCAGCAACTGGGAAACCACGCTGTACCTGTTCGAATACGAATATTCGGTCCCCTTCCTGCCCTGGGAACTGGCCGCCTGGATGGGCACGGCCGGAGAACTGATTTTGCCCTGGTTCATACTCACGGGACTGGCGACACGCTATTCGGCCGTTGCGCTGTCGGTGCTCAATGCCACCGCGGTTTATGCCTACTACGACGCTCTGGCCAAGGTAGGCCAGGTGATCGCCCATGAGTTCTGGGGTTCGCTGCTGCTGGTACTGATCGCCTTTGGTGCCGGATTCTTTTCCATCGACCGCTGGCTGGAAACCCGTTACCGTGATCAGGGAATGCGGTAGTTGTCCTGCGTGAACAGATCGAGACCGCACTGAAGGTTCTCGATATAGTCGATGAACTCGCCGATGGCCGCGCCTTCCAGGGCGCGGCCATGCTGCGGCACGATCATCGAGATGTCCAGTTCCCGCACCATGTTCGCCCAGAAACGGCAGGCCTTGTTGCCGTTCATGTAACGCTTGTGGAAACCGTCCATCACCGGAAGGATCTCCTCGAGACGGGTGACCGGCTTGTCGAGGTCCGCCGCAGGGCACAGATTGGCTCCCAGATCACCCGAAAACAGGATCCGGCTGACCGGATCGTAGAACTGGAAATTGCCCTCGGCATGGAGGAAATGGGCCGGCAAGGCCTTCAGTCTGATGCTCCCCAGCTCCAGGTTCATGCCCTCGTCGGGCATGGCGATGACCCGCCCGGCAATCTTGCCAGGCCGAGTGAAATGCGGAATGAAGCGTTCCCAGAGCGCGGGCACGACGATCCGCGCATCGGTGCCCACCAACCAGCGGTTGAGCGAAGCCACGATGTCCGGATCCTGATGCGAGGCAATGATGTAATCGAGCTTCGAGGCATTGGTGTATTCGCTGATCGCCATGAACAGCCGGTTGTAGGTCAGCTCCCCTCCGGGGTCGATCAACGCCGCATGATCGTTGTCGAACACCAGGAACTGGTTGGCCTGCACGGCCTCGTCACCGGTCACCAGGTCGCGAAAGACCAGACAGATGTGACCACCTCGGTTGTAGAGCTCCATCGAAAAACCTCACGAATGGCGATGAATATAAGTCTAGACCACGGGAAGAGAAAAGCATTCCTTGTTGCAAGAATCTCATGACCTGAGTCAGTCGTTGCCCCTCTGACGCCAACGGCCACAGCAAACCGGGTATAATCGGTCACCCGAGGAGGAGAACCCATGCACCCAAACCGATTGATCCTGTCCGTGGTCGTGGCCGGCCTGTTGCTTTCCGCCTGCAGTGAGCGTTCGCTGGAAACCGTCCGCAAGGTCACCTATCCACCGGACTTCAACTATGTGTCGAAACAGAAGCTCCAGGGCACCATGGACCAGTTCGCCTGGTACACCCAGCTGCTGCAGAAGAACCTGGACACGGTCGAAGTCACGCCGCAGCAACGCTTGCAGAGTGTGCAGATTCTCAAAAAGATGGAAGATCTGGCCTGGAAACTGGGTTCCCAGTCACTGAGTTCGAATCACCGGCAGGTGACCGCGAACATCGACGCCTTTCGGCGTGACATCATGGAGGCGCGCACTGCCCTGATGCAGGAACCGCCCGACTACAACAAGGCCCGCGTGGTGCCCGGCTACTGTCTGCGCTGCCATGCGCTGGGACGTGAACGGGGCTGACCCGAGCACGCTGTTCCGAAGGCAGGCCCGTCAGCGCTCGTCCCTGAGCGCCTGGGGTCGGCAAGTAAGAGAAGCAATCCCCTTCAGTCCGCCTGACGACGCAGGAAGGCGGGGATCTCCAGATAATCTAGACTCTCCTTGTCGGTGGGAATCTCCACCGTATCTCCGGATACGCGCTGCCCCTGCTGCCGGATGTAGGTCGGGGTATCCAGGTCGCCGTAACTGCCGGGCATCACCGGCTTTTCCTTTTGCGGAGGCACTTCCGCCACCTGCGGCTGCTGCTCTTCGGCGACGGGCTGCTTCGGCAATTTGTCGCGTCCCAGACCGGTAGCCACCAGGGTGACCCGCAACTCGCCTTCCGGCATGTCGCTGTCGATGACGGTGCCGACGATGACATTGGCGTCCTCCGAAGCCTTTTCGGTGATCGCGTTACCGACCTCGGTGAACTCACCGATGGACAGATCCATGCCCGCGGTGACATTGACCAGGATGCCCTGGGCGCCGGCGATGTTGATGTCCTCGAGCAGTGGTGATGAAATCGCCTTTTCGGCAGCCTCACGCGCACGATGCTCGCCGGTGGCGCTGCCCGAACCCATCATCGACATGCCCATCTCGGACATCACCGAACGCACATCGGCGAAATCCACATTGATCAGCCCCGGACGGGTGATCAGTTCGGCGATGCCCTGCACCGCGCCGCGCAGCACATCGTCGGCGCTCTTCAGCACCGAAACGAAGGAGGCCTGCGGTCCCATCACTTCGAGCAGCTTGTCATTGGGAATGGTGATCAGCGAGTCCACCGACTGCGACAGTTCATCGATTCCCTGCATCGCCTGCTTCATGCGCTTCTGACGCTCCAGCGTGAACGGCTTGGTGACCACCGCCACGGTGAGGATACCCATCTCCCTGGCGATCTGAGCAACCACCGGGGCCGCTCCGGTACCGGTACCACCGCCCATGCCCGCTGTGATGAACAGCATGTCGCTGCCCTCGATCGATTCCTGAATGCGTTCGCGATCCTCCATCGCCGCCTGGCGGCCCACGCCCGGATCCGCGCCCGCGCCCAGACCCTTGGTGATGCTGCTGCCGATCTGGATGGTGGTCTTGGCATCCATTTTTTTCAGCGCCTGGATATCGGTATTCACGCACATGAATTCAACGCCCTCGATGCCCGACTGCACCATGTGCTGCACGGCATTGCCGCCGCCGCCGCCGATACCCATCACCTTGATCACCGCATTCTGTGAAAATGCATCCATCAGTTCAAACATTGTGTGTCTCCTCTTACTTGATTAAAAATTGCCCTGGAACCAGCTTTTCATCCTCTTCCAGAGGCTGTCTCCAGAGTTTTCATCCAGCTCGTGGCTGGTGAAACCGCTGCGTTGCTTGTTGCCGAACAGCAACAGGCCGACGCCGGTGGCGTGAATCGGATTGCGTATCACATCCACCAGTCCGTTCACATGCTGGGGCACGCCCAGGCGCACCGGCATGTGGAAAATTTCTTCGGCGAGTTCGATCACGCCTTCCATCTTCGAGCTGCCGCCGGTGAGCACGATGCCCGCCGCGCAGATCTCCTCGAAGCCCGAGCGCCGCAACTCCGCCTGCACCAGGCTCAGCAGTTCCTCGTAGCGCGGCTCGACCACCTCGGCCAGGGTCTGCCGGGCCAGGCGGCGCGGCTCGCGGTCGCCGACGCTCGGCACCTCGATGGTCTCATCGGGAGAAGCCAGCTGGCGCAAGGCGCAGGCGTACTTGATCTTGAGGTCATTGGCGTACTGGGTCGGCGTGCGCAGAGCCACGGCGATGTCGTTGGTGACCTGGTCACCGGCAATCGGGATCACCGCGGTATGGCGAATGGCGCCGTCGACGAACACCGCGATATCGGTGGTGCCGCCGCCGATATCCACCAGACAGACACCCAGTTCCTTTTCGTCATCGGTAAGCACCGCTGCGCTGGAGGCCAGTTGTTCGAGGATGATGTCGTCCACTTCGAGCCCGCAGCGGCGCACGCACTTGACGATGTTCTGAGCCGCGCTGACCGCACCGGTGACCAGATGGACGCGCGCTTCCAGCCGCACGCCGGACATGCTGATCGGATCCCGGATTCCTTCCTGGTTGTCGATCAGAAACTCCTGCGGCAACACATGCAGGATCTTCTGATCGGCCGGGATGGCCACCGCGCGCGCCGCGTCGATGACCCGCGCCACATCGGCCGAGTTCACTTCCTTGTCCTTGATCGCCACCACGCCATTGGAATTGATGCTGCGCACATGGCTGCCGGCGATGCCGGCATAGACCGACTTGATCTGGCAACCCGCCATCAGTTCGGCCTCTTCCACCGCACGCTGGATCGATTGCACGGTCGATTCGATGTTGACCACGACCCCTTTTTTCAGCCCGCGTGACTGCTGGGTGCCGATGCCGATGATCTCGATCTCGCCATCCGGCATCACCTCGCCAACGATGGCGACCACCTTGGAGGTACCGATATCCAATCCGACAATCAGGTTGTTGTCTGCCTTTTTAGACATTCCGTTTATCTCTGCTGTTGTTGCTCTGTGTGCGCCCCTTGTTCGGGCGGTTTTCCTTCGGTTTCTTCCAGGCCACGGCAAAGCCGTTGCTGTAACGGAAATCGATGGCGCTGATCAGTTCCTGTTGCGGCTTGATGTATTTCGGCCAGACCGCGAGGAACTGCGCGATCCTGCTGTCCCGGTTGCGGCTTCCGATGCGCAGTTCCATGTCATTGTCGAGCCGCAGCCTGAGCGCGCCCTTGTCGTCTTCGACCCATTCGCGTATCTCCAGCCCCAGCGCCGTGAAACGGGGTTTCAGCCGCGCGTAGTGTTCCAGTACCTCACGGCTTTCCTCCGCATAGCCGTGCACCAGCGGCAGATCCATGAATTGCCGCGCATCGGCCGTGAACAGTTCGCCATTGCTGTCCAGCAACCGCCGGTCATCGAAGCGGGCAACCGGCTGGCGTTCGATCACCCTCAGTTGCAGGCCGTTCGGCCACACCCGGCGGACACGGCTTTCGCGTACCCAGGGCAGATCATCGATACGCTGCTGCAGGCCCTTGATGTCCACGGTGAAGAACCCCTGCCCAAGGTAGGGATCCAGTCGCCGCTTCAGCTCCTGGCGATCCACATGTTCGAAACTGCCCTGCAGGCGGATGCGGTCGATGGGCAGCCATTGCTCCTTGGGCAGGTACCAGAGAGTGACGCCGATCATCACCGTCACCACAAGGGATGACACCAGCCAGCGAGGCGGCCGCCAGTCGAACAGCGGCTGCGCCGGCTGCTGGCGACGCGCCTGGGGACCCTTCCGTCGCCGTGCCGGGGGCTTGCCGCCTTTTCCGCCGCTGCCGAGAAGCCACTTCATGAGCGCACTCCCGCTGCATCGTCCAGCGTCAGTTCCAGCAGTTTCAGCACCAGCTGACGGAAATCGAGACCGGCCACACGCGCCGCCATCGGCACCAGACTGTGGTCGGTCATGCCCGGCACGGTGTTGACCTCGATCAGCAGGAAACGGCCATCACTGTCGCGCATGAAATCCATGCGAGCCCAATGGCGCAGGTCACAGATCTCGGCGCAGCGCAGGGTCAGAGCCTGCAACGCATCCTGTTCCCCTGCCGCCAACCCGCAAGGACAGTGATAGCGCGTGCTGTCGGCGGCGTACTTGGCCTCGTAGTCGTAGAAGTCATGCGGCGTCTCGACGCGGATCGCCGGCAGCGCCTGGCCGTCGATCCAGGCCACCGTGTATTCGGCGCCTTCGATCCAGCGCTCCAGCATCACGGTGCCGTAGCCGCTCGCCCGTTCGTAGGCGGCATTCATTTCCTGTTCGGCGCAGACCTTGCTCATGCCGATGCTGGAACCCTCGTGCACCGGCTTGACGATCAGCGGATAGCCCAGCTCCCGACCCGCCTGAAGGGCGTCCTCCAGGCTGCGCGCCACGCGAAACTCCGGCGTATCCATGCCGGCACCCAAGGCCAGCCGTTTGGTCATCAGCTTGTCCATGGTGACTGCGGAGGCCTTGATGCCGTTGCCCACATAGGGCATGCCCGCGGCCTCGAGCAGCGCCTGGATGCGCCCGTCCTCCCCGCCACGACCGTGCAGAATATTGAAGGCACGGTCCGCCTTCAGCTCCAGAATCTGTTTCAGCGGGTTGGGGCCGATGTCCACCTTGAAAGCGTCCACCCCGGATTCCAGCAGGGCTTCGAGCACGAAACGCCCGGAGCTCAACGATACCTCCCGCTCGGTCGCGGTTCCGCCCATCAGCACCGCCACACGGCCACTGCGACGCGCCACATCCGGGCCAGGCATCAGACTCCGGCTCATGAGCGGCCTCCCGCATCGCCGATGATGCGCACTTCCGGCAGCAACTGGATGCCAAAGGCCTGGCGCACGCGGTCACGCACATGCTGGATCAGATTTTCGATCTCCGAGGCGGTGGCGCCGCCGGTATTGATGATGAAGTTGGCGTGTTTCTCCGAAACACAGGCTCCGCCGATGCAGTGGCCCTTGAGGCCACAGGCCTCGATCAGCCGTGCCGCATGGTCGCCGGGCGGGTTGCGGAACACCGAGCCACAGGAGGGCTGACCTATCGGCTGGGTACGGTTGCGCCGGTCCAACAGGGGCTTGATCTCGGCACTGGTGTCCGCGCGGGGCGGCAGCATGAATTCGCCGGACAGGAACCACTCGTCGGCGGCGGGATGCTTCACCTCACGGTAGCCGATGCGGTATTCGTCAGGCGTTCTGCGGAGGATCCGACCGCTGCGGTCGATCACTTCCACCGCGCTGACATGGGTCCAGGTCTCTCCACCGAAGGCCCCGGCGTTCATCGCCAGCGCACCGCCGACGGTGCCCGGAATGCCCGCCAGGAAATCGAGCCCTTCAAGGCCGGCGCGAGCGGTCTCCCGTGACAGACGGGCACAGCTGACGCCGGCCTCGGCCTGCACCCGTCCCGCTTCGATGTGCAGTGCGCGCACCCCCTTGAGCGGCGCGATGGCGACCCCGCGCAGGCCGCCGTCGCGCACCAGCAGGTTGCTGCCGAGGCCGATCCAGGTGATCGGCAAGCGGCGGTCGAGCCGGCGCAGGAAATCCTGCAGATCGGCGCGGTCGGCGGGTTCGAAATACCAGTCCGCCGTGCCGCCGGCACGCCAGCTGCAATGGGAAGCCATCGGCTCGTCACGCACCAGCCGGCCGCGCACCGCGGGCAGTTCGTTGTTCCGCATGTGCCGGGCGGCGTTCATTCGGATCCTCCTTCGGCCACCAGGCCGGCTGCAAAACCGCCAATGCTGCCAGCGCCCAGGGTCAGCAGGATGTCGCCCTCCTGCAGCGTGCTGGCCAGCAGTTCGGGAAGCTGGCCGAGCTCCTCGACGAATACCGGATCGACCCGGCCGCGGTTGCGGATGGCCCGCGCCAGGGCACGGCCATCGGCTCCGGCAACGGGTTTCTCGCCGGCCGGATAGACTTCCAGCAGCAACAGGCGGTCAACATCGGACAGCACCTGGGTAAAGTCCTCGAACAGATCCCGCGTCCGGCTGTAACGGTGGGGCTGAAAGGCCACCACCAGCCTCTGCCCCGGCCAGGCGGCGCGGATGGCTTCCAGCGTCGCGCGAATCTCGTTGGGGTGATGCCCGTAGTCGTCGATCAGGCGAACGCGCATGCCGGCGATACGCAGATCCTCGGTGATCTGGAAGCGGCGTCCGATGCCGGCAAAGGTGGACAGCGCCGACTGCATGGCGGAGGCATCGACTTCCAGCTCCCAGGCGACGGCCAGCGCGGCGCTGGCGTTGAGCACATTGTGACGGCCGGTCAGGTTGAGGTCGAAATCCCGCTCGCGCCGGTCGGGGAAACGCACCCGGAAGCGGCTGCGCTCGCCGGCCGCGCGGATGGCGCTGATCCGTACATCGGCATCCTCGGCCTCGCCATAGGTCAGCACCGGCCGTGAGATCAGCGGCAGTATTTCGCGCACCACCGGGTCGTCGATGCACAGCACCGCCAGCCCGTAGAAGGGCAGATGATGCAGGAACTCGACGAAGGTCTGCTTGAGGCGTTCGAAATCACCCTCGTACGTGGACAGGTGATCCTGATCGATATTGGTGACGATGGCGATGACCGGTTGCAGGTAGAGGAAAGAGGCATCGCTCTCGTCGGCCTCCGCCACCAGGTATTCGCTGTCGCCCAGCTTGGCGTGCCGCCCGGAGCTGTTGAGCTTGCCGCCGATGACATAGGTCGGGTCCAGCCCGCCTTCGGCCAGTACCGAGGTGACCAGACTGGTGGTGGTGGTCTTGCCGTGGGTACCGGCCACCGCAATGCCCTGGCGGAAACGCATCAGCTCGGCCAGCATCTCGGCACGGCGCACCACCGGAATGCGCTGCGCACGGGCGGCGACGATTTCCGGATTGGTCTCGTCGATGGCGGTGGACACCACCACCACATGGGCATCGCCGATGTGCTCCTCGGCGTGGCCGATCTTCACTTCGATGCCGATGCCGCGCAGGTGCTGCACCATCGCCGATTCATTGATGTCCGATCCATGCACCCGGTAGCCGAGATTGTGGAACACCTCTGCGATGCCGCTCATGCCGGCGCCGCCGATGCCAACGAAATGGATGTTGCGGATGCGCCGCATCAGTTGTCTTGGGCTGCGGGTCATGCCTGTGCCTCCTCGATCAGAGCCTGAGCCACCCGCCGGTCGGCATCGATGATCGCGCAGGCACGCGCCTTGCCCGCGCGGATCTTCAGGCTTTCACGATCACCGTGATGCTGCAGGTATTCGGCCAGCCACTGTGGCGTCAGCGCCGCATCGCGGCAAACCTCGGCCGCGCCGGCCTCGGCCAGGAAACGGGCGTTGTGGAACTGGTGATCGTCCACCGCATGGGGGTAGGGCACCAGCAGGGAGGCCACGCCCGCGGCGGCGATTTCTGAGACCGTCAGCGCCCCGGAACGGCAGATCACCAAGTCGGCCCAGGCATAGGCGGCCGCCATGTCATCGATGAACGGCAGGATCTCCGCCTCGACACCGTGGCGCGCATAGTCTTCCCGGCACTCGGCTTCCAGCCGTGGGCCGCATTGATGACGCAGCTGAGGGCGCCGCTCCGCATCGATCAGGGCCAACGCCGCCGGCAGTACCTGGTTGAGCCGACGGGCGCCCAGGCTGCCGCCGACCACCAGCACCCGCAGCGGCGCGTCACCCCGGGCGGAATAGCGGGTTTCCGGATCGGGCAGCGCGGCGATCGCCGCGCGCACCGGATTGCCGACCACTTCGGCGCTTGGCCAGGTCGCGCGGGCCTGGGGAAAGGCACAGAAGACGCGCCGTGCAAGGCGCGCCAGCAGGCGGTTGGTCAACCCTGGAATCGCATTCTGCTCATGGATCACCAGCGGGATGCGCAGCACCCGCGCCATCAGCCCGCCGGGCCCGGAGGCAAAACCGCCCATGCCCAGCACCGCCACCGGGCGCCGCCGGCGCAGGATCATCAGCGCCTGGCCGCAGGCGCGCAGCAGGCGCAGCGGCGCCAGCAGCAGGGTCAGGCGGCCCTTGCCGCGCAGACCCTGAACACTGAGCCAGTCGATGCCGATGCCGGCATCCGGCACCACCCGGGCCTCGATACCGTTGCGGGTACCCATCCAGCGCACCTCGTGGCCCATGCCGCGCAATCGCTCGGCCACCGCCAGCGCCGGAAAGACATGGCCGCCGGTGCCGCCCGCCATGATCAGGATCGGCCCGTTCATCGCCGCACCCCCTGTTGCTTGCGCCGCTTGCGGCGGACTGGTGCCTGTTCCGGCTGCTGGATCTCCCAGGCCACGCGCAGCACCAGGCCGATGGCGAAGGACATCACCAGGATACTGTTGCCGCCATAGCTGATGAACGGCAGGGTCAATCCCTTGGTGGGCAAGGCACCCAGATTGACACTGATGTTGATCAGCGCCTGCAGCGTGATCAGCAACCCGACGCCGTAGACCAGGTAGGCACCGAAGGCCTGCCCGCGGGTCAGTGCCTCGCGGCCGATCTGGAAGCAACGCAGCAGGAACCACAGGTAGAGGGCAATCAGCGCGACCACCCCGACCAGCCCGAACTCCTCGGCATAGATGGCGAACAGGAAATCGGTATGCGCCTCGGGCAGATAGAAGAGTTTCTGGATGCTGCCCCCCAGACCGGCACCGAACCAGCCGCCACTGCCCACCGCAATCAGCGACTGGGTCAACTGGAAGCCGCTGTTGTAGGGGTCCGCCCAGGGATCGAGGAAAGAGGTGATGCGCGCCAGACGGTAGGGCGAGGCCAGAGCCATCACCACCATGATGATCAGCGTGCCCGCCAGGAACAGCATGAACTGACCGAAACGCACCCCACCCAGGAACATCATGCCCAGCCCGGTGGCCAGCAGGACCACGGCTGCGCCGAAATCCGGTTCCATCAGCAGCAACGCACTGGCCACCGCCAGGATCACCATGGAATTGATGAACCCGCGTGCGCCGTTGCGAATCTCGTCACTGCGGCGGATCAGGTACCCCGAGAGGTAGATGATCAAAAACAGCTTGGCGATTTCGGAAACCTGCACCGTGAACAGCCCCAGATCCAGCCAGCGTGTGGCGCCATTGACGGTGCGTCCGACGCCCGGAATCAGTACCAGCACCAGCATCGCCAGCGCACACATCATCAGCATCATGCCGTTGCGGATCCAGAATTGAGTGGGGATGCGCAGCGCCAGCAATACCAGCCCCATGCCGATCAGCATGCGCAGGAATTGCCGCTTGCCGTAATAGAAGGGATCGCCCAGTTGCGCGTCGGCGACACCGATCGATGCCGATACCACCATCAGCAGTCCGATGCCCAGCAACAGGCCATAGATCAACAGGATCTGCAGATCGATGCCGGCCCAGGGCAGCAGCGGTTCCGCTTCGCGGCACTGCAGTTCATCCTGCCGTATCGCCTGACCGCTCATGACAAGCCCTCCACCAGGCGTCGGAAATGCGCGCCGCGCTCGGCAAAATTCGGATACTGGTCGAAACTGGCGCAGGCCGGAGACAGCAGCACCGCATCACCGGGCCGGGCCAGACGCTGCGCCAGCGCCACCGCCTGCGGCAAGTCCTCCACCCGGTGGAGGGCGCAGGCACCGGCCCAGACCCGTTCCATCTGCGGCGCGTCTTCGCCGAACAGGATCGCCGCGCGCGCCCTTTGGCGCAGCGCCGGCACCAGCACCGTCATGTCCGCGCCCTTGCCCTGTCCGCCGGCGAGCAGGATCACCGGCCGTTCCAGGCCTTCCAGCGCGGCCCGTGTGGCGCCCGGATTGGTGCCCTTGGAATCGTTGATCCACAGCACGCCATCGATCTCCGCCAGCCATTCGCTGCGGTGCGGCAGACCGGCAAAGGCCGTAACGCCTTCGATCAGGGCGCGTTCATCGATCCGGCCACTGGCCTCTGCCAGCGCCATCGCCGCCAGTGCGTTGGACCAGTTGTGGTGTCCCTGAATCTTCAGTGCGGAAACCGGCAGCAGCGGCCGCCGTTCGTGACCCAGCCAGGTTTCGCCCTTGTGATCGATCAGGTGCCAGGCTGCGGTATCGTCGCTCAGGGAGAAAGCGTGTGCACGGTCCGTACAGGGCAGGTTGTCCGCATCCCGGTTGCAGACCCGGATACGGGCCGTTTCAAGCAGCGACAACTTGGTCCGCCGGTAGTCGGCCAGGTCCTCGTAGCGGTCCAGATGATCCTCGCTGATGTTGAGCACGGTGGCCGCCAGCGGCCGCAGACTGCGGGTGGTTTCCAGCTGGAAGCTGGACAGTTCCAGCACATACAGCGCATGCCCCTGGCCGAGCAGATCCAGCGCCGGCGTGCCGATGTTGCCGCCCACGCCGGCCGACACGCCCGCCGCCTCGAAGATGCTGCCGACCAGCCGGGTGACGGTGCTCTTGCCGTTGGAACCGGTAATCGCAATCACCGGCGCATCCGCGGCTTCGGCGAACAGTTCGATGTCGCCAATGATGCGCTTGCCCTGCTCCGCCAGCCGCCGCAGCGCCGGATGCCGCACCGACAGGCCGGGGCTGACCACCAGGCAATCGAACTCATCGGCGGCGATGGTATCCAGCGGTCCCTGCGTGAAGGACACCTCCGGAAAGGCTTCGCGCAGTGGCCGCAGGCCCGGCGGCTCGGGCCGGTCGTCACGCACCGTCACCGCATAGCCACGGGCCAGCAGGTAACGGGCTGCCGACAGGCCGCTCAGGCCCAGCCCCAGCACCAGGTAGCGCTCATCGGCATGCAACAGGGGTGTCTGTGTCGTCATCGCCTGCATCACCGTACCTTCAGACTCGCCAGCCCGATCAGCACCAGGATGACGGTGATGATCCAGAAGCGCACGATGATGCGCGGCTCGGGCCAGCCCTTGAGTTCGAAATGATGGTGCAGCGGCGCCATGCGGAAAATGCGCCGTCCGGTAAGCTTGTAGGAAGCCACCTGCAGCACCACCGATACCGTCTCCACCACGAAGATGCCGCCCATGATCGCCAACACCAGTTCCTGGCGCACGATCACCGCCACCACGCCCAGCGCGGCGCCCAGCGCCAGCGCGCCGACATCGCCCATGAACACCTGGGCCGGGTAGGTGTTGAACCACAGGAATCCCAGACCGGCGCCAACGATCGCGCCGCAGAATACGGCGATCTCACCCACGCCCGGCACATAGGGTATGCCGAGATAATTGGCAAAGTTGACATGGCCGGTGACATAGGCGAACACGCCCAGCGCACCGCCCACCAGCACCGTCGGCAGGATCGCCAGCCCGTCCAGCCCGTCGGTGAGGTTGACCGCGTTGCTGCTGCCGACGATCACCAGATAGGCCAGCAGGATGTAGCCGGGGCCGAGGTCGATGATGACATTCTTGATGAAGGGCAGGATCAGCTGCGTCTCGATCGGCACATGGGCCGTGGTGTAGAGAATACCGGCGGCGGTGAAACCGATCACCGACTGCCAGAAGTACTTGGCGCGCGCCGACAGGCCTTTGGAATTGCCCAGCGCCAGTTTCTTGTAGTCGTCGATCCAGCCGACCAGGCCGAACCCGACGGTCACGAACAGCGTCACCCAGACGAAACGCGAGCCCAGATCGCTCCACAACAGGGTACTGACCACGATGGCCACCAGGATCAGCGCGCCGCCCATGGTCGGTGTGCCTGCCTTGCTGAAATGAGAGGCCGGGCCGTCGTCCCGCACCTGCTGGCCGATGTTGTAGCGCGACAGATAGCGAATCATCTTCGGCCCCACCAGCAACGAAATCAGCAGCGCCGTCAGCACCCCGAGTATGGTGCGGAAGGTCAGGTACTGGAACAGGTTGAACCCGCTGTAAAACTGGGTCAGATAGATGGCCAGGCTATACAGCATGCGTGCCTCCCGGGTGGCTGGGGGTCGCGCTGAGCGCCTTGACCAGCTCGTCCATGCCGGCACTGCGCGAGCCCTTGATCAGCAGCGTCACATCCGGGTGCAGACGCTGAGCGAGAAATTCGGCCATCAGGCCCTTGTCGGAAAAACAGAAACCCTGCTTGCCGAAAACCTCGGCGGCCCTGCAGCAGTGCGGCCCAAAGGCATAGAACTCCTCGACGCCGAGTTGGCGAGCCAGTTCCACCGTTTCTCGGTGCAATGCATCCGCGCGCTCGCCCAGTTCGGCCATGTCGCCGAGCGCCAGCCAGCGCACGCCACCCTGGACATGCAGCACACGCAGCGCGGCGGCCACGGAGTCCGGGTTGGCGTTGTAGCTGTCGTCAATGATCCGGCTGCGGTTGAGTCCGGGCACGATCTGCTGCCGCCCCGGTACGCCGCTGAACCCCTCCAGCGCACGGCCGGCATCGATCAGCGGCATGCCCGCGGCGACGGCCAGCGAAACCGCCGCCAGCGCATTGTAGACATTGTGTTCGCCCTGCATTGCCAGCAGGAAGGCACCGTCCTCGATGCCGTCGGTGTAGCGCACGCTGAGTCCGTCCGGATGCTGGCGATAGCCGCCGGTAATGTCGGCATCGTGGCGGATCGAGAAGTCCAGTTTCTGCTCCGGCACCGCAATCGCACGCCAGTAGTCCACCGCATCCTCGTCGTCGTTGAACACGGCGATGGCATCGGGGCGCGCGCATTCGTACATCTCGCCCTTGGAGCGAATCACGCCCTGCAACGAACCGAAGCCCTCCATGTGCGCGCTGCGCGCGTTATTGACCAGTACGATATCCGGGTCGGCAATGGCCACCAGTTTCTCGATTTCGTGACGGTGGTTGGCCCCCATCTCGATCACCGCATAACGGTGTGACGAGGACAACTCGAGCAGCGTCAGCGGCACACCGATGTGATTGTTCAGGTTGCCCCGGGTGGCCAGCACCTGTTCCGGCGCGCGGCAGCGGGAAAGAATCCGCCGAGTCATTTCCTTGACCGTGGTCTTGCCGTTGCTGCCGGTGATGGCAATCACCGTCGGCTGCATCTGTTCGCGCCAGTGCCAGGCCAGGGCACCCAACGCGGCCAGGCTGCTGTCGACGACCAGTTGCGGTACATCGACCGCCAGTTCCCGTTCCACCAGCAACGCCACCGCGCCGCGTTCGATGGCGTCGGTCGCGTAGTCATGTCCGTCGAAACGCTCACCGTTGAGCGCCACGAACAGCCGGCCCGCACATTCGGAACGGCTGTCGCTCTGTACGCCACGAAAGGCAGTGGTGACATCACCGATCACCCGGGCATCGAGCCATTCGGCCGCGCGCTGCAGGTCCAGCTCGATCATGCCCCGCCCTCCAGCCAGTGGGTGACCACGCGGCGGTCGGAGAACGGAAGACGGCGATCGCCGACGATCTGTACCTGCTCATGACCCTTGCCGGCAATCAGCACCAGGTCGCGTTCCGTGGCCTGTTCCAGAGCGGTCTCGATGGCATTCTGGCGATCATGGATCACACGAACCCGCTGTGGGTCGGCAAAGCCTTCGAGGATGTCCTGCATGATCTGTTGCGGCGGCTCGTTGCGCGGATTGTCGTCGGTGACGATGACCTCGTCGGCCAGCCGCTCGGCCACTGCCGCCATGCGCGGCCGCTTGCCGCGGTCGCGATCTCCGCCGCAGCCAAAGACGCAGAACAGCCGGCCTCCACAAAACGCGCGCAGCGATTCCAGACAGGCTTCCAGCGCCTGCTCGGTATGAGCGAAGTCGATGACCACCGCCGGCTGTCCCCGACGGGCAGGAAAGAACTCCATGCGCCCGGGCACCGGTTGCACCTCCTGCAGAGCGGCCTCGATCGCACGCGGCGGCAGATCCAGCGCACGCAACACGGCGATGACCGCCAGCAGGTTCTCCACGTTGAACAGCCCCACCAGAGCGCTCTGGATGTCCAGCACTTCGCCGTCGCAGTCGACAGTGATGCGCAATCCGCGTACTTCCATGGCGCTGTCGGCCAGTCGCACCCGGGCTGCGGCATCGCCACGGCGGCTGTAGCCAATCACCGTTTCCGCTGACCGCCTTGCGGCCAGTTCACGGCCCAGCGCATCGTCGAGATTGAGAACCTGCTGTCGTGGCTCGCAGCAATCGAAGAGTTTCGCCTTGGCGGCGGCGTAGCGCGCGCGGTCTCCGTGGTAGTCGAGATGATCCTGACCAAGATTGGTCAACACCGCAATATCGAAAGCGCAACCGGCCACACGATGCTGGTCCAGCGCGTGGGACGATACCTCCATCACCACCACATCACTGCCCTGGTGACGCAGTTCGGCCAACTGGGCCTGCAACTGCAGGGCATCGGGCGTCGTGAAGCCGGTCGGCACCAGCCGTCCGGGCTGGCCGTAACCCAGGGTGCCGATGCTGCCGGGGTGACGCCCGAGCTTCGACAGGGCCTGCACCAGCAGGTGGGTGACGCTGGTCTTGCCATCGGTGCCGGTAACGCCGATCAACGCATAAGCCCGAGACGGATGCTGATGGAAACGGCTGGCGATCTCACCGACCCGGGCCTGCAAGCCGGTCACACCGATCCAGACTCCCGGATATTGACGCTGCAGCAGAGCAACGCGATCCCGGGCATAGCCGTCGGCGGCATCATAGAGCACCGCCAGAGCGCCGGCGTCCAGGGCCGCGGCGGCGAAATCCACGCCGGGCCGCCCCAGACCGCTTTCGGCAATGAACAGATCGCCAGGGCGCACGCGCCGGCTGTCGCTGCTCAGCCCGCTGACCGGCTGCTGCCGTTGCGCGGCGGACAAGGGCGCCGACAAGGGCAGCCCGTGCAACAGACTGCCCAGGCTGTGTCCGGCGCTGGAGACGGGTTGCGTCATCATTGCCGCCCTCCCGGGTACTCCGACTGCAGAGGCCCCAGCGCCAGCTGCCCCCCCGCCTCCACGGCATCCGGGGAGACATTGAGCAGACGCAGCGCCTGGGTCATCACCTCGCGGAACACCGGGGCTGCCACCGCACCGCCATAATAGCCCTTGTCCTTGTCGGGGTCGTCGATCATCACCGCCATCACCAGCCTTGGGTCGCTGGCCGGCGCGATGCCGGCAAATACCGAAAGATAGCGGTCATCGAGGTAGCCGCCACCGGGGGCGGTCTTCTTCACGGTACCGGTCTTGCCGGCCACACGGTAACCGGATATTGCTGCCTTGCGGGCCGTACCCTCAGGCCCGACGACCTGTTCCAGCATGGTGCGGATCTGGCGCGCGGTCTCCGGTTTCATCACCTGCCGGGCAGGCACCGGTGTTCCGGGTTCACGGCGCAGCAGCGTCAGATCGACCAGCTTGCCGTCATTGGCGAAGATGCTGTAGGCCCGCGCCAGCTGCAGCACCGATACCGACAGGCCGTAACCGAAGGCCATGGTAGCCTGATCCAGCGGACGCCAGTTGCTGTAGTGACTGAAATAGCCGCTGGAGGCGGCCGGAAACTCGACTCCCGTGTCCTCGCCAAAGCCGTAGTCGCGGAAGGCCTGCCACAGGGCTTCGGCCGGCATCGACTGGGCCACCTTGGCCGCCCCCACATTGCTGGACTTGCGCAGTATGCCGGCCAGATCGAGAACACCGTAATTGCGGAAATCCCGGATCGGGTAGCCGGTGACGCGCATGTAGCCGGGACGGGTATCGATACGGCTGCTGGCAGTGAACAAGCCCTGATCCATGGCCGCGGCCAGGGTGAAAGGCTTCATCGTCGATCCAGGCTCGAAGACATCGGTGATGGCACGGTTTCGCCGGGCAGCGGCAGAACTCTTGCGCCGCTGATTGGGGTTGTAGGAGGGCAGATTGGCGATCGCCAGTACCTCGCCACTGTGCGCATCCAGCAGCACGGCGCTGCCCGAGCGCGCATTGAAGCGGCGCAGGGTGGCCGCCAGGCTGCGGTAGGTCAGGTACTGCAGGCGCATGTCGATACTGGTGATCACATCCTCGCCATTGCGCGCCGCCTGCAACTGGGCGATGTTTTCCACCACCTCGCCCTTGCGGTTGCGGATGACCTTGCGTTTGCCGGGCACGGCTTTCAGCTGCTGTTGGTACACCCGCTCCAGCCCTTCCTGCCCGACACCGTCGATGTTGGTGAAGCCGACCACATGGGCCACCACCTCGCCGGCCGGATAAAAGCGGTCGTATTCACGCTGCAGGTACACACCCTCGGCCGCGGTGGCTGCCTGCTTCGCCAGTTCCGGCTCGACCCGGCGCTTGATGTAGACGAACTCCTTGCGCGCCCGCTGCTGCAGGCGCTTGAGCAGCTCGGAATAGTCGAGCTTGAGCAGGCGCGCGGTCTTGCGCAGACCATCGCGATCCAGCAGCGCCTGGCGCGGATTGGCCCATACCGAATCCACCGGCGTACTGATCGCCAGCGGATTTCCCTCGCGGTCGAGAATGCTGCCGCGGTAGGCCGGCGTGGTCAGCACCCTCAACTGACGCTGGCTGCCCTCGTCGAGCAGGAAATCCTGCTGCACCACCTGCAACCAGGCCGCACGGCCGACCAGGCCGACGAACAGCAACGCCAGCACCGCCAGCACCAGGTAGTGCCGCAGTGCAAAAAAGCCGTGTTGCCGGTTCTCGCTCATCGTCCGCTTGCCGCTCCGTTCATGCCGCCTGCCTGCTGCAGGCGGATCATGCGTATGTCTTCGGGCATTTCCATGCCCAGTTTTCTGCGCGCCATGCTCTCCACATTGGCCTGGGTCAACAGGGTGCCGATCTGCAACTGCAGGCGGCTCCACTGGATCATCTCCCTGTCTTGCCGCCGCTGCACCTCGCGCAATTCGGAGAACAGCACCCGGCTCTGGTGTTTCACATAGATCACGCTCATCCCGCTGCCGATGACCAGCGTCACCAGCAGCAACAACAGGTAGCCCCGGTGCATCAGGCGATGCGCTCGGCGACCCGCAGCACCGCGCTGCGCGCGCGCGGATTCTCCGCCAGTTCGGCGTCGGACGCCTTGACTGCCCTGCCGATCAGCCGCAGACGCTGGCGCATATCCCGCTCCGACTCCCGCAACGGCAGACCACGCGGCAGCGCCGGGGCCGTGGACTCCTTGCGGAAGAAACGCTTGACCAAGCGGTCTTCCAGCGAATGAAAACTGATGATCGCCACCCGCCCCCCGATGCGCAGCACATCGAACAGATCGTCAAGGAGGTGCTGCAATTGCTCCAGTTCACGGTTGACGCGGATGCGGATGGCCTGAAAACTGCGCGTGGCCGGGTGCTTTTTCTCGCGCCCCGCGGGTACGCATTCGCGGATCAGCTCGGCCAGCTGACGGGTGTCGCGTAACGGTTCTTCCGCCCTGCGCTCGACGATGCGACGGGCAATGCGCCGCGCATGGCGTTCCTCGCCGAGCCGCCTCAACACATCGCTGATCTCCTGCTCGTCGGCGCTCATCAGCCAGTCGGCGGCGGAGAGGCTCTGCTCAGGGTTCATGCGCATGTCCAGCGGACCGCTGGCCTGAAAGCTGAAGCCACGCGCGGCATCGTCCAGTTGCGGCGAGGAAACGCCCAGATCGAGCAGCAAGCCGTCCACCTGCTCAAGCAGGCCCAGCACTTCGAGATGGCGGCGCAGTTGCGCGTAGTCGTCATGAATAATGGTCACCCGCTCGTCCTCACCGTGTTCCTGCTCGGCGGCGGCTATGGCTTCCGGATCACGGTCCATTACCAGCAGACGCCCGGCAGGACCAAGCCGGCCAAGGATCTGCCGGGCATGTCCGCCGCGACCATAGGTGCCGTCCACATACAGCCCGTCGGGCCGGATTGCCAGGGCGTCGATGACTTCCCCGGGCAACACCGGCCGGTGCTCGCCGCCTGTCACAGCGACAGCTCCATCAATGCCGGCGGGATCTCCTCATCGTCATAGTCCTCCTGACACAGCTTCTCCCAGCGTTCCTGATCCCAGAGTTCGAACTTGTTGCCCTGGCCGATCAGCACCACCTTGCGGCCGAGGTGCGCATAGTCGCGCAGCGGCTGCGACAGCATGATGCGGCCGTTGGCATCCACTTCCACATCGGTGGCGTAACCGATCAGCTTGCGCTGGATACGGCGCACCGCCTTGTTGAATCCGGGCAGGGCATTGATCTTTTCCTCGACGATCTCCCACTCGTTGAGCGGATAGATCAGCAGGCAGGGCTGATCGGTGTCGATGGTCACCACCAGCTGGCCGCTGCAGATTTCGGACAGGCGCTCACGATAACGCGCAGGGAGCACCATGCGCCCCTTCGCATCGATCGTCAGATTGGAAGCTCCCCGAAATTTCAGCACCGTGTTGTTGTCCTGTTATTCCACTAAATGACACTTTCCCCCACCAATGTGCACAGTATGGCCGTCAAGACCCACAAGTCAAGTAAAAACAGGATGAATGGCGTCGCATTTCTTCAATGGCAACAAGGACTTAGCTAATGTTTCGCCGACTGAAGAACAATCATCGGATTTATCAACAACTAACGCACAGAAGTTAAAGTAAAGTCTCAAGATTCCATGAAAAACACGGGTTCAGGCGAACAAAAGAGAACATTTTGAGAACGCAAGGGCGTCGGACCGGACCTTGGCCAAACGAGGGTGAGCGCGAAACCGATTGCTGCAGAAAAAAGCCGCCGCTGCCCGAGGGGCAACGGCGGCTGAATCAAGGCAAGCCAGCCTGTAAGCCGGGTTCTGTCGAGGATGACCATTCATCTGGACCCCATGTCACCACGGGGCCTCAAGCGACCAACCCGAAAGCGGCGCGGGCCACGCCATGGCTTTCCTATTTGGTCTTGCTCCGGGCGGGGTTTACCCTGCCACTGCCGTTACCGGCAGCGCGGTGCGCTCTTACCGCACCTTTTCACCCTTGCCGGCAGCCGAGGCTGCTTGGGCGGTCTGTTTTCTGTGGCACTTTCCGTAGGCTTTCGCCCCCCAGGCGTTACCTGGCGCCCTGCCCTGCGGAGCCCGGACTTTCCTCCAGCGTCTTGCGACGCCAGCGGTCATCCGGCTGGCTTGCCGGTCCATTATACCCGAAAACGGCCATTTCAGGCGCTGTATTGACCGGCGAAACGCCGCATCAGCTCCTGCTCCGGCATGGCCTTGCCAAACAGCCAGCCCTGAGCCTGATCGCAGCCCAATTCGCGCAGGATGGCACGCTGAGTCTCCTGTTCGACCCCTTCGGCCACCACCTTCAGGCCAAGACGCTGGGCCATTGCCAGGATGGCTTCGACCAGCGCCCGGTCAGCCGCACTGTCGGCAATACCACCGATGAAACTGCGGTCGATCTTGAGCACATCGAAGGGGTACTCGCGCAGGTAGCTCAGCGACGAATAGCCGGTGCCGAAATCGTCCATCGCCAGGGATATGCCCAGCTCCGAAAACGCCTGCAGTTGCCGGTCCACGCCATCGTGACCGCTGAGCAGCACACCCTCGGTGATTTCCAGCTCCAGTGCGCTTGGGGGCAATGCGCGTTGGCGCAGTGCGTTGTCGATGGTTTCGGTCAGATGCTCCTGGCGGAACTGTCTGGGCGACAGGTTCACTGCAACCGACAGCGGTTCGCCATGGCGCCGACGCCAACCGGCCACGAAATCCAGCGACTGTTCCAGCACGAATGCGCCGATGGCAAGGATCTGTCCGTTGCTTTCGGCCATGGGAATGAATTCCACCGGCGACACTTCGCCCAGCTGCGGGCTGTTCCAGCGCAGCAGGGCTTCGACCCCGACCAGGCGGCCGCTGTCGAGCGCCAGCTTGGGCTGGTAGAGCACACGGAATTCCCCTCGCTCCAGCGCCGACATCATGCATTCCTCGATGGCCAGCCGCCGTTCCACCGAGCGATTCAGCTCTTCGGTGAAAAACGCATAGCCGTTGCGCCCATCGGCCTTGGCCTGATACATGGCGGCATCGGCCTTGCGCAGCAGCTCGCTGCCGTTGTCGCCGTTCTGAGGACTGAGGGCGATGCCGATGCTGGCCGAGATGCGCAGATCCCGCCCCTGTACACGGTAGGGCCGGGACAGGGTCTGCAACAGCTTCTCGGCCACGCCTGCGGCATTGGCCGGCGACGACAGTTGGGGCAGCAGCACGATGAATTCATCGCCGCCGAGGCGGCCCACCGTGTCTCCACTGCGCAGGCAACGGCCGAGCCGCCCTGCGACCTCGATCAGCAGGTGGTCGCCGGTGTCATGGCCCAGGCTGTCGTTGATCTTCTTGAAATCGTCCAGATCGAGGAACAGCACGGCCACCTCGCTGCCGCTGCGCTCGGCCTGGAGAATGTCCTGCCGCAGACGGTCCAGCACCAGGCTGCGGTTCGGCAGATCGGTCAGGTGGTCGTACAGCGCCTGGTGACGAATGCGTTCCTCGGCCAGTTTCTGATCCGTGATGTCGCGGCTGACGCCGCGGTAACCGAGGAAACGCCCGTCATCATCGAACATCGGCTTGCCGCTGACGCTGACATACCGCACCGTCCCATCGTCCCATCGCCAGCTGGCAATGAAATCGTTGAACGGCTTTCGCTCGCGGATCAGCTTCAGGTGCGCCTCGAATTCCGGCGTGCGTTCCACCGGCTGGCCGGCGTAGAGCTCCTCGCGCGTCTTGCCGAGCACGAATTCCGGTTCATGCCCCATCAGGAAACGCACCTTTCCGGAGACCCGGGAGAAGCGCAACTGCGCGTCCATCTCCCAGTACAGGTCGGCCGCGGTATCGGCAAAATCCTGGAAACGGGCTTCACTTTCCCGCAACGCACACAACAGTGCATGGTCCTCGCTGATGTCACGGAAGGCGTAGAGACGGCCGATCACCCGGCCCTGCGCATCCTTCAGCTGGGAGCGGCTCTCCGACACCTGAATCGAACGCCCCGCCCCCTGATGCAGCACCCGATGCGACCGCTGTGCCCCCGGGTGCTGGGTCAGTGCCGGTTCATCGGAAGGGCTGCAACGGTAGACGGCTTCGAGCGGCTGTCCCAGGGCCGTGGCGCGTTCGCAGCCGGTGAGCCGTTCGGCCAGCGGGTTGAGGTAGAGAATGCGTTGCTGCCGGTCGGTGGCGATCACCGCATCGCCCAGCGATTCGAGCATCTGGGCCTGCAGCGGATCGGATGTGGCCCGCGGTACCCGGCGCCAGAACAGGGCGGACAACAGCAGCCCGAGCAGCAACCCGAACAGGCCGCTCACCACCGGATCAGCCCACGGCTCAGCCACCGAAACGGTCCTCGTCACAGGGTTTGCCGAACAGATAACCCTGAGCACAGTCACAACGCAGGCTGCGCAGAAAGGCGCGCTGCTCCTCGGTTTCCACGCCCTCGGCCACCACTTCCAGCCCCAGTCCGTGGGCCATGGCAATGGCGGCGGCGATCAATTCGCGGTCAGCGGCATCGTTGCCGATGTCATGGATGAAACTGCGGTCGATCTTGAGTACATCGAAGGGGTATTCGCGCAGATAGCTCAGTGACGAATAGCCGGTACCGAAATCGTCCATGGCGATGCGCACGCCGAGGGCGGTCAGGTCATCAAGGGCGTGCTCGATATGGGCATGCCCGCTCATCAGCACGCCCTCGGTGATCTCCAGTTCCAGGGCCGCCGCCGGCAGGCGATGGCGCTGCAGTGCGGCTCCGATCTCGGCCACCAGGTTGGGATCGCGGAACTGGCGCGGCGAGAGGTTGACCGCGACATGGAAATCGTCGAACCGGTCCCGCTGGCGGCTGACCATGGCCAGGGCTTCCTGCAGCACGAACTGGCCCAGGGGCACGATCACTCCGGTCTGCTCGGCCACCGGAATGAATTCGTCCGGGGTCACCGGACCGAGGCGCGGATTGGTCCAGCGCAGCAGGGCCTCGGCACCGATGATGGCGCCGGTGGCCACATTCACCTTGGGCTGGTAGACGACGCGGAATTCGTTGCGGTCCAGGGCGCCGTGAATCTGCTCCTCCAGCGACAGGCGGTAGCTGACTTCCCGGTTCATCTCCTCGGTGAAGAAGGAGAAGGTGTTGCGCCCCTGTCCCTTGGCGTGGTACATGGCCGAGTCGGCCTTGCGCAACAGATCGGATCCATCCTGCCCGTCCTGGGGATAGGCGGCGATACCGATGCTGACACTCATCACCAGTTCCCGGCCATCCAGCCGGTAGGGTTCGCGCAGGCGCGTCATCAGGCTCTCCACCACCGGCAGCGCATCAGAAGGTGCCCTGAGGCCGCCGAGCAGCACCACGAATTCATCACCGCCGAGGCGGCCCACGGTGTCGCCGCTGCGCACCGAGGCACGCAGGCGTCCGGCGGCCTCGACCAGTACCCGGTCGCCGACCTCATGGCCCAGACTGTCGTTGATCTTCTTGAAGTCGTCGAGATCGAGGAACAGCAGGGCGACGCATTCGCCGCTGCGGCGGGCCTCGCGGATCGCGTGGTCGAGCCGATCCAGCGACAGAAAACGGTTCGGCAGATCGGTCAGCGCATCGAAGTGGGCCTGATGCAGGATCTGCACCTGCTGTTTCTTGCGCAGCGTGATGTCCTCGCTGACGGCCAGGTAATGGCGTATTCCGCCGCTCTCGTCCATGACCGGCGCATAATAGGCGTATTCCCAGTAGCGCTCGCCATTCTTGCGCCGGCTCTCCAGTTCGCCCTTCCAGGAATGCCCTTCGCGCAGCAGCCGCCACAGTTCCGCATAGCGCTCCGGCGGCGTGGCCGGCGATTCGAGTATCGACGGGTCGTGACCGATCACATCGTCCGAACGGTAGCCGGTGATCTCCTCGAAGGCGCTGTTGACGTATTCGATACAGCGGCGGGTATCGGTGATCATGACCGCCACCGGACTCTGCTCCACCGCCTGGGACAGGGTGCGCACCTGACGCTCGATGCGTTTGGATTCCCCCAGATCGATGTCGATGCAGTACATCTCGCGCTCCCCATTGGCCTTTTCCAGCATCACATGAGACACGAACACCGGCACCGGATCACCGCGAAAATTGATCAGCTCGCGTTCACCGGAGGGCAGCGGCTCGCCCGCCTCCAGCCAGCGTTGCACGCCTTCGACAAAACGCTGACCCAGCTCCCCGGGCAGGATCAGTTCTTCCAGGCGGCGGCCCAGGGCCTGGTCACGGCGGTAGCCGAACAGTTTTTCGCTGGCCGGGTTCCAGTAGACCACCCGGCGCTGAGCGTCATAGCCCTGTACCGGAATCGCGTCGGTGTGCTCGAACAGATTGCGGAAGCGTTGTTCACTCTCGCGCAGCGCCTGCTCCGCGGCCCGGCGGTCGGTCACATCGTTGAGGAAATTGAGCGTCGCGGGACGCCCCTCCCAGTCGATGCGTACCGCCTTGATTTCGAGGTGACGCAGACTGCCGTCCCGGTGCACCACACGGAAGGAATACACCGGAAAGTCCGTCTCACCGCGCAAGCGGGCGGCGTGCCGCTCCCCTACCAGCCGGCGGTCTTCTTCGTACACGAACTGCAAGAAGGGTTGATCCTGCAATTCCTGCATCGGGTAACCCAGCACTTCTTCGATTTTCGGATTGACGAAACGGATGCAGCCGTCCTGGGCCACCAGGATGATCTCGGTGGCGTTCTCCACCAGCTGGCGGTATTTCTCCTCGCTGGCCAACAGCGCCTCCTCCACCCGTCGCCGCTTGCGGACGGTCTCTGTCAGGTCCCGGCTGATGCGGATTTGCATGGTGATGTCGAGCAGGGTCTGCACCATGCCCATCGATGGATCGTCTTCCGACAGCGGAGCCAACGACAGCTGATACCAGCTGTCCTCGGGCTCCAGGTAGAGTATGTAACCCTGCATCGAACGCTGACTGGCGATGGCGCGGCACAGCTCGCAATCCTCCGGGTCCAGATCCGCCGCATGGAAGCGCTGGTGTACCGGCTGGCCGAGCAGCGCGTCGGCCTCGGCGCCGGCCATTTCGGCGGCAGCGCGGTTGACCTGCAGGATGCGCCCCCCGGCATCGACCATCAAGGCCGGATGGGGGATGGCATCGTAGCTGCGCGAGGCGCGCGACAGCAGGGCGAAGGGCTTTTTCAGCGTGGTTTCGACGATCGCGCGGTAGATCATCCAGAAGGACAGGAACTTGAGCAGGTGGCCGACCAGAAAGGCCGGACTGCCGAAGTCCGAATAGAGAGTGAAACTGAGCTCGGCCACCAGTGTGAACAGCACCGAGGCCAGCAACGGATGCAGCACCGCGGCCTGCATCCTCTCGCGCTGCCGATAAAGGCGCAGCAACACCCCCAGCAGCAAGCCCATGATCAGGACCTCTGCACTGATCTTGTAGCCGGTAAGACCCTGGCTGTCGAGCATCGGCGGCCAGCGAAAGGCAATGGCCGCGAACGCGACCAGCAGGCTCAGCACCCCGCCCGCAATCAGCGCCTTGCGCGGGTCGAGGGGGTAATCGAGAAACTGGAAGGCCGAGAACAGCAGCAGGGCTTCGCACAGGCGGGTATAGATCCACAGGTGCAGGGTGATTTCGGCATCATGGACCGGAAACGGGCCTGCTCCGGGGACGGTGAGCAGATGCACCCCATCGAGCAAGGCCACCCACAGGTAGCCTATGCCCAGCCACAGCAGAAAATCGTTGCGCACCAGGTCGCGCGTATGCCAGGCGACGACAAACATCATCACCCCGACCACCACAGAAAACAGCTCGGCAAGGCTGTGAAAGGCCAGCCGGCCCAGGGTCACATCCACCAGCAACAGCGCCAGCAGCAGCACCACCGGCAACAGCGGCGACGAGGTGAGGATGCGGCTCGGGCCGGCAGCGGCAGAGAAGGCAGGCAATAACGGCATCCACCGAGTATAGACAGGCCCTGCCGGCTTGCACGGCGGACCGGCCCGTCCCTAGACGACGGTGAACTGCCCCATCATTCCGCCATCCTCGTGTTCGAGGATATGGCAGTGGAACATGTAGGGATGCCGGGCATCGGCATAGGGCCCGGTAGGCACCCGGATTCGCAGCTTCTCGCCTGGATGCACGATCACCGTGTCCTTGTAGCCCCGCTCCCAGGCCGCGGGGGGCCGCCCATTGCGCGTCAGCAGGCGAAACTGGGTGTTGTGCACATGGAAGGGGTGTGCCATCGGCGAATCATTGCCCAGCAGCCAGACTTCCTCACTGTTGGCCGGCACGGTGAAGTCCACCCGCTGCATGTCGAAGGTACGGCCGTTGATGCGCATCATCCCGCCCATCATGCCACCGGGATCCCCCATCATGCCGCGTCGCATTCCGCCCATCATGCCGCCGCCGCGCATCATGCCGCGCCCCATCATGCCCATCTCAAGAACCAGTGCGCGCGCGTCCGCAGAGGCTTCGACGCGGGCCGGATCCGGACCGCCGAGGCGTTGCTTCGGCCGCCGCGGACTGCGCCCGGCCGCCGAGGGATCGATATGCAGCACATCGAAGCCGCCATCGAGACCCATCATGCCCATCGGACCAAAACCGGCATTGCCCGCGCCGCCGAGATCACGCAGGACCACCGGTTTGCGGTCCGAAAGATCCACGAGGATCTCATAACGCTCCGCGGGTGCCATCACCAGCTCGCTCACCGCGGCCGCTTCGGGCAGCAAGCCGCCATCGGAAGCGATGACCCGGAACCGGCGCCCGTCGCTGAACGCCAGCCGGTAGAACCGGGCATTGGAGGCATTGACCAGCCGCAGCCGCAGCAGATCGCTGCGTGCCTGCAGGCCGGGGGACAAGGCGCCATTGACCAACAGGCTGCGGCCGTGCTTGCCGGTCATGCGTTCCGGCATGAATTCCAGATAGCGGAAACGGCCGTCATCGGTGAAATCCCGGTCCTGGATCACCAGCGGGATATCGTCCACCCCGTAATCCGACGGCAGATCCAGCGCCGCGCTTTCCGCGTCATCGATGTACAGCAGGCCGGCCAGACCCCGATACACCTGGGGGCCGGTGAGCCCGTGGGTGTGCGCATGGTAGAACAGCGTCGCCGCCGGCTGGATTACCCGGTATTCGGAACGCCAGCGCGCTCCGGGAGCGATAGGCTGATGCGGCCCGCCGTCCATGCGCGCCGGCAGAATCATCCCGTGCCAGTGCACGGTGGTGGTCTCCGGCAGGCGATTGAGCACCTCGATCGAAACCGTATCGCCGCGCTGCATGCGCAGTGTCGGTCCCAGGTAATCGCCATTGAACCCCCAGGTCGGGGTCGCCTTGCCCGGCATGAACTCCCGTTCGCCGGCTTGCGCGTTGAGGCGGAAGTGACGCTTGCCGTCACGCCATTCGCCTTCCAGCAGCGGCGGTATCGGCAACGGAGTCAGGCCTTTTCGGACCGCGGCCGGAAGCACCCGGGGCCGCACTGAGGCACCCAGGCCCAGGGCCAGGGCGGAGTACAGAAAGCGTCGTCGCGGCAGGTCCATGTCACCCGCCCTGCTTCTGGTACTGCTGTTTCTGCAACCAGCGCACATAGGGCACGATGCGGTCCAGCTTGCGGCGGGTGATGCCTTCCACCGGGGGCATGTCGCCAAAATTCCAGTGATGGGCGCGTACACCGTTCATCGCCGCGCGGTAGAAGGCTTCGTCGGCATGATGGTTAGGCAGGTAGAAACGGTGGGTCAGGGCCGGTCCCTTGTCGGTGCCGTTGGCCCACTGGCCATGACAGGCGGCACAATTGTCCTCGAACAACTGTTTGCCCAGCGCCAGCTGGAACGGGGGTTTGGGGGCATCCCCGGCAGAGAGGACGGCGGTCGGGGTCAGCAGCAGCGCAGCCAGCGCTGCGGACAGTGTAGGTTTCATCGGGTTATCTCCGGATTGTGTTGCGGTAAAAACACGGGCCTCATGCGGCGCCGTGGCAAACGACAGGCACAATCAGGAAATGGGAGGGCGCATCAGCAGCCCCGGGAGATGCGATCGGTAAAAGGCGGCCGGCGGCGCCGCCGGCCGCAGACCTTCGGACATCGCCAGCGGCGCTGGCCGGGCCAGCGGCACGAAGAGCGCGCAATGGGCCATCACACAGGCCGCATGGACACAACCGGAAGCACAGGCAACCTGATCATCCATCAGTGCTTCATCGCAGGCATCACAGGGCATGCCGGCAACGGCCTGGGGCGCGGTGCCGTCCGCTGGCGCCAGCACGCCCGTAGCGGCAGGCGTCAGCACCGGCAACACCAGCAGGCACAGGGCCAGCCACAGGCTCAGCAGTCGTTCCAGTCGATTCCGGTTGTGCACGGTATCCAGTCTAGCAGGTGTATCATTCTCCGTCCCGCCCCCTGTTCAGTTCCAGCGCCCTGCGGTAGAGCGTGTTGCGGTTGCGTCCGCTGATGCGGGCAGCCAGGGCCACGGCTTTTTTCAGAGTCAGTTCCTCGAGCAAAAGTTCCAGCAGGCGGTCGGTCTCCTCATCCGGCTGCGCGCCGGAATCGCGGACGGGCTGATGCAACAACACCACGAATTCGCCTTTCATCAGCAGCGGTTCTTCCCTCAGTCGGAGCAGCACCTCGGCGGGAACGCCTTGCAGAAAGGTTTCATGCCGCTTGGTCAGTTCCTTGGCCAGCACCAGTTCGGCCTCCGGCATCAGCTCGTCGAGCTGTTGCAGCAAGCGCTCGATGCGGTGAGTGGATTCCAGCAGTACCAGGGTTTCGCCACGGTCACGCAACGCTTCCAGCCATCGGCGGCATTCGGCATTCCGGTGCGGCGGAAAACCGACGAAGCAGAAACGGTCGGTAGGCAACCCCGCCGCCGACAGCGCGGCGATGATGCTGCTCGGACCGGGCACTGGCGAGACCCGGTAGCCGGCCTCGCGCAGCGCGCGCACCAGCGGGTAGCCGGGATCGGAGATCAGCGGCGTGCCCGCATCCGAAATCAGGGCCACCGATTTGCCCTGTTCCAGGGCCTTGCGGATACGCTCGATACGCGACCGTTCATTGTGTTCATGCAGCGAGACCATCGGCTTGTTCAGCCCGAGATGCGCAAGCAACTGCTGGCTGGTACGGGTATCCTCGGCCGCGACCAGGTCAACCTCGCGCAGGGTATCGATCGCGCGCAGCGTGATATCACCGAGATTTCCGATCGGCGTGGCAACGACATACAGGGTGCCGGTCATGCGGTTTCCTATGAAATTGACGGTCAAAGCATTAGACTTGGCCCTCGATTGTAACAGACCCCAGACCGGGCCCACGGACCCTTTGCCCATGCGCCACAGCCTTCGCCTGACCCTCCTGCTGCCCCTGCTCGCCCTGCTGCTTGCGGCCTGCCAGACCACCACCGTCATGCGCCAACCGGGCGCTGCGGATCACAGCACGCCGGAACAACAGCTGCTCGCCGACGACTATGCCCGGAATGGCGACTGGGATCTTGCCCAGGCACTCTACCGGCAGCTCGCCGAGCAGGTGCCCCCGGCGCAGCAGCCGCGCTACCTGAACCGGGCCGCGGAAATGCTCTACCGCGCGGGTCGCCATGACGAAATCGAGCCCCTCTATGCCGACCGGGACGATACCGACTGGCCACCGGCGGAACGCCAGGCCCGGCAGATCCTGCTCGCCGGAGCCATGATCCAGCGCGGCAAGACCTACCGTGCACTGTCTGCCCTGCCAGCGGTCGATGCCATCGAGGACCGTCACTACCGGGCGCTGGCGCTGGCGATACGGGCCGATGGCCTGCTCGCCATCGGCAAGCCTCTGGAAGCGGCCGAACTGCGAATCCAGCGTGGACAGTTGCTCGACGATCCGCAACAGCGCCTCGACAACCAGCAGGCCCTGTGGGACACCCTCAACCGCATGGGTGAGCCGGCCGTGATCAAGGCCTTGGCGCGCCCTCTGACCCCTCAGTTGCGCGGCTGGCTGGAACTCAACCTGATCGCCCGCCGATCCGACATGCTGCCGCAGAAGCTCGAACCCTGGATCGCCAAGTGGCGACAGCTCTACCCCGGTCACGAAGCGGATGGCGACTTCGTCCAGTCGCTGCTGGAAAACAGCCGCCTGATCTATACCCGTCCCCGGCAGATCGCATTGATGCTGCCGCTGGTCGGCAAGCTGCGCGGCGTGGCGGAAGCGATACAGGACGGTTTCCTCTACGCCTGGTACGCGGATCCGGGCAACCGGGATGACCCGAAAGCGCCGCCCAAACCGGTCATCGACCTAATCGACGCCAGCAGCGACCCGCTGGATTTCTACCTGCAGTACGGCCAGGCCGTGGAGGACGGCGCGGATTTCATCGTCGGCCCCCTCTCCAAGCCGCTGGTCAACTCCCTGCTTGCCGAGGGCAAGCCGGCAGTACCGACGCTGACACTGAACTATGCTGACGACGCAAATCGCGGTGCCGAAAACCTTTACCAGTTCGGGCTGTCTCCCGAAGACGAGGCCGAACAGGTCGCCGACTATGCGTTGGTCGATGGCCGCTACCATGCTCTGACCCTGACCCCCGACACGCGCCTGGGCGAACGCCTGCGCACCGCCTTCACGCGCCGCTTCGAGGCACTCGGCGGCCAGGTGGTCGGCGGAGCCGACTATGCCGCCCGCAAGAGCGACTATTCGGTACCGATCAAACAGATGCTGAACCTGACCAGCAGCTACCGCCGCCACGACATCCTGCAGACGGTGATCGGCCGCAAGATCGAGTTCATACCGCGGCGGCGCCAGGATGTGGACATGATCTTCATCGTCGGCAACCCGCGTCAGGCTCGGCTGATCAAGCCCCAACTCAAGTTCCACCGCGCCAAGGATCTGCCGGTCTATGCCACTTCCAGCGTCTCCTCGGGATCTCCGGATCCCGATGCCGACCGTGACCTCAACGGGCTGCTGTTCGTCGACACGCCCTGGTCTCTGCAGAACGCCAGCAATCCGGACTACCAGGAAGTGGCCCGGCGGTGGCCCAAGTCGGTCAAGCGCTATGGCCGTTTCTTTGCGCTGGGCATCGACGCCTACCGACTGATACCCGCGCTGCGCCGCCTGTTGATCAATCCCGATGAGAAGGTCGCGATGAATTCCGGCATCCTCAGTGTGGACCGCAACGGCCGCGTTCACCGCGAACTGATTCTGGCCACCTTCGAAAAGGGCCTCGCGCGGGTGCTCAAGGAACGCGTCGATGAAGCGCCGATCGAAGGCGGGAAAAGCACAGCACGCTGAAGCGCGATGAACAGGGAAGGACGCGCGCAAGGAAGCCACTACGAGAGCCTGGCCGCCGACTGGTTGCAGGCCCGCGGCCTGACCCTGCTAGAACGCAACTACCACTGCCGCAGGGGCGAGATCGATCTGATTCTGCTGGACGGCGACTGCATCTGCTTCGTCGAGGTCAAGTACCGCTCAGGAAGTGCCTTCGGCGGCGCACGCTACAGCATCACACGCGCCAAGCAGCAGCGGCTGCTGCTGGCCATCGAGCACTACCTTGAGCGGCATCCACGCCATCGCCAGCGTCCGCAGCGTATCGACGCCCTGCTGTTGCAACAGCGCGGCAATGACATCGACTGTGACTGGATCAGGGATGCGATTCAGGCCTCTGGATTCTGAGAGCCCCCGGTTTCCGAAGACCTACTTCACCACCCGCAGGCCCGGGCGATTGCCGCCATCATCACCGCCATCGCCCGGACCGTCGTCATCGGGGCCTCCTTCCGGCGGAGGCTCTTCCTCGGCGAACATCATCCCTTCATTGTCGTCGGCGCTGTAGATGGCGAGGATCGTCGCCATCGGCAGATAGATATCGAAGGCACGGCCGCCGAAACGGGCGGAAAAGGCGATGTAGTCATTCGCCATGTCCAGACCGTCGATGGCCACTGGGGAGATGTTGAGCACCACCCGCCCGTCCTTGTCGATGTTCGGCGGAATGCGCAGGTCGCGGTGGCGGGTATCCACCAGCAGGTAAGGGGTGGCATTGTTGTCCAGCAACCACTCATAGAGTGCGCGGATCAGATAGGGCTTGTTCGAACTCAGGGGCATCGGCTCATTCTCTCGCCTGCCACTGCGGTTGGCAAGCGCAAAAGCGCCGGCGCGTGGCCGGCGGCAAGTGATCGTGGAGGGCAATGTTCTGCCTTCATTCCACCATATCGCGTTCCTGATCCGACAGGCTCTTCTGGAACGACGGACGGGCGAAGATGCGTTTCATGTAGTCCTTGATCGGACGCGCCGAAGCCGGCAATTCGATGCCATAGTACGGCAGCCGCCACAGGATGGGGGCGATGCTGCAGTCCAGCAGGCTGAATTCCTCGGACAGGAAGAAAGGCATCGCGGCAAACACTTCACTGGAGTTGACCAGGCTTTCGGTCAGCGCCTTGCGCGCCTGGGCCTTCTTCTTCTCGGTGCCGTGCTCGAGGTCCGGCAACAGGCTGTACCAGTCGCTCTCGATTCGGAACAGCCCCAGCCGGGCCTTGGCGCGGGAAACCGGATCCACCGGCATCAGCGGGGGGTGGGGAAAACGCTCATCCAGATACTCGATCAGCACACGGGCGTCGTAGAGCACCAGGTCGCGGTCGACCATGGTCGGCACTGTGGCATAGGGGTTCAGATCCAGCAAATCCTCCGGCAGGTCGTCCATGTCCACATCGTAGATTTCAACGGTGATGTCCTTTTCCGCAAGCACGATGCGGCTGCGGTGGCACTGAGGATCGGTCGGAGACGAAAAGCAGGTCATGACCGAGCGTCTGTTAGCAACTGCTGACATAGTATCTGTTACCTGTAGTGAGAATGGGGTGTATGACCGGTGCCGGGCGCAAACAGTTCGCGTACGTGACGGTTTCCAAAAGCAAACTGCCGACACAATGCCGGCAGTGCTCCGGTGGCGCGTCCCTGCGCCCCGGTCATTGTGGAGGAACCCGGTCCCTCAGTGTACATCCTTCCAGTATTCCTTTTTCAGCAGGATCGCCAGAATCAGGAAGATGAACAGGAACACCAGAACGCCGATACCGACATTCTTGCGCTTCTGCTTGATCGGCTCGCCGACATAATCGAGGAAGGATACCAGATCCTTGACCGCCTGGTTGTATTCGGCTTCGCTCATGCTGCCATCACTGATCTTCTCGAAACCGACGATGACTGCCTTTTCGTTGCCTTCATCGTCCTTGTGGGTTTCGACGACGGCTTTCTTCAGCCCTTCCAGGCCCATCAGTACATGCGGCATGCCGACATTCGGGAACACGCTGTTGTTGACGCCCAGGGGACGCGAATCGTCCACATAGAAGCCGCGCAGGTAGTTGTACAGCCAGTGGGTGCCGCGGGAGCGGGCAATCAGGGTCAGATCCGGAGGCGCGGTGCCGAAGGCGGTTTCCGCGTATTCCTTGTCCATGTTGATGCGCATCTGCTCACCGACCTTGGTCTGCTCACCGTTCTTGTTGGTGGTGAAGATCAGGTTCTCGCGCAGCAGCTCATCGGAAATGCCGAGGTCCTTGCCCATGCGGTTGTAGCGCATGTATTCCAGCGAGTGGCAACCCATGCAGTAGTTGACGAACAGCTTGGCGCCACGCTGCATGGCCGCCTTGTCGCCCCAGTCGACATCGATTTCGTCGTTGGGGTACATGGCACCGCCGGAAGCCCAGCCGAGTACAGGCAGCAACAGCCCTGCAATGATCCAAACTGACTTCTTCATGATGTAACCCTCTCTGGAACCGGCTTGGTGTTCTCGTTTTTGCTGATGAACCACAAGGCGAAGAAATAACCGAAATAACCCAAGGTGAACAGGCGTGCCGCCCAAGTGCGGCCGACGGTCGGCGGCAGCGCGCCCAGATAGCCGAGGCCGATGAAGCTGATCACGAAGATCACCAGAATCAGCTTGAAGGCACCGGAGCGGTAGCGGATCGAACGCACCTTGCCACGATCGAACCAGGGCAGCAGGAACAGCATCACGATGGCCGCAAACATGGCGATGACCCCCAGCAGCTTGTCCGGTACCGCGCGCAGGATCGCGTAGAAGGGCGTGAAATACCACACCGGTGCGATGTGTTCAGGCGTCTTGAAGGGGTTGGCCGGCACGAAGTTGGCGTGCTCCAGGAAGTAGCCGTGCATCTCCGGGAAGAAGAACACCACCAGGCTGAAGATGATCAGGAATCCGGCCACGCCGACGATGTCCTTGACCGAGTAGTAGGGGTGGAAGGGAATGCCGTCCAGCGGAACGCCGTTTTCGTCCTTCAGTTTCTTGATGTCGACGCCGTCGGGGTTGTTGGAGCCGACCTCGTGCAGGGCGATGATGTGCATCACCACCAGCGCCAGCAGGATGATCGGCACGGCGATGACATGCAGCGCAAAGAAGCGGTTCAGGGTGGCGTCGGAGATGACATAGTCACCGCGAATGAACAGGGTGATGTCATCGCCGATCACCGGAATCGCGCCGAACAGCGAGATGATGACCTGGGCGCCCCAGTAGGACATCTGACCCCAGGGCAGCAGGTAGCCCATGAAGGCTTCCGCCATCAGCGCCAGGAAGATGAACATGCCGAACAGCCAGACCAGTTCGCGCGGCTTCTGGTAGGAACCGTACATCATGCCGCGGAACATGTGCAGATAGACGACGATGAAGAAGAAGGATGCGCCGGTGGAGTGCAGGTAGCGGATCAGCCAGCCCCAGTCCACATCGCGCATGATGTATTCGACCGAGCCGAAGGCCAGCGCGCCGTACGGCTTGTACTGCATGGTCAGGAAGATGCCGGTGACGATCTGCAACACCAGTACCAGCAGCGCCAGCGAACCGAAGTAGTACCAGAAGTTGAAATTCTTCGGCGCGTAATACTGCGCCAGATGCTCGTTCCACATCTTGGTCAGTGGGAAGCGGGCATCGATCCACGCCAGCAGGTTGTTTTGATTGCTCATGCCTTATGCCTCCCCGTCGTCTTCGCCAATCAGAACCGTCGCATCACTGAGGTACTTGTGCGGCGGGATCACCAGGTTGGTCGGTGCCGGCACGCCCTTGAAGACACGCGCAGCCAGGTCGAACTTGGAACCGTGGCAGGGGCAGAAGAAACCGCCCTGCCAATCAGGGCCCAGATCGGCCGGAGCCAGTTCCGGGCGGTAGGTCGGGGAGCAGCCCAGATGCGTGCAGATACCGATGGCGATCAGGTATTCGGGCTTGATCGAGCGATGCTCGTTCTTGCAGTAGTCCGGCTGGATGCTCTCGTCGGACATCGGATCACGCAACACATCCAGTTCCTCGTTCTTCTTCAGGCCGGACAGCATCTGCTCGTCGCGGCGCACGATCCATACCGGCTTGCCGCGCCATTTCACCACCAGTTGCTGCCCTGGTTCCATCTTGCCGATGCCGGCTTCCACCGGCGCGCCGGCAGACTGGGCCTTGGCACTGGGCATCCAGGTTGCCAGGAACGGATAGGCGGCAAAGGCAACGCCGACGCCTCCCACCACGCTGGTCGCGGCAGTCAGGAACCGCCGACGGGACTTGTCTACACCTTCAGATGACATCTGAACTCTCCAACTTTATCAATCGTAAAGCCATCCAGCGCCTGGAACCCGCACCGGCGGCAATGAAAAAAACGGGCGCAAGAATATCCTAATTTTCTTATTTCGTCGAGATGCCCTGACGAAAAAAACGGTTGCTCTTAAGGCAGATCAAGTGAAGCCGACAGCCGTCGGAAGGAGGATCGACTCAAACCGGATTCTCGATATCGATGAACTCGTGTTCCAGACCGAAGCGCCCGGCCAGCAGCTCACCCAGTGCCTGCACGCCAAAACGCTCGGTGGCATGGTGGCCGGCGGCAATGTAGTGCAGCCCCAGCTCCCGCGCCAGGTGTACCGTCTGCTCCGAGATCTCGCCGGAGACGAAGGCATCGACGCCCTGCTCCGCCGCCTGCCCGATCATCGACTGGGCAGCGCCGCTACACCAGGCGATGCGCCGCACCGGGTGATCCCCGCCTCCGATCAGCAACGGACTGGCGTCGAGGCGCTCACCGAGCTGTTCCATCAACCCGGTGGCCGTTTGCGGCCGTTCCAGTTCGCCGAGCCAGATCAGCCCCTGCTGCCCGGTGGTCAGCCAACCCATCACCCGGCCCAGTTCGGCGTTGTTGCCCACGGTCGGGTGAGCGTCCAGCGGCAGATGATAGGCGAGCAGACTGACTCCGGCCCGCATCAGGCGGCGAATGCGCCGCCCCTTGATGCCGGTCAGCGTCTGTGGCTCTCCCTTCCAGAAATAGCCGTGGTGTACCAGCAGCGCATCCGCGCCCTCCTCCACCGCGGCATCGATCAGCGCCTGACAGGCGGTGACCCCTGTGACCAGCTTGCGCACCGGTCGCGTACCCTCCACCTGCAGGCCGTTGGGGCAGTAGTCCTCGAAGTCGTCGACTCCCAGGAAATCGTCACAAAAATGACTGAGTTCATCGATTTGCATTATCATCCCCGCTTCGGGCCCCGAATATTCCATCATAACAAAATGAAACCCATGCGCTTGCTTCTGTTCCTGCTGCAGTCGGTGATCCTCGGGCTGCTGCTGGCCTTCGCCTGGCTGTGGTGGCAGTCCGGCTTCAATCCGCAACGGCTGCTGGCCCGTCTCGAAACGCCAGCGCAACCGCTGGAAGTGACCCGCGAGCCCCCGCTCGACCGCCGCAGCGGCCCGGTGTCCTATGCCGAGGCGGTGCGCAGATCCTCCCCTTCGGTGGTCACCATCTACACCCGCAAGCACATCGACCAGATCGCCCCGCCGGGCACCGAGACACCGATGGTACCGCGCCAGCGGCGCTTCAAGCGCGAGCGCAACGAGACCAATCTCGGTTCCGGAGTCATCGTATCCCGTTCCGGCTACATACTTACCAACCAGCATGTCATCGACGGCGCCGACGAAATCCTGGTGTCACTCCCGGACGGCCGTGGCAGCGAGGCACGACTGATCGGACAGGACCGGGAGACCGACATCGCGGTATTGCAGATCGATCTGCCCGACCTGCAGCCGATCCCCATCGTCGGCAAGGGCGACGACATCGAGGTCGGCGATGTGGTGCTGGCCATCGGCAACCCGCTGAATGTCGGTCAGACGGTGACCATGGGCATCATCAGCGCGACCGGGCGCAACCGGATCGGGCTCAATACCTTCGAAAACTTCATCCAGACCGACGCGGCGATCAACCCGGGGAACTCGGGGGGTGCACTGGTCAACGCCAAGGGCGACCTGATCGGCATCAACAGCGCCATTTTCACCCAGTCCGGCGGTTCACAGGGCATCGGTTTCGCGATTCCTGCCAGCCTGGCGCTGGACATCATGCGTCAGCTGATCGAGAACGGAAAGGTCACCCGCGGCTGGCTCGGCATCGAGGGCACAGAAATCAGCGTGCGCACCACCAACGGCGGCATGGAACAGGTACGCGGCGTGCTGGTGCTGGGCGTGTTCGTGGACAGCCCCGCCGATCTCGCCGGAGTGGAGCCCGGAGACATCATCATCGCCGTCAATGGCAAACCGGTACACCAGGTGCGCAATGTGCTGGAGATGATCGCCAGTCACAAGCCAGGCGATCGGATCACCCTGACACTGCTGCGGGGCAAGGAGAAACTGACGCTGAGCCTGACCACCATCGAACGCCCTTCCTGAGGCGGCGGCGCAGGGTCTCGGCTCATTCCTCAAGAATACGGTATTCCGCCGAACGGGCGTGGGCCGTCAGCCCCTCGCCGTGGGCCAGCGTGGAGGCCACCTTGCCCAGCGCCGATGCGCCCCGGGCGGAGCAACCGATCAGGCTGGAGCGTTTCTGGAAATCATAGACCCCGAGCGGCGAAGAAAAGCGTGCGGTGCGCGAGGTCGGCAGCACATGGTTGGGACCGGCGCAGTAGTCGCCCAGCGCCTCGGCGGTATAGCGCCCCATGAAGATGGCGCCGGCATGGCGGATCGAGCGGGCCATCTCGCGCGCGTCCTGCACCGACAGTTCCAGGTGCTCCGGAGCGATGTGATTGGCGACCTCGATGGCCTGATTCCGGTCCGCCACGCGGATCAGCGCGCCGCGTGCGGACAGTGAGCTGTGGATGATGGCCTTGCGCGGCATGTCTTCGATCTGGCGTTCGATGCTCTGCTGAACCCGGTCAAGGAAATCGCCATCCCAGGAAACCAGTATCGCCTGCGCGTCCTCGTCGTGCTCGGCCTGGGAGAACAGGTCCATGGCGATCCAGTCGGGATCGGTCTTGCCGTCGCAGACGACGAGGATCTCCGACGGTCCGGCAATCATGTCGATGCCGCAGGTGCCATAGACCAGCCGCTTGGCGGTGGCCACGAAGATGTTGCCGGGCCCGACGATCTTGTCCACCGGAGGAACCGTCTCGGTGCCGTAGGCCAGGGCGGCCACGGCCTGGGCGCCACCGATGTTGAACACCCGGTCCACACCGGCCAGATGGGCCGCCGCCAGCACCAGTTCATTGACCACGCCGTTGGGCGTCGGCGCCACCATGATCAGCTCGCCGACACCGGCGACTTTGGCCGGAATCGCATTCATCAGCACCGAAGACGGATAGGCCGCCTTGCCGCCGGGCACATACAGCCCGGCGCGGTCCAGCGGACTGACCTGCTGCCCCAGCAGGGTGCCGTCTTCCTCGGTGTATTCCCAGGATTCCAGCCCCTGATGTTCGGCATAGCGGCGAATGCGTTCGGCGGCGACACGCAGGGCCTCGCGCTGATTTTCGGGCAAACCTTCGTAGGCCGCCTGCAGTGTGGCCAGGGACATTTCCAGTTCGGCCAGACTGTCGGCGTCGAGACCGTCGAAGCGCCGGGTCAGCTCCAGTACCGCCGCGTCGCCTTCGCGCCGCACACGGTTGAGGATCTCCGACACGGTAGCGAAGATCTCGGCATCGGAGTCACTGTCCCAGGCCAGCAGTGCGTCGAGGCCTTGACGGAAATCCGCGTCTGCGGCATCGAGTCGGGTGAGTTCCACGGTCATGCGGCGTCTCCTGCAGAAGAAGGTTCGATAGCGGATTCGATGCGCTGGATGACCTGCTTGACGGCCCGGTTCTTGACCTTCAGCGAGGCTCGATTGACGATCAGCCGCGAGCTGATGTCCATGATGAACTCCAGCGGGGTGAGGCCATTGGCCTTGAGGGTGTTGCCGGTATCGACCAGGTCCACGATCAGGTCGGAGAGGCCGACGATGGGTGCCAGTTCCATGGAGCCATAGAGCTTGATCAGTTCCACCTGCCGGCCCTGTTCGAGGAAATAGCGGCGGGTGATGCCGGTGTACTTGGTGGCAACGCGCAGGCGGCCCGGCGGCAGCGGACGGTCCGCGAAACCGGCGGTCATCAGCTTGCAGGGCGCGATCTTCAGATCCAGCCACTCATAGAGCCCCTCGCCGCCGTGCTCGAGCAGCACATCCTTGCCGGCGATGCCCATGTCGGCGGCACCGTACTGCACATAGGTGGGCACATCGGCGCTGCGGATCAGTACCAGCTGGATCTGCGGATGATTGGTGTCGAAGATCAGCTTGCGGCTGGTATCGAGGTCGTCCAGCGGCTCGATGCCGGCACGCGCCAGCAGCGGCAGGGTTTCCTTGAGTATGCGTCCCTTGGCGAGGGCGATGGTGATGCGGTCGGGCATGATCTGCGTTTGCTGTGGCCGGGTTCAGTCGGTGGTACGGCGGATGCGCGCGCCCAGGCAGGCGAGCTTCTCCTCGATGTGGTCGTAGCCACGGTCGATATGATAGATGCGCTCGACCACGGTTTCACCCTTCGCCACCAGGCCGGCGAGGATCAGGCTGGCCGAAGCACGCAGGTCGGTGGCCATCACCGGCGCGCCATTCAGGTTGTCGACCCCGGTGATGATCGCGGTATTGCCCTCGAGGTGGATGTTCGCGCCCATGCGCACCAGCTCCTGGATGTGCATGAAGCGGTTCTCGAACACTGTCTCGGTCACCGTGCCGGAACCCTCGGCGATGGCATTGAGGGCACAGAACTGGGCCTGCATGTCGGTCGGAAAGGCCGGATAGGGCGCGGTGCGGATGTTCACCGCCCGTGGCTTGCGGCCTTCCATGTCCAGTTCGATCCAGTCATCGCCGGTATCCATGACCGCCCCGGCCTCTTCCAGCTTGACCAGTACCGCGTCGAGCAGGCCCGGATCGGTATCCTTGACCAGCACCTTGCCACCGGTGATGGCCGCGGCCACCAGGTAGGTGCCGGTTTCGATGCGGTCGGGCAATACGCGGTAATCACAGCCCTGGAGCGATTCGACGCCCTCGATGGTCAGCGTATCGCTGCCGGCGCCCTCGATGCGGCCGCCCATGGCATTGATGAAGTCGGCCAGGTCGGTGACTTCCGGCTCGCGCGCGGCATTCTCTATCACGGTGACGCCATCGGCCAGCGCCGCCGCCATCATCAGATTCTCGGTGCCGGTCACGGTGACCTGATCCATCACGATGCGCGCCCCCTTGAGGCGTTCGCAACGGGCGCGGATATAGCCTTCCTCGACGCGGATGTCGGCACCCATCGCCTGCAGCCCCTTGATGTGCAGGTCCACCGGCCGCGCGCCGATGGCACAGCCGCCGGGCAGGCTCACCTCGGCACTGCCGAAACGGGCCAAAAGCGGCCCCAGCACCAGGATCGAGGCGCGCATGGTCTTGACCAGTTCATAGGGGGCGAAGGTGTTCTCCAGGGTCGAGGCATCGGCCTCGATGCTCATGCGTTCGCCGACGGTGATCTGCACACCCATGCGCCCCAGCAGTTCCATTGTAGTGGTGACATCGTGCAGATGCGGGATATTGCGCACCACTACCGGGCCTTCGGCGAGCAGGGTTCCGGCCAGGATCGGCAGCACGGCATTCTTGGAGCCTGAGGCACGGATGCTGCCGGAAACCGGCACGCCGCCGTGGATGATGAGCTTGTTCATACGACCGGAACTCGCTGTGGGCGCGGAAGGGGAAAACGCGGCATTGTACCCGCCTCAGGAGCGCGGTGCGAGCAGGTCCTCGACCTGGCTCATGCGGGCGATGCTGAGCACGGCCGGTGGCAGGGATTCGAAGCGCAGCGGACGCTCCAGCCGACGCGCGCGTTTCTGCAATTCGATCAGCCAGGCCACGGCGGCGCTGTCCACCGGATCGCAGCCGCTGCAATCGAGGGTCCATTGAGGAAGATCACGCGCCAGCTCATTGAAGCGGCGGTCGGCCTGCATGGCGGTGAAGCGGGTCAGCTCGCCCTCGACCCGTACCCGCCCGTCGCCGTCCACCTGTATCTGCAGTGGCGCGTTCTCAGCCATTCTTCTGCTGCTCGTTGCGCGCCCTGAGGGTCTTGATCAATCCCTCCACCCCCTTGCTCTTGATCTCGCGTGCGAAACTGCTGCGGTAGTTGGTGACCATGCTGATGTTGTCGATGACGACATCATAGACCTTCCACTGCCCGTCCTTGAGGTAGAGGGAATAGTTGATGGGTATGGGGAACCCGCCGGGCTGGTCGATCTCGGTGCGCACCGTGACATCGCCCTGCTCCACGCTGCCGCGCATCGGCAGAAACACCACCTTCTGGTCGTTGTACTCGAGCAGCGCCTTGCTGTAGGTACGCACCAGCAGGTTGCGGAACTCCTGAACCAGGCGTTCCTTCTGGTCGCCATGCACCTTGCGCTTGTAACGCCCCAGCGCCAGCGCGGTCATGCGGTCGAAATCGAAATGGGGCAGCACCAGTTCATCGACCATCGCATAGAGGCGGGCCGGCTCCTTCTTGTAGGCGTCCAGGTTCTGCTTGATGTTGGCCAGCACCTTGTCGGTGGTCTCGCGCACGATGCGTTCGGGTTCGGCGATCTCGGCCCGCGCCGGCAGCGCCAGCAACACGGCCAGCATCAGCACCAGCGCCTGCAGGGTACGGCTGTAACGGGTGATGGTCTTCATTCGTAGACTCCGCTTACGGTATTGAGTTGAATCAGGTGATTGTTGTATTCATTCACCAGCTTGAGGTAATCCCCGTAGGCCAGCACATAGGCCTGCATCGCGGTGAGGATCTTTTCGGCCTTTTCCAGGCCGGCCTCGAAGTCGCTGTAGGCGGCGATCATCCAGCGGCGCGCCGCCAGAGCGCTCTCGCGCATCTGTTGCTGGGCCTGGTACTTGGAGCGCACCAGATGGTATTGCTCGGCCACCTGGAACGGGATGCCCTGCCGCGCGAAGGAGGCCTTGGACACCAGCGCGTCCAGATCGGCTTGCGCCTGGGCCACGCGCGCCGGCTGCGCGTCGGCCTCCCATTGCCAGCGCAGACCCACCAGCGGCGAGGCGGCGGCATGGTTGAACGGGTCGTAGACAAAGGGGTTGTCGAGGCGGTCCCGTTGCGGCGACCAGGCCAGCGAGCCGGCCACGCCGGCAAACACGATGGGTTTGGCGCTGGCCTTCTTCGCCTCGACCAGCGCGCGCCGCGCCGCCAGCCCCGCTTCCAGCTGTTTCATCTCGGCACGCTGCGCCAGCGCGGTATCGACCCATTCCTCGAGCGGCCGGTCCGGCAGGGGCTGCGGCGACAGGCGCCGGTCTTCCAGCTCCAGCGGCTCGTCACGGCCGATGCCGGTCAGCATGCGCAATCCTTCCAGGGCGATCGCTTCCAGACCTTCGGCCTCGGCACGGTAGCGCTGCACCACGGCCAGTCCGGCCTGCAAGGCATACTGGTCGGAGAGCTTGGCCTGACCGTTGTCCTCTTCCAGCCACTGTTGCACCAGATCCAGCGCCGATTGCAGACGCTTCTCGGTGTCTTCCATCAGCAACCGGGCGTCACGGGCGGCCAGGTAGCCGTAATAGGCCTTGGCCACATCGCGCCGGGTGGTGTCGCGTTGCAAACGCACCTGCTGCTGCTTGACGACGATGTTCTGCTCGGCGGCCTTCTGATAATTCTCCAGCATGCCGAAGGTGGTCAGCGGACGGACGATGCTGAAGGTCAGACCGGTCCACAGCGACACGCCGTTGTCCAGGTCGTAGGCATCGTCCCGTGGCGTGCAGTTGCCGCTGCAGGATTCGGCGCCGCCGTCATAGAAGCCGCCCTCCACTGCCGTGGTCAGCGCACCGAAGGCGGTCACATCGAAACGCCAGCCGGCGCTGCCCTCTGCCTCCTGCAACAGGGCCTCGGCCTTGCGCCGGTAGGCGCGCTGTTCATCGATCCGGGGGTCCGTGTTCAAAGCCAGTTCGGTGGCCTTGCCCAGGTCGAGGGTGATCGCCCGGGCCGCGGGCGACAGCAGCAGCGCGATCAGCGCGCAAACACTAAAAGCCTTCATTGCCGCCATTGTCCTGTGACTTGCTGAACAGGAACTGACCGATGATCTGTTCCAGTACCATCGCCGACTGGGTGTGGCGGATCTCGCCCTGGTCGGCCAGCACCTGATCATCACCGCCCGGTTCGAGTCCGATGTACTGCTCGCCGAGCAGCCCGGAGGTGAAGATGCTGGCGATGGTGTCCTTTGGAAACTTGTCGTAACGCTCGTCGATGCGCATCGTCACCACTGCTTCGAAGGTCTCCATGTCGTAGTCGATGGCGCTGACCTGACCGACCTTGACGCCGGAGACCTTGACCGCCGACTTGACCTTCAGCCCGCCGATGTTGTCGAAACGGGCGGTCAGCGCATACTGCCCGTCGCTGGTAAAGCTGCTCAGGTTGCTGGCCTGCATCGCCAGCATGAACAGGGCCGCCAGGCCGATGCCGACAAAGGCGCCCACGGTCAATTCGATGCTACGAAACATGCTTGTTGCTCCTTCAGTTGTACATGATCGCGGTGAGCACGAAATCCAGTGCCAGCACCGCCAGGGATGAATGAACCACGGTACGGGTGGTCGCGCGGGCAACCCCCTCCGAGGTGGGAATGCAGTCGTGGCCCTCGAACAGGGCAATCCAGGTGACCACGAAGCCGAACACGAAACTCTTGATGACGCCGTTGAGCACATCTTCGCTGAAATCGACCTTGGCCTGGATCTGCGACCAGAAGGCACCGGCATCGACCCGGAGCAGATCGACACCGACCGCATAGCCGCCAAGTATGCCCACCGCGCTGAAGATGGCGGCCAGCAGCGGCATGGCGATGAAACCGGCCAGAAACCGCGGCGCGATGATGCGTTCGACCGGGTCCACGGCCATCATCTCCAGTCCTGAGAGCTGTTCGGTCGCCTTCATCAGTCCGATCTCGGCGGTCAGTGCCGAGCCGGCGCGGCCGGCAAACAGCAACGCCGCCACCACCGGCCCCAGCTCGCGCACCAGCGAAAGATCCACCAGCATGCCCAGGGTGTCCTCGGCGCCGAAGGTGGAGAGGGTGTAATAGAGTTGCAACGCCAGCACCATGCCAACGAACAGGCCGGCGACGACGATGATCAACAGCGTCTGCACACCCACCGAATGCAGCTGGTGGATGACCAGGCCGAAACGCGGCAACAGTTTCGGCAGCACCCGCAGCGTCTTGGCCAGAAAGATCGAGCCGCGACCGAGGCGTTCGACCGCGTTCAGCAGGGGTTTCATCCGGCATCCTCCAGCAGCAGCCGCTCCAGCGGTTCGCCCGGGTAATGGAAGGGCACCGGCCCGTCGGCCAGGCCGTCGATGAACTGGCGCACCCAGGGCGAATCGGAGCGCTGGATGTCCTCCTTGCTGCCGTCGGCGATGACCTTGCCACCGGAAATGATCTTGACATCGTCGGCAATGGACAGGGTCTCGGCCACATCGTGGGACACAAGAATGGAGGTCAACCCGAGCGTTGCGTTGGTGTCGCGGATCAGTTTCACCAGCACGCCGAGGGAGATCGGGTCCTGCCCGGTAAAGGGTTCGTCGTACATGATCATCATCGGGTCCAGCGCCAACGCCCGTGCCAGCGCAACGCGCCGCGCCATGCCGCCGGACAGTTCCGAAGGCATCAGCCGGTGGGCACCGGCCAGCCCCACCGCCGCCAATTTCATCAGCACCAGGGTGCGGATCATCGAATCCGACAGATCGGTGTGCTCGCGCAACGGAAAGGCGATATTGTCGAAGACGCTCAGATCGGTGAGCAGTGCGCCGGACTGGAACAGCATGCCCATCTTCTTGCGCAGCTGATAGAGACGGGCACGCGGCAGCGCGTGAACATTCTCGCCATCGACCCGGATCTCGCCGGCATCGGGCTTCAGCTGGCCACCGATCAGCTTGAGCAGCGTGGTCTTGCCGGTACCGCTGGGGCCCATCACGGCAGTGATGCGACCGACGGTGATGTCCATATCGATACCGTCAAAGATCTTCTTGTCGCCGCGTGAGAAGTGCAGGCCGCGGATCTGTACCAGTGCTTGGGTCATCGCTTGAGTCAGATGAAAGTTGGGCGCGAGTCTATCAACAAGCCGCCAGCGGCGCCACGACCGCCGGTCACAGGCCCATCAACTCGACCAGCTGGCGCAGCGCCTCCAGCTGCTGCGGGGTCGTGGTGGCCGCTTCCACCCACAGATCGGTAGCCGCTGCCGATTCATCGGACAGCGCCAGCCAGGATTCGATCCATTCGCGGCATTGGCGCAGCGAATCCGCCCGTGGCAACAGCGCCACTGGACGGAACACCGCGTCGTCAGGGCGCCACAGCAGGTCTTCGCCACGCCGCAGCGTCCAGCCCGGCGGCACACTGACGCCCTCGCCGATCAGCCAGCCCGATCGTGCCGCGCCCAACGCCTCCGCCGGCGGCACTTCCGCGCCCGTGCTGTCGACCCGCACACTGAGGCGGAAGCCCTGGGGCAGGCTGTCCAGCCACTCCGCGCGCAGCTCACTGTCGATCGGCAAGGCAGACAGCGGCAGGCAGGCGCTCTCGAAC
>Ga0256839_1000072_pt1 | contig 129231 bp, 94 predicted proteins | sample 354166metaG_FD_185968 | JGI IMG/M metagenome (GOLD analysis project Ga0256839, IMG submission 185968) | Hydrothermal vent microbial communities from Mid Atlantic Ridge, Atlantic Ocean - 354-166 | ecosystem: Environmental > Aquatic > Marine > Hydrothermal vents | place: Atlantic Ocean: Mid...
ATTATCGGCATAAAGGGACGCGTGGGCTTTGAGGCAGCAGCTCCATTGATCATTATTGGTGCACACCAGCTATTGGAAAAACATGTGTTAACTAAGTGGCAGCAATACTGGAAAGATCAGTTGGCTACTTGGTATGGGATGATGTTGCACGAAGGCCAGTTTTTCGATCCGTTGATGCGCAATATCGAGGCCTTCTTTGCCGACAGCCAGCAGCACGTGACGGGCAAGGTGTGGGTACGCCTCGAGCCTTTGCGCTTTGAGCTACAGGGTATCGAATCGCCTTTCGACCTTATGCAATCGGATATGGGGCAGTATGGCGAGATGAATGAGGGCTGGAGCGGGCAAGATGTCAAGGGCTTTACGCGCATTTTGGCCAATCAGAGCAAGCTGGTGCAGCAAGTATCAGCTGCTGCCAAAAGTGAGCAGCCATGAAGCGCGCTCGTGTAGGCATCGTGGGGGGCACGGGCTATACTGCGGGAGAGCTTATCCAGTTGTTGGTGCACCATCCTTATGCGTCTTTGTCTTGGGCTGTAAGTCGATCTGAGGCAGGTAAGCCCATAGCGGAAGTACACGAGGCATTGATGGGGGTTACTGACTTGCGTTTTTGTGACAGCGTGCCCGATGAAGAGGTAGATGTGATTTTTCTTTGCTTGCCACATGGTGCTACGCGTCAGTTCTTGTCGGCACATGAGTTGCCTGCATCTGCCAAGATAATCGACTTGAGTCGGGATTATCGGCTTGCAGCTACTGCCGAGGGCTTTGTGTATGGTTTGCCGGAGTGGCAGGCCCCGCGCATCGCTGAAGCTAGCCGGGTGGCTAATCCGGGCTGTTTTGCTACAGCTCTGCAACTAAGCCTACTGCCGTTGGCTAAGGCCGGATTGTTGATGCAAGAGGTACATGTGCATGCACTGACAGGTGCTACAGGTGCAGGTCGGCGCTTGTCGCCTACTACGCATTTTGCCTGGCGTACGGCCAATGTCAGTGTCTACAAGCCCTTTAGGCATCAGCATATGGATGAAGTGCGGCAAACGCTGCAAGCAGCACAGGGTAAAGTATTGCCCCCTATTCATTTTGTGCCGATGAGGGGCCCTTGGGCTCGTGGCATTTACGCCAGTGTCTACACCCACGTGGATTTGTCTGAACCCGAGCTGTGGGCGCTATACGATGAGACTTTTGCTCAGGCACCTTTTACCGTGCGCATTGCACAACCGGTATCGCTCAAGCAAGTGGTCAATACCAATCGCTGCTTGATGCATATAGCTCGCCATGGCGATGTAGTGCATATTACCTGTGCTATTGACAATTTGTTAAAAGGCGCTTCGGGCCAAGCTGTGGAAAACATGAATTTGATGTGTGGATGGCCACGTACGGCCGGTCTTGACCTTAAGCCTTCTGTGTTCTGAACCGCTTCAACTGTGCAGATTATGGAGTTTTTTCCCGTGTATCAACTCTTCGACATAATGCCGGTGCAGGGGCGTGGCTGTTATCTCTACACTGAAGATGGCCAGCGCTATCTGGATTTTTACGGTGGGCATGGCGTCATTTCTATCGGGCACTCACACCCTCGTTGGATTAGTGCGCTAGTGGAGCAAGCCCAGTCCTTGCCTTTCTATTCCAATTCGGTAAGGAACCCCTTGCATGAGCCTTTGTTAGAAGCCATGGCTCGAGTTAGTGGAATGACTCATTATCAGCTGTTTTTATGCAATTCAGGGGCTGAGGCTAACGAGAATGCATTGAAATTGGCCAGCTTTCATACGGGCAAACGGCGTGTATTGGCTTTTGAGGGGGGCTTTCACGGACGCACTTCGGCGGCTATACAAGTCACGGACTTGTGCCAAGCCAAAGCGCCATTGAACAGTGGCATAGAAGTTACTTTCTTGCCACTCAATGATATAGGTTTGGTAGTAGCCCAGCTAAGGAAGGGGGATGTTGCAGCTGTCATTATTGAAGGCATACAGGGCATAGGTGGGGTACAGGTGCCAGCTAAGGCCTTTTTACAGGAGTTGTCAGCGGCATGTCGTCAGTATGGTGCAGTGCTTATTCTAGATGAGGTTCAGTCGGGTTTTGGGCGTTCGGGGCAGTTTTTTGCTTTTGGCCATGCAGCTATTGAGCCCAATTTGGTGACTATGGCTAAGGGTATGGGCAACGGTTTTCCCGTAGGAGGGGTGTTGGTGCATCCCGACTTTGAAGCCAGGCCAGGCTTGTTGGGCACTACCTTTGGCGGCAACCACATGGCGTTGGCGGTGGTTACGGCAGTGCTTGAAGTGATTGAGCAAGAGCAGTTGATTTCACATGCGGCACAAATAGGTCAGTACCTCATCAATGAGTTGCGCATCATGCGAGGTGTTCGCTCGGTGCGTGGTCGAGGACTGATGATCGGTATAGAGCTCGAAAGTGAAGCAGCGCCGGTCCGGCGAGATTTGCTCTTTACCCACCGCATTTTCACGGGGAGTGCTGCGCCAGCCAATGTGTTGCGGTTGCTGCCGCCTTTGAGTGCTGGGCTTGCCGAGGCTCATTATTTTCTCGACAGCCTCCAACAAGTATTGACTTCAAAAAAGGTATACTCATGAAACACTTTACCTCAGTGCACGATGTGGGCGACGTACACGAGCTGGTGGCGCTAGCTGCCCAAATGAAGGCTCAGCCTCGTGCTTGGGAATCGGTAGGTAAAGGGCGTAGCCTTGGGCTGTTTTTCTTCAATTCGAGTTTGCGAACGCGCCTCAGTACACAACGCGCTGCGCTCAACTTGGGCATGGAGGTCACTGTTATGGACGCAAGTGGCGGATGGCAACTCGAGTTAGAAGACGGGGTTGTGATGGATGGCAATGCTGCTGAACATATTAGGGAAGCAGCAGGAGTGTTGGGGAGGTATTTCGATCTATTGGGGGTGCGCATGTTTGCGGGCTTGCACGACCGACAGGCCGATTATGAAGAGCACGTATTGCGTCGCTTTTTAGAATTGACTGGTAAGCCCGTGATTAGCCTGGAATCGGCAACGCGCCATCCGCTACAGTCTTTGGCTGATTTGCTCACCATTGCACAGCACAAAGCTATTGCATTGCCCAAAATCGTATTGACTTGGGCGCCTCATCCTCGAGCTTTACCCCAGGCAGTGGCTAACAGTTTTGCCGAGTGGGTGCTAGCTGCAGGCTATCCTTTGACTATTGCGCAGCCTGAGGGCTTTGAGTTAGCGCCGCAATTCACTGAAGGAGCTACCCTTGCGTACGATCAAGGCGAGGCATTGCGTGGTGCCCACTTTGTGTATGTGAAGAACTGGTCGGCTTACCATAAATATGGTTTGACAGCGCCACAGCATACCGATTGGATGATCACTCCCGAAAAAATGGCCTTAACGGCAAATGGCAAGCTAATGCATTGTCTTCCAGTGCGGCGCAATGTAGTCGTACACGAGGCTGTACTCGACAGTGCAGCCTCGCTTGTTCTGGAGCAAGCTGAAAATCGCATCTATGCCGCACAGGCCGTATTGTACCAACTACTCAAAACTTTGTGAGCATGAAGCGCATGCTTACCGTAGTAAAAGCGGGAGGCCGCTTGATAGAAGATGAGCAAATGCGCCGACGCGTCTTCGATCTGCTAGATTTTTTTTGGGGGCCTGTCGTTTTAGTACATGGTGGTGGCGACATGGCCAGTGCTGTGAGTCGCCAACTCGGTCTGGAGCCACGTATGCATGAAGGGCGCCGCATCACCGATGCAGAAAGCTTGCGCGTAGCGGTGATGGTGTATGCCGGTTGGGTCAACAAGCTCATAGTAGCCGAGCTACAGGCAAGAGGTCGCATGGCTTTAGGTCTATCAGGTGTAGATCTCAATCTTATCCGGGCTCAAAAACGCTCTCCTTACCCTGTAGATTTTGGCTATGTGGGCGATATCGTACATGTAGAGGCCAGTGTATTGCAACCGCTGCTTGGGTCGGGTATTACACCTGTAGTGTGTGCCTTGACGCATGATGGTAAAGGGCAATTGCTCAACACCAACGCCGATACCATTGCTGCCTCACTTGCCATAGCGCTACAGCAGGCCTTGCCATTAGGTGTGCGTTTGGTATATGTACTCGATAAGCCCGGCGTACTCCTCGATACACGAGACGAAAACACGATACTACGGCAACTTGACCTCCGCCAATATCATCAATTATTGGTCGATGGGGCCATCCACAGTGGTATGAAGCCCAAGTTGCACAATGCATTTGAGGCGGTACGTGCCGGAATAGGTGAGGTATGGATCGGCAATCCCGATTCGATTATGGGCGGTAGTGCCACCTGTTTGCATGCTGAAGGGGAAAAAGTTGCTGCACCATGAAATATACTGCCCCCTACTTTGCTGAAGTACTCCAGTTGCTCGAACGACTCATTGCTACACCTTCGCTCTCGCGACAAGAGGACGCTACAGCCACTTTGCTCTTTGAGTTTTTGGCTCATAAGGGGCTAAAGCCGCAACGCCAGGGTCACAATGTGTGGGTGGTTGCACCACAAGTAGATCCTTCACAGCCTGTGTTGGTGCTCAATTCACACCATGATACTGTGCCACCCGTAGAAGGGTGGCAACGGCATCCGTTTCAGCCACAACGCGAAGGTGATCGTCTCTATGGCTTGGGTAGTAATGATGCGGGAGGGCCGTTGGTAGCGCTTGTTGCTACTTTTCTAGAGGTTGCTAAGTGGTCTGCGCGTACATTCAACTTGGTATTGGCGCTTACTGCTGAAGAGGAGGTGTCGGGGGCGGGTGGTGTAGCAGCTATACTTGATCGGCTTTCACCTGTAGGAGGGATGCCCCACGCAGGTGTGGTGGGAGAGCCTACCAGTTTGCGCATGGCTACGGCAGAACGTGGACTGTTCGTGGTGGATGCACAGGCGGTGGGCAAGTCGGGGCATGCTGCCTACGATGGTGGTATAAATGCCATTTATGAAGCCATGGCCGATATCGAATGGCTGCGTACTTATCAATTCCCTAAAAAGTCAGAGCTGCTTGGGCCAGTGCGCATGAGTGTCACTCAGATAGAGGCAGGTACGCGACATAACGTAGTACCAGATCGTTGTCGCTTTGTCATAGATGTGCGTACCAACGACTGTTATACCAATGAAGAGGTGTGGGAGGTCATGCAAGCTCATTGCCGCAGTCAGTTGGTGCCACGCTCCTTGCGTCTCCAGCCTTCGCGTATTGATCCGGATCACCCGTTGGTACAAGCAGCACGTCGTATTGGCCTTGAGTGTTACGGTTCTCTTACGCTTTCCGATCAGGCGCTTATGCCTTTTCCCACTGTAAAAATGGGGCCAGGCGATTCGCTGCGCAGCCACACAGCTGACGAATATATCCAGCTTAGTGAATTGCAAGAGGGCATTGTGCGCTATATCGACTTATTAGGCGCATTGTGCGATACTTGGCGTGCGTCAGTATATTGTTAAAATCAATCGCTGTATGAACAAGCTTTGGAAAAAGGGCGACACTTTAGATCAGCGTATCGAAGCTTTTACTACGGGAAATGACCCACAACTCGATGTGGCTTTAGCCCGATGGGATGTATTGGGCTCTATTGCACATGTGCGCATGTTGGCACATGTGGGATTGTTGCCGCCCGAAGAGGCGCAACAACTGGAAAGTGGCTTGCACCAAATACGAGAGGAGATTGCCCAAGGCACTTTTCGCATGGAGGAGGGCGTAGAAGATATTCATTCGCAGGTAGAGCTGTTGCTGACGCGCCGTTTAGGGGCCGTAGGGAAGAAACTACATACGGGGCGATCGCGCAATGATCAGGTATTGCTCGACTTGCGCTTGTTTTTTCGCGATCAAATCGCACGGGTTGTGCGCAAAGTGGCTGCTTTGAGCCGCTTGCTGCTGTCGTTGGCCGACCGATATGCCGAGGTGTGGATGCCGGGATATACGCATACTCAGGTAGCTATGGTGTCGTCGGTCGGGTTGTGGCTCTCGGCATTTGGCGAAAGCCTAAGTGAAGATTTGTACCAGTGGCTGTCGGCTTGGCATGTAACTAATCACAACCCACTGGGGTCGGCAGCGGGCTATGGTAGCAGTTTCCCTTTAGATCGTCAGTTCACTACCCGATTGTTGGGTTTTGAAGATCTGGCGTGGAATGCGATGCATGCACAGATGGGGCGTGGAAAAAGCGAGTTGGTTGTGAGCTTTGCTATGAGCGCCACGGCTGCTACACTTAACAAACTGGCCAGCGACATTATTTTGTTCAGCAATGCCAATTTTGGGTTTGTGCGTTTGCCCGATGCTTTTACCACTGGCTCGAGTATTATGCCGCATAAAAAGAATCCCGATGTACTTGAATTGGTGCGGGCGCACACCAATCGCTTGCAGAGCTTGCCAGCTCAGATAAGTATGTTGACAACTAATCTAGTTTCGGGCTATCACAGAGATTTTCAATTGCTTAAAGAGGTACTTTGGCCTGCTTTTGAGGCTATGCACGCCGTCCTTGATATGTATCGACATGTATTGCCGCAGATGGAAGTGCGCCGCGATATACTCGATGCGCCTCACTACGATTTACTCTTCACAGTGGAGGCAGTCAATGAACTAGTCAAGCAAGGTATACCGTTTCGCGACGCCTATCACGAGATAGGCCGGCAGGTGGCAGAAGGGAGGTTTCAATTTGCCGGTAGGTTGAAACATACTCACGAGGGCAGCATAGGCAACTTGTGCTTAGATCAGATAGCGCGTAAGCTACAGCGCGTGCTCGATGAGTTTGCCTTTGCCAGCGTAGATCGTGCCATACGTGCCCTTGAGCAGGCTGAACCCACCAGTGGCTGATTGGATTATTCCCATACGTGCCAGCTTATCCATAGCAAGCTCCCTATTTGTACTACGCCCAAAGCCATCCATAACCACGCAGGCGTCGGTTGGATGGGGAGCTGTGCTTCATGTTGCCCTGTGAGGGCACGTACAATGGTACGAGTGTTGTGCTGCAGCATGCCTATGTAGGTGCCTGCAGGGCTGTCTTTAGGCCCTAAGGAGTCAGCATATAGCTTTCCGCCGATGCGCACGTGCTTGTCTTTGGCTACTTGCTGCAGCAACTTGGGATTGATAGTGCTTTCGATGAAGATGGCTGGCACTTGGTGTTTGTCCAGGACTTGATATAGGCGCATAATGTCGGCCGTACGGACATCGGCATCAGTACTAGTGCCCAAGACAGACTCGAGTTGTAGGCCATAACGGCGCCCGTAGTATTGGAAGGCATCATGAGAAGTGATGAGTATGCGCCATTGTGGCGGGATGGAATCGATCTGCTGAAAGATCCATTGGTCGAGTTCTTGGATTTGGCTGGCATAGCGCTGATAGCGTGCTTCCAGTGTGTCGCGATGTTGGGGTAGTAATGCCAACAACGATTGGTAGATATTGCGTATGTATATGAGCCCGTTAGCTGCGCTCATCCATGCGTGCGGGTCGGTCGCATTGTGGTACTGGGCACTTTGAATAGGGGTAATGCCCTGAGTGATGGTGACAATTTGCGCTTTGGTGCCAGAGTTTTCGATGAGTTCGTTAAGCCACCCTTCAAAAGTGAGTTCATTGCGCAAGATCAACTGCGCTTGGCGGGCCAAAGCTACATCATCAGGTACAGGCTCATAGATATGGGGGTCACCGCCAATAGGCACAATGCTGCGCACTTTCACGAGCTCGCCAGCGATCTGGCGCGTCATGTCGGCAAACATGGAAGCAGTGGTTACGACCAGAGGTTTGGACGCGTAGGCATATACTGCTGTGTGGGCCAGTAAGCAAACGGATATAATGTGCAAAAACTTCTTCATTGTGCGTCAGATGATTCTTTGTACAAATAAATTGTGAGTGACTTTGCTCGACAAGAGTACTTCGTTGTGAGCGTGAATTTGTATGCGCATCGAGTCGTCAAATTCAAAACGCTCCAGTACGGTAAGTTGGGTGCCCAATACCAGCTTGAGCTTGTCGAGAAATTGTAAAAAAGAAGGGGCGTGTTCTGCTACGCCTACGATCACACCGCGTTCTCCTTCAGCCAATTTGCACAATAGCACTTGTTGCCTTTCGGCAAATCTGCCTTCGGCATCGGGAATGGGGTCACCATGGGGATCAAAACGTGGATGGCCTAAAAACTCATTGAGGCGTTCGACCAATTCGGGCGATTGAATGTGTTCGAGTTGTTCGGCAATATCGTGCACTTTATCCCATCCGAATCCGAGCTTTTCCACCAAGAAAACTTCCCACAGCCGATGCTTACGCACCAGATGCTTGGCTATTTTCATGCCTTGGGCCGAGAGCATGACTCCTTTGTAGCGCTCGTAGTGGATAAGCTTTTTATCGGCCAATCGCTTGAGCATGTCTGTTACAGAGGCTGCAGCTGTTTGCATATGGTCAGCTATAGCCGTAGTAGCTGCTGGGCGATCGGACTGCTCGGTAATTTTGTAGATCGCTTTGAGGTAGTTTTCCTCGGCGATGCTGAGTTGGGATATGGATGTTTGTGTACTCATGGAAGCAAAATTAGGTGATCTAAAACAATTTTTCGATTGATCTAAATTGCGAAAATCACTTAGTTGTCTTTCTTGATCACTCTAACAGGCAGAGGGCTTATCTTTGCCCGACTTTTTATCATATTAATGTATATTCAAAAAACCAATACAGAAAGACATGTATCGGACGCATAATTGTGGTGAACTGCGCATTGGAGACGTGGGCAAGGAAGTGATTTTGAGTGGATGGGTACAGACTACGCGAGATTTAGGTGGTATGACATTCATCGATTTGCGCGATCGCTATGGTATCACACAATTGGTGTTCGATATGGATAGCGATGCGGAGTTGTGTACACGTGCGCGCAAGCTGGGGCGAGAATGGGTGATCAAAGCTATAGGTAAGGTACGCGAACGAGCTAGCAAAAATCCCAATCGTCCAACTGGTGACATAGAAGTCGAAGTGCACGCTTTAGAGGTGCTCAACCCTAGCAAAGTGCCGCCCTTTACCATAGAAGAAGACAGTGATGGGGGTGAAGACCTGCGTATGAAGTATCGGTATTTGGATTTGCGCCGACCGCCTTTACAGCGCAATCTGATCTTTCGCGCGCAGTTGGCCTTGGAGACGCGCCGCTACTTGTACGATCAGGGCTTTTTAGAGATAGAAACACCTTTTTTGATCAAGAGCACTCCTGAGGGTGCACGCGATTTTGTCGTGCCTAGCCGGCTGAATCCGGGGCAGTTCTATGCGTTACCCCAGTCGCCTCAGACTTTCAAGCAGATATTGATGGTGGCGGGTTACGACAAGTATTTTCAGATTGTTCGGTGCTTTCGCGATGAGGACTTGCGCGCAGACCGCCAGCCCGAGTTCACGCAGATCGACTGCGAGATGTCGTTTGTGACACGCGAAGAAGTGTTGCAAACTTTCGAAGGGCTGACGCGTCACCTATTTGAGTCTACTTTAGGTGTGTCTTTGCCCGAGTTTCCACGCATGAGCTACGATGAGGCGATGCGTCGCTTTGGCTCAGACAAGCCCGATTTGCGCTTTGGCATGGAGTTCGTCGAGCTCACAGAGTTGGTCAAGGGTCAAGGCTTCAGCGTGTTTGAACAGGCAGAGTTGGTAGTGGGCATTTGTGCTTCTGGCCAGGCTCCGTATTATTCCAACAAAGATCTCAAAAAGCTCACCGAGTGGGTGCAGCGCCCTCAGATAGGTGCTAAGGGTTTGGTATATGTCAAGGTGAATGAAGATGGCTCTTTCAAGTCGAGTGTGAGCAAGTTTTTTGGGTCGGATCAGTTACAGCGTTGGGCTGAGGCTTTTGGTGCTCAGAAAGGCGACTTGCTGCTCATTCTTGCGGGCGAAGCGGAAAAGACGCGCAAGCAACTCAGCGAACTGCGTTTGGAGATGGGGCGTCGTATGGGGCTGATGCGCTCTGACGTGTTCAAGCCGCTATGGGTAGTGGACTTTCCTTTGCTCGAGTGGGACGAAGAAGCACAGCGCTTTTTTGCCATGCACCATCCATTTACTGCTCCACGCCAATCCGACATTCCCCATATGTTGGACGGCGACTTTGAAACGATGAAGCGGCTACGTGCCGATGCATATGATTTGGTCATCAATGGAGCCGAGATTGGAGGTGGTTCCATCCGTATTCACGACCGTGTGTTACAGGAAAAGAACTTCAAGTTGTTGGGTTTCACTCCTGAAGAGGCTGAGCGTCAGTTTGGCTTTCTGATGGGGGCTTTTGAGTATGGCGCGCCACCTCACGGGGGTATTGCTTTTGGCTTCGACCGCCTGTGTGCCGTCATGCAAGGGCAGACGAGCATTCGCGACTTTATTGCTTTTCCAAAGAACAACATGGGGCGCGATGTGATGATTGATGCACCTTCGTCTATTTCGGAGGAGCAACTCGAGGAGCTGCACTTAGCTTTGCGCGAGATAGTTAAAAAAGATTGAGTGAATGTGTGCTGAGCGCGAAGCGCATTTGCCAAAAAGCTGGACCTATCTGGCATGGGCCACTTGGCTAGCCTTGCTGATATGGGCTTGTTGGTCGTGGCGAGAGCGAGCGCTTTTCATGGATGCCTCTTTTCAGGTTTTCCACATGTTGCTCGAGGAGCGACCTTTGATATATCACTACCGCTTTTGCAATGCATTTGTTCAGTGGCTGCCTCTTTTGGCCATCAAGCTCAAGCTACCTCTTGCCGTGGTGTTGTGGGCTTATTCTTTCAACGTATGGTTGTTGTATTTTGCAATTTGGTGGATTTTGCACTACGCCCTCGATCATCAGAGGTTAGCGTGGGTATGGTTGCTTTTTTTGACACTCATCTCTCTTGACAGTTTCTATTTTATTCCTCCGGAGTTGTTTCAAGGTACGGGCTGGCTACTGGTGTTGTGGGCATGGTGGCAACGTAGGCTGCGATACAATGTGCGTATTTTTGGGCTCGTCGCCATATGTCTGATGGCCATAGTCATATTTGCCCATAGTTTGCTGTTGCCCTTGTTGCTTTATTGCGCAGTGTGGTTCGCGATAGATGATAGCCAAAGGCAGGATCGGGTGACATTGGGACTTGTGGTATTGGGCACTTTGGCGCTTGGTGGTATTCATGAGTGGTGGTTTACAGATTGGTATGATGCGATGAAGAAAGAGGAGTTTTGGCGGCATGCTCGCCAATACTGGCCGCGTTATTGGGCGATACCTGCTCATGGAAAAGCTTGGGATAAGGCCGTGAAGTTTTACTACTTCTGGCCTATTTTGTTTGGGCTGATGAGTGCGATCTATATTGGGCAGCGCCAATGGGGTAAGCTGCTGTGGATGTGGGGGTTTAGCCTTGGTTTTTTGTTGCTGTTGCACATTGGTTCACCTGCTACTGCCTATCGCTTTTATTCGGAGGCTAATTATATGCCGTTAAGTGTAGTGGTTGCTTTGCCCTTCGTCTTCGATGGTTGGGATGCCTTTCGGCAAATAGCCCAACGCCGCCCTTGGCAATGGGTGTGGCCATATGGCGCGTGGGCTTTTTTGGCGTTGATCGTATTTGTGCGCCTCAACGCCATTGTACATAATCACGATCATTTTGTGCGACGATTGAACTGGATGGTGGATCAAATAGGCAATGCGCGTAAAGAGTTGTACACCAATCGATTGTTGATGCCAATAAGGCGTGCGCCCATGGAGCTCATCGTCATGGAGTGGAGTGTGCCTTATGAAAGTGTGTTAGCTACTGCCTTAATACACCCCGACTCAGCTGGTGAGGTCTTTATACGTAAGGATTTTGCGCGCTTTAATAAATGGATAAGCGATACCCTACAAGGTTGGTTCCTTTCGGAGTTTGACCAACTACCTGCCGATACTTTGCCCCGTCACTATATCAACTTGAATAACCACCCCTTTCGCCAATGGCAATGAGCTCGTTACTCGTCTTGCTGTTTTTTGTTATTTCCCAAAGTGATGGCCAAAATCACAACAGGAATGCCAAAAATGACTAATAGTGTGAAGAATACCAGCCAGTTAGAGAGCGTCCAATCGATTAAGTATACCATGCCTTGTTTTTTAGATTTTTACCACTATAAAAATCTTGTGTAAGGAGTGATCCTTTAAATGATTTTTTTCACCAATACAGACTAATAATTCACAATTCGCCAAGCATGCACCGCGTACCTAAAGATCTCAGTTGGCGCGATGTGCTGACGTATTGTCAGGCACATACTACGTCTCAGAATGAGCTACTATACCAACTGGAACGGGAGACGCATTTAAAGACGATGGCGCCTCAGATGATGGCAGGGCCGTATCAGGGGCAATTATTGCGCTTCCTTAGTGCGATGATTCGCCCGCGCAGGGCACTCGAAATAGGCACATTTACCGGATATAGTGCTTTGTGCTTAGCTGAGGGCTTGGCCGATGATGGCATCCTGCACACCATTGAAGTAAATGCAGAGGTAGCGTGGTTGGCAGAAAAGTATTTGGTACAAGCGGATATGGCTTCGCGCATACGTTTGCACATAGGTGATGCTTTTGATATTGTACCCACATTGAATGAAACATTTGATCTTGTTTTTCTCGATGCGGGCAAGCGGCAATATGAGGCAATGTATGATTTGGTATGGCCATATCTGAGGTGGGGGGGCTTTTTATTGGTGGACAATGTGTTGTGGTTTGGAAAGGTAGTGCAAGGCGCTGATGACGCCGATACGCGTGCAATTGACACCTTTAATCGGAAAATAGTTCAAGATCCGCGTGCCCATTGTTTGATGCTGCCGGTGCGTGATGGGCTTAGTGTCATACAAAAAATAGAAAAGGAGATACAATAGTAGTATCTTCTCTATATTAGTGACAGTTAGTGTCAGTAAAAGCAGCTAGCTACTTACCCGTTCATTGACGCGAGAAATTCGGTGTTACTCGAAGTATTGCGCATGTGTTTGAGAATGAACTCCATAGCCTCTTCGGGTTTCATGTCGGCCAGGTGATTGCGCAAAATGAACATGCGCTGTAGCGTTTCGCGGTCGAGCAATAGATCTTCGCGGCGTGTGCTGGAGCGAGTCAGATCGATAGCTGGATAGATGCGCTTGTTGGCCAGTGAACGATTGAGCTGCAGCTCCATATTACCTGTGCCCTTGAATTCTTCGAAGATCACTTCGTCCATCTTCGAGCCTGTATCGATAAGGGCTGTGGCCAGGATAGTGAGCGAGCCGCCATTTTCGATATTGCGTGCGGCACCGAAGAACTTTTTGGGCTTATGCAATGCATTGGCCTCTACACCGCCAGAGAGTACTTTCCCACTAGCAGGAGCTACTGTGTTATAGGCGCGGGCCAGGCGAGTGATGGAGTCGAGCAGGATGACTACATCATGGCCGCATTCTACGAGCCGCTTGGCCTTTTCGAGCACAATACCAGCTACGCGTACGTGGTTTTCGGCAGGTTCGTCAAAGGTAGAGGATACTACTTCGGCTTTTACGCTACGCTTCATGTCGGTGACCTCCTCTGGGCGCTCATCAATGAGCAGCACCAGCAGGTAGCATTCTGGATGATTTTTGGCAATGGCGTTGGCAATATCTTTGAGTAGCCAGGTCTTACCTGTTTTGGGTTGTGCTACGATTAGGCCGCGCTGCCCCTTACCGATAGGTGTGAACAGGTCTACGATTCGGGTACTGATATCGCGACCAGTAGGGGAAGTGGTGAGGTTGAATTTTTCTTCTGGGAAAAGGGGCGTGAGATAATCGAAGGGTACGCGATCGCGTACGTCTTTGGGGTCTAAGCCGTTGATGGCAGATACCCGAAGCAGTGCGAAGTATTTTTCCCCTTCTTTTGGGGGCCGAATGGCACCTCGTACCATGTCGCCAGTGCGCAGGCCGAAGAGTTTGATTTGTGAAGGCGATACATAGATATCGTCGGGGGAGTTGAGATAGTTGTAGTCGGGCGAGCGCAAAAAGCCATAGCCATCGGGCATCATTTCCAGCACGCCTTCTCCTTCAATTACTCCGTCGAGTTCGATGTCGAATTTGGGGCGTGTGAGTTTCTTTTCTGTGGTGGTTGAGGCACTTTCTTGACTAGCAGTAGAGACCTCTTCGGATCGTGCTGTGGTACTGGAGGGTTCTTCGGACTTCTTTTCGCGGCTGCGGCGTCGGCTTCGTGTGTCTTTTGTTTCGCGTGCCTCGATGTCTGGCGTGTCGGGAGTTTCTTTTTCTAAAGTGCTTGCCTCAGTTGGCGAGTCGTTAGCATGTTGTGTAGGTGACTCTGTGACATTTTCTTCCTTTTTAGTGCGGCGTCGGCGTCGGCGCGTTTTGGGCTTTTCTTCCGGTTCTTGTGCTGTTTGAGCTTCTGTTTCTTGTTGGTTTTTTTCAGCTTTTTGCCGAGCTTCTTCTATGATATCTTCTTCAGTTTCTACTTCCTCAAAAGGAACTACTCCACTGACGCGCATCCGGCGTTTTCGAGTGCTGTGGTCACTTTCCTCTTGTTGGGCTGTCTCTTCTTCGCCAGCTGTATCGGGCTCTGGGTCGATGCTATCGGAAAGTGCTTGGTGATCCAAGATTTTGTAGATGAGTTCCTGCTTGGTAAGTCTTTGAATACCTTTGATGCCTAATTGCTTGGCTAGGTCCCGTAGTTCGGGTACCAGCATGTCGTTTAGCTGGATGATGTCGTACATAAGCTTTTCTATCTGTTCAATTGAGTGTTACAAAAAAGACATGTGCTTTGGGCTTAAGTCCATAAGCGATGGGTATAGGTTTCACTCTCGGTGATGTTCCGCTACATTCAACGCGATAAAGCCAGATAATAGCTTGAAGTTTTGTTGAAAAATTTAAATCGGGAATGCGGGAAACATTACAGAGAGTTGAAAGCCTTCGAGCACAGAGAAATGAACCTACGTTAATATGGGATGTGCTTAAATTGCTTGTGCAAAAATAAGCCATTTTCTGAAAACCCAAATACCTACTTTGCAAAAAAACTCTTTTACTTGATACAAAGTTCAATGAGAGACCTAAGGACTGGGCGCGTTATGGCCCAAATATCTGGAGGCAAATGTGCATCTTGGCCCTGCCTATGGGCGGGCATTTAGTGAAAAATGAATGGCATGTCTTGGTTTCGCTTTGTAGGGTGGATTGGCGGGTTGTTGTGGTGTTGGGGATGTGCCCAACAGGTACCGCCTACGGGTGGGCCACGCGATGAACGGCCACCTCAGCTCGACACTGTACATTCGACGCCTAACTACCAGACACTGTTTCGCAAACAGCCCATTGTATTGGTTTTCGACGAATGGATTAAGTTGAACGATCCGTTGAATCAGGTAGTGGTATCCCCTCCGTTGGCATATCCGCCGCAGATCAAGCTGCGCAAAAAGACGGTGATATTTGACTTTGATGAACGCGAGCAGCTCAGGCCGAATGCTACTTATACTATTCATTTTGGCGAGGCCATCCAGGATATGACGGAAGGGAATGTGGCTCCTGTGCGCTTTTTGTTTGCTACAGGTCCTTATATCGACTCGCTCAAGGTGATGGGGCAGGTGGTAGATGCCTGGACAGGCGAGCCTGTGGAAGGTGTGCGCCTAATGTTGTACGACAATCTGGATGATAGCGCAATATACACCCAGCGCCCTTTCTACTTTGGTACTACGGATGCCCAAGGGCACGTGCGCATAGAGAATGTTCGGCCTGATACCTTTAAAGTGGTGGCATTGGCTGATGCCAACCGCAACTACTTGTACGATCGTGGTGAGCGCATCGCTTTTGCTTCTGAGCCCATAGTAATCCGTGACAGCGTAGGTATGATAGCCCCTCTGCGTATGTTTGTAGAGGAGGAGCCCTTACGGCTACTCGACGAAGAGGTGCTTCACTACGGATTGGTGCGCTTGACATTTAATCGCAGACCATGGGATGTTCGTTTGGGCTGGGACACTAGTGAGGTGGATGGATGGAGCTTATCTGTTCAGGACAGTATTTTGTTTTGGCATGTGCCTAAAACACCTTCTTTTACTTTGTACATACATCAGACCGGGCGCATCGATACACTACAGATAGCTGTACCGGAGCGTACTACTCTTGGTCAAAAATCGCCTCTGGCACCTATACAGCCTTTGCCGCCTTCCCAGGCATTGCCACCCGACACTGCTTGGGTGTGGGTGTTTAACCATCCTTTGGCGGCGCTTGATACAGCCAAAGTGCAGCTGAGTGACACGACGGGAAATCGCCTTGCAGTGCAATGGCAGATAGATGGTCCGGCGCGCAGGCAATTACAGCTAAAGCCATTAAAGGGGTGGCGTGCTGAGATGCCTTACCGATTGTCGCTGTATGCCGGTGCCTTGACAGATGTTTTTGGGTTGGTACTTGCCGATACTTTGCAGCAAAATTTGAGGGTGCGCAGCCGCGATGAGTTTGGTGCCTTGCATTTGCGCCTTCGTCTGCCCGACGTGCAAATGCCATATGTCGTACAACTATATCGGGGCTCAGACCAACTTGTGGAAGCCTTTTCTGTGCAGGCTGGTAGCCTATGGGTGCACCGATGGCCATTGCTCAAGCCGGCCAAGTATCAGTTGGTTGTCATTGCGGACCGCAATGACGATGGTCGTTGGACTACGGGTAGATATCCCGATCGCCAACCGGAAGATGTTTTTGTTCACCAGCTCGAAGAGATACGCCCTAATTGGGAAGTAGAAGCTGAGCTCGACCTATCCTTTCCATCGGTGCATTGAAATTGCCACTGTATAATGCATCCAATCTCCTACCTTTGCCCATTCTTCTGGATAAGTAATCCTTAACAAGGAGTTTGGAGGTGCTTTTTCAATTCGAATACAACAAGAGCAAACAACAATGAGTCAGACAGCCGATCAGTTCAAGAAGCTGGTTGCCCACTGTAAGGAATATGGCTTTATCTACCCATCGAGTGAGATATACGATGGGCTGAGTGCTGTGTACGATTATGGCCCTAACGGGGTAGCGCTAAAGATGGCGATTAAGGAGTATTGGTGGAAAGCGATGGTACAGTTGCACGAAAACATTGTAGGCATCGATGCAGCCATTTTCATGCACCCCAAGACGTGGAAGGCTTCTGGTCATGTCGATGCGTTCAACGATCCGCTCATCGATAATAAAGATTCGAAGCGGCGCTATCGGGCCGATCAGCTCATTGAGGGCTACATGGAGAAGCTGCAAGCCAAAATTGACAGGGAAGTGCAGAAGGCAGCCAAGCGCTTTGGCGAGGCTTTCGATCGGGAGAAGTTTTTGGCCGAGAGCCCCCGTGTAGCCAAGTATGTGGCGCAAATTGAGCAAGTACGTCAACGCTTGGCACAGGCCATGACGGCTGTCGATCTTGGTGCTCTCAAAGCTATGATTGAGGAATACCAGATTGCTGACCCGGAAACGGGCTCGCGCAACTGGACTGAGGTGCGTCAATTTAACCTTATGTTCAGCACGCAATTGGGGGCTATTGCTGGCGAAGAGGGAAAGCTGTATTTGCGTCCGGAGACGGCTCAAGGTATTTTTGTCAACTTTCTCAATGTGCGCAATACCACACGGCAGAAGATCCCCTTTGGCATTGCCCAAATAGGTAAGGCTTTTCGCAATGAGATTGTTGCACGACAGTTTATCTTTCGCATGCGCGAGTTCGAACAGATGGAAATGCAGTTCTTCGTGCGCCCCGGCACAGAGATGGAGTGGTATGAATACTGGAAAGCACAGCGCATGAAGTGGCATTTGGCCTTAGGCACTCCTGCTGACAAGTTGCGCTTTCACGACCACGACAATTTAGCTCATTATGCCAATGCTGCGGTAGATATTGAATTCGCTTTTCCATTTGGTTTTCGCGAGCTAGAGGGCATTCATTCTCGTACGGATTTCGATCTGAAAAATCACCAGGAGTTGTCAGGTAAAAAGTTGCAATATTTCGACCCAGAATTGCAACAGTCGTACATTCCATATGTGGTAGAGACTTCTATTGGTTGCGATCGGATGTTTTTGGCAGTAATGAGCCAGGCCCTTGTCGAGGAGCAGGTGCCCGGTCAAGGAAATACGCGCGAGTTGCTGAAGTTGCATCCGGCATTGGCACCAGTGAAGTGTGCGGTATTGCCGTTGAAGCGAAATGATGAGCAGCTAGTAGCCAAAGCGCGTGCGATTTTCGATGTGCTCAAATACAGCTTTGATTGTCAATACGATGATACGGGCAGCATTGGCAAGTTGTATCGCCGACAGGATGCCATTGGTACGCCTTATTGCATCACTGTGGACTATCAGACACTTGAAGACGATACAGTAACCATTCGCGAGCGCGATACCTTGCAGCAGGAGCGCATTGCTGTGACGCGGGTAGAAGAGATTGTGCGCCAGCGCGTGGATATGAAGTCATTGCTTCAGAAGCTGTAGCATGGTGTTGAGCTCATATATGTGTGGTTGGCTCTTTTGTGCGGCGTTGAGCCTTGCGCTTGGCAGCCTTTTTTGCGAAAGCATGCGCTTGCCATCCGGCATGTAGATAATGCCAGCCAAAGGCAGCGGCTAAAAGCAGCGCGGCAGCAAGGATTAACCCAAGGCGTACATGTTCGAACCACGAAATCCATTGTGGATAAAGGGGGCGTACCCACAGCAGCTCTACGACGGTGATTAGCGTACTCCACAAAATGAAAAAAATGCTCAATCCACGAGCCGTTTGTATCCAGTGAGGGTATTGGCGAAAGAGGCACCGATGGAGGAACCGCTGGCAAAGTCGATCGGAAGGACTGATCTTAATCAGCTCCCGCAGGATGTGTGCTGCTTCTGCAAAATGGTGCGTATGATAGCACGAAGCAGCTTTGCGAAACAGGGTGTGATAGAACAAATCTTTGCCTTGGTAAACACCGATGTTGGCTTGTACCACTTGTTCGATTACTTCGTCAGCTACCAATCGGTGTTCGGCATAGGCGCCTACGGCAAAAAGTGCATCGGCATAAGCTGTAAGTATGTCTAAATACTCGTCGAAGTGGAGTTGGCGGATGTGGCTTTCATGCTGCTCAAAGAAGCGGATAATAGCTCCCGGGCGGGGATCTTCTAGCGATCGAAAAGCTTGATACAGCCGAGAAGGATATGTATGTGCAGAAGTCATTTCCGTATCATGCTATAGTATGGGGTTTTGCAAGGCATTCCAAGTTACGCTGCTTGGTGCAGATGTGCAATAGCTATGCGTAGGTTTGGATGGCGTCATAAATGAGTGTACCCTTCTATCTACTTACGCGATAGAAGGGTACAAATTGCCTCTAATAGAAGGAAATGAGTGGCTTTTTAGGGAATCTATTCTTGTTGGCTTTTTCCTGATGGTGTCTCTTGTTTGATGTATACTTTATCACCTTCCTTGAGTTTGCGTGCTATTGTTGCATAGGGTCCCGTGACGACGGTATCGCCTTCTTGGATATTTCCTTGAACAATTTGGATATATTGCTCGTCTTGGATGCCTGTTTTTACGGGCACCATGTCTACGGTGTCTTGCTGGATGAGAAAGACTACTTCTACTAGCTCATTGTCTTCTAGTTCGTTCGCTGTGTTGCTGACTTGCTTAGCTTGTGGTTGTTGAGTTAAGTCGGACATTTTCTCGCGTTCGCGTGTGGTGACAGCCTGTATAGGTACGCTTAAAGCATCTTGTACGGTAGTGGTATAGATTTCTACAGATGCCGACATGCCAGGCCGGAAAGGATATGGATTGTCGGGCCGTACTAGGTCAGCATAGGATGTGGGGTCTAAGCTAATGGTTACGACGAAATTGGTCACTTGGTCAGAGGTGAGTGATACATTGCCTGTGGCGGGATTGGTGCTTAGGTTGTTAGCCGAATGGGCAATTTCTTTGACTTTTCCTTTGAACTTTCGGTCGAGGTAGGCATCTACTTCGATTTCGACTTTGTCTCCAATACTGACGCGTGGCAGGTCGTTTTCGCTTACTTCCACTTGTACTTCCATATCTGTGAGGTCGGCAATGCGCATGATTTCAGTGCCTGTCATTTGTATGGTGCCCACGACGCGTTCGCCCTTTTCGACGTTGAGGCGCGAGACGATGCCATTCATGGGGGCGTAGATGGTGGTACGCCTGAGGCTGGTTTTTAGCTCTTTGAGCGTAGCTTCTGCGCTTTTTACCTGAAATTGTGCGGCGCGGGCACTTTCTTGTGCAGCTCGAATGCTGGCATCCATGCTGCGCAAGTTGGCTTGCAAGGCTTCCAGGTTGGTGAGTGAAGTTTCTAGGTCGGCATCAGAGATGACACCGTCGGCATGCAGTTTTTTGTTGCGCTCGTGTATTTTGCGCGTGTTTTCGAGTTGAGCCAATATTTGTTCGCGTTGTGCGCGCAGGTTTTCCACTTGGGCTCGCGCATTGGCAGCTTGGGCCTGTGCACTATTGAGGGCAGCTTGGCCTCGTTCTACTTGTGAGAGATAGGCATCGGGGTCGATGCGTGCTAGAATTTGCCCTGCCACTACTGAGTCGCCTTCCTCTACAAATAACTCTACCACCTCACCTGAGACGTCAGAACTGATGGCTACCTCTGTCACGGGAAATACTTTACCACTGGCAGCCACTGTTTCGTGAATAGTACGACGTGCTACCCTTTCAGCTGTCACTTCTTCACCTTTGTCGCTTTTTCGACCTTTGAGTAGGGCTGCTAAAAGGAGCAGCACAATCAGGCTGCCAACGATGTAATAGGTGCGATGCTTCTTTTTTTTGCGTGCTATGGGTTGGCTCATGGCTGTATAGCAGATTTGTGGTCAACAAATGAAGTTACTCTAATCGGATTTTGCGCCCTTTATAGAACTCCAGTACTTTGAGTTTGAACAGATAGTCGTATTTAGACAGGGTAAGTGTGATTTCAGCCATGTCGAGGTTAGTGCGGGCATTATTGTAGTCGTATTGGTTGATGGCGCCTAGTTCGTATCGTTTTTGTGCACTTTCGAATGCCACGCGAGCTGCTTCAGCAGTGCGCAAAGCTGCTTGATAGTTTCGGTGGGCAGCGCGTGCGTCGGCTAGCGCGCGCTGTACGTCGTTGCGCAATTGTTGCTGTGTTTGCTCGAGCTGGAGACGTGCTTGTTCAAGGCCAAGTTTGGCCCTTTCTACACCAATTCGGGCTTGGCCATTGGTGAAAATGGGTATGCTGAGCTGCAGGCCAATGCCCTGGCCAAAATTGTCTACTATTTGATCGAAAAAGGGCTTTTTGTCGAGCAAGGGTATCTCTACGGGAAAACCAACGGTAACAGGCATGCCATCGATGATGATTTCTTGTTCTTGGATGGTAGAGAGTGTGCCTTGCGTCCAAAGGGCAGCACTCGACCAGTTGGTGTTGATGTTGGCAAACAAGGTGAGCCGGGGTAGGCGTGCTGCTCGAGCCAGGGCCACACTATAGCCGGCTGCGCGTAGACGCAGTTGGTCAGCGCGTACTTGAGCTTGCGAGTTGAGTGCTTGTTGGTACACTGCCAGAAAGGTTTCGGACTCTGGAGATTGCTCCATAGGCAAGGTGATGTCGGGGTGGATGACCTGTATAGAAGCAGTGGGGTCGAGGTTGAGCAAGTTTTTCAGGGTTAGATAGGCCCTTTCGACATCCGATTCAGCTTGTACGATGCTTTGTTCATCGCGTGCTATTTGTGCCAGTAGGTCGAGGCGTGCTGTTTGAGGTAGGGAGCCAGCGCGGATGAGCTTGTCGGTTTGTTCGAGTTGAAGCTGTGAGAGCTCCAGACGCCGGTGTGCATTGTCGAGTTGTTCTTCGGCTTGTAGTACAGCCAAATAAGCTGTGGCTACGTTGAGTGCAATGAGGTCGGCAGTGTATGTTGCGTCGGCCTTGCTGGCTTGTAGGTCGAGCTCGCTTTTTTGGATGTTGTTTCGGATGGCACCTCCGTTGTATAAAGTTAATGCCGTATTGATAGCATAGGTGTTGTACCAGAGCCGTTGGCTGACAAAATCGTTGGTAGCAGGATCGATGGTGCGACCAAACTGCACTCCGCCACTGCCACTGGCAGAGAGGCTGGGTAGGCGAGATAGCTCATTGAGCTGACGCGTCAATTGTGCATTTTGCACTGCCAATGCTGCACTTTTTATTTGAGTGTTGTGCTGTTGGGCATATTGGATGCAGCGTTCCAAGCTCCAGCGTTCTTGGGCATTTGCCGAAAGGCTACCCAGGCTGAGCAGTATACACGCGATGGTTAGCCTGCGCAAGTGCATGGTTAGAATCATGTTTTTGAAATTTGGTTGTGGCACATGCAAGGTGAAAGTGGCTCAACGGCCACACAATAGTAGAAGAAGCCCTATGCACGGAGCAATTTTTTATATCAAATCAGTTGGGATGTGGATGAATGTTTATTGGCGTGAGCTAAAGGTATGTGCGCCAATGAGCCGATCGTATCGGGCCCCAAACGGGCGATAGTAAATCAGGATGGTGTATTCATTTTCGGTTTCGTACCAATTGCCTTCGGTCTGTGTCCAATCGGGATGTGTGTATTGGCCTTTTGGAGCAGTGACGTACATATAGTCGTAATATCCCTGTTTGAGTAGTGGCTTGCATACATAGGCGCTTATTGCGGGGTTATACACCATTTTGAATTCGGGCTTGAGCTCCCAATCAGTCATGCCGCCAAATAGGTATACATCTGTTTGTGCTATTGGCGTAGGGCTATAGAGTGAGAAGAACACGTAGGCATAGTCAGATTCGAGATCTTGGTCATTGTCATCATGCGTTTCAATGACGAATTTTCCATTTAGGTCGCGCCGTTCTACATAGGGGCTAAAAGCTCTTTTTCGGTCTTGTAGCAAGCCCACTTCCCATTTTCCTGGTTTTTCTTCTACCCATGCAATGCGATCGGTGGGGTATCGCAAGCTGCGCAAGTCCGCATAGCGAAATTCCTTGCCTGCGGCAAAAACCACTTTGTCTTGATAGTCGAAGCTGAGGCGCTCGTTGTATACAAACAAGGGGCGTAGGTCCATCACGGCATTATCCCATCGGCCGTTTTGCAGTACATGCGCAGTGACTTCTGTGCGGGGGCTGCGGATGATGAAGCCCGGGTGATAGACTACAAAGTCGATTTCTTGATGTGTATCGGCCAAGTCTACACGGGCTGGGCGCGTCACGCGCGGTTCTATTTCTACGACTGGTTCTACCACTACAAATCGCCTGGTAAGTGCGGGGCGGCGCTGTTGTTCGTCTTCATAAACTACCAATATGTAGTTTCCCGATAGGGTGAAGGTCATGTCTTCATTGGGCAAGGTGAGCCAATAGTGAGTGAACTCTTGCACAGTGCTAAATGAGTAGTCGTAGTTATCGATTGTGGATTCTTGAAAACCACTCATGTATTCGGAAGGGGCCAGGGAGCTTGGCTGCCAATTGGCATCGCAGTGGATGAGCGTGTAGGTATAGCGTTTCACATCGCCATCGAGATCGTCAAACTGAAGTACTAAGCGGGCTGGGGCATTGAGATCGATGATGGGATAGGTGAGCACTAAATCGTTGAGGTAGCACTTAACCGACTTGATATTTGGAAGGTAAATGTGATCGATAAGTTGCACTTCTGGTTGGGCTTTGAGGCCCTTACCCAAGAGGAATATCAAGCAGAAGGAGAAAAGTCGGATCATAAGTCGTGAGATTTGCTGAGCAAGTTGCTAGGGAAACCAATATCCGAAACGCAGATGGTAGAGAAGCATTGCATGAGATGGATGTAGGACGACGCTATTTTTTACTCACCCATGGGTTGTTTTTGATGTAAAATCGCCAGGGCCACTTAGCACATTCTTCAGCATAGCCTACGCCGATGCGCGTGCTGCTTACAATTTGGTTAGCTGGTAGTGGGGGTTGGCGTGCTTCTAGCCAGATAGGGCTTTGGGGGGCTGTGAGGTCTATGCCTGAGTGTTCGGTGCGGATGCCCATGGCTTGACTGAGTGTACCGGGGCCTGCAGTGAGGCGATATTGCAGGTGTGGCAAGCCCCGACGGCGCAACATGTGTTCGATTCCTTCAGCTGGTTCTAGCGCCCGAATGAGTACAGCATGCGGCATGTTTTCGGGCCCAGTGACGACGTTGAACAGATGATGGATGCCGTAACAAAGATATACGTAGGCTGTTCCACCAATTCGGTACATGACTTCTGTGCGTGCAGTACGTCGCCCACCCCACGCATGCGAGGCTTTATCATCAGGGCCGCGATAGGCTTCGGTCTCTACAATGCGGCCAGCAGTGCGCCTTCCTTCAAACTCACTCACTAAATATATGCCCAGCAGTGCGCGTGCCATGCGCACTACGTCCTTGTCCAAAAAGAAATGGCGAGCTAATCGGTGGCCTGCACCATAGGCTGAAGGGGGCGTCATCGGCGGCTATAGTTGGGTGCTTCCTTAGTAATTGAGACGTTATGTGGATGGCTTTCTTGGATGCCCGAAGAGGTGATGCGTACAAAGCGAGCGCGTTGTAGGTCGGCAATAGTAGCTGCGCCGCAATAGCCCATGCCAGCCCGTAGGCCACCCAGATATTGTACCATCACTTCGGCCACAGTGCCTTTATAGGGTACCATGCCTTCTATACCTTCAGGTACGAGTTTTTTGATGTCGTCCTCTACATCTTGGAAATAGCGATCTTTGGATCCTTGTTGCATGGCGCCCAGGCTGCCCATGCCGCGATATACTTTGAATTTTCGGCCTTCGTAAATGATAGTTTCTCCAGGCGACTCTTCTACACCGGCAAAGAGTCCGCCTGCCATAATACTACTAGCACCTGCAGCCAATGCTTTGACGATGTCACCTGTATATCGTATGCCACCATCGCCGACAATGGGTACGCCTGTATGGCGGATTGCTTTCCACGATTGATGAATGGCTGTGAGTTGAGGTACGCCTACGCCAGCTACAATGCGTGTGGTGCAAATGCTGCCAGGGCCTACCCCTACTTTTACGGCATCTACACCAGCCTCTACCAGTGCACGCGCTCCTTCGCCAGTGGCTACATTGCCGCCTACCACCTGGAGGTCAGGCCATTGTCTTTTGATGCGCCTAATGGCATCGAGTACACCACGTGAGTGGCCATGTGCGGTATCTACAGTAATGGCATCTACTCCCACATGCACAAGTGCTTCTACGCGTTCCATCATGTCGGCAGTGACACCTACAGCTGCACCCACGACCAGACGCCCGTAGGCGTCTTTACATGAGTTGGGGTAATCTTTCACCTTCATGATGTCCTTGTAGGTAATGAGCCCTACGAGGGTGCCATGTGCGTCTACTACAGGTAATTTTTCGATCTTGTGCTGCTGCAGAATGTTGCGGGCTTGATCGAGTGTAGTACCCTCTGGTGCGGTGACGAGCCCTTCGCGCGTCATCAGCTCTTTGACGGGGCGCGTCATATTGCGTTCAAAGCGCAGATCGCGATTGGTGAGAATGCCTACTAAATGGTTGTGCATATCTACAATAGGGATGCCGCCAATGCGAAACCGGCGCATCAGCTCGAGTGCTTCTGCTACTGTAGCACTGGGTAATAGCGTGACAGGGTCAAGGATCATACCGCTTTCCGAGCGCTTGACGCTGCGCACCTGTTCGGCTTGCTGGTCGATACTCATGTTTTTGTGGATGATGCCAATGCCTCCTTGACGGGCAATGGCTATGGCCAGCTTGTACTCAGTTACTGTATCCATTGCCGCCGACACAATGGGTGCATTGAGGCGCAGCTCGCGCGTGAATTGCGTACTGACGTCTACTTCGCGAGGCAATACTTCAGAATAGGCAGGTACCAACAGAACGTCGTCAAATGTCAAGGCTTCGCCCAAAAACTTGTCGGTATACGCTTCAGGGATGTGACCGGATGTTGCTTGTTTCATTTCCATGTGCAAAGTTATGATTTGATTTGAAATAGATGTGCTCGAGAAATTACCACAAGAGTGGCATACACGCATTTTTGCGCCTTGCACTGTCCTCTATTACCTTTGTTGAAATGCACTTTTTATGGATAAATGCTATGTGCTGGTTATTGGGGTGTGTATGAGTTGTCTCAGTGTGTCCATGGGCCATGCACAAACGAAGGTGTCTTTGGAATTTCAAGCCTATCCTACAGGTCTTATTTCTGGTGTACGCATAAGCTGGCCATCAGATGCCCAAGCGCAATGGCATGTGCGTGTAGGCTATAACTGGATTCGCCATGGCAGCGCTGGTGTACATGAAGATGAGCGAGGTGGGGGAGTGGGAGCTACTTTGGGCTACGAATATCTTTTGGCGCGCGATCAGCATGGCAAGGGGTTGTTTGCTGGTGTTCGTTGCGATGTGTGGCGCAATATCATACAGTGGACTGATCGGATCAATAGAGCTGATGAAGTGTCGGGTACTACGCGTTTAGTGGTGGTACAGCCTACTGTGTCGGCAGGGTGGTTACTGCCATTAGGCAGTAGCTGGTTTTGGGTGCCTTCCTTATCCTTTGGGTTCGAAAAAAAATGTGCTGACACAAGGTGCACCTACAGGGCAGGGGGCTATCCTGCTGGTGGGCATTCGGTTGGGCAAGTTATAGAACAAGGATTTTTCACTTTAAGTAAAGTTTGATGTAATGCGTGGTAGAATAGTGTTTTTCGCGTTGTGCTCGTTCGTGATGTGGCATGCGTGTACAGATAGTAATGGCGATGGCCTGAAGTTTGACAGCAGATCAGAATGGATAGCTTGGTTGGAGGCGACAGCCGAGCAAATGGCTGATGCCAAAAGCATGAAAATTGACACTGCTTTAGCCTTACAATACGTAGCTCAGGCTTCGGCTTTTGCCGAAAAATATCCTCAAGACAGCATGAGTGCACTGCTTCTGTTCCGCGCTGCGGATGTGGCTCGGGGAGTAGGTGAATATGGCAAGGCTATACAACTTTGGGGGCAGGTATGGCGTACTTATCCTGATTTCAAGCTAGCTCCAGATGCGCTGTTCCTTCAAGCATTTACCTTCGACAATGACTTGAAAGATGTGGAAGAAGCACGTAAATATTATCAAAAAGTAATAGCACACTTTCCCAATCACCCATTGACGGGACAGGCTGAACAGCTTTTGAAGGTATTAGGCAAGTCGCCCGAAGAGTTGGTACGTAAATTTCAACAACAGCAATCACCTGATGGAGGGCGATAGCCTTTCACCTCAAAACACATACGAGCTATGAAAAGAAGTATAATAATGATGTTCATTTGGGTATGGATGTGGCTGATGCCAGGCTCGATGGTGGCACAAGGCATCGAATTTTTTCGCGGTAGCTGGGCCGAAGCACTTGAGGAGGCACGGCGTCGGGAAAAAATCATTTTTGTCGATGCTTATGCCCAGTGGTGTGGGCCTTGTAAGCGTATGGCGCGCGAGGTGTTCCCCAAGGAGGAAGTAGGTGCTTTTTTCAACAAGCACTTCATCAATGTGAAGATGGACATGGAACATGGCGAAGGCCCGACCTTTGGCCAGAAGTACCCCGTCACGGCATATCCCACCCTTTTCTTTATAGACTATACGGGTGAGGTCATCCTGCAAACGCGCGGCGCACGCGACGCGAAGGGTCTGATCGAACTGGGGCGCAAGGCATTGGGTATGATCGACCGCAGTGCCCAATACACTGCACGTTACGAGGAAGGCGATCGCAGCCCCGAACTGGTGTATCAATACATCAAAGCACTCAACCAGGCAGGCAAGCCATCCTTGGCTATTGCCAATGAATATTTGCGGGAGCACCAGCACGAATTGGACAAGGAAGAAAATTTGCGCATTCTCTTCGAGGCGTTAGTACGTGCCGACAGCCGCATCTTCGATCTTTTTGTGCAGCATCGCAGCCAGTTGGCGCAGCTTATGGGGTCTGAAGCCGTACAGCAACGCATTGAGGAAGCCTGCCAACGCACGCTTGATCAAGCATTGGAATATCGATCAGAAGACTTGCTCGAAGAGGCCAAAGCCAAAATGAAGGCTCAATGCCCTAAGCAAGCCGATGTGTTTGCTGCTCGAGCCGATTGGCTTTTTTGGCGTAGCCAAACCGATCAAAAGGCTTGCTATAAAGCGGCCAAACAGTATGTACGGGTGTTTTTTGATGATGCAGAAGCACTAGATCGGTTGGCCCAAGACATCGTGTCGCGCGAGGTGGATGCACCTCAATGTCTTAAGGTTGCCGAAAAAAGTGCGCGTCGTGCTGTAGCTCTCCAGCCTAAGTACAACTACTTTTACACCTTAGCGCGTGTATTGATGGCCCAACAGCAAAATGAGGAAGCCATTGAAGTGGCCCAACGAGGCCTCAAAGAAGCTCAGGATAGTGAGATGGGCCCTGCAGTCGAATCTATGTTCCGTCGGTTGTTGCGGCAGCTTGGTGCGCCTGAATATATCAAGGGCTGATAGTGATGTAGGATCGCGAGCTCGCTTTTGTTAATAAAACCAGGTTTTTTTATGAAAAACTTTCTTTGCGCACTTGTACTTTGCGCATGGGTGATTGCAGTAGATGCACAATCAGGTATTGCGTTTACTCACGTTTCGTGGAGTGAAGTGCTTGAACAGGCTCAATCTTCCGGCAAGCTAATCTTTATGGATGCATATACTACTTGGTGTGGCCCCTGTAAAAAGATGAGCCGGGAAGTTTTTTCTGATGAGCGCGTGGGTGCTTACTTCAATGAACATTTTATCAATGTAAAAATGGATATGGAGCGCGGTGAAGGCCGCGAGTTAGCCCAGCGTTACCACGTGCGCGCTTTTCCCACCTTACTGTTTCTTGACGCGGATGGCCAAGTAGTGCATCGTGCGGTAGGCTATCACGATACGGATGACTTTTTGGCTTTAGGCCGTGAAGCTTTAGATCCTGAGCGGCGTCTTAGTGCACTTGATGTCCGTTATGCTCAGGGTGACCGCGATCCGGAGTTTCTCTACACGTACTTGCTTGCTAAAGCCAACGCTTATGATCCTGCAGCCACAGAGCTGCTCGATGTTTATCTCGGTACACAAGATGATTGGAGTACCCGCCGCAATATGGAAGTTATCTTCCGCTTTGGCACGCGCATCAATAGTGCTGCGTTTCGGTACTTGATGGGGCATTTGGAAGATTTTGAGCAGGCTTTTGGTGCACGGGCGGTGCGACAGCGCCTCGAAATGGCAGTGGAAGAGAGTATATCCAATGGTTTTGTGAACGACTTTAGCGAGGTGGCTCGTGTACTTCGCCAGCTATACGGTGCCCAGGCCGATGAGGTGATAGCCCGTTATCGGCTCAACTATTTGCAGCAGCAAGAACAGTTTGACACCTATGCACAAGCTGCGATCGACTATGTACAGCACTATAAACCTCATGATCCAGCACTGCTCAATAGCCTTGCGTGGGCCTTTTATCAGCATGTGACTGTACCTGAATATTTGAAACAGGCGCTCAAGTGGGCCCGAAGGAGTGTGAAAATTGATAAAAACTACGCCAATACTGATACAGTGGCAGCGCTATACTACAAACTAGGTAAGATGCGTCAGGCGCGCAAGTGGGCGCAGAAAGCCATTGCGGTGGCCCAAGCTAGCGGTCAAGACGATACTTCTACGCGCGAACTGCTCGAGCAAATTGAGGCGGAGAGTCGTTAAGTGTAGGGTTTTTGCGTGGTTTTTTTGTCGAAAATTGCCTTCCTCCTCTTTACTTAGACAAAGAGTGGCTTTGTCATGTGCTGGTAGATTTAGGCTGAGATAGCTTATTACTAATTATTACTAATAAGGGGTGCGATTTATCATGGACATCCAGAACTAGTTGTTGTATTTGTGTTGCTTGATGGGTGCAAAGAGCTGAGCCTTACACTATTTTCCCTTTGTACCTTTGCAGTATCATTTGCCCTACCGGAAAAAGCCATGTATTACCTATGAAACCAGCAGTACAGCCCACTAAGCCGTATAAGTTGAAGCACAAGGTGCGTATCCTCACGGCTGCTTCACTTTTTGATGGCCACGATGCAGCTATCAACATCATGCGACGCGTCATGCAAGCTACAGGCGCAGAGGTGATTCACTTGGGGCATAACCGCTCGGCTGAAGAAATTGTCAATGCGGCTATTCAAGAAGATGTCCAGAGTGTGGCGATCACCTCTTATCAGGGTGGCCATATGGAGTTCTTTAAATACGTATACGATCTGCTACAGGAGCGCGGTGCTAGCCACATCCGCATCTTTGGTGGTGGTGGAGGTACCATTTTGCCACAAGAGGCAGAAGAGTTGCACCGCTATGGTATTGCGCGCATCTATACGCCCGACGATGGCCGCCGCATGGGTTTGCAGGGAATGATCAATGACGTGTTGCGGCAAAGCGATTTCCCTGTGGGTGATCATTTGCCGGAAGGCGTAGGGCTGCAAGCCATCACTCAGCGCGATCAGCGCCTTATTGCCCGACTGATCTCCAGTGCAGAGAATTTTCCCCAGATTGGTTGCCAATGGCTTGAAGCCGTCAAGCAATATGCCGACGAGCGGCAGGTGCCTGTATTGGGCATCACGGGTACGGGGGGCGCCGGCAAGTCAAGCCTGATCGATGAGCTGGTGCGCCGTTATCTGTTGGATTTTCCCAACAAGACTATCGGCATCATCAGTGTGGACCCGTCGAAGCGCAAGACGGGCGGTGCGCTGTTGGGCGATCGCATCCGCATGAACAGTGTCACCAATCTGCGCGTGTACATGCGCTCTTTGGCTACGCGCCAAGCGAACATTGCGCTGTCGCCTCACGTGCCTGCTGCGGTGGAAGTCCTCAAAGCTGCTCAGTACGACCTGATCATTCTCGAGACTTCAGGTATTGGCCAGAGTGATACGGAGATTGTCGACTTCAGCGATGTGTCGCTTTACGTCATGACGCCTGAGTTTGGTGCGGCCACACAACTGGAAAAGATCGACATGCTCGATTTTGCCGATGTGGTGGCTATCAACAAGTTTGACAAGCGCGGTGCCGAAGATGCGCTAATGGCTGTGCGCAAGCAGTACCAGCGCAACCATCAGCTCTTCCATCTGCCACTGGATCAGATGCCCGTCATTGGCACCATGGCCAGCCAGTTTAATGATCCGGGCACCAATCTACTGTACAAGACGCTTATGCGCGTATTGCATGAAAAGACAGGGGTACCTTTCGACTCGACACTAGATTTGCCGACAGGCGAAAGCAAGAAAGTGTACATCATTCCGCCCAATCGGGTGCGTTACCTTTCGGAAATAGCAGAAAACAATCGCAACTACGATGCTTGGGTTGATCAGCAGGCAAAAATTGCGCGCAAGATGTACGGCCTGAAAGAGGCCATGGGCGCCTTAGGCGAACAGCCAGCAGCAGGTAGTGATGTGGCGCTCCAAGTACTCGAGGCCACTTATGAGCGCTATGCCGCGCAGTTGCATCCCGAATGCAAGCAAATTCTCGATAGTTGGGATGCGCTCAAGGCGCGTTATGCCGCCGATGAGTTTGTATATAAAGTGCGCAACAAAGAGATTAAAGTAACCATCTTTACCGAGTCGCTTGCCCATACGCGCATTCCGAAGGTGGCTTTGCCCAAGTTTGAAGATTGGGGTGATATCCTCAAGTGGGTCTTGCAAGAAAATGTGCCGGGCTCATTTCCCTACACTGCAGGGGTGTATCCGTTCAAGCGCACTGCTGAAGATCCCACACGCATGTTTGCGGGAGAAGGAGGTCCAGAGCGCACCAATAGGCGGTTCCACTATTTGTCGAAAGACGTGCCCTTCAACCGCTTGTCTACTGCTTTTGACAGCGTCACGCTTTACGGGGAAGATCCCGACTATCGGCCCGATATCTATGGCAAGATTGGCAACTCGGGGGTGAGTATCTGCTGCTTGGACGACGCCAAGAAGCTGTACTCGGGCTTTGATCTGTGCGATCCGGTGACCAGTGTCTCGATGACGATCAACGGGCCTGCAGCCACGATGACCGCCTTTTTCATGAACGCGGCTATCGACCAGCAGTGCGAAAAGTACATTCGCGCGCACGGTCTGGAGCACCTGGTGGAAGCCAAGCTTAAAGAGCGCTATGACGACCGTGGCTTGCCGCGACCTCAATATCGGGGTGAGCTGCCTGAAGGTAACAATGGTCTGGGGCTGTTGCTATTAGGAGTGACGGGCGATGAAGTGCTCGAACCGGCTATTTACAACGACATCAAAAAGCGCACGTTGCGTGCAGTGCGGGGCACCGTACAGGCCGACATCCTCAAGGAGGATCAGGCACAAAATACGTGTATTTTCAGCACGGAATTTTCGTTGCGGCTTATGGGCGATGTACAGCAATACTTCATTGACCATCAGGTGCGCAACTTCTATTCAGTATCCATTTCAGGCTATCACATTGCAGAGGCTGGTGCTAATCCCATTACGCAGTTGGCCTTCACGTTGGCCAATGGATTTACCTATGTGGAATACTACTTGGCTCGAGGCATGCATATTGACGATTTTGCGCCCAATCTCTCGTTTTTCTTTTCCAACGGCATGGATGCTGAGTATGCCGTGTTGGGTCGGGTAGCCCGCCGCATCTGGGCAAAAGCCCTTAAGCATAAGTATGGCGCCAACGAGCGCAGTCAGAAGCTGAAGTATCACATCCAGACGTCGGGGCGTTCGCTGCATGCTCAGGAAATTGCCTTCAACGATATACGCACTACGCTACAGGCCTTGTATGCAATCTATGACAATTGCAACTCGTTGCATACCAATGCTTACGATGAAGCCATTACTACGCCCACAGAGGAGAGTGTGCGGCGTGCTATGGCCATCCAATTGATCATCAACCACGAGTTGGGATTAGCCAAGAATGAAAACCCACTTCAGGGGTCATTTATAGTAGAGGAGTTGACGGACCTGGTAGAAGAGGCGGTGCTTATGGAATTCGATCGGCTTACAGAGCGCGGCGGCGTATTAGGTGCTATGGAGATGATGTATCAGCGCAACAAAATCCAAGAAGAGAGCCTCTACTACGAGTCGCTCAAGCACTTGGGTCAGTTACCTATTATCGGCGTGAACACTTTTTTATCGAAAGATGGTTCACCTACGATTGTGCCTGAAAAAGTCGTTCGCTCTACTACTGAAGAGAAGGAGGCACAGATTGAGACAGTGCGCAACTTGCATCGCGCCATGGCGGGCAAAAACGAGCAGCTGTTGGATCAGCTTAAGCAAGTAGCCATACAGAACGGCAACCTCTTTGAGTCGCTTATGGAAGCCAGCAAATACTGTTCGCTGGGTCAGATCACTCATGCTCTGTATGGTGTGGGAGGTCAGTATCGAAGGAATATGTAACATCTGGCATGTTCTGGAAGATTGGTCAGCTTTACTGATGTGTATTCTGCCAACGGTAGTATGCCCACCCTAGGGATATAGCAAGTAGAGTCGTCAATGCGATATACCAGCGCCATTGGCTCCACCACGACGTTTGTAAGGGCATAGTGCTGCCTATAAGGATATATGCTGCCCAATAGCGGGGATGTGCTTTTTGATGCGAAGAGGAAGAAAGTGCATTGAGTTGGGCCATGCGGAGCGCTTCATCTTTGGGCTTGCCTTTGGCAAGAAATGTATAGAAATGATCCATAAGCTGGGCAGAAGATCGATCGTCGATCGCCCACAGTGTCGTTAGCAGGCTACGTGCTCCTGCATAGAAAAAGCCTCTGGCCAAGCTGATCACACCTTCACCTCTTTGAAATTCGCCAATAGCAGTTTCGCATGCACTTAGGGCGATCAGCTCTGCTGGTAGGTCGAGCGTATAGATGTCTCGTACGTACAGCAAGTAGCTGAAGGTCGTTGAGTCAGTTGCTGTGGGCTGAAATACGAGATAGGAGAACTCGCCGCGTGCGTCGTTAGCTTGGCCATGTGTGGCCAAATGAATCAGTTGGTATTGCGAGGCATGAGCTAAGAATTCCTTTACATTGGCTTGAGATCCTTCATACAGCTGTCCGTGCCAGCGCTTGGCAATCTGTCGGGCTTCATCCCTATTATATTGGAGGGGGGGAATCATTGAATCGGTGGTTGTTGAAAAGTCAGGGGCAAAGGCAGCCAAACGTAGCTGGGTGGGCATGGGGCGTTGGGCGAGCTTTTTGAGTAGGGTGGCTGAATAATTGTAGCTAAAGCTATGTCTTTTAAGTAAATAGGGGTAGTGGCTAAAGGGCGCGTCTGCAGCAGGCATCGAATCAATTAGTGCCGAGAAGGGGAGATTAGCAATAGGACCAGCAGGTACAATGAATACTTTTTGCGCACTATGTAGGGCCACGATGGGTTTCCACAGTTGATTGGTCAATTCCTCAGACAAGTAGCGATATTTTTGGACAAAATAGTTTTTGTCTGGCGATAGGGGATGATAGGCTTGAATACTTTGTCGCAACTCTTCGACCCATGAAGCGAGTGGGAAATCCAAGGCAATACGCACATACCATGCAGTATCTTTGGTACATGCGAAAGCAATAGCCTGTTCTTTGCCCACGAAGTATTCTATCAAGAGCTCGTCGTGTTGGAGCAAGTGCTGTACTTCGTCAAGTGATATGGGATCGCTCTGGTATTTGAGTTCGTAATAGCGAGGGTAGTATAGGCGCATGGAGTCGAGGAGGGCATAATAAGTCTCTTTGAGGGCGAAGATGCGCGAATCAATCGAGTCGATAATGCTGTTTCGTGCTTTTTTCCCTTTTTCGTATTCGTGGAATCGCTGTTTTTCTAGCATAGCGAATTCTTGCTGTAGGTGTTGTTCGCGCTGTATAAGGACTGCAGGCACGCCCGAGAATTGCGCTGCGTCGCTTTCTTTGATCGCCTCTTGCAATAAGGTGCTCTTGCTCTTTTCTGAAAAGAGGAAGGCCTGTTGTAGCCATTTAGAGTTGCGTGTATGTTCATATAGTTTCAGGGTGATGTCTATAGCTCCTTCGTAAAGGGAGAAAAACCGATTAATCAGTGCCTGACGCGATGCCGGTTCTGGATAGCGCATGCGTACTTGATCGATTAGGCTAATAGCTTGTTCAAATGAGCGGAGCGCTTGGAGTAAAAGAGAGAATTGGTCAGGGTATTGTTCGAAATAGGCTTTTAGAAACAGTGCTTTGTCTTCGAGAATCTGGAGTACGACTAAAGGCGGTACTTGTTTGGTGGCATCAAGTACTTGGGTAGCAAAACCTGCTTCATTTAGCGCTTGATCGAACCATTGTTGGGCTTGCCCTATATCGTTAGGGTAGCAAAGCCCCAGTTTTCCTTTAGTACGGACTATTTCAGGATGGCCAGGTAAGAAGTTGGCTTCTAATATTTGTAAGCTGTGTTGCAAGGCTTGTTTTGCTTGTGCGTAGCGTTGCAACTTAATCAAGCAAGTGCCTAGGGAGTACCAGGCATCGGATAGAAAAGGGTGTGATGGCGGCAATACGCGTTGATTAATCTCCAGTGCTTGGCGATAGTAGCTAAGTGCTCGTTCGTAGAGGCCTAATTCTTGGTAGATAGCGCCCAAATCGTGGTAGGAGTCTGCTGTTTCTCGATGGACAGGACCGAACACCTGTAGGCGAATTTGGAGGGCTTTTTCTGTGAAGGTCAATGCATCTTGAAAGCGCTTGAGACCGCGATAGCAATTGCCGATATTGTTGTACAAATTGCCAACCAATTGGTGTGATTCGCCTAATTTACTTCGGCGTATCGCTAGGGCTTTGTTGAAGTAGTTCAGTGCACGGGAATAGTCACCTTCATTATAGAAGAAATATCCGAGGTTGGAGTAGGCATAGGCTGTTTGAGGATGGGTTGGGCCATATACTTCTTCCATTAAATTTTTGGCTTCCAAAATGTGTTGTAGGGCCTCTACATGGTTGCCCAAATTTTGCATGGCTACTGCAAGGTTGTTTTTCGTCAACGCAATGTGTGCAATGGAAGGAGGATCCATGGCTTGTAGCAAGTACAGTGTTTGCTGGAATCCGCTAATGGCTTTTCGCAACTGCCCAGTAGCATACCAGGCATTGGCCAAGCTAAAAGTAAAGATGGCTACTTCTATGGAGGTCGTGTCTCCAGTTTGGTGCAAGATGGATACGGCTTTTTCGTACCAGGGGATGGCGCGTTCATCGTTGTAGGTCAGTCCAATATTGTTGTATAGGCGAGCCACTTCGATGTGTTGCAGCCCATATATTTTTTTTGCTAGCTGAAGCCCTTTTTCATATATCTTTCTTGCTTTTTTGTATTCAGATAGATAATAATGAGCGATGCCCAGATTATTATATGCATCGACTAAAATAGGTGATTGGGGGCGTAGCTGTTCGAGTATCCGTACCTGCTGTTGTGCAATGACCAAGGCTTCTTGATAGTCACCTTTTTTGCGAAAGCATAGGGAGTAACGGCGTCGGGCATCAAGTGCCTGATCGAGCCATTGGCCGCCTAAGCGGTTGCCCAGTGCTTCAATTTTGGGCAGCAAAGGAGCTATGCGTTGGCATTGGCCATGGGTGGTCAGGGAATCCACAATCTGGAGCAAGTGGTGAAGCTGTAACGTGTCTTCTGGTGCTTGTGCTTGGATGCGTTGAAGGCAAAGGAGTAAGGAGGCAATTGGGAAGCAAAGGAGTACAGATCGCCACATAAACCTAGTTTTTTGGTTTGGCGTGCATAGGTTTGTTTAGGAGTAGCCTTGAGTTTTAGGTGTAGGGCTTGGAGAAAAGATGTCTAGCCATTATTTCTTGGGTGGCTGGCTGGGGCGCACCTCAATTTTGCTAGGTAAAGCGCGGGCCGGAAGTTGTAGCAGGTGTACCACTATTTGGCCGATATCCTCGGGTTGAATTTTCCAGCTATCTTGAGGTGAAGGTATGTGATTATTGAAGTAAGTGGCTACTGATCCAGGCATGATGGTAGTCGTACGTACGCCTTTATGGCGCAAGTCGAGCATCACGGCTTGTGTGAAGCCCACCAATCCAAATTTACTGGCATTGTAGGCGGCGCCTCCCGCAAAAAAGTTAGCTCCGGCTAAACTGGCAATGGTAATGAGAAACCCTTTGCTTTGAATGAGGGGTGCTAATGTAGCTTTTACTGTGTAAAAGGCACCTGTGAGATTCACATCAATCACTTGCTGCCAGTCCTCTAAGCTCAGCATTTCTATGGAACCAAACCGGCCAATACCAGCATTGGCTATTGCCACGTTGAGTTGGCCAAATGTATCGAGAGTAGCTTGTACGCTTTGTTGTTGGGCAGCAAAGTCGCGTACGTCGGCTTCTACACCAATGGCCTTACCGGGTCCTTTGTCACTAAGTTGTTTCGCTATCTGTTGGGCTTGTTCGCCATGGCGGCTAGTAATCGTCACGTTCATGCCTTGGGCAATAAGGGCTTCGGCAATGCCTAAACCAATGCCTTTGGTTCCGCCTGTAACGAGTGCTACTTTTCCAGTGAGTTGTTCCATGATTCTTGTGTTTGTATGTGGTGGTCAGCTTTTCGGTAAATGAGCCCTTTTGAAGCTATATTTATTCGGCATTCAGCTTATGCATGTCGGTTATATGGGTTACAAAGAAATGGCATCATGTGGAAGATAAACCGGGCACATACGCACCAGGGTGCGTATGTGCCCGGTTTGTAAACTGATATCAGACCAGAGGTCGGGAGCGGATTCGAACCGCCGTACGAGGTTTTGCAGACCTCTGCCTAACCACTCGGCCACCCGACCAAAACTGTAGTGGGCTAACGGGCGACAAAGTTAGGTATATCTATTCAAAAACAGAATGCTTGTCCCTGAATTTTTTCCAATCAATTATTGATAATTTGCTCGTTCGGGTAGTTCAATTTCGTGTCGTTGGTATTGCATGTGTAGTTGTGCTTTTGGGGAACGGCTGAGCCAGCTAATCCCTACATAGGGTATAATAGCAAATACTATGAGTATGAGTATTACCCAATCAGCTGACAAATATAGCAGTGCAGCAAATGTCCACATAGTGACTAGGCCAGTGTAACCGCTCAGTAATACGGAAATACCTGGGTGCGACATCCCCATACGCAGCAGGTAGTGATGAATGTGGGTTTTATCGGCGTGGAAGGGCGAGCGGCCATTGAGCATGCGAAGCACTGCCACTTTGATAAGGTCTACAACAGGGATGAGCTGAAGGCTCATAGCCAAGAGGATGCTGTGCGAGAGATACCAATTGTATTGGCTTAGGTCGAGATTGCACAATCGTATGTCCAAGGCAGCCATGCTGAAACCCAAAACAGTAGATCCACTATCACCCATGAATATACTAGCTTGATAGCCAAAGTTGTAAAATAAGAAAGCAACTAACGCACCTGCCAGCCCAAAAGCGATAATGGCTTCCGTCCAAGCACCTATTAATAGAAATAGCCCACCGTAAATCAAGGATGCCAGCAAGCCCAGACTACCGGCCAGTCCATTGACACCATCTATGAGATTCCAAGCGTTTACTAAGAGCATTACAATGAATACCGAAATGCCATATGTGGTGATTTGGGGTAAGGGGGATATAGGTAATATGTCCGAAAGCCATTGTACTTGCCAGCCCCCGAAATAAAGGCAGGAGGCTGCCAACCATTGGATGATCAGCCGCTGCCAAGCAGGTAGATCTATCAAATCGTCGGCCAGGCCGGTACCAAACATGAGCAAAGCGCCAGCAAAGATCCATTTCCATTCATGTAGCTGTGCACTATGGGCAATGAGTACCACCCCGCTCCAACAAGCCATGAATAGGGCAATGCCACCTAACGAGCTTACAGGTGTGCTGTGAACCTTACGCTCGTTTGGATGGTCAAAGAGCTGATAGCGTTGTGCCCATTTGATAATTAGAGGCAAGAGTACTCGAGCCATTATCCATGCCAGCAAAAAAGCCGAAATAGCGTAGAGCCACATCTTCATATGTTTTATGCATTTTGATGAAGGGGGGCATGGAATTACCAGCCACTTGTTTCGATGGCTTTAGCTGGTTTAGTAGAGGGATACGTCGTGTGGGGGGATTTAGTAGTGATGGGTAGCACGATCACTTCTGTACGTCGATTGCGCGCTTTTCCTTCTTCAGTGCCATTGGTATCTACGGGTAATGTTTCGCCATAGGAAATCAGTTCCATCTTTTCAATGGGCACACCGCGTTGGCGCAAGAAGTCTCTTACCGCTTCGGCGCGGCGCATACCCAGCCCTTCATTGTAAGGGCTAGAGCCTTCAGCGTCGGTATGCCCAGCGATGAGTATGTGATAGTCGGACAGTTGTTGGAGCCAGGTGGCTAGTTCGTACAGCAAGTGATATTCGTGTGGCTTGATCACAGCTTTGTCCGTATCGAAATGGACTGTGACGCGTTTGAGCGGCTTGAGGTTTTTGGGTGATTCTTTATCAGAAGTAGTAGTGAGGGGGCATCCACCGTTAGACTTTGGTCCTTTGAAATAAGGGCACTCGTCATCGATATCCGATAGGCCATCACCATCGGTGTCGGGACAGCCTCGTGTAGCTACTGATCCTTTGATGTACACACAGTAGTCCAACTCGTCAGGTACGCCATCGCCATCGGCGTCATTGGGTTTATAAGGGCATCCGCCGAAAGTGGCAATGCCAGCTAAGTTGGGGCATCGGTCCTCTGGGTCGATAAGGCCATCGGCATCCGAGTCGATACATCCTTGCCATTTGAGCAAGCCTGGTTCGAGCGGGCATCGATCGTCGATATCGGGGATGCCGTCACCGTCGCTGTCTGTTTTTTGAGCGATCTCTTCAGGGCGGGGGCAGCCATCGAGTTCGGGTAATCCAGGTACGTCAGGGCACTGGTCGAGGTGGTCCTGGATGCCATCGCCATCGGTATCTGCCTGGTTTTTAAGTTGCATTTGGCCAAAGCGCAGCGATATACCCACTTCAAGTGCGCCATTACCACCTGTGACGGGCTTGAGTAAGGAGTAGTTGTCGTCGTAGGCCAGGTAAAAAGACTTTTGGCCCCATTTCAATTCGGCGATCCAGAGAATTGCGTCATCCATGCGTGTGCCTGTACCCAATCGCAGGGATGAGTTGCCACTGAAGTGGAAGGTGGCATCTAAACCCAATATGATTTCCGTATGTACGCCTTGGCGTTGATATAGTACATGAGAGACGATCTCAAAATTTTCTGAAAGGAAAAAGGACATGCTGCCATAGGCACTAAGGCGCATAGGAAAGTTGTAGAGTTCGTTGCGAAAGCTTTCGTTGGGTTGGGTAAAATGGGTGGCGGCAAATCCCAAGGTGAGTAATGTAGGTGTCTGTTGGCCAATTTCTGACACCCATTGTACTCCTACAGACAAGTCGGGGAGCATGCGCGAGGTGATGGGAAATGATTCACCTAAATCGGTATTGGGGTCATATCCAATATCAGATTGATATTGGCTTTCAAAACTCATTGCCAGAGGGTTGAATCGCTTTTGAATGATGCCAATGGCACCGCCATAAGACAGAAAGTCATTGTATTTTCCTAAGCGCTTGTGATAGGCACCCTGGAGGCGAATGCCCGTGGTGCGTAGGCTGGCAGGGCCTGCGTGGTTGCTATGTAGCTGTATGCCCCATCCAAACTCGGCCAGTCGTTGTTGCCAGCCAGCCGACAGGGTTTTATATGCGGCGATAGGTATGGCGGCCCACTGGCTGCGATATTGGAGGTCGAGCTGAGCGGCGTAGAGGCTCTGAGCTGTGGCTGCTGGGTTGAGCCAATTCTTAGAGAATTTATAATGGGAGAAGTGGGCATCTTGCGCGTGTAATGTCATGGCGCTCCATGTTGCCATTGTGATAAGCATGTAGATGTGTAGAGGCGATATGGTGAAGTATTGCGTTTTCATGGCAAGGTGGTTATCTGATAAGTGTAATATGACCTGACCAAGCCTGTCGAGGTGCACCATCAGGCTCGATGTAGATTAGGTACACGTAGGTGCCGTTATGTACAGGCAGCCCATTGCTGGTGCCGTCCCATCCTCGTATGGGGTCTTGCGTGAAGTGGAGTTGTTGCCCCCATTGGTTGAAGATATACATGCGGAACTTGCCGGATAGTGCACCACGAGGTCGGAACACATCGTTGAGCCCATCTCCATTAGGTGTGAAGGCAGTAGGGATAAAAAGTGCTGTAGTGTCAGTGGTGGAAGGAGGTGGAGGTGGCGGTACTGTGTTGTTGGTGGCAGTAATTTGAATATAGTTGTCATAGCTGATTGTATCTCGGCATCCTTCTGGGGTTTCTACCCATAAAGTGAGGCTATAGGTACCTACTTGGCTGTATACATGAATGGCTTCCATGCCAGTGCTAAATGTACCATCGCCAAAGTGCCATTCGTAGTAGTACTCACTGGGCCCTTCGGCTATGAACCACAAGGTGTCACCCAATTGGATAGTGGTAGTTGGTAACACTGAGAAAGTGAAATTGGGCGCGGGTAGCACCACCACATTGATTGGGTCAGAAAATGCTAAGGTGCCACTGTTAAGGTCTTGTGCTTGCACTTGGTAGGCTCCTGTTTGACTGACGACTATGGTCGGTGAGGTGGCGCCATCTATTGGCCATCCGTCGCGGTACCACTGCACGTTTTGCGTAAAGCTGGAAGTGAGTTGTACTGTTTGACCGGCACACAACAAGGTGTCACCCGCTATGGATATGGTAGGTATTCCAGGGGTGGGCAGTACTTCTACTGTAATAGATTCAGAAATGCCTGGACAATAATTGTCGGCAAAGAGCTGGACGTAATAGGTGCCTGCGGTATATACGGTGAGTGTTTGGGTAGTATCTCCTGTGTTCCACACAAATGTGCCTGCTACGCCAGAAGCTACTAATGTGACGGAGTCGCCTTCGTAGAAGCTCAATGTGCCTACGATGGTGATGCTGGGAGTAGCTTCGGGCAGTACGGTAATGGTCAGGGTGTTGGAGGTGAGCAAATTGCCGTTGTTGCCTGCTTCAACAAACACTTGATAAGTGCCAGGCGACCAGTCTGATGTTTGCAAGATGGGGCTGCTACTCTCTTGCACAATGTTGCCATTGACAAAAAATCGGTAGAAGTCGTAGTATTCGGGGGTGGCTTGTAGCTGAATCGGGTTGCCAGCGCAAACCTCACTTCCTGTCAGATTGATAAGGTTGAGAAACTGGTCGTCGAAAATGAGTTTGCGTACCAAGTGATTGTAGGCATCGGCCAAGAAGAGCTCGCCAGTGCCTGGGCACCAAGCTATGCCAGTCACACCCGAGAAGGTAGCTTCAAGGGCTGGACCATCCGTGCCACCTGTTTCAAGTGGTACACCGGCTATGGTACTCACGACGCCTTGAGGGGTGATTTTGCGCACTACATAGTTGTACCCATCGCCGACGTAGATGTTCCCCTGATCATCCACACTTACATCCCATGGATAGTTGAAGGCAGCGCTGAGTCCGGGGCCATTTACATGCCCCACGTCGCCTGTACCAGCGATAGTGGTGACCACACCTTGAGGAGTGACTTTTCGTATTTTGTGATTCCACTCATCGGCAACGAGGATATTGCCGTCGTTGTCTAGAGTGAGCCCATAAGGGCGCCAAAACTGGGCGCCACTGCCTTGCCCATCGGCACTTCCGGGTATATAGGGAAATCCGGCAAGGGTAGTGACCTGCCCTTGGGGCGTAATTTTTCGGATGATATGTGTGAGGTGGTCTGCTACGTAAAGATTGCCCTGCTCATCTACTTCTATGCCAGTAGGGTTGCCAAAAGAAGCAGTAACACCCACGCCATCGGAGGATCCGAAGTTGCCACTGCCTGCTATGGTACTCACAACACCTTGGGGTGTGATTTTTCTGATCTTGTTGTTGCGGGTGTCTGCTACGAATACGTTGCCGTATTTATCTACACATAAGCCCCACGGCTCGTTAAAACGAGCTACGTCGCCAGGGCCATCAGTATCGCCTTGTACGCCTGCTTTACCTGCTATGGTGATGACTTGACCATCAATGGTCACCTTGCGGATTGTGTGGTTAAATCGGTCGGCAATGAATACATTACCAACCGAATCCACAGCGATGCCGTGTGGGTTGAAAAAACGAGCACTGAGTGCGGGGCCATCATTAAATCCAGGTGTTTCTAGTACGCCAGCAACGGTCACGACATTTTGTGCCTGGGGGGCATACCACACCACGCTCAGTATCCATAAGCAGTAATGCACTTTCCATTTCATGATGGTGGTTTTTTCTGATCAGTTTATAGAAAGGTTTGCCGCAAGGCTGGTGGTAGCTCGAAGTTGAACACGGGTACTTGTAGTTGCGTAGCTCCCTTAATAGCTTCTGTGTATTCCTTGGCGATGTATGGCCAGGTATATCGGGCCTCGGCTATCTGTTTCATTTCTTGACCGATAACCTGCAGTTCGTTGGCCGACAAGCTTTGCAACAGCACGGATAAATCTTTGGCACAGCTGAAGTAGCGTGCTTTGCCCAGAGTAGTGACACGATTGTAAATGACGTCGTATGCTAGGATGGGTAAGCCCAAATACATGGCTTCTACCAATGATGGGTTGGTGCCTCCTGCGCTGTGACCATGGACATATATCCATGCATTGGAGCGCAGCATATTGAGTAAATGTGGATCATAGATTGGATCTAACAAATGGATATGCGGGAAATGGCCATATGCTTGGCGTAGTTCGCGGCCGTATGCGCTATGGGCCCAATTGCCTACAATAACTAAGGACAGCTCTGTGTGTACTCGGAAGGCTTCGAGTACTTCGTGTACGTTGTTTTCGGGTTCGATGCGGCACACCTTGAAGGCATACTTTCCCGTAAGAAAAGGAAAGCGCGGGTACAGAGTGGGGTCTAGTGATACGGGTTGGGCATGATCGGCGCCATAGGCAATCAGGCGGCTTTTGCAGCCATAGCGGTTTAGCACGTATTTCTGAATGGCTTCATTGTCTGTGACGATTTCGTCGGCAAAGTGTACGGCTAAATATTCACTAAACATAAGGAAACGACGAGCCCATCCTTTCCACTTAGCACGACGCCACTCTAAGCCATCTACGTTGACGACGATGCGCTTGCGCGAAATGAGCTTGAGAAATGGTAGGAATACGCATCCTGATACCCCCAAGATGAGCATCACTTCAGTGGTGAATAACGCATGTACCATAGATGCGATGTCGTACACAATGCTTTGTACGCCATTGGCATTGAATGGCAGCCATACGATGCGAGCACCTTGCCAGTGATCTTTGCGCTCCTTGGGGGAATAGGCCACTTTGCTGTTGTACACCGTGATGTCGTACTCTTCTGCGAGTTGCAGGACGAGATGATGCGCCAGAGTCTCAAATCCACCGTATTTGCCGGGCACACCTACTGTGCCGATGATAGCTAGTTTTGTTTTTTCTGTATTTGTCTTCATGTGAAGTAGGTTTGCCCGCCATGAGGCGAAAAGCAAACCAACAACACAATATTTTGATTTTCAGCCACTTGATTGTATTTTCTTGTAGGCATATGTTCTATGAAGGGGAGATGTTCCCAAAATGAGAAAACAGTTGGAGGAAGGACCTTAATCGGTGGATGGGGTGCCCCATCCGCCACCGCCAGGAGTTTCGATGTGTAGGCGATCGCCTGGATTCATCGTGCAAGTGTCTGTTCCACGCAAAGGGTGGGTAGCGCCATTGGCGCGGATAATCCATTGTTTGCCGACAGCACCTGGGCCACCACCATTTTTTCCATAGGGCTGGATCACGCGGTGTTGGGTGAGCAAGGTGAGTTCGACAGGTTCGAGAAATTCAAGCTCTCGGATGATGCCGTCGCCACCTTGCCATTGTCCGCTACCACCTGAGTTTGGCCTGAGTTCAAAGCGCCGTACTCTGACGGGGTATCGCCGCTCCAATTCTTCTATGTCAGTGAGCCGCGTGTTGGTCATATGTTGATGTACGCCACTTTGGCCGTGAAATCCGGGGCCTGCACCTACACCTCCGCCGATAGTTTCGTAATAGCCAAAATGCGCATTGCCAAAGAGCAGGTTGTTCATGGTGCCTTGGCTACATGCGCATAAGTCTAGCGCTTTGAGTAAGGTATCGGTAAGGCGTTGACTTACTTCTGTATTGCCGCCTACGACAGGAGGGCAGTATTCGGGATGATCGTCGAAGTCGGGGTGTAGGAGGGTATCCTTGGGCAATACGATGTGGACGTATTCCATCAGACCTTCATTAAGCGGCACTTCTCGGCCACATACGAGCCGCAATACATAAATGATGACACTGTATAGTATGGCGAGGTTGGCATTGAGATTGCCCGGATGCACGGGTGCTGTGCCAGAAAAGTCGAAGGTGATGTGGGGCAGGGCTACGTTTATGCGTACGCAGATAGGGCTTCCGTCATCGAGTGTTTCTGTAGCATGAAAAGTGCGTCCATCATAGGGAGCCCAGCTATTTAGAAATGCATTGGTAGCAGCTTGCCGCACGCGTTCCATGTAGTGTTGTACGCGTGCCGTACCTTCTTGTTTAGCCAAGGCGATGAGCCTTTTTTGTCCAGTGCGAAGCGCGGCTAAGGCAGCGTTGATGTCTGCAATGTTTTCTCGTAGCATACGGGTAGGCCACGGTCCTTGAGTGAGGACGCGCTCGATCTGCGACCAAAGCACTTTTCCTTGACGCACTATATGCATGGGAGGAATCACTATCCCTTCTTCAGCCAGATGGCGTGCGTCGGGCGGCATGGATCCAGGTCGTTTGCCACCGATATCGGCGTGATGAGCTCGGTTGATGACATAACCTAATAGTTGATCATTGTACCATACAGGTGCCAAGAGCGTGATGTCGGGCAGGTGAGACCCGCCGTATTTTGGATGGTTGGTAATGACCACATCACCAGGTGCCAGTTTTATCTTGTTGAGTATGAGGCGCGCGCAAATGCCAAGGCTGCCCAGGTGCACAGGGATGTGTGGCGCATTGACTAAAAGACGTGCAGCAGGGTCGAGCAAGGCACAGGAAAAATCTAGGCGCTCTTTGACATTGGTGGAGAAAGCAGTGCGCTGTAACTGAGCACCCATTTCTTCTGCTATAGCCGTAAAGCGATTGGAAAATAACTCCAAGGCAACCACTTCGTTGTGATTAGCGGATTGCGTTGTGGGTGGCTGTTCAGATGTATGGCGTACGATGAGATGGCCTCCTGATGCCACCAAGGCACGCCACTGAGGTTCAATCCAGGCTGTAGCGGTGTGGTGTAAGATAATAGCTGGTCCATTGATTTGTTGCCCACATGCGAGCTGGGGCCAGTAGTATACAGGTATGGTATTGTCTTGAATGTTGAGCTGTTTCAAAGGTGGAGTGGGCATATCGCCTTGACCTTTCTGCGGCTCATCGGGCGGAACTTTTGTGTCAGCTGAAGCAATCACTTTGATGCTTTCTACTTCTATGATACCGCTACTTGGAAAATGCCCGAACAATTTGCGATAACTTGTTTCAAATGCTTGTGCTACGCGCATTTGTGTGTGCCATTCGAGTTCGATGGTGTGTGCTTGCCCGACAAATCTCAGATAGAGCAATTGTCGGGACAGCACTACGCTCGAAGGTGTAATGCCTTCGGCTGCTACGGCTTGCCGGGCTTGTTGGGCTACTTGGGTAAAAAAGGTCGGCAGTTGATCTTCGATTTCGGAAAGGGGCTTAAGTACTTGTAACGTAGCTATCCGCCTGATAGGAGCAGTGCCGATTCCATAAGCACTTAATAGGCCTGCATCGACAGGTAAGATTACCGTATTGATGCCCAAAAGATGAGCTACTTGGCAAGCGTGTAAGCCGCCGGCACCACCAAAAGCAAGCAGTGCATAGTCAGCTGGGTTGAAGCCCCGTGCTACAGAGATGCGGCGGATGGCATCCGCCATTTTTTCATTGGCAATTTGTTCAAAGCCGCGCAAGAGCACTTGTGTGCTGACTACTTTGCCTGTTTGTGTTTCAATTTGCTGTCGTAGTACTTCTAGAGCAGTACTGGCAGCTTCTACAGACACAGGAATTCCCATAGCACTGGGATCGAGCTTGCCCAGTAAGAGGTTCACATCGGTGATCGTCAGAGGACCACCGGCACCGTAGCAAGCTGGACCGGGGGTGGCACCTGCACTTTGGGGGCCCACAAATAGTTTTTGGCCATTAAAACCACAGATGGAGCCACCGCCAGCTGCTACTGTTTCAATGGACAGTGCAGGTGCTTGTAGCTCTACACCACCTACTACGGTATGCCAAGTGTAATCGAATGCATCGTCGTAACGTGCTGTGTCGGTGCTGGTACCGCCCATGTCGAGGGTGAGCAATCGATGAAAACCCAAGTGGCTACCTATGCGCGCTGCACCGGCTACGCCACCAGCTGGCCCACTGAGCAAGCTATCTTTAGGCTGATATTGATCAGCGCGTACGAGGCCACCAGCACTGGTCATGATGTGAAGCGATGAAGCAGGTGAATGCCCTACCGTCTGCTCGATCTGGTGCAGATATTTGTTTAGTACAGGAGAAAGATAGGCATTGACCAATGCAGTTTGCGCACGCGGTAGCAATTGCACGGAAGGTGACAGCTCGGTGGATGCAGATATGTGTTGAACGCCCTTAGCGCGTAGTACCTGGGCCAGACGCTGCTCGTGTTGGGCATTGCGATAGCTGTTGCGCAATGCAATTGCTACAGCATTTACACCAGAAGCTTTGATTTTATTGGTTAGCTGTTCAATGGCTTGCTGAGTAAGTGGCTGAATGGGTTGGCCATTGGCATCTATGGCTTCGGGTACTTCGAATAGTTGTTCGTACAAGACGACAGGCTCAGGTATATCGAGTTGAAAGAGGTGTGGGCGTTGTTGTGTGCCTATAGGGATTAATCCACTCAAGCCCTTAGTGACGCAAAATGCCACTCGCCCACCCTTTCTTTCCAACAACGCATTGGTGCCCCGCGTAGTGCCCAATCTCATTTTTATAGGCGGAAAGTCTTCGTCGAGGGCTGTATGGGTAGCTAAGCGTGCAGCCAGTACAGGTGCTTCTTCACCTGCCGACAGCTCAAAGATAGCTGGGCATTTGACTTGAATCGGCCTGCGAAGAGTAATGCGTCCTTCGACAAAGTCGATTTGATCTACAATAACTTGCTGGCCAGTAGTACCTGTAAGCTGCAGTTGATACCCCTGAAAAATATCTGTCGTGATGGGCCATTTGTGTGAAAAGCGGAAAGTAGTGGCGCTTTCCTGCAGCGTTAAGGTGCCGCGCAATTTGCCGCTACTCAACACCTTGAGGCGTTTCCATTTGCCGGAAGGCGAGATGGCCAAGCAGTCGGTGAAGGTACCTCCTGTATCAATCCATATATGCCAGTATGGAGCCGTGTTACTCATGCAGGCAAAATAAAGGCAAAGCTGCGTACTTGGGCCCCACTATGAGTATTTTAGGAGCATTCTCGAGAAAACAGGTCACTGCGTATTTGTCTGCTAAATATTCATTTCCATAGCTTTGCTATGCTAAGGCAGGAGATATTTTGTTACTTTGGGTTTATAGGCAGCTATCGCGTCGTGCATGGTGATAGCGATTGGGTATTTCTCGGTGATCACTTCGGTGCGTTATAACCATTTGGTGATGAAAGACAAAAATATTGCGGCACTACTTGCGCTATTTTTTGGGTGGATAGGGGTACATCGCTTTTATTTACGCCAATATGGTTTGGGCATCTTGTACTTGATTTTATTGGGCACGGGGATTTCGTTTCTGTTGGGGCTTATAGACGCAATAGCTTTTTTTGTCATGGATTCAGCACAGTTTGACCAAAAATACAACCGCCGCTATGTAGAAGATCCCATTCGCAGTGAGGTGCCTGACTTTGAGCGGCGTGCTTACCGACACCGTCCCAGCTATCAGCGCATGCGTGCCCGTCCTCATCGTAGTGCGTCTAAGTTTGACGAGCTAACCCAAGTGTCTCGGTTGACTAAAGCTCAGCGAAAGAAGGTCAAACAGTTGATCAAGGAGGGCAAGGAGCACTTTGAGGCCTATGAGATAGAAGAGGCGATCAAAGCTTTTGAAGAAGCGAAAGCTATTGACCCGAAAAATCCGGCTTTGCACTTCAACTTGGCCTGTGCGTGGTCGTTATTGGAAAATTCCGATAAGGCTTTTGCTCATTTAGATGCTGCTGTAGCCTTGGGGTTTGATGATTTCGATCGCATTCGGAATCACGAAGCACTTGCTTTTCTGCGCGTCCAACCCCTGTTTGAGTCTTTTGAAGCCAATGGCTTTCGGCTACCTCCACCTGAGCAGAAAGAGGCTTTAGCTTCACCATCTACACAGCCTGCAGATGAGCTTTTGCAAAATGAACCCAATTTGTTGGATCAGCTCAACAAGCTGCGCGAATTGCGCAGTCGAGGCCTGCTCACCCAAGAAGAATATGAAGACAAAAAACGCGAACTGTTAGGGGAATGAGTGCTTTGCGTATAAATCAGCCACTAGTAGAAAGCTTGGTATGTACAGGTAGGGGAACTATGTGCGCACGTCTCGACCAACCCATAGATATTGCTATCCCATTACGAGAAGGTACTGACACGGTCAACTGCTTTTGGGCACCACCTGTAGAAAGTGCTCCCATCACAATGGGGGACTTTGTAGGTGATGTGCGTAGAGGCGGATCGGTCAATTTCCGGTGGGTGCGCCTTACGCCTCACGGTAATGGGACCCATACCGAGTGTGTGGGGCATATTTCGCCCCGCTTCGAATCGGTCAATGACGCCTTGCAAGGATATCATTATGTGGCCCAGTTAATGAGCTTGTGGCCCGAGCGCATGGCTAATGGCGATCGCGTCCTTACGCTCGAACAGATAAAAGCGGCTTTTGATGTTCAGCTGAAGCCGCAAGCCCTAGTCATACGAACTATGCCTAATGATCCGCTCAAACGGCGTGTTAATTACTCGGGCACTAATCCTCCTTATTTGCATCACGAGGCAGCTGCTTGGTTAGTGGCTCAAGAAATTGATCATTTGCTAGTCGATTTGCCGTCTGTAGATCGGGAAGATGATGGCGGTAAGTTGCTAGCGCATAAAGCTTTTTGGGCTTATCCTCATGCGACACGTGATCATGCTACCATTACAGAACTGATATACGTACCTGACGAGGTGCCTGATGGCCCCTATCTATTAGCACTGCACGTGGCACCGCTTGAACTGGATGCAGTGCCTGCTCGTCCATTACTTTTTTCCCTGTCGTTGACAACAGATGTGTCGTTAAGTGAAAAGTGATCCTATATATGTCTTTTTATACCTACCCCGAAGCGTTTTTATAGCTGATGGAAAGTGTCGAACTGTTGATCCTACCTAATTTGATGTAGGTAACTCCCTCGCTTCTTTCTCTGGTTTGTGAGTTGTGGGAGGAGGCCAATTGGGTACCTACTCACAAATGCACAGAACCATGGTATTTGTCAATTTTACGACCCCAAGTCAATACTACTATCAGCTTGGCCAGTATTTGGCACGCTGGTATCAAGCACATACTCCAGCAATGCAATTTTCTGAAAAAGTATGAACGGCCGTTGCGAAAGCCTCAACTTTCAGCTTGTGTCATTGCCATTGTGTGGCAGCCTGACTCGCATAGACATGGACAAGAATAGGAAGGGTTGGTGGCTATCACCTGTGCAGTGGAGAATTTGTAGCTTTTAGTACAGTTAGAGGGCTGGTAACCTACTTTCCTTCTGCTTTGAGTGCTGTCCCTTTTCCGCAAGATCTGGATTGTAATTGGTGTTTTTGCTTAGAGTGCCTTAGCGGCAAAAGATGACGAGCAGCGATCAAACCATTTTCAGAACGAAATGATATTGGTGTGGGAAATATTGGTATTTTTATTTGCTTGAGTTTTTTTGTCAAAATATCGTTTTGTTCGTCGATTGGTGATTGATAATTTTACACTATGTTTGCAATAAGCCTCTTAAAAGGTTCATTTCGCCATACTCACCAAATTGATGTTTCCAGTCTTTTCTCTGTGAAGATGGGCTGCGGTGTACGATTGGAGTTTGGGCATCCATTTCACTAAGCACCTTTGTCCTGTACTTATGACCCATCTTACCAGCAAGTTACTCGGCTTGAGTGCCGGTGTGACCAAAGCCATCTATTTTTCAAAACAAAAATTGATAAACCATGCGTGTACATTTACCTAAATCCATGCGCCATCTTAGGTATGTCGTATGGGCAGCATTATTGTTGGTGAGTTCGGGCAGCCTGTTGGCTCAGCGACAGGTGATGGGCACCGTCACCGACGAGCAAGGCCAACCGCTAATTGGTGCTACTGTAATGATCAAAGGTAGCGATAGAGGTACAGTAACTGATTTGGATGGCAAGTTCACCATTGAAGCCAGTGAAAGTGATGTACTGGTAATTTCCTACACGGGCTATCAGACTCAGGAAGTAGCTGTAGGGGTAGACAATGTCATTAATGTCGCTCTAGCTGAAGGTATTACCTTCGATGAGGTGGTCGTGACGGGGTATACCTCTCAGAGCCGCCGCAATATCTCTGGGGCGGTAACCTCTGTAGATGCGGAAGAGATTCAGCAGATTCCGACAGACAATGTGGCCAAAGTGCTACAGGGAAAGGCTGCCGGGGTTATAGTTAAAACCTCAGGGGCTCCTGGTGGTGGGGTATCTCTGCGCATTCGAGGCTTTTCTACCATCAACTCTAATGAGCCACTGTACATTTTGGACGGAATTCCCACAGGCCCCCAAGCTATCCAGGACTTAAATCCCAATGACATCGAATCTATCCAGGTGCTTAAAGATGCTTCTGCCGCGTCGATCTATGGAGCACGTGCCTCCAATGGGGTGGTCATTATCACGACAAAAAAGGGATCTGTTGTGGGAGAACCCACCTTAAGCGTCGATATGTACTATGCAGTACAGCAACCCGGCAATTTGCCCCAGATGCTCAGCCCACAAGAATTGGCCAATGTGTTGTGGGAAGCGCAGAAAAATGCAGGTCTTTCACCTACACATCCCCAATATGGTTCGAGCCCCACACCGGTGATCCCAAACTACATCATCCCAGCTGGTGCTGAAACGGCTGATGAAGCAGCATACGATTATGAAACCAATCCGATTACCAGGGCTAACAAACAAGGTACCAACTGGTTGGACGAGATATTTGATCCTGCACCAGAGCGCCGCATCAACATCGCTGCGTCGGGCGGATCGGAAAAAGGACAATACTATCTTTCTGGAGGTTGGTATCGCCAAGATGGCGTGGTGATTCATACCAACTACGAGCGCTTTAGCTTGCGAGCTAATACACTCTTCCGCATAAAAGATCGCGTGCGTATAGGAGAAAATATGATGGCATCCTATAGCGAACAGGTACGCATTCCTGGTGGAATTCAAGGTACTGGAAATGCGATCACCATGGCCATGCGTATGCCTACAATCATCCCTGTCTATGATGTAGGGGGCAACTTTGCAGGTACACGTGCACCAGGAATGAACAACCCGCGCAACCCCGTAGCCATGTTGGTGCGCAACAAGGATAATGTAGCTAAAGGGCTGCGCCTTTTGGCCAATGCTTATGGGGAGGTAGACTTGTTGGAAGGGCTTACCGCTAAGACGAGCTTCAATGTAGAGCTGTTTAATACGGTGGACAACCGCGTGTATAATATTCGCGATATTGAGTCGGCTGAACCAGCAGCGTCTAATAGCCTTAGCCAACGTTCTGACAACAGCCTAACTTGGACGTGGACGAATACATTGACTTTCAGCAAGCATTTTGGTGACCACGATCTGACGATTCTGGCAGGTACAGAGGCTATCGACAATACCTATACTTATTTTGGTGCGAGCCGCGTCAACTTCTTTAGTGATGAGATCGACTATCGACAGCTCGATGCTGGTGAAGCGGGAATTAACAACTTTGGCAATACTTTCTCCAATTCTCTTTTCTCAATATTTGGAAAAGTAGATTATGCCTTTAAAGGCAAGTACATCTTGAGCGCTACGGTGCGCCGCGATGGTTCTTCGCGTTTTGGCGTGGCTAATCGATATGGAGTTTTTCCAGCCTTTAGTGCCGCGTGGCGCATCTCTGACGAAGATTTTTTCAATACCGATGGACCTATAAACGACTTGAAGTTGCGTGCAGGATATGGCGTGACGGGTAACCAAGAAATCGGCGACTATCGCTATAGCTCCACCTTCGGTCCCGACATTGCCACCTCAGGCTACGACATCAATGGTACCAATAACTCTGTAGTTGTAGGTTTTGACAGCCGTGTGTTTGGCAATCCAGATGTGAAATGGGAAGAAACCACGGGGTTGAATGCTGGCTTTGATGCCATCCTATTCGACAACCGCTTGGGCCTTATCTTTGACTGGTATAAATATACCACCAATGACATGTTGATCGAAGTAGACCCACCTACTACCAAAGGAGTTGCAGCTCCGCCCTTTGTCAATGTGGGTACAATGGAAAACAGAGGCATTGATCTGGCATTGACTTACAACAGCCCTGACAAGGGGGACTTTAGTTATGACCTCAGCCTCAATTTTTCCACTTACAAAAACAAGGTGATCAAGTTAGCCGAATCTGATCAGGTCTTTTGGTCGGGGGGCTTTCGCACCTACGATGCTACGCGTACAGAGGAAGGCTATCCCATTGCTTCTTTCTTTGGATACAATATTGTGGGTATTTTCCAAGATCAAGCCGAAGTAGACGCATGGGCTGAACAGCCAGGAGCAGCACCTGGGCGCTTCAAATACGAAGACAACAATGGCACGGATGAGGCTGGACGCCTTACTGGACAACCCGATGGCAAGATCGATGCAGCCGACCGCACCTACATTGGTAGTCCACATCCCGACTTTATCTTTGGTGCCACCTTCAACTTCCGGTACAGGCAATTCGACTTAGGCCTATTCCTCAATGGCACTTATGGCAATGAGATATTTAATGCCAACAAGTATTTTACCGACTTCGTGCAGACCTTTACCAACTCGGGTAAAGGCGTCGGCTTGCTCGACTCATGGGGCTATCCCGGCGTAGATAATGCCTCGGCTACACACCCACAGATCAACCTCAATGCACCCGATATTGAATTGGCTCCTTCTACTTTCTACATCGAAGATGGCTCTTATCTGCGCGTGCGTACCTTTACTTTGGGGTATAATGTACCTTCAAGCCGCTTGGGTAATGCCTTTTCGCATCTGCGCATTTATGTGCAGGGCAACAATATACTGACGCTCACTAAGTATTCTGGCTTCGATCCTGAAATTGGCAATGGCAGTTACTATGGATCGCGTGCCGACCTCGACATTGGTGTAGATCGCGGTCAGTATCCCATTGTCAAGTCCTGGATGTTGGGGCTCAATGCCTCTTTCTAATAGTAATGGTGAGTGTGTTGTACTAAAATTCAACAAAAAACAATTCAGACATGAAAAAAATATTGATTTTCATATCAATAGCCGCCGCAATAGGCTTATTGTTCAGTGCCTGCTCTGACAGTTTTCTGGACAAAAAGCCCCAGGGTGCCTTGAGTGAAGATGTGTTGGCTAATGCAAAAGGCGTAGAAGCATTGCTCATTGCTGCCTATGCAGAGCTGGATGGCTGGGCAGGGTGGAGTGTCGGTGCACCTTGGTATTCGGCAGGTAGCAACTGGGTATTTGGCGATGTATATGCCGACGATGCCTATAAAGGCACAGACGTAGGCGACCAGCCACAGATCAACTCTATTGAGCGGTACGAGCACGATGCTTCCAATGTCTATCTCATTGGCAAGTGGCGTGCATTATATGACGGCGTATCGCGCTGTAACGACGTATTGCGGGTATTGGCCAAAGCTGAAGCAAATGGCACGGTAGATCCCGGTCTGGCCAATCAGATTCGTGCCGAGGCGCGTTTCCTTCGCGGTTACTACCACATGGAAGCCATCAAACTGTGGGACTACGTGCCCTTTATCGATGAAAACAATGCAGAAGCGTTGGCACCCAATGATCGAATTCCGTGGCCAGAAGTAGAAGGCGATTTGGATTTTGCCTACAAGACGCTTCCCGAAAGCCCGCGCAATGGGCAAGTAGGCCGAGCTACCAAATGGGCAGCAGCAGCTCTGTTGGGCAAGGCAAAGCTGTTTCAGCAAGACTATGCGGCAGCAAAACCCTACTTCGATGATATCATCAACAATGGCCCATATGAGCTAGCCCCCAGCTTTCACGATAACTTCCGCATCGCGGGCAACAACAACTCGGAAAGTATCTTCCAAATTCAGGCTGCCGTTAATGAAGGTACTAATGGCGAAAATGGCAATTGGGGCGATGTGTTAAACTTCCCCTATACGGGAGGTCCTGGTGAGTGTTGTGGCTTTTATCAGCCCTCGCAAAACTTGGTCAATGCTTTTAAAACGGAGAATGGCTTGCCACTACTGTATACTTTCAACGATGAGGATGTGTCCAATGATCAAGGATGTACCAGTGGGCAACCCGATTGCTGTACGGAAGATGGTTCGGGCAACTGTATCGAACTTTACGTGCCCTACCAGGGATCACTCGACCCACGCCTCGACTGGACGGTAGGCCGCAAGGGCATCCCCTATCTGGACTGGGGCCCTCATCCTGGTATTGCCTGGATCCGTGACCAGGCATATGCAGGCCCTTATAGCCCGAAGAAAAACGTGTTCTACAAGGCCGAGAAGGGCACAGGATCGACTGCTTCGGGTTGGGCACAAGGGCCCAATGCCAATAATTACAGCATCATTCGCTATGCGGATGTGTTGCTCATGGCTGCAGAATGCGAAGTTGAAGTGGGGAGCCTTGAAAAGGCCCGAGCATATGTCAACAAGGTACGTGCTCGAGCAGCTGACCCCACTACTTGGGTGATGAATGACGATGGGACACCGGCAGCCAACTACCAGATTAGCACTTACGATGATCCGTGGACTGATCAAAATTTTGCACGCGATGCCGTGCGCTTTGAGCGTCGATTAGAGCTTGCTATGGAAGGGCACCGCTTCTTTGACTTGAAGCGCTGGGGTGTGGCAGAGCAGGTGCTCGATGCATATTTGGCTGTAGAGTCTACCAAACGCACCTATTTGCAAGGTGCAGACTTTAAGCCACACAACGTGCGCCATCCCATTCCACAGACAGCGATCGATCTGAGTAATGGCACTTTGGTGCAAAATGAAGGATATTGATAGGTGGTTTAACAAATTGAAAGGTTTGGTGCACCAGTTGCAGGCTCCCAAACGGGAGCCTGCGTTCTTTTTACGGCAAGTGCTGGCCAAACCTTTGGTTGAAGCCTTTTATGCCCTGTAGCCCACCTGTGTGGACAGCTACTACTGTAGTGCCACGTGCCATCACGCCATTTTGCGCCAGTTGATATGTGCCCCACATCATTTTGCCCGTGTATATAGGGTCAAGGCGGATGCCCGTCTGTTGCCAAAAATCAGTAATGAATTCGAGCAGTTGAGGTGTCCATTTGGCAATCCCCCCATGATGGAAGTTTGTGTGCAATTGCCACTCCTTGCCGGTTTTATCTACCCACTGTTCAATGATCGAGCGCAAGAAATGCCCCTTAAGTACAGCAATGACATGTACTTGCCCGCTATGCCTTCCCCTGATGAGCCCAGCTGCAGTAGCACCTGTACCAGCTGCCACACACCAATGGTCGGGCTTGATGCCCAAAGCATGTACTTCTTGTGCAATTTGACGACAACTATTTACAGCAGCCCAGTTACTTCCCCCCTCAGGTAAGATATATACATGCCCAAAACGCCTTTTCCATTCGGGCCAATAGTCGGGGTGTTTATACAATTGATAGGCCCGACGCGATACAAAAAGCAAGAACATACCTTGCCTTTCGGCAAATGAGAGTGTGGGGTTAAGTGGTTCGATGCGTTCGCCTCGTACGATCCCGATGGTTCGAAAACCCAATATACGCCCTGCAGCTGCTACTGCAGCCAAATGATTGGAATAGGCGCCGCCAAACGTCAATAATTGCCTATAGCCCTTTCGGAAAGCTATCTCAATATTGGGCAACAGCTTGCGCCATTTGTTGCCCGAAATGTGTGGATGGAGTAGCTCGTCGCGTTTGAGCCATAGCTCAATACCTGCATGTATGGACCAACGCGTGTGTACGCGCTGCAATGGACTGGGATTTGCAGTTGGCCATAAGCGTGCCATGACGACTGCTTGTCAAGATGTAGCAGTGGCAGAGACGATCTGATCAAAGCGGTCGAGCCCCTCTTGCAGGCGTTGCAACACAGTTTCTTTTCCCAACAAGGCCATCATCTCATTGACGCCGGGCCCTTTGAGTGTACCTGCCAAGGCCAAACGGACAAATGGAAGCACTTCACCAAACTTGAGTCCTTTTGCTTGGACATAAGCGTGAATGGCTTGTTCAATTGTAGCAGCATCCCAGGTGGTGAGCTGGGAAAGGTACCGGATGAAGTCTTCTATAATTGGTCGGCGTTCGGGCTTCCAACGCTTTCGGATAGCTGCTTCGTCGTATTGAGTGACAGGTGTAAAGAAATATGCACCTTGTGTCCAAAAATCGGACAACAGCGTCACGCGCGACTTCAGCAATTCACACACTGCGGCTAGATATGATTCGTCGGGGGTTACGCCATGCTGAGCAATCCAGGGGCGCACGCGCTGAGCCAGTGCGTAGCCGTCTAGGCGCATAATGTGTTGTTGATTGAACCACTTGGCTTTGTCAAAATCGAAACGGGCTCCGCCTTTACTCACTTTGTCGAGCGAAAAGAGTTGGTATAGCTCCTCGAGTGTATATACTTCTTGCTCTGTACCAGGGTTCCAGCCCAAGAAGGCCAAAAAGTTGACTACAGCCTCGGGCAAAAATCCAAACTCACGAAAGCCTTCAAATATTTCCTTTGCATCTTTCCATGCCAATGGAAAAACGGGAATGCCCAATTTTTGTCCGTCGCGCTTGCTGAGTTTGCCTTTGCCATTGGGCTTGAGAATAAGAGGCAAGTGAGCAAATTCGGGCATCTGTGGCGTCCAGCCAAATGCGCGGTAGAGCAAAACGTGATGCCCTGTACTAGGCAGCCATTCTTCGCCTCGAATCACATGTGTAATCTTCATCAAATAATCGTCTACTACATTGGCCAAGTGGTAGGTAGGCATGCCATCACTTTTGAGTAGGACCTTGTCGTCGAGCTCTTCGCTGTGAAACTGCACCTCACCGCGCACGCGATCGCGGAAGGCAATAAGCTCATTGCGAGGTACCTTTAAGCGCACTACATATGGCTTACCCAATTCGATGAGTTGAGCCACTTCTTCAGCTGCCAGCGTAAGACTATTGCGCATTTGTAGGCGTACACTACTGTCGTATTTGAAAGCGGGATTTTGGGCTCGGCGAGCAGCCAATTCTTCTGGAGTATCGAAGGCGTAATAAGCATGCCCCGATACGATCAGCTGTTCGGCGTATTTTTGATAGAGGTTTTTTCGCTCCGATTGGCGATAAGGGCCGTAATCACCACCTACTCCTGGCCCTTCGTCAGGTTCGATACCTGCCCAAGATAGCGATTCGATGATGTACTGTTCTGCACCTGATATGTAGCGGCTCTGGTCGGTGTCCTCAATGCGCAAGATAAAAGTACCCCCCGCCTGGCGTGCAAATAGATAGTTGTACAGTGCAGTGCGCAAGCCTCCAATATGTAGAGGCCCTGTAGGACTGGGTGCAAATCGTACTCGAATATGTGCCATGTGATTGTAATCTGAATGAAGATTATCGTGTATAAGAGTTACTCATCAAATCATCATTAATCTACTGTTTCTAGCTTTAGAAAAGCAAACCACGTGTTTGTTAGCAAATTTTCGCTATACCAAAGCAGCAAATTGAGCGATCCATTCGTTAGATAGGTGGCTTACTTACCCAATACTTTCCAAATCGAAAAGCTCCGATTTATCTATTTGCGGGGGCAAAGTTATCAAAAAAGTGAAGCTATGTCCTCGTAGGCAGGTGCAGCACAAGCCAAGCTACATATATACCCCAAAAGTAAGAAACACTATGTACCTCTCTAAGATGCCTCGATTTATCCAAGACTTATTTCCCGCGTTTCATTGGTGTGTGCAAACAGATGATCCTGTGCTATACCTTACGTTTGACGATGGTCCTGTACGTCAGGTGACGCCTTGGGTGTTGGATATTTTGGCCGAGTATGATGCAAAAGCTACTTTCTTTTGTGTGGGAGCCAATGTGGTGCGCTATCCCGACGTTTTTGAGCGCTTGCTCAGCGAAGGGCATGCAATAGGTAATCACACCTTTCATCATTTAAGTGGGTGGGCTTCGGACAACGCTACTTACTTTAAAGATGTGCGCCGTTGTGCACGCCTGACGGGTAGCGAACTTTTTCGGCCACCTTATGGGCGGATTAAGCCAGGCCAAGCTAAGTTTTTGCAACGCCATTATCACATTGTGATGTGGGATGTGTTGAGCGGCGACTTTGATACAGCCCGCTCAGGGGAAGAGTGTTATGAAAACGTGGTTCAGTATGCTGCGCCAGGGTCTATTGTTGTTTTTCACGACAGTGAAAAGGCGGAACCGCGTTTGCGCCATGCCTTGCCGCGTGTATTGGCCCATTTCAGTGCATTGGGGTATCGTTTTGAAGCACTGTCGTCACAGCTGCTAGCATGTCGTACTTCCTTAAGTGCTCGTTCTGCTTGAAGTGGGGTAAAACACTTGCTAGTATGAGGCGAAATAGGGAAGGCTGACAACAAATAGTTTTCTTCTGCAATGTTCCATGTACTACTTCAAAGCCACGCTGCTATGCAGGTGGCTTTATTTTTTCATGCGCTGACGTAGTGCTTCATACAGCACAATACCTGTAGCTACTGATACATTGAACGAATCAGTTGTGCCGAGTTGGGGGATTTTGATACGTGTGTCTGCACGTGCCAATACTTGAGAGCTTACTCCGCGTTGTTCTTCGCCCATTACTAGCGCAATAGGTGTGGTAAGGGTTTCTTCGAATATGTACTGATCTGATTGAAGATCGGTGGCCAGTACGCGTACACCCGACATCTGCAGATAGGTCACAGCAGCCAATGTGCTCGTTTCGCGACAGATGGGGATACGCATTAGCGCACCTGCCGAGGCTTTGAGGGCATCGGCGTTGAGGGGTGCAGCGTTTTTCATCGATACGACAAGGGCATGAGCGCCAAATAGTTCAGCTGAGCGAGCAATGGCGCCTAGGTTGCGCACATCTGTAATGCCGTCTAGTACAACGACCAATGGTGGCTGACCACTTTCAAATACTTGAGGTAGTATATCTTCTAAACGCTGGTAAGTTATAGGTGCAATAAAAGCCACTACTCCCTGATGGTTGGCCCGTACCAGCTTTTGAATGCGCTGCCGTGGCACCACTACCAACGGAACGTGACGCTGCCGACATATATGACGCAACTCACGTTCAAAAGGTCCCCGAACACCTTGCTGTAAAAAAACTTTTTCGAAAGGGTGGCCTGCCCGAAGTGCTTCAAGTACGGGATGCCTGCCGAAAATCATGGAAACATCATGCGCCATATGACGATACCTCGAAGGTGAATAATAAAAGACAAAGATGCAGTTACCTTGTGGTAATACTGAGCTTTATACTGATAAAGGCTAGAAAAAGGTTTAGATAGGTGCTTTGTTCCTTTTGACAATAAACATTCTCTCTGTGAGAAACGTACATTCTTAAATGTGAAGTGCATTTGCTATGGTAGGTAGAAGAAAATATACAGGCGTACCTGTGACAATAATGCTTGGGTATCACATGTTTGGGTATGTTGGGCAAAAACAGAATTGGACAATCTGACTTCCCTATGTACTTTCGCAAGTCATGCTCAAGGCAAAAGTTTAGAAAAGAGGACGAAGTAAGCTATTCCATGAGGCATTTCTCATTATTCGAATTTGAAAACTACGTTTCTTCAAAGATCCGTCAGAGGGGGTATCAGTATTACAGAGACCGCCGTATTCGGGAGATGGATGAAATGGGTGAAGGAGAGTGGTTTGCCGATGCGCACGGCTCTGATGCTGAGCCATATGAGGTATTTGTTCAGTTGGGAGGTAATGATGGCACCATCGTAGTAGACTACCATTGTAGTTGTCCCTATGAGTTGGGTTTGTGTAAGCATGTGGTAGCCTTTTTATATGAGTTGCGCGAGTTGAAGGAATCAGAACGAGAGGAAGACGCCACTGAACAGCCAGAAAATGTGCCTGCTCAAACTGTCGAACCCCTCTCGCTCGTGCAAGAAAAGGTACTTCAAGCCAATACTGGAGAAAAGCAGCTACCTGAACAGCTCGACACGCAGCAAAGCGAGTGGCTTGCACGCTACGAACTCCTGGAGCCATCCACACGGGTAGTATGGGAGGTGCTCGCCATGTATTGGTCGCCCATAGACATTAAGCGCTTGAAGAAAGTAGTACAGGCATTAGATGAGGAAGTTGCTTTGCGCGATTTGAATCTGAAAAGAGAATTGGACTTGTTGTGTCGCTTAGACCTGGCTGGTACTAATGGCATGGGTAGTTATTGGGTGGAAGAAGGGCCCGGCCATGTGTTGTGTGAATGGCTCTTTGATAAAGATAGTGGATTGCGAAAGGCTGTTGACGCCATACGACGAGCGCTGCCAGAGCACAAGGGGCGTCAGAAGCTCCTACATGATGAAGAGGCACTTTTTCGGGAAATGCGCTTTGCTCGTTATCTCAACGATGCACGTGCGTTTCTCCAATCCGTGTATTATTTGAATGTAGAGGCCCCGCACAAATATTCCAAGCAAATAGTATTGAGTTTTTGGTTGGGGCAACAACCCACTATAGAACGGCTGGAAGCCTTTCCAAAGGGCATACGTTCGGCTTTGACTGTTTTGTGGCTAGAGCTTATGCTCGACATGCGCATGCCTGCAGACCAACCTATGCTTCGCTGGGTAGTGGAGCATCTGGCTCAGCCCGATATATTTCAAGCCAGCTTGGTTACGCGCATACTCAAACCATTGCTCTATCTGTTTTTGTTTACAGGTTCTTTTGACACCTTGGATACTTTCTTGCCTGTATTACCTGCTCCGCAACGCGATGCTTTTCAATTATTGGTGCGCACTTGGCGAGAAGGGCTTGAAAATGTATCGGGTGTATTTCGGAAACTCGTCGGTACACCTTTCGATCGGATGCGGCGCAATGTAGGGGAAGTTCCTTTTTTGGCACACTTCCTGGCTATGGTTGTAGCACTGCGCGACAGGCCTAATGGCCCGCTGTCGTCTTTCCTAGAAAAAGTAGAATGGCTAAAGGATGCTCGTCGCAAAGCGGTGTTTAACCATCCGGATCCTGTTTTGCTTACCACTTTGGCTCAAGCTATACTGAATGAGAAGCAAGTAGCATGGGAACAATTGGATATTCCCCAAGATGCTTATGTAGATCAGCTCTTTGCACAGCTATTTAAGAGCTGGTGTGGATTGCCAGTGGATGTCAAGCTGATCCAGCACCTAATGGAGCGCTTCCGTCAGTTGGGATTTCGGCTATGGGAGGTGGAAGCACATCAGTTGCTAGTCCATTCCTTTACAGATGGTGCGGTGAGTTCGGACTTTTATGCCTTCAAGGAATCAATGGGTGTGGTCACATTGGCTGAACAATTGAGACCTTTGACACCCTGGGAGCGTGTGCTTAAAAGTATGGAACAAATTGTTACCCAATCACCTCAGTCCCGACCACAGGTTAGTAGCCGTATCGCCTGGGTTTTGGATCCCGAAGCACAAACCATTGCGCCTCGTTTTCAAAAAGTATCTACCCGTACAGGGGCATGGACCTTGGGGCGTGCCGTTACTCTGGAAGATCTCACTTTGAAGTATGGAGATGTGTTGTCACCTACCGATTGGCAGATTGTCAATGCTTGTAAGAATGGCACTCCCCTTCTTCGAGAAATTAGCCTCAAGCGTTGCCCTGAGTTGTTGCGCTTTTTGTCACAACATCCTCATGTCTTTGTAGAGGGTGTGAGCAGTACGCCTGTCCAATTTGAATGGGTACAGGCCATTTTACAGGTGATAAAAGTAGAAGAAGGTTATCGATTCCGTTTAAACCCTCCGATTGCAGGAGCAGGGTTACACTTGGTGCGTCAGTCTCAGACTCGATTTGCTATAGTAGAAGTACCTCCGGCATTGGAGGAAGTCGTTGCACTTATCAACAAGAAAGATCCACTCATACCGTTTCATGCTGAGGCGCAGCTCAAGGCAGTGATCCAGCGCGTTCAGTCAATTGTGCCTGTAATGACTGAGGAAGATATTGCGCGTTTGCCGCAAGTCACCTCAGATCCGCGCATTCACTTGCATTTTGTTCCTTTGGATCAGGGGTTCGAGCTCGAGTTTTTAGTTAAGCCGCTACGTGATGCACCGCCATGGCTTCCCGTTGGTCAGGGCGATGTTGTTGTAGTAGGCAATATACAAGGTAAACAGGTGCGCGCAGTACGTGATCTGGAAGAAGAACGGCAGCGCTTGCAGCAGTTGATGTCGCTGCCTTATTGGAGCGAGCTGCAATTAAAGGGGCATCAAGCCATAGTACGTGATGAAGCACATTGCCTGCAGTTACTCAATGAGCTTACATCTTTGATCAAACAAGCAGTACTGGTCGTTGAGTGGCCCAGAGGTGGAAAGATACATGTAGCACGTCAGCTGGATCTTGACGATTTTTCAATTTCCATTAGAAGTGTGGCCGAGTGGTTTGAGATAGAGGGGCAAGTACAGATTGATGAGGCGCAACTCCTCGATTTGCTGCAGCTCTTGGAGATGATGGAGGAACACAAGCAGTTTATTGAGCTACAGCCAGGTGAGTTTGTTGCGCTTACTCGACGTCTGGCCAAAAAACTTGAACAGCTGCAACGCGTAGCTATTCGCGGGTCACAACGACTGCGCCTTCACAAATTAGGCGGATTGATGCTGGATGAATGGCGCAGGGATCTGAACCAAGTGGATAGCGATGCTACCTTCAATCGTTCCATTGAACAGGCTCGAGCAGCTTTTAGTAAGCAGTTTGAGCTTCCTTCACCCTCATTGTTCCAGGCGACCCTTCGGCCATATCAGCGCGAGGGCTATGTTTGGTTGCGTCGGTTGGCCGAGTGGGGTGTGGGCGCTTGTCTTGCCGATGATATGGGGTTGGGGAAAACCGTTCAGGCTTTAGCGCTTATGAGTTTGCGTGCTCAACAAGGTCCGCAATTAGTAGTGGCACCAGCCAGCGTATGTCGCAACTGGCTAGCAGAGTGCCAACGTTTTTGCCCCAAACTACGCCCCCACATCTTTGCCGAGACCAATCGATCAGAAGTGTTGACGCGGGCAACTGCCGGTGATCTGATCATCGTCACATATGACTTGTTGGCCCGCGAGTCGGATTTGTTTGCTGCTCGCCGTTGGGCAACTATTGTGCTGGATGAAGCACAAGCTATTAAAAACTTTCAAACCAACCGCTCCAAAGCAGCTATGCGCCTACAAGGCGACTTTAAAATGATCATGACAGGTACGCCAGTGGAAAATCATCTGGGTGAGCTGTGGAATTTGTTCCACTTTATCAATCCGGGGCTATTGGGCGATAGAACGCACTTTCGCCTTCAATTTGCCCTGCCCATAGAGCGGGGTGATGAGTCTGCTCGCCAGCAACTACAGCAATTAGTACGTCCCTTCATTTTGCGCCGCCGCAAGGATGAAGTACTCAAAGACTTGCCAGAGAAAACAGAGATCACCTTGGAGGTGCCTCTCAGCGAAGAAGAACAGGCATTTTACGAAGCGTTGCGAGTCAAGACGCTCCACAAGTTAGAACAGGCATCGGATTTGTCAGGCCAGATGCGCATACAAATACTGGCAGCGCTCACGCGTTTGCGCTTAGCTGCTTGTCATCCCAAGCTAGTCGATGCACAGGTGCCCATTCGCCATTCTGCCAAGCTCAAGCTGTTTGGTGAGCTGGTCTATGAATTGGTGGATGGTGGGCACAAGGCATTGGTGTTTAGCCAGTTTGTCAAGCATCTCAAGTTGCTCGAAGAGGTGTTGCAGCAGCAGGGCATTAGTTATCAGTATCTCGATGGCAGTACGCCAGGCAAGGTGCGACAGCAACGCATTGAAGCATTCCAATCGGGGCAAGGCGATGTGTTTCTCATCAGCCTTAAAGCAGGTGGTACAGGACTCAACCTCACTGCAGCCGATTATGTAATTCACATGGATCCATGGTGGAACCCCGCTGTCGAAGACCAAGCCACTGACCGAGCCCATCGCATTGGCCAGGAGCGCCCAGTCACAGTATATCGCTTGGTAGCTGCTCGTACTATAGAAGAAAAAATATTGCAGCTTCACAGCGAAAAGCGCGACTTGGCCGATGCGCTCTTGGCAGGTACCGATGCCAGTGCGCGCCTTAGTGTGGAAGATCTGATGCAGTTATTGCGCAACTGACCGGTTGTTTGCGCAAGTATGATGAAGCAACTGTGGATCCAGTTCTGAGCTTGATTGGGCGCTTAATTAACCACCGCTATGAGTGAGCAGCAACACGTCAAAATTATCAATGATCCCGTATATGGCTTTGTCTCTATACCGTACAATCTCTTATTTACACTTATTGAACATCCCTGGTTCCAGCGCTTGCGGCGTATCAAGCAGGTAAGCTTGAGCGACTACGTCTATCCAGGGGCCATTCATACGCGTTTTCATCATGCATTGGGGGCACTACATCTGACGCAACAAGCCATCTCTGTGTTGCGCAGTAAGGGAGTAGCCATTAGTGAAGAGGAGGCATTAGGTCTGTGTGTGGCTATTTTGCTGCACGACATAGGACATGGACCTTTTAGCCATACGTTGGAAGGCGCATTGTTGCCTGTATCGCACGAGCAGTTGTCGTTGTGGTTTATGGAGGCACTTAACGAACAGCTTGATGGTCATTTGTCATTAGCTATTCAGATATTCAAGGGCACATATCATCGCCCTTTTTTACATCAGCTTGTGAGCGGACAGCTGGATATGGATCGCATGGACTATCTCAGTAGAGATAGTTTTTTTACAGGTGTATACGAAGGCGTTATCGGCTACGATCGCATTATTAAAATGCTGGCGGTGCACGATGAGGAGCTGGTGGTGGAAGAGAAGGGGATCTATTCTGTTGAGAAGTTTTTGATCGCTCGAAGGCTTATGTATTGGCAAGTGTATTTACACAAGACGGTATTGTCGGCCGAGCAAATGCTGCGACGCATATTTTTACGTGCACGAGCGCTCCGTCAGGAAGTTACAACACCCTTAGCGGGTGTGTCCCCTCATCTGGATTTCTTTTTACGGCAGCAGTTGTCGAAAAAGGATTTTGCCCAAAGGCCTGACGAGCTATTGGCGCATTTCGCTCAGTTGGACGACCACGATGTCATGGCTGCAGTAAAAGCCTTTGTTCAGGCACAGGATCCCATTTTGGCATTTTTGGCCAAACGCTTACTCAACCGCAAGTTGTTTCGCCTCAAGCTGCAACATTCCCCCATCGCGCAACAGCAAATAGACAATTTGCGTCGCAAAGCCGCGTCCTGCTTTACGACGTTGGGCTCCTTGGCACCTGAATATCTCGTTTTTTCTGGTACAGAGTCCAATAGTGCCTATAGTACTGCACGCGATGAAATTCGCATCAAGATGAAAGGTGGCCGTGTAGCCCCCTTGTCAGCTGTGGCAGACTACGGTATTGCCCCTACTATTGTCACCAAACACTATCTGTGCTACCCCAAGGAGTTGGAAGATTTCTCCTCATAGATGACTATTCTTCGCGAATAAGTGCAGGTAGTGATTGAGCCTTCTGGGCGGGAAGGACGGAAGCTGCTAATCCGATGAGCAGCACGGTAAAGGCTACTACGAAAAAATCGGGCCATCGCATTTGCACCGGATAGGCTTGTACGACGAAACCTTCAGGAATGCCAATTAGTCCATATTGCTTTTGCAGCAAGTAAAATATTGTAGCTAAGATAAAACCCATTACTAATCCCAATGTACTGATGAGCAACCCCTCGACCAAAAATACTTGCCGTATCAGCTGGCTGGTAGCACCCATTGCACGTAATATGGCAATGTCTTTTTTCTTTTCCAGGACAATCATCCACAGTGAGCCTACCATATTGAAAGCCACTAGGATGAGCACTAGTGTGAGGATGGCGTAACTCAGCCATTTTTCTATATTCATCAGCTTGAAAAATGCTTCTTCTTGCTGATAGCGATCTTTTACGGCAAAATGAGGGCCTACGGCTTTTTGAATGGCTGTAATAGCTGATGCCATGTCGGCATCTGGCATTAATCGTATTTCGAGTGCAGTGAGCTGACCATCGAGCTGCATGAGTTCTTGTGCGAACCATAGAGGTGCTAATACGTATTGTTGGTCGTACTCTTGCTGGATTTTAAACGTGCCTGCTGCATAGGCATATCGCTTCCGGAAGGGCTGTTCAAGGGTGGAGCGCAGTTTGCGTTTGGCCATGTACACCACTACGGGCTCTAAGTAGTCATCGATATTGACGCCCAACTTGTTGCGCATGCCAGCACCTAGTACCAGATAAGGACGTCCATCTCGTTCGAGCACATAATGCCCTTCTATCACTGTGGAGTCGATGTGAGTGACTTGGTGGTAATATTGATCTACGCCCTTTAATATGCCAAAGTGTTGATTGTCTTTGTACTCAAAAAAAGCCACTTCCTCGAGCGAACGAGCTACGAGGGCAACTTCAGGCAGTGCCTGAAGTTGTGCAATGAGCAAAGAGTCTTCCTCGAAGGTTTTGCCCTTGAGTGGGGTGATTTTAATTTCGGGATTGAAGTTGCCAAAAAGGCTGGTGAGCAGTACCTCAAATCCGTTAAATACCGATAGGACCAATAAGAGGGCTGCCGTTCCAATGGCCAACCCCGTCACGGTAATGCCCGTGATAATGTTGATGGCATTGGTGCTCTTTCGAGCAAACAAATAGCGTTGGGCAATGCGTAGTGGTAATTGCATATTGTCGTAATCGCACTGGGGCCAAAGTTCGCTTTTTGTGGCAAACAGCTGTAACGTTGGCAAGATAATTTAAGTTGCATATGCTTTTGCGAAGTAGAGGAAGAGGTTATTTGAATTGCCAGGATCCTTGATTTTTCAAGTCGTGCCAAGGTATACCAGCAGCATAGAGATAGTTATACCATTGGCGTGTTTTGTACTTATTCAGCGTGTTGTCTAATAAGATGAATGCCGATAGAGGGTATGTAGTTTGAGATGGGGAACTTTGCTTATGTACCAGATGAACCCATCGCATAGGCATTTGCCGTGTAGGGGGGGCATAGGTACTGATGATGCCTTTTGGCAAAACCCAGCTCTTACCTGTCCATAGGCCCCACGCGGCTTGCATGGGCGGCGCATCAAGGGGGTAGATGTATGTTTTTTCAATGCCTTTCCAAGCTGAATAGCCAGCGGTGGCAAAGTAAATATCCTTTTTAGGGGCACCATCATGCCATAACCACAGCTTCCCGTGCCAGGCAATGCCTACTACTGTATGGTGGCGTACTTGAAATGCAATCCATTCCAGTTGTTGCCACTGGTGATAGCGAAAAGCTATATGGGTAATTGCGGCAAGCCATGCCACAAACAGTGCATAGTGTATTTTTCGAAATTGGCGCTGCCATAAAGCGGCAGCTAAGAGCCATATTGCCCCATAGAGCAACCATAAGGTGTAGTTTTCTATCCAAATATGTGAGATGCTGTGAACGGGTAAGTGCTGTATAGCACGCATTGCCTCGTTGAGCCCATCGGTAGTGAGAGATAGCATTTTGCCAAAAAGCCATCCTCCGCCTGGGACAAGTGATTCCCCAACAAGTGTCAGTATGCCTAAACACAACAGCACAAAGGCTGCTGGCACAGCAATAAGGCTGGAAAGCCAAAAGTATGTGGGAAATTGATGAAAGTAGTACATGCTAATAGGTGCGGTAGTCAACTGAGCCGCTAATGATACAGTACACAGCGACCACAGATAGTGCAAGAGACGAGATGGTGGATTCCACAACGACGCCAAATGAGGTTGAAACGCCAGGATCCCGCTTAGGGCTAAGTAAGAAAGTTGGAAGCTGGGCTGTACGAGCAAGAAGGGATCGATGATAAGAAGTATAAAAGCAGAAGCTGCCAGAATATTCCAAATAAAGACTGACCGATGATACAAGCGAGCTATGATAAAGAATGAGAACATAGTGGCTGCGCGACATACTGAAGGAGAAAGACCAGTAAGTAGCGCAAAGCCCCATAGGACCGTGAGCAATAACAGTGCCCTGGGCCATCGGCCCCGATAGGTGCGAAAGAAGAAAATACGATTTAGCACACCTTGCAGCACCCATAAAATAAGACCTACGTGTAAACCCGATACGGCTAAAATGTGCATCGCACCTGCTTCGGCGTAAGTGGTACGCACTTTTTCGTCTAAAGCTTGCCGATATCCAAGTATGAGTGCTGAGGCTACGCCAAAGGCCTCAGGTTGTCTCAAATATTGCTTGAGGTATTGCAGCATTCTGAGTCGTAGCTGCATCGCAGCGCGGCGCAAGTGCCAAGGATTGCCCTGGGCTACTTTAAACCACTTGTTTGCTGGTACCCACATCTTGAAGTGCACATTGCGCAGGCGCATGTACTGTTTGAAGTCAAAACCATGGGGGTTAGCAGCAGGAGCTAAGGATTGGAAGATGCCGTGCACGAGTAGTATGTCGCCCCATAACAGGCTGGCTGAATCCTGTTGAGGCTGGAGGTACAGCAAGATGCGGCCTTGGGCAGGAGAAAGTGATTGTGCATCCGTGCCTATTTTAAGCACTTGGCCGATTGCGCGCAAGGATTTCCCTTTTTGTTGTGGGCTACTGGCTATTTTCACTACTAACCAACAACCTTGGTTTGGGTGAACTTTTTTGCTGTAGTGCTTTCGCCAATGTATTTGATGATGATTAATCGTACGTTCGTAACCAATGCATATGAATAATGCTGAAAGTACCAATCCAAACAAGTAGCGTTGGAGTACCCACTGTGGGTGTCGGTGTAACCAGAAGAGTAGTAATGTGCCTAGTATGAGTATGGGCCATGTCAGCCAAGGTGTTGGACGATCTATAGCAATGCCCAATGCAACTCCTATGAGGAGCGGAATGAGCCATCGAACAAAAGGGTGCTGATGCCAAGTCATGATCCAGATGGCGGGCTACAGGTTAGGTAAGGCAATAGGCGACGGATCTGACTAGGTGAAAATAGCCCGGTACGCGATATTTCCTTTGGATGGGTAAACGCACCGTGTTGGGTGCGCCAAGCGACTATCCCACGTGCTTGTAGTTGAGAAATGTAGGGGTGGCTACTGAGTTGTTTTACTGAGGCTGTGTTGAGGTCGAGTTGCTGCCACGGAGTAGTGCAGTGCAAATAGGCTCTTATAGCTTGGAATACCGTATCGGGCAATCCGTATGTTTCAGCTACTTGTTCAACGCTGTAAAATCCACCTAAAGCTTTGCGAAAGCGCAAAATGCGCTTGCCATATCCCTTTCCAATTCCCTTTAGTTGCATCCAGTCGGCCAATGAAGCAGTATTGATGTCAATGTATATCGTATCGGTCTTGGCAGAGAGGGAAGCAGGAGAATTTGTATTGGAGCTAGTGGCCACATGTTGTGGGGGGGCGGATTGGATTTTGATCCAAGGCTTGAGTTGGATAAAGATCGAATCCGTCATGCCGTATATCTTGCGCAACGATTCGGCGTTTCGGAAGCGTCCGCCTGCGGCTCTATACCGGATGATGTTTTCGGCAATGCGCGGTGGGCATCCTACCAATAGCAGTGAATCTTTGGGCACAGTATTAGGGTCAAAATAGAAGGGGGTGGGTGCCACTGGGTCGAGGTGAGGTTGTGCTTGGAGCTTATTTGCTTGTTTGGTCTCAGAGTGTGCAATATGGCAATGGGGGGCTAGGCGTTCGTACCACTGGGGGGTCATTAAGTACAGGCGTTTTAGGTCTTCTACGTGCCTGAAATAACCACCTTTTTCTCGATAGCGCACTACAGAACGTGCCATGGGCGTGGGCCATCCAGCAGCGATGAGTGCTTCTAAGCTGCTTTGGTTAGGATCAAAAGGTCGGATTATCGTTGTTGCAGTACGGAGGGTGTCTGGATGAGGGCCTTTTTGCTCTGCTTGTGCGAGGAGTTGTAGCCATTGTTGGGGTGGTTCCCAATATGTGTCTTTGGACAAAAAGATGGATTTGCAGTAGTAAGGGATAGCTATAGATAGCAGTAATAGCAGGAAAAGTACAATTGCGGCATCGCGTTCTGCTCGTGAGTAGTGGAAATATTCGCGCAGTTCGTGACGCATGACTAAGGGTTTTGGGTGTTAGTGGTTGTTGGAGTCGTGGTGTGCACATTCACAGTGCTTTGCAGGCAATAGCTGCATTGCGGAAAAATAGGCTGTGGAATGGGTAATCGGATATGGTCGGGCTACTGCTTGAGTTGATGCAGTAATTGACCCGCTTTAGGACTAAAAAAGCTGTTGTGAGTTTCCTTTAGCTGTTCAAGTAGAGAAATCGCTTTTTTTCGTTGGTTTTCTTTAATATATATTAGGGCTAAATACCATTGGGCGGCTTTTTGATAGTCACTATGTGGGTTTTGACTTACCTTCTTGAATAATGGGATAGCATCTGTCGTTTGTCCGGTTTGAAGGTAAGCTTGGCCCAGAAAGAACTGGACGATATCGTTTTCGGGGTTGCGTACGAGCCATTGTTTGAGCAAGGGAATGCTTTCTTCGTATTGAGCGTTATCAAAAGCTTGGAAGCCTTGCAAGAGTTCACTGGGGAGTGGTGGAGAAGTGCTTTGGTGACTTCGATAGTGGAGGGGAAAATCAATTTCGTAGGGTTGATAGTACTGGGAAAATAGTGCAGCAGGGCGTTGGATGTAATAGATTCGATAGAAAGAAAGGGCAATGATTAGTACGAGTACTGCTGCAGCGGCACTACGCCATAAAGGCTTGATGTAGATGGGATACTTTCTGTGTGGGCGTTGCTGGTTTATTATACGTTGTACTTTTTGCCACACCTTTTCCCGTTGTTGGGTAAGCTGATCAGGTGAGGGACAGCCCGTCTCCATGAACCCGTCGATTGCGTCGCTACACAAGGGGCAATCGATTAGGTGAGTTTCTACTGCCCTTTCGGATTGTGGCGATAGTTGGCCCTTACAATAGGCTTCAATTTGTCGAGGGGATAGACATGGCCCATTACTGGAAAAAATTTTGGTCACGATATTCTTCTCCTCCATGATGTGCACCAGATGTTGTTGGGTTAAAGGTTGAGTTGTCGGAAGATGTGTTCCATAGCAATTCGCAAGTTTCTTTTTCCGTTTTGCAAGTAGCTTTTCACCTCTTTTAGCGTAAAGCCCGTCAATGCACTAATTTCTTTATAGGTTTTTTTCTGAAAGTAAAAAAGGTCAATGCATGTGCGTTGACGTTCGGATAAGTTTTGAATGGCTTTATGGAGAGCATCTTCTATGCTTATGCCTGCATTGAGAAGACGTTGGTACCCTTCGTTTTCCATAAACTCTTGGCCATAAAAATCACTTTTCGGGTAGTTTTTTTTTAACGACCGTTCGGATTGCTGACGGCGCAAATAAGCCATGCATTCGTTGCGCGTCATGCTATGGAGATAGGCGTTGAAAGCCCGGATATGGGTATGCGGCATTTTTTCCCACAAGGTGGCAAATACTGTGGCGACGATTTCTTGGCTGGTCTCTTGGTCTTTTGTGTATTTGATAGCTGTGCCCAAAGCCAGGGGGAAATATTTTTCATACAAAATTTCAAATGCTTTTTTATCGCGATGCTCACTGCATCGTTTTACCAACTGTGCGTCTGAACATGGTAGTTCTTTCTTGTTACGGGATGGCTTAGGCATTATCGAAGGTAGCTTAACTCAACGTATGTATTTTAAATGTGAAAATAGCAAAAAGGTACTGAGGTGTAAGCTTGTATGCCGTTATTGGGGCTAAGGAGGATGATATTTTAGGTTTTTTTGATCTGCTCATTTGCCATAAGGTAAGTGGACAAGTGTTGTTGAGGGGCATTGTAAAAGTGCTGATTAATTGTCGTAGCACGATAGTGTTCAGTCAACGATCAAAGTGCTGCGGTCGAGTGGTTGTTGTACGAGGTTTTGGGGTAAGTCGCGGTACTCATACTCCTGATTACGCAGTTGTGGGCGAAAGCCAGCTTGTCGGATGGCTTCTTGTATTCCTTGGGCGGTGAATCGAAACCGAGCTCCTGCAGCAGAAACGACATTTTCTTCGATCATGATGCTGCCAAAATCGTTGGCACCAGCATGTAGGCTGAGTTGGCCGATAGCTTTACCTACGGTGAGCCATGAGGCTTGTATGTTTTTAACATTGGGCAACATGATGCGGCTCATAGCGATCATGCGCAGGTATTCGTCGCCAGTGCAAGTATTGCGGGCGCGTTTGAGTCGGCGCAGTAGCGTGCCTTCGTCTTGGAATGGCCAGGGAATAAAAGCAATGAAGCCTTTGGCATGGGCGGGCTTTCGGGCTTGTACTTCTCGTATTGCCACTAGGTGTTGCATGCGTTCCAAGTTGGTTTCTACATGGCCAAACATCATCGTTGCAGAGGTGGTGATGCCCAGCTGATGTGCTGTAGCCATGATGTCGAGCCACTCTTGGGCACCGCATTTGCCTTTAGAGATGAGGCGGCGTACGCGGTCACTTAGGATCTCAGCACCTGCACCGGGGAGCGAGTCTAGCCCTGCTTCCTTTAGGGCTTTCAGTACTTCGTAATGCGTGCTTTTTTCTAAGCGCGTGATATGAGCAATTTCGGGGGGGCCTAAGGCATGGAGCTTAAGGTTGGGATACCACTCTTTGAGTTGTCGAAATAGCTTTACGTAGTAGTCGAGCCCTAGCTCGGGGTGATGTCCACCTTGCAACAGGAGTTGTTCGCCTCCATAGCGAAACAACTCTTCAATTTTTTGGCGGTAGGCTTCCAAGGTAGTAACGTACGCTTCGGGGTGGCCCGGTCTGCGATAGAAATTGCAAAACTTGCAGTTGGCCACACACACGTTGGTAGTATTGCTATTTCGGTCAATAATCCACGTGACGACATCGCCCGGGATGTGTTGTTGCCGCAGCTTGTGGCCCACATACATAAGCGCTGCGGTATCAGCTTGCTCAAATAGGAATACTCCTTCTTCGGCACTGAGTGGTTCGAGTTGTAGGGCACGGTGCAGCAGGTCGTTTACGTGCATGATAGAGCGCTTTTGTATGTAGTGAGGTCGTAGCACAGCTTTAGATAGCTAAAGTTGGAGCAAAGATAGCAATCAACAGCTCATCGGAGTGTAGTGGTTACAAGGCTGAACATGGGATATCACGTATCTTTGCTCCTTTCTCACAATGTTATTATAGTGCTATGGCTGTCAAGCTGCTTTCCTATAATCTCAATGGTATTCGTGCGGCATTGCGCAAGGGGCTGGTGGAATGGCTCGCACTTTATCCCCACGACATACTTTGTTTTCAAGAACTCAAGGCTCGGGTCGATCAGGTAGATATAAGCCCACTTGTCCAGATGGGGTATGCTTATTGGTGGCATGAAGCCCAAAAGGCTGGCTACAGTGGAGTAGCTACTTTTTCCAAGTTGCCACCTAAAGCAGTAGTAGTGGGCATGGGTGATACGCGCTTTGATCACGAGGGGCGCGTGTTGCGCACCGATTTCGACTCTTGGTCATTGATTAATGTGTACTTCCCTTCTGGCACAATGGGGGAGCAGCGTCAGCAGGTAAAGTACGCCTTTATGGATGCGTTCTTTGAATACTTGCATGCCCTTCGCAAAGAGCAGCCTCGGCTGGTTGTTGCTGGTGATTTCAACATTGCCCATACTGCAATGGACATTCACGATCCAGTGAGAAACAAAAAGAGCTCGGGCTTTCTGCCTGAAGAACGGGCTTGGCTGACCAAGTTGCTGGACAGCGGCTTTGTGGATGGGTTTCGTTGGAAGCACCCTGACGAGGTGGTATACAGCTGGTGGAGTTTTAGGGCGAATGCTCGGGCAAAGAATAAGGGGTGGCGTATCGATTATTTTTTGGTTTCAGAAGCGCTTAAAAGTTGTGTAGTAGATGCGGGCTACTACAATGAAGCTGTGCATTCTGATCATTGCCCAGTTTTTCTCATATTAGATGTGTGACATCAAAATGCGTCAAATGAAAGCTCCAGTAGCAATTGTTGGCATAGGTGAGTTGGGCAGTGTGTTTGCCCGAGGCTTTTTGCGTTGTGGCCATCCAGTATATCCCGTGTTGCGATCTATGGATATAGGCCAAGAAGCTGTTGCTATGCCTCAGCTCGAAGCGGTGTTGGTAGCCACAGGTGAAGCCGATTTATACGCTGTGTTACAGCACTTGCCTGCTAAATGGCGTCAGCAAGTGATGTTGTTACAAAATGAATTGCTACCACGCGACTGGCTGCAACACGGCATTACCCAGCCTACGGTAATTGCTGTATGGTTTGAAAAAAAGAAGGGAATGGACGTGAAGATATTGTTGCCTTCACCTGTTTTTGGGCCTCATGCACCGCTTATAGTCGAGGCGTTACAATCGATAGATATCCCTACACGTCTTATCACCGATGAGGGGTCGATGCTTTTCGAGTTGGTGGCCAAAAATGTGTATATTCTAACTACCAATATAGCAGGGCTCGTGTTACCACCAGGTGCCACGGTGCACTATCTGCATCATCAAGCGCGCGAATGGAAGGAAGCTGTGGCCAAAGAGGTAATAGAAATACAGTTCGGTTTGATAGGGGGCAGGCTAGAAGCTCACGGTGGTATTCAGGCGCTTATGCGCCAGCTCGATCAAGCTATCGAGGCTGATCTCCAGCACAAATGCAAAGGCCGATCAGCTTCAGCGCGCTTGGCACGGGCACTTGCCCAGGCACAAGCGTTAGCTATATCGGTGCCCACATTGCAATGCATTGCTGAGCAGGTAGGTGTAGGGCTAGGAAAACAGTAATGTGTAAGGTCGCTGAATGTGTTGCCTGAGCTGTTCAATGCTGAAAGCTCTTGCCCATTGACCACTGAGCTTTCCGGCAAACCACACTTTCACTGCAGGAATGCTCCACACACACTGGTGCGCACAGGTTTCGGGATGAGTGGCACAATCGATGTATACGAAGTGCATGTGGGGAAAATGCATGTGCAGCATTTCCTCGATTTTGGGCTTAATGGCTGTGCAGACATTACATTGGTCGCCTCCGAACAGTGCCAGCACGGCATTCTTTTGCGCAATAATAGTTTCGAGTGGAATCATGCTTTTGGAGCCTGAGCTTGAGTTTTAGTGAGCCAAAAGTTGTTAATACCTTCTCCTTGGATGAGGTGTACGCGCTGGGTGTTGAGCAGATCGAGTAGTGCTAAGAAGGTGACGATGGCATGAATGCGATTGTCGAGGCGCAAGAACAGACGCTCAAAGGAGACTTTTTTCCCTGGCTTAAGCTGAGAGAGGATGTATTGTTGTTGATCGACGATAGTGTAGGGATAGTTGACTATTCGATGTACGCGCTGTTGCTTGCGTTGTTCAAGTAAGCCTAAAACGCGTTCATAAGCTTTTAATAGCTTGAACAATGTGAGTGACTCCCATTCGGCTTCAGCCAATGCTTGATTGGCCAATTGGCGTAGCTCATCAGTGGCATTGCCGCGCCGGCAGCGCAGGGCTCGTCGTTCTTCCAGTTGGCGCAATTCGTCCAATACGCTTTTATAGCGTTTGTACTCCAGCAAACGGCGTACGAGTTCTTCTCTTGGGTCAATTTCGTTGCCTTGTTCATCAAGGGGTTTGCGTGGAATCAGCATGCGGGCTTTAATGCGACATAATGTGGCGGCAACTAGGATAAACTCGCTTGCCAAATCGATATTCATCCGCTCCATTTGGCGAATGTAGTCCAGAAATTCGTCCGTGATTTGAGCAATGGGTATGTCGTGGATGTCCAGCTCGTCGCGTTCTATGAAGAAGAGCAGCAAATCAAAAGGCCCCTCAAACTGGGGTAGTTTGATCGTGTATGTAGCTGACTGAGCAGTCATGATATGCAAAGGTACGAAAGATGCATGCTTAGTGCAGTTTTTTGCCTTTTGGCAAATGGTAAACACTGATAGAGGGTACCAGAGTTGATGCCTGTTATCTTTAGCGCTATCTCTTAGCAAATGCGAATGACAGTGAAAAGCGACGTGTTGGATGTAGGGGCATATATTTGTCGCGGCATAAGCCAGTCCTTAACCAATATTTAAATCAACAGATCATGAAGCACACCCCATTGACTGGCCGCCATGAAGCCTTGGGCGCACGTATGGCGGAGTTTGCAGGCTACAAAATGCCCATTTCGTATACAGGTATTCGCGAAGAACACCTGGCAGTGCGGCGTGCGGTAGGCATTTTTGATGTATCCCATATGGGAGAGTTTATCGTACGGGGGCGCCAAGCACTCGACCTAGTGCAATACGTCACATCCAACGATGCCAGCCGCCTCGATATTGGTGATGCCCAGTATTCGTGTTTGCCCAATGAGCATGGAGGCATAGTCGATGATTTGCTGGTATATCGGTTGTCGGAAGATCAATGTGCTGAAGGCGAGCAAGCGTTTATGCTGGTGGTCAATGCAGCCAATATAGAGAAGGATTGGCAGTGGATCACCTCTCATGCTGCGCGCTTTGACGTACACCTTGTTGACATCTCGGAGGCTACCGCGCTGATGGCTGTACAGGGGCCTAAAGCGGCTCGAGCACTACAGCCACTGACAGACATTGATTTGGCAAGTATGAAGTATTATACTTTTCGAAAAGGAACCTTTGCAGGAGTACCCAATGTACTCGTCTCAGCTACCGGCTATACGGGCTCAGGAGGTTTCGAGTTGTATGTGGCAGCCGAGCATGCGGCTCAGATATGGGATGCTGTTTTTGAAGCTGGGCAACCTCATGGCATTCAGCCATGTGGGCTAGGTGCTCGAGATACTTTGCGGCTCGAGATGGGCTATTGTCTTTACGGCAATGACATTGACGACACCACCTCGCCTTTGGAAGCAGGCCTGAGCTGGATTACCAAATTAAATAAGGGCACGTTTGTAGGTGTCGATGTTTTGCGCAAGCAAAAAGCCGAAGGAGTCAAGCGCCGCTTGATAGGCTTTGTGGTAGATGACCGCCGAGTGCCCCGCCATGGTTATAGTGTGTGCGATGCTATTGGCCAGGCCATTGGTAACGTGACTTCGGGTACACTTTCTCCTTGCTTGCAAAAACCCATTGGTATGGGATATGTAGAGGTATCTCACGCGCAGCGAGGGACGACCTTAACCATTGAAGCGGGGCGCAAGCAGCTGAACGCCATAGTGACTCGTCCACCTTTTGTAGATCCGAGCTCTTGTTAGGCTTGAAAAAAGTTAAGGCACTTCTTCTATTTCAAAGCCCAGATCTTGGAGGTGTGCCCAGAATGAGGGGTATGACTTGCCGACTACTTCGGGTTGGCGGATACCGATGCGTCCTAACAAAGCCAAGGGCGCAAAGGCCATAGCCATACGATGGTCTTCATAGGTGTCGAAGATGGGGGAAGCAGGAAGTTGTGCTTTCCCATCTATCATGTGCCAAATCTTACCCGTTTTTTTGGAAAAACGCGGAGGCAATTGGGCAAAGGTTACGCCTATTTTGGCGAGTTCTTTTTGCAGAGCAGCAATGCGGTCTGTTTCTTTGATTTGGAGAGTCTGTAGACCTGTACACATGCCTTGCAGGCCTGTAGCGGCGCACATCACTGCCAGTGTTTGGGCAATGTCGGGGCAGTCGATAAAATCGTGCTCAAAGAAGGGGGCTAAAGAGGCACGAGTATCCTTATATACTTTTAGGACGTGTGTGTCAAATTCGTGGCGCACGCCAAACTGTTGGGCCAGCTGAGCCACGATGGCATCGCCTTGGAAGCTATATGGTTGGAGGTGTAAGAGCTCCATCTCGGTTGTTTCCGATAAGGCTGCCATGGCGAAGTAGTAAGACGCTGCCGACCAATCTCCTTCTACGGTGTAGGGCTTTGGGACATAGGTAGCATGAGGTACGGCAATGGTAGTGCCCTTCCATTGGTGGGGTACGCCAAAATGATGCATTAGTGCCAGTGTCATGCGCAAGTAGGAACGCGATACAAGTGACCCTTCGAGGGTTATTTCCAGACCTTGAGGCAAGGTAGGGGCTATGAGCAACAGGGCTGAGATGAATTGGCTGCTCACATCGGCACGTACTGGGATGCGATACTGACCACTGTAATGGGCTTCGCCTATGCGTAAGGGGGGATAGCCTTCGCGTTCGAGGTATTCGATTTGGGCGCCTAACTGCCGCAGGGCGTCGACGAGAGCGCCGATGGGGCGCTGCTTCATCCGTGGCGATCCTGTCAGGATTTGCTGACCGGGGCGAAACGCAAGCCAAGCAGTAAGGAAGCGGAAGGTGGTGCCTGCAGGGCCAGCATCGAATACCTCTTCATCGCTATCGCTGCTGTTCAGCAGCTGTAGCATGCGCTGTGTGTCTTCGGCTTCGGCCAGATGGTGAATGGGGAAGGATTCAGGGGCTAAAGCCCTGATGAGGAGTACGCGATTGGAAAGGCTCTTGGATGCAGGTAAGGGCACTTGCCCTTGGATCGTAGGTGGGTCTTTGTGCAAGTAAAGCACCATGAGCATTGTCGTTTGAATGGGGAGAATCAGTCCCAGTGAATTTGCACGTGTACTTCCGTGTCAGGATGCAAGCTACGGCAGACTGGACAGGTATGTGTGGCTTCTTCTAGGGTATGGCGTTGAGCATCGGTCCATGATTTGCCGGAAGGCATGAAAATTTCGATTTCGATGCGTGCAATGCGGCGCGGATTAGATGCCATGATTTTACGCACGCTTGCTCGTGTGCCTGCAATATCCCATCCGTGGTCTAGTGCGCGTATGCCCATGATCGTAAGCATACAGCTGGCCAATGCTGTAGCTACCAAGTCAGTAGGTGAAAAGGCTTCACCCTTGCCGCGGTTGTCGGTAGGTGCATCTGTGATGATTTGGGAGCCCGAGCGCAAGTGTGTGGCTTGAGTGCGCAATTGTCCTGTATAGACGACTTCGGAAGTCATAGGTTTGCATTTTATTTGGAACAGACGGTGCAAAAATGTGCAAATAATTGTGTTGGTGGTAAATGTAAGGAGAGCGCTCAGCCGATATTCAGTGCTTAAGGTAGGCACGCCCTAGGAAGCGCAAGAGAATTTGCCAGGCCAAGGCAGCAGGTATTTGTTGAGTAGCAGGATAAGGCCACCGCTCGATGGGGTGGCGCTGGAGATGCCCTTGCTGTACATCGTGGCGTAGGCCTGCAGTACCAAACGAGCAGTCGAATAGTTGTTTGTGGCATGCTTGCTCAAAAAATCGAGAGCTTATGCCGTAGTCGGTAAAGGGAAAGGCAAAGGGACGGCACTGTTGATCAGGCACGAGTGCGGACATGCAGGCCATCGACTTTTGAGTTTGTTCGAGTTGTTCGTCTAATGATAATTGGCTGTATAGGGGGTGGGTGTGGCTGTGGCCGCCAAAGGTGACGCCCGCACAGGCCATTTGGCGTATTTGGGTTTGTGTGAGGTAAGGTTGGTATTTGGTCAGCCACTGCTTGAAATCGAAGTGGAGCAAATGGGCTATTGAATCGAGCCACTTTTTTTGGCGAAAGCCAATGCGGAGTAGGGAGTGTGGCAAATTGTTGGCCAGGTGGCGAGGCAAAACGGCTTTTATAGCGCGCTGTGTAGTAACGGCTGGGGGGCTCTGTAGCCAGTGGTCGATGAGCAAGGAGGCTTTATAACGGAAAAAGAGATCAGCATTGTCGATAAAAGCCGAGTTGAGGAAGACGGTGAAGGGTACGCCTCGCCGTTGTAGTTGGGGCCAAGCGTATTCATATACTTGCCGTAGGCCATCATCAAATGAGATCCAACAGGCAGGATGCCTACAGCTTTGCTTGCCTTGTGCTATAGCGCAGACTTCTTCAAGTGAAAGAGGTTCGAAATGGTCTAATAGCCAGTCAAGATCTTGGGCAAATTGTTTGCAGGTATGCGGTGTGTACAGATGCCGGATGTGCGGAAGCTCATCGGCAGTACCTATGGCATGCCAGCAGATGGCGATCAGAGGTTTATCAGCAAGTCGCCACAAGCTGTGTAGAGGAAGGATACGTGCCAGTACTGCCCATAGTGGTATGGCTGTGTTTTTCCACATGACACCTGGATAGAGCGCACCACAGGACCGGCATCTTTAGCTGGCCGGCCCTGTGGATAAGCTTGTATTTGGGTCAATTGACAAGGGGCATTAGCGCGCAAAGTTGATTGCGCGTTTTTCGCGAATCACGGTCACTTTGATTTGACCTGGGTACTGCATTTCGTCTTGGATCTTTTGCGAGATCATAAACGATAGGTCATCGGCATATTGGTCCGACACTTTGTCTGCTTCTACAATGACGCGGAGCTCTCGGCCCGCTTGCATGGCAAAGGCTTTTTGTACGCCTTCGTAGGACATGGCAAGCTCTTCGAGTTCGCCGATGCGCTTGAGATAGCTTTCCAAGATTTCGCGGCGTGCACCAGGTCGGGCACCTGAGATGGCGTCGCAAGCTTGCACGATGGGGGAGATGATGTTGTTCATTTCGATTTCATCGTGATGTGCACCTACGGCGTTGATTACGATGGGGGATTCGCCGTACTTTTCACACAGTTTCATGCCGAGAATGGCATGGCTCAATTCAGAATCTTCTTCAGCTACTTTGCCAATATCATGGAGCAGGCCTGCTCGTTTGGCCAGTTTGGCTTGTTTGGGTGATAGCCCCAGTTCGGCAGCCATGGTGGCACACAAGTGTGCGGTCTCTATGGAGTGTTTGAGCAAGTTTTGCCCATAGGAAGACCGAAAGCGCATGCGCCCCACCATTTTGACCAAGTAGGGATGTAGCCCATGTAGGTCGAGTTCTATGACGGTGCGTTCGCCAATTTCGATAATTTGTTGATCGATTTCCTTTCGCGTTTTTTCGACTACTTCTTCGATGCGGGCTGGATGTATGCGGCCGTCGGCCACCAGTCTTTTGAGTGCCAAGCGAGCTACTTCGCGACGAATGGGATCGAAGCTAGAGATGACGATGGCCTCAGGTGTGTCGTCTACAATGATTTCGGTACCGGTGGTGGCTTCCAGTGCTCGGATGTTGCGACCTTCTCGGCCAATGATTTGGCCTTTGAGGTCGTCGCTTTCCAGGTTAAACACGGATACTGTATTCTCAATGGTGTACTCGGCAGCCATTCGTTGAATGGTCTGTATAATGATTTTTTTGGCTTCTTTGTTGGCTGAGGCTTTGGCTTGGGTGATGGTATCTTTGATGAGGGCCATGGCTTCAGTTTCTGCTTTAGCACGCACAGCTTCGAGTAGTTGTTCGCGTGCTTCGCTTTCCGACATTTTGGCTATGTTGGCCAGTGCTTTGATGCGTTCTTCATTGGCTGCTTCGAGTTCTTCTTTTTTTCGCGATACGATTTTGAGTTGTTTGTCTAGGTGTTGTCGGATGACGTTGAGTTCGTCTTCGCGTTGTGCTAATTCGGCGATGCGTTGTGCCAGTTGTTCTTCTCGTTCTTTGAATTTTTCTTCTTTTCGTTCGAGTTCTTTGATTTGTTCTTTGACCTCCATGCGCTGCTCTTTGAGCTTGACCATTTCGGCTGCTTTTTCCGTTTTAAAGTCGGCCTTTAGTCGGCTAAAGTGCTCGCGAGCTTCTTTGATTTTGCGCTGTTTGATGCGCTCGTTTTCTTTTTCAGCTTGTTCGATAATCATATCGGCCTTAGCCTCTGCCTCGTCGATAATGCGTTTCGCGGTATGTCGGGCTTCTTCGATAGCTCTGTCGGCAGCGGCGTTAACTTCTTCAATGCGTTTTAGCTGTTTGCTTTTGACGAAAAAACGCACTAACAGATAGCCTATCAATCCGCCGATTACTACGCCAATTGCTATACCTAACAGTAGTTGGATATCCATGATTTTCAGTTTTTTTACATATACATCTTGTACTACATATGCAGTGATGTAGTACGGTCAAAGTGGTTTGTAGTAGTATCCAATGTTGTCAATTGGGATGCACAGTAGTTAGGAGGTAAGTATCTGATCGAGGAGCGCGTCGATGTGTGCAATTTTTTGCACCAGAGCTTCAGAGGCACCTGCTTGCAATTGACGGTGCATCTCAGCTGCATAGGTGAGGACTACAAGCGCCAGGCAATCTTGTTTATCTTTCGAAGGGTATGCCATCTGGAAGCGATTCACTTTTTCATTTATATCGCGTACCAGCTTGCGGATGGCAACCTCGTCTTGTGCCTGAATTTTTAATGCATATGGTCGCCCGGCAATTTGCACACTGATCATTTTGTCTTGCCGGTTATTCATATTTGTTTGTCTTGAGGTATTTGCGACCATTGGATGCAGTTGTTCAAATCAGCCCACAGATTATCGAGCTCCTCTGAAGATGCCCCGAGTAGGGGGGACGTTCCTCCTTGACTGTGCTTCCACTTTTGGCGCAGCTGCTGTAATGTCTCATGAATGTTTTTGAGTTGCTGCTGCGCTTGTGCTAGCTCTGCTGCTAGCTGTGAATTTTGCTTACGCAAAGTTTGATTTTCGTGTTCCAAGCGGGCTATGCGTTGAGCCGCTTTTCGTACTTTTTTTTCAACATTGTTTAATGCGTGTAAAGGATCCATACCAACAGCTTATTCAAGGCGTTATGCCACATTAACGCCTTACAGCTGCTCCGAGTTTTTCCTCCAATGCGCGAATAAGTTGCTGCATAACTTTATCCACCTCTTTGCTTTGGAGGGTTTTTTCGGGATGCTGAAAGATAAAGCTAATGGCATAGCTCTTTTTGTCTTTACCTAGCTGCTGCTCGTTGCGGTACAGGTCGAACAAATTTACCGACCGCAACCATTTTTTGGCAGTTTTACGTGCCAAAGCGGCAATATCTTCAAATTTTACTGAATTATCAATTACGATGGCCAGATCGCGTCTTACGGCGGGGAAGCGGTTGAGTGGTTGGAAGGAGGTGCGGTGACGCTGGGCAATGGGCATCAGCTCGTCCCATAGCAGTTCGGCATAGAAGACATCTTGGTCGATATCCATGCCTTTAAGGATACGACTGCTAACTTTTCCGAGGCGAGCTAAGATTTTATTGCCACGGTGGTACATGTGGCCATAGCTCCATGCAGGTTCATTCAATGGTCGGGTTTGATAGCTGGCAAGTCCTATGCGATCGAAGAGCAGTTGTACTGCTGCTTTTAGAGTGTAGAAGTCAGCAGAGCGTCGGCTATGTTCGAGCCAGCTTTCCGGCCAGCGGGGACCACTGACTGTGAGGGTGAGGTATTGAGGTTCGGCAAAGCCAGAGGAAGTGCGTTGATAAGTTTTTCCGAATTCAAATAGTTTGATTCGATCTTGTTGGCGGTTGAGGTTGTGCTGTACAGCCTCTAATGCGCTAAAAAGCATGCTAGGGCGCATGACGTCGAGCTGGGTATTGCTCGTGTTTTGAATAAAGACCAGCTTTTCTTCCGGTATGGGTAGCAGTTCTTTGTAGTATTTCGATTGGCTGAGCGACAAGCCCATCATTTCGTAGAAGCCATTGGCGATGAGTAGCTCAGATACTGATTGGCGAACGGTATTGCTGTTGGGCCATGTTTCATAGCTGAGAGAAAGGTGCATGCGCTCGGATACGGGGACTTCGTTGAAGCCATAGATGCGCAAGACCTCTTCTACCACATCAGCAGGGCGTTGCACATCGTGTTTGTTGGTAGGCACTTTTACGGTGAAATAGGTGGCATTGGTATGCACCACCGGTATTTCGAGTGATTGGAGGATGTGCAACACTGTTTTTTGATTGAATGTGACTCCGATGAGTTGGTTGAGGTAGTCCCAGGAGACTGTAACCTCTTTAGGTTCAATGGGATAAGGGTATACGTCTATAGTATTTGAGGCAATTTGAGCGCCACTGATTTCTTTAATAAGCAGTGCGGCGCGCTTGAGTGCGTATAGGGTGATATTGGGGTCGGCCCCCTTTTCAAACACTTTAGCAGCGTCGGTGAAGAGCTGATGACGGCGGCTGGTGCGCCTGATCCATGTGGGGTTGAAATATGCCGATTCGAGAAATACAGTAGTCGTTTGTTCGGTCACTCCCGAGCTGATGCCGCCAAACACGCCTGCGATACATAGGGGGCGGCTTTGGCCGTCGCAGATCATGAGATCTTGGGCAGAGAGCTTCCGCGTCACTTCGTCTAAGGTGACGAAGGGAGTTCCTTCTGGCAGTGTCTTGATGCGAATTGTGTCGTCGCTGATTTTGTCCAGATCGAATGCATGTAGGGGTTGGCCCAGCTCGTGTAAGACGAAGTTGGTCACATCCACTACGTTATTGATGGGGCGCACGCCTATGGCTTCAAGTCGATCTTTGAGCCACTGTGGCGAGTCTTGAACTTGTACTCCTGTGAGGGTAATTCCTGAGTAGCGAGGGCAGCCTTCGGGCTCTTCGATGATGACTTTTACGGGGCGTGTATGGTTGTTGGTGAGTTGTTTGGGCAGTTCAGGTAGCTTTACCTGTACTTCTTTATTCAGGCGTATGCGCATGGCAGCAGCGAGGTCGCGGGCTACACCAATGTGGGAAGTAGCATCAGATCGGTTGGGGGTTAGGCCAATTTCGAAAATGGTATCGGAGGGTAGATTGAGGTATTGAGCGGCAGACATGCCTACGGGGGCATCGTCGGGTAGTACGAGGATGCCACTGTGATCTGTGCCTAAGCCCAGCTCGTCTTCTGCACAGATCATACCTTCGGATATTTGGCCTCGTATTTTGGTGCGCTTTAGCGTAATGGGATCACCCTCAGTAGGGTAGAGCGTGGTGCCCACAGTGGCTACAAGCACTTTTTGCCCTTGGGCTACATTGGGGGCGCCGCAAATGATGGAGAGAGGTGCATCCTTGCCGATGTCTACTTGTGTGAGCGAAAGGCGGTCTGCATTGGGATGGCGTTCGCAGCGTACCACCTGCCCAATTACTACACCTTGCAAGCCTCCTTTGACGCGTTCCCAGCGTTCGATGCTTTCCACTTCCAAGCCAATGTCGGTGAGCAGTGCGGCAGTATCTTCTACTGGCAGTATTTCACTGAGGTATTCTTTCAGCCAATTGTACGATATCTTCATGATGTTGTGATCTTATAGCGGCCGCAAAGATAGCGAGTGGAACTGGGAGGAAGCACTTGTGTGTGTACAAATGGCTGCAGCATGCTATTTTGGATCCAGATGGTGTTGTGGGCTGATCTGTACCGCGAGCTCTTTAGATGGCTAGTGTGTTTGGATTGCTGCTATGCACCTGCTTTTTTTATTTGGTACACAATTAATTGTACGCAATTATGAGTGATTACGGCATTTTGTCGTTAGTACCGCCTTTGGTGGCAATCGCATTGGCGATACGTACCAAGCAAGTACATGTGTCCTTGCTGTTAGGAATATGGATTGGCTGGTTAGTTATAGAGGGAGGGCATTTGTGGCGGGGCAGTTTGCGCACGATAGAAGCCTTGGTGGGGGTATTTGCCGAGGCGGGCAATACACGCACTATCATGTTTTGTGCCTTAGTAGGGGGGCTTATCATTTTCATTCAGCGATCAGGTGGGGTTGAGGGCTTTATTCGTCACCTCAACCGATTGTTATTGCGATTTGAGGCAGGTGGCAGTGGCCGTGACAAGATAGTAGTGCAGTTGTTGGCATGGCTAACGGGTTTGCTCATTTTTGTAGAGTCGAGTATTTCTGTACTTACGGTAGGCACATTGTATAGGCCGGTGTTTGATCGCATGGGTATTTCGCGTGAGAAATTGGCGTGGATTGCCGACAGTAGCTCGGCACCTTCTTCTATTTTAGTGCCCTTTAACGGCTGGGGGGCCTTTATCATGGGATTGCTGGCTGCGGATTTTGCCTATCCGTTTGCCACGATGTTTCGTGCCATGCCATGGAACTTTTATCCCATGTTGGCTTTGCTACTGGTGGCAATTTTTGTTTGGTGGGGCAAGGATATCGGCCCGATGCGGGCAGCTGAGCGGCGAGTGCGTGAAGAGGGAAAGTTGTTGCCGGATGACGCTACACCTATGGTGTCGGAAGCACTTACGGAGGTGCCTGCCAAGGAAGGCGTGGTGCCTAGAGCTCGGAATATGGTGGTACCTATAGCTGTGATGGTCGGTATGATGCCCGTAATGTTGGCCGTGACGGGTTGGGATGCAGCTATGAGTCAGCATCCTGAGGCTGCTTGGGCCGATCGGTTGTTTTTTGCCATCGGGCAGGGATCTGGCTCACAGGCGGTGCTTATTGCAGTATTAAGTGCCTTGTTGGTCAGTATGATCTACTATCGAGCACAGGGTATTATGTGCTTTCGCGAAATGACAGAGCTCACGCTAAAAGGCATTTCAGGGCTGATGCCATTGGCACTGCTCATGATGTTGGCTTTTGCCATCAGTGCGGTGTGCAAGCAGCTGGGCACGGGGCCGTGGGTGGCTTCAGTGGCTGAACAATGGTTGTCGCCCAAATTGGTGCCATTGATCTTGTTCTTGGTCAGTAGCTTTATTGCTTTTTCTACAGGTACTTCTTGGGGTACGTTTGCCATTATGATGGCTATTGCTATACCTATGGCGCGCCAGCTCGATGCCAATGTATATTTGGCCATTGCTGCGGTAATGGGTGGCGGGGTGTTTGGTGACCATTGTTCGCCGATTTCCGATACGACAATTTTGTCTTCAATGGCTTCAGCTTGTGATCACATTGATCACGTTCGCACACAGTTGCCGTATGCTCTACTGGCAGGGGGAGTGACGGCGTTGCTCTATTTATTGGTGGGCTTATTAGCCGGGTAGGGCATCCACTTAGCAAGCTGTTGTAGCGGTATGAGCTTGAGCGACCAAGCCCATAGGGGGCCACAGGCCACTACTATAGCTAAGCGTGCCGGCCAAGCTATGTGCAGTACAGTGCTTGCTACGGCAGTGCCTGCCAACAAGAGTACAAAAATGCCCAATCGCAGGATGGTGGATCTCGTTGGGCCGCTGTGTTGGAGTCGTTGTGCTAAGTGCATTTGGCGCAAGCTGACAAAGGCTTGGGTAAAAACGGTAGCTATAGCAGCACCTATAGCCCCCCAATGGGGTATGAGCCACAGGTTGAGTGCGATGTTGAGCGCGATACTGGTAGCAAATAGGTGGTTCAGTATTTTTAGGTATCCTCCTGCAGTGAGCAAAGTGCCGAAGATATACATACTGCTCGTAGCCACAAAGCTCCAGATGAGCCAGCTAAGCACATATTCCCATTCGGGTTGTGCATGAGTGTAAAGCAGGTTCATGAGCTGATGTCGGAAGGTGGTGCAAGATACGGCGGTGGTAAGGGCCAGGGTCATGATGAGGCGAAAGGCCAGATCTGTTAAAGGGCGTGTGGGTATTTGTGCTTTTAATAGGCGAGCGAACATAGGCAGGAGCAGGCCCGCAAAGAGCGCTCCTACCATGTTGGCTGCGTCGAGCAAGCGATATGCCGAGGCGTATACACCCGCTTCGTAGGTGCCATTGGGCAGTAGCCGTTCCAGCATGACGGCGTCTAATCGGGTATAAGCGGTCATGAGGAAGATGGCCAAGGCGAAAGGTGCGCTTTGTCGAAGGATAATCCGCATCAATGGCAGGCGTGGCCGCCAATGGAGGCGTTGAGGCTGATGGCGCAGGTGATGCCATAGCGCTATAGCTGCTAAAAGCACGGCTATGCTCAATGTGACTAGTTGTGCTTGCGCCAACCACAGCACCTGAAATGATTTGCCGTAAGGAAAAACCCAAAGTATGCACCCTAACACTATTATGAGCAGTAGCCTATCAGCGACGGACAGGAGGCTGTCCAAGCGGTAATAGCCCAATCCTGTAAGGCTCGACCTCAAAAACAGCATCAGAGAGGTGAGTATTTGTATGCCGATGAGCCAACCCAGTAACTGCCATGCTTCGGCTTGGTAACCTGCTAGCCAGGCTGCACCACAGACCAGTACGGAAAAGCAGATCGCTAAAACACCTTTGAGGGCTAAGGTCGATGGCAAGAGTTTGTGTAGTAAATGGGGATGTTGTGCTATGTTCCGACTTTGGTAAAGGTGTATGCCAAAATCATTAATTACTTGAAACAGTAAAGTGAAGCTCAACAGGGCAAAGTATAAACCGTAGGATTGTGGGCCTGTGCGATTCTGTATTGTTCGGTCGATGCCTAGAATGTAAAAGGGCTTGACCAAGGCATTGGCCAGTATACTCAGCACCAGGCTGATGACAAATTCGCGCTTCATGGTTGCGAAGGTAAGAGGATGAGAGCCGTATCTTGCCGAAAAGATGTGTGTGATGCGCGTGCTTTTTCGAACTGATGGGGTGAGTGTGTTTCAGAGTGCGATCTTTTTGACCACTTCTACGGTGTTGCACAGTGCGGCATCGGTAGTTGTGATTGACCCTACGTGGCTACCTGACGAAGTGATGGCTATCAGGCGATATGTGGAGGGCATAGGGCAGGGCAAGGAGTGGTATGTTTTGCTTACGCATAGTGACTACGATCATATTCTGGGCTGGCAGGCTTTTCCCGAAGCTCGGGTGATTGCCTCGGCTTCATTGGCACATAGTCCGCACAAAAAGCGCATTCTCAAGCAGGTCAAGCAATGGGATGCCGACAATTACGTACAACGGCCTTGGCCCGTTGAGTGGCCACGTGTGGATGTAATGGTTGAGTTTGATGCGCAGCATATGGTTTTGGATGAAGAGATGAGCTTGCGTTTTTGGCTTACACCTGGTCACAATCCCGATGGGATTATGGTTTTTGCCGAACGGCAGCAGACCTTGATTGTGGGGGACTACTTGTCAGATGTTGAATTCCCTTTTATAGATTATAGTTACTTATTATATGAGGATGCGCTCAAAAAGATGGAGCTGGCTATTGATACTTTTGGTGTGAATGTATTGGTGCCAGGGCATGGCCATGTAGCATTTTGGCCACAGGATATGTGCAATCGGCTGCGCGAGTCGTGGGAATATCTGGATGCTTTGTGGGCTCATGTAGCGGGGCGCAAGTCGTTTGATGAAGCCTGGCTGTGGTCTCGTTATCCATTTGCGGCCAATCAGGTGGCACAACATTTGGCCAATATCCGGCGTGCCGAAGCGGAAATCGATTGGCAGGGGCGTTGGTTAGCCATTTCAGAATGAGACCTGTCAACACTGTCAAGGTGATTTGTGTTGTGATTTTTATGGTGTTAAAAGTAATGTAATGGATCCGAAGTTGCTTAAGCCCTATGAAGGGGCATTCTCATCCGAGCGTTTGTGGGCCAAGTTGGGCCGTATAGCGCGGAGAGCAGGTATCCGAGTGGTATATATGGTATTGCTGTTGTACTATGCTTGGCGGCGCAAGGAAACGCCGGCGTGGGCTAAGAGTATCATCTTGGGGGCATTGGGCTATTTCATCTCACCTATTGATTTTTTGCCCGACTTGACGCCTGTGCTCGGTTATACGGATGATTTGGGTGTATTGGCGTTTGGCTTGAGCACCATCGCTTGTTACGTCAATGACGATGTGCGCCAACAGGCACGGGCTCGGTTGCACAGTTGGTTTGGCAGCTATGACGAAGCCCAACTCGAGTCAATTGATGAACAGTTGTGAGTTGAGCTTCGCCTGTCCGTGAAGCTTTGTAGAGGGTAGTAGCTATGGGCATTATTGGCCCACAGGCCGAGTGTCATTCATCAGTTTGTCGTGTAAGAATTGAGTCATTTTGGTGTAGAGGTGTAGGCGTGTGGGACCGCCATAAATGCCATGATTGCGGTTGGGATAGAAGTAGGTGTCAAATTGCTTGTTGGCAGCTATGAGGGCATTGACCATCTCGGCGGTGTGTTGGAAGTGGACGTTGTCATCGCCCATGCCGTGGATGAGCAAGTAGTTGCCTTTGAGTTTGTGTACAAAGTTGATGGGGGCGTTCTGCTCGTAGCCGTCGGGATTTTCTTCGGTAGTGCGCATGTAGCGTTCGGTGTAGATGGTGTCGTACCATTTCCAGTTAGTGACAGGAGCTACTGCAATGGCGGCTTTAAACACGTCATTTCCCTTGAGCAAACACAGGCTTGACATGTAGCCGCCATAACTCCACCCAAATATTCCGATTCGGTTGGGGTCGGTCCAGGGTTGGCGGGCCAGATATCGGGCTGCTTCGATCTGATCTATGGTCTCATAGTGACCTAGTTGTAGGTACGTCACTTTTTTGAAGGCTTCACCACGGCCTCCTGTGCCGCGATTGTCGATGCAAGCGATGATAAAGCCCTGTTGTGCGAGCATTTGGAACCACCAGTAGTTTTGTCCTTTCCAGCTATCGGTCGCTTGCTGGCTGCCTGGCCCTCCATATAGGTACATGAATAAGGGGTACTGCTTGTCGGGTTCGAAGTCTGGGGGCTTGATCATCCAACCATTGAGCTGGACGCCTTCTGAGGTGGTAAAGTGAAAAAACTCTAAGGGTTGTGTGCCATGTGCTTGTTGTTTAGCGCGTAGTTGTTGGTTGTCTTCAATTGTGCGGATGAGCTTACCTTTGCGATCGTATACCGAATATACCGGTGGAGTGTTAGCGTCCGACCACGTACAGACGAAATAGTCAAAGGTACTGCTGAACTGGGCGCTATTCCAGCCCTCTTTATTAGTCAGACATTTAACTTTACCTTTGCCATCGAGGCGGACGGCGTAGATTTTTCGTCTCAAGGGCGATTCGATACCTGCTTGGAAGTAACACAGGCCCTTGACTTCATCTATACCGTAAAAGTGGCTTATTTCCCAGGGACCTTTGGTGAGCTGGCGCACCATTTTTCCTTCCATGTCGTAGAGGTAGAGATGGTTGAAGCCATCCTGTTCACTGGTCCATAAAAAATGACGGCCATCGGCCAAGAAGGTGAGGTTGTCGTGAATGTCGATGTACCATTTATTGGTTTCCTTCATCAGCAGGGTGGTTTTACCGGTAGTCGTTTCGGCCAATAGCAATTCTAACTCGCTTTGGTGTCGGTTCATTCGAAAGACGCATAACAGAAAGGGATCTCGAGTCCATTTAATTCGGGGAATGTAGATGTCAGTTTCATCGCCAGTGGCGATTTGGCGGGTCATTTTTCGATCGAGGTGATAGACGTGGATGGTCACGATGCTATTGGGCTGACCTACTTTGGGGTATTTAAAAGTGACGTATTCGGGGTATAGCTCACCGTGATAGTTTGTCATGGTGAACTGAGGCACGTGCCGTTCGTCGAACCGGTAAAAGGCGATGCGTTGGCCGTCGGGCGACCAGTAGAAGGCTTTGGCAAAGGAGAATTCTTCTTCGTACACCCAGTCGGTGGCGCCATTGATGATTTCGTTGTGTTTTCCATCGTGAGTAATTTGCACCACTTCATGCGTGTTGAGGTCACGGTAGTAGAGGTTGTTGTCGAATACGAAGGCGACTTTATCTCCTTGCGGATTGAAGGTGGCATAGCGAATTTTTCCTTTGGGAAATACAGGGGTAAGCGTCTGTTGTTGAAAGTCCCACACGAAGAATCGTGCACGCGTGGAATGTCGGTAAATAGCTTCTGTTTCAGAAGATAGGAGCAGCTTTTGTTCATCGGCACTGAACGTATAACTGTGTATTTGGCCATTGAAAGCTTCATGGTGCACTTTTCTTGCATCGAAGAGCACAGCCGTTTGTTGGCCGCTGAGCAGGTCGTATTGTACTATCTTGTCTTCCTCTAATCGAGTGTAATGGCGGCCGTCATTTTGAAAGTTAAAGCCTGGTATGCGACGAGGCAGAAAGGCGTAGTCGCTCCATATTTGTTGTAGGGTAATGGGTTGTTGGGCCACGAGCACGTGGGCTACAAGGAGCAGCGCTAGGGGCAGCACGTTGCGTAGAGACATGTTTTGCAATTTTTTAAGGTCTTGTGTTATTGAGGCAAAGAAAGTACAGCCTGTACACTTCGCCATGGGATATAGCATGGGTTGTTAAAAAATGATGGGTATAAGGTACTAGATTGAATAGCGATGGCGATCCATTTTGAGCAAAATGGCAATCATTAAAGAAAAGCCTATCAAAGAGGAACCGCCTTTACTGATAAAAGGTAGTGGAATGCCAATAATGGGCATGAGGCCCATCGTCATGCCTACATTGACAAAGAAATGGGTGAATAGTAGGCCTGCTACGCCATATCCGAACCATCGAGAAAAGTCGCTGCGTTGTCGCTCAGCAATTTGCAACATACGCAGCAGCAGTAGTAGGAACATAGCTAATACGGAAAAGGACCCAATAAAGCCTTGTTCTTCGCCTATAGTCGTGAAGATAAAATCAGTGATTTGTTCAGGCACAAAATTGCCTTGAGTAAGGTTTCCGTGGAGGAAGCCTTTGCCCTGAAGGCCACCTGAGCTAATGGCCATTTTCGATTGCAAGACATTGTATAGTGAGCCCTGTGGGTCGCACTTCTCGGGGTTGAGCCATACATTGATGCGATCTTGTTGGTGTGGCTTGAGATAGTTGTGGAAGGCATAATTGGATGAAAAGATGATAAGCGATCCGATGGCTACACTTGCTAATATGCCCAGTGGCATGATGCTGGCGTCTTGCAGCCAGATGACCAAGGCCAATAGTAGCAATGCGGCAAGACCTGCCCATAGTACTTGAGTAGCCATTCCCTGCTGGAGATAGTAATATCCTGAGGCGATGCCTATTAGATAAAAGCCAAGCCAATAGCGCTTGCGCCAAAAACGCATGCACAATACCAATATAGCCAATGCGAGGAGTGCTAAAATGACGGGCATAGGCTCAAGAGCCAGGCCCATTATGAAGAGCGCAGCAAATGACAACACAATGACGAAAAAGGGAGCCGGCCATCCTTTTCGGTATAGTGCGAAGCTAAAAGAAAGGAAGGTAAGTGCTGAGCCGGCATCGGGTTGTAGCAGAATGAGCAACATGGGAACCAAGACAAGGCCTGCTGCAGTGAGTTGATGTGACCACTCTTTCAAATTGGTATCGTAACTGCTCAGGTAGGCGGCGAGGGCTAAACAGGTGCCGAGCTTGGCTAACTCCGAAGGCTGAAAGCTAAACCCTCCAAAGATGAACCATGAAGTAGCACCTTTGATAGTGGTACCCAAAAAGAGCACGGAGATCAACAACAATAGGCTAAATGCATAAATGGGATAAGCAAACGTGCTCCAAAACTTCCAGTCGATAAGGGAAACAATGCCGAAGGCTATCAAGGAAATGCCAAACCATATGATTTGTTTGCCCACGGGCGTAGTCGTGAGAAACTCCAACATAGCGTCTGGGTAGCCCTGTTTGTAGCCTACCGTGTAGATCATCATAATGCCGATAAGTGTCAGCGCCAAATAAAGTGAGAAAGTAAGCCAGTCTATATTGCGTTGTCCATGAGGTAGCACGGCAAATGTGTTTTTAAAAAGTAAAAGAGTCATTAAAACCACTTAAGTGCCCATGTAATTATGCGCTGTTTAAAAGTAGTGTATGGCGGTGAGAGGACGTCAGCAATGCCAGGCAAGCGCTGTTCAGTGACAGCACGTGCATTGGTAAACTCTAAAAAGCCATACTTCCCATGGCTTTTGCCTATGCCGCTAAAGTTGGATCCGCCGAATGGTAGGTAATTGTTGTAAAAATGGATGCCTACGGCGTTGATTGCCGTACCACCGGCACGTGTGTGAGTCAATACATAGTTGATATGTGAGCGATTTTTACTGAAGATGTAAAGCGCCAAAGGCTTCTCTCCTTGATTGACATGAGTGACTGCTTCTTCCAGATGCTTAAAGGTTAAGATGGGTAGCAGCGGCCCGAATATTTCTTCTTGCATCAGGCGCGTGTTGGGACTGGGGTTGAGCACAAGCGTGGGGGGTAAGAAACGGCTGGCAGGGTCGGCTTGCCCCAAACTGATGAGGCTAGCCCCTTTGTTAGCTGCATCGTGCAAAAGTTCACTAAGGCGATGGAAGTGCCTATCGTTGACGATGCGACAAAGCCACGGTGAGTGCTTGGGGTTGTCAGTGTAGAAAGTGGCCACTTGGCGCTGCAAAGCTTCGACTAGCTCGTCTTTGACACTTTCATGCACGAGCACATAGTCGGGAGCTATACAGATTTGCCCGTCGTTGAGATATTTGCCAATGGCGATTCGGCGTGCAGCTGATGGGATATGCGCACTTTGATCTACGATAGTAGGCGATTTGCCGCCCAGTTCGAGTGTGACCGAGGCTAAGTGCTTTGCAGCAGCAGCCATAACCAATTTGCCAATCTGCGGGGCACCGGTAAAAAAGATGTGATGAAAAGGCAAGTCTAGCAAGGCTTGAGCTATATCTGGTCCGCCTTGTACGAGCGCCACTTCCGATTCGTCAAAGGTGTGGTGCACCAACTCGGCTATGGCTTGTGTCGTGTGTGGGGTGTGTTCGGATGGTTTGAGAATAGCTGTATTGCCACCAGCAATAGCTGAAACTAAGGGGATAAATGTGAGGTTTATTGGAAAGTTCCATGGAGATAGTATCAAGGTGACGCCTTTGGGCTCATAGCGTATCCACGAGCGGGTGCCCAATAGCGGAAGAGGCGTAGGTACACGTTGAGGGGCGAGCCATCGGTGTAAGTGGCGACACACGTGCTTGATCTCTCGAATTGTGGGGTATAGCTCTACGAGGTCCACCTCAGGGGCCGGTTTGCTAAAATCGGCGTACATGGCTTCTTGCAGATGTGTGCGATATTTAATCAGGGCATGCTGTAGTGCTTTAAGGCGGGCACGGCGTTGACGTACGGTAGTGGCTCTCATAGCAGGAGCATGTACCAGTTGCTGTTCGAAGAGTTGGCGCAAGCGGGCAGGAGAAGCAGTGGGTACCATCATGGCATGCTGTGTTTTCTCGTAATGGCTGAAGTTACCTCATTTGTAGGGAAATGCAGATCGGCACCGCAGTATGCTCATACAATCAAAAGCGACTCATTGTTCATAGAACTTTAGGCAGTTGGGGCACAGGCAGTTGTCGTCAAAGCGGGCGCGCAGGTGTTCGCGCGTTTTGACAGGTACGCGGGAGTCCATGCACCAGCAGGTGTGGTCGCGATAGCAAATCAGTGGTTTGCCGCATTTGCCACAGCGCTTTTCGTATTGGCCATCAATCTCTACCCATGCGGCAGCCACGGGGCCATTGAGTGGTGGATTGTTCTTGCGCACGCGTACTTTGAGCGACTTAATGTAGCCAAACTGGTGGCGAATGCCCAGCCCGATGCGTTCCGCTACCGTTTCCAATAAGCGCGTAGGGCGTTTCATGACCAACTGACATATGGTATAGACCGTTTCGTAGTTGATGGTTTCGCGAAGGTCATCGGTTACGGCAGCATCTGTGGTACGCGTAGTGATGTACACATCCACGACAAACTCATTGCCCACGAGTTGTTCTTCGTCGTAGTAGCCGTGTCTGGCAAAAAAGTACATTCCTTCAAGTGCAATAACGGCCATGATTTACAAATTTGTAGAATCGGCATTTGTATAGGATCAAAAAACAAAAATACGCGCAAAAAGTAGTGAGGTAAGCACTTTGTGTGGCCGTATGCAAAAGCAGTAGCATGAGGAAGGCCCAGGCACATGAAAAACAATGGGCTTCTACCTACTTTTGCGCCTGATGCCATCCTGACCAAAATATTATAAAACCATAAATACATGGACAAGACAGACAAAGGAATTCAGCGACGTGCTCGCGAAGATCGCTATCAAGGCCACGATTATTACCTGATCGATGAACTGCTTACAGAAGAACATAGATTGGCGCGCGAAGCCGTACGCGATTGGGTCAAGCAAGAGGTTTCGCCCATTATAGAGGACTACTTTGAACAAGGTAAATGCCCCACGCACTTGTTCGAAGGCTTGGCAGCAATAGGAGCCTTTGGCCCTAGCCTTCCCACAGAATATGGCGGTGGAGGTATGGACGAGATTGCCTATGGTGTGATCATGCAAGAGCTTGAACGCGGTGATTCGGGCGTGCGTTCTATGGCCTCGGTGCAGGGGTCGTTGGTCATGTATCCCATCTTTAAATTCGGCACGGAAGCACAAAGGCGCAAGTATTTGCCCAAGCTCGGTGCAGGAGAGCTGATTGGCTGCTTTGGGCTCACCGAACCCGATTATGGCTCTAACCCCGGTGGAATGGTCAGTCGATTGCACGATGATGGCGATGCCTATGTATTGAACGGTGCTAAGATGTGGATTACCAATTCGCCTGTGGCCGATGTGGCGGTGGTATGGGCCAAGGATGATGAAGGCAAAATTCGCGGAGTAATTGTTGAACGCGACTGGGCAGGCGTCTCGGCACCCGAAATCAAGGGCAAGCTATCGTTGCGCGCTTCCATTACAGGGGAGTTGATATTCGAAGATGTACGAGTGCCTAAAAAGAACGTGTTGGAGGTGCAGGGCTTGCGTGGGCCGCTTTCCTGCCTGTCTAAGGCGCGTTATGGCATTGCATGGGGAGCTATTGGAGCAGCCTTAGATTGCTATGATTCGGCCCTGCGCTATGCTCTTGAGCGCATTCAGTTCGACAAGCCTATTGCTGCCTTTCAGCTTACGCAAAAAAAGTTGGCAGAAATGATTACCGAGATTACAAAGGCGCAATTATTGGCTTGGCGCTTGGGTAGCTTGGCCAATGAAGGGCGTGCTACCCCTGCCCAGATCTCTATGGCCAAACGCAACAACGTCTATATCGCCCTGCAAGTAGCCCGAGAAGCACGCCAGATACATGGCGGCATGGGCATCACTAATGAATATCCTGTGATGCGACACATGATGAATCTCGAAACAGTGATCACTTATGAAGGTACACACGATATCCACCTGCTCATTACTGGGCATGATGTGACAGGAATTAATGCATTTAGGTAAAATGCAGTCTTGAGCACCATCCATTTATGGCTTTTAGGTGTTGGGCCAGATGGATGGTTTTTTGTCCTTTTGGGCATAGACATGCGAAAGAGCAGTTCTATGCGTTGTGCAAAAGGCAATGTCACTGGAAAATCACCAAACCGATGATGAAACAACTTGTGTTGATCGTGCTATGGGCAAGTATGGCATGGAGGGTAGTAGCTCAAAACGACGACGAACCCATACTATTAGCTAACCCCTCGTTTGAGGACTTGCCCCTGGCAAGCCGCCCTCCGGCAGGGTGGTACGATTGTGGATTTCCCGAAGAAAGCCCCCCGGACACGCAGCCCGGTGCCTTCGAGGTAAACAAGCCACCCTATGATGGGCAGAGTTATTTGGGCATGGTCGTGCGGGATAACGATACGTGGGAGATGGTATCGCAGCGCCTATCACGACCTTTGGAGCCCGGTAAGTGTTATGAGTTTACCCTTTATATGGCTCGTTCGATGATCTATGTAAGCCCAAGCCGCGTGAGTAACGAACAAGCCAATTATACCACGCCGGCTAAGCTGCGCATATGGGGTGGAGCAGGATATTGCAACAAGGCAGAGCTTTTGGCCGAGAGCAATTTGGTGATCAATGAGCGGTGGTTGCAGTACAATTTTCGCTTTGAACCCAAGCAATATCATACCTTTATCGTCTTGGAGGCATATTACAAAACGCCCACACTCTTTCCCTACAATGGGCACATCTTAATTGACAATGCCTCTCCAATCTATCCTGTTCCGTGTAAGGAAGAAGTGGTGCAAGCACCTGAAGAACCCCTTGACGAAACATCTCAACCTCAACCCCAACCTACACGCCAACAAACAGATGAGCCACCAGTAGCACATACACCACCAGTGCTTGAAAAAGAAACTGTCGACCCCGTCCTCTCAAACCCAGAGCCTAAGCCTGAAAAGCCAAAGATTCTAAAAGACTTAGACCGATCGAAAATCAAGGCAGGTACTACCCTGCGAATAGAACAGCTTTATTTTGCTGCGGATAGTGATGAAATCCGTGAAGAATCTTATCCCGTACTGGAAGAGATCTATGAGTTTTTGCGCGACAATCCAGATGTGGTGGTTGAAATAGGGGGCCATACCAATACCATCCCCGATCCGGATTATTGCGATCGCCTCAGTACGGCTAGAGCCAAAGCAGTAGTAGACTACCTAGTCAGAAAAGGGATTGATCCTGCTCGGCTGACATACAAGGGATATGGCAAGCGCTTTCCCATTGTACCCAATGACAAACATAGCTTAGCTGCACGCCAAAAAAACCAGCGTGTGGAAATAAAAATCTTGAGTATGGGAAGCAACTGAGTAAATGCGTGAGCAAAACAATGAGCTGAATCCACGCTCTGCTGCTCATATAGGCACGAGTGCGGGCATTATCGCACATTATTACTCAGCGCACAAAAGTGTTTTCCCAAAGGGTGGTGTTGCCTCGATCGTCTGTCACTTCTATGCGTAACGAGTGTTCACCTTTGCCGATGCGGCCGTCAAATCTGTGGATGAGCAAATTGCTCTTTGCGTCGTATTCCATTAGGATCCATTGGCCATCGACAGTAGCGCGATATCGGAGCCCTCGAGCTTTTCCAGTAGTGGGTTGGTTGTCGGTGATGCGAAAGCGCATTTGGCTATAGCCTTTCATGTTGGTACTAAATGTAACGGGCTTTATTTGAGGGGGAATGGTATCTATACCAATAGTGAAATAACCCAACTGTCGCACCTGGGCATGGAGCATACCATCACTTTGCCATTGCCCCCCACAGCTCATTAGTTTCCCTTCTGGCGTATACCATCCTACAAAGGCCTTGTCGCGCAACGCAGCAGGAAGCATTTTCGTAGCTGAGAGGCCTATATTGGCCCATCGATGGAGAGGGATTTCAGGACTACCCACTTGAAATAGTGGCGAAAGCAGGCTTTTATCAGTATGAGTTTGCACGTCGCAATACAGGTAGAGGTCTTGGTATAACGCACTCTTAGGCACATGCAATACTAACCCGTCTGTACGGAAGGTCCCCCCAGAGGCCCATGGAATATGGGCATTGTAGGATCGCGGTGGTGGAGGCTTGACCTGCCCTCGGCGTATCCAGAATGTGAGTTCCGATTGGTTGCCGTGGGCGTCTTCGGCAAGGAGCCGTACGTGTGTAGGGCGCTTTTTGTAGAGTGGTAGGGCACCTCGCTGACCACTCCAGTGCGGATAAGCCTTTAATCGGTTGCCAGGTAACAAGTACGTGCGGTTGAACCAATCTTTACAGCAAATGCGAGCTGCATAGTCCGCATGTGCGTTGAGATAGCGCGTTTGTGCAAAAGAGAAGCGCTCCATTTCAAAAACATACCACAGCGAGTCATTGACATACATGCGCAAGCGGTAAATGCCATTGCGATTGGGTGTGTGATCTAAGAGATCGAATACTTGTAGCCCAAATCCGACACGCCAGGCAGCCACTATTAAGGTGTCAATAGGTAGGCGATATCGATTCGGTCCTTCAGAGCGCAAAGAAAAAGTACGGTCGCTCAGCGTTTCGAGTTTGTCATTGAGTGAATACACCTTAAGCTGGTACATGCGTGGCGGCGTATTATCGCGGACAGGAAGACCAAATAATAAAGGATTGATGGGCTGTTGGGTAAGTGTCTTGCGGATTTCGAAATGCAGGTGGGGGCCAGAGGAAGCCCCGCTGTTGCCCATTAGCCCTATGAGATCGCCTTGTTCAAATCGGAATTGCCCATCAGTAGGATATAAATCGACCTCAAATGACTTGCGCCGGTATTGTTGCGCTTTTACCCATTGTTCGATGGGCTGGGCAAAGCGCTTCAAGTGTGCATAAACAGTGGTATATCCATTGGGATGGCGCAGGTAAATGGCGCGCCCGTAGCCTCCAGCCGATACTTTGATGCGTGCTACTGTACCACCTGCAGCAGCCACTACGGGATGGCCACTGCGCCCATCGGGCGATTTGATGTCGATGCCTGAGTGAAAGTGCCCAGTGCGCAGTTCGCCAAAAGTGCCCGACAGACGCAAGTGATGCGTGATGGGGTTGATGAAATAATCTTGAGGATATTTATCTGTTTTTTTCGCAATGGGGGAAAATCCATATAGGAAAATCATCATCGTTGTGATAAGTAGTCCTACCACATAGCTCGTTTTGACCGTCATGTACTTGTGTTTTTGCCTTCTTCACATATAGCGGCGATGCAACTGAGTTGCATGTTCGCAAACAGTGGCATAAAATGCAAGATCTATAGCAAAAAATAGGTGATGATCGGTGGGGCCAGAGCAGTTGTTCGGATCTCGTTGATTGGCTAAAGAGAAGACGAATCAGTGAAGGGCTTTTCAGGGGATGAAAGATCCAACATGCGATCAATACACCTACGGCCTTGCTCTATAATCCATTCAGGCAAAACAATTTCAGGTAGTTCGTATTTCATACACACATATAGCTTTTCGAGTGTATTGCGCTTCATATGTGGGCATTCATTGCAGGCACATGTATTATTTGGTGGAGCAGGGATAAAAGTTTTAAGTGGCGATTGCTTGCGCATTTGGTGGATGATGCCTGCTTCGGCGGCAACTAGAAAAGTTTGGGCTTCACTATTTGCTGTGAAGTGGAGCAGCTCGCTTATGGCGCCGATGAAATCGGCGTAGTCCAATATTTGTGGGGTACACATAGGGTGCGCGATGAGTAATGCCTGGGGATGGCGTTTTCGCAGCTTGACGATTTGTTGATAGGAGAATGTTTCGTGTACTTGACAGCTACCATTCCATAGTACCATTTGGCGTTTTGTTTTTTGTTGTAGATACTTACCCATGTGGATATCTGGTACAAAAATTATGGGCTGGTCAGAGGGGATTTGTGCAATGATGTGTGCTGCATTGGCACTGGTGCAACAGATATCAGTGAGGGTTTTGAGCTCGGCAGTACAGTTGAGGTGACTGAGTACGATGTGATCAGGATACTTTTCTTTGAACTTTCGAAAAGTGGATGCAGGACAGGAATCAGCTAAAGAGCAACCTGCTTTGAGGTCGGGGAGGAGTATTTTTTTGTTTGGGGTGAGTATTTTGACGGCCTCAGCTAGAGAGCGTATCCCTGCAAATGCGATTACATCGGCTTGTGTTTGGGCAGCTTGTTGCAAAAGATAGAGACTATCGCCCACGTAGTCGGCGATGTCCTGAAGGTCGGGGTCTTGAAAATAGTGGGCCAAGATGATGGCATTCTTTTCCTTTTTGAGCTTTTCGATTTCTTCGAATAAGTCAATTCTAGGGTCTATGTCTACATCTAAATAACCTAACTCGAGTAAATCTTGAGTGGCAAGGGGGGCGGTAGCCATAATGTTCTTTTTTGAAAAAACGGTACTGCGCAACGGGAGCAAAGTTACAAGTGAATGTACATGCAATGTGATGCTTTACCTTGGATGTGTGGCTTGTGCATGTAGCTGTATTTTGCTGTGTGGATTGCCTAAATGGTCAATGTGGTTGCCCTATGTTGCTCATGTTCAATGACAGATCGATATTAGCGTCCGTTTTTATGTTAACTTTCTAACACATGATGCAAGCCTCAGTTGAGATCAGTGTGTACCCATTGCGTCGCGATTATGGTACGCCCATTTTGAAATTCATTGATCGGCTTAAGAAATATCCCCATGTTGAGGTACATGTCAATTCGATGAGTACACACTTATTTGGCCCTTATGACGAGCTAATGGCGGCGTTGACTAAGGAGATGAAGGCAACTTTTCAAGAAGACGACTGTGAAACAGTGATGGTTCTGAAGGTATTAAATGTGGATCTTCGCCCGTGATGCGTCATGCGAGCAATTGGGGGATTTTACTTGTGGCGCTGGGCTTGACTCTACTTGTGAGTGAGGGAGTAGTGAGGCTATTGTTACCTCAGAAATTGGTCAAGCCATGTTTAGAGCCAGACAATGCAGTGGGGTATCGCTATCGAGCTAATTGTCACTTTGTAGATGACTGGCATGCGCAGTGGTTTACCTACGAAGTACGTACCAACAACTTGGGTTTGCGCATGCCTGGAGATGTGCCTTCGGCGCATGCCGATAGCAGCTGGCTTTGGTTGGGCGATTCTTTCACCTTCGGTTGGGGTGTGGAATGGGCCGATAGCTGGCTGGGGCTGCTCGATTCAGCAGTTAATGTTGCGCATTGCCGATTGCAGTTTATCAATGGAGGGCATCCGGGTTGGGGTACGAGCCAACAGATCGTGTTTTTGTATCGCATGTTGAAACAGTTTTATCCTCAGCGCGTGTGGTACGCATTTCACGAAACTGACCCATTCGACAATATGTTACCTCAATCTGTGTTTGGCTTTCGCAAAACGGAGGGTGGTGGAGCATTAGAAATATTTCGCAGACCGGCACGTCGAGGGTGGCGAGCTTGGCTCAATGAGCAATCGTGGTATTTGTGGTTGCAGCAGCATTCGCATTTGTTTGTGTTGGCTAAGCAAGTAGTTACTGGTAGAGTGGGCAAAGAGCGGCAGCCTCGGGCCTATGCGGATTTGCCACCAATTCCCGATGCGTGGGATGTGGCTCAGCAGCTCACTTTGGCTTTGGTCGACTCGTTGCATGCCATTTGCCGAAAGGCAGAAGTTCCGTTTGGCGTTATTTGGTTGCCCTCCATGCAGGAGCTGGCGCTGGACTTTCCGCAAGCATGGCTTAAAGCGCCTGATATAGTGCACTTTAAGAAACGATTACAGGCACATTTGCTCAATCGAGCTGTACCCTTTGTCGATCTTACCTCTGCTTTTCGGCAAAAGATAGACACTTTGCGTGTGGCGCAACTATATTATCCTGAAGCTCATTGGCGGCCTTTGGGCCATCGCTTGTTGTTTGAGAGTATGTGGGCTACCAAAAGTTGGCAAAAGTATCTGGGTTGTTTCACAACTCAGTAATCGCCCTTGTGTTCAAGAATCTTTCATGCTCTGAAGTGCACGCAGCCAGCTGCGAAGCAGTCGTGCTGTCTGGCGCGTAGCAGTAAACATTCCCATGTGCCCCACCTGTGGCAAGAGGTGGATATCGGCATTTTCAGGTAAATGGGTCATTTGCATGCTCAGCTCTAGTGATATCGCTGGGTCTTTTTCCCCAATGAGCATCCACACTGGTTTGCACAATCGTTTGAGTATCTCACTGCGATCGGGGCGCTCGCGCATGGCCTCGAGTTGTGCTATAATTCCCTTGGCTGTATAAGCCTGAACTACCTCGTGTTTGAGCTTCTCAAGTGTCATGCGATGGTCTGCGCGCAACTCAGGGGCAAAGAGGCTAGGGAATAACTGTTTGGCATACATAATGGGTCCATTGTGCAGCACAAATGCAATGTGCTTGTTGCGTACTTCCCGCTTTTCAGGGGAGTCGGCAAAAGGGTGAGAATGAAATAGCCCCAATCCGAGCAGGCGATTAGGGTACTTTTCGGCAAATGCCAGTGCGACGTATCCCCCCATGGAGTGTCCTATAACTGCAGCATTGTGCACCTTACAGGCATCCAAAACTGTAGCTACTGCATCGGCCATATACTCTATAGTTAGGGGCATGTCGGGTAATGCGGAAGGAGTGGCACCTGGTAGGTTAGGCCTGATAAATCGGTATCCTGGCAAATGAGTGGTAAAGTCGTCCCACATCTTGGCCGTTTCGCAAAAGCCATGGAGTAAAACGACGGGCATACCCTCGCCGTCGTCCAACCAGCCCATCGTGTTGCCCTGAAAAGAGGTCTGTTGCATGAAGTGCCATTTTGCGCGAAAATACGCATAAGTGTTGGGCTTAGGTGTGAAGGTTTTGAGTTGGGCTATCCCAATAATGGATGATGTTTGATGAATGGCTGGTGATAAACGCGCTGGCCTGTCGCTCGGTAAATGGCATTGGCTAATGCTCCCATGACAGGTGGCAAGGGAGGTTCGCCCAAGCCAGTAGGATGTTCATGGCTATCGACGAAGTGCACCTCGATGTTTTTTGGAGCTTCGCTGTGGCGAATGAGCCGATAGCGGTCGAAGTTGGTTTGCTCGGGTGCTCCGTCGCGGAAGCTGAGTTCGCTGTACAGAGCGTGACCGATACCATCTACAGTGCCTCCTTCAACCATGTTGGCTGCAGCATCGGGATTGACTACAAGGCCACAATCTACCGCACAACAGACGTTTTCAATGATGGGTTTGCCGGCATCTATACGCAAGTCCACTACTTGTGCCACATAGGAATTGTGGCAGTAGTATGCAGCCACGCCTCGGCCTATGCCTTCAGGTAGCGCTTTACCCCAGTCAGATTTTTGGCGCACCAGTTCTAGTACGCCAGCATAGCGCGCTGGGTCGTAGTCGTTGTCAGCACCTACAGGATCGTTTTTTGCGCGCTCGAGCAGTGCCAAGCGAAATTCGATGGGGTCTTGGCCCATGGCTTCTGCCAGCTCGTCGAGGAAGGCTTGTTCGGCGCCAGCGATAAAGTTGGAGCGCGGCGCGCGCCATGCACCTATCGAAATATTGGAATCGACTGACCAACTTTCAGCCAGATAGTGGTCAATAGCGCCAGCCGGAAAGCGGTTGGGAAACAACGGACTTTCGGGAATGCCGCCGGCACACACGTGAAAGGCCAATAGCTGGTTGTTTTCGTCTAGAGCAGCGCGGTAAGTGGCGTAATAGGCTGGGCGGTAGTTTCCAAAGCTCATGTCGTCTTCACGCGTGTAGATGAGCTTGACGGGTGCTTGCACCTTTTTCGATATTAGCGCTGCTTCCACCATGAAATGGCCGTAAAGACGACGGCCAAAGCCTCCTCCTTGGCGCGTCATCTGGATATCTATTTTCTCCAAGGGCATGCCGAGGCGTGCTGCCAAAGTTTTTTCCATAAACTCTGGCGTCTGGGTAGGCCCTACCAGCTCAGCGCGCTCCTCGGTGACATGCGCGAAAAAATTCATCGGCTCCAAGGTGTTGTGTGCCAGGAAAGGCGCTGTATAGGTGCGTTCGATGATGCGTGCAGCTTTTCGGAACATAGCCTCAGGGTTGCCATCGCGGCGCAAGACCTGTGCGGGTTGGGAGGCCATGGCACGCATACGTGCGCGGTGTAGGCTGCTGCTTTCCAGTTCGGCGACGGGGGCCCACTTGATGCGCAGTGCTTTTTTGGCCTGCCACACTTGCCAGGTTGTTTGGCCCACTACAGCTACCAGCTCGTTGAAAGCAGCTGTGTCGCACCACTGGCGCTCGTAGTCATCGGCAAAGGTTTTAATGGTAAACACATCGACGATGCCGGGCATGCGGCGTGCTACTTCCGCGTCGAGCGATTCGAGCTTCATGCCGAAAGCAGGGGCGTGTGCAATCATGGCGATGAGCATGCCGTCGCGTCGGTAGTCGATGCCAAAGAGCGGCTCTCCAGTGACGATCTTGTTGCCATCTACGTTTTTGCGCGAAGTACCAATGATTCGGAAGTCTTTGGGGTCTTTCAATGGCACCTCTTCGGGTATGGGCAAGCGTGCAGCAGCTGCCGCAAAAGTGCCGTATCCTGCGGTACGTCCGCTGGGCGTGTGCTTAAGGGTGCCTGCTTGGGTTTTCACTTCTTCGAGCGGCACTTGCCAAGCTTGAGCGGCAGCTTGGCGCAAGAGCTGACGTGCTGTGGCTCCTGCCATGCGCAAGCTGTGCCAGCCTTGCCGGATGGACTGGCTACCACCAGCTAGCTGTCGCGTAAAGATCTCTGTATTGAGCGGGGCCTGTTCGACGACCACTTGCTTCCAGTCCACATCTAACTCTTCGGCCACGATCATGGGCATGGATGTCTTGACGTTTTGCCCAATTTCGGGATTAGGCGACATGATGGTGACCAAGCCGTTATCGCCGATTTTGATAAAGCCGTTGATTTCGAACCACTCGTCAGGCCATTCAGTTGCGGACTCTTGACCTGAAGGTCTGCAGCCGGCCAACCAACTAAAGCCCAACAACATGCCGCCACTAGCTAATACTGTGGTTTTAATAAAGGACCGGCGGCCGTATTTTGTTTTTACTAAAGTCATAATATGAGGTGTTGAGTCGGGGAAACAATGGAGAAAATTGGCAACTTGCTCAGCGCTTTGCCACTGATTTAATAGCCGCTTTAATGCGGGTATAGGTGCCACAGCGGCACAAATTGCCATTCATAGCTGCTTCAATTTCTTCATCGGTAGGATGGGGGTTGGCTTTCAGCAAAGCAGCCGCATTCATGATCTGGCCTGCTTGGCAATAGCCGCACTGAGGTACGTCGTGTTCGATCCAGGCGCGCTGTAAAGGGTGGTCGCCATTTGCCGAAAGGCCTTCTATCGTCGTGATGGGTTGTGTGCCCACTTGTGAAACGGGTAGGATGCACGAGCGCACGGCTGCGTCGCCCAGATGAATGGTGCAAGCGCCACATTGGGCAATGCCACAACCGTACTTGGTGCCTACCAGATTGAGGTGGTCGCGCAGTACCCACAAGATAGGGGTAGAGGGATCGACATCTACTTCGTAGCGCTTGCCATTGACATTGAGGTGAAACACAGCCATGATGATTTCTTTTGGATGGAAGATGGTCGGTGTCTCAAAGTTACACTATGCTATTTAATTGTAATGAAAATGAAAAAGGTGAGCTGCATCAGCTTAGTGGTGATGATGTCTTTAGCCAAAGCGCTCGGGCCGGAAGAGTTCCAAAGGGATGTCGGGTCGTTGTCTGGCAAGTAGTTGACTGACCAACTTACCAGTAGCTGCTCCCAGGCTAAGGCCAACCATGGCATGACCTGCTGCCACCGTGAGGTTGGGCACTGCTTCGAGCCGCCCTATGTAGGGTAGCCCATCGGGTGTGCATGGACGAAAGCCGCGCCATATTGGATCTTTCCCCTGCTGAGGCAATGGCAGTTGAGGCAAGTAGGGGCGAATAGATGCCATGATACCTTCCACGCGGGGGTAGTTGATGCTGTCGTCAAAGCCAGCCAGCTCGAGTGTGCCGCCAATGCGCAGGTCTTGTCCCATGGGCGTGATGGCCACTTTGGCCTCCGTTAGGATTAGAGGTAGTTTGGGGCGTTGTGTGGGTTGTTTGAGTGTCACACTGTAGCCCTTGGCACCTTGCATGGGCATGCACAAGCCCAAAGGGCGCAATAGTTGGCTCGACCAGGCGCCTGCAGCTATCACTACCTCCTCTACTTCAATTGGCTGGTCTTTATCGGTTTGCAAATGCGTCACACGCCCATTGCGCACGACCAGCTCTTGCACGCAGGTGCCTAACTCGAAGTGCACTCCTTGCTGAGCCAGGTAGTTTTTGAGTTGGCGCATGAGTTGCGAGGGGTAGAGGTGGGCGTCGTCGGCATAGTAGATGCTGCCACGTACCTTTTCACCCAGAGGGCCTGAATGCGATTCGGTGCGTGCTCGGTCCCATTGCTCGACTTGCAGACCGAGTTGGGCAGCGGTGTCTGCCAGTGCTATTTCAGTAGCTTCGCCTTTTGGCGTGTGATATACCATGAGCAAGCCATTGGCTTCGAACCCGAAATCCATGCTGGGCAGTTGAGCCCATTCGGCATAGAGGGCTTTGCTCAGCAGGTTGAAGTCGCGCAGAACAGGCATGGCCTCGGAAACGCGTGGCGAGCGGCTGGATCGAAAGAATAGCCATAGCCAGCGGATCAGATCGAAGTCCAAGCGCGGATGGATGTAAAAAGGACTTTTGGCCGAGAGCATCCAGCGCAATCCCTTGCTAATGACTCCTGGCGAAGCTAAGGGTACAAAGTGACTTGGCGCCACCAGTCCGGCATTGCCAAACGAGCAATTGTCGTCAAGCATGCCGCGTTCTACGACGCTCACTTCTGCACCTTGTTGGTGCAAGAAATAAGCGGTGGCCAAACCGATGATGCCACCACCAACGATGTGTACTTTCATGGCAAGTTATTGATTGGGCTGGGGCCAAAATACGTCCTTACGGGGCATTTGTTGTAGGTGTAAGCAATGAGATTTCTTGCTCGTAGTATAGATTGTCCTACAAGGTTGGATTGCTTTTTGTAGCAGCTCGAAAAGTGAAAAGGGGCTCCACAATGGAGCACCCTTTTCGAAACCACCACCTTTATAAAAGGGAACCTTACTGAATCAAGACTTTGCCTGAATACCACGTGCCTGATTTGCCCAATGCGCGCAGGTAGTACATGCCTGGGGGTAGTCTGCGACAATCTATTTCCTTACTGTCACTACCTATACTTTGAAAGCTCTGCACTTTTAGGCCATAGGCATTGAATAGCTCGAGTGTAGCCATTTGGTCGGGAATGTGAAGCTCTTTGGGAACTAATCGTACGATGACTATGTCGGTAGCTGGGTTGGGCATAACGCTCAGTTGTTTGAATTCAGAAGCTGCAGGTGCTTGCTCCACGATCACATTAGTTACCGTATTGGTACGTATAGGTGCTTGATTGTCGAAAAAGATAAGGGCACTGTTTTCGATCAAGGCACCTTCTTCGATGTCTTGTCGTGGTTGCACCTGGAATAGTACAAAACCGTGGCTTTCTGGTTCGTTGGTCGTGCTGTCGGGCATGTTGATGTTGGGGAATTCCCACACCAGTTTTTGCCCTTCCATGTGGAAGGTAAAGGGATGGCTAGCTAGGCCTAACACCAGGGTTTCGGGCTCAAGCCCTATAGGTAGTTCATCTTCTATGCGCACGTATTTGACGAGTGTGTTGCCTACGTTTTGGAATCGGATCTTGTAGGTAAGCACTTCATCGCGGCGTATGGGTCCTTCGGGCCACACGAGTATGTCATTGGGGTCGATAGCGCCTACGGCCAGCGCAGTCTCTGTGTAGCTGTTATTTGCGCTATTACAGTCGTTACCATTAGTTGTAGTGATGTTTGCCGTGGCACTAAGCTGTTGGTTGGCAGCCGTATTAGTGGAGATAGAGTCAGTCAGGTAGATGGTATTGCGCGTGCCGGGTGGAATGGCTGCAAAAGACCACACGATGCGATCGTTGGCATAGCTGTCCCATGTAGTAGTTGCTTCCTTAATGACGATATTGGAATCGAGGGTCAAGGTGAGCGTCACGTCAATGGCAGTATCGGTGCCGACATTGGCATATTGCACGGCCATGAGATTCTCGAAGCCGATGCGATGCGAGGTAGAAGCTACTTCCACTTCGAGATCGGGATAGGGGCAGGCGGCAGTGAGTGCAAAATCGTTGCCGCAGTAGGTAGATCCCAGCTGGCTTACCGTTATTGTATACGAATCGGTAGTACAGGTGCGATTCCAATTGGTTGGTGCTGTAACAGAGACGGTATAGGTGTCAGGTGCCAGGTAGATTTCATAGCTGCCGGTCGAGTCGGTATAGATCGACAAGTCGCCGGGTTGCATAGAGATCAATACATCGCGGATGCCGGGCTCGTCAGTATCTTGGGTACAGTTGCCATTTTTGTCGTAGTATACGACGCCGCATACTTTAGATCCGTTGGGCTCTGTAATTGTTTGGCATTCATCTACAGCCATATTTGTAAGTACTTGGGTATAGCCCGATGGCCAGATGACGACCAGCGAGTCGATGATGGTAGCATCACCTAATCCAATGAGTGTTTTCATATCGCTTTGGCCGCCGATGCCTCCTCCCGTTTGACTACTTACCTGCCGCATTTGCCAGGTGTCGGTGCCATAGATGTTGGCTTTGACCTTGATGATGGCACCAATACCATTATTATTGGAGATGTTGCCATCAAGTACGATACAAGCTTTACTGTAGCATTGCCCACGGCTGTTGGCAAATAGGAAGTTGGCCTCGTCTGCACGATTGGCGACGAACAGGTCGTAGTCCAGGTCGTTGTCGTAGTCTACCCAAGCAACGCCCATCGATTCGCCACCTTGATCGGTGAGGGGACCGTATACTCGGGTAAAGGTGCCATCGCCATTATTGGCATACAGGAAGTTGTTGTAGCCACCGTTATTGGCGACGTACAGGTCGAGATCTCCGTCATTGTCATAGTCGGCCCAGGCCGAGCCATGAGAGTGGCCACCGTCGTTGACGATGTCGCCTGAGGTGACTTTGGTGAATGTGCCATCACCGTTATTGCGGTACAGGAAGTTGTCTTGGTCACCTGAATTGGCGACGAACAAGTCGAGGTCGCCGTCGTTGTCGTAGTCTCCCCAAGAAGCACCTACTGAGTTGCCCCCATCGTTGACAATGTCTCCAGCGTTGATCTTGAGGAATCGCCCCCCTCCGATGTTTTTGTACAAGCTATTGTCTTGATCATTGGTATTGCATACAAATAGGTCGATGAGCCCATCGTTGTTGTAATCCCCCCAGGCACCTGCTGTAGAAAATGATGCTTCGAGAATGATGGCATTATCAGTTACAGCAGTAAAGGTACCATCGCCGTTGTTGCGATACAAGTGGTTGAACTTGGTGGGAAAGTACTCTGCGACGAACAAGTCGAGGTCGCCATCGTTGTCGTAGTCGGCCCAAGCGGCACCGTGGGCGTAGTCCTTGTCGTTGACTGCAGGATCATTTTGGATACTGGTAAAGGTGCCATCTCCATTATTACGGTACAAAAAGTTGCCATAGCCGATATTGTTGGCGACGAACAGGTCGAGGTCGCCATCGTTATCGTAGTCTCCCCAAGCTGCTGCCAGTGAGCTGGCTACATCTGTAGCAATGTTGCCTGATGTAACAAGCGAGAAGGTACCATCTCCATTGTTTTTGTACAATTGGTTAGGCTGGTTTTCGTCTCTGGTTGTGACAAACAGATCGACATAGCCATCGTTGTTGTAGTCGCCCCAGGCTGCTGCCCAGTTGTCGTAGGTGTGATCCATGCCAACGCCAGATATTTGGGTGAAGACAGCATTGAGGTCGAATTCTATGGCAAGGGTAGGCAATGAATCGCCACATGCGCGTTTAGAAGCGATGTCGAAACGTATGGTTTGCCCAGGTTCGAAGCCACTTTCCAGATTAATAATAAATTTCATGCGTAGCTGGTTGGCACTGGTGTTGGTAATGCCAGGTAGCCCCGTTTGGGCTACGGTGCTGTCTATTTGTTCTGTATTGTACACGAATACGTTACTCGATTGCGTAGGGTCTGGACGCGATGCGTAGCTATTAGAGAGTGGGTATTTGACTTGCGTACTGCCACTTTCAATGGTGATGGTGGGTGAACCACTGCGTTCGGGCATGGTTGCGTAAATCATGATATCAGTTACCGTACCCAATTTGGAAGACAACAGCTCCCCTTCTAATTCGATGCGGCTCGAGCAGCTACTGTCTACGGGAGCAGCACTCAAGAATCGCATTTGGAGCTGTGTGGGTTGAGGCTCTACATACAGATAGGTGCTGTCGTAAGGGCAAGGCCAAATAGTGAGGTTGGTGGGATAGCCGTCACAGCCATAGCCCGAGTAAATTTTTAAGGAGTCTGCAGCACAAGAGTTGAACGTAGCCGTGATGCGATAGCTCTTGCTGCTATTCTTGTCTATTTGTCCTAACTGGTAAAAACCGCCGTTTTGTGCACTTAAAGTAGTATTGGTACTCAGGTCGAACACTTCGCTGATGTTCATCGCACCATTGGGTGCTATGGGGAAGATCCATGCATTAGGTGCATCACTTGATGTGCTATTTTGTACGTTGATATCCCAGCTTACAGTAATGCCAGTTCCTTCTTGAGTAGTTTGGCTAGGAGAGACCGTTACACTGGCTGGCTTGTATTTGAGGTAGTCGGGCGAAGAGCTGTACTCTGCTGTGAGATTTCCACCTAAGCGATCTGCCTCCTGGAACTTGAAGTACCAATACATGGGTAGCTGGGAAGTGCTGGCAGTACATTCAGGATCTACTTCCACTTTGATTTTTCCGTGAAAGCCGTCGTCAGAGTAGTTGATACTGCCTCCATTGGCCACGTAATAGGCCGAGAGGTCGAAAATGTATTCTTGTCCATTGATGGTCGTGGGCGTGATGCTTGCGGATTCTGTGACTGTAGCATTGGTGTACTTGGTGCGGTACTGAATCATGGTGGCCGATACGTAGTCGTAGCCATCGGGAATGACTACCCGGACTTGCTTGGTGTACCCCCAGTTGCGGTACTCGTAGGGGAAATAGTCACCACCGCCATAGTTGGTACAGCAGTCGCCAATGCTGAGGTAGAACCCCTGTTCAATGTTTCTAGTACACGTCTTTATGTTGTAATTCCGACCAGTATAATTGAGCCAATAATAGCCAATGAGTGTAAAGTTGCCATTCCAGTCGTTGCATTGATAGGCGGTGCCATTGGCAGTAGGGCTGACGTAAAAATCGTTAGTGATGGTGGCTTGATCAATCATGCCACCTGGATTGGACGATACTTTGTAGTAAGCAGTGAGTACGATCTGGTCGCCCTCTTCCAATACTAAGCCACTAAAATTGGAGCAACCAGCAGCTACCAGGCTGGCAGGGCTAAGGTCGAAATCAACTGTGAGCGTGCCACCGGAGAGTGAAGTGCTGATAGGTACTAAGGAACAGGTATATACACTATTTGTAGCAGCTTTAGTGATTTGAACATTTGCATAAAGCGCTGTGATATAGTCGCCATAGGGCACATAAGAGGTGGCGTAGGCATATGACCAAGATGGATAGGAAGAAGAAGTTTTGATCGTGCCGGAAAAGATAGTTTTAAAGGTATCGCTTACCATTATGCGATTGAGCTTGATCTTGTCCGTATCTAGAGTGCCCGCACTGTCCGGTAAGCCATCCTGGTCGTTGTCGGGTTCTCCTACGCTAGTACGTGTTACTGTAAAGCTTTCGAATACAAGTCCTTCCGTGCAAATTCCTGGGCAATGCAGGTAAGTAGTGGCTGTTTCCAAACAAGTCAGTGGAATTTTGGAGTCGTCGGGGCAGGAACTGTCCATGACATAGTTGAGCGTCATGCCCACTGTGGCTGATCCGTCACTTGCTTGCGTACAGTCTAAGGTAAGTTTGAGTTGAATTTCAGATCGCTGTAGGGTAGAGAATGGAATCGGTAGGTCATAAGTAGCAATGAGTTGGTTAGTGCTGGTATTGTAACTGACAGATGATGCTGTCCATTCGGTAGTGCCATTAAAGAATTTGAGGTCACCGGTATTGCCATTGTACATTAATCCTGTTGGCAGATCAAAAACCAGCTCAAAGTACGGATTGGTGCCTTCTGGCAAATCAAATGCAGCCGATGAAATGATGTAATTGTACAAACCCGTTTGGCCATCAGATAGGTCGGATGGGGATTCGGCAAAAATGGTGAACCCTTTTTCTTCGAGATGTTGCCCTTTGCCGCTATCGGAATAGCTATTTGAGCCACACATATCGGTATAAGACAGGCTGTATTTCCAACCCAAGAGATCTATGTCGCTACAAGGAATAGTACTGCACGTGTAACTGTCCCATTTAAGTGTGACAGTGGACCCTGGCTGGATGTTGTCGGGGAGCGTCACCGTAAAACTGCCAATAGGATTGCTGCCCAAGCAGCTGTGTGCATAAGTTGTAGAGGTGCTGGTGGGCGTGAGGGAGTTGTAGCTACTACCGTCGATGCTATATTGGATGCTGGCTTCATCGATGCGCGAGTAAGGATCGGTACCCAGTTGGCTGATGGTGACCGAGACATTATTGGCAGGACCTGTGCCGTTATTGGTGATTGTAAGCTGCTGCACGTCGGCAGTACCAGGCAAACAGGTGTTGAACGATGGAGTGGCAGAAATGGCCAAATTAGGGGGGTATAGGCTCACCGAAGTGTAGGGATACTTTTTGTTACTGCCTCGTGTTTGCCCGTCGCAGCCCCAAAACGCTTGTAAGGTGGACTGCGTACTGCTACAGCCTACTACTGTAATGGTTTCCGTGACGGTGATCGACTCGTTTTGTTCAAAGAGTCCATCTCCATCACCTATAGTAGTGAAATCTGCGCTTGAAAAGGTAATCTCGCCCGTGCTGCTGTTGAGGGAGCCTTTGTCTGTAGCAATTAGGTCGAGGTAGTTGCTGTCATAGGTGTCTTTGAGCACGAAGCTGCTTAGGCTGCCATAGCCGCCATTTACGATGGTAACTGTGCGCGTAAAGGTTTGCCCTACATATACATAGGCAGTAGATGGGCTAAAGTCGGTAATGGTCAGGGCTGGGTAGAGGATGTTGTATGCACTTGTCTGGGCGGTGTCACTTGTGGTGTTGTAATACAAAATTAGTGTATTTCGAAATACATTGCCGGCATCGAGCCAGGCCAAGGCGTCGAAACCTGCTTCGATGGTTACATCAAAACTAATGCTTTGACCATCAGGCACATCATCTATGCTGAAGGTTACATTTTCTGGGTTGGAAACACTGAGCTCTTGTACGTTGAAAGCAGAGCTTTCGCTCAAACTTCCTGTTACATAGGTGATGCCCTGAGGTAGCTGCATGTTGAGGCTTACATTCGAAAGTGTATTGCCTGTCTGATTGGTGAAGTTAATAGAGGCCGTTTTTCCCGTTTGGCATACTTCTAACTCAGCAGGCACGGAATTGTTCCAGCTAATTTGGCTGACACCTTTTAGCGATGCGAGTAACCCCATAAAAGCTACTACGGCTATGCGGGGTAAATAGGTGTGTAGTAATCCTTTTAGCATAGTACCATTTAAATTTCTGACTGTTCACACTGAATTTTCGAGGTGCTATGCTAAGAGCAGAAAAAGGGCCTTTTCACTTTGCACTTATCATCAGCTTTTTATGTGTGGATTGTAGTGTTATGTGTTCCCTTAATGGAGTGTAGTCCCATTTTGGGACGAGGTGGAATGCAATAGAAAGCCCCATCCTCGTCCAGGATGGGGCTAAGATTAACCGGCTTTTCGTACAGTCAATTACTGCTTTTCAAGAACTCTACGATTTTGTCTCTTTCTTCTTTGCTTAGATGCCCAGTGAGGCGCATATGTGTACCCACTGCTTCCCACTCTCTGTCGGAGAAGTCGGTAGATGGAGGCGCGTTGTGGCACCGCACACAGTTCTCGCCCCAAAGCTGTGCACCCGTAATGGTAGCCATTCGCGTAGAGGAACAACTATTCAGTAAGGTTATGGCTAATACAAGGCTTATAAAAATAGAAACTATGTGTATTTTTTTCATAATAAGTGGCTTTTGATTAATAAACACGAGTGCTTAGAATCCCATAGTAAACACGCCTGTAGCTCCTGTCTCTGCATCTGCATCGCTCTTGAAAAAATCTATTGCTACTTTAAACGCGGCGTTCCATCTGATCCAGTAATTGATGCCCAGAGTCAGTTGACTCAAGTCTTCGCCCCACGGTGCTGAAGCAGGGACGTCCAGCTGTGTATAGCGACTTACTACTTCGATATTGCTGAGCCAGCGAACTTTGTCAGAAATAGAAGGTAGTTGGTAAGCACATTGTGCATACCACACCTTGGAACTGTTGTCTATGACCAGGTTATTTTCGTAATTAGTGGTATTTACACCCAAGGTTTGATACTGGCCTTTTATATCGATTTTTCCGAACCCGGAGATGGCTTTGACGTAATTGATATCGAGCGCAAGCAATCTCACAGTAGCATCTTCATAGTTACCTTTTTCTGAGCCCACTTTGGCAGTATAGCCAGACAGGCCCAGTTCTAAAGTAGATCCTGGTATGGGCATGAGGCCTATGCGGCCACCTATTGCCTTGTTGGTATTGTTGTCGAGCAGGTTGTCGTAGCGAAGCATGCCGTTTAGTGAATCCAACACGGCACCATTAGAGATGAACATGTTGTAGTTCACTTTCCCATTACCCACAAATACGGCGCCTTTGATTCCTATTCCTATTTCACCACCGGGCTGAAGCAACTTCAATCCATTGACGGGTTTGCCCAACCCAATAGGTTTAGTGGCGGCACGATTGATCCAATCGGGGTGGTAGCGTTCGGTAAAGGTGCCAATGGGCGCGATGAACTTACCAGAGTAAAGTACGGCATTATTGCCCAGTAGCAAGTTCATTACGGCATATTCGAGGTTTATTTCTTGTTCTATTCCGTTTTCACTTCCCCTGAGTTCAAACTCCACTTCAGACTGGAAAAAAATCTTTTGCCCCTTTTGCCAAAGAAAAATGGGGTTGAACTTAGTTTCAGAAAAGTTGGCCTCCCCATTCTCGGCCTCAAGCTCAAGCGTGTAATATCCTGCCACTAAGAACGAACTATTGGGTAGAGGATCCTCCTTAAGGCTGGCCTTAGGGAGGTTAGTAGTGAAAATTTCTGTTTCAGAGTAGGGTAGCTGGGCCCAGAGATTTGCGATACCAAACAATAGTGGTAATGTCAGAATGATTTGTCGTTTCATAGCATTTGACTTTTTATTAGGCTTCATTCACGCCTTGCCTTGATAAGGGAAGAAAAAAGTGGATGGAGGTACCCTCCAGCTAATGCTATGGGCGCAATGCTTTTACTTGAGCGTGCGCAGATAGGCCACTAACGCCCACCGCTCTTTTTCACTCAATATGCTTTCATAGGAAGCCATGGGAGGATTGCCATGGGTAATCTTCCAAAATATAACACCTGATGCCTGAGACTGAAAGGCATCTGTAGTGAAATTGGCGGGCTTGGGATTTAGTGCTAATCCTGCTACGCCATCACCTTTGCCTTTAGCCCCGTGGCATATATTGCAATGTTTGGAATAGAGTTTTTTCCCAAGCGCAATTAGCTTAGGGTCTTTTAAGTTGTATGGGCTTTTTATGTTTTGGGCTGAGGCAGGCACCTCCCATCTTGAAGATTGTGCATGGATAGGCATGCTTAATGCTATACCCCCCACATATGTGATGAACTGGGTCATCACCAACATACCAGGCACTTTCATAATGCACACTGTTTGGTTAAACAAATATTGTCATCACAAAGATGGGGGTGCAACCAACCTAGTTGGAGAGAACATTGGTCATGTTGACTGAGTGACTTATGTCACATAGGTGGGATGATTGATTTCATCACTTTCGCCTTTCGGCAAAAAAAGCACGTATGAGCTCAGCGCACTCATCGTGTAAGATGCCGTATTCGAGGCGTGTGCGAGGGTGTAGCATCGTTTTGCCAAAGCGCATAAATCCGCGTTTGTCATCGGCAGCGCCATAGACGAGACGGTCCAATTGTGCCCATGCTAATGCACCTGCACACATAGGGCAGGGTTCTAGGGTCACGTAAAGCGTGCATTGATTCAGATACTTACTGCCTAGATGAGTTTCGGCGGCGGTGAGCGCTAAAATTTCGGCATGTGCTGTGACATCGTTGAGGCGTTCAGTTTGGTTGTGCGCGCGCGCGATGATGCGGTTTTGACAAACCACTACAGCGCCTACGGGGACTTCTCCTACTTCATAGGCGCGTTGTGCTTCTTTAAGTGCTTCGCGCATAAAGTGTGTATCGCTGAATACCTCGAACATGGATTGGTCGCTATGCATCACAGGCAGGGGGTACGTCCGCCATCTACGGGAATGTTGGTGCCATTGACATAGGCAGCAGCAGGCGAAGCTAAAAAAGCGATTACGCTGCCCAGCTCATGAGGTTCGCCGAAGCGACCTGCAGGGATAGTTGCTTGCCAAGCTTGGGTTTCTTCCTCAATGCTGCGCCCTGTATGTGCTGCCTTTGAAGCAATTACTTCTTTGAGGCGTTGGGTGCGAGTGGCACCAGGCAACACGTTGTTTACGGTAATGCCATAAGGGGCTACTTCGCTAGCCAGCGTCTTGGCCCAATTGGCCATCGCTCCGCGTATGGTGTTCGATACGCCTAAACCTGGAATAGGACTTTTTACTGAAGTAGATATGATGTTGATGAATCGGCCATAGCCAGCGCGTTTCATCCCTTCTAGGACCTGTTGCATGATGATATGGCTGGCCAATACGTGCATTCGAAAGGCACGCAAAAAGGCTTCTGGAGCTGCAGTTGTTAAGGGGCCGGCCGCCGGTCCACCCGTGTTGTTCACTACGATATGGATGGTTTTCTGTAGTGCAAGTGCCTCTATCTTTTTTTCCAGTTCGTATAGTTGGGTAAAGTCGGCTACGATAAAGGAATGGCGTTGGCCTTGCGAGCGATCGAGCGAATCGAGTACGTGCGTGAGTAGCTCAGCTGACCGAGCTACAAGCGTTACTTCAGCGCCTAACTTAGATAGTTCAATAGCTGCAGCTTTGCCAATGCCTTTACTACTGCCACCTACAAGGGCATTTTTCCCCTTAAGACTTAGCTCCATATGAGGTTTTTCGTTTTTTATCTGCCCAAAATGCTTGTCTGTATATAGAAGGGGTTAGTCTCTTTGTAGCATGGAGAGCAGGCGCAAGATTTCGATATACAGCCATACCAGTGTGATGAGTAAGCCCATAGCGGCAAACCATTCCATGTAAGCGGGAGCACCATATTGCTCGCCTTTTTCAAAAAAGTCAAAGTCGAGCAAGAGATTCATGGCTGCTACACCAATGATAACCAAACTGATGCCTATGCCCACTATGCCCGTCTGATGTAGAAACGGCATTTGGATACCAAAAAATGATAAGACAAAATTGAGCACATACACAATGGCGATGGCGGCAGTGGCCATTACTACACCTGCACGCAGGCGTTCAGTTACTACGATTAGGCGGGTCTTATAGAGAAATAGCATGGCAAAAAATACAGCCATGGTCAATGTGATGGCTTGAAAGACAATGCCATTGTACAAAGATCCATAGAAGGCACTAATGGTGCCGAGAAATAGGCCTTCCAAACCAGCATAAAGAGGGGCTAGCCATGGTGCCCACTCTTTCTTGAACACACAGACGATTACTACGCCTAAACCTCCTAGCGCACCCATCCACAAGAATGTGGGATTGGGGTTGAGCCATGACCATACGGCGGTACTCAGCATGAGTAAGCCTAATAGGAAAGATTTGTTGACTGCACCAGTTACAGTCATGCTTTGGCTTGCCGCAGTTGAGGTATCTGGTATGGATTGTGTGTCTTGCAGCGCTTTTTCAGACAAAACGGGATTGCTACGGCTCAAGAGTTGGCGTTTTTTGATCATTGCTATGTGTTTTTAAAATATGGCTGAGCAAGATAATGCATTTCGCTTATAAAAAAGATTTATGTGCGCATAGTTTATACCTTTTCGAGGATGGTGGCATATCCTTGACCTACACCTACACACATAGTGACTAAGGCGTATTGTTTCTGCTGTTTGTGTAGCTCAATGGCTGCTGTGTGGAGGATGCGCGCACCGGACATACCTAGTGGATGGCCAATCGCAATGGCGCCCCCATTGGGATTGATGCGAGGGTCATCGTCAGCCAATCCCCATTGGCGCGTGCAGGCTAGCACCTGTGCAGCGAAGGCTTCATTGATTTCGATGATGTCCATGTCGTCGAGGGTGAGGCCAGCTTTTTTTAGCACTTTTTCGGTGGCATATACGGGGCCAATGCCCATAATTCGTGGCTCTACGCCAGCTACAGCAGAATTGACAATGCGCGCCATGGGCTTGAGGCCATAGCGCTTCAAGGCTTGTGCTGAGGCGACGAGCATAGCTGCAGCACCATCATTGAGGCCTGAGGCGTTGCCTGCAGTGACGGTGCCATCGGGTTTGAAAGCGGGGCGCAATTTAGCTAACCCTTCCAGGGTCGTATAGGGCTTGATGAATTCATCTTGGTCGAAGTGCAATGGGGGGGCTTTGCGTTGAGGCACTTCTACAGGGGTGATTTCTTCAGCTAGGCGGCCAGATGCTTGTGCTGCAGTGGCCTTCATCTGAGACCAGTAGGCGAAGCGATCCTGGTCGGCTCGATTGATGTTGAAACGTTCGGCGAGGTGTTCTGCAGTCATCCCCATACTGTCGGTGCCGTAACGCGCCTCCATTTTGGGATTGACAAAGCGCCAACCAAAACTCGAGTCGTATAGTTGTACGTCGCGCCCAAAAGGTTGGGAAGCTTTTGACAATACAAAAGGCGCACGAGTCATGTGTTCTACACCACCGGCGATGAACAAGTCGCCATCGCCACATTGAATGGCGCGATGTGCGTGGATTACTGATGACATGCCGGAGGCGCACAGCCGATTGACTGTTTCGCCAGGCACACTCCATGGCAAGCCCGCCAACAGCAGTGCCATGCGTGCTACATTTCGGTTATCCTCACCAGCTTGATTGGCGCAGCCCATAATGACATCGTCAAAGGCATGGCCGGGAAGCTCGGGATGGCGAGCCAATAATGCTTCAATGACGTGAGCGGCCAGATCGTCAGCGCGTATAGGTGCTAAGCTACCTCCAAACTTGCCCACTGGGGTGCGTATGGCATCGATGATAAAAGTATCGGGCATGACTGGGTTGAGATTTAGTTAATGATTTGGAGTATTTGTGACTGATAAGCTTAGGGGGTGTAAGCTGTGTTTCCAGATACTGGGTTGTATTTTGGGTCGAAGCGCAAAGATAGAATGCTGTGGAGCATGTGATAGATAGGTACGTCACCACGGTTTGTCGGCTCGTCCTTTTTTCCCTTTGCCTTGCTTGAGTTTTTCTAGTACTTTTTGCTCTTCACGTGCCATGATCTCGAGCAGTTTGCGCGCTTCTTCGCGTGAGAGCTCTTGGTTTTGAGGGTTTGGCAATGGGTTGTCAGAAGAGGATTGGTCGTCGTTTTGTGGGGGTGAAGTATTGCTCTGTGGTGCTTCGTGTTCTTGGGGCTGTTGGGGTTTGCCCTGCGAGGGAGGTTGTTCGTCTTGTGGATTTTGTGCAGCTTGTGAGCGCTGCTGTTGCTGTTCGTTAGAGGGTGAATTTTGCTGTTGTTGTGATGAGTTTTGTTGTTGCTGTTGCTGTCGGAGTTGTTGTAATGCAGCAGATAGATTTTTTTTGGTGTCGAAATCTTGGGGGTTTCTACGCAGCGCCTCTTTATAGGCCTCAATGCTTTTGTCGAGCTGATTGAGCTGAAACAGGGCATTGCCCAGGTTGTGATAGGCACGTGCGTTTAGCTCCTCATGATTGGGTGCTACTTGCGTAGCTTCTTGCCAGGCTTTGGCGGCCTCTTCGATGCGGCCTTGCTGATATAAGGCATTGCCCAGGTTGTATCTGGCTTGTGCATTAGAGGGATCGGCCTGGAGGGCTTTGCGATAGGCTTCTTCGGCAGCGGAATAGTGCCCTTGAAGATAGGCATGATCGCCTTGGCGTAGCCATTGGTGTGGGTTTTGTGCTTGTGCTTGCGCAAAACACAGTACACCACACAAAAGGGGCAGGATCCAGCTTGTGCAGTACTTCATATTGTGGTTTCGCGTGATTGTTGCCACCATGAGTTTTTTCGATAGCTTATCAGAAATTCGATGAGTAACAGCAGTAAGGCTGCTGCGATGAAATACTGGAAATAGCTGGCATATTCGCTAAATAGACGGCTTTCATAAGCTTGTTTTTCCAGTGTGTCGATGCGTTTGCTTATGGTAGGGCCAACGCGTTCGGCATTGAGTATGTGGAAATAGGTGCCACCGCCACTGCGAGCTATTTGTCGGAGCCATGATTCGTTGAGCTGAGAGCGCACGGGTTGGCCATTTGCATCGCGGATGTAGGTGCCTTGCCGGGCATCTTGGGCGGGTATGAAGCCTCCTTGTGCAGTACCTACGCCAATGGTGAAGATAATCAGGCCTTGTTCGCTTGCTTCTTGTGCAGCTTGGATGGCGTCTTTATCGTGGTCTTCGCCATCGGTGAAGATCACGAGCACTTTGTGGTGGTCGTCTTCTGGGAAAGCACGCATGGCCAGTCGAATAGCTTCACCAATGTCGGTGCCTTGGGCAAGGGTGAGAGAGGGGTCGGCCGTGCGTATCATTTGTTTGGCTGCGGCATAATCGTGTGTGAGGGGCAATTGTAGGAATGCTTCCCAGGCAAACAGAACAATGCCGATGCGGTTGCCGCTCAGATCATCGATGAGTTGTTGTGCGACGCGTTGTGTGCGTGTGATGCGATTGGGGGGGATGTCAGGCACCCACATGCTGCGCGAGATGTCGATAGCGAGGAGGACGTCTACTCCACGTGCTTTTACTTCTTGGCGACGGGTGCCCCATTGAGGGTTGGCCCATCCGATGATGAGCAGCGTCAATGCGGCCAGTCGTAAGCTGTGCTTGAGGCGCCATTTCCATTCTGAGGCATATGGCATCAGGCGCCGGATGAGTGCAGGATCACCCATTTGGGCTACCATTTGAGCTCTTTTTCGGCGTACCCACCAGAGCCAAAGGGCCAGTAGAGGGATGAGTGCAAGGAAGTATAAATATTCGTTATGTGCAAAACGAAACATGGGTGATGCAATGTTGGTGTTTGTTGGTGAGCAGTGAAGTGTTTAGTCTTTAGGGAATAGATCGCCACAGGCTGTGCGCGAGCAACAGCTCGAGTGCCAACAGAGCAATGGCGATACCAGCGAAGGCATAGAATACTTCAGTATGCCGGTGTAAAATGGTCACTTCTATTTCGGTTTTCTCTAATTTATCGATGGCCTCATATACGCGTTCGAGCGCAGAAGAGGATGTAGCGCGAAAGTAGCGTCCACCGGTTTGTTGAGCGATCTGGCGCAACAGCTGTTCGTCGATTTCTACTCGGGCCAAGCCAAAGATATAAGTGCCGTCGCTGCGGCGGCTTACAGGAGTCATAGCTTCACCTTGTGAGCCTACACCGATCGTATACACTTTGATGTGGTATTCTTTGGCAATGGCGGTAGCTACATCGGGCTGGATGTAGCCCGCGTTGTTCACGCCATCAGTTAGCAAGATGACCACTTTGCTTTTAGCTGGGCTGTCTTTTAGGTGGTTTACAGCAGTAGCAAGCCCCATACCTATAGCTGTGCCATCTTCGAGCATACCACATTCGAGCTGTGCGAGGAGTTCTTTGACTACTCGGTGGTCAGTAGTAAGAGGGCATTGCATAAAAGCTTCGCCGGCAAATGCGACGATGCCAATGCGATCGTAAGTGCGCTTATCCACGAAGTCGGCAGCTACTTTTTTGCTCACTTCTAACCGGTCGGGTTTAAAGTCGCGTGCCAGCATCGAGCTGGACAAGTCCATGGCTAGAATGATGTCGATGCCTTCTGCCTTGACCTTTTCTTCTTTGAGTTCGCGTTGGGGACGAGCTAGTGCAAAGATGAGCAGCGCTACGGCTACTGCCCGCATTGCCCAAGGTAGCCAAACACTTCGACTACGCCAGCTATGCGTGTGCAAACCCTGCAAGCTAGGCAGACGAATATGGGCGAAATAGCGCTGTTTGTTGCGGTAAAGCCACCATGCCAGCAATGGGATGGTAGTCCAAAGCAATAGCCACCATGGTTGTGCTAAATGGATATGCCACCATTCACTCATTGCCTTCTGCTTTTTGTGTTGGAGGTTGTGATTTGGTTTCGTTTACAAAAGCAATAGCTTGTGATAGAAGCGCGGCATGGGTGGTAGGGGGTGGCTCCGCCTTGGCAAATTTGACCATATCGGCTAGGTGTAGGGCATGTTGTAACCATTCGAGTTGTTGGGAGTTGAGTACGTCTTTTTCCCGCAAGGCAGCGATAATTTGGGCCGTGGTACTTTCGAGGGCCAAGATGCCGAAGCGTGCTTCAAGATAGGCTCTGAGAATGTACGATAACTCGTAGTAATAATCTTTGACTTGCCCCTGTTGCCATAACTTGCGTTGGTCTAATTGCTGCAATGCCGCCAAGGCTTGTTGGTAAGGGGGAATGGGAGGAGGCGCATGTGGGATAGCAGCTGGGCGATCTTTGCGCTGATACCACCATAGGGCCAGGCCTATCACAAGTGCGATAGCTGCGCTGATAAGCCAGGGCAGATAGTCGGTCCAGCGTGCTGGTTCGACTATGATGGGCTTGATAGGTGCTAGGCCGCTGGTGTCGGGCAATACTAAGGCTATTTCGAGCGTGAGTGGTGCACTCCAACTCGTGTCGCGCTGCTCCCTGTATTGAAACACTACGGGAATGCGAGGAATGATAACGGTGCCCGAATCCCAGGCGGTAAATCGCAGCGTTTTGTCCAGGACAAGACTGCGCCCTTGAGTGGTGGTGTCCCATGGGCTTTGCTCCACCACTTCAAGGGGTGGGGGGAGCATGTGCTGTATATCGGCCTTTTGCACCTGTACTTGGGGAGAAACCAGAATTTGTAAATACAAGTTTTGCTGATCGCCAATGTACATATGTGTGCTGTCGAGCCGTGCTTGGACGCGCACTTGTGCGGTGGCGTATCGTACACTGCCGAGCAGCAAACATAGCAGCAGATATTTTGGGGCGTACTTACGCGCCATGGCCTACGCGTTTTTGAAAGAACTGAATTAAAGCTCGTACATATGATTCATTAGTTCGTATAGACAGGATGTCTGAGCTGGCTTTTCGAAAAATTTGTTGGCATTGTTGGCGTTGCTGTTGGAACCATTGATGCCATTGTCGGCGTACGCCTTCGGATTGAGTGTCGAGCCACTGTGTTTGTCCACTTTCTGCATCGCGAGCATAGAGTAAGCCTGCAACGGGCAAGTGGACTTCTATGGGATCGTACAGCTGTACGCCGATCATATCGTGTTTACGACCCACGACCCGTAGCGCCTCGGCGTAAGGTATGTCGGTCAGAAAATCAGATATTAGGAAGCAGATGCTTCTTTTCTTGACCAAATTGTTGAAATAGCGCAAAGCATGGCCTATATTGGTACTTTGACCTTTTGGCGTAAAGCTGATTAGCTCGCGTATGATGCGTAAGATGTGCTGACGGCCCTTACGAGGGAGAATAAATAGCTCGGTTTGGTCGGAGAAGAGCAATAGCCCCACTTTGTCGTTGTTTTGTATGGCGGAGAAAGCCAGTACTGCACAAATTTCAGTGGCCATTTCTTGTTTGAATTGCTGTTGGGTGCCGAAAAAAGTAGACCGACTTACATCGACCAATAACATGACGGTGAGCTCGCGCTCTTCTTCAAATATCTTGACGTGGGGTTCGCCGGTGCGTGCGGTGACGTTCCAGTCGATATTGCGTACGTCGTCGCCGTAGTGATAGGTGCGCACTTCGCTAAACGACATGCCGCGCCCCTTGAAGGCGCTGTGATATTCTCCACTGAAGATGTGCTTGCTCAAGCCACGCGTTTTGATTTCGATACGGCGCACTTTTTTGAGCAATTCATTGGTCTCCATGAGTGTTGTTTTCATGTGTCCAAGTGGGGGGCTTACGCCACCAGGGTTGCAGTTCGGTTGTGGATAATGTACATTGTATGTTGCCAAACACGGGGTGTGGGGGCAAGCGAAAAGTGATGCCTTGTGGGCTGAGCAGAATCAGTGCCTGCGATATGGTTGTGTCGATCCATTGAGCAAAGCCTTCGTAAGAGACCAGGTAGTGCTGTGTGAGGCAATGGTGTAGTTGTGCCTCGATGGCTTTTCGAGCATCCTTATGGAAAAAGGTCTGCCATGGATCTATGAGTTGTTGGTGTTTTTTGTCGAAAATAAATGCCTCTACTTGAGGATATGTAAGCCAGGAAGCTATGAATGAGCGCACACCACTAATGTATTGGGCATCATCATAAGCAATTTCGTACCAGCCCTCTGCACGCCAGCGCGCGCGTTGCGATGGGGCGAGCTGCGCGCCGTGTTGTGTGGCCTGCTGATAGCAGCGTTTGAGCCAGTCGTTAGCTGAGTGCATGACCCAGTCGTTGAAGGGTGCCGAAGTAGTTTTGGGAAAGAGTATGGCATAGGCAGTGCGATAGTCAGCCCATGAGTAGCAATCGACTGGTATTGTTTGGACGCGTGCTAGCGTGAATGGGACTTTTTCGCCAGTGGGGCCATGCCATATGGATAGCCATTGGCGCAAGTCGGAGGCATCGGCTTGAATAAAGGCGAGGCTTCGGCCTTGCTCGTCGTAGAGCCTGAGCCATGCCTGGTGCGCTGTAATAGTGCCTTTAGCTTGTACGCTATGTGGCCCCCATGAGCCATTGCCAAAAAGACGGCCATTGGCTGTGCGATGTACCCACAGGCGTACATCGTTTTGACGGCACTGGCCCTTGTAGTAGGCAATCCACTTGTTGGCGCCGCAATGTCGGGGTACTTCAGTTGGGGTAGATACCGGCTTGAGCGTACAGGGTAGGGCTACAGTGCTGTCATAGTTGTGCCATTCGCCTTTCCAGTTATGTGTTTGGTCTGCCTGTAGCAGGTAGCTGCCGGTGCAGTTGCCTTTGGCATCAAATTCTTGTAGGTATAGGCTGTCGTTGAGGAAGGTGCCCTTTACGCGAAAGTGCACTTGACTCGACAGTAGGGTGAAATACCCTTGTACACTCGACCCGTAGAAACCAAGTGAAGCAGATAGGTCGTGAAAGCCATCAAGGTGCCCTTGATAATGGCGGACTTTTACCTTTCTCGGTTTGGCAAATAGTTGCTTTACCGAGTCAGCAATGACATGCGACCATGCCTGCCCCATTAGGTACATGGGGAGTGAAGTGGCTATCGCGAAGAATAAGGCGGCAGCATAATATTTGCCGAAAGGTGCCATTAAGGTACTTCTACGGTGTTGAGTATTTGAGTGATGATGTCTTCTTGCGAAATGTTTTCGGCTTCTGCTTCATAGGTCAGGCCTATGCGATGTCGTAACACATCGGTACAGATGTGGCGCACGTCTTCGGGTATAATGAAACCTCGGCGTTGTAAGAAGGCGTAGGCCTTTGCGGCCAGCGCTAGATTGATACTAGCGCGCGGCGAGGCACCGTAGTGAATCAGGGGGGTGAGCTGAGATAGACCGTAGTGCTCAGGCTGTCGCGTAGCGAATACGATATCGAGGATATATTGCTCTATTTTTTCGTCCATGTACACTTTGCGTACACTTTGCCGCGCTTTGAGGATTTGCTGAGGGCTTACCACAGGTTCTACCTCTCCATAGTTGGCTTGCCCGAGGTTGCGGCGAATGATTTCTCGTTCTTCTTCTTTGGTTGGATAGGTGATTTTAACTTTGAGCATGAAGCGATCGGTTTGGGCCTCAGGTAGTGGATAAGTACCTTCTTGCTCGATAGGGTTTTGGGTGGCCAATACCAAAAAGGGTTCTTCTAACTGGAAGGTTTGCCTACCTATAGTTACTTGGCGCTCTTGCATGGCTTCAAGCAGCGCCGATTGCACTTTGGCAGGTGCACGGTTGATCTCGTCAGCTAAGATGAAGTTGGCGAAGATGGGGCCTTTGCGCACACTGAACTCGTTTTGGCCGGGGTTGTATACCATCGTACCGATAATGTCGGCGGGCAATAGGTCAGGTGTGAACTGGATTCGCTGAAATTTGGCATCAATGGCTTGTGCCAGTGTCTTGATGGCCAGCGTTTTGGCCAGGCCAGGCAAGCCTTCGAGCAAGACATGACCCTTGCTGAGCAGCCCAATAAGTAGGCGTTCGAGCATCACGGGCTGACCAACGATGACTTTTTCAGTTTGTTCGTAGAGCTGTGTGACAAAGGCGCTGTCGAGGTATATCTGTTTGTTGAGTGCTTCGATGTCAAGGGTATGCATGGTAGTAATAGTTGGTAAATGAGTGGGATGAAGCTTCCGCCAGCAACCATGACGCGGCGACAAAGTTGGGAAAATTCTGCTATTGTCCGCACTTATATGTAAACGAGTGATGAGCCCGGCTCATTTCTCTTTTTGAAAAAAATAGCTGCAGCACGTGTGTCAAGCACCTATAATGTGTTTAGCTAAGTGTCAGCCCTTGCCGTCGAAACATCCACCACTGGATGGCACCGCGTGCAGCCATAAAACACACCATGGCCAGCCATAGTGCATCATTGCCCCATGAGGCGCGTAAGGGGAAGTAGATAATTAGAAATAGGGCTAGGGCCCACAACATGCTATTGCGCATAGCTTTTGAGGCTGTGAGCCCGATGAACACACCATCCCATATAAAGCTGGGTGCACCGAAAAAGGGCAATACGGCCATCCACCACAGGAAGGGGCGAGCGGCAGCTTGCAGGTCGGGCTTATTGGTGAATAGGTACAAGATGTCATTGCCCCACAAGTAGTAGATCGCAGCGTATAGGCAGGCCAATCCCATGCCCCAGAAGAGCGAGTATCTGATAGCTCGGCGCGTCAGTAGTTCGTTCGATTGGCCTGCATACTTGCCCACGATGCTTTCTGCAGCATAGGCAAAGCCATCGATGCCATAGGACATCCAGTTGAAGTATTGCAGCAAAATGGTGTTGATGGCCAGCGTGGTTACTCCCATAAATGCCGACTGCTGATAGAAAAAGCCGAAGGCAAAGGTGAGTGCTACTGTGCGCAGAAAGATATCGCGATTGATGAGGAGGAATTGACGTAGTGGTGCTATTTGGCGCAAGCCCTTCCAAACGGCTATTCGCCATAAATGCCGATAGTGCCACCACCACAAGGCGATACCCATCGCTAACCCAGCTATCTGGGCAATTACTGTACCCATCGCCACTCCGCGAGCTGCTAAGCCCCAATGCACGACGAACACATAGCTACAAGCTATATTGACTAGATTGATGAAAATGGTGAGTAGCAGGGGGATCCAGGCATTTTGCATGCCAAAAAACCATCCTGTCAAGGCATATAGTGCCAGTGTAGCGGGTGCTGCCCATATTCGGGTGAAGAAGTAATCGGCTACCAAGGGGGCATAGGAATCGTCTACACCCATGATCCGAAAGCTCAGTTGGGCTAAAGGTACTTGCAAGATCAATATTAGCATGGCCAATATAGCTGCGACGAGTAGTGCTCGTGCGAGCGTAAGCATTAAATCACTTTGGGCCCTTCGACCAAAAGCTTGGGCGGTAATACCCGTAGTGCCCATGCGCAAAAAGCCGAAGTTCCAATAGATAAAGTTGAAGATCATTGATCCAATGCCCACCGCTGCTAC
>Ga0256839_1000073_pt1 | contig 127552 bp, 127 predicted proteins | sample 354166metaG_FD_185968 | JGI IMG/M metagenome (GOLD analysis project Ga0256839, IMG submission 185968) | Hydrothermal vent microbial communities from Mid Atlantic Ridge, Atlantic Ocean - 354-166 | ecosystem: Environmental > Aquatic > Marine > Hydrothermal vents | place: Atlantic Ocean: Mid...
TGCGCCTGACCCCGGTGCGCCGCCGGGCGCTGGAAATCCTGCTCGAGGAGCACCGGGCGCTGGGCGCCTACGAAGTGCTGAAGCGGCTGGCGCGAGAGGGCTTCGGCAACCAGCCGCCGGTGGCCTACCGGGCACTCGAATTCCTGGTGGCGAACGGGCTGGCGCACCGGATCCGTCGGCTCAACGCCTTTGCGGCCTGCATGCAGCCCGGAGAAAGCCACGCGCCGGCCTTCCTGATCTGCTCGGGTTGCGAGGCGGTGGCCGAGATTTCCGAGACGGCGATCAGCGCCGGGCTGCGCGCGGCGGCGGGGCGGGCCGGTTTCCGGATCGAGCGGATGAGCATCGAGGCGCTGGGCCTGTGCCCCGCCTGTTCGGAGGGAGCGCCTGCATGAGGTCCGGGGCGGCACTGCTTTCGGCGCAGGGGCTGACGGTGCGTCAGGGCGGTGCGGTCGTGCTCGATTCGGTCGATCTGCAGATCGGCGGCAACGAGATCGTCACCATTGTCGGGCCGAACGGCTCGGGAAAGACGACCCTCCTGCGTGCCCTGCTCGGGATCCTGCCGCCGGCCGCGGGGAGGGTGTGGCGCCGGCCGGGCCTGCGGATCGGTTATGTGCCGCAGAAGCTGGCCCTGGAGCCGATGCTGCCGCTGACCGTGGGCCGCTTCCTCGACCTGCCGCGACGACATGCGCCGGACGAACGTGCCCGGATCTGCGCCCGGGTGGGGGCGAAGGGGCTGGAGCGGCGGCAGATGGCCGGCCTGTCGGGGGGGCAGTTCCAGCGCGTCCTGCTGGCGCGAGCGCTGCTGATGCGTCCCGAAATCCTGATTCTGGACGAGCCCGCCCAGAGCCTGGATCAGCCCGGCGCCGCAGCCTTCTACCGGCTTGTGGAGGATGTCCGCCGGGAACTGGGCTGTGCGGTGCTCATGGTCAGCCATGATCTGCATGTGGTGATGAGCGCCTCCGACCGGGTGATCTGCCTCAACCGGCATGTCTGCTGCCAGGGAAGCCCCGAGGCGGTTCTTGAAGCGCCGGAGTACCGGGGGCTGTTCGGAAGCGGAACCGGTGGTGCCCTGGCGCTCTACCGGCATGAACATGATCATGTCCACGATCATGGCTGCCCGGAGCGCGGACGCGGTGAGAGCAATGGCTGACGACTTCCTGCTGCGGGCGGCTCTCGCCGGGGCCGGGCTGGCCCTGGCGGCGGGGCCGCTGGGGAGCTTCGTCGTCTGGCGGCGGATGGCCTATTTCGGCGATGCGGTGGCGCATGGCGCGGTTCTGGGCGTGGCGCTTGCGCTCGCGTTTTCGCTGCCGCTGGCGCTGGGCATGCTCGCGGTGACGCTCGGGATCGGGCTGGCGGCATCGGCGCTCGAACGGCGCGGCGGGGCGATGGATTCCACCCTTGGCGTGCTGTCGCATTCGGCACTGGCGCTCGGGCTCGTGGTGATTCCGCTTGCGGGGGGGCGTCAGGTGGATCTGGATGCCCTGCTGTTCGGCGATATCCTTGCCGTCACGCAGCGGCAGCTCTGGCTGATCTGGGGAGGGGCGCTGGCGGTGCTGGCGGTGCTGCTCCGGCGCTGGTCGGGGCTTCTGATGTCCACGCTGAGCGAAGAACTGGCCGCCGCTTCGGGGATCGTGCCGGGGCGCGAGCGGCTGATCCTGACGCTGATGCTGGCGGTTGTGGTGGCGCTTGGGGTCAAGGTCGTCGGGGCGCTGCTGATCGGGGCGCTGCTGATCCTGCCGGCGGCGGCGGCGCGCAACCTTGCCGGAACCCCCGAATCGATGGCGCTCCTGGCGACCGGCCTCGGTGCGCTGGCAACGCTGCTCGGAGTCTGGGGGTCGGCCCTGGCCGACAGCCCGACCGGGCCGAGCATCGTTGTGGCGGCCGCCCTTCTCTTCCTGTCGTCGCTGGTGGCGGGGCGGCTGATCCGCTGAGCCCGAGCTGCGAAATTTCTTGCATTTTTCGGATTTTTACCGAGTAACTTGCATTCAGAGGGCAAAAATCACCATAATGCATGATTATGCAGACATATTCGCCCGGAGTTTCGGGCTGATCCTGACCGGAGATCCGGGGCTCTGGTCAGTGGTGCTCCTGTCGTTGCGGGTGTCGTTGAGCGCGGTCGCGATCTCGGCGCTGCTCGGGATGCCGCTGGGGGCGCTCCTGGCGATGGCCCGCTTTCCCGGGCGGCAGCCCCTGATCGTGCTGATCAATGCGCTGATGGGCATTCCGCCGGTGGTCGTCGGGCTGATCGCCTATCTGCTGCTGTCGCGCAGCGGGCCGCTCGGGGTGCTCGGCCTGCTCTACACGCCGGCGGCGATGATCATCGCGCAGACCGTCCTTGTGCTGCCGATCGTGGCGGCGCTGACCCGCCAGCAGATCGAGCAGCTGCATGCGGAATACGGCGAGCAGCTGCGTTCCTTCGGAGTGCGGGGGCTGCGGGCGGTGCCGACCCTTCTGTGGGAGGGGCGTCATGGGCTGACGACGACGCTGCTGGCCGGTTTCGGGCGGGCGATTGCCGAGGTGGGAGCGGTGATCATCGTCGGCGGCAACATCAATCACGTGACCCGGGTGATGACCACCGCGATCGCCCTGGAGACCTCGCGCGGGAATCTCGCGCTGGCGCTGGCGCTCGGGGCGATCCTGATCCTGATCGCGGTCGGGGTCAACGCGGTGGTGACCATGCTGAGCCTGTCGGCGGGGCGGGGGACGCGTGGCTGAGCCGGGGGCAGAACCGCCGACTCCGCCGCCCGCCTCGCCGGGCTGCGGCCCGATCCGGGTGTCGGGGGTGCGCCACGGCGCCGACGGGCGGCTTCTGCTGTGCATCGACCGGCTCGAAATCGCTTCCGGGGGGGTATCGGTCATCCTCGGTCCGAACGGGGCCGGAAAGAGCCTGCTGCTGCGGATCCTGCACGGGATGATCCGGCCCGACGAGGGGCGGGTTTCCTTCGGAGAGGGCCCGCCGTGCCGGCAGGGGATGGTCTTCCAGAACCCGGTGCTTCTGCGACGCAGCACGGCGGCGAACATCTCCTATGCGCTGCGGGTCCAGGGCTGCCCGCGGCACCGGCGACGGCTCCGGCTGCGCGAACTGCTGGAGCTGGGCGGGCTGGCCGGGCAGGCGCGACAGCCGGCGCGCACGCTTTCCGGCGGCGAGCGGCAGCGGCTGGCGATGCTGCGGGCTCTGGCCGCCGAACCCGAGGTGCTGTTCCTGGACGAGCCCACATCCAGCCTCGATCCGGCGGCGGCGCAGGCGCTCGAGAGGCTGATCCGGCGGGTTGCCGGGGGCGGAACCAAGGTGGTGATGGTGACCCATGATCTCGGCCTGGCCAGCCGGCTGGGAGAGGAAGTCATCTTTCTGCATCGGGGGCGGGTCCGCGAGCAGTCTGCCGCCGCGGCATTCTTCGCGGCTCCCCGCTCGACCGAGGCCCGGGCCTTTCTCGCGCTCAACCAGGTGCGGAGATGAGTGCGGGCGGGGCGGAGCGCGGAACGGGCCGGGAGAGCATCCGCCGGGCGCTGACGTGGATTGCCGCCCTGCTCCTGTCGCTTCTGGCCGGCGCCCTGCTGTTCGTGGCCGGGATCACCGGCGGGGGAGTCCCGGCGCCGGAGCAGGCGCGCTTCGTGATCCTGCAGTCCACCACCTCGACCCGGAACTCGGGGCTGCTCGATGCCATCCTGCCGGTTTTCGAGGCCGAAACCGGGATCGAGGTGCGGGTGGTGGCGGTCGGCACCGGCCAGGCGCTCCGGAATGCGCGCAACGGGGATGGCGACGTGCTGATGGTGCATTCCCGCGCGGATGAGGAGGCCTTCGTGGCCGAGGGCTGGGGGGTGGCCCGCCATGACCTCATGTACAACGACTTCGTGATCGTCGGGCCGGAGCAGGATCCGGCGGGCATTGCCGGAATGGGCGATGCGGTGGCGGCGCTGGCGCGGATCGCCGCCCGGGGTGCGCGTTTCGTTTCGCGCGGCGACGACAGCGGCACCCACAAGGCGGAGCTGAGGCTCTGGGCCGAGGCCGGTGTTGACGTGGCCGCGGCCTCGGGCGGCTGGTATCTGGAAACCGGCGCCGGCATGGGTGCGGCGCTGAACATGGCGCTCGGGCTGGACGCCTACACGCTCAGCGACCGGGCCAGCTGGGCGAGTTTTGCGAACAGGGGGCGACACCGGGTTCTGGTCGAGGGAGACGAACGGCTGTTCAACCAGTATGGGGTGATTCTGGTCAATCCTGCGCGCCACCCGCATGTGCGGGCCGAGGAGGGGCAGCGCTTCATCGACTGGCTTCTGGGGCCGCGCGGGCAGGGGCTGATCGCGGCCTTCCGGGTGAACGGGCAGCAGCTGTTCTTCCCGAACGCCCGCTGAGGAGGCTCGGGAGGGGGCCTGGCCAGGCGCGGAGGAGCGCCACGGCGGAGCGGCGCGCGCCGGGCCGCCTCTCCACGCGCAGGGAGCGTTTCCGGCGGCTTTTCCCGGCCGGCACGCCGCCCCGGATCCCGGCCCTTGCCGCCTCCCCGGAGAAGGCGTATAGCAGGGGCACCTCGGGGTGCCCGCAGGGGCTGAGATGCGATCCGCGCAAACCCGTTGAACCTGAACCGGTTAGGACCGGCGGAGGGAAGGTGAGACATCCTCTGACCGAACCCCGCCCGTCGTGCATGGAGGATGAGACATGAGATATCCGATCATCGCAGCGGGAATTCTGGCCATTGCCGGTGCCGTGCAGGCCCGGGAAAAGCCCGAACTGACCGTCTATACCTATGACAGCTTCGTATCCGACTGGGGCCCCGGCCCGCAGGTGGAAAGGGCCTTCGAGGAGATCTGCGACTGCGATCTGAAATTCGTCGGTGCCGGCGACGGAGCGGCCCTGCTGGCCCGGCTGCGGCTGGAGGGCGAGCGCACCAGGGCCGATGTGGTTCTGGGGCTCGACACCAACCTCACTGCGACGGCGGCCGATACGGGGCTGTTCGCCCCCCACGGCGTGGAGGTGTCATTCGACCTGCCGGTCGCCTGGGACGACCCGCTGTTCCTGCCCTTTGACTGGGGCTATTTCGCCTTTGTCCATGACAGGAAGACGGTCTCCGATCCGCCCGGATCCCTGCGCGAACTGGCCGAAAGCGACCTGAAGATCGTGATTCAGGACCCGCGTTCCTCGACCCCCGGGCTCGGCCTGTTGCTGTGGGTCAAGGCGGCCTACGGGGATGCGGCGCCGGAACTCTGGGAAGGGCTGGCAGACAATATCGTGACGGTGACCAGGGGCTGGTCCGAGGCCTATGGCCTGTTCCTGGACGGAGAGGCGGACATGGTGCTTTCCTATACCACTTCGCCGGCCTATCACCTGATCGCCGAGGGCGACGACACCAAGGCGGCTGCCGCGTTTGCCGAAGGCCATTACATGCAGGTCGAAGTGGCCGGCAAGGTGGCTTCCACCGACCGGCCCGAGCTTGCCGAGAAGTTCCTCCGCTTCATGGTCTCCGACCGCTTCCAGTCGATCATTCCGACCACCAACTGGATGTATCCCGCAGTGGTGCCGGCCGCGGGGCTGCCCGACGGTTTCGAGACCCTGATCCGGCCGGAAAAGGCCCTGCTCTACGGCTCGGAAGAGGCACGGCGCATGCGTGATGCGGCGCTGAACGAATGGCTGGGCGCGCTCGGCAACTGAACCTTGCCGTCGGGGCAGGCAGCGCGGCCGCGGCCGTGGTACTGGCCCTGACGCTGGGCACGCTGGGTGCGGTTGCCTGGCGGGCCGAATCCGCCGCCCGGCTCGGCCCGTCCGACTGGGCGGCGGTGCGTTTCACGCTGCTGCAGGCCACGCTCTCGGCGCTGATCAGCGTGGCGCTGGCCATCCCGGTGGCACGCGCACTGGCGCGCCGGCGCTTTGCCGGGCGCGGGGTGCTGATCACCCTGCTGGGCGCGCCCTTCATCCTGCCGGTCATCGTTGCGGTGCTGGGGCTGCTGGCGGTGTTCGGGCGGGCCGGGCTGCTCAGCCAGTTTCTCGGCCGGTTCGGCCTGCCGCCGGTGCAGATCTACGGGCTGCACGGGGTGGTGCTGGCGCATGTGTTCTTCAACCTGCCGCTGGCCACCCGCCTGATCCTGCAGGGATGGCTGGCGATTCCGGCCGAGCGATTCCGCCTGGCAGCCTCGCTGGGGTTCTCGGAGCGCGACGTGGGGCGCGAGCTGGAGCGCCCGATGCTGCGCGAGGTGCTGCCCGGGGCCTTCGCGGTGATCTTCGCGATCTGCACCACCAGTTTCGCGGTGGTGCTGGCGCTTGGCGGCGGGCCCCGCGCCACCACGGTGGAGCTGGCCATCTATCAGGCCTTCCGGTTCGACTTCGATCTTGGCCGCGCGGCGGGGCTGGCACTGGTGCAGTTTGCCATCGGCGCGGCGGCAGCGGGGCTGGCCCTTCGGTTCCAGGTGCCCCAGGCCACGGGTGGCGGGCTTGACAGGGTGGCCGGGCGTCCCGAGGCAGACAGCCCGGGGCGGCGCATCGCCGATACCGCCTGGATCTCCCTGGCCGCCGCCTTCCTGCTGCTGCCGCTGGGCATGATCGTGCTGCGCGGCGCTCCGGCACTGTTCGGCATGCCGCCCGCCGTGCTGGCGGCGGCGCTGCGCTCTGTCCTGGTGGCGCTGTCCTCGACGGTGCTGGCGCTGGCACTCGCCCTGCCGCTGGCCTTTGCCATGTGGCACCTGCGCGGGCGGCGGCTGGCCGGCTGGCTGGAAGCGCTGGGCTATCTCCCGGTGGCCGCTTCGCCGCTGGTGATCGGCACGGGGCTGTTCATACTGTTCCATCCGGTGGTCGATCCGGTGGCGCTGGCGCTGCCGGTCACCGTGGTGGTCAATGCGACGATGAGCCTGCCGTTCGCCCTGCGCGCCCTGGTGCCGGCGGTGGCCCGGGTGGAGGGCCGCTTCGGGCCCCTGGCCGACAGCCTCGGGATGCACGGGCAGGCACGGCTGCGGCATCTGCACTGGCCGCGCCTGCGCCGGCCCATCGGCTTTTCCGCCGGGCTTGCGGCAGCGCTGAGCATGGGCGATCTTGGCGTGATCGCGCTGTTTGCCGACCCGGAGCAGGCCACTCTGCCGCTGCAGCTTTATCGCCTGATGGCTGCCTACCGCATGGAGGATGCCGCCGGGGCCGGGCTTCTGCTGCTGGTGCTGGCGGTGGCGCTGTTCTGGCTGTTCGACAGGGGAGGCCGGGTGAATGCTGACACTTGAAGGCCTGACCGTGCGGCAGGGAGGCTTCGAGCTGCGTGCTGATTTCAGCGTCCGGGCTGGTGCGATGACAGCGGTGATCGGCCCTTCGGGGGCCGGCAAATCGACCCTGCTGAGCGCCATCGCCGGTTTCATCCGCCCTTCCGCGGGGCGCGTTCTGTGGCAGGGGGAGGATCTGGGCCCCCTGCTCCCCGGCGAACGCCCGGCAACGGTGATCTTTCAGGACAACAACCTCTTTCCGCACCTGTCCGCCTTCTCCAACGTGGCCCTCGGCCTGCGTCCCTCGTTGAAGCTGGGCCCGGCGGAAGGTGCGGCCGTCGAGGCCGCGCTGGCGCGGGTCGGGCTGGCCGGGCTGGAGGGGCGCAAGCCGGCGGCGCTGTCGGGCGGGCAGCAAAGCCGGGTAGCCCTGGCTCGGGTGCTGGTGCGCGCCCGCCCCCTGCTGCTGCTGGACGAACCCTTTGCCGCCCTCGGGCCCGCGCTGAGGGCCGAAATGCTCGATCTGGTGGCCGAGCTGGCCCGCGACACGCAGGCCACGGTGCTGATGGTGACCCATGACCCGGCCGATGCCGAGCAGGTGGCCGAACAGGTGACCTTTGTGGATGGGGGGCAGGCCCTTGCGCCCGTGCCGACCGGGCAGCTTCTGGCCGAACCGCCGGAGGCGCTGCGGGCCTATCTCGGCCAAAGGAAAACGCGCCCCTGAGGGCGCGTTCCGAAAGCTCCGGCGGGGGCGATCAGCCTTCGTTCGGGTGCTTGACCGGGCGCCAGATCCGCTTGTTGGTCAGATACAGCAGCACCGACAGCACGGTGAGGAAGAACACCGCCATGAAGCCCACGTATTTGCGGACCATCATCTTGGGTTCGGCGGCCCACATCAGGAAGGCGGCGACATCCTCGGCCTCGCTCTGCAGGTCGTTGGGGTGGCCGTCGGCGAACTCCACATCCTCGCCGGCAAGCGGCGGGGCCATGGCGATCCAGCCGCCCGGGAAGTTCCTGTTCTCGTAGAGCGTGCTGCCGGCCTGCTCCTTTTCCTCGCCGGTGTAGCCGGTGAGAATGGCAACGATGTATTCCGGCCCGCCCATGCCGCGGAACAGCTGGTTGAGCCCGGTGCCGTAGGGGCCTTCGAAGCCGGCCCGCGCCTTGGCCATCAGCGACAGGTCGGGCGCGGTTTCAAGCCCCGATTCCGGGAAGTGGTCGGTCGGGATGCGCGGGCGGGTGTCGTCCAGATCCGGATCGTAGATCTCGTACTGGGCGGCATAGGCGCGCACCTCCGCTTCGGAATAGCCGAGGTCGGTAAGATCGCGCAGCGGCACGTATTTCAGGCCGTGGCAGGCGGCGCAGACCTCGGTATAGACCTGAAGCCCGCGCTGCAGCTGCGCCTTGTCCCAGGTGCCGAAGGGGCCTTCGAAGCTGAAGGCGATGTCTTCCACATGGCCTTCGGTCTCGGCTGCCAGGGCGCCGCCGGCCGTCAGGGCGAGCGAAGCGAGAGCGGAAAATGCGAATGTTCTGATCATCGTCCTGCGGTCCTCTTTCACTCGGCCGGCGTCCTGGCGTCGGGGTGCTGGGCGAGGAAGTCCTCCTCGATGGTTTCCGGGATCTTCGCCGGCTTCTCGATCACGCCCAGAAGGGGCAGGATGATCAGGAAGTAGGCGAACCAGTATGCGGTGGCAATCAGCGCCCAGTCGGAATAGGGCGGCTCGGCCGGCCGCGCGCCCAGCCACATCAGGAAGATGAAGTCGAGCACCAGCAGCCGGAACCACCACTTGAACATCGGGCGGTATTTCCCCGAGCGCACCTGCGAGGTGTCGAGCCAGGGCACCAGCGCCATCACGATGATGGCGCCGAACATCGCCAGCACCCCGAAGAACTTGGCATCGATGATGCCGAAGCTCAGGAAGTTGACGATCTGCACCACCCAGACATCGGCGGTAAAGGCGCGCAGGATCGCGTAGAACGGCAGGAAATACCATTCGGGCACGATATGGGCCGGCGTCACCAGCGCGTTGGCTTCCTTGTAGTTGTCCGGGTGGCCCAGGTAGTTGGGCATGAAGCCGACCACCGCGAAGAACACCACCAGGATCACCGCCAGCGCGAACAGGTCCTTGATCACGAAATAGGGCCAGAACGGCAGGGTGTCGCGCGCGGCTTCCTCCTTCGAACCCCGGCGCACCTCGACCCCGGCGGGGTTGTTGTTGCCGGTGGTGTGGAAGGCCCAGATGTGCACGATCACCAGCGCCGCAATGACGAACGGCAGCAGGTAGTGCAGCGAGAAGAAGCGGTTCAGCGTCGGGTTGCCCACCGCCGGACCGCCAAGAAGCCAGGTCTGAAGCGCGTCGCCCACGAAGGGGATCGCGCCGAACAGGCCGGTGATCACGGTCGCGCCCCAGAACGACATCTGCCCCCAGGGCAGCACGTAGCCCATGAAGCCCGTGGCCATCATCAGCAGGTAGATCAGCATGCCGACGATCCACGTGACCTCGCGCGGGGCCTTGTAGGAGCCGTAGTAGAGGCCGCGGAACATGTGGACATAGACGGCGAAGAAGAACAGCGAGGCACCGTTCATGTGCAGGTAGCGCAGCACCGCGCCGCCGTTGACGTTGCGCATGATGTGTTCGATCGAGGCGAAGGCCAGATCGACATTGGGCGTGTAGTGCATCGCCAGGATGATCCCGGTGACGATCTGCAGCACCAGCGCGAAGGCCAGCACGATGCCCCAGATCCACCACCAGTTGAGGTTCTTGGGGGTGGGGATCATCACCGTGTCATAGACAAGCCGGATGATCGGCAAGCGCGAATCCATCCATTTTTCGAACCCGGTTCTGGGCTCGTATTCGTCATGAGGAATTCCGGACATTCTTTCGGCCCCCTATCCGAGGATGATTGTGCTCTCGCCTTCGAAGCGGGCGAGCGGGATGTCGAGGTTGCGCGGGGCCGGCCCCTTGCGGATGCGGCCCGAGGTGTCGTAATGCGAGCCGTGGCAGGGGCAGAACCAGCCGCCGAAATCGCCGGCGCCGTCACCGATCGGCACGCAGCCCAGATGCGTGCAGACGCCGATCATCACCAGCCATTCGCCGTTCTCGTCCAGCGCCCGGTTCTCGTCGGTGGCGGGGGCTTCCGCGTCCAGGTTGGCGTTTTCGGCCTTCGGGTCGATCAGCTCCTCGAGGCTGACGGCCCGGGCCGCCTCGATCTCTTCCGGCGTGCGGCGGCGGATGAAGACCGGCTTGCCGCGCCACTTCACGGTCAGCTGGGTGCCGAGCTCGACCCCGGAGATATCCACCCGGATCGAGGAGAGAGCCTGCACGTCGGCCGAGGGGTTCATCTGGTTGATCAGGGGCCAGGCGGCGGCCCCGGCGGCCACCGCCCCCGCACCCGCCGTGGCGTAATACAGGAAATCGCGGCGTGTGCCTTCGTGTTCGTCAGCGTGGGACACGAGCTTTTCTCCATGTTCAGCCGGATCAGACCGGCACCATCCGTCGGGCCGCGCAAGCCGGCAGCCGTCAGGGTGGGCTTTTAACCGCGCGCCGGGCCGGCGTCCAGCGGACAATCAGGCGCAGTCGCGGCAAGTTCCGCGCCGTTGCTGTGTCCGGCCCCGATTCTGCCCGCGCCTGCCGATCTGCCCGCTGCGGAGCGGAGGGCGCGGCGGAATATGACCGACCCTAACGCAACCTTAACGAATCTGTTGGCGGAATGGGGTGAAGTCGTTACGGTGAACGGGGGCGCCGGAGTCGCCGCAGTGCTGCAGGAAATTCCCAGAGTGACGGCCCTGTCCGTCATCGTTGCGCTCATCGCCGCGATCGCCCCGGCAGCTGCCAGCGCGCAGGCGGAGCTCAGCCTCTACGGCAGTTCCTCCCTGGTTGCGCGCGGAACCGTGACCGGGGAGGATCCGGGCGGCGCCGGTGCCTTCTCCTTCGTGACCGGCTGGAACCCCGCGGCCGCACCGGGGGGCGGATCCTACGGTGCGCGCATCACCTGGTGGCAGGGAGCGGATACCGGATGGGGGCTGGAGCTCGGCCATGTCCCGTTGCAGGCAGACCCGCTCACTCTGGCCGCCAGCGGAATCGACGCGCTCGAATTAGCTCCCGGGTCGAGCATCTTCACCCTCAACGCGTTCCGGCGCTGGAACGGCGAGGGTGCGCTTGTGCCTTATGTCGGTGCGGGAATCGGCCTGTCGGTGCCGCGAATCGCCTTCGATGGCGGGGCCGGCATGAGCGAAGGCCTCATGGATGCCGGGCCGGTGGTGCAATGGCTGGCCGGGGCCCGGCTGCCGCTGGGGAACCGCTGGTCGGTTTTTGGCGAATACAAGGGCAGCATCACGGCAAACCGGACGGCGCTGAGAGGTGGGGGGCAGCTGACGGCGGAGGTCGTGAACAACGTGTTCAACATCGGTGTCAGCCTGGGTTTCTGATGCCCGGGAGTCCGGTGCGGGGCCGCCGCGGAGCGGGTGCTTGCCGCAAAGGCGACTCTTCCGGCGTATTGCGAAGCCCCGGGTGCATTGCCCAGGTGCGTTGCGCGGCCCCGGGCGGTGGCGACGGTTGCCGCGTCGGGGGTGCCGCCTGCGAACCACACCCGCCCGCCGGAACGCGCGCAGCGGTCCGGCAGAGGCCTCTCCGGCCGCCTTCTCGCCCGCTTCCCCCGCCGCCTCGCCCGGTGGACGTCCGCTCAGGGGTCTCCGGCTTTCTCCTCCGGTGCGCCCCGTCCCGACGTGCCCCGCGCCGATGCGCCCTCCTGACCGGCCCGCAGAGGGCGGAGCTTCAGCCGGGCCAGGGCCGCCAAATCGACCTCGAGCCCGGGGCCGTTCGTGCCGATCCGGACCACGCGGCGAAAGCGCCCGGTTCCGTTCGTCTGGCCGGGTTCGTGCCGCAGCGTGACGCCTTCGCAGAGATCGTCCAGCGCATCCTCTGCCCGCTGGTCCCGGAAGCCGCGCTCCAGATGCCGCCCGAGCGCCCAGGCGCCAAGGGCGACGGCTCCGTAGCGCAGGGCCAGTCCGGCAATCGGGGCGAGCGGCAGAGGCACGGCGATCTCCCGTGGCAGGCGAGGATACGGATACCCCGAATGTAGCCCTTCCGGGAGGGCTTGTCCAACCGGGCTTCCCGACCGGTCCGGTGCGTTCAGGCGGGCGGTGCGTTGTCGCCGGTGCGTTCAGGTGTCGGCCCGGCGCGCGGCCGGGTCACCACAGGGCGATGATGTCGGCGGCGGTGGTTCCTGTCAGGTTCACCCTGCTTGCGCGCAGGGCGAGCACGGAGCCCCCCTGGACATTGCGGAAGGTCACGCTCTGCCCGCCCTGCATCTCTACCGAGATATCGCCGGTCTGGCCGACATAGAGCGCCCGGGTCACATTCGCCAGCGGCGTGGTGTCGCTGGGGGTCACCGTTTCGGCGCCGACCGCCGGCGAGGTGAGGGTTACGGGAAAATCCTTGAACTGATCCATGCTGTTTCCAGATTCCGGTAGGCCGACACGTGCCGGGGGGCGGCCGGGTCGGTCGGTTTCTCCAATATGCGCGATGCGTGAATATGCGTGTTGCGCGAATATGTGCGATGCGTGCGGTTTTCATGCCTCCTGCGGGCGGCTACACGAGCGGCAGAGCCTCCGCCCGGACAGCCGACGGCATCCGGGGCATCATAGGAAAACCCGGTTAACAACCCGTCAACGGAGGCGCACGCGCTTCAGTAATACACGCGCCTCAGTAATATTCGTAGTCGTAGCCCGAATCGGTGTCGGTGAAGCGGCATTTGTTGAGCACGATGCCAAGGACGCCGGTCAGATCGGCAAGCTCCTTTTCGCAGATGTCCAGCTGGCTGATCGTCGTGCTGTCGGCGGCACCGATCAGCAGGGCGCAGTCAACAGCCGGCAGGAAACCGATGTTCTCGTCGCTGGCCAGCATCGGCGGCATGTCGAACAGGATGAGGTCCGGCCGGAAGATCCGCTGCAGCTCGTCCAGCTTCTGGCGCGCCCTTTTCGACTGCAGCAGCTCGGAGGGGTTCCGGGCCGGCGCGCGGTTCAGCCCGAAGGCCAGATTGGAGCCGAAGCGGATAAAGGCGTCCTCGAAGGGGCGTTCGCCGGCCAGCACCTCGTGCAGGCTGTGTGCGGGCCGGTGCCCGAGCAGGCGATGCAGGGCCGGGCGGCGCAGATCGAAATCGAGAGCGAGGATGCGCAGGTCGAGCTGCCGTGACAGGCTGAAGGCGAGATTCGCGGTGACCGTGGTCTTGCCGCAGGTCTTGTTGGGCGAGGTGATGGCCAGCCGCTTCCAGCCGTTTTCTCCCATGATCCTGAGGGTTCGGCTGCGCAGCAGGTCATAGGCGGCGCTTTCGCGCCCCTGGTTCAGCGCGACGATCCGGTTCCGCCGCCCCCAGCGCGGCGTGATCCGACCTTCGCGCAGCATCTCCCAGGGGCTGCCGTCTGCTGCGGGGAGGTCGGCGGGAGAGGCCCCGGGCTCCGCCTCCGGGCGGGGCTGCTGGCGCTCCTGGCGCGCCTTTTGCAATGCCGCTTCAAGTCTTTCCATCTCGCTTTGTCCTCCCGCGGCCGGGCCGCGCGCCTTCCGGGTTTCCGTATGTTCTGCCATGTTCCGGCCGGGATCGCGCCGGGTTCAGATCAGCTCGCCCAGCCTTTGCGCCACGCGTTCATAGAGCAGGTCGAGCGGCAGATAGTAGGTATGCACCGCCCAGATTGCTGCCGGGATGCCGATCACGATGGCCAGCAGGATGGCGGTGAACGCCGCCCGTCGCATCACCATTTCCATCGGCGTGCGGATGTAGGGGACGGTGGCGATCGGGGAGATCCCCAGGTGCCGGGTCAGATCGGCGGGCCGGCGGACCGACTTGTCCAGGAATTCGAGCAGCGCCACCGCGGCCAGCCCCAGCGCGGCGCCGCCCAGGATGCCGCCGAGCGCGATCAGCAGCCGGTTCGGGCTTGCGGGAGCCGCGGGCACCGTCGCCGGGTCCAGCACGACGATGCGCTGCCCTCGGGAAAGGGTTTCGATACGCTCGCCCATCGATGCCTGTGCCAGGCTGCTCACGGCGTTGTTGTATTGCGCCTGGGTGTTCATGTAGTCGCGGTTGAGCGCATCAAGACGGATGGTATTGGCCGGTGTGCGCTCCAGTGTTTCCTTCAGCGCGTCGAGCTGCTGCGTGATCTGCGCGCGCTGGCTTTCCAGCAGCCTGATCTGGGCGTCGATGCTGGCGAGGTTGATGTCGAGCAGGGTTGCCGGGGAATTCGGATCGCCCCCCGCATTGCCGGCCTGCTTGGCGACGATCTCCTTCTGGCGGGCGATCTGCGCCTCGAGCAGCTTGACCTTCGGGTTGTCCGGCGAATAGACCGCCAGCGCCTGGGTCAGGCTGTCCTGAAGCTGGAGCAGCTGCTGCTGTTCGGGGGTCATGGCGCTGGCGGCCGCGCCGCTGACCTGGCCGGTCTTCCGGAACATCTCCACGATGTTGCGCCGCTGTTCCTCGAGGCTGGATATCTGCCGGCCGACGGCCGCCAGCCGCTCCTGCAGGGTGGTCTGCTGGTTCAGCCGGTAGTTGAGCGTGTCCGGGAGCGCGTCGATGTTCGCGTTCTTGAATTCGGTGATCCGCGCGCTCTGTTCCTGCAGCAGCTTGCCCAGCCGCTCCACCTCGTCCTGGAAGAATTCGAGCGTGTTTGTCGCGCGTTCGGTGCGGGTTCTGGCGTTGTTCTGCAGGATGGTGGTGACATATTCGTTGACGACATTGGCGGCGGTGCGCGGATTTGCCGAGCTGAAGGAAACGAACATCAGCGTGGCCTGGCCCCGCCCGGCGATCCGCCGGATGCCGGTGGCTCGACGCATCCGGGAAACGATCTCGTCCGGGCTCATGCTGTCGATGTCGTCGAAGGCCCGCTGACTGCGGGCGATGTTCAGCAGGTTGGTGCGGGTCATCAGCTGCTGCTCGATGATCTGCAGCTCTTCGGTCGGAGCGACCTGCACCGTGGGTGCCAGAAGCTGGCCGGGAATCTGCGGCGGCTCGACCAGCAGGCGGGCTTCCGAGACATAGGAGGGCGGCAGGAACTTCGCCAGCGCCAGCGCCACCGAGGCGACGCTCAGGAAGATCACCAGGAACCAGTGGATCCGGCGCAGGAAGGCGGAGAGATAATAGGAAATCACGCCCTTCATCATTGCGCCGCCTCCCCTGCGGCGACTTCGGCGCCGAAGAACACCCCGTCGTCTATCACCGCCTGCACGATGTCTTCGCCGACATGCCCGGCATCGGCGCTCCAGGCGTAGAGCAGGGCCATGTCGCAGACCTGGTTCACCAGCCGGGGAATACCCTGTGTCACCTCGTGAATCAGCATCCTGGCCTTTTCGTCGATCTCGTCCCCGGTCCCCCCGGCCACCCGCAGCCGATGCACGATGAATTCGCCGGTCTCTTTCTCCGACAGCGGGCGCAGATGGAAACTGGCCGCGATCCGCTGCGCGAGCTGGCGGAGCTCCGGCTTCTTGATCATCTCGCGCAGCTCGCTCTGCCCCACGAGCACCAGCTGGATCAGCTCGTCCTTGTTGGAATTGATGTTGGTGAGCATGCGCAGTTCTTCAAGGCTGTCCTGCGACAGGTTCTGCGCTTCGTCGAAGATGAGGATCACGCGCCGGCCCTCGGCATAGACCCTGATCAGGTAGTCCTGCAGGGTCTGGAACAGCTTCACGTAGCCGTCGCCGGGGTCGAATTCGATGCCGAGCGCATGCAGCACCCACTGGATCAGCTCGCCCCGCCCGCCCTGGGCATTGGAGATCAGCCCGATCACCGCGTCTTCCTCGACGTTCCGCAGAAGCTGTCGCAGGAGCGTTGTCTTGCCGCTGCCGACGGCCCCGGTGACAAGCGTTATGGGTGCGCGCGACAGGATGCCGAATTCGAGCACCGAGAAGGCGCGCCTGTGCTGATCGGACCAGTAGAGGAAGGCCGGATCCGGCACCAGCGTGAAGGGGCGCTCGGAAAAGCCGAAGCTTTCCAGGTAGAACCCCGGCTCGCTGTCCCGGGGCTGGGTATCCCGCTTCTGGCTCATCGTGCGGCCCTTGTCCGTTTCCCGTTGTCACCCGTCATGCCGCCAGCCCGCTCGTGTCACGGCTGCCCGTCGCTGTAGTGTAGTATCGCGAACCCGATATGATTTCATCCTCAAAAGCGGTTGCCGGCGGTGGCCGCAGACCCCTGGGCTGCTGCTTCTGCGCCTGCGGGGCCCTGCCGTCTTTAGGGACAATGGTGCCTGATTCGGAAGCCGGCACGCGGATTGGTCCGCTTCCGGCGACAGTTCGGCGGAGAAGGAGGGATCGGTGACGCCGTATGCACAGCCGGATTCGGGGCCTGGCCGGGAAATGCCGCCGCCCGGGGGGGGAGGGAGGAGGTTTCCCGGATTTTGGCGGGAATCGGGCGAAAATTGACAGAAAATCGGACCTTCCCCCTTTGGTCCGCAGGATTAACCTGCTATCAACCTTGTACTTGTGCAGCTGCCGCCTTTCCGGAACCGGCTGACATTTCCGGAGCCGACCGGCACGGGTGGTGCGGGTGGCGGCGGGCTGCGAGCGGGCGGCGCAGTGTGTTGGGGGCTGTCGCACCGGCGGTGCTTGAGGGGTTCGAAGGGTGTTTGTGCATGACCATTCAGTTTGACAGGCTTGATCGGAAGTTCAGGACGGCGGGATCCCCCTTCGGGATCGTGACCATGCCCCCCCGGAAGGGGCGCTACAGGAACGGCCTGAAACGCGTATTCGACACTCTCGTGATACTGGCCGCCGCGCCGGTCGTGCTGCCCGTCGTGCTGATTCTGGCCCTGCTGGTGGCGCGGGACGGGCACAACCCCTTCTACTGGAGCCTGCGGGTGGGCCGGGGCGGGCGGAGTTTCCGGATGCTGAAACTGCGCACGATGGTGCCCGATGCCCACCGGCTGCTCGAAGACTACCTGGCGGACAACCCCGAGGCCCGGGCCGAGTGGGAAGCGACGCAGAAGCTGCGCCGCGATCCGCGGATCACCCGCTTCGGCCGGTTTCTCCGCAAGTCCTCGCTGGACGAGCTGCCGCAGCTCTGGAACGTGCTCCGGGGCGAGATGTCCCTGGTCGGGCCGCGCCCGATGCTGCCCGAGCAGCGCCCGCTGTATCCGGGGCTTGCCTACTATGCTCTGCGGCCGGGGATCACCGGCCTCTGGCAGGTCTCCGACCGCAATGATTCCGAATTCGCCAAGCGGGCGGATTACGACCGGCAATATGACGAGAAGCTGTCTTTCGGGCTGGATCTCGCCATCCTCTTCAGGACCGTCGCGGTGGTGTTCAGGGGCACCGGTTACTGAACCTCCGGCCGATACGTTCCGCCCTGTGTGCGCCCTGTGTGCGCGGGGCCTGTGGGCGCGGGAGAGGTCGGTTCCCGCCGGGTGCGTAGATGGTGCGGTTGTCTTTCCCGGAGATGAAGTTCGGAGGTAGCGTGTTGCGTCTGAAACCCCTGCTGCTGTTCCTTTTCCTCGCACTTTCCCTGGCCGGCTGCGAAAGCGCCGAGGAGAGAGCCGAGAAGCATTTCCGTTCCGCGATGACCCTGCTGGAGCAGGGCGACGAGGAGCGGGCGATTCTCGAGTTCAAGAACGTGTTCAAGCTGAACGGGCAGCATCGCGAGGCCCGGATCGCCTATGCCGAGCTCCAGCGTCGCCGCGGCAACCTGCGCGAGGCGATCGCGCAGAACCTGTTGCTGGCCGAGCAGTTTCCGCAGGATGGACAAGCGCGCCGGACGCTCGCCGAGCTCTATGCCGAGCTCGGCAACTGGCGCGAGATGGGGCGCTTCCTGGAAGAGGCGGCGCGCCTGATGCCGGAAGACCCGCGGATTGCGGTGCTGCAGCTGGTGCTCGATTACCGCAACCGGATCGAGAACGGCGACGGTGAGGCCCGGCGGGCCACCGCGGCCCGGGCCCGCGCGCTGGTGGAGCAGATGCCCGACAGCATCATGTTGCGGCGCATCGTGATCGACGATCTCGTGCGCCGGGAGCTTTTCGAAGAGGCGCTGGCGGAGCTGGATGCCGCGATCGAGATCGCTCCAGACGACAGGCGGCTCTACGAGGTGCGCCTGCCCGTGCTGGCGGCTCTGGGCGATGTGGTCGGGGTCGAGCGGCAGCTGCGCCGGATGATCGAGCTGTTCCCGGACGACGAAACCGCGCCCCGGGCCCTGGTCCGCTGGCTTGTCGCGCAGGGCGAACTCGACCGGGCGGAGGAGTTCCTGCGCGAAAGGATCGGGAGCGCGGCCGCGCCGGACGAGGGCATCCTGGAGCTGATCGCCTTCCTGGAGCGCTTCCGCGGGCAGGAGGTGGCGGTGGCCGAGCTGGACCGGATCCTGGCCGACGGCCGCCCGGCGCCGACGCTGCGGGGGCTGCGTGCCGGCTACCGCTTCGACATGGGCGCGCAGGAGGCGGCAATCGCCGAGCTGCGTGGCATCCTGGACGGGCTCGAGCCGTCGGAGGAACAGCGCAAGCTGCTTCTTGTGCTGGCGCGCATGCTCGAGGAAACGGGCGACCGTCAGGGCGCCGAGGCCCTGGTGGATCAGGTGCTCGAGGCCGACCCGGTGAACGTGGGCGCGCTCAAGACGAAGGCAGGCTGGCTGATCGCCGCGGATCGTGCCGGCGATGCCATCCTGCTGCTGCGCACGGCGCTGGAAAACGCGCCCCGCGATACCGATATCCCCACCATGCTGGCGCGCGCCCACGAGCGGGAAGGGAACCGCGAACTCGTGGGCGAGATGCTCGCCCTGGCCTATGACCTGTCGGACAGCGCGCCGGCCGAGACCCTGCGCTATGCCCGTTTCCTGCAGGCCGACGGGCGCCGCGATACCGCCGAAAAGATCCTGATCGATGCTCTGCGTCTGGCGCCGGACAACATGGAGATTCTGATTGCGCTGGGCGAGCTGCATGTGAGCGCGGGCGACTGGCCGCGGGCGGAACAGGTGCAGCAGGCGCTGCGCAGACTCGGAACGCCGCTTGCCGAGGCGGCGGCGAACGATCTGCGCAGCCGGATCCTGCAGGGGCAGAACCGGCGCCGGGAGGCGATCGCCTTCCTCGAGGCGCTGCTTGAGAGCGGCGATGCCGGGTTCGGGGCGCATGTGGAGATCGTGCGCAGCCATCTGAGCGCCGGCGAGCGGGAAAAGGCGCGGGCCTATGTCGATGCGCTCCTCGCCGAGGATCCGGGCGATGTTGCCGTCCGCTTTCTGGATACGTCGCTCCGGGCGGCGCTGGAGGAATACGACGCGGCCGTGGAAGGTTTCCGCGGCCTGCTGGCGGAAAACCCCGAGGTGGTGCAGGGCTGGGTCGGGCTGTATCGCGTCCTGCTGCGCGCCGGGCGCGAGGCCGAGGCACGGGCGCTGGTGGACGAAGCCCTCGCCGCGCTCCCGCAGGAGCCGGTGCTGCTGTGGATGAAGGCCGGCGTTCTCGAAGCGGAAGGCGATATCCCCGGCGCCATCGAGATTTACGAGGATCTCTATGCGCGCGACAGCGGGAACCTGATCGTGGCCAACAACCTGGCCAGCCTCCTGTCGAACCTGGAAGAGGACCCGGCTGCTCTGGAGCGCGCCGGCCGGATCGCACAGCGGCTGCGCGGGTCGGATTTCCCGCCCTACCAGGATACATACGGCTGGATCGCCCTGATGCGCGGCGAAACCGGAGAGGCGCTGGCGGCGCTGGAGCCCGCGGCCAGGGGGCTGGCGGATGACCCGCTGGTACAATATCACCTGGCGCGCGCCTATCTGGCAGCCGGGCGTTCCGGGGCGGCTCTGCGCCAGTTCGAGCGGGTGCTTTCCCTGGTCGGAGAGGATGATCGGCGCGCCTTCGTCCAGCGGGCGCGGCAGGAGGCGGAGCGGCTGCGCGCCGCGGCTGCGGCAGGAGACGCGGAGAATGGCGCGGAGGAGGGCGCGGCAGGAGACGCCGGAGGCAGCGAATGAGCTGCCCGCGGGTCATCACGAAATCGCCAGCAGGCCGCGGAAGGCTGGAAAGCCGCTCGGCAACGGGCGATGCTGGAGCCGGGCACCGCTGCGCCCCGCAAGGCCGGCACGCCCGGGAAGGACGGAGTAGCACGCATGGCATCTGATACGCTCGAATCCGCGACGCAGGCGCCTTCTCGCGCCCTTTCCCGCGGGGTTTCCGGCGGTTACGTCGGGCCGCTGATCTTCGCGGCGCTGCTGCTGGCTTCGCTGCCGCTGTTCTGGCTGGGGTTCGAATCCCTCGGGCGCGCCTGGTCAACCGCGGAATACAGCCACGGGCCGCTGATTCCGCTGATTTCCCTCTACCTGTTCCTGCGCGAGCTGCGCCGGGCGCCGCCGGTGCCGGCAGTCGTGAACGACCGCTGGCCGGGGCTGGTGGTGCTTGCCGTCGGCCTGGCGCTTGCGGTGCTGGGCAATCTGATGCGGGTTGCCGACATCGTGACCTACGCCTTCATCGTCTGGGTCGGCGGCATCGTGCTGACGGTTTTCGGCTGGGCGCGCGGGCGCACCCACTGGGCGCCGGTGCTGCACCTGGTCTTCATGCTGCCGCTGCCGCAGATCCTCTACTGGAAGCTGACGATCTTCCTGCAGACGGTTTCGTCGCAGCTCGGGGTCTGGTTCGTTTCCCTGGCCGGAGTGCCGGTGTTCCTCGAGGGCAACATAATCGACCTGGGGGTGTTCAAGCTGCAGGTGGCCGAGGCCTGTTCGGGGTTGCGCTACCTGTTCCCGATCCTGTCGTTTTCCTATCTGTTCTCGATTCTCTACCGGGGGCCGTTCTGGCACAAGGCGGTGCTGCTGCTGGCCGCGGCGCCGCTGACGGTGCTGATGAACTCGGTGCGGATCGGCGTGATCGGCATCCTCGTCAACAGCTATGGGATCGAGCAGGCCGAAGGCTTCCTGCACCTGTTCGAGGGCTGGGTGATCTTCGTGATCTGCGTGGCGATCCTGTTCGCGATGGCGGTGCTGCTGCAGCGCACCACCCGCGATCCGAAGCCGCTTGCCGAGACCATCGACCTGGATTTCGACGGTTTCGGCCGGATCCTCGCCCGGGTGCTCCGGATCAGGGCTTCGGTGGCGCTGGCGCTGGCGGCGCTGATGACCGCCGGGGTGTCCCTCGCCTGGATGAGCGCGCCGGGGGCTGCGCGCATCGTTCCGGAACGCGAACCCTTCGTGCTGTTCCCGCGCCAGTTCGACGGCTGGGCCGGCAGCTTCGCGCAGCTGGAACAGGAGGTGGAGGCCGTTCTGGCGGCCGATGACTATCTGAACGGCACCTATTTCGCGCCGGAGGGGGACAGCTACGTTGCCATCTTCGTGGCCTACTACAAGGATCAGACCTCGGGAGCCGGCATCCATTCTCCCGAGGTCTGCCTGCCGGTGGGCGGCTGGGAGGTGTTCACCCTGGAGCCGCACGAGGTCAGCATCGAGGGCACCGCCTATGGAACCTTCCAGGTCAACCGGGCGGTGATCCAGAAGGGCATGTCGAAGCAGCTGGTCTATTACTGGTTCGAGCAGCGCGGCAAGCGGCTGACGAATGACGTGACCGCCAAGCTTGTCGTCCTGCGCGACAGCATGCTGACCGGTCGTGCCGATGGAGCGCTGGTGCGTTTCGTGACGCCGATCGACCCCTCGGAAGCGCCGGAGGATGCCGATGCGCGTCTGCAGCGCTTCATGCAGAAGAGCCTCCGGTCCCTGCCGCGATTCGTGCCGCTTTGAGCCGGGTTTCCGGGGTGTGCGCTTCCGGCCGTGATGTCATTGCTGCAACTGTGGTGACAATTTGCGCGCCGGGTGCCGGATGGCCGTTACGCTGCCCGCCGGAAAGCGTTATGAAGGGAGCCGGAGAGGAAAGTCATTCCGCTTTTGGCGGTCGCTGGCTATTATGATACCCGAGAATACAATGTTCGACCGTATTCGATTTTCAGGAGGGGGGAAGCGTCATGATGCGGATAGTGACAGGCGTGCTGGTGATGATCCTTTTCGGCACGCTCGCATCGGCCCAGGGGGCCTACAAGGTGCAGCCGGGCGATGTGCTGCGGATCGAGGTGCTCGAGGATCAGACGCTCAACCGCGACGCGCTGGTGCTGCCTGACGGCACGATCAGCGTGCCGATGGTGGGATCGGTTGCGGCCGGCGGCAGGACTCTCGATGCGATCCAGGCCGCGATCGTGTCCGGCCTGACGCCGAATTTCGCCAGCCCGCCCAACGTGTTCGTGACGGTTGCGGCACTGAATGCGGCCGCAGCCCCGGCTGGCGGGAGCAGCCGTTCGATCGATGTCTATGTGATCGGAGCGGTCAACAACCCCGGCAAGGCCAGGGTCCGCTCGGGCACGACCCTGCTGCAGTTCCTGGCGGAGTCCGGCGGCTTTACCAGGTTCGCGGCGAAGAAGCGGATCCAGCTGCGGCGCACCGACGGCAAGACCGGCAGGACGACCGTCTACAAGTTCGACTACAGGGCGATCGAGAACGGTGCGGCCACCGCCGCGCCCATCGTCCTGAAGAAGGGTGACGTGATCGTGGTGCCGGAGCGGCGGCTTTTCGAATAGGCGTTTGCGGGCAGGTGATCATGCGACAGGGCGCGCTGGGCGGAAGAACAAGGGCGGCAGGGGCGGCGGCGTTCGGCGCTGCGCTCCTTTCCGCAGTCGCCGCCGCGGCGCAGTCGCCGGATGCGCCGACCACCGGCCGGCTGACCTTTTCCACCGCGGTGGATCTGAACACGAACCGCAGCCTTGCGCCGGTATCGCCCGGGACCTCGCTTTCGGTGAGCGAAAGCCTCGGCTTTTCCTACCGGACGGAGACCGGCACCCAGCTTTTCGAACTGTCCGGGAGCGGAGGCCTTGCGCTGGACCGGGTCGGCGGCGGAGCGGTTTCGGGCAGCCTTGCCACTCCACAGCTGCGCCTGCGCTACACCCGGGAGGCGGCCAGCGGAAAGCTCGCCGTGGATGCGCGCCACGACAGCCGTGATGTCACGAGCAGCTTTCTGGCCGATCCGCTCGACCCGTCCTCCCTGATCGCAGACAGCGGCACGCTGGCGACGACGAGCGCCAGCGTCACGGCCAACATGCGCCAGGATGCCCCGCTGAGCTTTTCCTTCGATGCCAGCTACAGCGGACGCGACTATTCCGGCACCACGGATCCGGCCCTGTTCGACGAAACGACGTTTGTCTTCTCCAGCACGGCCAACCTCCGGCTGTCGCCGACCACCCGGGCGGGGCTGTCGCTTTCCCAGACCAGCTATGTCTCCGCCGATCCGTTCTCGACCCGCTATCTGCAGACCGATATCGGGGTGGTCCTGAGCCACGACCTTGCCGACGGCACGGTGCTGCGCGGCGACCTGGGCTACCGGGACAGGCGCACCACCGCCAGCAGCGCCACGACGCTGGAGACCGGGCTGATCGGCGGAATCGACATTTCCCGGCCCCTGCCGGATGGCGCGGTTTTCGGCAGCCTGCGCATAGATTCCTCAAGCGCCGCCGGCACCACGACCGTGCTGACCTTCGGCCGCCAGCTGGAGCTGCCCGACGGGACCCTCGCCGCCAGTGTTTCGGCCGACTATTCCCCGACGGGCGGGGTCAGGCTGGTCGGCTCGGCCAGCTACAGCAGGCAGCTTTCCGACGGCAGTGTATCGCTCGATGTGAACCAGAGCCTGACCACCGACAATTTCGGGCAGGATCTGCGTCTGACGAATCTGGGCTTTTCCTACCAGAAGTCGCTGAGCCCGGTCGATGGCATCAGCCTGTCGCTGAACCTCGGCCGCTCCGAGGATGCCGGCACCGGCACGGCCCCGACCCAGGACCGGGCCGCCTTTTCGGCGACATATACCCGCATGCTGGCCCCGGACTGGAGCCTGTCCGCCGGCTATCGCCGTCAGCAGCTCGGCGGGGCCTCGGTCGCGACCTCGGACAGCCTGTTCCTGATCCTGACCAAGGATCTCCAGTTCGCCTTCTGACGCTTCGTCTGCCGCGGCCGGCGGCCCGGCGGTCGGGGGCGGAGGGGAAGCGGGACGCCGCCTTGCCGGCTTCTGCTGCCCCGGCGGTCTGCCTTCCCCGTTTTGCCGGTGTGCCGGAGCGTTTCCGCGCCCGGGCGCGCGGACGGGCGGCGCACGGGCGGGCTCACGGCCCCCCGGCCAGGGCGATGGCGGCGATGGCGAGCGCGGCGCCAAGTGCGACCCATCCGGCGGCGCCGGGGCCCGGGCGCGCCGCCGGTTCGTCCGGCGCCGTGGTCCGCCGGAGCAGGGTGTCCTCGGCCAGTGCGGGCAGGCGCGGAGCCAGGCGCGAGAGCGCTCTGGCGGTCTTTGCCAGGTCGCGCAGCAGCGCCGCGGGGCCTATATTGTCGCGGATGTAGGTCTCGACGATCGGCCGGGCCACATGCCAGATGTTGATATCCGGGTTGAGCGAGCGGGCCACCCCCTCGACAACCACCATCGTGCGCTGCAGCAGGATCAGCTCGGTTCTGGTCTGCATTCCGAAGCGTTCGGTCACCTCGAACAGGTAGCCGAGCAGATGCGCCATGGAAATCTGGTTGGCGCTGGCTCCGAAGATCGGTTCGCCAACCGCCCGCAGGGCCCTGGAGAATTCGTCGATGTCCCGGTCGGCAGGCACGTATCCGGCTTCGAAATGCACCTCGGCAACGCGGCGGTAATCCTGTTGGATGAAACCGTAGAGGATCTCGGCATAGACCCGGCGCGTGTAGTCGTCGATATGGCCCATGATGCCGAAGTCGAGCGCGATGATGTCGCCGTTCCCGGCCACCATCAGGTTGCCCTGGTGCATGTCGGCGTGAAACAGCCCGTCGCGCAGGGCGTGGCGCAGAAACAGCTCCAGCACCCTTTCGCCCAGGCGCCCGAGATCGTGGCCGGCTTTGCGCAGGGCCGCCAGGTCGTGGATCGGGATACCTTCGGCCCATTCCAGCGTCAGCACCCGGCGTGCCGACAGCTGCCAGTCCACCTGCGGAACGCGGAAGCCCGGGTCGTCTTCGGTGTTTTCGCGGAATTCTGATGCCGAGGCGGCTTCGAGGCGCAAGTCCAGCTCGCCCTGCACGACGCCCTCGAAATGCGCGATCACGTCAACCGGGCGCAGCCGGCGCGTGCCGGGCAGAAGCGCTTCTACCACCGCGGCGGCGAAATAGAAGGCGTCGATGTCCCGCCGGAAGGCCTGTTCGATTCCCGGGCGCAGCACCTTGACCGCGACCGCAGCTCCGTCGCGGGCACGGATCGCCCGGTGCACCTGGGCGATCGAGGCGGCGGCAACCGGCGGGCCGAGATCGGAAAAGATCTCATCGACATCGCGCCCGATCCCTTCGGCTATGCTGGCGCGGGCGGTTTCGAGCGGGAAGGGTGGCAGCTTGTCCTGGAGCACCCGCAGCTGCCCGGCGAGTTCTTCCCCCACCACGTCGGGGCGGGTCGAAAGGATCTGGCCGAACTTGATGTAGGCCGGTCCCAGCGCGGTGAGAGCACGGACGAGCGGCGGCAGATCCGGATCGCCCCGGTAGCCCAGCCATCTGAACGGCCGGCCGATGACATGGGCGGCGATGCGCAGCGATAGCGGGGCATCCATCGCATCGAGCACCATCCGAAGCGCGCCGGTGCGCTCCAGCGTCGCGCCGGTGCGGATCAGCCGCCAGATATTGTGCGGGCCCCGCATTCAGATCTTCCAGCCCGAATGAAGCGCCGCGATTCCCATCGACAGGTTGCGGTATTTCACGTTGGCGAAACCCGCGTCGCGGATCATTCCGGCGAAGCTTTCCTGGTCCGGGAAGCGGCGGATCGATTCCACCAGATACCGGTAGCTGTCGCTGTCATTGGCGACCAGCTGGCCCATGCGCGGGATCACGTTGAAGGAATAAAGGTCATAGAGCTTCTGCAGGGCCTCGTTCGGCAGCCGGCCGAATTCGAGCACCATCAACCTTCCGCCCGGGCGTAGAACCCGGAAGGCCTCGGCCAGCGCATCCGCGATCCGGGTGACGTTGCGGATGCCGAAGGAGATCGTGTAGCGATCGAAGCGGGCATCGGCGAAGGGCAGCGCCATCGCGTCGCCGACCACCCATTCCAGCCGGTCGGCCAGCGCGGCGGCCTCGGCCCGCCTCCGCCCCTCTTCCAGCATCGCCTCGGTCATGTCGAGCACCACGGCCCTGGCTTCGGGGGCGCGCTCCAGAAACCGGAAGGCGATGTCGCCGGTGCCGCCGGCCACATCCAGAAGCAGCTGGCCGCTGCGTGGCGCGAGCCAGTCCATCATCGCGTCCTTCCAGATGCGGTGGATGCCCGCCGACATCAGGTCGTTCATCAGGTCGTATTTGCCGGCAACGCTGGAGAACACCCCATGTACCATGCCGGCCTTGCGGGATTCCTCGACTTCGCGAAAGCCGAAATGGGTGGTCTTGCCGTCTGTGCCGCGCATCATGCCTTGCCGCCGGTTGAAAACTCCTCCCTCTTATAGGAGTCCTGCGCGGCGTTACAATGCGCCACGCCGGGGTGCGCCACGCCGGGGTGCGCCGGGCAACGGGGGAACGCGGGGGGATCATGCCGGAACTTCCAGAGGTCGAAACCGTTCGTGCGGGGCTTGCCCCGGTCATGGAAGGGCGGCGGATCACCGGCGTCGAGCTGCGCCGCGCGGGGCTGCGCTGGCCCTTCCCGAAGGACATGGCCGCCCGGCTGCGCGGTTGCCGGGTGATGCGGCTGCGCCGGAGGGGGAAATACATCCTGGTCGATCTGTCATCCGGGGAGACCCTGCTGATCCACCTGGGCATGTCGGGGCGGATGCTGATCTCGGGGGAGGCAGCGGGCCTCTTCCGTCAGCCCGCAGGGGGGGTGGCGCGCCACGATCACGTGGTGCTGGAGATGGACGACGGCGTGCGGATTACCCTCAACGATGCCCGCCGCTTCGGGATGATGGATCTCTGGCCCACGGAGGCGCTCGCAACCCACAGGCTGCTGGCCGGGCTGGGCCCGGAACCGCTGGGGAACGCCTTCGACGAGGACTATCTCGCCGCCCGTCTGAAGGCACGCCGCACAGCCGTGAAAACGGTCCTGCTGGATCAGGGAATCGTGGCCGGACTCGGCAACATCTATGTCTGCGAGGTGCTCCACCGCACCGCCATCGCGCCCCGGCGCCGGTGCTCCACGCTGACCGTTGCGCATATCGGCGCTCTGGTGCCGGCGATTCGGGAGGTGCTGCGCGAGGCGATCGCCGCCGGCGGGGCCTCGCTGCGCGATCACCGCCAGGCCAGCGGGGAGCTGGGCTATTTTCAGCATCGATTCCGGGTCTATGACCGACAGGGCGCCCCCTGTCCGCGCCCGGGATGCGGGGGCGTGATCGTCCGGACCGTGCAGGCGGGGCGTTCGACCTTCCACTGCCCGGCCTGCCAAAGATAGCTTGAAAGCCGGGGCAGGGCTGGTAAGGGTTCTGGCCGACAGCAACAAAGCCGAGAGCGATTCATGGCCTTCAAAACGATCATCGTCGAAACCTCCGACGAGGTTTGCCTCATCCGCCTGAACCGCCCCGAGGCGCTCAACGCATTGAATTCCGAACTGTTGGGCGAGCTGGTCGCCGCCCTGCAGGAGGCCGACGGCAACGACAAGGTGCGCTGTATCGTCCTGACGGGTTCGGAAAAGGCCTTCGCTGCCGGTGCCGACATCAGGGAAATGTCGGAAAAGGGCTTCGTCGAGATGTTCACCGAGGATTTCTTCGCCGCCGAAGCCGATGCGGTCATGCGGATCCGCAAGCCGATCATCGCGGCGGTGGCCGGCTATGCGCTGGGCGGCGGCTGCGAACTGGCGATGATGTGCGACTTCATCATCGCCGCGGATACCGCGAAGTTCGGCCAGCCCGAGATCAACCTCGGGGTAGTGGCCGGAATCGGCGGCACCCAGCGCCTGACCCGCTTCGTGGGCAAGGCCAAGTCGATGGACATGCATCTGACCGGCCGCTTCATGGATGCCGAGGAGGCAGAACGCGCCGGGCTTGTCTCCCGGGTCGTGCCGGCCAAGAAGCTGATGGACGAGGCCCTGGGAGCGGCCCAGAAGATCGCCGAGAAATCGTCCCTGGCGGTGGCGGCCGTGAAGGAGGCCGTGAACCGTTCCTACGAGACGACCCTGCGCGAGGGGCTGCTGTTCGAGCGGCGGCTGTTCCACGCGATGTTCGCCACCTGCGACCAGAAGGAGGGGATGCAGGCTTTCCTGGAAAAGCGCGAACCGCAGTTCCGCGACAGGTAGGGCGCTCCGTCCGGGCCCTGTCATCCCTGCGGAGAGGGGAAAGTGCCCGCTTCGCGGCAGGCTGTGCGGCGCGGCCGTCTTCCGGTTGCGGCGGCGGGCAGCGCAGGCGGATCCGGGGGTGAAATTTTGCTCTGCGGCCGGTTGACTCGTTCCGGCAGCCGGCCTAGAAGCGCGCTTCAGATCTACTCCAGCCCAACAGCGGGAACGATACGCATGGCTAATTCGCCCCAGTCCAAGAAACGTGCGCGCCAGAATGCGCGCCGCTATCAGATCAACAAGGCACGGCGCTCGCGCATCCGCACCTTCCTGCGCAAGGTCGAGGAAGCCATCGCCGCCGGCGACCGGGAAGCCGCTGCCGAAGCGTTGCGCCGGGCCCAGCCGGAGCTGATGCGCGGGGTCACCAAGGGCGTGCTGCACAAGAAAACCGCGGCGCGCAAGATGTCGCGCCTGTCCTCCCGGGTCAAGGCGATCGGCTGACCCGGGCAAGGAGACCGACCGGCGCGGCGGAAGGGCGCGGCGGAAGGGCAGCAGGGCTCCAGGAGCAAACCACGCAGGAGCGCGCCCCCGGGCGCGCTTTTTCATGCGCCTTCCACGCGCGCATGCGGGGCCGGCCGGCAGGGTGTCGCCGGTGTTTCCCGCGCGCGCAACGGGCTCCCGGCGGCGTCAGCGGCAGGCGGGAAAGAGGGGCGCGGCGGGAGAGCGGGAGATGCTGCGGGGCAGAAAATGCGCCCCCGGAAACGGTTGTCGGATTCGGTGCGACAAACCTTCGAGTCAAGCACGAAGATCTGTTGCGCGCCGTCGTTCGGCCTTGCTAGCTTGCCCCTGCGATTCACATCGTCTGGGGGACATGAATGAGCACGGGCAAGGTTCCGGGTGCCGGTGGTGTGCTGCCATATGCCGTATCCTAGACCCGCAGGAGCGACGTCGAGGCCGTATTGCCCGTGCCGGCAGGCCGGAATATCGGCAGGCAGGGCCTGTGACCCGTTTTCCGGGATGTCCTCCTCGCGGCGATCTGCGTTTCGCGGAGGAGGCCATGGAAGCGCCGGGGGCTGGCCCCCCTCTGGCGCGGAGGCGTTTCCATGCCGACACGGAACATCCGCCCTGCGCTGACGCGGAGGGCACGGTGGTGTGCTGCCTGCGGGCGGCAGGCCGCTCTGGCCTGGCCGGAGCGTTCCGGGTTGGCGTGAAGCTGCCGGCGCATTCGTGCCGGGGCGGTGAGGTGCCAGGGCCGGTTCGATGCCGGTTCCGGTCGGACAGGGTATTATATTGGGCAAAAGAAATGACAGAAGAATCCTGGGGACGTGTGCAGGTAGAAATTGAGAGGGTTGTCGGGCCGAACAATTTCCGGAACTGGATCGCGCCGCTCAAATTCGCGGGCATGGAGGGTGGCGTGGTGCGCTTTCGCGTGCCGACCAGCTTTTTCGGCAGTTGGGTCGCGCGCAACTTCAGCGACCAGATCCTGGAGCAGCTGAACAGGGTCGGGACGCCGGTGGAACGGCTGGAGTTCGAGGTCGACCGGACGGGGCGCCGCCGCCCCTCCCGCGGAGCCGCCGCCGGAGAGGCCGGGCAGCAGCCTGCGGATTCCTCCGGCACCGCCGCGCGGGGCGGAAGCGCGGGGGGCGTTTCCGCCGAGGATTTCCCGGGGGCGTCGCTTGATGCCCGCTTCACCTTCGAGAGCTTCGTTGTCGGCAAGCCGAACGAGCTTGCGCATGCTGCCGCCCGGCGGGTTGCCGAGGGGGGCGCGGTTGCCTTCAATCCGCTGTTCCTGCATGGCGGCGTCGGGCTGGGCAAGACCCACCTGATGCACGCCATAGCCTGGGAGCTGCAACGCAAGTTTCCCGAGCTGCGCGTCGTCTACCTGTCGGCCGAACAGTTCATGTATCGCTTCGTGCGGGCGCTGCGCGACAAGCGAATCATGGATTTCAAGCAGCTGTTCCGCTCGGTCGATGTGCTGATGGTCGATGACGTGCAGTTCATTGCCGGCAAGAACGGCACCCAGGAAGAATTCTTTCATACCTTCAACGCTCTGGTCGATCAGGGGCGCCAGGTCATCATCTCGGCTGACCGCGCGCCGGTGGAGATCGAGGGGCTGGAGGAGCGGATCCTTTCCCGGCTCCAGAGCGGGCTTGTGGTCGATCTGCATCCGACGGATTTCGAGCTGCGCCTGGGTATCCTGCACAAGAAGGTGGAGCACTACCGCCGGCAATACCCCGATCTGATCATCGACGAGGGGGTGCTCGACTTTCTCGCGCACCGCATTTCCTCGAATGTCCGGGTGCTCGAAGGCGCCCTCGTGCGGCTGTTCGCCTTTGCTTCGCTGGTGGGGCGCGAGATCACCCTCGAACTGGCGCAGGACTGCCTCGCGGACATCCTGCGCGCATCCGAGCGCAAGGTCACCATAGAGGAGATCCAGCGCAAGGTTGCCGAGCACTACAACATCCGCCTGTCCGATCTGATCGGCCCCCGTCGCGTGCGGGTCATCGCCCGGCCGCGCCAGGTGGCCATGTATCTGGCGAAGCAGCTGACCACGCGCAGCCTGCCCGAGATCGGGCGCCACTTCGGGCGACGCGATCACACGACGGTCATGCACGGGGTGCGTCGGATCGAGGAGCTGAAGGCCCGTGATCATCAGATCGCCGAGGATGTGGAACTGTTGCGTCGCACCCTCGAAGCCTGATCATTCCGGCGCAACCGGGTTGACGCCCCGTGGCGTTGCGCGAAGATTCCGGAAAAGCCATTGAGCCGGGCGGTGAATGAGCTACATTCGTCGCCCCGGCACCTGCAGGAGTGGGACATGAAATTCAGTATCGAACGCGGCGCCCTGCTCAGGGCTCTGGCCCAGGCGCAATCGGTGGTCGAGAAGCGCAACACGATCCCGATCCTGGCCAATGTGCTGATCGAGGCCGACGGCAGCCAGGCCTCGTTCCGGGCTACCGATCTGGACATCGAGGTGGTGGACAGGGCGCCGGCCCAGGTGGAGCGTGCCGGCGCCACGACGGTTTCGGCGACCACCCTGCACGAAATCGTGCGCAAGCTGCCCGACGGCGCGCTGGTCTCCCTGACCGATGACGGCGCCTCGGGCCGGCTCCTGATCGAGGCGGGGCGGTCGAACTTTTCCCTCGCCACCCTGCCGAAGGAAGATTTCCCGCTCATGGCGAGTGCCGAATACGATACCAACTTCACGGTTCCGGCCCCGGTGCTGCGCCGCCTGTTCGACAAGTCGAAATTCGCGATTTCCACCGAGGAGACCCGCTACTACCTGAACGGCGTCTACATGCATGTGGCCGCCGGCTCCGCGGGGCCGGTGCTGCGCTGCGTCGCCACAGACGGCCACCGGCTGGCCCGGATCGACGCACCGCTGCCCGAGGGGGCGGACGGGATGGTCGGGGTGATCGTGCCGCGCAAGACGGTGGCCGAACTGCGCAAGCTGCTCGACGATGACGAGCAGGGCATTGCGGTTTCGGTTTCCGAGACCAAGGTGCGTTTCGCCACCCCCGACGTCACCCTTACCTCGAAGGTGATCGACGGCACCTTCCCAGATTACGGCCGGGTGATTCCGCAGGGCAACAGCCGTCGGATGGAGGTGGACGCGGCCGAGTTCGCCCGCGCTGTGGACCGGGTGGCAACGGTGTCTTCGGAGCGTTCGCGCGCGGTCAAGCTGTCTCTGGAGGAAGACAGGCTGCTGCTTTCGGTCAATGCCCCCGACAGCGGCGCGGCCGAGGAGGAGCTGGGCGTTGCCTATTCCGACGACCCCCTGGAAATAGGATTCAACGCCCGATACCTGCTCGAGATCGCAGCCCAGGTGGACCGCGAGAATGCGGTGTTCCTGTTCAATTCCGCAGTCGATCCGACCCTGATGCGCGAAGGCGACGACGAAAGCGCGATCTATGTCGTCATGCCGATGCGGGTGTGACGCGCGGCGGCGCTTCCGGCACGGGCGTCGGCGGACGGGCCTTCGCGAAGGGAACGGGGCCGGGTGAAATGGGAAGGCTGTTCGTCAGGGAACTGGGCCTTTCGCATTTCCGCTCGTACCGGCTGGCCCGGCTGGAGCTGGACGGCCGGCCGGTTGCGATCTTCGGCGCCAATGGTGCCGGCAAGACCAACCTGATCGAAGCCGTGTCGCTGCTGTCGCCCGGGCGGGGGCTGCGCCGCGCACCGGGCGGAGATCTGGCGCGCCGGCCCGAGGCCCTGGGCTGGAAGATCCAGGTGCTTGTCGAGAGTCCGGCCCGGGCACATGAAGTCGAGCTCTGGGCCGAATCCGGCGCGCCCCGCCAGACCAGGATCGACGGCAAGGCGGCACCGCAGCTGGCGCTCGGGCGGATCTTGCGGATGCTGTGGCTGGTGCCCGCGATGGACCGGCTGTGGATCGAGGGGGCCGAGGGGCGGCGGCGGTTCCTTGACCGGATGGCGATGAGTTTTGCGCCCGAGCACGCGCAGGCGGTCCTGACCTACGAAAAGGCGATGCGTGAGCGCAACAGGCTGCTGCGCGAGCAGGTGCGCGATGCGGCCTGGTATGGCGCGCTGGAGGCGCGGATGGCCGAGGCGGGCGCGCGCATCATGGTCAACCGCAGGCGGGCGCTGGCCCGGGTGGCGGCGGCGCAGGCGGGGGCGGCCACGGGTTTTCCGGCGGCCCTGCTGGCGCTGGCGGCGGTTGAGGGCGATCTCGTCGAGGGAGAGCGCGAACTGGCCGAAGCCCTTGCCGCCGGGCGCGGACGCGACCTTGCCGCGGGTCGAACGCTGACCGGCCCGCACCGGGTGGATCTGGAGGCCCGCTATGCCGACAAGGGGGTGGCGGCGCGCCAATGTTCCACCGGCGAGCAGAAGGCGCTGCTGATCTCGCTGGTGCTGGCCAATGCCCGGGCGCTTGCCGAGGATCTCGGGGCCCCGCCGCTCCTGCTGCTGGACGAGGTGGCGGCGCATCTCGATGCCGACCGGCGTGCGGCCCTTTTCGACGAGATCTGCGCGCTCGGTGCCCAGGCGTTTCTGACCGGCACCGGGCGCGAGCTGTTTGACGGGCTTGGCGAAAGGGCGCAGTTTGTCGAGGTGGAGGAGAGTTCCGACGCCTCGCTGCTCCGCTGCATCGGCGCCGGGGACGGCTGAGCTTGCGCTGCGCGCGCCCCCGGACGGGGTGCGGGAACGCGGTTTCCGGCCGGCGCCGGGCGCTGTTGCAAGCCCCCCGCATGACCACCATATTTGGTGTGGGGCCCGTGACACCCTCCCCGAAATCTTGTAGAAGTGCAGGCAAACAGCACAGGATTCATCACATGGCAGAAGCCGCCCCCCGGCCGGATGACTATGGTGCCGATTCAATCAAGGTTCTCAAGGGCCTGGAGGCCGTCCGCAAGCGCCCCGGCATGTATATCGGCGATACCGACGACGGCTCCGGCCTGCACCACATGGTCTATGAGGTCGTGGACAACGGCATCGACGAGGCGCTTGCCGGCCACGCCGATGCGGTGGCGGTGACGATCCACGCCGATTCGAGCGTTTCGGTGCGCGACAACGGGCGCGGCATCCCGGTGGGTATCCACGAGGAAGAAGGTGTGAGCGCGGCAGAGGTGATCATGACCCAGCTGCATGCCGGCGGCAAGTTCGACAGCAATTCGTACAAGGTTTCGGGCGGCCTGCACGGGGTTGGCGTTTCGGTGGTGAATGCGCTGTCGGACTGGCTGGAGCTGCGCATCTGGCGCGAGGGCAAGGAGCATTTCGCCCGCTTCGAGCGGGGGGAAACCGTCGAACCGCTGCGGGTTGTCGGAGATGCCGGTGGGCGCACCGGAACCGAGGTGCGCTTCATGGCCTCGCTTGATACGTTTTCCGACCTCGACTATTCGTTCAAGACGCTCGAGCACCGCCTGCGCGAGCTGGCCTTCCTGAACAGCGGCGTGCGCATCACCCTGCGTGACGAACGCCCTGCCGAACCGCTGGAAACGGAAATGTTCTACGAGGGGGGCGTGCGCGAATTCGTCCGCTACCTCGACCGCTCGAAAACCCCGGTGCTGGACGAGCCGATCTTCATTTCCGGCGAACGGGACGGCATCGGCGTCGAGATCGCCATGTGGTGGAACGACAGTTACCACGAAAACGTGTTGCCGTTCACCAACAATATCCCCCAGCGCGACGGCGGCACCCACCTGGCGGGCTTTCGCGGGGCGCTGACCCGCACCATGAACCTGTATGCCGGTGCATCCGGGCTGGCAAGAAAGGAGAAGATCAGCTTTACCGGCGATGACGCCCGCGAGGGGCTTACCTGCGTGCTGTCGGTCAAGGTGCCCGATCCGAAGTTCAGTTCCCAGACCAAGGACAAGCTGGTTTCCTCCGAGGTGCGCCCGGTGGTCGAAAGTCTGGTCAACGAGAAGCTCGGCGAGTGGTTCGAGGAACACCCTCAGGAAGCGAAGGTGATCATCGGCAAGGTGATCGAGGCGGCACGGGCCCGCGAAGCCGCTCGCAAGGCGCGCGAGATGACGCGCCGGAAATCGGCGCTCGACGTGGCCTCGCTGCCCGGCAAGCTGGCCGACTGCCAGGAACGCGACCCCGCCAGAAGAGAGCTGTTCCTGGTGGAGGGCGACAGCGCCGGCGGCAGCGCCAAGCAGGGCCGCTCGCGCCAGAACCAGGCCGTGCTGCCCCTGCGTGGCAAGATCCTCAACGTCGAGCGCGCCCGCTTCGACAAGATGCTCTCCAGCCAGGAGATCGGCACGCTCATCACCGCGCTTGGCACCGGCATCGGACGCGACGAGTTCGACATCTCGAAGCTGCGCTATCACAAGATCATCATCATGACCGATGCCGATGTGGACGGGGCGCATATCCGCACCCTGCTGCTGACCTTCTTCTTCCGGCAGATGCCCGAGATCATCGAAGGCGGATATCTCTACATCGCCCAGCCGCCGCTCTACAAGGTGAGCCGCGGCAAGTCCGAGGTCTATCTGAAGGACCGGACCGCGCTCGAAGACTATCTGATCGAACAGGGAATCGAGGGCGCGGTTCTGCGGCTGGCCTCGGGCGAGGAAATCGCCGGCGCCGACCTGGCCCGCGTCATCGAGGGCGCGCGCCAGTTCCGCCGGGTGCTCGATGCCTTCCCCACCCATTATCCGCGTACCATCCTCGAACAGGCCGCGCTTGCCGGCGCCTTCGATCCGGGCCGCGTCGATTCCGACCTGCAAAAGCTGGCGGACGAGGTTGCCGCGCGGCTCGATCAGGTGGCCGTCGAATACGAACGCGGCTGGCAGGGCCGGATCACCCAGGATCACGGGATCCGGCTCAGCCGCATCCTGCGCGGGGTCGAGGAAATCCGCACGCTGGATGGCGCGGTGCTGCGCTCGGGCGAGGCGCAGCGGCTGGCGCAGGTCAGCGCCGAGATACGCGAGCTCTACCACGCCCCCGCACGGCTGGCCCGCAAGGAGCGCATGGTTCCGGTCCACGGGCCGACCGACCTGCTGGAGGCGATCCTGAAGGAGGGCGAGCGCGGGCTCTCGTTGCAACGTTACAAGGGGCTTGGCGAGATGAACCCCGATCAGCTGTGGGAAACCACGCTCGATCCCGAGGCGCGCACCTTCCTGCAGGTGAAGATCGAAGATGTGGCCGAGGCCGACGACATCTTCACCAAGCTGATGGGCGACGTGGTGGAGCCGCGCCGCGCATTCATCCAGAAGAATGCGCTGAGCGTCGAGAATCTGGACTTCTGATCCGCCCCGGCGGCATCCACCCCGGCGGCCCGCCAGGGGCCGGAGGCTCCGGTCCGGGTGATGGAATTTCCGGGCCCGTCGTGCTATCCTGAACGCGGGCCGACGCGCGACGGAAAACACGCAAGGAGTGCCGGGATGACAGGACCTTCATCTTCCGTTCCGGGGAGGCGCCGCATCGCGTCCGCTTCCCTGCTCGCAAGCTTCCTGCATATCGAGCGCAGCCGCCGGCAGTCGCTGGCCAGCCGGCTGCTGCAGCGTCGTCCGCCGCTGCGCCGCGATGGCGCTTTGCTGCGCCGCTACGCGCTTCTCCTGCGCCGCGCCATACCGCCATTCGGGGGCTGAGAGGGTTCGGCGGCGTTCTGGCGTCGGCGCCGGCGGCTTGTCATTCCATGCGCAGGGCCTCGATCGCGGGGGGAATCCCCGAGGCGATATCGGCAAGGCCATAGGGCCCCAGCCGGTTTGCCCCGACATCGAAATAGGCCAGGATCCGGTTGCCGGGGGCAGGGGTGATCCGGATCAGGTAATCCACGTCATAGGGGCGCAGGGCCTTGTCCAGCGCCAGTTCCACCTGCTGCGGATCATGCGGGCTGGCAGCCTCCTCCCCCCACAGGATTTCCACGGTGATTCCGGCGCCGAAGCCGGGAATCCGGCGCTGGCGCAGGCTGTTCAGCGTTACCCCGAGCGGACGCAGGGTCGGGTCGCCGGTAAAGTGGTAATAGGCCCATGACAGCGCTGCCGGCGTGGCGATCACGCCGATGACGACAGGCAGGACGAGACTGAACCGGCGCCTTGGCATGGCGACTCCCGGGGCCGTTTCCGCGGATGGTGCTGCGGCATTCTGCCTGCGGACCCTTTGCGGGGCGTTAACGCCCGCGGGAGAGGGGAGCCGTCACCGGGCCGGTCCGGCCACAGCCGCCGGCCAGCCGGCACGCAGGCGGATACCCGGGCGGGTGCCGACGAAAGAGCCTCAGGCACGCACCAGCCGTTCGTAGCCTTCCGCGATTTCGCGGGTCAGGGCGCCCACCTCGAAACTGTAGGGGCCGATCTGCCCGACCGGGGTCACCTCGGCCGCGGTTCCGGTCAGCCAGCACTGCTCGAAACCTTCGAGCTCCTCGGGCCGGATATGGCGCTCGTGGACCGCGATGCCGCGTTCCTTCAGCATGCCGATCACCGTCTGCCGGGTGATGCCGTCGAGGAAACAGTCGGGCAGGGGCGTGTGCACCTCGCCGTCCTTCACGAAGAAGATGTTGGCGCCGGTGGCCTCCGCCACGTAGCCGCGATAGTCCATCATCAGCGCATCCGAGCAGCCCTTGGCCTCGGCCGCGTGCTTGGACATGGTGCAGATCATGTAGAGGCCGGCGGCCTTGGCGTGGGAGGGAATGGTTTCGGGGCTGGGGCGTTTCCATTTCGAGATGTCCAGCTTCGCCCCCTTCATCTTGGCATCGCCGTAATAGGCACCCCATTCCCAGATGGCGATCGCCACATGCACCGGGTTGCGTGCCGAGGCCACGCCCATGTCCTGCCCGGCGCCGCGCCAGGCGATGGCGCGCACATAGGCATCCTTGAGCCGGCTGGCGCGCAGGGTCTGCTCCTTGGCGTGTTCGAGTTCGTCCACCGACCAGGGGATCTCGAAGTCGATCAGCCTTGCCGAGCGGTGCAGGCGTTCGGAGTGCTCGCGCGATCTGAAGATCCGGCCGCCATAGGCCCGCTCGCCTTCGAACACGGAGGAGGCGTAATGCAGCGCATGGGTCAGGATATGCACGTTCGCCTCCTGCCAGCGGACCATGCAGCCATCCATCCAGATGACCCCGTCTCGTTCGTCGTAAGGGATTGTCATGGTCCGCCCTCCGTATCTCCGGTTGCCGACATCTCCGGTTGCCGACCGCGCCTGTCGGGCGCGTGGTTTTCGATAATTGCGCATACAAGGTCCGAAGCGGACATTATATTGCGGCAAATTCGCGATTCGCTACCAATTCCCGGTTGGAAAGTCAACAACGCTGACATAAACTTGCCGGGCGGGTCCGGCAGGAACGGAGAGTGCTGATGAACGATCGAAACGGTTCCGGCGAAGAAAGCCTGCTGTTTCTGACCGACGAGCAGCTGCGCATGGGAAGCGAGGCGATGTTCTTCGCCTATCGCGCCTTCACGGCGGATCCGGATCGGATCCTGGAAGAGCTGGGCTACGGCCGGGCCCATCACCGGGCGCTGCACTTCATCCGCCGCTCGCCGGGAACGACGGTGAACAACCTGCTGTCGATCCTGGGGGTGACGAAACAGTCCCTGAACCGGGTCCTGCGCCGGCTGATCGCCGACGGGCTGGTCAGCAGCAGTGTCGGCCACCGGGACCGGCGCGAGCGCAACCTGCACCTGACCGAGAGCGGACTGGCTCTGGAAAGGCGCCTGTCCGAGGCTCAGCGAAAGCGCATGCGCACGGCCTACCGGCAGGCCGGCCCGGAGGCCGTGGCGGGTTTCCGAAAGGTGCTCGAAGCGATGATGGACGAGCAGATGCGCCGCCAGTTCCTAGGCGGGAGGGAGGGGGGAGGATGAACCCGCCGGAAGCCCATCTCCTGATCGTCGATGATGACCGGCGTATCCGGACACTGTTGCAGAAATTCCTGATACGCCAGGGCTTCCTTGTTACCGCGGCCCGGGATTCTGCCCATGCCCGCCGCCTTCTGGAAGGGCTCGAATTCGACCTGATCGTGCTGGACGTGATGATGCCCGGGGAAGACGGTGTTTCCCTCACCTGGGCGCTGCGCGAGGGCGGGCTGACGGCGCCGATCCTGCTGCTGACCGCGAAGGCCGAGACCGGCGACCGGATCGCCGGCCTCGAAGCCGGGGCCGACGACTATCTCGCCAAGCCCTTCGAGCCGAAGGAGCTGCTGCTGCGGATCAACGCGATCCTGCGCCGGCTGCCGCCTGCGGGCGAGGAGGGCGTGCTCCCGAAGGTCCTGCGCCTCGGCGCGATACGCTATGACGTCGAGCGCGGCGAGTTGTGGCGCGGCGACCAGCTGATCCGGCTGACCGGAACCGAAAGCCGGATGATGCGGATATTCGCGGCCTGCCCCGGCCAGGTGGTGGCCCGCCGCGACCTGGTGGAACGGCCGGGGAAGGGCAGCGGCCCGGCGCAGGAGCGGGCGGTAGATGTGCAGATCACGCGGTTGCGGCGCAAGATAGAGGAGGATCCGAAACGCCCCCGCTACCTGCAGACGGTGCGCGGGGCCGGCTACATGCTGGCGCCGGACTGAGCGATGCGCGTCGGGCGCCGCTGCCGCATCCGTGCGGGCCGCCGTCCGGCCAGGCCGTGCCGGCCGGGGCCACGCCTGCATTCCGGGTCAGTATTCCGCTCCGCTGGCGGATGTGCGGTTCCGATCCGGCCCGGCATGGGCTAGCCTCGGGGCATGACCACCCTGCTGTTCACCCACCCCGACTGCCGCGCCCATCTCACCCCGCCGGGTCACCCCGAGCAGGTGGCGCGCCTTGCCGCCGTCGAGGAAGCGCTTGCGGCCGCGGAGTTTTCGTCGCTGCGGCGCGCAGAGGCGCCGCTGGCCGACATCGCGGAGATCACCCGCTGCCACCCGCCGGAATATGTCGAGGCGATTCGCGGCGCGCTCCCGCGGCAGGGAATCGCCAGCCTCGATGCCGATACCCATGTCTCGCCCGGCTCCTTCGACGCCGCCCGGCGGGCCGTCGGCGGTGCGATCGCGGCAACGGGCGCGGTGCTCGAGGGGCGGGCCGGCAATGCCTTCGTCGCCTGCCGTCCGCCGGGGCATCACGCGGAAACCGCAAGGCCGATGGGTTTCTGCCTGTTCGGGACCGTGGCCATCGCCGCGAAACACGCGCTGCAGCGGCACGGGCTGTCCCGGGTCGCGGTGATAGACTTCGACGTGCACCACGGCAACGGCACCCAGGATCTGCTCTGGAACGAGGGGCGGGCATTCTTCGCTTCCAGCCATCAGATGCTGCTCTTCCCCGGCAGCGGCGCCACCGACGAGACCGGGGCCTGCGGGAACGTCCTGAACGTCCCCCTGGCTCCGGAAACCGCCGGTGCCGAGATGCGCCGGGCCTATGAGGGCGAGATCCTGCCGGCGGTCGAGGACTTCGCCCCCGGGCTGATCCTCGTTTCGGCCGGTTTCGACGCGCACCGCGCCGACCCGCTTGCGCAGCTGCACTGGAGCACCGACGATTTCATCTGGCTTACCGAACGGATCTGCGATGTCGCGGATCGGGTCTGCGCGGGCCGGATCGTCTCGACTCTCGAGGGCGGATATGATCTGGATGCGCTTGGCGAAAGCGTGGCGGCGCATCTGCGCGTCCTGATGGAGCGGGGCCGATGAGCGACAGGAAGATTTCCGAGATGAGTTTCGAGGAGGCGATGGCCGAACTCGAGGCCGTGGTCGAGCGGCTGGAACGCGGCGACGTGCCGCTGGAAGAGTCGATCAGCCTGTATGAGCGTGGCGCGGCGCTGAAGAAGCGCTGCGAGGCAAAGCTGAAGGAAGCCGAAGAAAAGGTCGCCGCGATCACGCTCGATGCCGAAGGCAACCCCGCCGGCACCAGGGAAGTCACGGGGTTCTAGCCCATGTTCGCGTCCCGGCTGCGGGAGTGCGCGGCGGAAGTCGGGCGCTGCCTCCGCGAAGCGCTTGCCGACATGCCCGACGACGGTTCCGCCGTGGCCGATGCCATGCGTTACGCCTGTGCCGGCGGCAAGCGGCTGCGCGCCTTTCTGGTGATGGAGGCCGGGCGGTTGCACGGGGTTGCCGATTCGCGCTCGGTCCGGGTGGCGGCGGCGGTCGAGGCGGTGCATGCCTATTCGCTGGTGCATGACGACCTGCCCTGCATGGATGATGACGACCTGCGCCGGGGGCGGCCGACGGTGCATGTGAAGTGGAACGAGGCAACGGCAGTTCTGGCAGGCGATGCGCTGCAGGCGCTGGCCTTCGAGCTGCTGAGCAGCGACGAGGTGGGCGCCGGGGCGGAGATCCGGCTTGCGCTGGTGCACAGCCTGGCCCGGGCCGCCGGGGCACGCGGGATGGTGCTGGGCCAGGCCCAGGACATCGCCGCCGAAACTGCCGACAGGCCGCTGGGCCTGCGGGAGATTGCCGATCTGCAAGCCAACAAGACCGGCGCGCTGATCCGCTGGTCGGCCGAGGCCGGGGCGGTTCTGGCCGGGGCCGATCCGGCTCCGATGCGCCGCTATGCCGAAGCCCTGGGGCTGGCCTTCCAGATCGCCGACGACATCCTCGATGTCGAGGGCGAGGCCAGCGTGACCGGCAAGCGCGTGGGCAAGGATGCGGACGCCGGCAAGGCGACATTCGTCTCGCTGCTCGGGCTCGAAGGGGCGCGGGCGCGCGCGCGCGCGCTTGTCGCGCAGGCCGAGGCCGCGCTTGACCCCTACGGGGAAAGGGCACAGACCTTGCGCGAGGCGGCGCGCTTCGTTATCTCGCGGCAGATGTAACCGGCCTTCCGGGGAAACCATGCCCGACAGACCGAAAACCCCGCTGCTCGATCAGGTCCGGATTCCGGCCGATCTGAAGCGGCTGAGCGATGCCCAGCTTTCGCAGCTGGCGGCCGAGCTGCGTTCGGAAACCATCGCGGCGGTTTCCGAAACCGGCGGGCATCTGGGGGCCGGGCTGGGCGTCGTGGAACTGACGGTGGCGCTGCACGCGGTGTTCGACGCGCCGCGCGACCGGATCATCTGGGATGTCGGCCACCAGGCCTATCCGCACAAGATCCTGACCGGGCGGCGCGACCGCATCCGCACCCTGCGCCGGAAGGGCGGGCTTTCGGGGTTCACCAAGCGCTCGGAAAGCCCCTATGACCCGTTCGGCGCCGGCCACAGCTCGACCTCGATCTCGGCCGCGCTGGGCTTTGCCGTGGCCCGCGATCTGGGCGGCGCGCCGGAACACGGCATCGGCGACGCGATTGCCGTGATCGGCGACGGCGCGATGAGCGCCGGGCTCGCCTATGAGGCGATGAACAACGCCGGCCACCTGGGCAAGCGGCTGATCGTCATCCTGAACGACAACGAGATGAGCATCGCCGAGCCGGTTGGCGCCATGTCGAGCTATCTTTCGCGCCTTTACGCCGGCGCGCCGTTCCAGGAACTCAAGGCCGCGGCCAAGGGCGCGGTCAGCCTGCTGCCGGAACCGCTGCAGATGGGCGCGAAACGGGCCAAGGAAATGCTCAAGGGCATGACCATCGGCGGCACCCTGTTCGAGGAACTGGGCTTTTCCTATGTCGGCCCCATCGACGGGCACGACATGGAGCAGCTGCTGGCGATCCTGCGCACGGTGAAGGAACGCGCAACCGGGCCGATGCTGATCCATGCGATCACGAAGAAGGGCAAGGGCTACCGGCCGGCCGAAAGCGCAAGCGACCGCGGCCACGCGACGGCGACCTTCGATGTGCTCACCGGCAAGCAGAAAAAGGCGCCCTCGAACGCGCCCAGCTATACCAGCGTCTTTGCCAACGCCCTGCTGAAAGAGGCGGCCGAGGATGACAGGATCGTGGCGGTCACGGCCGCCATGCCCGACGGCACCGGGCTGAAACTGTTCGAACAGCGCTACCCCAGCCGGTGTTTCGACGTCGGCATCGCCGAGCAGCACGCGGTCACCTTTTGCGCGGGGCTGGCGGCGGGCGGGCTCAGGCCGTTCTGCGCCATCTATTCGACTTTCCTGCAACGCGGCTACGACCAGGTGGTGCATGATGTTGCCGTGCAGCGCCTGCCGGTGCGTTTTGCCATCGACCGGGCCGGGCTGGTCGGGGCCGACGGCGCCACCCATGCCGGGGCCTATGACATCGCCTTCATGGCGAACCTGCCCGGCATGGTGGTGATGGCGGCGGCCGACGAAGCCGAACTGGTGCACATGGTGGCCACCGCCGCGGCGCATGACGAGGGCCCCATTGCCTTTCGCTACCCGCGCGGCGAGGGCGTGGGCGTCGAGCTTCCCGAACGCGGCGAGGTGCTGGAAATCGGCAGGGGGCGGATCGTCCGGGAAGGCGGGCGCGTGGCGCTGCTCTCTTTCGGCACGCGCCTTGAAGAGGTGCGCAAGGCGGCCGAAACACTGTCTGACAAGGGGATTTCGCCGACAATTGCCGATGCCCGCTTTGCCAAGCCGCTGGACCGCGAACTGATTCTGACGCTCGCCGCCGAACACGAGGCGCTGATCACGATCGAGGAAGGCGCCGTGGGCGGCTTCGGCTCTCACGTGGCGCAGCTTCTGGCCGACGAAGGGGCGTTCGACCGGGGGCTGAAATTCCGCTCGATGGTGCTCCCGGACATCTTCATCGACCAGGCATCGATGGAGGAGATGTATCGCGTGGCCGGGCTTTCGGCGGCGGATGTCGTGGCGAAGGCACTGGAAACCCTCGGCGTGGCCGAGATCCGGGGCAGGCGGGCCTGACAGGGCCCGTCGCATGCTCCGCCACGTTCCCGGCGGGCGCAAAGGTTGACGCGCCGCACCCCTCTGCTTACCCATGGAGGTCCGACCCGTGGAAGGCAACGAGGAGAGCCGCATGCGCCCTGCCAACGAATGCCTGCTCGTGATCGACGTGCAGAATGACTTCTGCCCCGGCGGCGCGCTGGCCGTCGAGGGCGGCGACCAGGTGGTAGAGTCGATCAACGCGTTGATGGACGATTTCTCCGCCGTGGTGCTGACCCAGGACTGGCACCCGGCAAACCACAGTTCGTTTGCGGCCAGCCATCCCGGCAGGTCGCCATTCGAGATGATCGAACTGGATTACGGGGAGCAGGTGCTCTGGCCTGCCCACTGCGTGCAGGGTTCGCCGGGTGCGGCCTTTCACGCCGGGCTGCGGGCCGAACGCGCCGACATGATCATCCGCAAGGGCTTTCGCCCGGCAATAGACAGCTATTCGGCCTTTTTCGAGAACGACCGAACCACCCCCACCGGGCTGGACGGCTACCTGAAAAGCCGAGGGCTGGACACCCTTACCCTGGTCGGCCTGGCCACCGATTTCTGCGTTGCCTATTCGGCCATCGACGCGGCCCGCCTCGGCTATCGGGTCAGCGTGATCGAAAGCGCCTGCCGCGCCATCGACATGGACGGTTCGCTTGCGGCCGCGCGCGACGACATGAAAAGGGCCGGGGTCACGCTGGCCTGAGCGCGCGAGAAGGAGGAAGCGCGCCGATGGATATCGCCACCCGCGTCTATAACCACAAGTGGAAGATCGACCCGATCGTCCGTTCGCTGATCGACACCGATTTCTACAAGCTGCTGATGTGCCAGTCGGTGTTTCGCAACCGGCCCGACACCACCGTCACCTTCAGCCTGATCAACCGCTCCAGGCATATCCGCACCGCCGAACTGATCGACGAGGGCGAGTTGCGCGAACAGCTCGACCATGTGCGCACGCTGTCCCTGGCGCGCGGCGAAAGCACCTGGCTGCGCGGCAACATGTTCTACGGCAAGCGGCAGATGTTCCGCTCGGACTTCATGGAATGGTTCGAGAACTACCGTCTGCCGCCCTACCACCTGGAGGTGCGCGACGGGCAGTATGAACTGACCTTCGAAGGCAGATGGCACGAGGTGATGCTCTGGGAAATTCCGGCACTGGCGATCATCATGGAACTGCGCTCGCGCGCCGTGCTCAAGGACATGGGCCGGTTCGAACTGCAGGTGCTCTATGCCCGGGCCATGACCCGGCTGTGGGAGAAGATCGAGCGGCTGCGCCCGATCGAGGGGCTGCGGCTGGCCGATTTCGGCACCCGGCGGCGGCACTCCTTCCTGTGGCAGGACTGGTGCGTGCAGGCGATGCTCGAAGGGCTCGGGGCGCGCTTCATCGGCACTTCGAACTGCCTGATCGCCATGCGTCGCGACATCGAGGCGATCGGCACCAACGCCCATGAGCTGCCGATGGTCTATGCCGCGCTGGCCGACAGCGACGAGGAGCTGGCACAGGCGCCCTACAGGGTGCTCGAGGACTGGCAGGAGGAACACGAGGGAAATCTGCGCATCATCCTGCCCGATACCTACGGCACCCGCGGCTTTCTCGAACGCGCCCCCGACTGGCTTGCCGGCTGGACGGGCATGCGGATCGACAGCGGCGATCCGGTCGCAGGCGCCGAAACCGCCATCGAATGGTGGAAGTCCCGCGGCGAGGATCCGCGGCGCAAGCTGCTGATCTTTTCCGACGGGCTGGACGTGGACAGGATCATCGATCTGCACGAGCGGTTTTCCGGCCGGGTGCGGGTTTCCTTCGGCTGGGGCACCCTGCTCACGAACGATTTTCGCGGGCTGGCGAAAGAGGACGGCCTGGCACCGTTCTCCCTTGTCTGCAAGGCGGTGGCCGCCGACGGGCGCCCCACCGTGAAGCTTTCCGACAACCCGAACAAGGCGATGGGGCCGCCCGGGCAGATCGAACGCTACAGGCGGGTGTTCGGGGTCGGCGAGCAGAAAGCGCTCGAAGTGGTGGTGTGATTCCTCCCCGGGTCGGCCCGCCTCGCGCGCCGCCCGGCCGCATCAAGGAGGCGCCTGACGGCCGCCGGGCGCGGCGCGTCAGCGGCGCTCTGCGGGGGTATGCGCGCCCGTCCGGGCTGCCGCCTGCCCTCTGCCGTGTGACCGGCCGCATCCGGCCATGCGCAGCAGGCTCATGTGCAACATGCCTTCGCTGGCCCTTACTCCTCGCCACGCACCTTGCCGCGCAGCGCCTTCAGCGCGGCGCGGCGGGTTTTCGCCTCCAGTCGGCGCCGCTTGCTGCCTGCGGTCGGCCTGGTCGGCACCCGGCGCCTGGGGCGCTCCAGCGACCGGCGGATCATCCCGACCAGCCGGGCGCGGGCGATCTCGCGGTTGCGGGCCTGGCTGCGGGTTTCGTCGCAGCGGATGACAACCGCGCCGTCTCTTGTCCACCGGCGCCCGGCGATACGCTTCAGCCGTGCCCTGGCATGGGCCGGAAGGTTCGGGCTGCGCGCCGCCTCGAAGCGCAGCTCCACCGCCGTGGACAGCTTGTTCACGTTCTGCCCGCCGGGGCCGGATGCCCGCATGAAGCTTTCCGAAAGCTCCCACTCGGCAATCGTGATGTCGTCGGTGATCTTCAGCATGGCGGCGCGGGCCTGTCCGGCCCGGTATCGAAAAGGGTCGCCGATATTCGGCGACCCTCCGAGCTTCCGGGAGATGGGCCAGTCAGAGCACGAGCCCAATCAAAAGCATCTCGGCCTTCGGGCTGCCTCAGGCCTTGATCCTCTCGACTGTTCCGGCGCCTCTCTCCAACATCACTCTCGACACTGGACCACCTCCTTTCGCTTGTTTCCGATGGTTTCAGGTTGCCATATATCTTGTGTTTGTCAAAGGATTTCACGCAACCCGTGCCATCAACCAGCCGACGATGAGGCGAAACGGCACAAGCGAGACCACCGCCAGAGACATCTTCACCATCCAGTCGGCAACCGCCAGCGACACCCAGAGCGGCGCCTGCGGCCCGACCCCCAGCAGCGGCAGGACCTCGCCCGCCCAGCTCACGTCATTGGCCGGCTCCAGAAAGCTCAGACTGGCGGAAAAGGCGATGGTGAAGAACAGGGCGGTATCGACGCTGCTGCCGATGATGCTCGAGAACAGCGGCGCGCGCCACCAGGCGCCTTCGCGCAGACGGTCGAAAACGGCGACATCCAGAAGCTGCGCGCTCAGGAACGCCAGCCCCGAGCCGGCGGCGATGCGCCAGGTCACCAGCGGGCCGAACTCGCCACCGATCTGGGTGCCCACGAGCGAACTGATCACGCCCACCACAAAGCCTGCCAGGATCACCTTGCGCGCGAGCGCCGGGCCATGGATGCGGTTCATCACGTCGGTCACCAGAAAGGCGAAGGGGTAGGTAAATGCACCCCAGGTCAGCCAGTTGCCGAACAGGAATTGCACCAGGATATTGGAGGCCAGCACGATGGCGGCCATGGCGATCACGCCGGGAAGGATCTTCTGCATGTCAGTTTTCCGTTTTGACAAGGTTGCGGAGACTTGGCCCCCGCCTGCGGGGACGGCGCGTCCTAGCCCCTGCCGGCCGGCAGATCAAGCCCGGCGGATCAAGCCCGGCAGATCAAGTCATCGCGTGATACGGTATTCCACGAACTCGGTTCGCTGGAAGCCGCGGAAGTTGTCGTCCGAGATCATCGTCAGCCGGATGCCGCCCGCCGCGTCGCTCCACACCGCGATGCCTTCCAGGTTGTCGTGCCGGCCGGTCGCGGTTTCCAGAATCGTCTCCTCGTCTGCAATCCCGTCCCCGGTCAGGGTGAAACGGCGGATTCGCGACCGGAAGCCGAAGATGCCGTTGAGATGCCGTTCCAGCAGGTAGAGCTTTCCGTCCGGTCCGAAATCGGCGCCGACCGGCAGGAACGGTGCCCGGCGCGGCAGGTCGAAGGCATGTTCCCAGCGCCCGGCGCGAAACAGGAATACCGGAAAGGGGCGGCTCAGCGCGCCCGAGCGTTCCGGGATCGCGAGCAGGGCCCCGTCGGGGGCCAGCGCCAGGGCCTCGAGTGCGGAATTGTTCTGCAGGCCGGCGAAGATCTGCCGCCGACCCACCTCGCCCAGGCCTTCGCCCGAGGGGGCGTAGCGCCAGACCCTGTGCTCCCCCTCGAAGGAAACGAGGATTTCCCCGCCCGGGGAAAGCGCCAGGCCTTCGGCATCGTCCCAGACACCGCTCAGGGGGCGCCCCCGACGGTCCTTCAGCGGCACGACCGCGACATCGCGCACGCCAGAGATGCGCGCGCCGGGGCCGGTGCGCGCCAGCCGGCCGCGGACCAGGAGCCCGGCATCGCTGACGGCAATGAAGCTGCCGCCGTCCGGGCTCAGTTCGAGGCCGGAAAACCCGCCAAGGCGCTCGTCTTCCGGCTGCCAGCGCCAGGCACCCAGGAAGCTCGCCTGCGCCGGTCGTGCCGCCGTCTCTGCGGGGCGGAGCTGGTCGGCGGCGGCTGCCAGCGCCAGGGCGAGTGCGCCGATCAGGATCTCCGTTCTGCCCATTGGCGGGTTTCCCCCTCGGCCCTGACCCAGCGCAGCAGGAACAGTGACAGAACGAACAGGACGATCACCGGCGACACCCCGATGCGCGGGCTGTCCGCCAGCCAGGTGACAAGCCCGATGAGCGCCGGTGCAAGGAAGGCAGTGGCCTTGCCCGACAGCGCGTAAAGCCCGAAGGCCTCGGTCGGCCGGTCCGGATGCGCATGGCGCACCATCATCGAACGCGACGCCGACTGCAACGCGCCGCCCGCCGCCCCGATCGTGGCGCCCAGGATGTAGAACACGACATCGGGCAGCGGCGAGCCTTCCGCAAGCGGAAGCCCGAAGAAGGACTGGCGCGACATGCCCACGATCACCGCGGTGACCACGGTCAGCACGAAAATGTTGAAGCGGATCACGGGTTTCGGCCCGAACCGCCGGTCGGCCCGGCCGCCGATCCAGGTGAACACTGCGGCGCTGATCGCCCCGATGATGCCGAAGATGCCGATATTGGTGATCGACCAGTTCAGCACCAGCGTCGCGTAAACGCCGCCAAAGGCATAAAGCGCGTTCAGCGCATCACGGTAAAACATCGAGGATGCCAGATAGGCAAACAGGCTGCGCCGCTTCACGATCGACTTCAGCGACCTGCCCAGTTCGGCCAGGGCAGACCGTGTGGTGCCCTTTTTTTCGTGCGGCGCGTCCCTGACCCACAAAAAGAACGGCACCATGAAGATCACATACCAGAGCGCCGTGAAGGGCCCGACGAACCGCGTGCCCTCCTTCATCTGCGCATCGAACAGGCCCAGGCCCGGGTCCAGCCCGATCAGCGTCTTGCCGTCGCCCTGTTCGACAAACAGAAGCAGCATGACGAACAGCGCCACGACGCCGCCGGCATAGCCCATCGCCATGCCGGACCCCGAGATCTGGCCGACCTCGTGTTCATCCCCCAGGTCGGGCAGCATCGCGTTGACGAAGATCAGCGCATATTCCGCGCCGATCATGCCGATGCCGAAGGCAAGCAGCGATATCCAGATGGTCGAGCCATCCGGCAACATCCCCCACAGCGCCCAGGTGCCGGCGACATAGAGAGTCGAGAACGCGACGATCCAGGGAATCCGCCTGCCGGTGTTGTCGGCAAAGGCGCCCAGCACCGGCGCGCTGAAGGCGATGAACAGCCCGGTCAGCGTCTGGCCCAGCGACCAGACGCTTTGCGCGCGCGCGTCGGCGACGTTTTCGGCAAGCCCGGTTCCCAGGAAATAGCTGGTGGCGACGGATGCGAAATACGGGCCGAAGACGAAGGTCAGGATCAGCGTGTAGAACGGCTGGCTGGCCCAGTCGAAGAAATACCAGCCCCGGATCCGCTTGCGCGGCGATATTGCGGTCATGGATGCACCTCCCCACCTCCCGCCAGGTTTGCCCGATACAACAGGGAAAGGCGGCGCGGTGCAACCGCCCGCTGAGCCGGCGGCGCGGGAGGCGCGCGTCAGGGGCGCGGCGGCCAGGGGCGCGCGTCTTCGGCCTCGATCCAGCGTTGCACCCATTCGGGCAGGGGCGGGCTCTGCGGCGGCAGGCCGATTTCTTCGGTCACCTCGGGTGGCGGCACGATCCCCCCCGGCCCGGTGACGGCAGAGCGGTAGAGCGCCTGGGTGGTGCATTGTCCGCCGGGCGTCCACATGCTCTGGTCGAGGTAGAAGAAACGCGCATCCCAGCCCAGCAGGCGGCTTTGCATCTCGATCCGCTGAAAGACGCGGATCCGGTGGCGGTAGCGCACGGCGGCACCCGCGATCGTCAGCCCCCAGCCGCGCCGGCGCAGCGCCCCGATCAGCCCGACCCGCCGGGCCAGCGGAATCCTCCCCAGATCGAACAGTGTCAGCGTGCGCCCGTTGTTCAGCTCGCGCCAGAGGTCGAGATCCCACGGCCAGCACAGATGCGACGACAGGTGCACCCCGCCCGGCGGAAGCGGCGGGGCATTCCGATGGATGATCAGCTCCTTGGCCATGCGGATGAAGGGATACATCGGCGCTCCCCGGCGGTTGTCCCCCGGAAGCTTAGACCGCTCCGGAGCGGGCAAGGCAAGCCGGACGCAACGTCATCGCCCTGCGGGGGCAGCCCTTGCCTTGCCGCGCCGGGCGGCTTAGGTGTCGGGCAAGCTGGAAATACGGAACCTCGCCATGACATCCCTGTTTCAGATCCTGATGCTCATCCTCGATGTCGTCTGGTTCATCCTGATCGCACATATCGTGATGAGCTGGCTCATCACCTTCCAGGTGCTCAACCTGCGCCAGCCGCTGGTGGCGCAGATCTGGCACGGGCTCAACAGGCTGCTGGAGCCGCTGTATGCCCCGATTCGGCGGCTGATGCCGGATCTCGGCGGCCTCGACCTGGCGCCGCTGGTGGTGCTGATCGGCATCTACGCGCTGCGCATCATCCTCATCAACAACGCCGCCGCATTCTACTGAGCGGCCTGCCGGATCGGCAGGGGCAACCGGAGCCTGGCGCCCGCCTGAGGCGAGGCCACGCGTGTCTGCCGAAAGGCGCCCCTGGCGGCGGATCGGGCCCGATTCCGGCCTTGCCCGGCGATTTTTCATGTGGGAAGAAGCTGCCAGGCACGGCAGACAGGAGCCCTCCGAGCAGGCCCATGCCCACGGCATCGGAACTTCTTTCATCGGTTTTCGGCTATTGCGAATTCCGCCCCGGGCAGGCCGAAATCATTGAGGCGGTGCAGGCCGGGGAAGACGTGCTGGCAATCATGCCCACCGGCGGCGGCAAGTCGCTCTGCTACCAGCTGCCGGCGCTGATGCGCGAGGGGGTGACGGTGGTGATATCGCCGCTGATTGCGCTGATGCGTGATCAGGTGCGGGCGCTCGGAGAGGCCGGGGTGGCCGCCGGGGCGCTGACCTCCGCCAATACGGATGAGGAAACGGCAGCCGTCCGCGCAGCGCTGGAGGCCGGTCGGCTGAAACTGCTCTACATGGCGCCGGAACGGCTCGCCTCCGGGGGCACGGTCGGTTTCCTGCGCCGGATCGGGACGTCGCTGATCGCGGTGGACGAGGCGCATTGCGTTTCCCAGTGGGGGCATGACTTCCGGCCCGACTACCTGCGCATCGGCGAATTGCGCCGTGCTCTGGGCATTCCGCTGGCTGCCTTCACCGCCACCGCCGACGAAGACACCCGCGTGGAAATCATCCGCCGGCTGTTCGGAGATGCCGCGCCGCGCCTGTTCCTGCAGGGCTTCGACCGGCCCAATATCCGGCTGGCCTTTGCGCCCAAGAATGCCCCGCGCAGGCAGATCCTCGACTTTGCCGAGGCGCACCGCGGGCAGGGCGGAATCGTCTATTGCGGCACGCGGGCAAAGACCGAAGCCCTGGCGCGCGCCTTGCGTGAAGACGGGCACTCGGCCTGCCACTACCACGGCGGGATGGAAGCGGCCGAGCGGCGCGATGTCGAACGGCGCTTTCAGCGCGAGGACGGGCTGATCGTGGTGGCGACCGTTGCCTTCGGGATGGGGATGGACAAGCCCGACATCCGCTGGGTCGCCCATGCCGACCTGCCCGGTTCGATCGAGGCCTATTACCAGGAGATCGGCCGGGCCGGGCGCGACGGGGCTCCTGCCGATACGCTGACGCTCTACGGCGCCGACGACATCCGCCGCCGCCGGGCGCTGATCGACGAGAGCGCGGCACCGCCGGAGCGGCGGTGCGCGGATCACGGCCGGCTGAACGCGCTGCTGGGGCTGGCCGAAGCGCAGACATGCCGCCGCCAGCTCCTGCTGGCCTATTTCGGCGAGACAGCCGCCCCCTGCGGCAACTGCGACCTCTGCGCCGCGCCGCCCGAGCTGTTCGACGCAACCACGGCCGCGCGCAAGGCGCTGTCGGCAGTTCTGCGCACCGGCGAGAGCTTCGGTGCCGGCCACCTGATCGACATCCTGACCGGGCGGGAAACCGCCCGGCTGCGTGCGCACGGGCATGATACCCTGCCCACATTCGGAGTCGGCCGGGAATACGACCGCCGGCAATGGCAGGCGATCTTCCGGCAGATGATGGGGCTGGATCTGCTGCGGCCGGATCCGGCCCGCCACGGCGCGCTGCGGATGACGCAGGCGGCCCGCCCGCTTCTGCGGGGCGAGACCTCCCTGACGCTGCGCAAGGACAGCCTGCGCCAGAGCGCGATCGAACGTGTCGCGCCGGCGCTGATCGACGAGGAAGATGCACCGCTGTTTGCGGCGCTGAAGGCGCGGCGGCGCGTGCTGGCCGAAGCGGCGGGGGTGCCGGCCTATGTCATCTTTACCGACCGCACCCTGATCGAGATGGCGCGCCGGCGTCCCGCGAACTTGGACGAGATGGCACGCATCAGCGGGGTCGGAGCGACCAAGCTGCGCCGCTACGGCGATGCCTTCCTCGGCGTCATCACCGACCGGGCGCCGCCCGCCATGCACCCGGCGCGGCGTCGGCTCGCCGGATGCGGGAAGGCCGCGATATACGACCGGCTCGTTCGGGCCCAGGCGGCACTTGAGCGCGGCAAGACGGGCACCGAAAAGCCGCTCAGCTGTTCGCCCGCGCTTCTGGCCCGGGTGGCGCGGATGCCCGCGGATGATCCGGACCGGCTGGCAGAACTTCTGGGTCCCCGGCGGGCGGAGCGTTTTGCGGCAGCCTTCCGGGAGATCATCGCCGATCGGGATCGGGACGGCTGAGCGGCCCGCCCGGGTCGGCGGCGCAGGGCACTCCGCCGAAAGCTGGGCGGGTTCCCCGCGATGGAGATGCCGGGGAGGGTGCCTGCTCCGGGCACGGTGCGTCCGGCGGGGCGCGGGAGAGGCGACAGGCGGTCAGCACCCGGCGCCGGCCCGGGCCGGCGATGCGCTGTCAGGGGATGCGTCGTCTTCGGGAAATACCGGTTCTGCTCCTGCGGGGGCAGCGGCGCGGATCCGTTCGAAGATCTCTTTCTTTTTCAGTGGTTTGGTCAGGTAATGATCCAGTCCGGCAGCGAGGAGCTCCGTCCCGTCGCCGCTCAGGGCATGCGCCGTCAGGGCGACGATCGGGGTGCGGGGGCGGTTCAGCCGCTCCTCGGCCGCGCGGATCCTGGCCGTGGCCTCCTTGCCGTCCATCAGCGGCATCGAGATGTCCATGAACAGGAGATCGGGACGGAAGCTTTCCCACTTCTCCACCGCCTCGGCGCCGTTTTCGGCGAATTCGAGCGAGATGTTCAGGCCCTTGACCAGCTTGGAAAATATCAACCTGTTGGTCCGGTTGTCTTCGGCGGCGAGAATGCGCATCCGCCGCGCATCGGCGGCAGTCTGCCGGTCGGCCTGCCCGGACCCGGCGGCGGGGGGGCGCGGCTCGTCCGCTTCCGCTGCCGGCGGCGGGGTAGGGGCGGTGGAAAGCGCTGCCTCCGGGGTGCCGGGCGTTCCGGCGGGGCTTTCCCGGGCCGGCTTCCGGGTGGTGGCGGGCATCCGCAGGGCCCACATCTCCCGGGCCAGCGAGCGGATCGTCACCGGCTGACCGAGGCAGATGACCGGCAGTTCCGGGGGAATGTCGCCGCTGTTCCCGTGGGATTGCATGATGATGGTCGGAACAGGTCCGGGCAGCGCCCGCAGCGCCTGCAGCAGCTGCTCGCGCTCCTGGTGCGAGCGGCCGGCCTCGATCAGGAGGACATCGCCGGCGATGGGGCCTTGCGAGGCGGCGAATGCCTCCGCCGACAGGGGCTCGATCTCGACACCCAGCGTGTGCATCTGCGTCTGCAGGATTTCCGCGGTGATCGTTCCCCGGTGCACGAAGCTGATCCGGCGGATCCATTCCGGCAGCCGGGGCAGCTCGAAGCCGTTCTCGCCGGCCATCGGCATCGGCACGCGAAAACCGAAGCACGACCCTTTTCCCGGTGTGCTCTCCACCCAGATCTCCCCGCCCAGAAGGGTGACGAGCTGTCGCGATATGGCAAGGCCGAGCCCGGTGCCCTCGTGGCGGCGGTTCCTTTCGTCCTCGACCTGGTTGAATTCTCCGAACACGTGATCGAGCTTGTCCGCCGGGATGCCGGGGCCGGTATCTTCCACCGAAACATGTATCTGGAAGCGATCGTCATCGTCGTCCCCGGCCAGGCCGACCACCCGCACCAGGACATGGCCGGATTCGGTGAACTTCACGGCATTGCCGATCAGGTTTGTCAGGATCTGCCGGATCCGGCCCTGGTCGCTGACGAAGCAGGTCGGCAGGAAGATGTCGTAATCGGCGGCAAGATCGATGCCCTTGGCCGTCACCACCGGGTGAAACAGTATCAGCACGTCGCGCAATGTCTGTTCGAGATCGAAGGCCTCCTTGTGCAGCGCCAGCCTGTCGGCTTCCATTTTGGAGAAGTCGAGCACGTTGTTGATCAGTTCGAGCAGCGCGTTTCCGGAATTGCGGATCGTATCGACAAACAGCTTCTGTTCCTCGTCCAGCCTGGTTTCGGCGAGCAGGTCGGCCATGCCCACCACGCCGTTCAGCGGGGTGCGCAGCTCGTGGCTCATCTTCGCCAGGAAGGCCGATTTCGCCCGGTTTGCGGCTTCGGCCCGGAGCAGCGCTTCCTTCAGCTCTGCTTCCCGGCGGATGGTGGCGGTTACGTTGGCGCAAAGCGATACCGTGTCGCCGGTGCTGCTGGTGCGATCCACCAGCCGGATGAAGCGCCGGTCCCAGAGCTTGATCGTGTGCGGCTTGCGCCGCGGGTCGGCCCAGCGCCTGAGCATGAATTCCTGCCATTCGCCGGGGCTCATGTCTTCGGGGTCGATGATGCCTTCCTCGACCATGAGGCGCAGGATTTCCGCATAGGAGATTCCGGGCGCGACCATCTCCATGCCGTCGAATATCGACAGATAGGCCGGGTTGGCGACCACCAGCCGGTCGTGGCGGTCGAAGACGGCAAAGCCGTCGCGTATGGTTTCCACCGAATGCCAGAGCCGGCGCCGGGCGATGTCCGTTTCCTCGGTCGCCTGTTCCAGTTCTCGCAGGGCCCGGCGCTTCTCGTCGCGCAGTTCCTCGGCGACATGGCGCGCGATTTCGGCCTCTTCGCGCTGTTCCCGGATCTCGTCCGACAGGGCGAGGGCATGGTGCGAAAGCTGCTTGTTCGCTTCCAGAAGCTCCTTCTGCTTCAGTTCCAGAAGCCGCTCGGCGGCAAGGCGCGCGCGCCGCTCCCGGGCGAGTTCTTCGACGAGGCTCATCGGCGGTCTCCACATGAAACGACCGTGCCGGCCGGTCATTCGGAGACATTTTTAGATAGTTCCGGGTGAACGTAAGCTTAACCGGGATCCGCTGACGGCGGGTTTCTACAGCCGTTCCAGCGCCAGGGCGATCCCCTGCCCGCCGCCGATGCACATGGTGACGAGCGCGCGCCGGGTGCCGGTGCGCTCCAGTTCGTGCAGCGCCTTGAGCGCGAGAATCGCTCCGGTCGCCCCCACCGGATGGCCCAGCGCGATGGCCCCCCCGTTGGGGTTGACGCGCGCCGGGTCCAGCCCGAGTTCCTGGCTGACGGCCAGTGCCTGAGCGGCGAAGGCCTCGTTCGATTCGATCACGTCGAAGTCGCCGACCGCAAGCCCGGTGCGCTCCAGCAGGGCGCGCACGGCGGGCACCGGCCCGATTCCCATGACCTCGGGGCGGACTCCGGCATGGGCATAGCCAAGCAGGCGGGCGCGCGGCGTCAGCCCGGCCCGTTCGGCCGCTCCGGCGCGGGCGAGCACCAGCGCGGCAGCGCCGTCGTTTATGCCGCTGGCGTTGCCGGCGGTCACGCTGCCGCCCTCCTCGAAGGCCGGCGGCAGGCTGGCCAGGGCCTCGGCCGAGGTTTCCTTGGGGTGTTCGTCGGTGTCGAACAGCACGCTGTCGCGACGCTGCCGGACCTCGACCGGCACGATCTGATCCCGGAAGCGGCCCTCGGCGATGGCCCGTGCGGCGCGCTGCTGGCTTTCCAGGGCAAAGGCGTCCTGCTGACGGCGGTCGATGCCGTGCGCGCGGGCGACGTTTTCCGCCGTCACCCCCATGTGGCCGGTGCCGAAGGGGCACATCAGCGTGCCGAGCATCATGTCCAGTGCCCGGGCGTCGCCCATTTTCCGCCCCCAGCGCGCTGCCGGCAGGACATGCGGCGCGCGGCTCATGCTTTCGGCACCGCCGGCCAGGGCGAAATCGGCATCCTGGAGCATCAGCGCCTGGGCAGCCGAGACGATCGCCTGTGCGCCCGAGCCGCACAGGCGGTTCACGTTCATCGCCGGAACCGTTTCCGGGACGCCGGCTTCCATCGCGGCGATCCGGGCGAGATACATGTCTTTCGGTTCGGTGCTGATGACGGTGCCGAAAACCACATGCCCCACCTGCGCCGCCTCGAGCCCGCTGCGTTCGAGTGCGGCGTGGGCCACGATCGCGCCCAGCCTGGTCGGCGGCATGTCGGCAAGCGCGCCGCCGAAGCTGCCGATTGCGGTGCGGGCGCCGCCCAGGAAGACGATGTCCGTATCGGTTGCGGCGTCGGTCATGGCGGTTCCTCCCCTTGCGCTTCCTGCCGCCCGAAATGGCCGGTAGCGGCGTGAAGAGTCTAGCATGTCGTGCCGGTGCCGCAGCCGTTACGTTGCGTTTCCGCTCCTCTCGGCGCCGGCTTCGGGAAGAATTTCGATCAGCGTTATTTCCGGCGGCTGGCCGATGCGCAGCGGCACGCCGGAAAAGCCCAGCCCTGCCGACACCACCAGCATCCGGCTGCCGCTGCGCAGCAACCCGTGCGCAAACCGCATTTCCGGGTATTTGCGCAGCAGCGGTCGCCAGCCGAACAGGTTCAGCTGGCCGCCATGGGTATGGCCGCTGATCTGGAGTCCGGCGCGGGTATCGCCTCGGGCGAAATAGCCGGGCTCGTGGGCCAGAAGGATCGCCGGTGCCTCCGGCGGAACCGGGGCGAAGGCGCGCTCCGGGTCGTGCAACCCGCCGGGGCGGCGGGCCTCGGGGGGCGGGCGCTGGCTGTCGAGTCCGACAACCCAGAGCTGCTCCGTGCCGATGGCAACCGGGCGGGCCCGGTTGCGCAGCAGCCTGATCGGCGTGTTGCGGAAGGCCGCGATGACGGAATTGTATCGCCAGCCCGTCTGCGGGGCGAGCGGGCAATCGGCCCAGTCGTGGTTGCCGAGCACCGCGAACACGCCGGCGTCAGCCTGCAGCGGGGCCAGAACGGCCGCGATTTCTTCTGCCGCGGCGCGCCGGCCCGGGATGCGGGGTTCGGCAAGGAAGTCTCCGGCCAGGACAACCATCTCCGGCTGCAGCGCGTTGACCTGCCGGACGACCCGCGCGATCGCGGCAAGCGAGGTCCAGGGGGCTGCGACATGCAGATCCGACAGCACCGCGATGGTGAAGGCCGGCCCCCGCCAGCGGCGCAGGCCCAGGCGGTGGCGGCGGATCCCGGGCCGGCAGCGCAGGGTGATGATCCGGCCCGCCAGCCTTCCCGCCCGGCCCGGCACGCTCAGCCCTTCCGCGCGGTCAGCAGGGTGTCCAGCGCCGCACGGAAGCTTTCTCCGTCGGGGCCGAGAGCATCGAGAACCCGGGCCTCGAAGGCATGCGCCAGAGGGGTGAGTTCGCGCACCATCGCGCGGCCCTTTTCGCTGAGCGAGAGCCTGATCAGCCGCCTGTCATCGGGGTTTTCCGACTTGATGACATAGCCGCGCTCCTGCAGCCTGGCGGCGGCGCGGGAGACCTTGGACTTTTCCATTCCCACCCTGCCGTAGATCTCGCGGATGCTGACCGGCCCGTCGGCCTGGCTCAGATTTGCGACCACCCGCCACTCGGGAGTGGAGATCCCGAAGCGTTCCCGGTAGCAGGCGGAAAACTCGCGGCTCACCCGCTCCGAGAGGACTGCCAGCTTGTAGGGCAGGAAGTCGTCGAGTACGAAGTCTGGCGCCTGCTCTGGCACGGTGCGGGCCTCCGGTTTCATCTGCCTGCACAAAGCCATGAAACAGGGGCCGACTCAAGGCCGGCCCGAGAGCGGGGCAGGCGCGCGGTTGTCTGTTCCGGGGCGGGGGGGTAACAGGAGAGACCATGTCGGAAAGGGCGGAGAGGCGCGGATGAGCGGGCTGCTTGCACTTCTGGACGATGTCGCCGCGCTGACCAAGGCGGCGGCCGCGGCGGTGGACGACATGGCGGGCCAGGCGGCCAAGGCCGGGGCCAAGGCCGCCGGGGTCGTGATCGACGATGCCGCCGTGACCCCGCAGTATGTCTCGGGGATGCACCCGTCGCGCGAGCTTCCGGTCGTCTGGCGGATCGCCCGGGCCTCGGTGCGCAACAAGCTCCTGATCCTGCTGCCGGTTGCGCTGCTTCTGTCGGTGTTCGCGCCCTGGGCGATCACACCGCTGCTGATGCTCGGTGGCGCCTATCTCGGCTTCGAGGGAGCAGAGAAGATCGCTCATCTGATCCGCCCGAACCATACCGTCCACGGGACGGGGGAGAAACGGGAAGGAGCGGCGGAAAGGCCGGCCGGAAACCCGGCGCATCTCGAAGAGGAAAGGGTCTCGGGAGCGATCAAGACCGATTTCATCCTGTCGGCCGAGATCATGACGATCGCCCTTTCGGCGATCCCGGAGACCGGCCTCTGGCAGCAGGGGGCGGTGCTGGCGGCGGTGGCGGTCGGCATCACCGCGCTGGTCTATGGCAGCGTGGCCCTGATCGTGAAGGCGGATGACCTGGGGCTGTTCATGGCCCGGGCCGGCCGATTGCGGCCGACCCGCTGGCTGGGGCGGATGATCCTGAGGTTCATGCCGCGCTTCATGGCGGTGCTGACGGCCGTCGGCACCGTGGCGATGCTCTGGGTCAGCGGCTCCATCCTGCTGCACGGCCTGGAGGTGCTCGGCCTGGAAGCGCCGGCGCATCTGGTCAAGGCCGCAGGGGAGGGGCTGGCGCGCATGATGCCGGACGGCCTGGCGGCGCCGGCCGGATGGCTGGCCCGGGCCGGGCTGGATGCTGCGGCCGGCCTCGCGGTGGGGGTGGCGCTGCTTCCGGTCGGAAGGTTTCTGGTAGCGCCGGCGCTGTCCCGGCTTTCGGCGCGGGGCGGGAAAGCCGGCCCTTGACCTCGTTGCAAATGCAACGATAATGCGGATGCATTGCTGCGGGAGTGGTCCGCGCAAGGCGGGCGGTGGCCGGAGAACGGGGAGGATGGCATGCCACGGCTTGCAAGCTGGGTGAAGGGCGCGAACGAGCCGGATACGGATTTCCCGCTCGACAACCTGCCTTGCGGCGTCTTTTCCGTGAACGGAGGAAAGCCGCGCTGTGGCGTGGCCATCGGCGAGATGGTCCTCGACGTCAGCGCCGCCGAAGAGGCCGGCGTGCTGCGCCCGGCAGAGGCGCCCGTCTTCGATGTGCCCTTCTGGAACGGCTTCATGGAACTCGGCCCCGAAATCTGGGCCGCCTTCCGTTCCGCACTGATGCAGGCGCTGGCGGAGAGCTCCCCCCAAAGACCTGAACTGGAGCCTTTCCTGGTGCCCATGAGCACGGCCGCCATGCACATGCCCTTCGCGGTGGCGGAGTTCACCGATTTCTATGCCGGGCGCAATCACGCCTTCAACGTGGGAAGCATGTTCCGCGGGCCGGAAAATGCCCTGCCGCCGAACTGGCTGCACATGCCCATCGGCTACAACGGCCGGGCCTCCTCGGTGGTGGTCTCGGGCACCGATATCCGTCGCCCCTGGGGGCAGCTGAAATCCCCCGACCATGACATGCCCGCCTTCCTGCCCTCGCGCCGCTTCGACTTCGAGCTGGAAATGGGCGCAGTGGTCGGCCAGCCCTCGCAGGGGCCGGTCAGCGTGGCCGAGGCCGACGAGATGATCTTCGGCTACGTGCTGCTGAACGACTGGTCGGCGCGCGACATCCAGGCCTGGGAATACCAGCCGCTCGGCCCCTTCCAGGCCAAGGCCACCGCTACCACCATATCGCCCTGGATCGTGACGAAGGCGGCGCTCGAACCCTTCCGCACCTCAACCCCCGAACGTGAAAAACCGCTGCTGCCATACCTGCGTGAACCGGGGCCGATGCTCTACGACATCGCGCTGGAAGCGGCGCTGGCGCCGGCTGGCAGGCCGGAAACCGTCATCACCCGCACGAATTACGCCGAGATGTATTACTCCGCCCCGCAGCAGCTTGCCCATCACACCGTATCCGGTTGCCCGATGAGGGTGGGCGATCTGCTCGGATCGGGCACTGTTTCAGGCAAGACACGGCCAGAACGCGGTTCCCTGCTGGAATTGAGCTGGGGCGGAAAAGAGCCTCTGACACTGGAGGGCGGCGAATCCCGGAGCTTTCTCGAAGATGGCGACACTCTGGTCTTGCGCGGACATGCCCGGGGCGACGGCTATCGCATCGGCTTCGGTGAAGCACGCGGCACGGTTCTGCCGGCCATCGACAAGCCGGGCTGGGCCTGATGTGCCGGCTGGATCACCTCCGGCTCGCCATCCCCGCCGGGGCGGAAGACGCCTGCCGCGCCTTCCGGGCCGGCATCCTGAAGTTCGACGAGATCGAAAAACCGGAAATGCTGAAACCGCGCGGCGGCGCATGGTTTCGCGCCGGAACAGTTGAATTGCACCTCGGCGTCGAGTCGGATTTCCGACCGGCCACCAAGGCGCACCCGGCCTTTCGCGTGAGCACGCTTGACGATCTTGCGGCAGCCCTTGCGCATGGCGGGCACGCGGTGCGATGGGATGATGCCATCGACGGCCGCCGCCGCTTTTTCACCGATGACCCGGTCGGCAATCGCCTCGAATTCATGGACGCCGCCACCTGACTTCATCTTGCCCCAAATACTCCCGCCGGAGGCTCCCGCATCGCCGCCAGCGCAACGCAAAAAGGAAAGACCAATGGCCAAAGCCTTCGCATCCCAGGGCGACCTGAGCGAAAAGAAGACCTCGTTTACCGAGATCGGCCCGGGCCTCTGGGCCTTCACCGCCGAGGGCGACCCGAATTCGGGTGTCATCATCGGCGACGACAGCGTGATGGTGATCGAGGCCCAGGCCACCCCGCGGCTGGCGCAAAAGGTGATCGACGAGATCCGCAAGGTCACCGACAAGCCGATCAGCCACCTGGCGCTCACCCATTACCACGCGGTGCGGGTGCTGGGGGCCTCGGCCTACGGGGCCGGGCAGATCATCATGGGCGAAAAGGCCCGCGCCATGGTGGCCGAGCGCGGCCAGGAAGACTGGGACAGCGAATTCCAGCGTTTCCCCCGCCTGTTCGAGGGCCATGAAAGCATCCCCGGCCTGACCTGGCCGACAACCACCTTCAACGACCGGATGAGTGTCTATCTCGGGCAAAGACGCATCGACCTGATGCATCTGGGCCGCGCCCATACCGCCGGCGACATCGTGATCCACGTCCCCGATGCCAATGTGATGTTCACCGGCGATATCGTCGAATACAAGTCCGCCTGCTATTGCGGCGACGGGCATTTCAAGGACTGGCCCGCCACTTTGGATGCCATTCGCCAATTCGACTTGGACGCCATTGCCCCGGGGCGTGGCGACGCGCTGACGGGGCGCGAAAAGGTCAACGCGGCGCTGGACCTGACCGAAGACTTCATCCGCTCGACCTGGCGCCCGGCGGCACGCGTCGCGCTGAAGGGGGGCAGCCTGAAGGAGGCCTGGGACGCGGTGCGCGCCGAATGCGACCCGAAGTTCAAGGATTACGCGATCTACGAACACTGCCTGCCCTTCAACGTGGCCCGCGCCTATGACGAAGCCCGCGACATCGACACGCCGCGCATCTGGACGGCCCAGCGCGATATTGAAATGTGGGAGGCCCTGCAGGGATGAGCCCGTGAGCAAGATTTTCGAAACCCCGCTCTACCCCTATCAACGCTCGCCCGATCAGGATGCGCCCCGATACGTCCGCCATCCGGTGATCGTGGTCGGCGCGGGACCGATCGGCCTGGCCGCCGCCATCGACCTGGCGCAGCAGGACGTGCCGGTTGTGGTGCTGGATGACAACGACAAGGTAAGTTTCGGCTCGCGCGCGATCTGCTTCGCAAAACGGCCGCTCGAAATCCTCGACCGGCTCGGCTGCGGCGATGCGATGGTGGAAAAGGGCGTCACATGGCACACCGGCAAGGTGTTCACCGACACCCGGGAAACCTACCGCTTCGACCTGCTGCCCGAAGGAGGCCACAAGATGCCGGCCTTCATCAACCTTCAGCAGTACCACCTCGAAGAATTCCTGGTGCGCCGGGTCCGGGAACTGGAAAGCCGGGGCAGGCCGATAGAGATCCGCGGCCGCAACAGGGTGTCGGCGATATCGAACAACGGGAATTTCGTCCGCCTCGAAGTGGACACGCCCGAGGGGCCATACAACGTCGAGGCCGACTGGCTGATCGCCTGCGACGGCGCCGGCTCGCCCATCCGCCAGATGCTCGGGCTCGATTTCGTCGGCAAGGTGTTCGAGGACAACTTCCTGATCGCCGATGTGATCATGCGGGCCGATTTCCCCTCCGAACGCTGGTTCTGGTTCGACCCGCCCTTCAACCGCGGCCAGTCGGCCCTGCTGCACAAGCAGCCCGACAACGTCTGGCGGATAGACTTTCAGCTGGGCCGGGACATCGACCGCGAGGAAGAGCTGAAGCCCGAGAACATCGACCGAAGGCTGCGCGCCATGCTGGGCGAGGATGTGGAATACGAACTGGAATGGAGCTCGATCTATACCTTCCAGTGCCGCCGCATGGAAAAATTCCGCCACGGCCGGGTGCTGTTCGCGGGCGACGCGGCGCATCAGGTCTCGCCCTTCGGGGCGCGCGGGGCGAATTCCGGCTTTCAGGATACCGACAACCTGTGCTGGAAGCTGAAACTGGTGCTGGACGGAACGGCGCCCGAAACCCTGCTCGACAGCTACAGCGACGAGCGGACTTACGGGGCGGATGAAAACATCCTGAACTCGACCCGCTCGACCGAATTCATCACCCCGAAATCCGAGATCAGCCGCATCTTCCGCGACGCGGTTCTGGATCTGGCGGTCGAGCATGACTTCGCCCGTCCCCTGGTCAACTCCGGCCGCCTGTCGGTGCCCTGCACCTATGACGGATCGGTGCTGAACGGCCCCGACGATCCGGCGCTTCCGCGCCGCACCCGCCCCGGCGCCCCGGCGGTGGACGCGCCGCTGGATGGCGGCTGGCTGCTGGACAGGCTGGGCGACCGGTTCCAACTGCTGCTGATCGGCGCAGATGGCCCCGAGAGACTGAACGAAAGCGGGCTTGAAATCGAGGTTCTGCGCGTCAATCCAGAGAAAAACCCCGAATTGAGGGCGCGTTATCTGGGCGATGCGCTGGCCGCCGTCTATCTGCTGCGTCCCGATCAGCACGTGGCCGCGCGCTGGAGCGCCTGGGACGAGGCCGCCACCCGCGCGGCGATCCGCCGCGCCCTGGGAATGGAGTGAGCGCATGAACAGAACGACCGGGCTGAACACGCAGCCGAACCTGGCCGATCCGGACGGCTTCTATGCCGCGCTGATGGCTGCCCACGAGGGGCTGACCAAGGCCCAGAGCGATGCGCTGAACGCCCGCCTGGTCCTGATCCTGGCCAACCACATCGGCGACGAAGAGGTGCTGAAACAAGCCCTGGCCGCCGCCAGGAAATCCGCCCGCGCCTGACGGGCCAACCGAAAGGACAAGACATGAAAGTCGAACAGATCCACCACGTCGCCTACCGCTGCAGGGACGCCAGGGAAACCGTGGAGTGGTACGGCAAGATGCTGAACATGGATTTCATCCTGGCGATTGCCGAGGACCGCGTGCCCTCGACCCACGAACCCGATCCCTACATGCATATCTTTCTGGATGCGGGGAACGGCAATGTGCTGGCATTTTTCGAACTGCCGACCAAGCCGGAAATGGGGCGCGACCCGAACACGCCGGTCTGGGTGCAGCACATCGCCTTCAAGGTGAAGGACCGCGAAACGCTGATCGCCTTCAAGGAACACCTCGAGGCAAACGGTGTCGAGGTGCTGGGTGTCACCGATCACTCGATCTTCCATTCGATCTATTTCTTCGACCCGAATGGCCACCGCATCGAACTGGCCTGCCCCGACCCGGAAGAAGAGGCGATGCTGGAAAAGCTCGACGCGGTGAAATGGGACATGCTCGAAGAGTGGTCGCAGACCAAACGCGCCCCGAAACACGCCGACTGGCTGCACCGGAAGGAGTTCTCCTGAGATCGACGCCGCCTTCCGTTCCGGCGGTCGCGAGCCCGGCGGAACGGGGGCGGTGGCCGGAACCGACACTCGGAGCGCAGGCCGGAATGCGCGTTCCCCGCAAGTCGCCTGCCCGGCCTATGCGGCCGGGCGCAGGCCGAGGATCCGCCGTGCCTGGGCCGCCGTCGCCACCGGGCGGCCGTGCTTTTCGCACAGCTCCACCGCCCGGCGCACCAGCGCCGCGTTCGAGGGGGCGAGGCGGGCGCGGTCCAGGCGGATGTTGTCCTCCAGCCCGGTGCGGGTATGGCCGCCGGCGGCGATGGCCCATTCGTTCACCGTGATCTGCCCGGCCCCGACACCGGCGCCGCACCAGAGCGCATCCGGGGCCAGGCGCTTCAGCGTGCGGATGTAGAAGTCGAACACCTCGCGATCCACCGGCATGGCGTTCTTCACCCCCATCACGAACTGCACATAGAGCGGCCCCCGCAGGCGCCCCTCCTGCTGCATCTTCACCGCCTGGAAGATGTGCGAAAGATCGAAGGCCTCGATTTCCGGCTTGATGTCATGGCGGAGCATCTCGGCGGCCAGCCAGTCCACCAGATCGGGCGGGTTTTCATAGACACGGGTGGGGAAGTTGTTCGAGCCCACCGACAGCGAGGCCATGTCCGGGCGCAGCGGCAGCATTCCGCCGCGTTCGCGCCCCGCCCCCGAGCGCCCGCCGGTGGACAGCTGGATGATCATGCCGGGGCAGTGTTTCCTGAGCCCCTCCATCAGGGCCGCAAAACGATCCGGGTCCGAGGTCGGCGTGCCGTCGTCCTTGCGTACGTGGCAGTGGGCGATCGAGGCGCCGGCTTCGAAGGCCTCATGGGTGCTTTCGATCTGTTCCGAGACGCTGATCGGCACTGCCGGGTTGTGTTCCTTGCGCGGTACCGAGCCGGTGATGGCCACGCAGATGATGCAGGGGGTGGTCATGGGGAAGAAGGTTCCTCTTGACGGAGTTGCAGGAGAATGTCGGCCAGCATCTGCGGCCGGGTGATCTGCGGCAGGTGGCCGCAGTCGATATCGGCCACCGGGTCGCAGGCGCCGCGCCCGGCCATCCGGCGCTGCAGATCGGGGCTGACGGTGCGGTCCTGCCGGCACAGGACATAGGCGCGCGGCACGCGGCCGAAACGTTCCGGCGTCAGGGCCGCCGGCTCGGTCTGCACCCGGTTCGGCTGCTGGCCGAGCCCGGCGATCACCCCGGCGCACTGGGCCTGGGTCGCGTCCTGGCAGAGCCGCTCGCACAGCCCTTCGGGGCACAGCACGGTGGCGCCGGGAAGAGGGGCGGGGCGCACCAGGTCGCGGATGCCGGGCATCTCCTGCCGACGAATCAGATCGAGAAGCGAGTCGCCGTCCTGCGGCAGGAAGGCGGCCACATACACCAGCCGCACCACCAGATCCGGCACCCTTTCCGCGGCCGCCGAGATCACCATGCCGCCCATGGAGTGGCCCACCAGCAGCGCCGGACCGCTCCGGCGCAGCAGCGCCGCGACGGCTTCGGCGCATTCGGCCAGCCCGACCTCCGCCGGAGGGGTGGGGTCGGCCCCGTGGCCGGGCAGGTCGGGGGCATGCACCGTCAGCCCCGCCGCCGACAGCCGCGCGGCCACCGCCGCCCAGGTCGTGCCGCGGCTCCAGGCGCCGTGAATCAGCACCACCGGCCCCTTCATGGCGTCTGCCCGTCGATCGTGCGGGCGAACAGCTGGGCATCCACATTGCCGCCGGAAATCACGACGATCAGCGTTTCCGCCTGCAGTTCGTCCCGCCGGTTCAACGCTGCGGCCAGCGCGAGGGCTCCGCCGGGCTCGGAAACGAGTTTCAGACGGGAAAACGCGACAGCCATTGCCGCCAGCGCCTCGTCGTCGCTCACCGCCAGCCCCGGCCCGGCCAGCCGTTTCAGGACCGGCCAGGTCAGTTCGCCGGCGGAAGGCGTGAGCACCGCATCGCAGATCGAACCCGCGCGGCGCCGGTTGCCTTCGCGCCGATCCGAGCGCAGCGAGCGGGCCACGTCGTCGAACCCCACCGGTTCCACCGGCCGAACCCGCATGTGCGGTGCGCGCGCCTCCAGCGCCAGGGCGATTCCGGCGGCCAGCCCGCCGCCGCCGCAGGGCACCAGCACCTCGGCCCGCTCCACACCCCGCCCGGCGGCCTGCTCGGCGATCTCCAGCCCTGTCGTGCCCTGGCCGGCGATGACCTGTTCGTCGTCGAAGGGTCTGATCAGGTGCAGGTCGCGTTCCCTGGCCAGCCGAGCGCCGATCGCGTCCCGATCCTCGGCGGCGCGATCATGCAGCACCACCTCGGCCCCCAGCGCGCGGGCGTTTTCGATTTTCGGCTTCGGCGCGTCCGAAGGCATCACGACCAGACAGCATCGCCCGTGGGCCGCAGCGGCATGCGCCAGACCCTGCGCGTGGTTGCCGCTGGAAAGGCCGAGCACTCCCCGCCCGTCGTCGGGCAGGGTCGAGACCGCCGCCCAGCCGCCGCGGGCCTTGAAGCTGCCGGTATGCTGCAGGCATTCGGGCTTGATCAGCACCTTCCGTCCGGCCAGCGTGTCGATGAAGGGCGAGCTCAGGAGCGGCGTGCGGCGCAGCCGGCCGGCCATGCGGTGCGCCGCGGCTTCGATCATGGCGATGTTCACCGCATCGCCTCCCGCATCTGCTTCACCTTCTTCAGCCAGGCGCGGATCGCCGCCAGCGCCTCGGGCTCGTCGAGAAATGGCACATGCCCGCGCCCGGGCACTTCGGCGAAGATCATGTCGGGGCGGCGGCGGCGCATCTTGGCGGCGGTTTCGCGGCTCAGCAGGTCGGAGCCGGCGCCACGGAGCAGCGCCAGCGGCAGGCCCTGCATGGCATCGAACAGCGGCCAGAGATCGGGGGCAGGCAGGGCCCCGGCGGCCTCGACGGCCTCGCGCAGGCGCGGATCGTAACGGACGTCGAGCCCGGTTCCGGTTTCCACCGTCTGGTTGCGGGCCTCCCGGAGCCAGCGTTCGGGCGGCACGCCGGAAAAGCCCGGCAGCAGCCCGGGGAGAGCGGCGGCCATCTCGGCATGACTGGAGAATTCCGGGCGCCGGCCGAGATAGCCCATGATGCGGGCAATGGCGGCGGGTTCGATCACCGGACCGATGTCGTTCAGGCAGATCCCGAGGAGGCGCTCGGGTGCGGTCGCGGCCAGCGTCATGGCGATCAGCCCGCCGCGCGAAGTGCCGATGATGGCGACGCGTTCGATCTCCAGATGGTCGAGCAGTTCGAGCGCGTCACGCGCTTCCGTCGGGATGTTGTAGCTCATCGGGTCGGGGGCGTGCCCGGATGCTCCGCGGCCGCGACAGTCCATGCGGATCAGGCGCAGGTCGGGCAGGTGCGGGGCCAGATAGTCGAAATCGGCCATGTTGCGCGTCAGCCCGGCAAGGCAGAGCAGCGGCATCCCCCGGCCCTCGTCGCGGTAGGCCAGGGTCAGGCCGTCGGAGCTTCCGAAGGCGGGCATTACAGCTCGCCCGCGACCTGGGGAATCGCGCCCAGGTCGGTCAGGATCCTTTCCGGCCTCCACGGCAGCCGGTCCACCGGTTCGCCGGCGCGGTTCACCCAGACGGCGCGGAAGCCGAAGCCGGCGGCCGCGGCCGCGTCCCAGCCGTTGGAGGAGACGAACAGGGTCTCGTCCGGGGCGCATCCGAAATGCTCCGGAACCATCCGGTAGACCGAAGCATGCGGCTTGAACACGCCGACGCGCTCGACCGAGAGAACGGCGTCCAGCTCGCCGCCGATTCCGGCCGAGCGCACGGCGGCCTCCAGCATCCCGGGCGACCCGTTGGACAGGATCGCCGTGGCCAGGCCGGCCCCTTTCAGCCGCGACAGCATTTCGGGGACTTCCGGATAGGCCGCCAGCTCCAGATACAGCTCCAGAAGGCGTTCGCGCAGTCCGGGCGCGGCCGTCAGCCCCGCGGCTTCCAGCGCCCAGTCCAGACTGTCCTGCGTTACCTGCCAGAAATCCGCATGCGTGCCGCTGACGGCGCGGATCCAGGTGTATTGCAGTTGCTTCTGCCGCCAGTCTGCGGCGATCTGGCGCCAGTGCAGCGCCAGGGTTTCGCCTTCCTGCTCCCGGGCGGTTTCGCGGGCGGCCGCGGTCACGTCGAACAGGGTGCCGTAGGCATCGAAAACGCAGAGTCGTATCATTGCCCGGATCTTTCGCCTTGCCGGTCAGGCGATTCTGGCACGCCTTTTCGCGGGATGAAAGCGGCAATCGGGCGGGGCGGGGGGCGGAGAAGGGGCCTGCGGCGCAGGGCGCCTGCCGGTCGGTCCGCAGGTTCAGGAGAAATAGGCCCGGAACAGCCACCAGCCGGCGGAAAAATGCGCCGCCAGGGTAAATACATAGGCAGCCAGGGCGATCAGCCCGTGATCCGGTTTCAGCGGAACCCGGCCCGGCCCGGCCCGGTGGAACAGGCTCTGCGCGCCATAGGCGGCGGCGATCATCAGCGCGACCGAGCCGGTGCGCAGGGAGGCGGTGAACATCGCCGTGCTCATGAAAACGGCCATCGCCGGGGTCAGGGCCGGCCAGTAGCTGGCAACCGCGCAGCGCATGCAGCGTGCGCCGTCAAACGGTGCGAACGGCAGCAGAAGCACGAAATTGACCGCGCCCAGCGTTGCGGCAAGCAGCCACAGCGCCCCGGCCGGTCCGGGGGCGCTGTCGCGCAGGGCCACGGCAAGGCTGGCGGCGAGGACCAGCGGGCCGAGGCTGATCGCCGGCCCCATGATGGCGGTCAGGAATTCCTGACCGTCCGAGGTCAGCGGGCGATCGGAGACCGGCATGCGGTCGAGAAAGGGGGCGAGGCGGAAGCGGGCATCCGCATGGCCGAGCATCCGATAGGCCAGGACCTGCCCCAGCTCGCGCAGCAGCAGGGCGAAGAGGATCGGCAGCGCGAACTGCATGCCCAGAAGTGCGGTGCAGGCGATGCAGAGGACGAAACCGGCCAGGACAGACTGGCCGTTGAATCCGCTCAGCCTGAGCGCGCCCCCCGTCGGCAGGCCGGGGCGGGGCAGGGCAGCGGCACCCAGCATGATGATTGCGGCAAGCAGGACGAAGAGCACCGGTTTCCCTTCCTTCACGAGGCACGCGCAGGCGTGCGGTTCGCTGCCATTCGAGGGGATCTTACTTAAACCCGGGTTAAGGTTAACCGGCCTTGCCGGGAACAGACTGTTTCCGCCCGGGAACTGGGGCTACAGGTTCTCCGGCACCGGCATGCCCATGATGTGATAGCCGCCGTCCACATGCACGATCTCGCCGGTGGTCGAGGCGCCGTAGTCCGAGGCCAGCCAGGCGGCGGTGCCGCCGATCGCCTCCAGCGTGGCGTTGGCGCGCATCGGGGCGTTGGCCTCGGCATGGCGGAAGGTCTTGCGGGCCGAGCCGATGGCCGAGCCGGCAAGGGTCTTCATCGGGCCCGGGGCGATCGCGTTCACCCGGATGCCGTCGGGGCCGAGGTCGTTGGCCAGGTAGCGCACCGCCGCCTCCAGCGCCGCCTTGGCCACGCCCATCACGTTGTAGTTGGGCATCACCCGGGTGGAGCCGTCGAAGGTGAGCGTCAGGATGGTGCCGCCCTCGCGCATCATCGGCGTTGCGCGGCGGGCCACGTCGATCAGCGAATAGCAGGAGATGTCCAGCGAGTTGTGGAAATTGGCGCGGGTGGTGTCCATGAACCGGCCCGTCAGCTCGTTCTTGTCGGAATAGGCGATGGCGTGGATCACGAAATCCAGCCGGTCCCAGCGCCGGGCCAGAAGGGCGAAGGCGGCCTCCACCGAGGCCTCGTTGGTCACGTCCACATCCAGCAGGATGTCGGAGCCGAGGCTTTCCGCCAGTGGGCGCACCCGCTTGCCGAAGGCTTCGCCCTGGTAGGTGAAGGCCAGTTCCGCGCCCTCGCGGGCCATCGTCTCGGCAATGCCCCAGGCGATGGAGCGGCTGTTGGCAACCCCCATCACCAGCCCGCGCCGGCCTTTCAGAAGATCCGCCATCGCGTCTATCCGTGATACTTGCTCATGACGAGCGTGGCATTGGTGCCGCCGAAGCCGAAGCTGTTGGAAAGGATGGTGTCCAGTTCCACCCCTTCCCTGGTCTCGGTGACGATCTCTTCGGGCTTCAGCGCCGGGTCGAGTTCGTTCACGTTGATCGAAGGGGCGATGAAGCCGTGCTCCATCATCAGCAACGAATAGATCGCCTCGTGCACCCCGGCCGCTCCCAGCGCATGTCCGGTCATCGACTTGGTGGAGGAGATCGGCGGCACGCCGTCTTCGCCGAAGACGCGGCGGATGGCTTCCACCTCGGTGACATCGCCGGCGGGCGTCGAGGTGCCGTGGGCGTTGATGTAATCCACCCTGCGCTCGCCGATGGTGGAAATCGCCAGCCGCATGGAACGTTCTCCCCCTTCGCCCGAGGGCGCCACCATGTCATGGCCGTCGGAGGTGGCGCCGTAGCCGGTGACCTCGGCATAGATCCTGGCGCCGCGCGCCTTGGCGTGTTCCAGTTCCTCCAGCACCACCATGCCGCCGCCGCCGCCGATCACGAATCCGTCGCGGGTGGCATCAAAGGCGCGGGCCGCGGTTTCGGGTGCGTCGTTGTACTTGCTGGACATGGCGCCCATGGCGTCGAACAGGCAGGACAGCGTCCAGTGCACCTCTTCGCCGCCGCCGGCGAATACGATGTCCTGCTTGCCGAACTGGATCTGCTCGATGCCGCTGCCGATGCAATGTGCGCTGGTGGAACAGGCCGAGGTGATCGAGTAGTTGATCCCCTTGATCCTGAAGGGCGTGGCCAGGCAGGCGCTGACCGTGGAGCTCATGCAGCGGGTGACCATGAACGGGCCCATGCGCCTGGGCGCGCCCTTGTCCACCACGATGTTGTGGGCGGTGAAGAAGTTGCTGGTCGAGGGGCCGCCGGAGCCGGCGATCAGCCCGGTGCGCTCGTTCGAGACGTCGCTTTCCTCCAGCCCGCTGTCCTCGATCGCCTGCTGCATCGCCAGGTAGGCATAGGCCGCGGTCGGCCCCATGAAGCGCAGCTGGCGCTTGTCGATGGTCTCGACCAGGTCGATGTCGGGCACGCCGGCGATCTGGCTGCGGAAGCCGCGCTCGGCATATTCCGGCTGGAAGGTGACGCCCGACCGCCCCGCCTTCAGGCTCTCGGCAACCTCGTCCAGGCTGTTCCCGATCGGGGAAATGATGCCCATCCCGGTGATGACGACTCGGCGCATCGACGCACTCCTGTTTGTTCAGCTTTCGGAAAGGGCGACCTTCATGTCCTTGACCAGGTAGATGGTTTCCCCGTCGGCCTCGACCCGGCCGTCGGCGACCCCCATGGTCAGCCGGCGGGTCTGGATCGCCTTGGTGAAATCGACGTGATAGGTCAGCATCCTGCGGTCGGGCCGGACCATGCCGGTCAGCCTGACCTCGCCCACGCCCAGCGCATAGCCCCGCCCCTGCCAGCCGCGCCAGCCCAGGTTGAAGCCGGTCAGCTGCCACAGCCCGTCGAGGCCGAGACAGCCGGGCATGATCGGGTTGCCCGGAAAGTGGCAGTCGAAGAACCAGAGGTTCGGGGTGATGTCGAATTCGGCGATCACATGGCCCTTGCCATGTGCCCCGCCGTCGCTGCTGATTTCGGTGATGCGGTCCATCATCAGCATCGGCGGCAGCGGCAGCTGCGCGTTGCCGGGGCCGAAAAGTTCGCCGCGGGCGCATTTCAGAAGATCTTCCTTCTCGAACCTGTTCGGATATCCGGCCATCAGGCCTTGCCCCCGTTGTCTGGTTGCCGATGCCGGTTCCGTCTAGCATCTGCGCCTTGGCGGAAGCAATAGCGCCTCCGCCGCCCGGACGCGGCATTTCCGTTTGATAACCGCCCCTCCCGCGCCCTATACTGGGGCGGGATGAAAACGACGCAGGAGCAGGGCGGCGACCGGGACAGGATCGCGCGCAGCCGGAACTGGCTGCTGCGCGGCGGCCTGCGCCCGACGCGCCAGCGGCTCGCGCTGGCGGCGCTCCTGATCGGGGACGGGAAGGACCGCCACGTTTCCGCCGAAAGCCTGTTCGAAGCGGCCCGCGCCAGCGGCGAGGCCGTTTCGCTGGCCACGGTCTACAACACGCTGCGGGCCTTCTGCGAGGCCGGGCTGCTGCGCGAGATCACGATCAACGGCGCCAAGAGCTATTTCGATACCCGGCTGGACGATCACCCGCATTTCTACTGGGAAGACAGCGCCGAACTGTGCGACGCGCCGAGCGAGGATCTGCGGATCTCCGGCCTGCCCCGGCCGCCCGAAGATGCAGAGATCGCCCGGGTGGACGTGGTGATCCGGTTGCGCCGCAGGAGCTGAGCGCGCAGCCGGGCGGCGCCGCGGGCCGGCAGGGCGGTGCCGGTCGGTCCCGCCGGGGCGGCCGGGCGCCGGAATCCCCGACCGGAATCCTTGACCGGAATCCCCGACCGGAATCCCCGACCGCCGGGACGGCCGGCCTCAGAACCACTGGCCGGGCTCCATCAGCCCCAGATCGAGCAGCTGGCGGGAATCCCAGCGGAAGGGAATCGAGTTGCGCCACTTGAATGTCGGGATGTCGAAGGTCGAGCCGGCATTAGACTTCAGCGCCTTGGCGGTGCGGAACGAGGCGATGGCGACCGTGATGTTGTGATGCCAGGGGCAGGAATAGGTGTTGTATTCCTCGTCGTTGAAGGTGTGATCGTCGCGCAGCCGCAGCCCCGGCCGGGCGCGGAACAGCGGGATCCGGTCGATTCGCCGGCGGTTTCCGGGAACATGCTCCTCATGGCGCCAGCGCAGGCCGCCGTAGAAGTCGAGCTGGCGCTCCTTCGGCTGGCCGGTCCGCGCGTCGATCCGCCCCAGCGCGTAATAGCCGGAACGGTCCAGGTGAGCGTCTTCCAGCGATACCGCATTGGGAAACCGCTCCAGATCGGCGGCGTAGAGGTCGATGACATAGCCGAGCACCGCATCGCGCCGTTCCTCGGCGTGAAATGCCAGCATTTCCGACACGCTGCGCGTTTCGGCAAAGGGGTAGAACAGATATTCCGCATTGTAGCAGTAATACAGCCACTGCCCCGGCGCGGCCTCGATCACCGCGTTCACGGCGGTTTCGGTGGCCTGTGCGGCGGCGGTATCGAAGGTGACCCGATGCACCGTCTCCGCCAGGTCTCCGGGCAGTTCCAGCGCGTCCGGGGCGAAGAGCACGAGCGCCCCGAACCCCGCCTTCAGGTGGTGGCGCAGGGTGCTTTCCACCTCCACCAGATCCTCCGCCAGAATCAGTGCCACCGGCCCTCCGGCCAGCGCCGCCTTGCCGCGTTTCAGAAAATCGTCAAGATCGGCATAGATCATCATTCGGCCCCGGTGCAGACTGGCACCAGCCCATGAAGATCATATCAACGGGGGGCAAGGCAACCGTTGCGGCGGCGGCCGTTTGGCTGTAGGCAGCCGGTTCCGCCTCCGGCGGGAAACCTCCACCGGGAACAGGGCCATGACGGATAGCAGGAAGCTCTACATAAAGACCTACGGCTGCCAGATGAATGTCTATGACAGCGAGCGCATGGCCGAGCTTCTGGCCGAGGCCGGCTATGCGGAGACCGACACGCCCGATGATGCCGACATGATCCTGCTCAACACCTGCCATATCCGGGAAAAGGCGGCGGAGAAGGTCTATTCGGAACTCGGCCGCTTCAAGGGGCTGAAGGCGCGGCGCCCGGATCTGAAGATCGCGGTGGCCGGCTGCGTGGCCCAGGCCGAGGGAGAGGAAATCATCCGTCGCCAGCCGCTCGTCGATATCGTTGTCGGGCCGCAGAGCTATCACCGCCTGGCCGGGCTCGAAGCGCGCGCCGGGCAGGGACGCAAGGCGCTCGACACCGATTTCCCGCAAGAGGACAAGTTCTCCGCCCTGTCCTCCCGCCCGAAGGCCGCGCGCGGCCCGACCGCCTTCCTGACCGTGCAGGAAGGGTGCGACAAGTTCTGCGCCTTCTGCGTCGTGCCCTATACGCGGGGGGCGGAAACCTCGCGCCCGGCGGGCGAGATCCTTTCCGAAGCGCGTGATCTGGTGGCGCGCGGCGTGCGGGAAATCACGCTCCTGGGGCAGAACGTCAACGCCTATCACGGCCCCGGCTCCGGCGGCGGGAGCGTCACCCTGGCCGGGCTGATCCGGGCACTGGCCGAAATCGACGGGCTGGAGCGGATCCGCTACACCACCAGCCACCCCAACGACATGAGCGACGAGCTGATCGCGGCCCACGGCGAGGTCGAAAAGCTGATGCCCTATCTGCATCTGCCGGTGCAGTCGGGCAGCGACCGGATCCTGAAGGCGATGAACCGAAAGCACAGCGCCGCCGACTATCTGCGCCTGGTCGAGCGCATTCGCGCCGCCCGGCCCGACATCCTGCTTTCGGGGGATTTCATCGTCGGCTTTCCGGGCGAGAGCGAGGCCGATTTCGCCGACACCCTGGCGCTGGTCGAGGCGGTGAACTACGGGCAGGCCTATTCCTTCCGCTATTCGCCGCGCCCCGGCACTCCCGCGGCCGAGCGCCCCCAGGTGGCCGAAGAGGTCAAGGCCCGCCGCCTGGAGGAGCTGCAGGCGCTTCTCCGGCGTCAGCAGCAGCAGGCCCTGCGCAGGGCGGTCGGGCGCGAGGTCGGCGTCCTGATCGAACGGGAGGGGCGCGCGCCGGGGCAGCTGGTCGGCCGTTCCGAGCACCTGCAGGCGGTGCATCTCGATGCGTCGGGAGCGCGGATCGGGGAAATCCGCCGCGTGCGGATCACGGCGGCGGCGCCCAACTCCCTGGCCGGGGTGCTGGCCGGCTGACGGCGCGCCGCCCGGCCGCGCGTGCGGGGCGCTCGTGCGGGAAGGGGCCGGAGGAGACGCGGCTTGCCGCTCCCGGCATCACGTATCCGGATCACGTTTTCCTTTCCGCCGGCTACAGGTTGCGTTTTCTGTTCACTTTCCCACGATATCTGCTACCATCCCGCGAAATTGCCGGTTGCTCGTGCGGCCCCGGGGGCGGCCGAGAACTTTTGAGAATTTTCGGAAGGCGGTTCGGGTGGTGCGGGTGGTGCGGGTGGTGCGTCGGGCGAGGGCGATTCGGAGGAGGACGCCAAGGAAGGCAGGGCGGATACCGGAACGGCACGTGCTTTGCACGATCGGGAAGCTCCTGCTGCTCCTCTTTTCCGCGGTGCTCCTCGTGGTCGGCGTCCTGCCCGCGCATGCCGCCGGCGAAGCTCCTGAGGCGGAAGCCCCCCGCGCGGGCGGGAACCACTATGCGGGCGAATATGCGGGCGAAAGCTACCGGGCGACCATCTGGGTCGATCCGGACGGCTGCGAGCACTGGGTGCTCGACGATGGCTGGGAAGGCTACATGAGCCCGCATCTGACGCGCGACGGCAGGCCCGTCTGTCGCCAGCAGAACATCTGCGCGGTGATGAACGCGGACCAGCTCTTCGCATCCGGCCGGGCATCGATTCCGGAGGATGCCCGTCGCCGCCTTGCCGCGTTCTTCCGCGACGCGCCGGCGAAGTCCTTCATCATCGCCGGCTACACGGACAGCCGGGGCGGCCGGAAATACAACCTGCGGCTCTCGCAGCGCCGGGCCGAGGCCGTGGCGGCCATCGCCAGGGCGGCTGGAGTGCGGGTCGGAGCGGTCCGGGCCTATGGCGAGGCCTTTCCCCGGGCTTCCAACGATACCGCGGCCGGGCGGGCACAGAACCGCCGGGTCGAGATCATCTGCATGTACTAGCCGGAGGGCGATCATGAATGTCAGGCCTGCGGCGGCGATCCTTGCGGCGACAATGCTGCTGAGCGCCTGCGAGGGGCTGTCGGGGGCGCGCGACGACAAGACCCGGGACTTCGGCATCGATACCAAGCCGCTCGGCCGGCTGAAGGCCGGCATCTGGGTCGATCCGAACGGCTGCCAGCACTGGATCATCGACGATGGCATAGAAGGCTACCTGTCGCCCCGCCTCAGGCCCGACGGCAGCCCCGTCTGCTCGGGCCCGGAGGACGCGAACACGGCAATCGGCGACTTCAAGGCCGGATCGGGCATTTTTGATTTGATCTGACGGGCCGTATGACGGGCCGTATCGGCATCGGGGGCGCATGGGGGCGCATTTTCGCACCCGGAAGGCTTGCCGCTTGCGCCTGGCCCGTCAAGTTGGCACCATCGAGGCGCGCCATCGTGACCGAGAGGATGGAGAGACAGTCCTTGGGAAAGACCGAACTGACACCGCTGCCCGCCCCGGACGAGTCAGACGAATCGCTTCTGGAGTTCCCCGACAACCGGCTGCTGATCGAGCTTTGCGGCGAATACGACTGCAACCTTGCACAGATAGAGCACCACATGGATGTGCAGATCGTGCGGCGCGGCAACCGGCTGGCGGTGATCGGCGCGCCGGCCGACAGGGCGCGGACCGGGGCGGTCCTGAAGACGCTCTACGAACGGCTGGAAGGCGGGCGCCCGGTCGATCCGGGGGCGATCGACGGTGCGTTGCGTTCGGGCGGCGGAGCGGTCGGATCCGGGCGGCAGGGCCTGCCGTCTGCCGGCGGGCCGGAGGAGATCGTCACCCGCCGCAAGATCGTCGAGCCGCGCGGCCCGGCCCAGAAGGCCTATGTGCGCAGCATGTTCGAAAAGGAGCTGGTCTTCGGCACCGGCCCGGCCGGCACCGGCAAGACCTATCTGGCCGTCGCGGTCGGGGTGAACCTGTTCATCAACGGCCATGTGGACCGGATCGTCCTGTCGCGCCCGGCGGTCGAGGCGGGCGAGCGCCTCGGCTTTCTGCCCGGCGACATGAAGGACAAGGTCGATCCCTACATGCAGCCGCTCTATGATGCCTTGAACGATTTCCTGCCGCGGCGGCAGGTGGCGCGGCTGATCGAGGAAAAGCGGATCGAGATCGCGCCGCTGGCCTTCATGCGCGGACGCACGCTGTCGGGCGCCTTTGTTCTGCTTGACGAGGCGCAGAACACCACGCCCATGCAGATGAAGATGTTCCTGACCCGGCTGGGAGAAGGCAGCCGGATGGTCGTCACCGGAGACCGGAGCCAGCTAGACCTGCCGTCCGGCATGCGCAGCGGGCTGGCCGATGCCGAACGGCTTCTGGCGCGGGTTCCGGGGGTCGGCTTCAGCCGCTTCACCTCCCGCGATGTGGTCCGCCATCCGCTGGTCGCCCGGATCGTCGAGGCCTACGATGCCGATGCCCGGAAACGGGCCGCGCAGCGGCAGGACGGGCGCCCGGAAGGGGCGGCGCCGGATGCGGAAGGCTGAGCTGTTGCCCGGATGAGTGTCGAGACCCTTGCCGAAGATCCCCGCTGGCAGGCCGCCGGGCTGGCCGGGCTGGCCGAGCGGGCCTGCGGCGCGGCGCTGGCCGGGCTGGGTCTCGACCCGGCGCGCTTCGAGATCGGCCTTCTGGGCTGCGATGATGCCCGCATCGCCGAGCTCAATGCCGGCTTTCGCGGTCGGAACGCTCCCACCAACGTGCTGTCCTGGCCGGCGGTCGAGCGCCGCCCGGGCGTGCCCGGGGCCGTTCCGGCGCCGCCGGAGGGGGGGCTCCCCGGCGCGCCGGAGGCGCTGGGAGACGTCGCCATCGCCTGGGAAACCTGCCGGCGAGAGGCCTCCGAGGCCGGGCGTGCCTTCGAGTTCCATGTCGCGCATCTTCTGGTGCATGCAACGCTGCACCTGTTGGGATATGACCACATTGATGCGCGAGATGCGGCGCTGATGGAGGAAAGAGAGCGGGAAATACTTGCTTCCCTGGGTTTTCCCGACCCATATGAGGGGATGACAGGCGAACGGGCCGGACAGGCGGAAAGGAACGATGGGAGACGCTGAGGGCGGATCCTCTAGTGCGGCGCAAGGCGCGCAGAGACCGGAAACCGAAGAACCACGCGGCCTGCTGGCCCGCTTGACGCAGGCAGTCATTCCCTGGCGGAAGCGCGCCCTGGCGACCGATCCCGGCGCGGCGGATCCCCCGCTTCCGGCGACGGGCGGGCAGGAGCGCCCCTCGGTGAGCAACCTGTTCCGGATGCGGGTGGAGGATGTGGCGATTCCCAAGGCGGAAATCGTCTCGGTGCCGGTGGACATCCGCAAGGATGATCTGGTGCAGGTCTTCCGCGAAAGCGGGCTGTCGCGCCTGCCGGTCTACGAAGGCACGCTGGATACCCCGGTCGGGATGGTGCATCTGAAGGATCTGGCGCTCGGCCACGGGTTCAACGGCACCGGCAACCGCTACAACCTGCGCAAGATGCTGCGCCCGCTGCTGTTCGCTCCGCCCTCGATGCCGATCGGGGTGCTGCTGCAGAAGATGCAGTCGGAGCGGATCCACATGGCGCTGGTCATCGACGAATACGGCGGGGTTGACGGGCTGGTGACGATCGAGGACCTGATCGAACAGGTGATCGGCGACATCGAGGACGAACACGATACCGAGGAAGACAGCTTCTGGGTGCAGGAAGGCCCCGGCTGCTACACGGCCGATGCGCGCGCGCCGCTGGAGGCCTTCGAGGCCGAGATCGGGATCCGGCTCTGCGAGGGGCTGACCGACGAGGAGGTGGAAACCCTCGGCGGGCTGGTCTTCGTGCTCAGCGGCCGGGTCCCCGCGCGCGGCGAGATCATCACGCATCCTTCGGGGGTCGAATTCCAGATCGTGGAGGCCGAGCCGCGCCGGATCAGACGGTTGCGGGTGCGCCTGCCGGGGAAATGCCGGGATGAGTGAGCGCCCCGCGCGCCGCCTGTTGCGCGGGCTGATGCCGGTTCTGGCCGGGGCCGGGGTGGCGCTGGGGCAGGCGCCCTACGACCTGCTCTGGCTGGCGCTCGCGGCTCTGGCCCTGGCGCTGTCGCTGGGCCAGCGGGCGGGCAGCGCGGGGGGGGCCGCCCGGACGGGCTGGGGGGTCGGGCTCGGTTTCGGGCTGATCACCTTCGTCTGGATCGTCGAACCCTTTCTCGTCTATCCGGAGCGCGACGGCTGGCTGGCGCCCTTCGCCCTGTTCTTCATGGCATCCGGGGTGGCGCTGTTCTGGGCGCTGGGATTCTGGCTGGCGCATCGGCTGTCCGGGGCCGGCGGGGGCGCGGCGCGGGTGCTGGCGCTGCCGGTCGGGTTGACGCTTGCGGAAATGCTGCGCGCCCATGTCCTGACCGGATTTCCCTGGGGGCTCACGGCCTATGTCTGGCTCGAGACGCCGTTCTACCAGCTGGCAGCATTTGGCGGGCCGCATGCGCTGACGCTGGCAACCCTGCTGATCGCTTCGGCGCTGGCATCCGCAATCAGGCACCGGCAGGCGGCGCCGGCCGGGCTGGCGCTGGCGGCGGTGGCCTTCGGGCTGGCCGCCGGCGCCTGGCTGCAGGAACGCCCGCTCGCCGACGGGCGGCAGAAGGTTCCGGTGGTGCGGCTGATCCAGCCGAATGCCGATCAGAGGCAGAAGTGGGATCCGGCCATGATGCCGCTGTTCTACGAGCGCCAGCTCCGGCTGAGCGCTGCGCCGGGCGCCGCGCCGGTCGATCTCGTGATATGGCCCGAAGTGGCGGTGCCTTTCCTGCTGAATGATGCCACCGCCCCCTGGGACGAGATCGCCGCCGCCGCCGGCGGGGCGCCGGTGGTGCTGGGCGCGCAGCGGCTGGAGTGGGGGCCGCAGGGGCAGCGTGCCTTCAATTCGCTCGCGGTGATCGAGCCGGGGGGGCGGATCGCGACGATCCATGACAAGTATCACCTGGTGCCCTTCGGAGAATACATCCCCGCCCGGGCTGTCTTCGAACGGCTGGGCCTGGCGGCGCTTGCGGCGCAGTATGGCAGCGGATACACCGCCGGCCCCGGCCCGGAGCTGATCGATCTGGGTCCGCTCGGGCGCGCTCAGCCGCTGATCTGCTACGAGGCGATCTTCCCCCACGAGATCCGGCGGGTCGAAGGGCGCCCGGACTTCATGCTGATGCTGACCAATGACGCCTGGTTCGGCAAGGCGATCGGGCCCTATCAGCACCTTGCCCAGGCCCGGGCCCGGGCGATCGAGTTCTCCCTGCCGATGCTGCGGGCGGCCAACACCGGCGTTTCCGCCGTGATCGATGCCCGCGGCCGGATCGTCGCGCAGCTTCCGCTGGGTGTTGACGGCCTGCTGGACGCGGCGCTGCCACCGGCGGGCGGGGCGACCCTCTACTGGCGGGCCGGGGATCTGCCGGTATTCCTGCTGCTGATCGTCCTCGCCGCTGCCGTGATGCACCTGGCGCGCAGAAAGGCGATTGACCCCTCTGCAAGCGGCATGTAACCCAGTTGAATTGACCGTCACAACGGCTTCCTGGCGTGGCGGTGGCAGATTCAGCGGAGCGATCATCATCATGTCACGGCAGAATTACATCTTCACTTCGGAATCCGTGTCCGAAGGCCACCCCGACAAGGTTTGCGACCAGATTTCCGACGCGGTTCTGGATGCCTTCATCGCGGAAGAGCCGGAGGCGCGCGTGGCATGCGAGACCTTCGCCACCACCAATCGGGTGGTCATCGGCGGCGAGGTCGGGCTGTCGGACAAGTCGCGGCTGGCGGAATTCATGGGCCGGATCGAGGAAATCGCCCGGGCCTGCGTGCGGGAGATCGGCTACGAGCAGGAAAAGTTCCACTGGAAGACGCTGGAGGTTTCCAATTTCCTGCACGAGCAGTCGGCCCATATCGCCCAGGGCGTCGATGCGCGCGCCGACAAGGACGAAGGCGCGGGCGATCAGGGCATCATGTTCGGTTACGCCACCCGCGAGACGGCCGAGCTCATGCCGGCGCCGATCCAGTATGCCCATGCCATCCTGCGCCGGCTCTCCGAGGCGCGCAAGAGCGGCGAGGCGGCCACGCTGGGGCCGGACGCCAAGTCGCAGCTTTCGCTGCGCTACGAGAACGGCCGCCCGGTGGAGGTGACCTCGATCGTGCTCTCGACCCAGCATGCCCATGAATCGCAGAGCTCGGACGACATTCGCGAGATCGTCGAACCCTATGTCCGGGAGATCCTGCCGGAGGAGTGGCTGACGGCGGACACCAAGTGGCATGTGAACCCGACCGGAACCTTCGTCATCGGCGGGCCCGACGGCGATGCCGGCCTGACCGGGCGCAAGATCATCGTCGATACCTACGGCGGCGCGGCACCGCACGGCGGCGGCGCCTTCTCGGGCAAGGACCCCACAAAGGTGGACCGTTCGGCAGCCTACGCGGCGCGCTATCTCGCGCGGAACGTGGTGGCCGCCGGTCTGGCCGAGCGGTGCCTGATCCAGCTGTCCTATGCCATCGGCGTGGCCCGGCCGCTGTCGATCTATGTGGATACCTATGGCACCGGCGAGGTGCCCCCGGCCGCGATCGAAAGAGCGATCGCGCGGACGATGGATCTGACACCGCGCGGCATCCGCCAGCATCTGGGACTGAACCGCCCGATCTACCGGCGCACCGCCGCCTATGGCCATTTCGGCCGGGCGCCCGAGCCCGACGGGGGCTTCAGCTGGGAGCGGGACGATCTGGCCGAGGCGCTGACGAGGGCGCTCTGAGGGAGCGCCGCGAGGGGCCGGGCGCTTCGTTCCTTCGTTCCCGCCGGGGCTGGCCGGTTCTCCGGCCGGGCCTCCGCCGGGGAGCGGAGCGCCGCCCCTTTTCCCTCCGGGATTCCCTCCGGGATGCCCCCGCGCCGGCCGTTTCCCGGCAAACCGCTGCCGGAAGGTTCCGGGGCGGTGCGGGGGACGGTGCGGGTCTCCGGCGTTTCCGCAGCACGAGGGCGCGACTTTCCGGGCGGGTGCACCCGTCTGCCCGGCAGCCGGCGCTGCCCTGCCGCGGGTTGCCGGGCCTGCCGACGCCGCCAGCCAGGCGGAACGCGCCGGGCCTTCCGCCGGTGCAACGGCCTATGCAAAAGGTTGGTTCGGCATGATTTCCGGCGCCATATGTCCGAGGATTATTCATATGGAAACCAGTGTTCGGATATCTGTCTGCCGAATCTTCCGGCCGGGAACGTCCGGGACGGCCTGAACGCCGGGGAGTTCGCGTATCGAATCGAGTGTCGAACACGCGCAACACACCGCGCAAAACACGCAAAGCACGAAGGCATGTCGCGCACATGGAGCAGGCGGGTATCGAGCAGCGGGAGACGATGGCGCGGTCCGGCCTGCGCCCGTGTGCCGGCGCTCCCGGGCATCTGCTTGTCTGGGATCGTTTCGTGCGGGTGTTTCACTGGAGTCTCGCGGCCGCGACAGCAACCGCGGCGGTGACCGGCTTCCTGCTGGATGCCAGCTGGATCCGCCTGCACATCGCCGCCGGCAGCCTGGCGGCGGCGCTCCTTGCCACCCGCATCGTCTGGGGGTTCACGGGCCCCGGGCCGGCCCGGTTTTCCTCTTTCGTCACCGGGCCGCGGGGGCTGCTCCGCCATCTGGACGAGCTGCGCCGGGGACGGGCGCGGCGCCATCTCGGGCACAATCCGCTGGGCGGGGCGATGATCCTGGCGCTGGGCGGCACCGTCATGCTCCTGGCGCTGAGCGGCGTTTCGGCCCTTGGCGGAGCGCTGGCGGCCGGCCCGCTGGCGGCCTGGCTGACCCATGATGTCGGGGCGGTGTCTTCCGGGGTGCACGAGCTTCTGGCGATCGGCCTCCTGCTGCTTGTCGCAGGTCATCTCGCAGGGGTGTTCTTCGAAAGCCGCAGGCAGGGCGAGAGTCTGGTCCGGGCCATGATGAGCGGATGCAGGCAGGCCCGTCCCGGAGACGCGATCCCGCCGGCTCGCGAGGCACGGGTGGTGCCGGCGGTGCTCCTTTCCGCCCTTCTGATAGGTTCGTGTGCCTGGGCGGTCATCGGCCTGCCCGGGCCTCGTCCGGAGCGGCTGCCGGTTGCCGCCGCTGCGTTCGACCCTCTGGTTGCCGAGGAATGTTCTGCCTGTCACATGCTCTACAACCCGGCCCTGCTGCCCGCCGCCGACTGGAAGGCGCTGATGGCGGGGCTGGAAGAGCACTTCGGTGAAGATGCCTCGCTGGACGAGAGCGATACCGCACGTATCCGGGGCTGGCTGGTGGTCCATGCCGCGGAAACCGTCGATCTGCGCCCGGCCCGCCTGTTCCGGATCTCGGAAGGGGAAAGGCTGCTCTCGATCACCGAAACCGCCGCCTGGAAGGAGCTGCATGAAAGCATCGCTCCGGCGGTGTTCGAGCGCAATCCGCCCGGCAGCGCATCCAATTGCAGGGCCTGTCACCGGGATGCCGAAGACGGCCTGTTCAGCCCGTTCCGGATATCCGTTCCGAAGGAGACGACGATACCATGAACATGAAGAATACCCTGATCCTGCTTGCCGGCCTTGCCCTGGCATCGCCGCTTGCCGCCGGCGACACGTCGCCCGCGCGGCTTCTGGAACAGTTCGAGGCCGCGGCCGGAACCAGCGGGTCGGCCGAGCGGGGGCGCGCCCTGTTCACCGCGCGCCACAGCGGGGGCAAGCCGGACACGCCCAGCTGCACCACCTGCCACGGAACCGATCTGAGGGCCTTCGGGAAAACCCGCGCCGGCAAGCCGATCGAACCGATGGCGCTTTCGGTGAACCCCGCCCGCCTGACGGACAGCAAGAAGGCCGCCAAGTGGTTCCGGCGCAACTGCAAGTCGGTTCTCGGACGCGAATGCACCGCAGCCGAAAAGGCCGACGTCGTGGCCTATCTGATGAGCATCTGATCCGGAAAAAGGGAGAACTCCATGACCTCGCACATTTCAGCCCGGGCCGTTCTGGCCGGTGCGGCGCTGCTGTTCGCTGCGTCTTCCGCAACGGCCGATGATGACGAATTCTTTCCGCCGGTTACCGACCCGCTGACCAGGGAAGAATGCTCGGCCTGCCACATGGCCTACCCCGCCTCGATGCTGCCCCGGCGTTCCTGGCGGGCGATCATGGACGGGCTCGAGGACCATTTCGGCGAGGATGCCTCGCTCGATCCGCAGGCGACGGCGCATATCCGGGAGTGGCTGCAGGCCAATGCCGCGGACAGCGGCGGGCGCAGGCCCTGGATCCTGCGCGGCCTGGGGGCTGACGAAACGCCGCTCAGGATTTCCGAGCTGCCGAAGATGGTGCGTGAACACCGTGGCGAGGTCAGCAGGCGGCAACTGCAGAAGGCTGGCTCGATGAGCAACTGCAACGCCTGTCACGTCGGGGCGGAAAGCGGATTCTTCGAGGACGACTGAGCGCAGCCGGCAAGGTGCCGGCAGGGTGCCGGCGGGGCTTGACCCTCGGGTGCGACTTGGCCACAAGCGCGCCATGAGCAAGCCTCGCCCGACCGCCGAGCGCCCCTGGCGCAATTTCTACGGCCGCACCCGCGGCAAGAAGCTGCGCCCCGCCCAGCGGCGCTATCTGGAACGTGATCTGGCGGCGCTCTCGCCCGGACCGGTCGGGCCGGAAGACAACCCCGCGCGGCGCCCGCTGGACCTGCGGGCGCGGTTCGGTGCGCGGCCGGTATGGCTTGAAATCGGCTTCGGCGGCGGCGAGCACATGGTGCACCAGGCATGGCTCAACCCGGGCGTGGCGATCATCGGCTGCGAACCCTTCATCAACGGTGTCGCGATGCTGCTGGGCAAGATCCGCGCCTCTGGTGTCTCCAACCTTGCGGTTCACCCGGGCGATGTGCGCGACCTGTTCGACGTTCTGCCCGATGCCTCGATCGGGCGGGCCTTTCTGCTCTACCCCGACCCCTGGCCGAAGAAGAAGCATCACAAGCGCCGGTTCGTAACGCCGGAATTCCTGCGCCCCCTGGCCCGGGTGCTTGCCCGGGGGGCCGAGTTCCGGGTGGCGACCGACATCCCCGATTACGTGCGCCAGACGCTGGAGCAGGTGCCGCGCCACGGCTTCGAATGGCTGGCCGAAAGCCCCCGGGACTGGCGCACCCCCTGGAAGGACTGGGAGCCCACGCGCTATGAGCGCAAGGCCCTGCGCGAGGGGCGGGTGCCGTATTACATGACCTTCCGGCGATTGTGAGAACGGCGTCGCGGGGCCGGCCGGGTGGCCGCGGGGCGGAGCTATCCGGCTGGACTTCCGTGCGACGGCCGAATATCAGATGACGCGATTGACGGTGGGGAAAGGATGTCCGCCAGAGCAGACCCTGTTTCGATGACCTCGCGCCGCTGCGTGCCGCTGCGGGGCGTGGCCGAGGTGCCGGGCGACAAGTCGATCTCCCACCGGGCGCTGATCCTGGGTGCGCTGGCGGTGGGCGAGACCTGGATCACCGGGCTGCTGGAGGGACAGGACGTGCTCGATACCGCCGCGGCGATGCGCGCCTTCGGGGCGGATGTGCAGCGGCTGGGGCCGGGCGAGTGGGCCGTGCACGGCGTCGGCGTGGGCGGTTTCGCCGAACCCGAAGACGTGATCGACTGCGGCAATTCCGGCACCGGGGTGCGGCTGATCATGGGGGCGATGGCCACCAGTCCGATCACCGCCACCTTTACCGGCGATGACTCGTTGCGCGCGCGGCCCATGGGCCGGGTGACGGCGCCGCTTTCCCTTTTCGGTGCCGCCGCCTTCGGGCGCGCGGGGGGGCGGCTGCCGATGACGGTGGTCGGCGCGGCGGATCCGGTGCCGGTGCGCTACGAGGTGCCGGTGCCCTCGGCGCAGGTGAAATCGGCGGTGCTGCTGGCGGGGCTGAATGCGCCGGGGCGTACGGTGGTGATCGAACGCGAGGCCACCCGCGACCACACCGAGAGGATGCTGGCCGGCTTCGGGGCCGAGATCACGGTGGAGCAGGGCGAGGAAGGCCGGGTGATCACGCTCACCGGCCAGCCGGAGCTGCGCCCGCAATCGGTGGCGGTGCCGCGAGATCCGTCTTCCGCCGCCTTTCCGGTTTGCGCGGCGCTGATCGTGGAGGGCTCCGAGATCACCGTGCCCGGGGTCAGCCAGAACCCCACGCGCAACGGCCTCTATACCACGCTGGTGGAAATGGGGGCGGATATCGTTTTCGAGAATCCGCGCGAAGAGGGTGGCGAGCCGGTGGCCGATCTGCGGGTGCGGGCCTCATCGCTGAAGGGCGTCGAGGTGCCGCCCGAACGCGCCGCCTCGATGATCGACGAATACCCGATCCTCTCCGCCATCGCGGCTTTTGCCGAGGGCCGCACCGTGATGCGCGGAGTGGGCGAGCTGCGGGTCAAGGAAAGCGACCGGATCGACGCCATGGCGCGCGGGCTCGAGGCCAACGGGGTGCGCGTCGAGGAGGGCGAGGACTGGTTCATCGTGCACGGGGCGGGCCCCGGCGGGGTGCCCGGCGGGGGCACCTGCGCCACCCGGCTGGACCACCGTATCGCCATGTCGTTCCTGTGCCTCGGGCTGGCGGCGCAAGAACCCGTGCGCATTGACGACGGCAGCGCAATCGCCACATCCTTCCCGGCGTTCGAAGACCTGATGGCGGGCCTCGGCGCCTACATCGCAAGGAGAAACAGATGAAGGGCGACGGTCCGCCGAAGGCCGCGGGAGATGACCCCGATCCGACAACGATGGCAAGATGAGCTTCTGCGTGGCCATAGACGGGCCGGCCGCGGCCGGGAAGGGCACCATAGCGCGCGCGGTGGCGGCCCGTTTCGGCTTTGCGCACCTCGATTCGGGGCTGCTCTACCGGGCCGTGGGCCGGCGCTCCCTGGCGGGGGAGGATCCGGTAGAGGCGGCGCGCACCCTGGATGCGCGCGAGCTCGACGATCCGGCCCTGCGCACCCCCGAAGTGGCCGAGGCGGCCAGCCGGGTGGCGGCCATGCCCCAGGTGCGCCAGGCGCTGGTGGATTTCCAGCGCGCCTTCGCCCGCCGGGCCGGCGGCGCGGTGCTGGACGGGCGCGACATCGGCACCGTGATCTGCCCCGAGGCGGAGGTGAAGCTGTTCGTCACCGCCTCCGACGAGGTGCGCGCCCGGCGCCGCCATGCCGAGCTGCGGGCGCAGGGCCGGGAGGTGAGTCTTGCGCAGGTGGCTGCTGATCTGCGCGCGCGCGATTCCCGCGATGCCGCGCGGGCGATCGCGCCGTTGCGGCGGGCCGATGACGCGGTGCTTCTGGACACCACCGCGATGAGCATCGAACAGGCGCTGGAGCAGGCCATCGGCCATGTGCGGGCGGCCATGTGCCGCTCCGGCTGTTCCGGCGCCGGTTCCGACGCGCGCGGATGAACGCGCGGATGAAGCTTTTGAAGCTTTCCTTGCCGCTGTCGCCCCCGGGCACTTTCAATTTCGCGATCAGTGCCGATATTGGCTGGCGAGCGGACAATGAGACGAACAACCAGCCGAGGCGAAAATGACGATGGACCCTTACGAGGCGCTGGGTCTGGACCGGAGCGCGAGCGCGGCCGAGATCAAGAAGGCCTACCGCAGGATCGCGCGCGAAAACCACCCGGACCTGAAGCCTGACGACAAGGAGGCCGAAGCCCGCTTCAAGGCGGCCTCTGCCGCCTATGATCTGCTGAAGGATCCCGAAACGCGGGCGCGTTTCGACCGCGGCGAGATAGATGCCAGCGGCCAGGAACGCCCCGATCATGCCTTTTATCGCGATTACGCGGCACGGGGCGGTGGCCCCTACGGGGGCGGCATGAGGTTCGATGAGAGCATGGATGCGGAAAGCATCTTCGAGGAGTTCCTGCGCCAGCGTGCCCGCGGCGGCGGGGCAGGCGGCGGGTTCGCGGGCGGAGGCGGCGGCTTTCGCGCCCGCGGGGCCGACCGGATGTATTCGATGGAAGTTCCGTTCATGGATGCGGTGAAGGGCGCGACCACGCGAATCACCCTGCCCGATGGCGGAACGCTCGATGTCCGCATTCCGGCGGGCACCGCCGACGGCCAGACCATCCGCCTGCGCGGCAAGGGCGCCCCCGGGATCGGCGGTGGCCCGCCCGGCGATGCGCTGGTCACGATCGGCGTGCGCCCGCACAGGCTGTTCCGCCGCGAAGGCAACGACATCCTCCTGACCCTGCCGATCACCCTGGACGAGGCGGTTCTGGGCGGCAAGGTTCCGGTGCCCACGATCGACGGCACGGTGCAGCTGAACATTCCGAAAGGGGCGAGCAGCGGGCAGAAGCTGCGCCTGCGCGGGCGCGGGGTCAGGCCGCTTCGCGGTGGCGACAGGGGCGATCAGATCGTCGAGCTGAAGATCGTGTCGCCGCCGTCGATCGATGACGAGCTGGCGGAATTCATGAGGAAATGGCGTCGGGATCACCGCCATGATCCGCGCCGGGGGATGTCGGCATGAACGGACGATACAGCGAGGAACAGGTGCTGGAGGCGGTTTCGCGGCTGACGCGGGCACGGCTGCGTTCCTTCATCGAGGCCGAGATCGTGCGGCCGCTGCAGGGCGAGGAGGGCGGTTGCGTGTTCCGTCAGATCGATCTGGCGCGACTCGAGTTGATGTGCGAGCTGTGCGAGACATTCGACCTCGGGGAGGACGCGCTGGGCGTTGTGATGTCGCTGATCGACCAGCTGCACGGGCTGCGCCGCGAACTGCGGGTGGTGCTGGACGTGGTGGCGCGCGACGGCTCGGACGAGCTGCGCCGGGCCATCGGCCGGGCGCTGCGTCAGGCGGAGCAGGGTTGAGGCGGTGCGCCGCCGCTCCGGGGGCGCCGGGTGTGGCCGGCTCCGGGGGAATGAATGATTGCCCTTGCCCGGGAGGTGCAAAGCGCCTATACGCCCCCTGTCGAAAGGCCGGAAGAGCCAGCGAGCAGGGTCGGAGCGCATCCGGCCCTGTATTGTTTGTTCGCCGGGTGCGACCAACGCCAACCCGAAGACCTGCGGAGCCAACCGCATGGCCGGAAAAATGACTGCAAAGGAAACGAACCGCTCATGAGCGAAACCGCACTGAAGGAGGAATTCGAAGCCCTCCTGAACGAAAGCTTCGAGATCGACACCCCGAAGGAGGGTTCTGTCGTCAAGGGCACCGTGATCGCGATCGAGAACGGTCAGGCCATCATCGACATCGGCTACAAGATGGAGGGCCGGGTCGATCTCAAGGAATTCGCCAACCCCGGGGAAGAGCCGGAAATCGCCGTCGGCGACGAGGTGGAAGTGTATCTCGAACGGGTCGAGAACGCCCGCGGCGAAGCCGTCATCAGCCGGGAGAAGGCCCGCCGCGAAGAGGCCTGGGACCGGCTGGAAAAGGCCTATGCCAACGAGGAGCGCGTCGAGGGCGCGATCTTCGGTCGGGTCAAGGGCGGCTTTACCGTCGATCTGGGCGGCGCGGTGGCCTTCCTGCCCGGCTCTCAGGTGGATGTGCGCCCGGTGCGCGACGCCGGCCCGCTGATGGGGCTCAAGCAGCCGTTCCAGATCCTGAAGATGGACCGCCGCCGCGGCAACATCGTGGTCAGCCGCCGCGCCATCCTGGAGGAAAGCCGCGCCGAACAGCGCGCCGAGGTCATCGCCCGCCTCAAGGAAGGGGATGCGGTGGAAGGCGTCGTCAAGAACATCACCGAATACGGCGCCTTCGTGGACCTGGGCGGCGTTGACGGGCTGCTGCATGTCACCGACATGGCCTGGCGCCGGGTCAACCACCCGTCCGAGATCGTTTCCATCGGCGAGACGATCAAGGTGCAGGTCATCAAGATCAACAAGGAAACCCACCGCATCAGCCTCGGGCTCAAGCAGCTTCAGGACGACCCCTGGCAGCATGTGGAGGAAAGATACCCGCTGCGTTCGGTGCACAAGGGCCGGGTGACCAACATCACCGATTACGGCGCCTTCGTGGAGCTGGAGCCGGGGGTCGAGGGGCTGGTCCACGTTTCGGAAATGTCCTGGACCAAGAAGAACGTTCACCCCGGCAAGATCGTCTCGACCAGCCAGGAAGTCGAGGTGATGGTGCTGGATATCGATACCGTCAAGCGTCGGGTGTCGCTGGGGCTCAAGCAGACCATGCGCAACCCGTGGGAAGTGTTCGCCGAGAAATATCCGGTCGGCACCGAGATCGAGGGCGAGGTGAAGAACATCACCGAGTTCGGCCTGTTCGTCGGGCTGGATGGCGAGATCGACGGCATGGTGCACCTTTCGGACCTGAGCTGGGAGCAGCGCGGCGACGAAGCGATCCGGAACTACCGCAAGGGCGATGTGGTCAGGGCGGTGATCACCGAGGTGGATACCGAAAAGGAGCGTATCTCGCTGTCGATCAAGGCGCTGGGAGACGATGCCTTTGCCGAGGTGATCGGCGGCATCAAGCGCGGCTCGGTCATCACGGTCACGGTCACCGCGATCGAGGATGGCGGCATCGAGGTGGAATACGAGGGCATGAAATCCTTCATCCGCCGCTCGGACCTGAGCCGCGACCGCTCCGAGCAGCGCCCCGAGCGCTTCCAGGTCGGGGACAAGGTGGATGTGCGGGTCACCAATGTCGATCCGAAGACGCGCCGTCTCGGCCTGTCGATCAAGGCCCGCGAGATCGCCGAAGAGAAAGAGGCGGTGGCGCAGTACGGATCCTCGGATTCGGGTGCCTCGCTGGGCGATATCCTGGGTGCGGCGCTCAAGGGCGACGACAAGTAGTCCCCGGGCGCTGTTCCGGGCAGCGAAACGGCGGCCCTGCCAGTTGGCAGGGCCGTTCGTTTTTGCGTCCCGAATCAAGGATCCTCGGCCGCCGCGCAATCCTCTGCCGGGCCGGAAAGAGGGGTGTTCCCGGATCCTGCCTGCCGGGCTCCGCAGTTTTTGCCGCCGGCGGCCGGATTTCGGCCGTTCGCGAGCCGTTAATACGTTAATATTTGTGCGAGCCGGGATTCGTCCTATAGTCGGTTCCGCATTGGTGCTGCCGCAAGAGCAGCGGTTGGAGCGAAGATATTTTGTCAGGGGGATGTAGCGGATGATCCGGTCGGAGCTGGTCCAGAAGATCGCGGATGAGAATCCTCACCTTTATCAGCGCGATGTCGAGCGTATCGTGAGCGCCGTTTTCGAGGAAATCATCGAGGCGCTCGCCCGGGGAGACCGGGTCGAGCTGCGCGGCTTCGGGGCGTTTTCCGTCAAGAAACGCGATGCCCGGATCGGGCGCAATCCGCGCACCGGTGAAAGCGTTCAGGTCGAGGAAAAGCATGTGCCCTTCTTCAAGACGGGCAAGCTTCTGCGCGACCGGCTGAACGGGAAGCAGGGCGGGCAGTGATGCGCTACATCCGCCATGCCTTCCTGCTGCTGCTCGGAACCGCGCTTGTGGCTGTTGCCGTGGCCAACAGCGCTCCGGTGGAGCTGCGTCTGCTGAGCGACGGGCTGAGCGACCTGACCGGGCTCGAAGCGACGCTGGAGCTGCCGCTCTATCTGGTGATCTTCGGCGGGATCGTGGCCGGGCTCCTGATCGGGTTCGTCTGGGAGTGGCTGCGCGAGCATCGCATCCGGGTCGAGGCCGCCGCCGAACGCAGCGAGCGGCAGCGGCTGGAACGCGAGCTGCGGCGGGTTCGCCGCGGAAACGGGGACGAGGACGAGGTTCTGGCCCTGCTGGACGGGTAGCGGCCGGCGTTGCGGGGGTCGGGCCTGGACATGGCGGGCGGAATCAGGGTCAAGGTATGCGGGCTGCGCACGGCAGGGGATGTGGCTGCCGCGGTGCGTGCGGGTGCGGCCTATGTGGGGTTCGTTTTCTTCCCTCCCTCGCCGCGCAACCTGGGCATCGAACCGGCCGCGAAACTGGCACTCGAGGCGCCGCCGGGGGTGGCGAGGGTGGCGCTGACGGTGGATGCAGACGATGCGACCCTTGACGAGATCATCTCCCGGGTGCCGGTTGACATCCTCCAGCTGCACGGCGCCGAAAGCCCCGCCCGGGTGGCCGCGCTCCGGGAGCGGTTCGGCCTGCCGGTAATGAAGGCGGTGGGCGTGGCCGACGAATCGGACCTGCCGGCGCTGGACGAGCACGCCCGGGCGGCCGACATGCTGCTGGTGGATGCCCGCCCGCCGCGGGGCGCGGCGCTTCCCGGCGGCAACGGGCTGGCCTTCGACTGGCGGCTGATCGCGGGGCGGCGCTGGGCGGTGCCCTGGATGCTGGCCGGCGGGCTGACGGCGGCCAATGTGGCCACGGCGGTGCGGTTGACCGGCGCCCGGCAGGTGGATGTCTCTTCCGGGGTGGAACGCGCGCCGGGGGTGAAGGATGCGCGGCTGATCGCCGGGTTCGTCGCAGCGGCGGGAGCAGCCGGCGGCGGCGCGGGCGGGGCGGCGGAGCGGCCGCGGGCATGAAGGGTTTCCAGCGGGCGGGCCGGCGATCCGCCGGCGGGGAATGGCCCGGCCCCCGCCCGGTGTTTACCGCCCCGGCTTTTGAGGCTAGACCCGTGCCGTTACGCACAGGGAGGCGGCCATGGCCAGCGATTTGTTCAACAGCTTCATGAACGGACCCGACGAGAGGGGACGTTTCGGCCAGTTCGGCGGGCGCTTCGTTTCCGAAACCCTGATGCCGCTGATTCTCGAACTGGAAGCCGAATACGAAAAGGCCAGGACCGATCCCTCTTTCCGGGCCGAGATGGACCACCTCTGGAAACACTACGTCGGCCGCCCCAGCCCGCTCTATTTCGCCGAGCGGCTGAGCGAACATCTGGGTGGCGCGAAGATCTACCTCAAGCGCGACGAGTTGAACCACACCGGCGCGCACAAGATCAACAACGTGCTGGGCCAGATCCTGCTGGCGCGCCGCATGGGCAAGAGCCGGATCATCGCCGAAACCGGCGCCGGCCAGCACGGGGTGGCCACCGCCACCGTCTGTGCCCGATTCGGGTTGAAATGCGTCATCTACATGGGCGCGCATGACGTGGAGCGCCAGTCGCCGAACGTGTTCCGCATGCGGCTTCTGGGGGCCGAGGTGATTCCCGTCACCTCGGGCCGGGGCACGCTCAAGGACGCGATGAACGACGCGCTGCGCGACTGGGTGACCAACGTGCGCGATACCTTCTACTGCATCGGCACGGTTGCCGGCCCGCACCCCTATCCGGCGATGGTGCGCGATTTCCAGAGCATAATCGGCAAGGAGGCGAAAGCCCAGATGCTGGAGGCCGAGGGGCGCCTGCCCGACACGGTGATCGCGGCGATCGGCGGCGGGTCGAATGCCATGGGGCTGTTCCATCCCTTCCTCGATGACGAGAGCGTGCGGATCATCGGGGTCGAGGCCGGCGGCAAGGGGGTTGACGAAAAGATGCAGCACTGCGCCTCGCTCACCGGCGGGCGGCCCGGTGTCCTGCACGGAAACCGCACCTACCTGCTGCAGGACGACGACGGGCAGATCCTCGAAGGGTTCTCGATCTCGGCCGGGCTCGACTACCCCGGCATCGGCCCCGAACACGCCTGGCTGCACGAAACGGGGCGTGCCGAATATGTGGCGATCACCGATTCGGAAGCGCTCGAGGCGTTCCAGCTGTGCTGCGAGAAGGAGGGAATCATCCCCGCGCTGGAGCCCAGCCATGCGCTGGCGCATGTCATGAAGATCGCGCCGGACCTGCCGAAAGACCACCTGATCTGCATGAACATGTGCGGCCGCGGCGACAAGGACATCTTCACCGTCGCCCGCCACCTCGATTTCGACATCGATACCGGCGCCTGATTCGACTTTGCTGATTCGCATCCTTCCCGGCTGCCTGCCCGGGCGGCGGCTCCCGGCTGTCGGCGCGTTGTCGGCAGGAGCGCGTCCGGGGCGCGGCACCGGCCTGCGGCCCGGTCTTTCCGGTCGCGGGGCATAAACTTCCGTTTATCCTCCTAGCCCTGCCGGTTTAACGGGTGCCTTCTAAACTGCAAACGGATAGGATGAGCACGAATTTTCCGGGAAGCCTGTCTCCGCAAGGCCGCACGAGGCGGCATAGAAGCGTCGCACGATGTGGCGCGACATGCAGAGGAGATACAGAGATGAAGTTCGACAACCTGAAGAAAGCGGCCCGGATGTCTGTCGTGGCGACCGTTCTTTCCGCCGGAATGGCCCTGGCCAACCCGGCCGCGGAGGCGATCCTTGCCGATCTCACCGCCCAGAATGCCACCAATATCGAGATCAGGGTCGGGCTGTTCTCGATCAAGGCGGAAGCCGTGATCGACGGCGTGAAGGTGGAGCGCACCTATTCCCTGGATGGCGTTCTTCGCAAGGAAGAGGTCTATGCCGCCGGTTCCAAGACCACGACCTATTACGATGACGCGGGCAACCCGGTCTCGTCCCGGAGCGGTTATCACGACGATGACGACGACGATGACGACGACGATGACGACGACGACTACGATGACGATGACGATGACGACGACGATGACGATGACGACGACGATGACGACGACGATGATGATGACGATGATTGAGGCGTAAGACGGCCGATGCGCGATCCGGCCGGATGACGGGATGGGCGCGCCGCATGCCGCCAGGCATGTGGCGTGCCCCGTTCGGGAAGAGATGATGGAGAGACGCTATTTTCTTGCTCTGGTGGCCGCGGTCGCTCTTCAGCCCGCCTTCGCCGCGGCAGGGTCGATCGAGCAGTTCCTGATCCGGGAGCTCGAGACCCAGGGGTTCGCCATTCTGAAGGTGAGGAAGACCTGGCTGGGACGGCTGCAGATCCTCGCCGCAAACGAGCGCTTCAGGCGCGAGATCATTGCCAATCCGATCACCGGCGAGATTCTCAGGGATTACTGGGACCAGATGGATGATGGCGAAAGCGCGGCCGACCTGCTGAACCCTGATGATGCGACCGGAGATGATGCGGGTTCGGAGGCGGATGACGGGGGCGGCGGCCGGAACGACGACGACGATGATGACGACGACGACGACGACGATGACGACGATGATGACGACGGGAAGAAGAAGGACGATGATGACGACTGATTTTCCCGTTTCCGGAGAGAGCAGGGAGCGGGAATCCGCCTGAGCAGTCCCCGAGGCGGAATCGATCTGGTATGATTCGGGCAGGAAACCGGGAAAGCGCGTGCAGGAACGTATCGTTATCGTCGTCATAGTGTTCATTCAGTTCGCTTCGGCGTTCTTTTTCGTGACCGACATCTTTTCCAGCCTGATCGGCTTTCGAAGCCGGCCGCTGGACTGGAGATATCGGGAGATCATGGAAATCGGCGCCGCGGTCGGGCTGATCCTCGGGCTGATCCTCGGGCTTCTGGCGTTGCGCCGCTCGCTGAAGCGTCAGCGCCATGCCGAAAGCCAGTTGCGTCTGGCCTCGGGGGCCTTCATGGAGCTTCTGGAAGAAAGGTTTTCCGACTGGGGCCTGACCCCGTCGGAGCGCGATGTGGCGCTGTTTGCGGTCAAGGGGCTTTCGACCCAGGAAATCGCCGCGGTGCGCAATACCAGCGAAGGGACGGTCAAGGCCCAGACCAACGCCATCTACCGCAAGGCCGGTGTCAGCGGCCGGCCGCAGCTGCTGAGCCTGTTCATAGATGACCTGATGGGCGAGGCCCTGCCAGGGGTGACGCCCCGGAACGGGAGCGCCGCCTCCCGAAGGAACGGGAGCGCCGCCTCCCGAACCGGGCAGATGGTTGCCGGAAGGCGTGCACCCCGCAGGCAGGCTTCCGGGAAGAGAGGGGCGTGAGCGGCGCGGCGCGCCCGGACGAGGGCTCCCGGCTCCGCCGTCGCTCCCCCCGGTTTTCGGCTGTCCTGCTCCCGGTTGACGGGCCGGGGAAGCGGGCAAGGCAGCGGGACGAAAAACGCGCCCTGCGAGAGGGCGCGTGGCTTTCGTGTCGGAACGCCGTTGCCGTCAGCGGCGCAGACCCAGGCGCCTGATCAGGTCCTGGTAGCGCTTTTCGTCCTTGCGCTTGACGTAATCCAGCAGCTTGCGTCGCTGCGCGACCATCATCAGCAGCCCGCGGCGCGAATGGTTGTCCTTCTTGTGGGTCTTGAAGTGCTCGGTCAGCTTCGCGATCCGGCTGGACAGGATCGCCACCTGCACCTCGGGGCTTCCGGTGTCGCCCTCCCGGGTGGCGTATTCCTTGATGATGCGCTGTTTCTCTTCGGCGGTGATCGACATCGTGGCCTCCTTCTTTGCCGGGGTTCTGACGCGGGCCGGGATGTCGTCCAGCGCCGCGCCGCGGAATCGGTCGCTCGCCGGATGGCGGGCGGATGCGGGCGTATAAGGCATATCGCCGGGAAATGGAAGCCTTTCCCGCGCCCGGCCGCAGATGAAGGCGGCAGGGTCCCACGCGCCCCCGGCTGACTGTTTCCGGCCTCGGGAAACACCGTTCAGCCGGGGGATGTGCAATTGATTCCGCTTGTTGTCATGTCAAGGTATCGGGGTGCGGCCACGGGCGGCAAGCCGGGAGCAACCCGGAGAAGGACCGAGCAGGACCCGGGAGAAACATGATCCGGGAGCAACATGCGGAGGGGATCATGAGCGACAGGAAACGGCCGGAGCCCGCACGCGGCAAGGGCGGCTGCCCGGGGAGCGTGCCGGAGAGCGCGCCGGAGAGTGGAGCGCTTCCGCAATGGACGGGGAAAGGGCCGGGGGGAGAGCCGGCCATCCTTGCGCAGATGATCCGTCGTGCGCGCCCGATCAGGGCCGGCCGGCCGGTGGAACTGCGCGAGTTCGATCGCAAGCGGGAAGCGATCGTCCTTGCCTATGACCCGGGCCGCACCCCTGCGCCGCAATTTGCCCTGCTCGACGGTTTCCGTCCCGGCGAAAAGGTGCTGACGATGAACGGGGCGCAGCTGCTGCGGATCCATGATGCCGGGGGGGTGACGCTGGCCGATGTGAACCTCGTCGAGGCCGACATCGGGGCCTGAGCCGCCCGGCGGTCTTCGAACCCGATCCGGCTGGCTGCCTTTGGTGAAGTCTTTAATGAAAATCGACATATTTTGGCCGATGTTCTGCCTGTGTTCCGTGTTAGCCTCCGGCTGTCGCGCCCGATACGCCACTACCCGAAAGGCCGGACATGGAATTCGCGCTGATCTTGCTGGGACTGCTGCCGCTGGCGTTCCTGCCCGCCCTGCAGGGCCCGGCCGATGATGACGAGGCCGATCCGCCCGGAGAGGGTTTTTCCGGGGCCGGAACCGGCGCACTGCCCGATGCCGCCGGGGCCGAGGGGAGTGCGGCCGGGGGCGATGACGGCCTGTCGGACGATCTCCTGTCGGATGAGGGCGACTTCGACGCGGGCGACTTCGATGAGGGCGTCCCGCCGGGCGGAGATCCCGGCGATACGGGCGCCGGGAAGGCAACGCAGGGAACGATGCCGGGGGAAGGCGATGCCGGCTCCGTGCTCGCGCCGCATATCGAGGATGACGTGCCCGGCCCGCCGGGGGAGGATCCGCAGGGTGTCCTCCTGCCCGAGGCCGACGCTCCCGATCAGGGCGGGGGCGGGGTTCCCTTCACGCCGGAGGAGGTGCTTCTCCCGGTGGACGAATTCGATTCGGAAGGGCATGGAGTCTGGCTCGACCTGACCTCGGATGCGGGGATCGGACATGCCGAGATAGCCGGCTTCCGCCCCGGGGAGGACATGCTCCGGATCACCCTCCCGCCCCGCGATGACGGCACCGCTCCGGAGCTGACGGTCGGCCGTTCGGAGGACGGGCAGGACGGGATGGTCTTCATCGACGGGGATCTTGTCGCGATCCTGATCGGCGCGGCGGATCTGTCCGCGTCCGATGTCGATATCGTTCAGCCCTGAACCGGCGCCCGCGCGGCGGCACCGGGGGCGCGGGGCAGCGATGGGGCCGGGCTTTCCGGCTCGGTCCCTGCCACGCCTTCCGGCCCCCGTTCATTCCCAGCGCCGGGGCATCTGGGCATAGGCTATGTAGAGCGGATGTTTCGGGTGCCCGTCGCGCGTCAGCCCCAGGTGGAACAGGGCAACCCCCCTCGCGCACAGCATCCGGTGCACCGCGGCGCCGCGCCCCAGGTGCGCGCCATGCGCTCCCCAGGCACAGATGGTCTGATCGGCCCAGTCGCAGCCTTCGAGAATGGCGGCATCGTTGCCGGGGCCGATCGGGTCGTCGGCCGCGCGCATCCGGCGCGGGTCGGTCGCGCGCCAGGCGAAGATGTTGCTGACGCGGAAGGCGCCGAAGCCCAGCGCCCGGGCGCGCCGCTCGCAGCGTTCCACCGTCGGGTCGTTGCGGGTCTCGGTCGCGGTGGAGGGGTTGAGCATGATGAAATGGACCCGCGGCCCGGCCCGATCCCAGACCCGGGTCAGGGCATAGCGGTAGCGCTCGCAGTCGGAATAGACGGCAAGGCTTGCCGCATCGCCCTTCTGGTGGCTGCGGCGGATCATGGGGCGGTGTCCGCGCCGGCGCGGCGCGGGCGGCGGCGGATGCCCCGCGACCCGGGCGGTCGGGCGGGGCGGCTCACGGGTTGAATACCCGCTTCGGGTGCAGTTCGCCGGCGCGATAGATGCCGACGGCCACCGCCCTGCCGTCATGGGAGGCCCAGGCCTCATCGCCGTATTCCACATCTTCCGCGCTCAGCACCGGCGCCGGGTTTCCGTGGCGCAGCCGGGCGGCGCTTTCGGCGGAACAGCGCAGCTCCGGCAGATCGGCCAGCCCGGCCTCGAGCGGCAGCAGCCGGTCGTCGAGCGCCGCGGTTCCGGCCAGCTCCTCAAGCTGATCGATGCTCAGCCCGTCCTCGGCGTCGAACGGTCCCGACCAGATCCTCCGCAGCGCGCTGACATGGCCGAGACAGCCCAGCGCCTGGCCGAGGTCGCGGGCCAGCGAGCGCACGTAACCGCCCTTGCCGCAGACCATTTCCAGCTCCGCGTGGTCCTGATCCGGCCGGGAGATCAGTTCCAGGGATTCGACGAACAGCGGCCGGGCGGCAAGTTCCACATCCTCGCCGTCGCGGGCGCGGGCGTAGGCCCGCTGGCCGTCGATCTTCACCGCCGAGAACTTCGGCGGCACCTGCATGATCTCGCCGGTGAAGGCGGGCAGGGCGGCGCGGATTTCCTCTTCCGTCGGGCGCCGATCGCTTCGGGCGATCACCGCGCCCTCGGCATCGTCGGTATCCGTGGCCTGGCCCCAGCGCAGGGTGAAGCGATAGGCCTTCAGCGCCTCGGTCACATGGGGCACCGTCTTGGTGGCCTCGCCAAGGGCGACAGCCAGCACCCCGGTCGCGGCCGGATCCAGCGTGCCGGCATGACCGGCCTTGCGGGCGCGGAGCGCCCAGCGTACCTTGTTCACCACCGCGCTCGATGTCATGTCGGCCGGCTTGTCGATGATCAGCCAGCCGGAGATGTCGCGGCCCTTTCTCCTGCGCCCCATCAGCCCCCGTCTTCTTTCCGCCGTTCCTCCGGGTGGCCCTCCGGCCGGCCCGCCTCGATGTCGCGCCGCACCCGCTCCTGCGACAGCAGACGGCGGGTGGCATCCATCCGGTCGAAGCTCTCGTCGATCCTGAAGCGCAGCTCGGGTGCGTATTTCAGGGCGACCGCCCTGCCCACCTCCCGACGCAGTTCCGCGCGGTTGCGGTGCAGTGCGGCCAGCGTCTCCTTGCGGTTCCTGCCGCCCAGGGGCATGACGAAGGCAGTTGCCACCCGCAGGTCGGGCGAAGTTCTCACCTCGGCCACGGTGATCGACATGCGGTTCAGTTCCGGATCGTGGATCGCGTCGCGCGCGAGCAGCTGCGCCAGCGTGCGCCGGATCAGCTCGCCGACCCGCAGCTGGCGCTGCGAAGGCCCGGGCCCGTCATGGTGTGAGTTCTTCGCCATGGGCGCCAGATAATGGTGAACGCCTGTCACTGCAACCGGGCTTTGCCAATTTGCCGTTCCGGCGCTAAACCGGGGCCGGATACAGGAGAACGGGATGGAAGAGAAGCCGGGAATCGTCGTCGTCGGGGCATCGGGGCGGATGGGGCAGATGCTGGTGCGCACCGTTCTGGAATCCTCCCGGGCGCGCCTGGTCGGCGCGGTCGAGCGGGCCGGGCACGGCTGGGTCGGGCGCGACCTCGGCGAGGCGATGGGGGCCGGGCCGCTGGGGCTTGCGGTGACCGATGACGCGCTCGAGGCTTTCGCCGGCGCCCGGGCGGTGCTCGATTTCACCACCCCGGCGGCGACGGTGGAATTCGCCGCCCTGGCGGCCCAGGCGCGGCTGGTGCATGTGATCGGAACGACCGGCCTTGACGAAAGCGACCTGGCGCGGATCTCGGCCGCCGCGCGCCATGCGGTGATCGTGCGTTCGGGCAACATGAGCCTCGGGGTCAATGTGCTGGCAAAGATCACGCGCCTGGTGGCCGGGGTTCTGGACGAGGATTACGATATCGAGATCGTCGAGATGCATCACAACCGCAAGGTCGATGCGCCCTCGGGCACGGCGCTGATGCTGGGCGAGGCGGCGGCGCGGGGGCGCGGCCGCTCCCTGGCCGAGGTGGCCGAGCGGGCCCGGGACGGGATCACCGGACCGCGCCGGCGCGGCGACATCGGCTTTGCCGTGCTGCGCGGCGGCGACATCGTGGGCGAGCACGAGGTGATCTTCGCGGGCAGCGGAGAGCGGATTTCCCTGCGTCATGTGGCGACCGATCGCCGCCTGTTTGCCAGAGGTGCCCTGCGGGCCGCGCTCTGGGGGCTGGAGCGGAAGCCGGGCGAATACAACATGTTCGACGTGCTGGGGCTCTGAGCGTTTCTTCCGGCGCGCCCTGCCGGGCCGGTTCGGAGCGTGCCCCTGCCGGGGCCGGCGGGGGCGTGGCAGCACGTGGCGGCACGTCGCCTGCTCTGCCTGCTCTCGTCGCCCTTTCTGCGGTGCTTTCGCAGTGCGCGGAGGCCGACGGCGGAAGCCGGCGGTGCAGGGTCGGGAGCCTTGCCGCCCGGAAACCGTTCAGAAGTCCACCGCGATGCCGTTTCTTTCCCAATCGCCGTAGCGCACCGGATCCGGGCCGTCGCGCCCGCCCAGTTCGGCGGGAGGGCGCTGTGCGCTGCGGGCGGCTCTCCGGCGGCGTTCTTCGGCCTCGGCCAGGGCCCGGCGAGCCGCGGGGGGGAGCTCCTGCTGATCTGTCTTGCGGTGCATGCGCTGCTTGCCGTGGCGCTTTCCGAAGGTCTTGTCTGCCGGTGTCGCATGCTATAGCGCCCGGGGCGCGGGGCCGCAAGGCGGCGGCCGGAACAGGAAGCCGGGAAAGGACAACGCATGGCCATCGCGGGGCTGCTTCCGCGCCGGGCGGCGCTTCGGCTGCTGGACGGGGTCACGACCCGGCGCCGCATGCTGTCGGAGCTCGCGCCGCAGGAGCTGTCGGCGCTGAGCGGAGAAGAGCGCGCCCGCGCCCTGCGGCTGGCCGCCTCGGGGCTGCGCTGGGCGCAGCGCGCGGATCGGCTCCTCGGCCCTTACCTGAAGCGCCGCCCTCCGCAGAGGGTGCTGAACATCCTGCGTCTGGCGGTCGTCGAACTTTTCGAGGAACGCGCTGCGGCGCATGGCGTGGTCAGCTCCTGGGTATCGGTGACCCGCGCGGGTCGGCAGACGGCGCGGCTGGCCGGGCTGGTCAATGCCGTGCTGCGGCAGGTTGCGGCGCTGCCGCGGGAAAGCTGGGAAGCCCTGCCGCTTCCGCGGATGCCGGGCTGGCTGCGCCGGCCGCTGCTTGCCGCGCATGGCAAGGCCGTGGTGGAGGCGATCGAGGCGGCCCATGCCGCCGGCGCGCCGCTGGATCTGACGGTCAGGGATGCACCCGACGCCTGGGCACGCCGGCTTGGCGGGCGCCTGATGCCTACCGGTTCGGTTCGCCTCGGCTCCGGGGTGCAGGTTTCGGCCCTGCCCGGCTATGACAGCGGCGCCTGGTGGGTGCAGGATGCCGCCGCCGCGCTGCCGGTGCGCCTTCTTGCCCCGCGGCCGGGGGAGCGGGTGCTGGACATGTGTGCCGCGCCCGGCGGCAAGACCATGCAGCTGGCCGCGGCCGGGGCTGATGTCACGGCGCTCGACAGCTCCGCCCGGCGAATGCGGCGTCTGCGCGAGAATCTGGAGCGCACCGGTCTGACGGCGCGGCCGGTGGTGGCCGATGCGCTCGGCTTTCGGGCGCCGCCCTTCGATGCGATCCTCCTGGATGCGCCCTGCAGCGCCACCGGCACCATGCGCCGCCACCCTGATCTGCCCCATGTCAGAGGGGCCGATTCCCTGCCCGCGCTTCTTGCGCTGCAGCGGCGCCTGCTCGATCATGCGCTCACGCTGCTGCGCCCGGGGGGGCGGCTCGTCTATTGCACCTGCAGCCTGCTGCCCGACGAGGGAGAAGCGCAGCTCCGCGCCCTGCTGCAGCGCGCGCCGCGGCTGTGGCCGGACGGAGATGCGATTGCCGCCGCCATCGGGCGCGGCGGTTTTTCCGCCGACTGGCGCCGGCCGGAGGGGCTGCGCACCCGGCCCGATCACTGGGCGGATGCCGGCGGGCTGGACGGGTTCTTCATGGCGGTTCTCAGGGTTCCGGACGAGGGCGGGCTTGGGCCATGACAGGGGGCTGCGAAAGGCGTATTGTCGCAGGAAACGAGCCCGTTTCGGAAGTGCTCCGGAACCGGCGGCGAGGCGGGAGCCCGGTGCCCCAGATTGAGACGATATCCGCGCTCTGGACGCGCTGGATGAACCGGTGGCACGCCATGCGGGCGGTGCGCGCGCGCCCGGCGGGCGGGTTCGTTTCGCAGCCGGAGCCGCGCACCATCGGCTCCGTCTCCCGCGGGCTGCAGCTGGTGGCCGGGAACTTCCTGTTCGCCGGAACGCTGGTGGAGGACAGCGAGAACGCCATCTGGGACATTTCGATGCCCGATCTTCCGTTCGAGGAGGAGGCGCACGGATTCCGCTGGCTCGACGATCTGGCCGCGCTTGGAGACGCGCGGGCACAGGCCAGGGCGCAGGAGTGGCTGAGCGGCTGGATCGTCCGCTACGGCCGCGGCCGTGGCCCGGGCTGGACGCCGGATCTGACCGGGCGGCGCCTGATCCGCTGGATCAACCACGCGCTGTTTCTGCTCAACGGCCAGCCGGGCGAGCTTTCGCGTGCCTATTACGCCTCGCTCGGGCAGCAGACGCTCTTCCTGTCGCGGCGCTGGAAGGCGGCTTCTGCCGGGCTGCCGCGTTTCGAGGCGCTGACCGGGCTGATCTATGCCGGCCTTGCCCTGACCGGAATGGAGGCCCGGATCACGCCGGCGATCCGCGCCCTGGCCCGTGAGTGCGATGCGCAGATCGATACCGAGGGCGGGCTGCCGACCCGGAACCCCGAAGAGCTTCTGGAAGTGTTCGCGCTGCTCAACTGGGCGGCTTCGGCGCTGTCCGAGGCCGGCCGGATCGCCGCTCCGGAACATCTGGCGGCCATTGCCCGGATCGCTCCGACCCTGCGCGCGTTGCGCCACGGCGACGGCAGCCTGGCGCGGTTTCACGGCGGCGGGCGCGGCGCCGAGGGGCTGCTCGACCACGCGCTGGCGACATCGGGGGTCAGGACTCCTCCGCCCGAAGGCCCGGCCATGGGCTTTGTGCGGCTTCACGGCGGGCGCACGAGCCTCATCATAGATGCGGCGCCGCCCCCGCTCGGCCGGGAATCCCGCAACGCCCATGCCTCGACGCTGGCCTTCGAGCTCACCTCGGGGCGTCGGCCGCTGATCGTGAACTGCGGTTCCGGTGCCGGCTTCGGGCGTGCGTGGCACCGGGCGGGGCGGGCCACGGCCTCGCATTCGACTCTGGCACTGGACGGGCTGTCCTCGGCCCGGCTCGGGCGTTCCGCAACCGTGGGCGGGCACGAACGCGAGCTTCTGCAGGACGGGCCGAAAGAGGTGCGCATCCAGTTCATCACGGACAACGGCGTGCGCGGGCTGACCGCCGGCCATGACGGCTATCGGCTCCGCCACGGGCTGACCCATGTCCGGCGACTCGAGCTGGCGCCCAACGGCCGCGCGCTCAGCGGCGAGGACACGCTGGCTGCGATCGAACCGCCGGACCGGGCCCTGTTCGACAGGGCGCTGGACAGGGCCGGCCTGCAGGGAATCGGCTTCCGGCTGCATTTTCATCTGCACCCGGATGTGGATGCCGAGCTGGACATGGGCGGGGCGGCGGTGTCGATGGCGCTCAGAAGCGGCGAGATCTGGGTGTTCCGGCACGACGGCCGGGCCCGCCTGAGCTTGGAGCCGAGCGTCTATCTCGAGAAGGGGCGCCTGAAGCCGCGTGCGACGAAACAGGTGGTTCTTTCCGCCCGGGCTTTGGAGTATGCGACGCGTATCCGCTGGACGTTGTCCAAGGCCCAGTTCATCCCCGATGCGGTGCGTGACCTGAACCGGGACGACGACCTGCCCTGATGCCTGCCTCGTGGAGCCTGCCATGCCCGATCTTTTCCCCATCCGCCGCGCCCTGATCTCGGTTTCCGACAAGACCGGCCTCGAGGAGCTGGCCACCGCCCTCGCCGCGCGGGGGGTCGAGCTGCTGTCAACCGGCGGCACCGCCGGCGCGATGCGCGCCGCCGGGCTGCAGGTGCGCGATGTTTCCGATCTCACCGGTTTTCCGGAGATGATGGACGGGCGGGTCAAGACCCTGCACCCGGCGGTGCACGGCGGGCTGCTGGCGCTGCGCGACAACGCGGAGCACATGGCGGCGGCCGAGGCCCACGGTATCGTTCCGATCGACCTTCTGGTGGTGAACCTGTATCCCTTCGAGGAGACCCGGGCCCGGGGTGCCACCCATGATGAATGTGTCGAGAACATCGACATCGGCGGCCCGGCGATGATCCGGGCTGCGGCCAAGAATCATGCCTTCGTGAACGTGGTCGTGGATCCGGAGGATTACCCCGCCCTGCTGGAGGAGATGGAGCGCCATGCGGGGGCGACCAGCGCCGGTTTCCGGCGCCGCCTGGCCCAGACGGCCTTTGCCCGCACCGCCGCCTATGACGCGGCGGTCGCGTCCTGGCTGGCCGAGGAGGCCGGGGTGCAGACCCCGCGGCGGCATGTGCTGGCCGGCAGGCTGCTCTGCCGGCTTCGCTATGGCGAGAACCCGCATCAGGGCGCCGCCTTCTATGCCGGCGGCCCGCCCCGGCCGGGGGTGGCCGGGGCACGGCAGCTCCAGGGAAAGGAGCTGAGCTACAACAACATCAGCGACACGGATGCCGCTTTCGAGCTGATCAGCGAGTTCGATCCGTCCGAGGGAGCGGCCTGCGCGATCATCAAGCATGCCAACCCCTGCGGGGTGGCCCGCGCCGATACCTTGGCCGAGGCCTACGGCAGGGCCTTCGACTGCGACCGCACCAGTGCCTTCGGCGGGATCGTCGCCCTGAACCGGACCCTCGACGGGGCGACCGCGACGCGGATCGCCGAGGTCTTTACCGAGGTCGTGATCGCCCCCGATGCCGATGCCCAGGCCCGCGAGATCCTGGCCGGGAAGAAGAACCTGCGCCTTCTGGTGACCGGCGCGCTGGCCGATCCGGCCGCTGCCGGGCAGGAGATCCGTCAGGTTGCCGGCGGGTTCCTGGTGCAGGAGCGCGACCGCGGCCGGATCGGGCCGGAATCGCTGCGGGTCGTTACCCGCAGGGCGCCGAGCGCGCGGGAGCTCGCCGATCTCCTGTTCGCCTGGACCGTGGCGCGGCACGTGAAGTCGAATGCCATCGTCTATGCGAAGGATGGCGCCACCGTGGGGGTGGGCGCCGGGCAGATGAGCCGGATCGACAGCACCCGAATCGCCGCCCGCAAGGCGCGGGACATGGCCGGGGTGCTCGGGCTCGACCAGCCGCCGACCCTGGGGTCGGTGGTGGCTTCGGATGCCTTCTTCCCCTTCCCGGACGGGTTGCTGGCGGCGGCGGAGGCCGGAGCGCGCGCCGTGATCCAGCCTGGCGGCGCGCTGCGCGATGACGAGGTGATCGCCGCCGCCGACGAGGCCGGGCTGGCGATGGTCTTTACCGGCATGCGGCATTTCAGGCATTAGGTGGCCATGAGACTCCGCATCCTCTTGCGCACCGCGCTGACGGTCGTCGCGCTGGACCAGCTGACGAAGATCGTCGTCGTGCATCTCATGGGGCTGAAGACGCTCGGCTACATCGCGCTCCTGCCGCCCTGGCTGAGTTTTCGCATGGCCTGGAACGAAGGGATCAACTTCGGCCTGTTCGCCAGCGAAACGGCACTGGCGAAATGGCTGCTGATCGCGCTGGCGGTGGCGATCTCGACCTGGGTCGTGCGCTGGATCGGGCGCGACCACCCGCGGCTGCCGGCGCAGGTTTCGGGCGGGTTGCTTGTCGGCGGGGCCGCCGGCAATGTGATCGACCGGCTGCTTTACGGCGCGGTTGCGGATTTTCTCAACATGTCCTGCTGCGGGATCGAAAACCCCTATGCCTTCAATGTCGCCGATATCGCCGTCTTTGCCGGCGCCTTCGGGCTGATCCTGTTCACCGGGAACAAAAACGCGGCGTGACGGCGGCAGGGCGATGGGCTACATTCGGGCCCGGCGCGGCGGGGTGTTGACAGGGGGGCGGCGATGAAGGCGGTTTTCGGCAGGCTCGGCAGGCTCGGCAGGCTCGGCGCGGGGGGCGCGCTGCTGCTGTCGCTGGCGGCCTGCGGCGGCACCGCGCTGCGCCCGCCGGGACCGGCAGGCCCGGGGCCGGACGAGTTCATGGTCCTGCCGTCGCGCCCGCTGCAGGAGCCGGCCGACTATTCGCGACTGCCCGACCCGGCGCCCGGCGGGACGAATCTGGCGGATCCGGATCCGCGGGCCGATGCCGTGGCCGCGCTGGGCGGCGATCCGGCGGCGGTGAGCCGGCGCGGCATTCCGCCCGCCGACCGCACCTTGCTCGCGCATGTGCGCCGTTACGGGGTGCCGGAAGGAATCCGCGACGAGCTCGCTCGCGCCGACAGGACCTTCCGCCGCCGCCAGGGCGGGCTGGCCTTCCTGCGCCTGTTCCCGGGGAATCGCTATGCGGCGGCCTACCGGCGCTGGGCGCTCGACCCCTGGGAGGAGTTGGAACGGCTGCGTGCCGCGGGAGTGCGGACCCCGGACGCCCCGCCCCGCCCCGGGCGCTGAGCACCCCGGGCGCCCCGCCCCGGGCGGCGAAGCCGCGCCGCGATCGGTTCTCCCGAATTCTTGAGGCGGCTGCGGCTCGAACGGCTTGCGATCATGGCCCGGCGCCGCCACAATGGGCGGGACGCGAACCGACGGAAACCACCCGATGCGCCCGGCCCTTGCCCTGCTGACCGCCCTTGCCCTGCTGCTTTCCGGCTCTCCTGCCGCCGCCGTGCCGGCCACGACCTTTACGCTTGACAACGGCATGGAGGTGGTGGTGCTGGAAGATCACCGCGCCCCGGTGGTGGTGCACATGGTCTGGTACCGCGTCGGCGCGGCCGACGAGCCGCCCGGCAAGTCGGGGGTCGCGCATTTCCTGGAGCATCTCCTGTTCAAGGGCACCGATGACCTCGGGCCGGGCGAGTTTTCCCGGATCGTGGCGCGCAACGGCGGTTCGGACAATGCCTTCACCAGCTGGGACTACACGGCCTATTTCCAGCGCGTCGCCGCCGACCGCCTGGAGCTGATGATGCGGATGGAGGCCGACAGGATGCGCGATCTCCGGATGAGCGAGGAGGATGTCGCGACCGAGCGCCAGGTGATTCTGGAAGAGCGCGGCCAGCGGGTGGACAGCCAGCCGAACGCGCTGTTTCGCGAACAGCGCGGTGCGGCGCAGTTCCTGAACCACCCCTACGGCATTCCGGTGATCGGCTGGCGCCACGAGATGGAGCGGCTCGAGCGCGAGGATGCCTATGCCTTCTACCGGCGCTACTACGCGCCGAACAACGCGATCCTGATCGTGGCCGGCGATGTCCGCCCGCAGGAGGTGCGCGCGCTGGCCGAACGATACTACGGCCCGCTGGAGCCGACCCCGGACCTGCCGCCGCGCATCCGCCCGCAGGAGCCGCCGCAGCTTGTCGAGCGCAGGCTGACCTTTGCCGACCCGCGCATCGCTCAGCCCTACATCACCCGCAGCTATATCGCGCCCGAACGCGACAGCGGCGATCAGCGCGCGGCGGCGCGGCTGACGCTGCTTGCCGAGGTGCTGGGCGGCGACGGGGCGACTTCGATGCTCGGCCGCAAGCTCCTGTTCGAGGAGAAGAAGGCGATCTTCGTGTCGGCCAGCTATGACGGCACCGCGGTGGACGACACCACCTTCGGGCTGGTCATGGTGCCGGCAGCGGGGGTTTCGCTGCAGGAGGCCGAGGCGGCGCTCGACCGGGCGCTTGCCGAGTTCCTCGAGGAAGGCATCGAACCGGAACAGTTCGCGCGGATCAGGATGCAGCTGCGCGCCGCCCGCATCTATGGCCGGGACAACATCGGCACGCTGGCGCGGGAATACGGCGCCGGGCTGGCCACGGGGCTGACGGTGGCTGACATCGAGGCCTGGCCCGACATCCTGCAGGAGGTTTCTGCCGAAGAGGTTCTGGCCGCGGCGCGTGAACTGTTCGACCGTGACCGGGCGGTGACGGGCTGGGGCATGCCGGCGGAGGAGGGCGGGCAATGATGCAGATCGCGGCGCCTATCGTCCGGGTTCTTGCGCTGTGCGCGCTTTTCGCCTCTGCCGCGCTTCCCGCGCGCGCCCAGGTCGCGGTGCAGGAAGTGGTCTCGCCCGGCGGGATCCGGGCCTGGCTGGCCGAGGAGCACTCGATTCCCTTCACTGCGCTTGAAATCCGCTTCCGGGGCGGGGCGGCGCTGGATGCGCCGGAGCGGCGCGGGGCGATCAACCTGATGATGGCGCTGCTGGAAGAGGGGGCGGGCCCGCTTGACGCCCGGGCCTTCGCCGAGGCGCGCGAGGAGCTGGCGGCGAGCTTTGCCTTCGAGGCTTCCGACGATGTGGCCCGGATCTCTGCCCGGTTTCTGAGCGAGAACCGCGACGAGTCGGTGGCGCTGCTGAAGCTCGCCATGATGGAACCGCGTTTCGACCGGGATGCGCTCGAACGGGTGCGCGCGCAGGTGCTGGCGGTGATCCGCTCCGAGGAGACCGACCCCGGCGCGATCGCCGGCCGCGTCTTCGACCGGCTCGCCTGGGGAGAGCACCCCTACGGGAGCTCGCGTAACGGAACCGTCGAAAGCGTGAGCGCGCTCGGCCAGGCAGACATGCGCGATGCCTGGGCGCGGGTTTTCGGCCGCGACCGGCTCTATGTGGCTGCGGCCGGCGACATCACGGCAGAGGAGCTGGGGCTGCTGCTGGACGAACTGCTGCTGGATCTGCCCGAAAGCGCCTCGGTGCCACCGGCTCCCGAGGCCGGATACCGGCTGGAACCGGGGGTGACGGTGGTCGGCTTCGACACTCCGCAGGCGGTTGCCCTGTTCGGGCATGAAGGCATTGCGCGGGATGATCCGGACTACATCCCCGCCTATATTCTCAACGAGGTTTTCGGCGGGCGTGGCCTGCAGTCGCGGCTGACCCGGGAACTGCGCGAGAGGCGCGGCCTGACCTACGGCGTGTCCACCTTCCTGCTGCCGATGGAATACGGCAGGCTCGTCATGGGACAGGTGCGCAGCGACAATTCCCGCATGGCAGAAAGCGTTGCGCTGATCCGGCGGGAATGGGCGCGCATCGCCGGCGAAGGGCTGACCGGGGCCGAGCTCGAGGAGGCCAAGACCTACCTCACCGGCGCCTATCCGCTGCGCTTCGACGGCAATGCGCCGATCGCGCGGATACTTGTCGGGATGCAGATGATCGGCCTGCCGCGGGACTATATCCGCAACCGCAACGACATGGTGCGGGCGGTCACCCTGGAAGATGTCAACCGGGTCGCACGTCGGCTCTATCAGCCCGACAAGCTGCATTTCGTGGTGGTCGGCCGCCCCGACGGCCTGCCGCAGCCGGAGCAGAAGCCCTGAGCGCGGCCCTGCGCCGTGCGGCACGGGCCGGGTTCCCGTTTCCTTTCTTCCCCTGTTCCGAGGTGGCCGAATCGGGTGCCGACATGCTAGGTGTCGTGGCATGGCTGTTCCGACCCCCAAGATGCATGATTCTGCCCGGCAGAGCCGGCGGCAGATCCGCCAGCTGGACAGCGCCGCGATCAACCGGATCGCGGCCGGCGAGGTCGTGGAGCGGCCTGCCTCGGCGGTGAAGGAGCTGGTCGAGAACGCGCTCGATGCCGGCGCGCGGCGGATCGGGATCGACTTTGCCGATGGCGGCAAGACGCTGATTCGCGTCACCGACGACGGCCACGGCATGGCGCCCGACGACCTGCCGCTGGCGCTGGCCCGCCATGCCACCTCCAAGATCGACGGCTCCGACCTGCTGGCGATCCACACCTTCGGTTTTCGCGGCGAAGCGCTGCCCTCGCTGGGCGCGGTGGGGCGATTGCGAATCGTTTCGCGGGCGCGGGGCCACGAGGCGGCGGAAATCTCCGTCAGCGGCGGGCGCGCGCAGCCGGTGCGCCCGGCGGCGCTGGCGCAGGGCACGGTCGTGGAGTTGCGCGACCTGTTCTACGCCACTCCCGCCCGCCTCAAGTTCATGCGCAGCGACCGGGTCGAGGCGCAGGCGATCGGCGAGGTGGTCAGGCGTCTGGCCATGGCCGAACCCCATGCCGGCTTCACCCTGCGCGACCTGTCCGGCGGCGCGGGGCGCATGGTGTTCCGGGCGGAGCCGGAAACCGGCGACCTGTTCGACGCGCTGCACCGCCGTCTGGCGCGGGTGATGGGGCGCGAGTTCGCCGAAAACGCCCTGCGCATCGAGGCCGAACGCGAGGGCATCCGGCTGACCGGCTACGCCGCCCTGCCGACCTATTCGCGCGGCTCGGCGGTGGCGCAGCACCTGTTCGTCAACGCGCGCCCGGTGCGCGACAAGCTGCTGGTCGGCGCGCTGCGCGGGGCCTACGCCGATTTCCTGCACCGCGGGCGCCATCCGGCGGCGGCGCTGTTCGTCACCTGCCCGCCGCAGCTTGTGGATGTGAACGTGCACCCGGCCAAGTCCGAAGTGCGCTTTCGCGACCCCGGCGTGGTGCGCGGGCTGATCGTCTCGGCGCTGCGCCACGCGCTGGCAGAGGCGGGGCATCGCGCTTCGAGCACCGTTGCCGGGGCGGCGCTGGGGGCCTTCCGCCCCGGGTCGGCGCGGCCGCGCAACTGCCGGATGGACCGCCCGCCAGCGGGTGCGATCGGGCGTGCGTTCGAGGCGCAGGCGCCGGGCTTTGCCGAAGCTCCGGTTTCGGGCCGTGTCGAGCCGTCAGGCCGTGTCGAGCCGGCGGCCCCCCCCCGAGATGCCCCGGAGGCCGAGGATGCGCAGGGCTTTCCGCTGGGCGCGGCGCGGGCGCAGCTGCACGAGAACTACATCATCGCCCAGACCGCCGACGGCATGGTGATCGTCGATCAGCACGCCGCGCACGAACGGCTGGTCTATGAACGGCTGAAGGCCCAGATGGCCGAAAACGGCGTTGCTGCCCAGGCGCTGCTGATCCCCGAGATCGTCGAAATGAGCACGGACGACGCGGCCCGGCTGCTGGACTTCGCCGACGAGCTTTCGCGCCTCGGGTTGCGCATCGAACCCTTTGGCGGCGGCGCGGTGGCAGTGCGCGAAACCCCGGCGATCCTTGGCGCGGTGGATGCGCGCGCGCTGCTGCTGGACGTGCTCGACGAACTGGCGGAGGAGGGCGACAGCCGTTCGGTTCGCGAGCGCATCGAGGCGGTGCTGTCGCGTATCGCCTGCCACGGCTCGATCCGTTCGGGGCGACGGATGCGCCCCGAGGAAATGAACGCGCTCCTGCGCGAGATGGAGGCGACGCCGCATTCGGGCCAGTGCAACCACGGCCGGCCGACCTATGTGGAACTGAAGCTGGCCGACATCGAAAAACTGTTCGGGCGGCGATGATCGAGATCGGCGGGCAAAGCTATTCGCTGGGCGATCCGGCGGTGATCGCGGCCCTGTTCGGCGGGGTCGGCCTGCTGCTGGTGCTGCTCCTGCTGCTGGTGGCGCTGCGCCGGGCCGGGCGGACGGCCCGGTTGATCGCCCCGGTGGCGCAGCAGATGGGGGCGCTGGACAGGCAGGTGCAGCGGCTGTCGGACGGGCAGAGCCAGCTGGCCGGCGGGCTGGCGCACGTCTCCGAGGCGCAGGCCGCCTCGCAGGCGCAGATGCTGCGGCTGATGGAGCAGCGGCTGGCGGATGTGACCCGCACCATGGGCGAGAACCTCGAAGGCGCGTCGCGGCGCACGGCGCAGAGCCTGGGCGAGTTGCAGCAGCGCCTTGCCGCCATCGACCGGGCACAGGCCAATATCGAGAAGCTTTCGGGCGATGTGCTGAGCCTGCAGGACATCCTGTCGAACAAGCAGACCCGCGGCGCCTTCGGCGAGATCCAGCTGAACGACATCGTCGGCAAGGCGCTGCCCAGGGACAGCTACGCGCTGCAGGCCAAGCTTTCGAACGGCAAGCGCGCCGACTGCCTGATCCGCCTGCCCGACCCGCCGGGGCCGATCGTGATCGACGCCAAGTTCCCGCTGGAGGCCTACGAGGCGCTGCGCCGTGCGGGCAACCGGCAGGAGGCGAAGGAAGCGGCAGCCTTCTTCAAGACCTCGGTGCGCAAGCATATCCGCGACATCTCCGAACGCTACATCGTGGAGGGCGAAACCGCCGACGGAGCGCTGATGTTCCTGCCGTCCGAGGCGATCTACGCGGAACTGCACGGCAACCATCCCGACCTCGTGCGCGAAAGCTTCGCGGCCCGGGTCTGGATCGTGTCGCCCACGACCTGCATGGCGACGCTGAACACCATGCGCGCGATCCTGAAGGACGCGCGGATGCGCGAACAGGCCGGCGCCATCCGCAAGGCGCTGCGCCAGCTGCATCGCGATGTCGAGCTGGTGGTGGAGCGGACGGACAGGCTGCGCACCCATTTGCGCCAGGCGGAGGACGATCTCGAGGGCATCGGCACCGCTGCTGCCCGTGCCGGCAGGCGGGCGGCCCGGATCGACAATTTCGATTTCGAGGAGCTGTCCGCAGAACGGCCCGGGGGCGGTGACGGGGCGCTTCCCCTGTCCTGAGCCGGCCGCTTCCGCGCGCCGCCCCTCGCAGTTGCGCGGGGCATCTGCCGTTTCCGGCCGATTTGACCGAACGCAATTTCGGGGGCGGTTTTCGTGCTATCCTTCGTTGCCGGCCGCGCACCGGCTCCGGCAGACGCAAGGCCCGCCTTCGGAAAGGAAACAGCAATGCTCGGCATCAGCTCCCGCAAGATCGCCCATGTCATCCTGCGCGCCCGGGAACTGGGCGTGAAGGTCGCCCGTTGGGATGCCCCCGGCGACAGCGCCGACGCGGACACGATCCTCGAAGCCCGTCCCGGCGATGCCACCGAGGCCGAGCTGCGCGCCTTCATCCGCAGCCTGAACGAGGATGAGAAGGCCAGTCTCGTCGCCGTGATGTGGATCGGGCGCGACGTCTTCCTGCCCGAGGACCTGCCGGAGGCGCTGCGCACCGCGCGGGAAGAAGCGACGACCCCGACCGAGGACTACCTGCTCGGGGTGCCGCATCTGGCGGAGCATCTGGAGGAGGGGATGGAAAAGCTGGGGCTGGAGCCGGGCGCGGTCGAGGAAGAGCTGCTCTGAAGCATGTCGCTTGAGAGCGGGGGCGGCTTTGATCTTCCCGGACATGCGAAAAGGCATGCGCAAACGGGAAGGCAGAGCGTTTCGCGTGAATGCGGATGAACGCGCCAGGCTCCGGGAACCCCGCGCCGGCCGGGAATGGCCGCCTTCCCGGCGGGGCAGCCGGGTGTCGTGCGTCGGCCGTCACACCGGGCGCGCTGAAGGCGTGTCCGGGTGTGGCAGGTCCGTGCCCGCCCTGCGCCCCGTCCGCTGTCCGCCCCGTCCGCTGTCCGCCCCGTTCGCTGTCTGCCCCGTTCGCTGCCTGCCCCGTTCGCTGTCCGCCCCGTCCGCTGCCTGCCCCGTTCGCTGCCTGCCCCGTTCGCTGCCTGCCCCGTCCGGTTCAGGCCGGGCGGGGCTGCAGGTGGTCCACCCGCTGGAGATGCTGGGCCTGGCTGTCGATTTCCCGCAGCCACCGGGCGATCAGCCTTTCGTCATGCGGGGCCGGGCTGACCCCGGGCGGGATTTCCCGGGCCATGACCGCCTCGACCGCCAGCGCGACCGGCACCGAGACCAGCCGAGCCATCGCCGAGCCGCGCAGATCTCCCCAGGCATCGAGGGTCCATGTCCTGTGCCATACCGGCCGGCCTTCCCGCTCCGCCCGCAGCGATACGCAGAGAATCACCCGGTCCGGCTCGCCTTCGGCATAGGCATGGTCGGCCCACAGCCGGTCGGACAGTTCCCGCAGCTGGTTCTCGTCGGCGTTCTCGATCCGGGCGAAGATGTCGGCCCAGGCCTCGGCCCAGCCGTTCAGCCGCAGCGTGCCGCGCACGAAGTCGCGCAGCTTCCAGCCCGGATCGAAGCGGTACTGTTCGATGAAGGGCAGCGAATCGCGGTTCGGATAGACCTCGAAGCTTTCCGGCTGCGGCAGCGGGGCGAGGTAGCTGGAGAGCGCGTCCCAGGGCCGTTTCACCGACAGTTCCGTGAAGGCGCGCAGCGAGCGCGAGGGGGCGCGCAGCGCCTTGAGCACCCCCAGCGGCGACCAGCTGAACTTGTAGCGGAAGGCATTGGCATGTTTCGGCACGCCGCCGCAATAGGAGGTGAAGGACAGCACGTTGTCCGGCGTGCAGGTATCCGAGGCGCGGTAGGACTCGACCAGATCATGGGCCATGAGGTGGTCGATCCCGGGGTCGAGCCCGACCTCGTTCACCAGTGCCGCCCCGGCGGCGCGGGCGGGTTCGTCCAGCGCGGCCATTTCCGGCGATATGTAGCTGGAAGAGACGAAATGCGCCCCGCCGGCGATGGCGCGCCGGGCCAGCGGCACGTGCCAGTCACCCGGCAGCATCGACACCACGATGTCGCCGGGTTGCAGCCCGGCCGCCAGCCGGTCGATGTCGAAGGCCCGGATGCGCCGGGTCAGGTCTCCCACCGCGTCTTCTGCCCTGGCGAGCGTGCGGTTCCAGACCGTCACCTCGTGGCCGGCCTCCAGCAGGCGCCGCAGGCCGGGAACGGCGGAAAGTCCGGTGCCGCACCAGTGGATCGTCATGGGGTCGCTCCTGTCGTTGCCGGGTCGTGCCGCGCCGCCTCCAGTGCAGCGACGTGGGTGTCGAATATCGCCTTCGCGCGGCCCCAGACACCGGCCTGCGGAGCATCGAGGCACAGCAGCGAGGGCAGGAGCTGGCCGGCGAAATCGACCGAGCTTTCCACCGGCAGCAGCGAGGGCAGGTTGTCGATCGCCATCACGTCGAGCGGTGGTTCGTCATGCACCCGCAGGGCCGGCCGGTCCCAGGTGGTGGGGTGCCCGTAGACCTTGATCGGCGAGAATTCGGAAGTCGGGTCGCAGGCCACGTCGCCGATCACCGACAGCCGGCGGTCGGCCCGGGGAGCATCTGCGTTCACGAATACGGGGCAGCCCGGCGTTGCAAGGATGGCATTGATGAACAGCTCATGCGCGAGCACTTCGGGGAAGGGGCCGCCGTGGGCGGTTTCGGCCATGTCCCAAGCGGTTGTGGGCACGTCGAGCGCGCGCAGCAGGTCGCAGGCGCCGCTGCCCACCCGGCCGCGCGCGCCGATCACGATCGCCCTCGGGCGCCCGGCCCCGGCCGCATCGAGTTCGCGGCGGATGCTTTCGGTCAGCTCCCGGGAGCCGGCCCAGGTGCGCACCGCTCCGCACAGCGCGCCCCGCTGTTGTGCGGCCCAGCACTTCAGCGCGACCGCTGCCCCGGCGAAGCCGGCCCAGTAGCCGAAGGCGGCGATTCGCCGGCCGGACTCGTCGAGCAGGTATTCCAGGTCGTAGAGCGTGCCCCCGCCGGCGACGAAACGCTCCAGAAGCCGCCGGCCCGCGGGCTGCCCCTTGTAGGCATGGCCGAACATGATGTGGCGGTGATGCAGCGGCGTTCCGTCATCGGGCAGTTCCTTGAGTCCGAAGACGAAGGCATCGCGCGGGGCGTCGGGCCAGGCGTTTTCCTGCACGATCTCGCAGCCGGCTTCGGCATAGCTTCCGATCGGGATCGCCCGGCTCCGGCTCCGTTCGATGCTGACGCGGAAGCCGGCGTCGATCAGGCGCCGCGCGCCTTCCGGCGTCAGGCCGACGCGCTCCTCATGGGGCCTCTGTTCGGCCCGGACCCAGAGATGTGGCATGCGAATCCTCCCGGACAGGACTTGCGGACTGTCTAGGAGAAGATTCGCGCCTTGCCAATCACCGCCGCGGGCCGCACCCTTCCGGGCCTCGACGAAGCCCCCGGCGGGCGCGCCGGCGACGGAATCTTGCCCCTGCGCGCGATTAATTGAACGATCGTTAAAAAAATATCTGGATGTGCGCGCCCGCACCGTTTACTTTGAATCCTGCTTCGGCTTTAGTTTCAGGCCGAAGGGCCGCCTGCGGCGGCACGAAACCGGAACCACGGCCCGAAGACCCGCGCTCGGCGGGCGGGGCTGCCGGCTGGCCGGCAAGGGGAGGAAATGGATTTGGAAGACACGTCCGCGCCCCGGGCGCTCGCCTCAATTCCGGCGCTGCTCGAGCGCAATGCGAAGAAATTCGCCACCCGTCCCGCATATCGGGAAAAGGAATACGGAATCTGGCAGAGCTGGACCTGGCTCGAGGCGGCCGAGGAGATACGCGCCCTGGCTCTCGGCTTTCTCGCGCTCGGGGTCGAGAAGGGGGATTTCGTCGCGATCATCGGCCGCAACCGGCCGGCGCTCTACTGGTCCATGGTGGCGGCTCAGAGCGTGGGCGCGGTGCCGGTGCCACTCTATCAGGATGCGGTGGCCGAGGAGATGGCCTATGTGCTCGGCCATTGCGGGGCCCGCTTCGTGGTTGCCGAGGACCAGGAGCAGGTGGACAAGGTTCTGGAGATCCAGGAGAAGGCCCCGCAGATCGAGCGGATCATCTACCTGGATCCGCGCGGGCTGCGCAAGTACGATCACGGCAGGCTGCACGCGTTGCGCGACGTCCAGGCCGAGGGGCGGGCCGCGCAGGAGCGCTTCGGGAAGGAGCTGGAGGCGCGCAAGGCCGCGCTCGGCTATGACGATACCTGCGTCATGCTCTACACCTCCGGCACCACCGGCCGTCCCAAGGGTGTGGTGCTGTCCAACCGCAACATCATAGAAAGCTCGAAGGCCTCGGCGGAATTCGACAACCTGACCGAAAGGGAAGACGTCCTGGCCTATCTGCCGATGGCCTGGGTGGGCGATTTCATCTTTTCCATCGGTCAGGCCTACTGGACGGGGTTCTGCGTCAACTGCCCGGAAAGCGCCGACACGATGATGACCGACCTGCGCGAGATCGGGCCGACCTACTACTTTGCTCCGCCGCGGGTCTTCGAGAGCCAGCTGACCAATGTCGTGATCCGGATGGAGGACGCGGGGCGGTTCAAGAAACGGCTGTTCGACAGCTTCATGGCCCATGCCCGCAAGGTGGGTCCGGCGATACTCGACGGCCGTCCGGTGGGGATCTGGGACCGGCTGAAATACCGGCTGGGCGATCTGCTGATCTACGGGCCGCTGAAGAACGTGCTGGGGTTTTCGCGGGTGCGCGTGGGATATACCGCCGGCGAGGCGATCGGGCCGGAAATCTTCGAGTTCTACCGTTCGCTGGGGATCAACCTCAAGCAGCTCTACGGTCAGACCGAGGCGACGGTATTCATCACCATTCAGCCCGACGGCGAGGTGCGCGCCGATACGGTGGGCATTCCGGCGCCGGGGGTCGAGGTGCGGATCGACGAGAAGGGCGAGATCTTCTACCGCTCGCCCGGGGTGTTCGTCGAATACTACAAGAACCCCGAAAGCACCGCCTCGACCAAGGATGCCGAGGGCTGGGTGGCCACAGGCGATGCCGGCTTCTTCGAGGAGGGCACCGGGCATCTGCGGATCATCGACCGGGCCAAGGATGTGGGCAAGATGGCCGACGGGCGGCTGTTCGCGCCGAAATACATCGAGAACAAACTCAAGTTCTATCCCAACATCCTCGAGGCCGTGGTCTTTGGCGACGGCCGCGAGATGTGCACGGCCTTCATCAACATCGACCTCACCGCGGTCGGCAACTGGGCCGAGCGCAACAATATCGCCTATGCCTCCTACCAGGAGCTGGCGGCGCATCCGCAGGTCTACGAGATGATCCAGGAGCATGTGGAGGAGGTCAATCGCTCTGTCGCCCGGGACGAGATGCTTTCGGGCTGCCAGATTCACCGCTTCCTGATCCTGCACAAGGAGCTGGATGCCGATGACGGCGAGATGACCCGCACCCGCAAGGTGCGCCGGCGGGTGATCGAGGAGAAATACGCCGATCTGATCACCGCGCTCTACGACGGCTCGCACAGCATCCACACCGAAACCGAAGTCACCTACGAGGACGGCCGCAAGGGCAGGATCTCGGCAACGCTGGAGATCCGCGATGTCGCCGTCGTCGAAAGCGGGAGGGACGCGGCATGAGCGCGACGGCGGCGGTTCGACCCCATGTCACCGAAGACGGGCGCGAGCTCGGCGAGGTTCTGATGGACCTGCGCAACATCACCCTGCGGTTCGGCGGGGTGACTGCAATCAAGGATGTCTCGTTCAACATCCAGCAGGGAGAGATCCGCGCGATCATCGGCCCGAACGGTGCGGGCAAGACCTCGATGCTGAACGTGATCAACGGCTTCTATCACCCCCAGGAGGGCAGCATCACCTTCCGCGGCGAGACCCGTTCGCGGATGCGGCCCCATGATGCCGCGCGGCAGGGCATTTCGCGCACCTTCCAGAATGTCGCCCTGTTCCAGGGCATGACCACGCTGGACAACATCATGGCCGGCCGGGCGCTGAAGATGCGCCGGAACTTCCTGTGGCAGATGCTGCGTTACGGTCCGGCGCTGGAGGAGGAAATCGAGCATCGCCGCAAGGTCGAGGAGGTGATCGACTTCCTGGAGATCGAACATATCCGCAAGACCCCGGTCGGGCGGCTGCCCTACGGGTTGCAGAAGCGGGTCGAACTGGGGCGCGCGCTGGCGGCCGAGCCTGCGCTGCTGCTGCTGGACGAACCGATGGCGGGGATGAATGTCGAGGAAAAGGAGGACATGAGCCGCTTCATCCTCGATGTGAACGAACAGCTCGGCACCACGATCGCCCTGATCGAACACGACATGGGCGTGGTGATGGATCTCGCCGACCGGGTGGTCGTGCTGGACTACGGCAGGAAGATCGCCGACGGAAAGCCGGACGAGGTGCAGAGCGACCAGGCCGTGATCGACGCATATCTGGGGGTGCCGCACTGATGGAACTGCTCTACAACATTTTCGTCGATCCCTTCGCGCAGATGGTCTCGACGCCGGACTTCCTGCTGCAGGTGCTGTGGGAAGGGTTCGTGACCGGCACGCTCTATGCGCTTATCGCGCTGGGCTACGTGCTGATCTTCAAGGCATCCGGGGTGTTCAACTTCGCCCAGGGCATCATGGTGGTCTTTGCGGCGCTGTCGCTTGTCGGCTTTTACGAGGCCGGGGTGCCGGCCTGGCTGGCACTGCTTCTGGCGCTGGGGATCATGGCGGTGCTGGCGGTGGGGACCGAGCGCCTTGTCTTGCGCCACATGGTCAACCAGGAAGAGATCATCCTGTTCATGGCGACGATCGGGCTGAGCTACTTCCTGATCGGGTCTGGCGAACTGATCTTCGGCGGGGAAACCAAGTCGATGATCACCGAGGAACTCGGCCTGCCCACCGGCTCGACCGTGCTCGATGTGGCCGGCGGGATCGTCATCCTGCAGCATATCGACATCGCGGCGGCGGTGATCGCGGCGCTGATGGTGGCCGCGCTGGCCTTCTTCTTTTCCAAGACCCGGATCGGGCGCGCTCTGAGGGCGGTGGCCGACGACCACCAGGCGGCGCTGTCGGTGGGGATCTCGCTCAACCAGATCTGGGCGGTGGTGTGGTTTGCCGCCGGCATCGTGGCGCTGGCCACCGGAATCATGTGGGGAGCGCGCTCGGACGTATCCTTTGCCCTGCAGATCGTTGCGCTCAAGGCGCTGCCGGTGCTGATCCTGGGCGGCTTCACCTCGATCCCCGGCGCGATCATCGGCGGGCTGATCATCGGCATGGGCGAGAAACTGTTCGAGGTCTACTGGGGCGGGCTCATGGGCGGTGGCGTCGAGGGCTGGTTCGCCTATGTGATCGCGCTCATCTTCCTGCTGTTCCGACCGCAGGGCCTGTTCGGCGAAAAGATCATCGAAAGGATCTGAGGCATGATTTACCGCGAAGCAGGGCAGTTCAAGACCTCCTACCGGCAGGACAGCGCGATCTTTCCGATCCTGCAGGACCGGATCGCGATCATCTTCTACCTGTTCGTCGCCTTCATCGTGATCCCGCTCTTCGGGTCGGATTTCTTCCTGAACTCGATGATGATTCCGTTCCTGATCTTCGCGCTGGCGGCGATCGGGCTGAACGTGCTGACCGGATACACGGGGCAGATCTCGCTGGGAACCGGCGCCTTCATGGGGGTCGGCGCCTATTCCTGCTACAAGCTGACCACCTTCTTCCCCGAGACCAATATCGTGCTGCTGATCCTGCTGTCCGGCTTCTTCGCTGCCGGCATCGGCATGATCTTCGGGTTGCCATCGCTGCGCATCAAGGGCTTCTATCTGGTGGTCACCACGCTCGCGGCGCAGTTCTTCCTGGAATGGGCCTTCATCCGGGTGGGCTGGCTTTACAACTACAATGATTCCGGCGCCATCGAGGTGCCCCAGCGCGAGGCCTTCGGGCTGATCGTGACCGGCCCTGCGGCCACGCCGTCGGTGCGCTACCTGATGGTGCTCTCGATCGTGGTGCTGGTGACCTGGGTCGTCTCGAACCTGATCCACGGCCGGATCGGGCGCAGCTGGATGATGATCCGCGACATGGACATCGCCGCCGAGCTGATCGGGGTGCGCCCGCTCCATGCCAAGCTGTCGGCCTTTGCCGTTTCGTCCTATGTGGCCGGCGTGGCCGGGGCGATGATGGTATTCTTCTGGCTGGGGGCGGCCGAGGTGGAGAGCTTCGACGTGAACCACTCCTTCCTGATCCTGTTCATGGTGATCATCGGAGGGCTGGGTTCCCTGGTCGGCTCGTTTCTGGGGGCGGCCTTCATCTGGATGCTGCCGATCGTGATCCGCGCCGTGCCCCGCGTGCTGGGGCTCGACATCAATGCCGCCACCGTGGAGCATCTCAACTTCATGATCCTCGGCGCGCTGATCATCTTCTTCCTCATCATCGAACCGCACGGGCTTGCCAGGCTCTGGTCGGTGGTGAAACAGAAACTTCGCGTCTGGCCGTTCCCGTATTAGGGTCGGGCGGGGGAATGACGGCCTCGCCTCGGAACCGGGCGGGTCGCGGAAACGGAAGGCAAAGGTTTCGGACTCAGGCGGCCCGCACCCGCGGCCGCGCAACAAGGGAGGAACAGGAATGTTCGGAAAGATGGTTACCGGGGCCACGATCCTGGCAACGGCGCTCACGCTCCAGACCGGCAGCGTGAGTGCAGAGGAGACGCTTTTCGTCCCCTCGCTCAGCTATCGCACCGGCCCGTTCGCGGCCAACGGCATCCCGATCGCCAACGGCTTTGCCGACTACTTCACCATGCTGAACGAGCGTGACGGCGGCATCGGCGGCGTCAAGGTCACGGTTGAGGAATGCGAGACCGGCTACAACGCCCAGAAGGGGGTGGAGTGCTACGAGGCCACCAAGGGCAAGGGGGCGCTGGTCTACAACCCCTATTCCACCGGCATCACGCTGCAGCTGATCCCCAAGGCCCCGGTCGACAAGATCCCGGTGCTCTCGATGGGCTACGGCCTGTCGGCGGCGGCCATCGGCGAGAAGTTCCCCTGGACCTTCAACTACCCGGCCACCTACTGGGACCAGATGTCGTCGATCATCAAGTATATCGACGGCAAGGAGGGCGGCATCAAGGGCAAGAAGATCGGCTTCATCTACCTTGACGTCGGCTACGGCAAGGAGCCGATCCCGCTGCTCGACCAGCTGGCCGAGGAGATGGGCTTTACCGTGGTCAAGTTCCCGGTCGGCGTGAAGGAGATGCAGAACCAGTCCTCGCACTGGTTGAACGTGCGCAAGGAGCGGCCCGACTGGATGATCATGTGGGGCTGGGGTGCGATGAACGCCACCGCGATCAAGGAAGCCGCCAAGACCCGCTACCCGATGGATCGGTTCATCGGCAACTGGTGGTCCGGCGCGAATGTCGATCTTGAACCGGCGGGCGAGGCCGGCAAGGGTTACATCGCTGCCAACATGGCCGCGGCGGGAACCGACATGCCGGCGATCCAGGACATCCTGAAATACGTGGTCGATGCCGGCAAGAGCAAGGTCGCCGAGCGTTCTGATGTGGGCAAGGTGCTCTACAACCGCGGGGTTCTGAACGCGGTGGTGGTCGCCGAGGCGATCCGCACCGCCCAGGAAATGACCGGCAAGAAGATGATCACCGGCGAGGACATGCGCCTCGGCCTGGAGAACCTGGACTTCTCCGCCGAGCGGATGGCCGAGCTGGGGCTGCCGGGCTTCACCGCCCCGATCAAGGCCAGCTGCGAGAACCACGGCTCCGGCGGGTCGATCTTCCTGCATCAGTGGAACGGTTCCGGTTGGGAGACGATCACCGATCTGATTCCGCCGATGACCGAGAAGGTGCGTGCCATGCTCGAGGAAGCCGCCGACAAGTATGTCGCGGACAAGCCTGACTGGCAGACCCAGGACTGCGGCTGACGCAGGCCCGGAACCAGACCGGGGCCGGCCGGGTGCGGCCGGCCCCACCAGGCGATTTCAGGACGGACCCGAAGCCATGAACGCAGATGCCACAGCCGCCGCCTCGCAGGCGGAAGACATCCTCCAGGTCAACAATATCGAGGTGATCTACAACCATGTGATCCTCGTTCTGAAGGGGGTTTCCCTGAGCGTTCCCAAGGGCGGCATCATCGCGCTTCTGGGCGGCAACGGGGCCGGCAAGACGACGACCCTGAAGGCGATCTCCAACCTGCTGCATTCGGAGCGCGGCGAGGTCACCAAGGGGGCGATCCTGTATCACGGCAGGCCGGTGATGCAGCTCGACCCGGCCGAGCTCGTGCGCCGCGGCGTGATCCAGGTGATGGAAGGGCGCCACTGCTTCGAGCATCTCTCGGTCGAGGAAAACCTGCTCACGGGGGCCTTCACCCGCCGCGACGGGGCCAGGGCCGTCCAGCAGGATCTGGAGATGGTCTATTCCTATTTCCCCCGCCTGAAGGAGCGGCGGAAGTCCCTGGCCGGCTACATTTCCGGGGGCGAACAGCAGATGGTCGCCATCGGCCGCGCGCTCATGAGCCGGCCCGAGACCATCCTGCTCGACGAACCATCCATGGGGCTTGCCCCGCAGCTGGTGGAAGAGATCTTCGGCATCGTGAAGAACCTGAACGAGCAGGAGGGCGTGTCCTTCCTGCTGGCCGAGCAGAACACCAACGTGGCGCTGAAATACGCCCATTACGGCTATATCCTGGAAAGCGGCCGGGTGGTGATGGACGGCCCGGCGGCGGAACTGCGCGAAAACCCGGACGTGAAGGAATTCTACCTCGGGATCAGCGAGAAGGGGCGCAAGAGCTTCCGAGAGGTGCGCAGCTACCGCCGCCGCAAGCGCTGGCTGAGCTGATGGCCGAGGCGAAGGTCGCCTGCCGGACGCCCAACCCGGGCAAGCCGGGGATGACGAACATCCCGAAATGGAAGTTCGACTGCATCCGCGCCGCGATCCTGGACACCCTGGCCGAGGGTGACACGGCCTGGTCCGACCTGACCGAAGCCGTCCGGGCCCGCCTGTCCGAAGACGAACTGGCGCGGATGGGCAAGCTGAGGTGGTTCGTGGTGACGGTGAAACTTGAACTTGAGGTCCGCGGCGAGATCGCGCGGATCCCGGGGCGATCGCCCCAGATGCTGACGAGGGCGACATGAGTACTTTCTACGACGATCTGGAAACCCGCTCCGCCGATGCGCGCGCCGCCGACATCGCCCGCGCCCTGCCCGAACAGATCGCCCGTGCCCGGGCGCTTCCCGGATACGCTTCGAGCCTGGCCGATGTGGATCCGGCGCAGATCACCTCGGCCGAGGCTCTGGCCTCGCTTCCCGTCCTGCGCAAGTCGGCGCTGGTGGAGGCGCAGGCGGCGCATCCGCCCTTCGGGGGCTTCACCGCCGACGGTTCGGCCGGTTTCGAGCATGTCTTCCAGTCACCCGGCCCGATCCACGAGCCGGGGCGCACCAGCCCGGACTGGTGGCGGCTGGGCCGTTTCATCCATGCCTGCGGCGTGCGCCGCGGCGATGTGGTGCAGAACTGCTTCTCCTACCATTTCACCCCCGCCGGCATGATGTTCGAAAGCGCCGCCCGCGCCGTGGGGGCAACGGTGTTTCCCGCCGGCATCGGCCAGACCGAACTGCAGGTGCGCGCCGCCGCCCATCTGGGGGTGACCGCCTGGGCCGGCACGCCGGATTACCTGAAGGTGATCCTCGACAAGGCCGACGAGATGGGCGTGAAGCTGAACATCACCCGCGCCGGGGTGGGGGGCGGGGCGCTGTTCCCCTCCCTGCGCCAGGAATACGCCGAGCGCGGCATCGCCTGCCTGCAGTGCTACGCCACCGCCGACATTGGCAACATCGCCTACGAAAGCGAGGCGATGGAGGGGATGATCGTGGACGAAGGCGTGATCGTGGAGATCGTGCGCCCCGGCACCGGCGAGCCGGTGCCCGAGGGCGAGGTGGGCGAGGTGGTGGTGACCACGCTCAACCCCGACTATCCGCTGATCCGCTTCGCCACCGGCGACCTGTCCGCCGTGCTGCCCGGCCAGTCGCCTTGCGGGCGCACCAACATGCGCATCAGGGGCTGGATGGGACGCGCCGACCAGACCACCAAGATCAAGGGCATGTTCGTGCGCCCCGAGCAGGTGGCCGAGCTGGTGGCCCGCTTCCCCGAGGTGCGACGCGCCCGGGTTGTCGCCACCCGCGAAGGCGAGATGGACGTGATGACGGTGCTGATCGAGGCCGAAGGCGGAGACCGGGCCGCCTATGAGGGAGCCGTGCGCGAGATCCTCAAGTTGCGCGGCAGCGTCGAGATCGTCGCGCCGGGCAGCCTGCCCAACGACGGGTTGGTGATCGACGATCAGCGCAGCTACGACTGATCCGCCGCGCTCCCGCCCGGGGGGGCGGGGCGCGCCGGGACGGCGGGCGCTGGCAGGGGAGTGTCGATGCGCGGGAGAGGACCGCGGGAGGGAGGAACAGTCTGCCCGCCCGGCCGGCGCTGCTCGCGACGCCCCGCCTGACGAGCCGCGATCCGCCCGGCCCGCGACCTGCCTGAAGGCCCCGCTTGCGGCAGCGCAGGGCCGCGGGCGGGGTTCCGGAGCGGAAGCCCCGGCAGGAAGCCCCGGCAGGAAGAACAGGAAGAAACGCCGCCCGGAGGGCGGCTTGCTGTGCGATCCCGGCGAGTCGAACCCGCCGGCCCCGCCCCCGCTCCGCTCTCGGAGCGGATGGCTCCGGGCGGGTGGCCCGGCGGCTGCGGCCGCGCTTCAGCCCTGGCGGGCCTTGAACCGGCGCTGCGTCTTGTTGATCACGTAGACCCGGCCCTTGCGGCGCACGATCCGGCAGTCGCGATGCCGGCTCTTGAGCGAACGCAGCGAGTTCCTGACCTTCATGGTCTTCTCCTCATTCATGCGGCGCCTTGCGCCTCGAAGCCTCTGCCCGCAAGGGGCGGTGGTGGGCGTAACTGGGATCGAACCAGTGACCCCTACGATGTCAACGTAGTGCTCTACCGCTGAGCTATACGCCCGATCGATGCGTTGCCCCCGTCTCGCCGCCGGATGCACCAAAGCCGGTGCGCCAAACGACAAGACGCGGGGGCTCCCGCGTCGGCCCGCTGGTCTATAAAAGGAGTCGGACGTGCTTTCAAGGGGTTTCGGTTCCCTCCCTTCCCGGTCTATATTGCCGGCCGGAAAGGAACCCCGTATGCCGCAGGATGCCTTCCAGCTGATCATGCCGCGAAGCCGCCGGAGCGGCCTCGTGTTCGCGTCACCGCACAGCGGGCGACGCTACCCGCCGGAGTTCCTGGCGCAAAGCAGGCTCGACCCGGTGACGATCCGCTCCTCGGAGGATGCCTTTGTCGATCAGCTGTTCGAGGCGGCACCGAGGTTCGGGGCGCCGCTGCTCAAGGCGCTGCTGCCGCGGGCCTATATCGATCTCAACCGCGCCGCCGACGAGCTGGACCCGGCGTTGATCCGGGGGGTGCGCCGGGCAACGGCCAACCCGCGGATCTCATCCGGGCTCGGGGTGATTCCGCGGGTGGTGGCCAACGGGCGCGCGATCTACGAAGGCAGGATTTCCCGGGCCGAAGCCGAGCGCAGGCTGGCCCGGGCCTGGCACCCCTATCACGCATGTTTGCAGGGGTTGCTGGAGGAGAGCCGGCGGATGTTCGGCGAGGCGGTCCTGATCGATTGCCATTCCATGCCGCATGAGGCGATCACGCATTTCGGACGGGGCGGCCGCTGCCCCGACGTGGTGCTCGGGGACCGCTTCGGCGCCGCTGCCTCGGAAGAGGTGGTATCCCGCGTGCAGAGGGCCTTCGAGAACGCGGGGCTGAAAGTGGTGCGCAACGCGCCCTTCGCCGGCGCCTTCACGGCACAGCACTACGGGCGCCCGTCGCGGCGGCAGCATGTGGTGCAGGTGGAGATCGATCGCGCGCTCTACATGGACGAGGCGGGGATCCGACCGAATGCGCATTTCGGCGAGCTGAAGGCGCTCATCACCCAGGTGATTGCCGAAATCACCGCCCTGTCGGGGGGCGCAAGACGCCTGGCCGCAGAATGATCGCCGCGCGCCGGGCACGACAGGCAGCACCACCGGCTAACGGGAGGCCGTCATGACCGTCACGCTTCGCAGTTTCGCAACCGTTCTCGGGCTTCTCGCGCTGGCCGCCTGCGCCCGCCCCGCCGGGCCGGAGGAACCCCTGCCGGAGATGGGGAATTTCCGGCTGGGCCACAATGTCGTGGTGGTGAACGAACCGCAGATCGGCCCGTTCTCGCGCCGTGCTTCCGACGAGGAATGGGAGCAGGAGCTGAAGGCCGCCATCGAGCGCCGTTTCGGCGGCTACGCGGGGGAGAAGCTCTACCATCTCGGGGTCAAGCTCGATGGCTATGCGCTGGCGCGTGCCGGGATTCCGGTCGTGATGACGCCCCGTTCCTTCCTGGTGGTCACGGTGAACATGTGGGACGATGCCGCTCGCAAGCGGGTCAATGCCGAGGAGAAGGCGATTTCCGTGTTCGAGGGGCTTTCCGGCAGGGCGCTTGTCGGCAGCGGCCTGACCATGAACCGCAGGCAGCAGATGCGCCTTCTGGCCGACAACATGGCCCGGGCGATCCAGGACTGGATCCTGGAAAACCCCGAGTGGATCGGCCTGCCGGCCGCGACCGGGGCGGCGGGTTCCGATGCCTCTGCCACAACCGACGCGACCGGATCGGGCGGCGCTGGCGGAGACGTCAACTGACGCTTGATTTTTCCCTGCCGAGCCAGTAACGAGCGCCGGACATCAAACCGGGCCGGATCAGGCCCTTCATGAACGAGGCGAAAAGGGCCATGGCGAAGGAAAAGTTTGAACGTACGAAGCCGCATGTGAACATCGGGACGATCGGTCATGTTGACCACGGCAAGACGACACTGACGGCTGCGATCACGAAGTATTTCGGTGATTTTCAGGACTAC